>QFCE01000627.1_pt1 | contig 433086 bp, 395 predicted proteins | sample 5346091 | NCBI WGS metagenome assembly QFCE01 (sample SAMN09062252, study PRJNA434731) | Human gut metagenome, whole genome shotgun sequencing project. | isolation source: stool timepoint A chromium assembly | host: Homo sapiens | collected 2015 | reverse complement strand
AACAGTACTGACGGTTCCTGGTTTCCATAACTTATTCAAAGTGGAAACGTTGAATCTGATGCAGCTTGGATGTGTATATTTATATGCTTTTGCAAGCCTTCTGATTATTCAATTACTTAAGTGTATACGTATGAAACTAAGAAAAAGAGGGGAAAGATAGTGGATTTAAGTAGATGTTCTATGAAAAAAATTCGAGAACTGATTGTGTTTACGGCATTTCTTGTAGTTGCTTTGTGGAAATTCGATGTGGTGATTGAAGTGCTGAAGTCAATATGGAAAATTGTGTTTCCTTTTGCGCTTGGTGGTGCAATTGCCTTTGTGATTAATGTACCAATGAGTTTCCTGGAAAAGAAAATGCTCGGAAAGATAAAAGAAAATAATAAAATAGGAAAAAAAGCTGCGAGACCGATAAGCCTGCTTCTTACAATTATATTGGCAGCAGGTGTAATGGTATTGGTAATGTTTGGTGTGATTCCACAGCTTACACAGACCATGGGAAATCTGATGACGAGTATTTCAGATTTTATTCCACAGATGCAAAACTGGATTCGGGAATTTTCACATGATAATCAGGATATTATGAAATTGGTAGATCAGCTGCAGTTTCAGCCTGATCAGGCAATTAAATGGGGAATAAGTCTTCTTGGAAACGGAGTCGGAAATATGATGAATACGACGATGTCAGCAGTAGGTTCCATTGCCAGTGGATTAGCGACCTTTTTTATTTCGTTTTCCTTTGCATGCTATATTCTTTTTCAGAAGGAAAAATTACATTTACAGGTAAGAAAAGTGATTTTCGCTTTTATTCCAAAACAAAAAGCAGATGCAATTCTTAACATATGTTCGCTGACATATCGGACATTTGCAAATTTTCTTGCAGGGCAGTGTCTGGAAGCAGTAATTCTCGGAACGATGTTTGTTATCACGCTAAGTATTTTAAAAATGCCATATGCACTTTTAATTGGAATTTTGATCGCGTTTACCGCATTGGTTCCTATCTTTGGAGCCTTTATTGGCTGTGCCGTGGGAAGTTTTCTGATCTTTATGGTAAATCCAAAACAGGCAGTTTTATTTATTATAGTTTTTCTGCTTTTGCAGCAGATAGAAGGTAATCTGATCTATCCTCATGTGGTTGGCGGATCAGTAGGACTTCCATCAATTTGGGTACTGGCGGCAGTTACAATCGGCGGAAATCTTATGGGAATTATAGGTATGCTGATTTTCATTCCACTTGTATCGGTATTTTATACTATATTCCGGGAGTTCGTATATCTGCGCCTTAAAAAACAACATATAAAACGAGTAACGAGAACGGATGTGGAAGAGTATGCGGAGGAGGAAATTGCGTCATCCTTTACTGTGCCGAATGAAAAATAATGATATGATACAAATATAAATGAAGTGTAATGCCGATTATTAAGACGTTATAAAAATAGATTACAAAGGAAGAAGATATTATGAAGAGAATAGGAATCATGACAGACAGCCACAGTGGAATTTTGAGCGAAGAAGCGCAGAGACTCGGAATTAAGGTACTACCGATGCCCTTTTATATCGGAGAGAAAGTGTATCGTGAAGGAGTAGATCTTTCCAGAGATGAATTTTATGATATGCTTCGAAAGGGCGTAGATGTATCTACATCTCAGCCGTCACCAACAGAAGTTATGGATATGTGGAAAGAGATGCTGAAAGAATATGAGGAGATTGTTTATATTCCTCTTAGTAGTGCTTTAAGTGGGTCCTGTATGACAGCAGAAGCCATGGCAAATGAAGATGAATTTGCCGGTAAGGTGTTTGTCGTAGATAACGGTCGTGTGGCAACCCCGATGCATCGTTCTGTTCTTGATGCAGTAGAAATGGCAGAAGAAGGATACAGTGTAGTCGAAATCAAGAAAATTCTTGAAGAAACCAGAGAAAAAATGACAATTTATATCGGGCTCAGCACACTGAAATATCTCAAAAAAGGAGGAAGAGTCAGCTCTGTGACAGCTTTGGCAGCAGATGTCCTGAATATCAAACCTGTTATGCATCTCAGCACAGGAAAGCTTGATATCTACCAGAAATGCCGTGGTATGAAGAAATCACGTAAAGTTATGATCGATGCAATGAAGCATGAGCTGGAAACGAATTTCCGAGAAGAATATGCTGCGGGTAAAGTGTACCTGATGGCGGCGTCCAGCAGTACCGATGAAGTGACAGAAGAATGGGTAAACCAGATTAAAGAAAGTTTCCCGGGAATGGAAGTCATGTGTGATAAACTTTCCTTCGGTTTGTCCTGTCATATCGGTCCGGATGGACTGGGAATCGGATGCACCTGTAAGCCAGTGTAAAAAACTGCTCCGGAGAAGATAAAATAAAAGATTAGGGTGTCAAAAGGTTTATAGCCTTTGATATAAATTTGTACCTTGAAAACTTAACACGATATGTAAAAACATTGGATTCTTTGGTAAAATGTAGGTAGCATTTTATGAGGTGATCTATATGTCTTTTGTTAAAAATGATAATCAACAGCTTACTGTTTTAGACAGTACTTTTAATCTTACAGAACGCGAAAAACGAATGTTAGAAAAATCATGGGCAAATACTTTTGCAGACAAAGTTTTTCCTGCTATTGATGAAAATATTTTTTCTGTTCTTTACAGTAAAAAAGCATCCAGACCTAATACTCCGGTCAATGTGATTGTTGGGGCACTGATTCTTAAAGAAGCTCTTAATGTTACTGACGATGAGATCGTTGAAGCTATGGCATTTGATATCCGCTATCAGTATGCACTGCACACAACCAGTTTTGAAGAGCAGCCAATTAGTGACAGAACCCTCAGCAGGTTTAGAGCAAGAGGAAACAGAGCATGATGTTGATCTTATTCATGAATGTGTTGTAAAAATGGCAAAAGAAATATCTGATTTTATGGATATCACTCCGGATAAACAACGTATGGACAGTTTAATGGTTGCTGCAAATATCAGAAACCTCTCATTGCTTGAATTGTTTTATACTTGTGTTGCTAATCTTTGCAAAATAATGGATGAGCGTGGAACAAAAATTCCGGATGAACAATATCATTATATTAAAAAAGATGATTATAATAAATGCATTTATCACAAGCGGGATATGGATGCAACTGAGAGAAACGTTGTTGTGATGAAAGATGCAGATATCTTGATAAAGATTTGTGATTCAACCGGTGATTTTGATGATACAAGTGAATATCAGCTTCTTATTCGCCTATTAAAGGAACGCACAATCATTGATGATGGTGGCTCAAGGCGGCTTCGACAAAAAAGAGGAAGTTGAAAATCCTTCAGAAGTATTGCTTAATCCTTCTGATCCAGAAGCCACTTTCCGCTATAAAGCAGGTGGCAGACATCTTGGATACGTTGGAAACGTAGTTGAAGCTGTCGGAGAAAAAAGCAGTCTGGTCATTGTCTACGATTACCAGCAAAATACCTACGCAGATAATCAGTTTATGAAAGATTATCTTAATGAGAAAAAAGATTTTTCTGATGGTTCTTTTATTGTTGCCGATGGGGCATACAGCGGAGAAGAGAACTCACGTTTAGCATCTGAACATAATCTAAAACTTGTTACAACCAATTTCCCAGGCCGCAACCCAGATGAAATATATGCTGCTTATGTTTTTACTGATGATGGAAAATATCTCATCAAATGTAAGAATAATCGTGTACCTGAAGACTGTATCTATGATCCAGGCAATGAGCGTTCCGTTGCGTATTTTCGGATAAGTGACTGCGAAGGATGTCCTTACAAAGAACGGTGTCAGTCGCGTTTTCTAAAAACACGAGTCCGAAAGGAAGTATCTTGGAAATCCGTTGGTCGTGCAAAACAATTACAGTACATGCAGACGGAAGAATTTTCTGAATATGCAAAATTTAGAAATGGAGTAGAAGCAATTCCCTCTCTTCTTCGTCGAAGATATCATGTGGACAAGATACCTGTGCATGGCAAAAAACGTACCCGGTTATTCTTCGGATTTAAAATAGCAGCATTAGATTTTCAAAAGCTATTAGATTATAAAAAAGCATTATATTTTCCAAAAAGCTGGTCGATAGAATCCAGGAGGCCTGCAAGATGGTAATTGATGCTTCCGCGCCATACAAAAGTATAACGGTTCGCATTTGCCTCTATCTTTGTACCGTCAATAAAAAGTTCTTTTAATGTGACCAGCCCTTCTTTCTGCAGCCGCCGCATAAACTGGTAATTCAGGTCATCCAGGACATCAGATGTCAACTTCCTGTTTTTAAAGTCATAAAAAGCATCACATTTCGGTTTTTTTCCGCGCGTCAGCCAGATAAAAGCAAGGTCTCTTTCACACAGATCAACAATACGGTCAACAGAACGTGTTCCCCGCATATTTGCATAGGTAACTACAGCATACATCATGATTGGATTGTACCCGGTTCTTCCCTTATCTGAACAATTGGCTAACAAGCCAGAAAAATCTAATTCCTCCATCACTTTTTTCAGGGTATAGACTGGATCGTCGTCAGGTAAACTCAATTCGAAGAAACTAAAGTTAATTTTCTGTTGCCCTAATTCAAAAAAATCATTATAATAATTATTGGTTAGCATAGTTACATTATAACATGTAACGGAGAGAAAGATGGTTGTCATTAGCCATCTTTTTTCTTTTTTCAGATAAATTCAGAGAGGGTATGACTCGTTGTGAGCCATACCCTCTCTGTTTTGGAACTATCTATTTCCCGACAGACAATCATGAGAAAATCTCACCACAATAAATGAAAACTGGATACTAGCTATACGTTATGTAGTGGTATACTTAAGGTGCCGAATAAGATCGGAAGGGGATTGGTGCTTACAAGCCCGTCCGACAGACTGATTTTCAGCTCCTTAGGTGTACCACTTTTTGTTTCCATCGGGTTTTGATGAGGACGCAGGACAGCCAACAATTAAGCAAGGAGCTGCATCGGCTTATGCGAAGGAGGTTTGCTTTATGGAAGTATTGTATAAGCGGTGTTGTGGGATTGACATTCATAAAAATATGATGGTAGCCTGTATTTTTACGAGTGTCAGAAAAAAAGAAATCCGTCAGTTTTCAACAATGACGGAAGATATTCTCCAATTAGTTTCGTGGCTGAAAGAAACAGATTGTGAGATGGCTGCCATGGAAAGTACGGGCTCTTATTGGAAACCTGTATATAATATATTTGAAGAAGAACAGATACCGATCATGGTTGTGAATGCGCAGCATATCAAAGGAGTTCCCGGACGTAAGACGGATGTAAAAGATGCAGAGTGGATTGCCGATCTGGTACGCCATGGATTAGTAAAAGCAAGTTACATACCAAATAGGGATATTATATGGTTCCACATTACACCGATGGTATCAGATCTGTTGATTGGTTTGTGCGCTATAATGATGGTCATATCGGTCGCTCTGTATATTATCCAGAATACCAGGACTCTTAAGGGAGAGACTGTATAAGCAATTTTATATTGCAATGACTAGAAAAATATTTAGGAGAATATTGATGAGATAAAGAAGGATAAAAACTTAACCTGGATAGAATCAGAACAAATAATTTTTGCATGGCTGGATAAAGACAATCGGGTTGCTCCGCTAACGGATGAACAATTAAATCCGGTATGGAAAATACTAAGTTACGAAACTGGGAAATATGATTCAGTGCAGAAACATTTCCGGGTATTTGAAGCGTAGAAGGCTTGAGTCATCCGTTGTAAAAGCAAGAAAAAATAATACATTTGCGGTCAATTTGTTATCGACAGTTGACCGCAAGCACGGTATAATAAATATAAATCTAATAAGAAAACCAAATAATCATTACTGTAAAATGTCAGGTAATGGTAGTCATCATTTATAATTGGAAGGAACAGGTTGGCTTTACCCTAATGGTGGAAAATCCACCATTTTTCCACCCAAACTGTAATTTCTCAGATGAAAACAGGTTTTCTTATCTTTTCTGAAATTGACAGAAAAAGCAGTAAAATCAAGGCTTTGAATGACTTTGATTGACATAGAATGCAAGCTGTTTTCTGTACTAGGATGAACTCCTAAGCGAGGGGTCGGAGGTTTAAATCCTCTTGGCGACGGGTTTCAAAGCGTTCGAAAATGTTAGCTGGATTAGCTGACAACGAACGCTTTTGTTATTTTCTAATCACGTTCGTGGCATGAAATTCCATTTAAAATGATCAATTTCCAGCTAACATTTGGGTTCCGTTCTGTTGTCATCCCTTATTTAGGGATGTAAATCAGAGAAAAGGCGGGAAAAGAAACAATCTCTCCCAAACCTGCAAACATAAATTAGCTGAAACAGTATTCAATTCTATAAGTCACCAAAACTTTATGAGGTTATTCCCAAAGAAGAAATTGCTGATTTTGAAGAAGTCATGCGTAAAACCATAGCTGACATTGTATCAGAAGCCAGCAGTGTTGCCTGCTGGGTATATGTGCAGAAATATGTGAAACAGAAAACTCTAGACGAAATGCTACAAGAATGGTCAGAAGCAAGTCAGTTCATCATTGCCATGGATGCTTGGTTTGAAAGATTGATGGTGGATCAATAGAAGTTGTGATAGAATGAAGAAAACGATTTGATGTGCAAATCGAAATTTAAGGAGGAAAAGTACAATGAAAAAAGCTATTATTATGATGATTGTGGTATTTGCTTTAGTTGTTTGGCCGTTCAGCGGTGTGTGGCAGCTCTTGTCTGGCATCATTGGCGGTGGAGTCCGAGAATCCTTTATTTATCCGATTTATGGTGGAATTATTCTTCTTTCAGGTATTATAGTCGTTTGTACTGAACTCATTCTGGAAGAAATCAAATCGTTAAAAGACGATATAAAAGATAAAAAAGAAGGATGCTGACAACTTCCCGTTTATTTGGAAGTCGCAGAGAACGAAAAATCGGAATTTATAGGAGGTGAATCTGCATGAAATGTCCATATTGTGGTGATGAAATGATTAGAGGATACCTAATGAGTTCACGAGACATTACTTTTGCAGTTGATAATCTGACAAAAGTTTTTCGTATTAAAAAATCGGACGATCTGGAATTGAGTAAAGGTTCAGGAGGAATCCCTCATTGTGAAGCTTATCGTTGTAGTAGTTGTAAGAAGATTTTGATTGATTATGCAAATAGATAAATCGATATATGCTCAAGGGGGTGGATTACATGAAAAAAATTATACCTTGGATGTTAGCGACAGCAGTAATTATGTTGGTGTTTCCATGGCTTGCGGTTACATTCATAAAAGGTGATGGCGGCATGGCAGTTTGCTTCATTCTGTTTTTTGCAGTGAATCCTATTTATGCAATTTGTTCCGGAGCATACGCTGGCAAGGACATAAAAATATTTTGGCCACTACCAATTATTACAGCACTATTCTTTTTGCTTGGGACATGGCTGTTCTTTAGTATTGGAGAAAAAGCATTTATTTTATATGCGTTTGGATATTTGCTCTTAGGAATTGTAGCAGAGTTAATTTCCATGTTTGTAAAGAAAAAGATTTTAAGAGGTTAAACAAATCGGAATTTGTATCAACGTAAGAAGGAGAACAATATCATGTTCAGAACAATTCGTAAAAAGAAAAATGAAATCAGCATCGACACGGCAAAGACTCTTTTGCAGTCCAGCCGACGTGGCGTTCTTGCCGTAAATGGAGATAACGGATATCCCTATGCAATTCCTATCAACTATGTCTACGATGACGATGCGCAGAAAATTTATTTTCATGGAGCACGTGCAGGCCATAAAGTAGATGCACTGCGTGCCTGTGACAAAGTATGTTTCACGGTATATGGAAATGAAACCATCAAAGAAGAAGATTGGGCACCGTTTGTGCAGAGCGTTGTGGTATTCGGCAGATGTCACCTCATAGAATCTGGTGCAAGAGCAACAACTCTGTTAAAACGATTTGCAATGAAATACTATCCCAGCGAACAGTTAGTTGATGAGGAAATTGCCCATGCAGGAAAGGCTGTGCAAATGTTTGAAATAGACGTGGAGTACCTCAGTGGCAAGGAAATACAGGAACGATAAATTCAAGTTTACAGAACTGAATCAAAAGAGCTCGAAGGAGCTCTTTTTCCTTTTTTATAATAGTATCATTATGGTATAATAGAGACATTAAAATCGGAAGTTGGAGGATACACGCATGAAAATTGTAATCATTAATGGAAGTGCCAGAAAAGGAAATACGCTGGCAGCAATCAATGCATTTATAAAAGGAGCGTCAGAAAAGAATAAAATTGAAATCATTGAACCCGACAAACTCAACATTGCACCATGCAAGGGATGTGGTGTCTGTCAATGCTCTAAGGGATGCGTCGATAAGGATGATACAAATTCTACCATTGATAAAATTGCTGCCGCAGATATGATTCTTTTTGCTACACCAGTTTATTGGTGGGGAATGTCAGCACAATTGAAACTTATCATTGATAAGTGCTACTGCCGTGGATTGCAGTTAAAAAACAAAAAAGTTGGCACAATTGTTGTAGGTGGTTCTCCCGTAGGCAGCATCCAGTATGAGCTGATTGATAAGCAGTTTGACTGTATGGCAAAATATCTTTCATGGGATATGCTTTTCAAAAAATCATATTATGCAACAGCCAGAGATGAACTTGAAAAAAATAAGGATTCCATGAACGAACTTGAGTGGATTGGAAAAAATTTATAAAGCACACACCAAATTCCAGTTTATTTGATTCACACGCAATTTAATAATAAATTTACATAGCACTTTAGCCAAAAGGTTAAGGCGCTATTTTTTTTACCACAAAAGGAGAAACGAATCAAAACCCATATCATCAATTATTCCAAGACCAGAGATACCTATATCGCCTACCGAAAATCCGGCTACAGCGAGTACAAAAATTAAAAAAAGAGATGCGGGATTATCAGATTGCAAAGCAAAACGTGGAATCCTTCTATGCGGCACAGCAGAGTTGGAACCAGGAAGAGAATCTGAAAAAGAAACGACAACAGCAGCGATAATCACAGGGGTACTGCTCGCCTACGGTATCCCAAATCTGGGATACCCCACACCCTCCGGGCAAAGTCCATCCATCAGGTCTTGCCTATGTTATCTGAATGCGCCTCAAAAAACAGTTTTTACATCTGTATTGTAATTCCAACAAGAAAGGATTCCTCACCGGGAACAAGATCGAGATCACCGCCATGGCCTTCAATGATTTTTCGGACAGAGGAAAGCCCGATTCCATGATCATCAGATGTACCCTTTCGGGAGAGGAATGTTTTTCCCTCCTGCAAGGCCAGACCGTCGTAAGTGTTTTCAATCTTCAAAAAGTACATATTGCCTCTGGTTTCGCCTGCAATGAAAACGCGGCGCACCCCTTGCTTTTGGCGGCTGCACGCCTCAACGGCATTGTCCAAAAGATTGCCCAGCACTGTACACAGTTCCACATCGGTAAGCGGTATCTGATCGGGAAGATCGAGCCGTACCTGAAATTCTGTCCCTTGTGTCTGTGCCATGCCGTAGTAGTATTCAATCAGCGCATTTACAACGGGATTTTTGCAGAACGCGACATGGGAGTGACCTGATGATGCCGCAACCTGTTCCTCAACCTGTAACAGGAAGGAGCAGATCTCTGTCTGCCCATGTTCAGAGGCCATGCGGTCTATGGTACGCAGATGGTGTTTGATGTCGTGGATCAGCCTTCTGTTTTCTGCCGCTGCCTCAGAAACCTGACGGCTGTATTCGGTCTGCATAGAAAGCTGACGGATGACCTGCTTGCGTTCTTCCTGGAAAATCAGGCTGTTTCCATACCCTTCTATCACATCGCGCCAGAGGGAATAACCGATGGCTGCTGCTATGAAAAAGCTGCCCCATTCCACAAACCAACCGCCGATAACCGGCTCATAAACCGGCAGAAGGCGATCCCATATAAAGGCGCAGGTTGCGGCTGCCGCAGCATAGAAGATCGGCCTGCTCCGTTTTTCTCCTCTGTGAATGGCAAGCACAGCGATGATAAGCAGATAGAGCGCAGATGCCGCCTTATAACAAAAGACCGATGCAGAGAAAAAGCGAATGGCTCCAAGGGAGAGATGGGAAGCCATCATGCCATACAAAAACGCATATACCAGGAAGGCAGCGCCCACTCCATTACTGATGGCCGCAGGCAGGAAGCCCGGCCTGCATATCCGGTTTTGCAGAACTACGATCAGCCAGATAACCAGATAGATACAGAACAGTTCAATCGTGTACCAGGGGAATATGGGAACCGCAGCCAGCATATGAAGCACAGGATAGGATGACAGGCCACACATGGCAAGGCAGATCAGTCCGAACAGGAATGTATTTTTCTGTTTCATCCGGCGGCTGAAATAAAAGGACAGCAGCGCACAGACAAAGGTAACCGTACAGCTGAACAGGCAGAATGCAAACCGGATTCCTCTGGTTGTATTGACCGCCAGCATCGTTCCGAAAGCAGGCGGATAAACAATCCCTCCATAAAAGTGGTCATAGTTGCTGACCGCTATGGTGAGCGTGACCGGTTTTCCGCCATGAAAAGTGACCATGCGGTTTTGAACCAATGGTGTCCCCTGTGCCGGTTCCCCCATTTGCAGGATCAGGTCATGATCCAGATAAAGGTTGTAAGCAGAAAACACTTCCGGGATTTCCAGTGCATACGCTTCCTTCCGTTCCGGCAGAAAGAATGTCATCTGGTAAGTCCCGCAGCCATAGGGAGAAGGGTTTGCAGGGCTGGAAAAATTGGTATGCTCTCCGATGGAAAGGTAGCGCATATAGTGACTTTCATCCCGTATTTCTTCCGGGGTCAAAAGCGCGTCAGGATAAAACGCCCAGCCGGATACCAGAAAGCGCATCGGTGATTTTTGAAGTTCTTCCTCAGAAAGCGCCAGAATCCCATTTGCCGCCTGGATTGTGTTCTGGCTATATTTATTATTAAACTGATACAGGCCAAGAAAAAACAGGGATGAGCACAGGCAGACCATACATAAGGCAGCATATTTTTTTACCGCAGAAGATACCATCTTATTTTCGCCTCCTCCTTAGGAAAAACACACCGGCAGACAGAAGAAGCAGACAGGCCGGAATCAAAAAGAATATGGGCGACCAGCTGTGCTCTGTGTCGGCAGCCTGTGCCAGGGAAGCGGTATCTTCCTTTCCCACAATGGTGTAAGTCCCTGTATGGCTGATCTGAAAGGAAGCGGCTTTCGCCGTATCGTCATAGCCGGTCATGGGAACTTCCACGCTGCTTTCATCACAAAGGAACAATGTGCCGGCTGCCGGGTCATTTGGATAGGGCAGCATGACAGAAACATCCGGCAGGGAGTTGAGTGCAGTTCCATTGATGGAAAACGAAAAAGAAAAACCGCCATCCGTATCCTTTTGGATGATGACTTCAATCTGATCTTCGTTTTGGATACCCTCCGGCAAGGCGTCTTTGGGTATGCTGATGGTGATTCCCTGTTTGGAAAAGACGGCTCTTTGCTCCCCTGTTTGCAGCATCATCAAAAAGCGTGTGCCGGAAATCCGGTCAGTGGTTTCATCGAAGAACTCTGAAAAAGCAGAGTTTTTGGAAGCTGCGCCTTCCTGGGGAACGGTTATAGCGCTTTGCACTGGATCGTTCCTGTTTTCTGAAAGCTTCAAGGCAGGATCAGTAAGCTCTGAAGCGCCGACAATCGTCTGCACTTTAGGGGGCAGCTGTAAAGCGGTATCTTCAGGAGGTGGTTGAATGATGGTGTCAGGTGGATTCCCGCCTGCATCTCCTCCATCCCGGTCGCCTTCATGATACCCTTCAAGGACAATTTCATCTGCGTAGGTAAAGGACAGGATGCCGGTCTGTCCGCCGTCATAATCCACTTGAAGGCGGTAGCTGCTGCCTGGTGCCAGCAGACGGGTGGCAATCGAGAGCATTTCCTGACCCACATAAACGCCACTTTCCAGACGGTTCCATGAACCGTTGTTTTCGGACAGCCATACGCTGATCTTATCCAGCTCTCCCGGCGGTGTGACCCAGGGAAAATGAAGGTTTCCTCTGGCGGCCAGAAAACAGTTAATGTCTGGTCTATCCGAAGCCTGAACAGAAACAGGAATTGTAATTTCAGGGAAATCGATACAATCTGCAAATACGGTATTTTCCGGTGCGGTCAGCCTTCCTGTTGCATGGTACAGTCCCACAGTATTCAGATCAATACCGGAAAAATCCCATTTCACCACAGCGGTGTAGCTGGTTCCGTTTTCCGCATAGCATTCCAGATAATACGGGGAGGCGGCGAATAATTCTTCCAGCGCTTCAATTTCGCTGCCCTGTGGGAGCGCAAATGCATTTGTATAAGGATACCATTGCTCTATGGAAGTAATGACAGCAGGCGGCATTTCTTCCACCCGGACGGAAATCTGAAGCTCCTGCAAGACAGCTTCACCAAAAGCATACCCCTCCGGCAGTTCAATCCGGCCTGCTGCGGCATATTCGCCCGGAGTGGTCTGGTCAATGGCCGAAAAATCCCATGCGACAGAAAATGTTTCCTGCCGGATTTCTTCACCTGCTGTTACAGTGGCGCAAACGGTCTGATACTGAAAGGCCAGCTGATAAATTTCCTCCAGGTCATCATCAGACGGTGTGGCTCTAAGGGGCAGGGTGAAATCCGGCAGGGAGAGCAGTTCGTCTTCCTTTTGTATTTCTGTGACAAGGACGAGGGATACTTCTTCCGATGCTTCCGGTGCTTCCGGGGTTCCGATCTCCAGTGTCTCCGAAGCCTCGCTTTCTAAACCCGGCGGATTCTCCCTTCTTTCATCGGCATTGGCTGGGGTTGCAGTTTCAGCGGCAAATGCGGGGATACTGCCGGTGAAGCAGAGGAGGCAGGCCAGACAGCCCCCCAGAATACGCCTGTGTATTTGCTTCATACTTATACGATACCCCCCATTCCAGAGAAAACATATTGACGGTAGGTTTCCCGCAGCTGTTTCCCATTGCGGAGGGCAATCGGAAGTTCCTCTCCGTTTATCAAACGGAAGGTCTGACTGTCAACCTGGCTGATATAATCCATGTTGATTAGAACGCCCCGGTAGCAGGGCAAAAAACGCTTGTCCTTCTGCAATGCGGCAGTGACCTCCTGAAAACCTCCGCTTACCGGTATCACGCGTTCCGCCGTATGAATCCGTGTCATACGGTTTTGATAATCTATGTATAGAATCTTCTCTGTGGGAAGTTCCATCTTTTGACGGTCAGCCATAACCGAAAGTGTCATCACTTCATAGGGCGGTTTTAGCTGGCACAGCTCCATCGCTTCTTCAAAATCTGCCTGATGGAGCGAAAGCGGCTTCAGCAGATAATAGCTGGCGGACAGGCTGTACCCCATCCGGGCATAATCTTCTGTAATGGTCAGAAAAACGATCTTACAGAGCCTGTTTTTCTGGCGCAGCCTTCTGGCGGCCTCAATTCCATCCATGTTCTCCATATAGATGTCCATAAAGACAAGCTGAAAATTGACCTGGGCGGCAGCTTTCAGAAAATTCTCTCCGTCCTCAAATTCTGTCAGCGTATAGTCCAGCTGATGCTTTTTCATATAATTTTCCAGGCATGCAGACAGCTCTTCTCTGTCCTCTGCCCTGTCATCCACAATCGCAATCTGCATCGTGCCATCTCCTTTGCACAATAATCCAATATTAGTATAACATAAAACCGCAGGAAAAAACTTGCGTCTTAAACAGGAAACCTGCGTCTTAAACAAAGTCGGTTGCATTTCTCTTGACAAGATGCTACTCTAATTATACTACCAGACTTTCCGATGAGAAGGTCTGGTTTTTTTATGTGATAGGAAATTCCTATCACATAAAACGCTCCGCGAGGATCGCACTGCGGCGGTTAGGAAGTATGTCGCAGAAGCGACCCGCCGCAGGCGGAGAATCCTGCGAGCAGGATTCTTTTTTATTTTTTTCAGGAAAGGAGGCTCAGCATGAAAATCGCACTTTGTACGGAATTAAGGAATGCAGAATGGTTTGAGAGCAGGCTGCGCTCCCTTTTTGCTGGGGACGGACAGCTTGTCATCGACGAGCTATGGAATGAGAAGCAGCTATCTCAGGCACTCCGGCGAAGCCGATATCATGCGGTTGTTATCGCCATGACCGGGGCAAGGGGATTGGAGGCTGTCATTCAGGCAAAGCAGCTGGCACCGGAAGTACCGCTTGTCTGGTGGAGTGATGATGAAAACTTTGCCCTGATCGCATATCACCTGCGTATCCCTGCGTTCCTTCCGATAGACTGCTCCGACCAGGAGCTATATGAGGCGATAAAATCCATTACAAAATGGAGGTGTGAAAATGCGAATTGCGCTATGCAGTTATAGCCAGAAAGAAAAAGAAACCGCTTTGCTGATGAAGCTGGGCAAAGTAGACCGCTTTGATAATGGTGTGTTTTGTACCTATGCCATGCAGCGGGATGGGCCTTATGACGCTGTGGTGGTCATGGAGGACGGAGCCAGGGGGATGAATTTCTGCATGAGCATACGAGGGTACAGCAAGGATGTCCCTCTCCTGTGGATCAGCGACCAGGCAGAGTTTGAACCCCAAAGCCGCAGGATGCAGGCGGACACCTTTTTGGTGAAGCCTGTGACGGAATATCAGCTGCGGGAGGCAGTATCCCAGCTGCTTCAGAAAACAACGAGAAGGAACAAACAGCGTGAGGAGGATGAATAAAATGATGTGCAAATGGAAACGGCCGGCCGCATTTTTACTGGCGGCGGCAATGATTTTTACAATGCCGGGAGTCCCGGCATCTGCGGTGGAAGCGGGTGCGTCCGCCGTCCATACGGGGTTGTGCAAGCATCACCCGGAACATACAGAGGACTGCGGATATACGGAAGGAACCGAAGGGGCAGCCTGCGAACATGAGCATGACGAAAGCTGTTACCCTGTTTTGGAAGGCAGCGTATCAGAAAATACGGCAACCCCATCTGAAGCAGAGGAGGCCCAGCCGACCGAATGTCCCCATGAACGCGGCGAGCATGACGGTACCTGCGGCTACATTCCGGCCACAGAGGGGACGCCCTGCCGGTATACCTGTGAGCAGTGCAATTCACAGGACAGCGGCCTTGTTCCCGGTGTGTCCGGGAATGCTCCGGCGGAGTGTATCTGCGAAACCCGTTGTGAGAAAGAGGCGATCAATTCCGACTGCCCGGTCTGCGCTGCGGAAGATGCAGACCTGACAGCCTGCAAAGGCACAGCGGAAGCCGCCTGCATCTGTGAGAAATTATGCGGCGCTGATGCTGTGAACCCTGACTGCACCGTCTGCTCTGCTAAGGGTGCAGACCTCTCCGTCTGCCTTGGAAAAGAGGAGGCGGCGCTGGCTGCGTTTGCGCTGCCGCAGGCCGTTCATACCCACTGCGTCTGCGGCGGGAATGGAGATGTCAACGGACACGAACATGATACTGCTGTAACATGGACAACTGCCGATTCCCTGCCTGATTCTGCTGGTAACTATTATCTGACGCAGTCTGTGTCGGGGAGCTGGACTGTGCCAACGGGTGAGGTCAACCTCTGCCTAAATGGGCAGACGATTTCCGGCAGTATCACGGTCGGCAGCGGTGCGACGCTGAGACTGACCGACTGTACTGGAAAGGGAAATCTCCAGGATGGCGTGTCTGTCAACGGCGGAACATTGGAACTGTACGGCGGCACAATTATCGGCGGTGTGGAAGTCGGTCAGCATAGCAATCCTGCGACCGGCTCGTCCTTCACTATGTATGGCGGTGCGATCTCCGGCAACAACGAAGAAGGCGGCAGCGGCGGCGGTGTGTTCCTCGTCGGCACGACGAACTCCAATATCACAGCGCCAAACTTCACCATGCATGGCGGAACCATTTCCGATAACACTGCGGGTGCGTCTGACGGCGGTGGCGGCGGCGTCTATGTGGGCGAGAAGTGCAGCTTCACCATGGACGGCGGAGCCATCACCGGCAACACGGCCACCAACGGCAACGGCGGCGGCATCTATATCCATATGCTTTCAAGGGTCACCATCTCCGGCGGAGAAATTACCAATAACACTGCGAGCGGTTCGGGTATCAGATATGGCGGCGGCATTTATTCGGAGAGCGGGGTGACCGTCAGCAATGTGACGATCACCGGAAACAGCGCCGACGTGGGCGGAGGCATCTATGGAAAGGGCGCTATTACCCTCACCGATGCCACGGTTGCCGACAACAGTGGTTATGATGTTCGCTACGACGGACAGGAAAGCACAACTCCTAAGCTCACTGTTTCCGGCTCGGTGAAGGCCGGTTATTACGCCAATTATGCGTGGAAGCTGCCCATTTTTGTATCAGGCGCATTGAGTGAGGATTCGGTCATCCGTGTGGGCGTGTATGAAGGCATAAAGCCCAATGCCGGCGGCAGGCTCCTGATTGCCGAACCGGCAAGCGGCGTGACGCTCAGCGCCGAGAACTTCAAGGCGGACGCCGCCGACAGCGTGACCAGTCTGGGCGAGGACGGCAAGGTCTATCTCTCCCTCTGCGCTCATGAAATGGACGATACCGGCTATACCTGCAAAAAGTGCCATACGCAGTTCGATGCACGTATAGGCGAGGGAGCCTATTATCAGACGCTGACGGAGGCGTTTCTGAATGCGTGGAATGGCAGCGCGATAACACTGATGCGGGATGTGAACCTTAATAAAAAATGTTTCGCCTCCAATATTACAACGCTGGATCTGCATGGAAAGACGATCACCAGCGGGGATAAGTTCTTCAATGTCAACAAAGAACTGACGGTCAAGGATTCCAGCGAGGGCGGCGGCACGCAGGCGCTCAATGTCAAGTTTTCGGTTGTGTCCAACGGAACGCTGGCGGTTGACGACTCCTACACCGGCGACATTTCGTACGTGGCGCTTTATACCGGCGGCACGCTGGAAGCTTACACCGGTACGATTCAGGAACTGCGCCTGGAAAAGGGTAATGGAACCGGTTATAGCGTGAAGTTGTGGAAGGACAACGCCCACTGCTGCACCGTCAAAACAATTACGCTGGCCGAGAATGCTGACCAGAACCTTACCGTCGGCGGCCTGCTGAAAACCAACCATGCAAAGTGTGAACTGTACGGCGAAAAGGACGGTACATGGAGCATCGTTCCCAAGACGGAGAAAATCTCCGAACTGACCGGCTATACAGCGTACAAGGTGCAGTTCCCGGAGTGCGTCCATCAGTGTGACGATGATACGGCAAAAAAGCCTGTGTGCTCCAAATGCGGCAAGGTGCTGGTCGTTAAGATAAAAGCCACTGCTTCCGATGGCACAATAAAAACGGCCTGGTTCCCGGCGGACAGCGGTATCGAAAACGGGGACGGCTATGTAGAGGCCATCCAGACCTTGAACGGCTGGAGCGCCGAAGGGTACACTGATGCGACCCTGATGCCGCTCTGTGATGTACACAATAACTCCGGCGGTATCGGCATTGCCAGCGTCACCCTGACCGGAAAGCTTGCTGTGGACGGCGGAGAGCATCTCATCTATTCTACGACCATCGCCGCCGGCGCAGATGTGACCTTCAAAACCGGTCGATTCTATTATATCACCGTCAACGGCAAGGCGTCCTTCGTGGGCGGCACCTACCTGGGCGGCGTGACTGCTTCCTCCGGCGCAGAGGCGGTCTTCAGCGGCGGTGCGTATCAATACCTGAAGGTCACGGACGGCGGTACGGCAGTGGTGAAGAACTCAGCTGCGTTTGGTGAAGATGCTACGGTGACTAAAGGTACGCTGACTGTGGAAGGCGGCAGCTTTGGTGCTGCGGTTGTTGTCGAGCGCGACGGAACAATGAATGTGAACGGCGGCAGCTTTACCGGAACCGAGAGAGATAGAGTGACCTATGGCAGCGGTGCGAAGGGGACGGTCTCCGGCGGCTCCTTTGCCGAACTTTACTTATATGGGAGCGGCACAGTTTGGCTTGCCGGAGGCAGCTTCACTAAGCTGACCTCTTCCGCCGTGCTCAGCAGCCTGCTGACGGACGGTGCGGCTTACTGCGATCAGAGCGGTAACGCCATATCGAACAGCGGAGTTTCAGAACTTAACAATGTGACTGTGAAGACCCATACCCACACTGTGAATGAGCAAACCGGCATTTGCAGTGTCTGTCATAGACAGATGGTGGCGTCGCTGACCGTCGGCGGCACAACGAGCTGGTACACGGCATTTGCCACTGCCATCGAGGCGGCGAACGCGGCGGACGGCGAAAAGACCATCACGTTGTATCAGAATGTGAATGGCTATGCCAACGGGCAGTCGACCACCTATGAGCTGACCCGCGGGCCGGTGACGCTGGCGACCGGCGGGAAAACGGTCACGAGAGTAAACCTCATCGCCAAGGGCATTTCTCTGACGGTCACGGGCAGCAACGGAGACTTCAATGTGACGGTGGACGGCAAAGACGCGGAATTGACCGTCAACGACGGGAATACGAAGCTTGCCGTTGTCACGGCGCAGAACGGCGGAAAGCTTTCGCTGAGCAACGGCACCTTCAGCCGTGTGGCTGTAAAGGGCGACGGCAGCAGCGCCAGCCTCAGCGGCGGCAGCTACGACGAAATCACGAGCGACACCGGCTATGTCAAGCCCTACGCGCTGCTGGCGAAGGGGTACGCTTACAAAAAAACAGCGGATAACGAATGGCTCCCCAACGCCAATTCAATCCCGTCAACCGTCACCGTTGAAAAAGCCCCCTTCGCGGTCAAGAAGATCTATCCGAATAGCGATACGGGCTACACCGGAAACTCGGCGTTTGCGACGGACGGCAATATCACGCTGACTGCGGTAATCGCGCCCGAAACGGAGGGCGTCACCTACTACTACTGGTGGGAGCTGTTTAACGAATCAAAGAACGACTGGACCATAAAATTCAGCAATGTTAATACTGCGACGCATACCGGCGGGAAGAGCAAGACGCTCACGATCTCCGGGCTGCCCACAGACAAGAGCTATCAGTACCGCATTCTCGTCCAGTGCAGCAATGGCTACCAGTGCTACAGCAAAACCTTTACTGTGAGCACCTGCGCCCACGGCGGAGATAAAACCTTGCAGTACGATGAAACGCATCACTGGTATGTCTGTGGAAAGTGCGGTGCGGAATTTGACAGAGCAGAGCACAGTGGCGGCACAGCGACCTGTACCGCAAAGGCGGTATGCAGCATCTGCCAAACTGCCTACGGGGCGCTGGGAGGCCATACATTAACAAAGCATGATGCCGTAGATGCCACCTGTACCGCACCCGGCAATGTGGAATACTGGCACTGCTCTGTCTGCGGCAAAAATTTCTCGGATTCTATAGGAACAAGAGAACTCACAGAGATCACTAGTCCGGCTCTGAACCATAACTGGGGTGCGTGGACTTCCAATGGCAACGGCACCCATACCCGCACCTGTCAGCGGGACAGCCGCCATACGGAAACAGAAAACTGCTCCGGCGGCTCCGCTACTTGCACGAACGCAGCTATCTGCGCAAGCTGTGGAGGTTCCTACGGGAAAGAGTTGGGTCATGACTGGGGCGAATGGAAAAACACCGGCAACGCCCAGCAGCATACCCGCACTTGTCAGCGGGATCAGAGCCATACAGAAACCGCCGCCCATACTCCCGGCACTCCGGCCAACTGTACCACCCCACAGACTTGTACGGCGTGCGGCTATGAAATCACACCCGTTAACGATAACCATGATTGGAATGCGTGGGAATCCAATGGAAACGGAACGCATACCCATACCTGCAAAAACGACAGCAGTCATACAGAAACCACAAATTGTTCCGGAGGCTCCGCCACCTGTGAGGCGCGGGCAGTCTGCGACGTCTGCCATATGGTGTATGGCGAGCTTGCACCCCATACACTGACCCATACTCCCGCAGTGGACGCTACCTGTACCACTCCCGGCAATGTGGAATACTGGCACTGCTCTGTCTGCGGCAAAAATTTCTCGGATTCTATAGGAACAAGAGAACTCACAGAGATCACTAGTCCGGCTCTGAACCATAACTGGGGTGCGTGGGAGAAAGTAAGTGAGACCCAGCATCAGCGGATCTGTCAGAACGATGGTTCCCACAAGGAGACCGGAGACCACACCCCGGGCACTGCCGCCACCTGCAAGGCTCCGGCGAACTGTTCCATCTGTGGACAGTCCTACGGGGAAAAGAATCCGAGTAACCATACGGGTGGAACAGAGGTGCGGAATCAAAAAGAAGCAACCACGACCACCGAGGGCTATACCGGTGATACCTATTGCTTAGGCTGCGGTGAGAAAATCGCCTCGGGTACGGTCATTCCGAAAAAAACCAGCGGCGGTTCCTCCTCTGGTGGTTCGGGCAGCGGTGGAGGCTCATCCTCCGGCGGTTCCGGCAATTCCGGTAACTCTGGAAATACCAGTCACAGTTACACACAGCCTATCGCTAAGATCAAGTCCGATGACAGCAGCAAGGATAATGGCAGTCAGAACCAGAAACCGCAGACTGGCACAGACAATGGTAATCAGAATCAGAAGCCACAGCCTGATACGGATAATGGTAAGGACAACGGCACTTCAATTAAGCCATACATCAAGGACGACAGCGGCAAGGAAGGCTGGGATGTTATCAAGCCACAGCTTGAAGAAGCTAAGTCAGGCGATACGGTAACAGTTGCCATGAATGGAACGACGGTAGTACCGAAAGATGTAATTGACAGTATCAAGGGCAAAGATACAACACTTGTTCTGGATATGGGAAATGGCCTTTCCTGGAAGATTTATGGAAAGGATATTACTGATGCAGCTGGAGATATTGATTTTGATGTGACAGTCGGAGCCGACGCCGGAAAATCCATTCCTGTGGATGTGATCAATAACGTGACCGGGGAACATTCTTCCTTGAATCTGACTCTTGCTTATGACGGAGAGTTTGGATTTACAGCCACACTGACCGTCAACATGGAATCAAAGAATGCAGGACTGTATGCGAACCTGTTCTACTACAATGAACAGACCGGAGAACTGGAATTTATCAGCGCCGGACAGATTGATCCGGATGGAAATGTGGAACTTGTATTTACCCATGCATCAGATTACACGATTGTTGTTGATACCAAGATTATGAGTGATAACGGTCAGGCAGACAACAAAGCTGATGAAACCATTCCTGCGCCTAAGACAGATGACAGCACTTCAAAATATGCATGGAATAATACGATAATCATTATTATAGGTATCTGTATTATGCTGATTGTTATTGGAGCCATATTCTATGTAAGGAAAAAGAGTGGTTTAGAAGAAGAATAAGTATCTGACATAGTAATTGAATAAAAGTGTAGAGGTGGGAGCGTAAGCGCCCACCTTTTACAGTTGAAGAAGAAAGAGAATATGAATCCGGAAATTGCAGCTTAACTATAATAACGATATAGCAGACTGATTTTTGACATCATAATCAAAAATTTCATCAAATTAATTTTGTCATATTACATAAAAATGTGCGGATACACAGAAATGGGGAGTGTAACGATGGAGATTAAAAGAGACGCTTACCTACAGCAGTTGACTCATAAAAGTTTCACTGTTATAATTAGTTTCACTAAAAGAGTGAAAGCGGTGATTAAAGTGAAAACAGATAGATACGGATTGGAATGTGTCGAAAATAAATTTTTAAAACTTCCTAATGTTCAAAAGTATGAAGTTGTAAAAAGAACAGAGGATGGTTTTGTTGCATCTGTAGAAATGGATGACGGCTATGAATTTTTGTTAAATGCCTGTGTGGTAAATCAGGTATTTCCATCCACGGTTATGCAGTTGATAGAAAAGCAGAGCATGGAACAAGGTATGAGAATTTTAGTTTCTCCATATGTATCAGAGCGTACTGCCGCAATATGTGAGCAGAATGAAATGGGGTATTTTGATTATGCAGGAAATTGCTGGTTTGTAGGACACTCCATATATTTGTCTGAAAAAGGAAATAAAAATCCCAGACCGAAAGAATATAAGGCAGCGGCTATATTTGAACGTTCTTCTGTGGTATCATCACTTATTTTGAGGGAACTGTTTGTAGATGTTACAAGAGTATGGAAGCTAAAGTATCTGGCGGAAAAAGTAGACTGCAGTATCGGACAGGTATCAAAGGTAATGAATTTTCTACAAGAGAATGCATGGGCAGAAAAAACAAAGGACGGATATATGCTTAGGGAGCCGGAAGCACTCTTATATGAGTGGAGCAGGATTTATGGTAAAAAGGAAGCATCTGCGTATGCACTTTACAGTCTGGATAATGTTTCTATTTTGGAAAAGAAACTGAAATTTCTGAAAAAGGATATGGGGATTGAATCTTACCTGACGGGTTTTTCCGGCGGGGTCCGTTATGCCCCTGTTATCCGGTATAATAAAGTTCATATGTATCTGGCACCGGAGGATATTCAGGAAGCAATCGCTTATCTGGAGATGAAGGAAGTGAGTAGTGGCTCCAACGTAGTAATTTTTCCATTGGAAAATGATTCTTATATCAAAGACAGCAGAAAAATTGAGGAGTCACTTGTTGTGTCGCCGGTACAGATTTATTTAGATTGTATGCAGCTAAAGGACCGTGGGGAAGAAATGGCAGAAGCCGTTCTAATGAAGGAAATTATCAAATGATAAAAGATGAAGATTTGAAAAGTAGAATAGATTATTCTGAAGGATAGAAAAAAGCCGCACACAGGGTTCTTGTGGAGCTGGTCAATATTTTTAGAGAATATGATGTAAGTAATCTAATGTCTTTAGGAATTATTACGGCATTGTATGTGATTGTTTATGGCTTTTGGGTTTGGAGGAAAGGATCATATAATTAAGCCAATCGAGATTTTAAGGAGGTATTCTTATGAAAAGGGTATTGGCATTATTTTTGGTATTAATTTGTATGTTGTCAGTAGTTGCTTGTGATAAAGCAACTGGCAGTGGAGAACCTGTAAGAGATGGTGATGTTTCAGATATTTCAGAGATTGATAAAAATGTCTCCAGTGAAACAGAGCAGACACAGCAAGCGAATATTGAAAGTATAAGTGGGACAATTTCTCATATAGATGAAGATAAAATTTGTGATTTGACCGAAGAAGAAGTAAAAATAATAGCAGACATTATTGGAAACGGCACTTGGAATACAGAAGGGACTGCCGATTGTGCTAATGATTGCAAACTTATAATTGATGAAAGAACATATTACTATCATTCGGAATGTGGAACATTCAATGACGAAAAAAACAATCAGAACTTACCTGTAACGGCTGAAGAGAAAGAAAATATAAATGCAATATTAGCTCAATATATAACATTTGGTTTAGAGTAGTTCATGCGATTAGACTATTTTGCTTAGAAATAGAACTAAAAAAATTCAGTGTAGATAGTTGAGAGGAGAGTGTTGTGCATGGCAAAAATAGAAAGATATATAAATGAAGATTTTGATCAGTTGCTTTCTAAAATTGAAAGCGGAATAATAAATGGCAGTATGTCAGCAACGCTAGAAGATGCCAGTGACTTTCGAAGTGGAACTGCGCGTTGCAGCGTTCGTGTTTTTGAGCGTTACAGCTATGCTGGAGGAAACAGAGTGAGTCTTAATATTACACTTTTTCAAAATGACAAAGATCCAGTTCAACTTTCCGCAATTACAGCGGGAGGAAGCCAAGCTGTATTTTTCAAAATTAATACATTAGGGGAAGAGGCATTTCTTGATAAGTTAATCGAGTTGTTGGATGTGTAGCTTAATCTTAAATTACATAGCAGGCATAGGAAAATCGCGTTATCATTTTGAGCAGTTAAAGATGAAATGATTTGTAAATTTCAAGTTTGCATTGATGATAAGCAGTTCATTTGAATGAAGAAAATAAATAAAATGATCACAATCAATAAAGCAATTAATAACGCCGATACAGGATTTTTATAATCCTATACCGGCGTTTGTTAGTTACGAGAGAATGTGTTTTACGCTACTTTCCAAATGTATTGCTGGATTTAGCTGCTGATTTAGCTGCCATGGTGTTGGTGGACTCAAACAAGGAAGTTGTCGGTGCGACCGGACACATCAGTACTCGTCCTGTTCCACGATAAACATTTACCAGACCCTCTCCGCTAACTGCAGATCCTACAAGTGTTTTCGTAGATCTTTCTACGGTGAATTCAAGATTTGATGACCAGCATACAGCAAGATTTCCATCAATTTTCAGTTCATCATTTTCCAATATGACTTCAATCAATTCATCTTCAGGAACATTAGATTCCAGTGCAGCTATACCATTGCCCTGTAAACTCAGATTAAATAGCCCTTCGCCACCTAATACGGCTGATGAAAGGTTCTTTCTGGCTACAACTTTACTATTTACATTTGCATCACAAGCTAGAAACATGCCATCCTCAATTGTCATTCCGGCTGGTCCCCATTTGCCAATGTCTGCAAGGATAATATATTTGTATGTCGGTTCTAATACCAGGCAGCCTTCACCAACATATTCCGGTTTAACTGCGGTTTCTTTTGTAACGGCACCTTTGATCGCTTTTCCAAGGAGATCTCCGATGCCTTTTACGCCAGATGTAGCTTGTACATTTCCGCCCATCCATTGCATGGCACCGGCCTGGATAATAGCAGAATGGTCTTTATCAATATCAATAACAACTTGTCTTCTTCTGACCCCCATTTTGCTCATAAAATATTCGTTCATTGCATTCATCGGTGATACACTGGCATCCTGTACATATTCAAGTACATGGAAGTTTCCAATACTTTTTGCAAATTTTCTGTTTTCATTTTGTAAGTTTTCAATTCTCATATTACTACTGCCTCCTTTACCTTTAGTAATAATTCATAGTGTTACTCGGATATGTTTATTATAACAGAAAAAATGAAAGACACATATCAGAATGTGTTTCAGAAGGAGTAAAAAATGTTATCGTTATTATTTGCAATTTAGAGGTGGGTATCGTAAAATCAGAGCAAAGATTGCAAGAAAGTAGGAGACAACAATGCTGACTGTTCGTGAAGCGATGAAAACCGGCGGCCTGAGCAAATGCCGGCTTCTGGCAGGGGAGGCGGGGCTTGACAACGCCATTACCTGCGTGGACTGCATGGAGGTGCCGAACATTGAGCCCTGGCTGCGCAGCGGCGAGCTGCTCATCACTACGGGCTACGCCCTGCGGGACGATGAAAATGCCATCCCCTACCTGCTGGAGGCCCTGACCAAGGGCAAGGCCGCCGCCTTGGCTATCAAGACCCGGTTTTTGGGTGAGCTCAAGGACACTGACATTGCTTTGGCCCAGCGTCTGGGGCTGCCTCTGTTCGAGATGCCATCGGATATGCCCACAACAGAGATGGTTATGCCTGTGGTGCGGATGCTGACCAACCGCCAGGTGGAGATCATGGAATTTTCCGAAAAGATACACAAGCGCTTTACGGAAATCGAGCTCTCCGATGGCGGTTTCGGAAAGATCGCCGCCGTGCTTTCCAAGTTGTTGCAGATGCCCGCGGCCATTGTCGATGGTGCAGGGGAGATCCTGGCTGCCAGCCATATACCAGACAACTTCGAGGACTTAGAGGATTACATCCTTCAGGAGGTGCTGGGGCAGGGCAGCGCGGCGGAGCGCTGTCCCCGGGAGGCCAGAGGATACACTGTGTTCAGCCGGTCGGTGACCGTCCGCGAGGCGGTAAGGGGCTACATTCTGGTATTTTGCCCGGTGGCTGCCCTCAACGAGATGCAGATGATCATTCTGGACCACTCCGTCACGGCAGCGGCCCTGGAATTCTCCAAACGGGACGGCATCCGTGACAATGTCAACCAGCTCAACACGGCTCTTTTTCTGGATCTGGTACTGCGCAACATCTCCACCCACAAGGAGCTGACTTACCGAACCGAGGAACTCAACTGGCCCCGGCCGCCCCTGGCCATGATCTGCATGGACATATGCAGCTTCAAGAAGGCCATCGCCGGACTCTCCGAGCAGGAGATCCTGGAGAAAAAGCTTTTAGTATCCGAGTGCCTCAGGACTTATATGCCACAGAGCGTGGTGGTGTCGCAAAGTGACAGCTTCGTGTGTATCTTCCCGGAATATGCGCAGCCAAAGGAGGTGCTTAACGCCATCAATACCAGCTGTAGCCAAATTAAGGAGCTGACGGGCTTCTCATTCACTACCAGCGTCATCAACCATATCTCGGATTATCTGGATCTGGCGGACGCCTACACCGAGGAACGGAGCATGGTGGACATCGCCCGGATCATCGGCAAAAGTGGGCAGATCTTCTTCGCCGGGGACCTCATAAAGGAGCAGGCCTACCGCCATTGTGTCGATAACCCCTATATCAGGAGCTATTATCAGGACACCCTGGAGATCCTGCGTCGCTACGATGCGGAAAATGACGCCAGCCTCACCGAGACCCTGGAGGTCTATACCTCCTGCCTGGGTATCAAGACCAAGGCGGCGGAGACGATGGGTCTGCACCGCAACACACTCTCCTTCCGCCTGCGGCGGATAGAGGCCCTTCTGGGCCTGAACTTAGACGACCCGGAGACTATTCTATTCCTGCACATGGTCTTTCGTATCAGCCGTTTTTTCTAAGAACCATAGTAAAGTCGAATTGCCCTTTTCGTTGTGCTTGATGCACAATGATGAGGGCAATTTTGCGCAGGATTGAACATTGACGGCGACTGGGAAAATCGTATATCATTTTTTTACAGAAATAAAGTCTTCCAACAATGGACAGGATTTGTTTTGTGTGCATCTTGCATAACATGGAGGGTAGAAATGGACAACAATGTAAAAATCGCGTTGGTGCAGTTCCAAAGCAAGCTGAACTGCCCGGATGAAAACGTGGAAAAAGCCTGCGGCATGATTGCCCAAGCGGCAAGCCAGGGAGCTAAGATTGTTTGCTTCCCGGAGCTTTTCAGCACCGGTTACAACCTGGATATCGTGGGACCCAAGCTTCCGGAGACCGCCGAGCGCCTGGATGGTCCCCGTATCGCTAAGCTTTGTCAGGCTGCCAAGGAGAACGGCTGCTATGTCATTGCCCCGGTGGCCACAGAAAGAGAGGTCAAGGGCGTGTATTTTAACTCGGCGGTCCTCATTGACGATGAAGGCCATGTGGCCGGCTGCTACGATAAGCACCATCTGTACAGCCTGGAGCGCTTCCACTTCCGCATGGGCAACGACATCCCTGTGTTCGACACGAAGTACGGCAAGATAGGCATCATGATCTGTTATGACGCGGGCTTCCCTGAGGTGGCACGACTCCTGATGCTTCAGGGCGCAGAGGTAATCTTTATGCCAAGCGCCTGGCGGGTACAGGACAAAGATATTTGGGATATCAATGTGGCACAAAGAGCTCTGGAGAACCTGTGCTATGTGGCGGCGGTGAACCGCTTTGGCCAGGAGGGGGAGACCTATCTCTTCGGCGGCACTAAGGTAGCTAACAGCCGTGGTACCACGGTGGCAGAATGTACCGGGGAAAAAGAGGAGATCGTCTATGCGGACCTGGATCTGGCCTCCACTGCCAAAAACCGTCAGGAGATCGATTACCTGAAGGACCGCAGACCAGACAGTTATCAACTTATCGCTAAGAAACTCTGAAAGGAAGGAACCAACCGTGGAAAAGAATATTACACCTGTAAAAGAAAAAGAAGTCCTCAACGACTATGAGGCAACGCCGGTACCTGACTCGGAGCATATGTCCTGGCTCAGCCAGGGCGCGGTCTGGATCGGTGCGAGTTTTTGTCTGGCAGCCATTCAGACCGGCGGCATCCTGGCTAACGGCCTGAGCTTTGGCCAGAGCATCATCGCTATCCTTGTGGGCTCCGCTATTCTTACTGTTTTGGCTATTTTCATGGGAATCGTGGGTGCCCAGACCCATCTGGCCTCCGCTATGAACTCACGTTTTTCCCTGGGCATCAAGGGCTCTAAGATATTCGGTATCGTGGTGGCCTTTTCGCTGTTCGGCTGGTTCGGCTTTCAGGCCGATATGTTCGGACAAACGGTGGTGACCCTTTTGGAGGGATACCTGGGCATCCACACTGCACCTCAGGTAGTGTGGACCATCATCGGTGGCACCGCCATGATGATTACCGCCATCGTGGGCTACAAGGGCATCAAGGCTCTTTCCAATGTGGCTGTTCCGCTGTTGTTTGTACTTGCTATGGCGGCTCTTGGCATCACCCTGGCACGGGTTCCCTTCGCTTCCATCACCTCAAAGGGTCCTGTGGGCGCTGCAATCCCCCTGACGATGGGTATCGCTTCTGTAGTGGGCAACAATGCAGTCAGCGTGGTGATCGTCTCTGACTTTACCCGCTATTCCAAGACACGCAAGGACGCCATCCGCGGCTGCATCCTGGGCTACTTCTTTGGCTATGTGCCTATTTTGCTCATGGGTGCCATCTTTACCTACTCCTTCAATAACTGGAACATTGTGGAGGTTATGCTCGGCGAGCTGAACCTGGGTATTGTGGCGGCCATCGTGCTCATTCTGGCCCAGTGGACCACCAACGACAACAACCTCTATTCCTCCGTGCTGGGCGTGGCCAATGTGCTGGCTGGCACCAGGATCAAGTATAAAAGATGGCTGCTGACCCTCATCGTGGGCATTATCAGCATCGCCTTCTCCGCCATTGGTTTGGTTGATCACTACTTGTCCTTCCTCTCCATCCTCACCGCTACTATCCCCGCTATGGCCGGTGTGGTTATCTCTGACTTCTTCTTCCTGAACAAGAACGGCTATGAGTTTGAACTCATCGAGAAGAAGAAGCTGGCTGACTGGAACTGGAGCGGTATCATCTCCTGGTTCCTGGCCATCTTCATGGGTCTGTGCATGACTGCTGCTCCCACTGGCCTGGGTGTGCCCGCCCTGGTGAAGCTGGCTGGCGTGGTGCCTACCCCAATCGTTGGCGTGATCGTGGCTTTTGTGTGCAACATGGTGCTCTATCCGTTGCTCAACAAACGCGCTGCCAAGGGCTGAGCTGCTTGAAAAAGTCTTATCGTCTTGAGCCCTATCTCTTTGAGGATAGGGCTCAAGAGTTGTGAGAGGTATTGGAATATGAATAGGATTGAACTTTTGCAATCGGTTTTGCGTTCCTCCCTGCACCTGAAAAAGGGCGAGCGCTTTGCCGTAATCACCGATACGAATAAGCTGGACATTGGTCGAGATTTTCACTGTGCCGCCGCAGCTTTGGGCGCGCATTCCACGCTGGTCTGCATCGAGCCCATGCAGGTGTCCGGGGAAGAGCCTCCTCAGATCGTCTGCGATGCGCTGATGCAAAGTGATGCCGCCGTGTGTCCCATGAGCGTGTCCATCACCCACACCAATGCCCGTCTGCAGGCCTCGGCCAACGGGTGCCGGGTGGCCACCATGCCAGGCATCACTGATGAGATGCTCCTCACCGGGGCCATGACCGCTGACTATGAGCAGGTGGAGCAGTTCACTCTGCGGCTTACGGAGATGCTCTCCCGGGCTGATAGCGCCACCATCCAAAAGGACGGCCATACCCTGACACTGGATCTGAAGGGCCGCCGGGGCGTGGCCAGCACCGGCGTTTTCCGCCACAAGGGCAACAGCGGCAATCTTCCTTCTGGAGAGGCGTACATTGCTCCGGTAGAAAACGGCAGCAACGGCTCTGTGGTGGTAGATGGCTCCTTTGGCGACATCGGCCTTCTTGGCTCCCCCATCCAGCTCACCGTGCGAGACGGCAAGCTGGTGGACATCCAGGGTCAGGACGCCGACAAGCTGAGTGTTCTACGAGAGAGCGAGGCCAATGCCACCCTCTGCGAGCTGGGCATCGGTGCCAACTATGCCGCCCGGCTCAGGGGCATTCTCCTGGAGGATGAAAAGGCCTACCACACCATCCATGTGGCCTTTGGTACCAACGATGATTTCGGAGGCACCAACAAGGCCACCTGCCATATGGACGGTATTATAAAAAATCCCACCCTCTATTTAGATGATGTGCTGGTCATGCAAGACGGGGAATACCTTATTTGACACAAAAATCATATTTTAATCATAATTTGTGGAGGAATAAAACTGTGAAGACGTACAAAGTGGGTGTGATCCGGGTGCTTACCACGGAGGATGAGACGGTACTCAACCGCCACGGCAAGCTGCTGGAGCGCTATTACCCCATGTTTCAGGTGACCTCCCGGTGCATTCCGGAGCAGTTTGAAGGGGTGCATGACGAGGAGACGGAGCGCCAGTCCATCCCCAAGGTGGTGGCTCTGGCGGAGGAGATGTACCGCGAGGGTTTTGATGCCGTGATCGTGAGCTGTGCCGGCGATCCCGGCGTAGAGGAAGCCCGCAAACTGCTGCCCATTCCAGTGGTGGGCGCAGGGAAGAGCGTGGCCACACTTTCGCTGTTCTTCGGCGAAAGACCAGCAGTTCTTGGTATTTTGGATGGAGCCCCAAAGGCCTATCGGCGGCTGTTCGGGGATAAGATCGTGTCCTGCGAAAGGGGTCAGGGCATCCAAAGCACCCTGGATCTGATGACGGAGGAAGGCTTCGCCAAAACCGTAGAAAAGGGTCGGGAGCAAAAGGCTGCCGGGGCAGATGTCATTGCCCTGAGCTGCACAGGAATGTCCACCATCGGCATCGCACCTTCTCTGGAGGAGGCTCTGGGCATCCCGGTGATGGATCCGGTGCTCTGCGAGGGTCTGATGACGCTTTTCGCCCTGCGGCGCGCAGAGGCGGCAGAATTGATGAAAGGGGAAATACACCATGCTAAATAAACAGATTATTGATATTTTTGAGCTTTTAGACGATCCCAAGGCCAACGGCCAGATCGTAAAGGCCTTCCTGCAGGCCATTGATCCGGAGGTCTCCGTAGAGACCTATGCCCTGGAGGGTCCTCAGGGGAAAACCGACATGGTAAAGGTCCGCATCCCCGGCACCGAGGGAAAGACCGTTGGCGGCAGCTATCCTACCATCGGCATCCTGGGCCGCTTAGGCGGTCTGGGCGCAAGACCGGAAGTGGTGGGCTATGTGTCTGATGGCGATGGCGCCCTGGCCGCTCTGGCGGTGGCCGCCAAACTCATCGATATGCGTAAGAAGGGCGACTGCCTCAAGGGTGATGTGTTCATTTCCACTCACATCTGCCCCGATGCTCCCACTCAGCCTCATCATCCGGTGCCATTCATGGGATCTCCCGTTGAGATGCATCAGGTCAATGAGGAGGAGGTATCCCCGGAGCTGGACGCTATCCTCTCCATCGACACAACTAAGGGTAACCGCATCATCAACACCCGGGGCTTTGCCATCTCCCAGACGGTGAAGCAGGGCTACATTCTCCGGGCTTCGGAGGATCTTTTGGATATCATGCAGCGCACCACCGGCAAGCTTCCCTATGTGTTCCCGGTGAATATGCAGGATATCACCCCTTACGGCAACGATGTTCACCACATCAACAGCATCATGCAGCCTTGCACCTGCACGGCGGCTCCGGTAGTGGGCGTGGCCATCACTACCGAGATGATGGTTCCTGGTTGCGGCACCGGCTGCTCCCACATGGAGGACATCGAGGAGGCGGCCCGCTTTGTTCTGGAGGTGGCCAAGGACTTTACGGCTGGCAAGATCAGCTTTTATGACGCCCAGGACGATGCCCGAATGAATAAGCTCTATGGCTCCATGAAGCACCTTCAGCAGCTGGGCAATCGGGATTAAGCCAAACGTATTATTTGCAAAGTATCGCCAATACCTGAAAAAAGAGATTCTACCCTCTCTTTTTTCTTTGACACCCTAAAAACCCCCTTGGAGAACCGCAAGGCTCCAAGGGGGTTTTTGCAGGAAAGTGGAAGGTATATATTCTAAAATTTGTGGCACAGATTTTAGTCGATATCAAAAAGGAATTTGATGATGGTTTTGGAAATCCGGAGATGTCGGCTTTGCTGACGAGTCTGGCGAAGAGCTTAAATTAAAAGCAGGTCAGAGATTCGATTCTGCATTAGTGGCGGGATTCATGATGCTGTATAAATTAGCTATCAACTTGGTAAGATATTATTACAGTTGCTAACGTTCAAGTAAAATTGAATTCTACTTGACATATCGGGAAGTTGACATATAATGAGATTGAGGAGGTGTCGTATGAATAGCTATGCAAAGTATATTGAAACTGTGATCGAACAGGAGCCTGAGAACAAGCTTTTGGAAGCAAGTATTTTATATCAAAAATCGTTCGGCACTGTTCCTGAAATGACCTACTATAAAACATTGGAAAGAATGAGCAAACAAGGTTCCCTTGTACATCTTACCAAGGGTCTGTATTATAGACCAAAGAAATCTCGCTTTGGAACAATTCCAATCAGTGAAAAAGAGATTATTGGTCACTATACGAACAATGGCCGGGGAATTGTAATTGGCTACAGACTTTACAATCAAAAGGGCTTAACAACACAAATAAGCAAACGGGTTGAGGTTCTTTCTTCTGCTGTTACAGAACAAAAGAAAAATATCCAAAATGTTTGTGTGACAAACAGTGGGATTGATTTGACGCAGGAGACGATTCCGGTAATTGAAACTATGGAGATTCTTCAGAACTATAAGTCCATTGAAGATATCAGAAAATCTGCATTAGCAGCATATATGAGAGAATTTGCGACGGAATATTCTGATACTGCGGCGGTGTTTGTCCTGAAAAATCGGAAGTATAAGAAATCTACGATTGCATTTCTGGAGCGCTTTCTGAATTATCTTGGTGTTGATAACACATTGCACCAGTTTTTATCAGCCCTCTCATCGTATGCAATTCCAGAAATGGAGGAATTCTATGAACCTGCACGAGCATAAAGAAGAATTTGAAGAACTGATTGCCATTGTAGCAGATTATATAGGAGTTCCTGTTGATGCGGTTCGCAGGGATTACTATATTGTTCAAATGATGCAAAACCTTCAAAACAGTGAATACGCCGAAGCCTGTGTGTTTAAGGGAGGAACTTCTCTCAGCAAATGTTATCCAGGATCTATCAATCGTTTTTCCGAAGATATCGATCTGACATTCATACCTGTAGAAGATATGACTAATAAGAAATACAGCAAGGCTTTGAAACGAGTTGAAGATACTATCTCAGCCGGTTTTTTGCTGGAGAAAATTGAAGATGAACGTAATGACCGAAACAAAAGTGCATTTGTTTGGCCTGAAAATGAAAGCAAGGAAACCTGCCGGGTAAAACTGGAGATTGGTTCCAGTGTAAGACCGGATCCTTTTTCAAAGAGAAGCATGAAAACTTATATTCAGGAATATCTCGAAGAGAAAGGCATGCAGGATGTCGTGACCGAATTTGATCTGCAGGAAGTCAAGGTAAATACACTTGAGATCACACGAACGTTCCTGGATAAGGTAATGTCAGTCAAGAGGCATGCAATCTGCGGAACTCTTCCAAGAAAAGTGCGTCACATATATGATGTTACGGTACTTTTGGATCGCAGTGACATTCAGGATTTCCTGAATGATACCGAACGGCTGAAGCAGCTTCTAAAGCTCACAAAAGAAACGGACAGCTTCTATCTTCAGAAACGTAGTATTTCTGAAGATTATGATCCGTTGGGGGCGTATGCCTTTGAAAACTGGAAACAGTATTTCAACGATGAAATTCGTGGAAGATATGAAACTCTTCATGAAGATCTGCTCTACACATCCAATCGCCAGAGCTTTGAAAAAGCAATTCAGGCATTTGAATTTATCAGTCATCTGTTTGCTTCTATAGGTGAATAAGTCAGAAAAAATCTGCAATAAGAAGCCAGAAGCTGATCAGACAGCAAACACGGTGGCTGTTCCAGGTGTGGATGCGGAACTTTTGATGCACAAATCGGAAGTTGGAAAGGGGTGCAATGCCATGCTGAGAAAGTTGAATTGTTTTTTAAACATCGTTATTGGTTCATTCATAGGGACTTTCATTGGGTTCGGAATTTATGAGTTTTGGCATTTTAAAACCTATCCAAATCTATATGTCATGCAGTCTGCACCGTGGTATACAGAGTTACTGTTGGATGGTGCCATGGTGGCTGTTGTGGTGGTTGTATGTATTGTCCTAAAGCTAGTTATTTGGAGGAAATTAAAGCCATAACTTCCAGTTTGTAATATTTATATTTTCCTTTATGGAAATGCTCATTTTAAGCAGTAATGATTGAAAAAGTCATTGCTGATTTTTTGTATTTGGGGTGGATATTTCCACCTGAAAGTGGGGATTGTGATATAGGGAAAAGGGTTACCAGCATGATAGAGTTCGGTGGCATTAATGAGTGGTATGGTGATGTTATCACAGAAAAGAAATGAAATTCAGACTATAATAAAGCAACAAAGAAAAGATAGGAGGAATTGTAAAATGCCTGCAATGAATATTAATAAAAATAATTTTCAAAATGAAGTAATGAATGCCGATAAACCTGTTCTTTTGGACTTTTGGGCTTCTTGGTGTGCTCCTTGCCGTATGGTAGTTCCAATCATAGAGGAGATTGCAAGTGAACGTGAGGATATCAAAGTTGGAAAGATTAATGTGGATGAGCAGCCTGAACTGGCAAGTAAATTTGGTATTATGAGTATCCCGACTTTAGTGGTCATGAAGAACGGGAAGATTGTTCAACAGGTTTCAGGTGCGAGACCTAAGGATGCAATTCTGGGAATGCTTTTCAATGACACTGCTGCTCACACAGGAAAGGTAGAAAGATAAGATGAAGGTAGTAATCGTAGGCGGTGTAGCCGGAGGAGCTACAGCTGCAGCAAGAATACGCAGATTGGATGAACAAGCTGAAATCACTGTATTTGAAAGATCCGGATATATATCGTATGCAAACTGTGGACTTCCATATTATATTGGAGATGTGATCACAGATCCGGAAGAGCTTACCCTGCAGACACCAGAGAGTTTCTTTCAACGATTTCGTATTAATATGAAGATACATCATGAAGTTATTTCCATACATCCGGACCGTAAAACGGTTTCGGTGAAAAATTTGGAAAAAGGTGAAATATTTGAAGAAAACTATGATAAGCTGATCCTCTCTCCAGGTGCAAAGCCAACACAGCCGAGACTTCCTGGAATAGGTATTGATAAACTTTTTACACTTCGTACGGTAGAAGATACTTTTCGGATAAAGGAATATATAAATAAGAATCATCCAAAATCGGCTGTATTGGCTGGGGGTGGCTTTATTGGTCTGGAACTGGCAGAAAATTTGAGGGAGCTTGGCATGGATGTGACAATTGTACAACGGCCTAAGCAGCTGATGACCCCTTTCGACTCGGATATGGCATCCATGATTCATAATGAAATGAGAAAGCATGGGATAAAACTGGTACTGGGCTATACAGTAGAAGGATTTAAAGAAAAAGATAATGGAGTAGAGGTTCTGCTCAAAGATCATCCATCTCTCCAGGCTGACATGGTGGTATTGGCGATCGGAGTTACACCGGACACAGCATTAGCAAAAGAAGCTGGTCTGGAACTTGGCATCAAGGAAAGTATTGTAGTGAATGACAGAATGGAAACCTCTGTACCGGACATTTATGCTGCAGGTGATGCAGTTCAGGTAAAACATTATGTTACTGGTAATGATGCGTTAATCTCTTTAGCAGGACCCGCCAATAAACAGGGAAGGATCATTGCTGATAATATTTGTGGCGGTGATAGTCGTTACTTGGGCAGTCAGGGCAGCTCCGTTATCAAAGTGTTTGATATGACAGCAGCCACTACAGGTATCAATGAAACCAATGCTAAAAAGTCAGGATTAGAGGTAGATACAGTAATCCTTTCTCCTATGAGTCATGCCGGTTACTATCCTGGTGGAAAAGTGATGACCATGAAGGTGGTTTTTGAAAAAGAGACGTATCGTTTGCTTGGTGCTCAGATTATTGGATATGAAGGAGTTGATAAACGTATTGATGTGCTGGCAACAGCAATTCATGCAGGGCTGAAGGCAACCCAGCTGAAAGATCTGGACCTTGCATATGCACCACCTTATTCCTCTGCCAAGGATCCTGTAAATATGGCCGGATTCATGATAGACAATATAGCAAAAGGTACCTTAAAACAATGGCATCTGGAAGATATGGATAAGATTTCTAAAGATAAAGATGTGGTGTTGCTGGATGTGAGAACTGTAGCTGAATTTAACAGGGGCCATGTGGATGGATTCAAAAATATTCCTGTAGATGAACTGAGGGAACGCATCAATGAAGTTGAGAAGGAAAAGCCTGTTTATCTGATATGCCAGAGTGGGCTGCGCAGTTATATTGCGAGCCGTATTCTGGAAGGAAATGGTTATGAAACGTACAACTTCTCCGGCGGATTCCGCTTCTATGATGCAGTGGTCAATGATCGTGCACTGATCGAAAGGGCATATGCATGTGGCATGGATTATTAGAAATAAACAAAATATTTTTATGATCCTTGTAGTGTTTTCAGTCTTTCCGAATCAAGGATGGCAATTTTGCCGCGGGAGAGTTGGACAAGCCCCTCACTTTGAAAATATCGGAGCATTCGAGTGATAACTTCCCTGTGGGAACCAAGATGGTTGGCGATGGTTTCGTGAGTGATTTTCAGTTCATTTGTTCCTTCAATAGAGGTTTCTTCTAAAAGAAATGAAGCAACACGCTTATCCAGACTCTTCCACATGATTTGTTCAATCAGCCACATGACATCAGAAAAACGGGTAGCCATTAACTCATTGGTATAGTTTGCCACAGGAGCAGATTCCTTCATGATGCCCTTATAGATATCAGCAGGGATGATCCAAAGATCAGTATCTTTTTCTGCTTCAATCGTTACTTCAAACTGAATAGATCGCATGATACATGAGGCGGATAAAAGACATATATCCATATCGAACAGACGGTAAAGTGTAATCTCCCGTCCTTCATCTGAAAGTATGTAAGTTCGAAGCTGCCCGGATTTTACCAGTAATAATCCGGTACAATCCAGGTTTCCGTTGTGAATGATGGTTCCTTTTTTCACATGCTGTGTGAGCAAGCTGTCTGAAATCAGTTTTTTCTGTGCTACATTTAAGTCATTCCATAGCGGAAAATAATTTTCGAAGCTCATAACGGTTATCTCCTTTATGAATATAGTATACTTGCTTTTTTAAGATGCGTCAATCACGTAATTGACATATGCCATAAATATTATTGACATATGCCTTTTATAGGGGTAATATATAAAAAAAGCCAGAAAGGAGCAGTTTATGCCAAGACCCGTAAAATGCAGAAAAGTCTGTCATTTCCCGAATGTTTTAGAATTTCTTCCGGCAGATGATACTGAGAAAAAGACACCCATTGTTCTGACGGTAGATGAGTACGAGACAATTCGTCTTATGGACAAGAACGGTTATAGCCAGGAGCAGTGCGCAGTATCTATGCAGATCGCAAGAACAACGGTTCAACGGATTTACGAGATTGCCAGGAAGAAAATAGCAGATGCACTCATAGATGGACATCCGCTCAGAATCGAGGGCGGGGATTTCAGAATCTGTGATGGTCAGAGCAGTAACTGCAGCCTTGGAGGCTGTTACGAGCAGGAACTTTATCAAAAATATGCAGTGGAAAAAGGAGAAGGTATCATGAGAATAGCAGTAACATATGAAGATGGACAGATTTTCCAGCACTTTGGACACACAGAGACATTTAAGATCTACGATGTAGAGGAAGGAAAAGTGGTACATTCAGAAATAGTAGATACGAATGGAAGCGGACATGGTGCATTGGCAGGAGTTCTTAATGCATTAAATGCTGATGTTTTGATCTGTGGCGGAATCGGAGGAGGTGCTCAGACTGCGTTAGCGGCAGCAGGCATTAAGCTTTTTGGCGGAGTTTCAGGAGATGCGGATAAAGCAGTAGAAGCTTTTATCAATAATACACTTGATTATAATCCAGATGTGAAGTGTTCTCACCATGAGCACAGCCACGGGGAAGGACATACATGTGGTGAGCATGGATGTGGAAGCCATAGCTGTCATTAAGAAGAAATGATTTCAGGTAATAAGAGAACAAGAAAACAGGTAGAAAATACAGAAGCGGAGGAATCATAAATGTTAGAAACAGGAACCAAAGCACCGGATTTTGAATTGCCGGATCAGAATGGGAAAATACATAAATTAAGTGATTATGCAGGAAAAAAAGTGATTTTATATTTTTACCCAAAGGATAACACGGCAGGCTGTACAAAACAGGCATGTGGTTTTTCCGAACGTTATCCTCAATTCACTGAGAAAGGAGCAGTTGTTCTTGGAGTAAGTAAGGATTCTGTAGCTTCTCATAAGAAGTTTGAGGAAAAATATGGATTGGCATTTACACTTTTGGCAGATCCAGAGCGTAAGGTGATCGAAGCATATGATGTATGGAAAGAAAAGAAAAATTATGGCAAGGTTTCTATGGGTGTGGTAAGAACTACATATCTTATTGATGAGCAAGGGATTATTATCAAAGCCAATGATAAAGTAAAGGCAGCAGATGATCCTGAAAACATGCTCAAGGAACTGTCATAATGAAGATTATTTTATCACCTGCTAAAAAGATGATTGTAGATACAGATAACATAGCACCGGTTGAACTGCCAGTCTTTATCGATAAGACAGCAGAGATATTGAGCTGGATGAAAAGCAAATCAAAAGAGGAACTGAAAGCTATCTGGAAATGTAATGACAAGATTGCAGAGCAGAACTTTAACAGATTGGAAAATATGGATCTTTATAACAGACTTACTCCGGCTGTCTTAGCATATGAAGGGATTGCATTTCAATATATGGCACCATCTGTGTTTGAAATCCAGCAGTTTGAGTATCTGCAAAATCATTTAAGAATCCTGTCTGCGTTTTATGGCGTTTTAAAACCGATGGATGGTGTGACTCCTTATCGCCTTGAAATGCAGGCAAAAGCTGAGATTGAAGAAACGACAAATCTATATGATTACTGGGGAGACCGGTTATATCATTCAGTAATTGATGACAGCAGGACGATCATAAATCTGGCATCTAAAGAATATTCAAAATGCATAGAAAGATATCTATCGGATAAAGACAATTACATCACGATTACATTCTGCGAATTGTCAGGTGATAAATTGGTGACAAAAGGAACCTATGCGAAGATGGCCCGCGGAGAAATGGTCAGATTCATGGCAGAGAATAATATTGAAAATCCTGTAGATATACAAAAGTTTGATAGACTTGGATATACTTTCAGAGGAACTCTGTCATCGGAGACAGAGTATGTGTTTGAACGAAAAGTCGAAAAGTAGTAAGCATAACAAATGAAGGCAGCCCATATATGGGCTGCCTTGGTTTCTTCTATAGTCTGTGAATGGTATCCATTTGTCCGCTCATCAAGCGTTTTTTCAGGAAGGAATTGACTGTCTGCTATTTTACTTTATAATAGATAGCATTAGGGTTATAGCATGAAAATAAAAGAAAGGCAGATAGAAGATATCAAAAAATGAAGCTGAATGGAAAAGAGAAAAGATGGATCTTGTATGATGTAGGAAACTCGGCATTTGTTCTGCTGGTGGCCACGATCATTCCCATATATTTTAATTATCTGGCAGGTAAGGCAGGACTTTCGGACGTTGATTATCTCGCTTATTGGGGATATGCAGCTTCCATATGTACTGTGATCGTTGCCATATTAGGGCCGATCCTGGGAACGATTGCGGATACGAAGGGTTATAAAAAACCGATATTTATGATTTCTATATTGATAGGTACGATCGCCTGTTCTCTTCTGGGACTGATGGTTCAGTGGATGGCGTTTCTGATCGTGTTTCTGATTGCTAAGGTGGGATTTTCGGCGAGTTTGATCTTCTACGATTCCATGCTCAGCGATATAACCGATGAAGAACGTATGGATTATGTATCGTCGCAAGGATATGCGTGGGGATATATTGGAAGCTGTGTGCCCTTTGTGTTGTGCCTGGTGATCGTGTTAGGTTCAGATCCGCTTGGGATCCGTATGGAAACAGCTATGGGAATAGCCTTTGTGCTCGTAGCGGTATGGTGGTTGCTTATGTCACTGCCATTGCTCAAAAACTATGAACAGAAATACTATGTAGAGAAAAAGCCCCATGCGATCGCACAGAGCTTTAAAAGATTAGGAGAAACCTTTAAAAATATGAAAGAAGAAAAGCAGGTATTTATGTTTTTGCTTGCCTTTTTCTTTTATATTGATGGTGTATATACGATCATTGATATGGCGACTGCCTATGGATCGGCGTTAGGACTTGACAGCACAGGGCTGCTTCTTGCACTGCTGGTAACACAGATCGTAGCGTTTCCCTGTGCAATTATTTTCGGTAATTTGTCATACAGGATCAGAACAGAGAAGCTGATTATTGTGTGTATCGTTGCCTATCTGGGAATCGCCATTTTTGCAGTCTTTCTGAAGACACAGCTCCAGTTCTGGATCCTTGCAATTCTCGTAGGAATGTTTCAGGGAGGGATCCAGGCACTTTCAAGATCATATTTTACCAAGATCATTCCGGAGGAGCATTCGGGTGAATATTTTGGCCTCATGGATATATGTGGGAAAGGTGCATCGTTTGTCGGGACAACCATTGTCAGCATAGTATCCCAGCTTACCGGAAATATCAGCATGGGTGTCGGAATGATCGCAATTTTATTCTGCATTGGAATCGTGATTTTTCTTAAGGCAGTATCAATGAATAATAATTAAACCAAAATAAACCAAACTACCGATTTTATTGACAGGGTACATGCTATCTCATATACTGATGTTACTATTGAAAACATTGAATCTGGTAGGTGAGGCGATTGGTTCAGAGAGCGAAAAAACGAAAAAAAACTGAGGTGTTGGAGAATGTTAAGAAAAGACAGAAAAGATTGAAAAGTCATGCTGTTTATGGGCGGACGTTTCGTGGAACAGTCTCATTGCTGGTCGTGGTGGCGGCGATTTCTGTTCTGGTGGCAACTTTGTGGATGCCGGTTCTGCAGATTTATGGATCTTCCATGGCACCGACCCTGGAAGCGGGACAGATCGTTGTGTCTGTAAAGAAGCATCAATGGAAGACAGGAGAGATCGTTGCATTCTGGCATGGGAATAAGCTTCTTATCAAGCGCGTGATAGCAGGACCGGGACAATGGGTCGATATCAATGAGGATGGAGCAGTGACAGTTGATGGACAGGTTCTGAGTGAGCCATATATTACCGAATTGTCATCAGGGAACTGTGATATAGAGCTTCCCCATCAGGTACCGGAGTCGCATTGGTTTCTTATGGGAGATAATCGGGAGACATCGGTTGATTCACGAAGTACGTTGATTGGTGATATTTCAAGTGAACAGATAGAAGGGCAGATCATATTCCGAATCTGGCCTTTACAAAAAGCAGGCATCATATAAGATGAAGCATTGAGGAAAATATGGTGGAGTTATGAAAAACAGAGAGACAAATGATAACAGAAGAGGATTAAAGAATAAAGACTGGATGAAGCGGTGGAGAAGAGGATTGCTCTGCCTCTCATGTGCGGTGGCATTTTGTACGGTTTATGCGCTGATCCTTCCAGCAGATGCATTAGAGAAAAAGACAGTGGAGGCGGAGATCAGTACAACGACTGATGAGACGAATACAACAACTGATGAAATCAGCGTAACAACCGATGGGACCAGCATAACGACTGATGAGACTAACATAACAACGGATGAGGTCAGTACAACAATCAATGGGACCAGCATAACGACTGATGAGACGAATACAACGAATGACGAGGTCAGCGTGACGACCGACGAGACTAACATAACGACCGATGCGACCAGTGCAGCGACTACAGTACCAGTGGCTGCAGCATCTGCGGCAACATCGGGTGGGCTTAATCTGAGCGATCTTGTAAATGCGGATTATGTGGCAGGAATTGATCTATATTATCTAAAGGAAGATGGAACCTGGCAGATGCTCGATTCGACTGGAACGACAAAGCTTCCAACAAATACAAGGCTTAAGCTGGAAGTTAATTATCAGAATATACCGATTGCAACCTTGAAAGATACCTATAATAGTACCCTGACATATGATTTGCCAGATCAGCTTCGTAAGATGACAGCAACTAGCACAATTATAGCTGGAAGTACAAAGGTTGGAGATGTTACTATCGACAGTGGCAAAATGATTGTCAAATTTACTGAGGAGTATCTTAACGCTGCTCTGGGAAATGGACATAATACGATTGAGGGTAGTCTCTATACGGAAGGTGAGATTGTCTTAAAAGATGTGGGGCCGGATGGTAAGACAACCGTGACGATTGCCGGAAAGAAATATGAGCTTGAACTGCCTGATGCAGTTGCCAAGTATGGGGAAATCACAGTTGACAAACAATGTACCAGTCCGAAGGTGATTGTTGGAACAGATGGAAGCTATTATATCGAATATCAGATCAAGGTGACAGCAGGGGAAGATGGCTGCCCGGAGGTCTCGGTTGTAGATACATTCACCAGCGGATTGGACCGCATTGCATCCTATGAAGTGCTTACATCAGGTGCTACTGTATCATCAGGAGCAGGAAGTATGACTTGGACATTAGGGAATCTGGCAGAAAACGAAAGCAGGACTCTTACTTATCGTGTGAAGCTAAAAGATGGTGTCCCATTGAATACCGGAGAGATAAAGAATCAGGCGCAGGTCTATGCTAAGACATATCTGAGAGCTACAGATGAAGCCTCTTTTACGCCAAAGATCAAATATAAAATGCCGAAAAGTAAGATCGGAGATATTGTACGAAATGCAGATGGGACGTACACAATTACATACAAGATTGAATTTCAGCTGGATAAAAATGATAGTACGTACCCATTAAATGACTTTACATTTTGGGATTATCTGAACTATTCAGATATCTTTACAGATCCCAGGATTCGTCAGTATGTTATCTATAACCGTGATTCGGTAGCACTTTATAAAAAAGCGGCTGGAGCATCTGATTATACAAAGCTTGCCCCGACAGAGTATGTTACAAGCTGGTCATCAGACAAGAGCACCTACGTACCGCTTTGGACTGACACAGCTTTGAATCCGAAATGTTTTAAGATTACAGGAGCAGCAGGAAAACCGATAATTGTAAATCCTGGAGATGCTTATTATGCGACTTATATGGTAACTGTGAAGCCGGAAGCACTGGCAGTAATGAAGAAAGACAGTGTAGAAGTGAAAAACCGGTATCTGGTATCGGCACCGAATGCCAGAAATGAAGTTCCGGGAGCATTAAACAGAGTCTATCATATAGAATCAGTTGGAGACTATAGATGGAATGAGAAGAAGATAGAATCTGAGACCACATCAGATCAGACGATTACCATGTCCGGTAGAGGCACCTTCACTGTTCCAGCTGGCAGTTATCAGTATACGGTCAATGTCAACAGAACACTGGGAGACTGGGATGTAACCGGAGTATCAATGAAGGACACATTAAGTTCGGAAAAGATGCAATATGTCGGATATGCCAAGATAGAAGCATGTGAGTACAATACAAGCACGAAAACCTATGATGTGAAAGAAACAAGATGGATCCCCATTGATGGACAGACAACCTTTACGTTAAAACCGTCAGAGTTTGGATGGACGAACAAAAATTATGCATATACACTTACGTACTATGCGAAACCCGTGAATAAGGGGACATTTGGAACGGTTACCGTGAATAATAAGTTCGAGTTATCCGGAAATGCAAAAAGAGATGGGAAGTCTGATGGGAAGTCTTTTGATATTACAGGGATAAATGCGCAAACAAGTGTAAAGATTTCCGGTGATTATAACATGACGGTTACGAAGAGTGCCTGGTATTATGAAGAACCCGTGGAAAGTGCGACAACCTGGAAGAATGGAAAGCTCTACTGGGTGATCGAAGTAGATGGAACAGCAATATTAAATGGAACTTCCTTCTGTGATTATATATCAAAGGAGACCGGTATAAAGGATTCTTATCTGCACCCGGATTCACTGGCCGGAATTTATCAGGGAACCTTGCCATCTGGTAAAACGGTGGTTGGATATAACAATCTGGAAGAATTGATGTCGAGCGGAGGACTTACTGATGTCAGCAGTAAGTTTGAAGCTGCTACGCTGGGGAATAGTAAAGGATTTTCTGGTACGGATAATTACAGTGAGCTGACCGTAAAAACGAAGGAACAGATCACTCTTGGAACAGCAGGAAAACTTTATCTTATCATCATGACAGAACCCCAGTCTTTGCCGGTGGAGTATCGGGATGCATTTACCTATAAAAATCATATAAAAACCAGTGAGGATGGCACCTCCTGGAGTGAGCGAGGAAATGCGACCATAAGTCTGTATGGCGGTGGAGATATCCTGAAGGAGCTTGGTCAGACATTCACGTATGATGGAGCAACAGTGATCAGCAACAGTGATGGAATGGATAAAGGGAATCCAAGAAAAATCGTAAAGGATGGTTTAAAAGAGTCCGGTCCGGGACAATATGCATCCTGGGTATTTAAGTTAAACTATGGCGGAGAAATGTACGGAGCATATCGTGTCTTAGAAAACATCCCAGATGGAATGGAGCTTGCGTACATTCGTATCAAATGGACAGGTACAGGTCAGAAAACCATTACTTCAAAAGAAATTGCCGGGCTTGAAGCTGCCGGTTGGACGAAGAAAACAATTACGGCAGGGACAGACAATGTAGGAGTCACCAAGACAACCGTGTATTATGTCAAAGGCAATCAGGCTTTGATTGAATTAGGTGATTTTAAAGAAGGAAGAGTGAGAGATAATTATTCAGTCGATGTTCAGGTTGTATGTAAGCTGACCGATCCTAAAGTGCTGTTGGGTGGAGAGGAAAAGGAATTTGTTAATACAGTAGTTCTTCAGACAACCGACGGGACTGATATCAAGACAGCAACTTCTTCGGCAACAATGATGCCCCAGAAGATAGTAAAAACATATGCAAAGGCAAATGAGAAAATAACATTTACGATTACGTCGAATCCGCTTGGGCAGGCACTTCCAACGGTGTCAGGAAGTAAATTGAAGTTGATCGACAAATTAAGTACTACTCTGAGGCTGGATACGACAAGTATCAAGGTAGTCAACTCAAATAATAGTAATCCGGTTACATTTAAAGCTTCCTTGAAAGAAGATAATACATTAGAGATAGAGGTCCCTTATGATGTGCCGATTACGATCACCTATGTAGCTGTGATAAATGCGCCGCCGGGACAAAGCGTAAGCTTTTCCAATGAAGCCTATTGGGAGGGATATTCTCCAACAGGTGGAACAAAAGTAGAGGAAAGTAATTATGCTTATTCGGCTGGTGGAACAGTAACAAGTGGGACAAGTGTCCGCTTAAAAATCGTAAAAAATGACCAGAACGATCTGTCAAGTAAATTATCAGGGGCAGAGTTTGAAATGGTTGAATGTACAAGGAACTCAGATGGAACGATCACAGAAGTGACTGCAGGTTCAAAATGGACTGGTGCAACAGGTTCAGATGGTACGTTGACCTTTGGAACCGGATCAAGTTCAGATCCTCGTATGAAGTATAATACGATCTATAAAGTAACAGAGACAAAAGCACCGGCTGGTTATATCAAAAAGGACAGTTCTTATTATATTATGGTTCCAAAGATAAAATCTGGTGAGACGGATTATACGGAAGAAGTGAAAGCGTGTATTGCAGACTCTCGTATTCAGAAGCAGTATGAGTCTACCTATGAGCTGATAGTGAGCAACCACAAGGGTGAGATCACGGTTGAAAAGAAATTCAAAAATGCTGAGGGCAGTGATGCAGATCCGGTGAGCGGAACATATTGGTTTGGGCTTTATGCTAAGTCAGACGGGACGAATACAGATGGATCTACGGTGCCGCTCCAGAAGGTTTCTATTACGTATATGGCAGGTGAAACAGTTTCAAAGACAGCGAAATTTGTTGATCTGAGTCTGACGGATATGTATTATATCTTTGAGCTTGATGATGAGGATAAGCCGATCAAAACGTCTGAAGCTGTCAGTGTGAATGGTATGGAATATCTGACATCTTATGCGACAGAGCATATGGGTGGTACGTCTAATTGTGCTGTCAATGGAGAAAAGGTGACGATCACGAATCAGAGTCAGGTGAAAGTGCTGCCATCTACAGGAGGTGTTGGCGTATTCGTCTACAGACTGGCAGGAATATTGCTGATACTTTTGGCAGGGATACTGATGCTGAAAAACAGAAAGAAATAACAGGGAAGAGAATGTAACATGAGAAAGCGTATTTTGACGATCATTGAGGGAATCCTCTTCCTTACAGGTGTGTCTTTACTGTTGTATCCGAGCATCAGTAATTATTGGAATACAATACATCAAAACCGGGTAACAGCAGATTATGCAGACCGGGTGGAGAAGATGGATGCGCAGGAGAAGGATCAGATACTGAAAGAAGCAGACCAGTATAATCAGATGCTGTCTGCAGATGCGGGGCGTTTTACTCCAACGCAGGAGAAGAGTAACTGGTATGACAGCCTGTTGGACGCAGATGGAAGAGGATTGATGGGATATATCACCATACCGAAGATCCAATGTAAGCTGTCGGTTTATCATGGAACAGAGGATTCAGCCTTACAGATGGGAATCGGTCATCTGGAAGGATCTTCATTGCCGGTTGGAGGAAGTGGAACACATTGTGTTCTGGTTGGCCACAGGGGACTTCCAAGTGCAAAGCTTTTTACAGATCTTGATGAACTGGAGGAGGGAGATGTTTTCCTCCTTCACGTTTATGATCAGGTATTGACCTATGAAGTAGATCAGATCCGTATTGTACAGCCGGAGGATTATGGACTTCTGGAAATCGAAGAGGGAGAGGATCTTTGTACTCTTCTGACCTGTACACCATATGGAATCAACACGCAGAGACTGCTGGTGCGTGGCCATCGGATCCAGAATCAGACAGGAGAGAATGTCAGAGTTACAGCAGATGCAGTGAAACTGAGCACGGAGCTTGTGGCGGCATGGATTGCTGTCCCGCTTTTGCTGATCAGTTTTCTTATTCGTTCAAAGAAGAAAAGGAGAAGAGGATGAAGCATCAGAAAAAATATATCCTGAATATGCTGGCTTTGGTGCTTGTTTTTATAGGATTGCTGCAGAATATGCCGGTTCAGGCAGCTGGAGCAGGAACAGGCGGCAGTATTTCCATTGTGTGTCCAGTGGAAGGCATGAAGCTTTCGTTATATCGTGTGGCAGATTATGGAACGACAGGAAGATTTACATTGACAGGGGCATTTTCCGGATATTCTGTCTCATTGAAGCATAGTGACCAGACAGGCTGGCAGGGAGCGGCAGACACACTTGCGAATTATGCCGTACAGGATGGAATAAGTGCGGATGCAGAGCAAGTGTCCGGAACGGATAAAAATGTAAAATTTTCAGGACTTACGCGTGGATTGTATCTTATTGCAGGACAAAAGACGGAAAAAGTGGAGAGTGGAAAAACGCAGGTCTACACTCCACAGGTGACATTGATCGCACTTCCCGGTGAGGTACATGAGACAGACCTGTATAATCGGACGGCGGTTCTGAAATACGGGAAGAACGAAAAAGCGGAAGCAGGAGGAAGCCCATCATCTAAGCCAGCTGAAAAAGTGCCTTCTGAAAATACGTCTTCCGGCAATCCGTCTTCTGAAAATGTGGTTTCTGAAAATGTGGCTTCCGGGGAGACACAGAAGCTTCCACAGACGGGGCAGCTCTGGTGGCCGGTTCCGCTTCTTTTATTGGCAGCTGTCATCTGCCTGTTGCTAAGAAGAACATCAAAGCATTGGGAAGTGGTTCTGCTTCTGGCAGTGGCAGTGATGCTTATTTCATATAATCTGTGGGACAGTTATCGGGCAGAACAGAGTCAGGAGATGCTTCTGGAAGAATACCTGGAAGAGACTTCATCAACTTTAGAGGAATTGGGAGAAGAAGTGCCGGATGATTATGAGGATCCTGAGATGGAGATGCCGGAAGTGAAGCTTGACAGTCTGGAGGATGGTGCATGCATCGGGATTCTCGAAATCCCATCATTGGATCTGAAGTTGCCGGTCATAAGCAAATGGAGTTATCCACTTCTGAAAAAAGCTCCTTGTCGATATTCGGGTAGTGTGTATGAGAATAATCTGGTGATCGCGGCTCATAATTATCGTTCTCATTTTGGAAGGCTGAAGACGCTTCAGAATGGAAGTGAAGTGATCTTTACAGATGTGGAGGGAAATCAGTTTGAGTATTATGTGACAGCGGTGGAAGCACTGTCAGCGCAGAGTGTGGAAGACATGACAAGTGGAGAGTGGCCTTTGAGTCTGTTTACTTGTACTGCGGATGGGAAAAACAGAGTTACGGTGCGTTGTGACAGGAAAATGTAGGAGAAGGTATTTGTGGAAGGGAATTTAACAAAAGGACCTATTTTGAAATCATTGACGAAGCTGGCGATTCCGATTATGGCATCTTCGTTTTTAGGAACTTTATATAATATTACGGATATGGCATGGATTGGATTGCTGGGAGCAAAAGCAGTGGCAGGAGTCGGTGTAGGAGGAATGTTTACCTGGCTGTCCCAGGGGCTTGCATCCATGGCACGTATGGGCGGACAGGTGCAGGTGGCACAGTATATTGGACGTGGTGAACCAAAAAGGGCTCATCAATATGCGCAGACAGCGGTACAGTTGTCTGTCTTTTCCGGGCTTTTATTTGCGGCAGTGGTTCTGACCTTTATTAAACCATTGGTTGGATTTTTCCAGCTGACGGATCCAGAAGCATTGGAAGCCGCATTTTCTTATACGAAAATCGCCTGTGGACTGATCGTATTCTCTTTTGTAACGTTTACGTTGACGGGAATCTACACTGCGCAGGGGGATTCCAGAACACCCTTTGTAGCAAATCTGATCGGACTGGCAACAAATATGATTCTGGATCCGCTGCTGATCCTGGGAGCAGGACCGATTCCTTCCCTGGGAGTGACAGGAGCAGCGATTGCAACTGTGACAGCACAATTTATCGTTATGAGTATTCTCGTCGGCGGAATCATGATTCGAAAAAAAGAAAATGTATTAAAAGGAACGCATATATTTGCAGCAATTTCCTGGGATTCCCTGAGAGGGATCTGCAGGATCGGAATTCCGACAGCTCTGCAGGGAATGGCATATTGCATGATCTCCATGGTATTGACAAGAATGGTGTCTGGATTTGGTGCGGAAGCGATCGCTACCCAGCGGGTCGGTGGACAGATTGAGTCCATTTCATGGAATACTGCAGATGGATTTGCTTCTGCATTGAATGCATTTACAGCTCAGAATTATGGTGCAGAGAAGCTGGATCGAGTAAAAAAAGGGTATCGGGCATCTCTGTGGACTGTTGGAATCTGGGGTTGTCTGATCATGTTGATTTTTGTATTCCTGCCGGAACCAATCTCCGGTGTGTTCTTCCATGAGCCATCAGCGATTGCTACATCGGTCGGATATTTGATCATCGTTGGTTTCAGTGAACCGTTCTTATGTGTAGAATTGATGACAGTCGGTGCCTTGTCTGGTCTTGGAAAGACACATCTGTGCAGCGTGATCAGTATCCTTCTGACCAGTGCCAGAATCCCATTGGCGATTCTGCTGACGGCAACCTCCTTGAAGCTTCTGGGTGTCTGGTGGGCCCTGACTCTCACGTCTGTGATAAAAGGAGTTATATTTGTATGTGCCTTTTATTGGGTGGTGAGGAAAATAGAGGAATTATCTTTATAAGGAACCTGTTCTTCAGGGGTTTCCCATATAAATTCAGAAAGAAACCTATTGATAATCACCGTAATATTGAGTATGATGACTTGGACAACAAGAGAAATATGCACAAGAGGAGTTGTGAAAGATGTTAGAGTTATTATTTTTTATTTTTCTGTTTGGTATTTTTGGGAAATTATTTTTCTTCGGTATGCGGGCAGCGTGGAGTATTTCCAAGTTGCTGATCACGATAGTATTTCTTCCGGTGATCCTGCTGGGAATGGTATTTGGCGGACTTTTATATCTGGCATTTCCGATCCTGCTCATTATAGGTATCCTTTCATTGTTTAGAACAAAATAAAGTCAGTAAATAAAACGGGGCTGCTGTTCCATAGTTGATGATTCACACATCTATGGAACAGCAGCCCTGTCATCTTGTTATATTTATCAAAATTATTTCAACCAGTTATCTTTTTTTCTTCTCTTCCGACTCTTATAACGTTTTCGATTTGCATTGGAGAAGGAGTTGCGGTCAGCCCGGTTCCGTCTCCAGCGGGTAAGAAAACTCATGTCAAAATGATAAGCTTTGCTAAGTCTCTTAAATAATACGAACAGCAGAAGTAAAGCGGCAACACTGGAAACTATATAGATCAGGACTCGAAGATTGATCTTGATCAGCCGTGTGGATGGTTTTGCTTCAGCCTGTGCTTGTCCTTCTTCTTCCTCACCGGTCTTCTGGAACTGGAAATCCTGAACAGCAGGTTCTGCCAGTGTCAGATCTGTAGATCCGATAGTCTGACCATCGAACTGATAGCGAAGGACAGCGACCACATCAGAATCCGGAGAATCCACAAACTCCAGGCTTGGAGATGCAGCAGAAAAATCAACACTGTTAGGAAGGACTACATACCCATCTGTATCCATCTCGATCATCGGAGTGGTGCTTCCGAAGATGGAGGTGCCTGTGTCAAAGAGCTGTCCCTGTCCGATGGAGAAGTTGGCCTCATTTTCTGAAATATTTACCTTCTGAAAATTCTCCGTAGCATAATTCAGAAGATTGGTCGTATCGGGGTAAATGGGAACACCTTTTTCGCCGGTTCCCTGACTCTTCATAGTGACCACGATCAGATCCATGCCGTTTCGGGTGGCGCAGGTGACAAGGGTGTTCAACGCTGCCTCTGTGTAACCAGTCTTACCGGCAAATACCGTATCATCCAGATATTTGGAGGTTTTGTAGCCGGAGATCATATAATGATGATTATTCATCAACAGTTCTTCAGACTTCTTGTTGGTGGCACGTAAGACATAACGGGAAGTGCCACTGATCTTACGAAATTCTTCGTGACTGACAGCTGCCCGTGTGATCAGTGCCATATCATGGGCAGATGTGTAATGTTCTTCATTTGGCAGACCACTGGGATTGACAAAATGCGTGTTGGTGCAGCCAAGCTCAGCAGCACGCTGGTTCATAAGGTCTGCAAATGCTTCGGTGGAACCGGAGATGTGCTCAGCAATGGCATTGGCACACTCGTTAGCGGATTCAAGCATGATAGCATAAAGACATTCTTCAACTGTCAGGACCTCATCTTCGTCACGGGCAATGCTGCTGCTTCCATAATCAATGGAATAGACAGCATTGTGGGAAAAGGTGACTTCTTCATCCATCTCACAGTTCTCAAGTGCCAGCAGTACAGTCATGATCTTGGTGATACTTGCCGGGTAATGTTGTTCATCAATGGCTTTGGAATACAGGATCGTTCCGGTGGATGCTTCCATGACAATAGCGGATTCAGCATAGACCTGTGGACCGGCTGGCCAGTTCTCCCATGAGTTAGATTCTATTTCCTTGTTATAGCGTTCGTCAATCGCGGCCTGAAGTGCTGCAGCTGCGGCAAGCTCTGCCTGTGTCGGCTGCCGCCGTTTGGTTGTTTTTTTTGCATCTACCGGCATGGCGAACAGGGTGCTTACACAGAGCACAGATGCCAGAAGGGATACAGCAAATCTATTAAAAAATTTCATGTGTTACCTCGTTATATTTTTATTTGACGATGCAGAGATATTTACAAAACACTCCTGTGAGGCTTGCAAAACTCTGAATCATTCAATATTATAGTTGATTTACATAAGCTGTGCAAGGGAACAGTGGAAAAGTTCATAATTCAGGCGGGAAAACTTACATTGACAATAATAGAAACCTTTGTATAATGGTGTTTAGAGCGATATACGCATCTGTCATATGGCAGATGCGTTTTTTGGAGGAGGATAAAAGATGAATGCAAGCGTAGCAATTCAGGTACTGCCCACTGTAACAGATGACGAGGAAGTGATCCGCATCGTAGATGCAGTGATCGATTATATTAAATCCACAGGACTTTCCTATTATGTAGGACCATGTGAGACCTCCATCGAAGGTGAATATGATCAGTTGATGGAGATCGTGAAGAACTGCCAGCTGGTTGCCGCGAAGGCAGGTTGTCCGGCTATGCATACTTATGTGAAGATCTCCTACAAACCGGAAGGGGAAGTGCTGACCATCGACAAAAAAGTGACCAAACATCATCAGGAATAAATACTAAAAAATCCCCGGAATATCAGTGAAAGCCTTGACAAATGCTGTCGACCGCACTTATAATTGCACTTGTGTAAACGGCTATGACGAAGACAGTAGGAACCACTGGAAATGCGCAGCGAACCGGGGTGGGTGTGAGCCCGGTGAGAGTACAGGGATTTCCGAAGATCACTTCCGAGCCTCGGGCTGAAGAGGAGTTTCTTCTATATTATATAGGAAGAAGAAAGTAGGCTTCGACGGTATTCCCTCCGTTATCGGGAACGCATATGACAGTATGTTGTAAGAGGTGGTTTATAAACGGGCTATTAGGCTCCGTCCTGTTGCAGGGACGGGGCTTTTTTGTTTGGAAGACAAGGAGGTAACAAAAGCATGTACAGCAAAGTAAACACCGACATGAACTTTGTAGAGCGCGAAAAAGAAGTTGAAGAGTTCTGGAAAGAAGACAACACATTTAAGAAAAGTATGGAGCAGAGAGAAGGCTGCCCGACATATACCTTTTATGACGGACCGCCTACCGCAAATGGTAAGCCGCACATCGGTCATGTGCTGACCCGTGTTATCAAGGATATGATTCCGAGATACCGTACCATGAAAGGCTACTATGTTCCGAGAAAAGCAGGCTGGGATACCCACGGACTGCCGGTAGAGCTGGAGGTTGAGAAGCTTCTGGGTCTGGATGGAAAAGAGCAGATCGAGCAGTATGGTCTGGATCCGTTCATCACCAAATGTAAAGAGAGTGTCTGGAAATACAAGGGAATGTGGGAGGATTTCTCCGGTACCGTTGGTTTCTGGGCTGATATGGATAATCCGTATGTTACCTATGATGACAACTTCATCGAGTCCGAGTGGTGGGCACTGAAGACGATCTGGGACAAAGGACTCCTGTACAAAGGATTCAAGATCGTACCGTACTGCCCGCGTTGTGGAACTCCGCTGTCTTCCCATGAGGTGGCACAGGGATACAAAGATGTAAAAGAGCGTTCCGCAGTGGTACGTTTCAAAGTAAAAGGTGAGGATGCATATATCCTGGCATGGACCACTACACCGTGGACTCTGCCGTCCAACGTGGCACTTTGTGTAAACCCGAACGAGGAGTATGCAAAAGTAAAAGCTGCTGATGGATATGTATATTATATGGCATCCGCACTTCTGGATACCGTACTTGGCAAACTGGCAAAAGACGGTGAGGCTGCTTACGAAGTACTGGAGACCTACAAAGGTAAGGATCTGGAAGGCAAAGAATATGAGGCACTGTATCAGTGTGCAGCAGATCTGGCTGCAAAGCAGCACAAGAAAGGTCATTATGTAGTATGTGATACCTACGTAACTCTGACCGATGGTACTGGTGTTGTTCATATTGCTCCGGCATTTGGTGAAGACGATGCTCAGGTTGGCCGTAAATATGATCTTCCGTTTGTACAGTTCGTAGATGAAAAAGGTGATATGACAAAAGAGACTCCGTTTGCAGGTCTGTTTGTAAAGAAAGCAGATCCGGAGGTGCTCAAAGATCTGGATGTAAAGGGACTTCTGTTCGATGCGCCAAAATTTGAGCATAGCTATCCGCACTGCTGGAGATGTGATACTCCGTTGATCTACTATGCACGTGAATCCTGGTTCATCAAGATGACGGCAGTGCGCGATGATCTGGTACGCAATAACGAGACTGTAAACTGGATCCCGCAGAGCATTGGTAAAGGTCGGTTTGGAAACTGGCTGGAGAACATTCAGGACTGGGGTGTATCCCGTAACCGTTACTGGGGAACTCCGCTGAACGTATGGCAGTGTGAAGACTGCGGACATCAGGAAGCAATTGGTTCCCGTGAGCAGTTAAAAGAGCTGAGCGGCAATGAGAAAGCTCTGACTGTTGAGCTTCATCGTCCGTACATTGATGAGATCACTTGCACCTGCCCGAAGTGTGGCAAGACTATGAAGAGAGTACCGGAGGTTATCGACTGCTGGTTTGACTCAGGAGCAATGCCATTTGCTCAGCATCATTATCCGTTTGAGAACAAAGACCTGTTTGAGCAGCAGTTCCCTGCTCAGTTTATTTCCGAGGCTGTTGACCAGACCCGTGGATGGTTCTATTCTCTGATGGCAGAGTCTACCCTGCTCTTCAACAAGAGCCCGTATGAGAATGTTATCGTGCTCGGACATGTTCAGGATGAGAACGGTCAGAAGATGAGCAAATCCAAAGGAAATGCAGTAGATCCGTTTGATGCATTGCAGACCTACGGTGCTGATGCGATCCGCTGGTACTTCTACATCAACAGTGCACCGTGGCTGCCGAACCGCTTCCATGGCAAAGCTGTACAGGAAGGTCAGAGAAAATTCATGGGTACCCTGTGGAATACCTATGCATTCTTTGTACTGTATGCAAATATTGATAATTTTGATGCAACCAAATATACATTAGATAAGAAATCCCTGACGGTTATGGATCGTTGGATCCTGTCTAAACTGAATTCCACCGTTGGAGCAGTTGATGACAACCTGGCAAATTATCGCATTCCGGAAGCTGCAAAAGCACTGCAGGAGTTTGTAGATGATTTGAGTAACTGGTATGTAAGAAGAAGCCGTGAACGTTTCTGGGCAAAGGGAATGGAGCAGGATAAGATCAATGCATATATGACTCTGTATACTGCGCTGGTAACCATCTGTAAAGCAGCAGCTCCGATGATCCCGTTCATGACAGAGGAGATCTACCGCAACCTGGTATGCAGCATCGATAAGACCGCTCCGGAGAGCATCCATCTGTGTGACTTCCCGACAGTAGATGCTGAGATGATCGACAAAGATCTGGAGGCTTCTATGGAAGAGGTTCTGGATATCGTTGTTATGGGCCGTGCTGCAAGAAATACTGCTAACATCAAGAACCGTCAGCCGATTGGAACCATGTATGTACGTGCAGAGCGTCCGCTGGATGCAATGTTCCAGGAAGTTGTTGCAGATGAGCTGAATGTGAAGAACGTAGAGTTCAAAGAGGACTTAAGTGATTTCACCAGCTACACCTTCAAACCACAGCTGAAGACTGTCGGACCGAAATACGGAAAACTTCTCAATGGTATCCGTGCACACCTGGCTGAGATCAATGGCCGCGAGGCTATGAAAGAGCTGGACAACAGCGGAAGCCTGTCATTTGACATTGACGGACAGAAAGTGGTATTATCAAAAGAGGATCTGCTCATTGATACCGCACAGATGGAGGGGTACGTGACAGAGGAAGACAGCACTGTAACAGTCGTTCTTGATACAAATCTGAGTGAGGAACTCATTGAGGAGGGATTTGTAAGAGAGATCATCAGTAAGATCCAGACCATGCGTAAAGAAGCTGGATTTGAAGTGATGGACAAGATCGTGGTATACAGCATGGGCAATCAGAAGATTGAAGGCTACATGAAGGAATACCGTGAGGAAATCTTAAGCGACGTTATGGCATCAGATATCCGTTTTGACGAGGTAAAAGGATATACAAAAGAGTGGAGCATCAATGGTGAATCCGTAACACTTGGAGTGGAAAAACAGTAATTAACATGGGAGGCATAACATGGCCAAAAGACTTTTTAACAAAGAGTTCTTCATCAGAAGCGTGAAGTACAATGTTCGTACACTTTTCCGTAAGGAGATCGAAGAAGCAACCGAACAGCAGATCTTTCAGGCAGTCGGATACGCTGTAAAAGATGCGATCATGGATGCATGGATCGCAACGCAGAAGGAATATGAGAAATCCGATCCGAAGATCGTATACTACATGTCCATGGAGTTCCTGATGGGACGTGCGCTGGGCAACAACCTGATCAACCTTACTTTCTATGATGAAGTAAAGGAAGCACTTGAAGAGATCGGACTGGATCTCAATACCATCGAGGATCAGGAGCCGGACGCAGCACTTGGTAATGGTGGTCTGGGAAGACTGGCAGCATGTTTCCTTGATTCTCTGGCAACATTGGGATACGCAGCTTATGGCTGCGGTATCCGTTACCGTTATGGTATGTTCAAACAGCAGATCGTTGACGGATATCAGGTAGAAGTACCGGATATGTGGCTGAAGAACGGCAACCCGTTCGAGCTTCGCCGTCCGGAGTATGCAAAGACTGTAAAATTCGGCGGATATGTTCGTGTGGAGAACCGCAATGGCAGAAACATGTTCATCCAGGAAGGTTATCAGTCCGTACTTGCAGTTCCGGTTGACCTGCCGATCGTCGGATATGGCAACAACGTGATCAACACCTTAAGAATCTGGGATGCAGAGGCAATCAATTCCTTCGAGCTTGACCGTTTTGACAAGGGTGAGTATGAGAAGGCTGTTGAACAGGAGAACCTGGCACGTAACCTGGTAGAGGTGCTGTACCCGAATGACAACCATATGGCAGGTAAAGAGCTTCGTCTGAAACAGCAGTATTTCTTCGTATCTGCAAGCGTTCAGGAAGCGATCGCAAAATATAAGAAGAAACATTCCGATATCCGTAAGTTCTATGAGAAGGCAACCTTCCAGCTGAACGATACCCACCCGACCGTAGCTGTCGCAGAGCTTATGAGAATCCTGATGGATGAGGAAGGTCTGGAATGGGATGAGGCATGGGATGTAACGACTAAGACCTGTGCATATACCAACCATACGATCATGGCAGAGGCACTGGAGAAATGGCCGATCGAGCTGTTCTCAAGACTGCTTCCGCGTATTTACCAGATCGTAGAGGAGATCAACCGCAGATTTGTAAACCAGATTCAGGAGCAGTATCCGGGCAACTATGAGAAAGTCAAGAAGATGGCGATTATCATGGACGGTCAGGTTAAGATGGCTCATCTGGCAATTGTCGCAGGATATTCTGTAAATGGTGTTGCAAGACTTCATACAGAGATCCTGAAGAAACAGGAGCTGAAAGATTTCTACGAGATGATGCCGCAGAAGTTCAACAACAAGACCAACGGTATTACCCAGAGACGTTTCCTGCTTCACGGCAATCCGCTGCTGGCAAAATGGGTAACTGCTCATGTTGGTGACGAGTGGATCACTGATCTGCCGAAGATCAAAGAGCTGACTCTGTACGTGGATGATGAGAAAGCACAGCATGAGTTCATGAACATCAAATACCAGAACAAAGTGCGTCTGGCAAAATATATCAAAGAGCACAATAACATTGATGTCGATCCGCGTTCCATCTTTGATGTACAGGTTAAGAGACTTCATGAGTATAAGAGACAGCTGATGAATATCCTTCATGTAATGTACCTGTATAACCAGATCAAAGAGCATCCGGATATGGATTTCTATCCGAGAACCTTTATTTTTGGTGCAAAAGCAGCTGCCGGATATATGAGAGCAAAATTGACCATCAAGCTGATCAACTCTGTGGCTGATGTGATCAATAATGATGCTTCTATCAATGGAAAACTGAAAGTAGTATTTATCGAAGATTATCGTGTATCCAACGCAGAGTGGATCTTTGCAGCAGCAGATGTATCTGAGCAGATCTCCACAGCTTCCAAAGAAGCTTCTGGAACCGGTAACATGAAGTTCATGCTGAACGGTGCTGTAACTCTGGGAACCATGGATGGAGCAAATGTTGAGATCGTTGAAGAAGTTGGCGAAGAAAACGCATTTATCTTTGGTATGAGTGCAGAGGAAGTTATCGCACTGGAGAACCAGGGCGGCTATGATCCGTCTCAGCTGTTCAATACCGATCAGGATATCCGTCATGTACTGATGCAGCTGATCAACGGTGAGTACTCACCGAATGATCCGGAGCGTTTCCGCGAGCTGTACAATGCTCTGCTGATAGACGGTGGATACAACCGTCCGGATCCATATTTCATCCTGAAGGATTTCCGTTCCTATGCAGAGGCACAGAAGCGTGTAGAAGCTGCATACCGCGATGAGAAGGGCTGGGCAAGAATGGCAATGCTCAATGTGGCACATGCTGGAAAATTCACCTCAGACCGTACCATTCAGGAGTATGTAGATGATATCTGGAAGCTTGACAAAGTGACAGTTGAGTTACCGGAAGAAGCAAAATAAATAACAACAGATTCGTCTGTATATGCAGGCACCTCTTTTCATACAATGGGAAGAGGTGCTTTTTGTATGAAAAATTATATAAAAATGTTTCTGGCAGGAATATTTCTGGCAACAGCATTTCCATTTACCATGGTGCTTCTGCTCAATGGCAGACAGGGAATCCATAAGGAAAAACAGCTGGATCCGGTGGATTATCAGGTGCTGCAGCAGATGCTCACGGAAGATCTGTCCTGGATGAGTGATGATACATTGAAATTGCTGGCAGTGCTGTATCGCACGGAAGCGTTTTGTGTGGGGGAATCGTCGGCTATAGAACAGCTCTCATTGTCCGAACTTTATGGAGAATCATATGGGCGAATCTATCAGGCAATCGAGAGTACATCAGGAATGGCAGTGACCATTGATGGAGAATATCGGGAACTTCCATTTCATAAGTTAAGTGTTGGACATACAAGAGATGGGAAGCTTCTTGGAGACAGCTATGACTATGTGCTCTCTGTGGAGTGCAGGGAAGATAAAGAAGCCTCTGATTATGTGCAGATCTGCACCCTGAGTATGGAGGAAATACTGCGGGCACTGGGCATGGATTACACAGAAATGGCAGACAAAGATATTGCTGGGAAAGACGATGCGGATAGTGCGGATGGGCAGACGAAGCAGCAGGAAATCACCTTAGACGATTTTGAGTTTCAGCGGGATTCGGAAGGTTATGTGGAAGCTGTGAGCCTGGGTGCCCAGACCTGGACCGGGGAAGCCTTCCGGTCTTTGTTGCATTTTCCGTCCAGCTGCTTCTGGATGAAGGCAGATGGTACAACGAAGACGGATAAAGCGGGAGCAGGCGGCAATACCGACAACAGGCTTACCATCACCATTAAAGGTGTGGGACATGGATTTGGAATCAGTCTCTATACGGCAGACCGCCGGATCCGGGAAGGAACGCCCTGGCAGGATATTTTTTCTTGTTTTTATAAAAATGCACAGTGTATAACCATTCCCTGAACTGGTAAAAATATGACCAGAGGTGATGGTATGCGTAAAAAAAATCAGAAAGGTTTTCTGATCGCACTGTACCTTTGCATGCTTTCCTTATCCGGGATCTATGGGGTGTATCAGTACCAGAAGAGTGCGGCTCCGACACCGGAGGAACAGTCCGCTCAGCTTGAGCAGGATCAGAAGGAAACAGCAAATTCCAGAGGTGCAGCAGGACAGACAGAAGCAAAAATTGAAACCGAAGAGGATGTGGAGCAGATCGGTCAGACAGAACTGGCAGAGACAGAGCAGGAAGATACGCAGATCGAGATTGCACAGATTGAAAATGGTCAGGCAGAGGAAGTGCAGTCCTCTGATGAACTGGCCGATGGCGGGGAACTGGCAGCGGAGGAAGAATCCGTGGCTGCAGGTTCTGATCTGGTAGAAGGCAAGGCACTGACATTTTCAGCAGATAATCACCTGCGATGGCCAGTGGATGGAGATGTACTTCTGAACTACAGCATGGATAAAAGCATCTATTTCTCCACGCTGAATCAGTACAAATATCATCCGGCAGTGGTGATCGCAGCGGAGCTTGGAAGTGAAGTGCGAAGCGCAGCAAGAGGAAAGGTAAGCCAGATCCGGAATGATGAAGAGACCGGAACCACGCTGACTATGGAACTGGGAAATGGATACGAAGCTATCTACGGACAGCTTGCAGACCTGACTGTTGAGGAAGGGGATACCATTGAAGCAGGTACACTGATCGGCTATGTGGGAGAACCAACGAAATATTATACGTTAGAAGGCAGTAACCTGTATTTTCAGCTTCTGAAAGATGATGATCCGGTGAATCCGATGGATTTTCTGGAGTAAGTAACGAAATAAAAATGACACCTTTGCGATTGCTCCGTGCTGCGCACTCCCGCAATCGTTACCCCCTTATTCGCATATCGGGAAGCTTACGCTTCCCTGTTATGCTCATAAAGGGGGGAAAGAATAAAGCTATGAATTCGCTCATGTGCAAGCACATCGCGGTATTCATAGCTTTTTCTTCTGGTGTCATTACATCTTTGCAATATAGAACATGGTTACATAGTGACACAGGCTGCCAGCCATGACAAATACATGGAAGATCTCATGGGATCCAAAATACTGATGCTTTGCATTGAACAGCGGAAGCTTCAGTGCGTAGATCACACCGCCGATGGTGTAGATCACGCCACCAGCCACCAGCCATATAAAAGCGGCGGTGGGAAGGGTCTGTACCAGTGGAACCATAGCAAGCACACACAGCCAGCCCATGGCAATGTAGATGGTGGAAGAGAACCATTTTGGACAGGTGATCCAGAATGCCTTGATCAGCATGCCTGCAATGGCAACAGCCCACACAAGGATCAGAAGAGGGATTCCTACGGTGTCTCTCAGCGGGATCACACAAATAGGGGTGTAGCTTCCAGCGATCAGAATAAAGATCATCATATGATCGATCTTACGTAATACTTTATTTACTTTTTCAGAAATATTAAAGGTATGATAAGTAGTGCTGGCGCCGTAGAGAAGAATCATGCTTGCGGCAAAGATTGCCAGAGCAGGTACCGCATATCGGCCGCCGTCCTTGGCTGCCAGAACCAGAAGAGGGGTAGCTGCCAAGCCGGCCAGGATCATACCAATAAAATGAGTCAATGCGCTTCCAGGATCTTTAATAGATAATGTCATAATAAATTCCTCCTTGTTAATCTATATTATGATATGTAGTATTAAAAACTATGTCTTGATTTATTCATATTATACCCTATAAAAAAGAAAATGCAAGAGGAATTTAAAAAAGATATTACGGAACAGTAACAAAAAGGCAGTTCCCTTTCGGAAACTGCCTTCTATTATACTTTTATGTAATTAGAAGATTCTACGTACGGCAAGGACATTCTTGTAGTTTACCGGAGAAGTGAACTTGATTCCGGTAGAAGCGGTGCTGGCATGTACGATGGTGTTTCCACCAACATAGATAGCAACGTGACCACTGTAGCAGATGATGTCGCCTGGCTGTGCATCTGCAAGGCTTACGCCATATCCAACGCTTCTCATAGCACTGGAGCTGTGCGGAAGACCGATACCGAAGTTTGCATATACACTCATAACGAATCCGGAGCAGTCAGCACCGTTTGTAAGGCTTGTACCGCCATATACATATGGATTACCAACGAACTGGGATGCAAAGCTTGCAATGGAACTGCCGCCTGCACTTCCACTGCCTCCGCCGATCACAACAGACTCAGAAGAAGACTCCTTCTTGGAGCTCTTGCTCTTCTTGGCTTCTGCTGCGGCAGCTGCTTTCTGTGCTGCTTCACGTTCTGCTTTTTCCTTGGCAAGACGAGCTTCCTCTTCCTCCTTGGACTCCGCATATACATAATCTGTTCTCAGATCTACAAAATCTGTGGATACCCAACCATCACCTTCCTCGATGGATACCTTTACGAAACCATCCTGTTCATCCAGAACTGTCAGCTCCTCACCCATGGGAATGAGACCCAGGATAGAAGAATCTGTAGTAGCTTCCTGGCGAACTCTTAAAGTCTCGGTAGTAACAGTAGCAACTCTGGTGCCTACCTGTTCAGCCAGTGCCTCAGCATCATCACCGGTCACTACATATTCGCCTTTTACATAACCGTGTACATTACCGGAATTGATCAAATACCAACCGTCTTCGGATGCCTCTACATCACCGACAGAATTATTGAACAGTTTACCAACGATCTCCCCCTCTTCGCTGGCTTCGCTGCGGACATTAACATAATCATTGACCTGAGCAATGCAAAGGCCGGTATAATTTTCTTTTGCCGTCTGTGCGACAACTGCTTCTACATCTTCATCCGTAGCAGATGAATCATCTAGTGAAGATGAGATTCCGCCTGCAAGTGCCAGTGAAATAGAAGATGCATCCGCTGTCATAGGATGAACCAGAAATACACCGGCAACTGCCAGAAGTAAAAGTGATTTCTTGAATGCCATAATAGACCCCCTGATACAAGATTTTACAATTCTATTCAAAATATTACAAAATTATTACAAAAACTAGGGTAAGTATAACAAGGTTGTAGTAATTTGTCAACTAAACGGGGATTTGTTTACGAAATGTTAATATTTCAAACGTTCAGAGCCATGCGGATTTATAAAAAGAAGCAGATGAAAGCTTGCTTGCAGGCTGCTTCTTTTATAAATCCATAGGGCGAGAGCCCTAAATGAATAACATAGACAGCCCTAAAGGGATGGCTATGTTATGAATGGCTCTGAACGTTTGAAATAGTTTGAAATAGATATCCATGCGGATTTATGAAAATGATTACTAATTTTCTTGACATTTATAATGGTAAATACTATAATAATGTTAGTAACAATTATTGATATCGTTAAAGGAGGGATGCAAATGGCAGTTCTGAGATACAGCAAACAGCGGGAATCCATTAAGAACTACCTGTGCGGACGTGAGGATCATCCGACTGCGGATATGATCTACACCAGCATCCGTGAGGAATATCCGAATATCAGTCTGGGAACAATATATCGGAATCTTTCTTTATTAGTAGAGATCGGTGAGATTCAGAAGATCACGACAGACGGAGCGGACCGGTTCGATGCCAGGGTCACACCGCACAATCATTTTATCTGCCGCAGATGTGGACGGGTCATGGATATGATGGTATCGGTGGACAGCCCGGTCGCTGAAGCGAACAAGCTGTGGGATGGCGGAGAGATCCACGAATGCAGGATGGAATTCTATGGAATCTGCAAGGATTGTAAAAAAACAGAGAATTAAAAAATACCTATTGACAAAAGGCAATCAACTAGGTATAATAACGGTAACAGTAATGATTACTGTTAAGAAAGAAAACAATAAAGCAATATAAATCAAAAAAGAAAAGGAGAACAAAATCATGGCAAAATGGGTATGTACAGTATGCGGTTACATTTATGAAGGAGAGCAGGCACCGGAGAAATGTCCACAGTGCGGAGTTCCGGCAAGCAAGTTTAAAAAGCAGGAAGAGGGAATGACCTGGGCAGCAGAGCATGTTGTAGGTGTTGCAAAGGGCGTTAGCGAGGACATCCTTGAGGATCTGAGAGCAAACTTCAACGGCGAATGTTCTGAGGTTGGTATGTATCTGGCAATGGCTCGTGTAGCTCACAGAGAGGGATATCCGGAGATCGGTCTGTACTGGGAGAAAGCAGCTTACGAAGAGGCTGAGCATGCAGCTAAATTTGCAGAGCTTCTGGGCGAGGTTGTTACCGACAGCACCAAGAAGAACCTGGAGCTGAGAGTTGCAGCAGAGCATGGTGCAACCGAAGGTAAATTTGATCTTGCAAAACGTGCAAAAGCAGCTAACCTGGATGCAATTCATGATACCGTTCATGAGATGGCAAAAGACGAGGCTCGTCACGGAAAAGCATTCGAGGGTCTTCTGAAGAGATACTTCGGTTAATCCAAAACGATAATAAGAAAATAGCTTCCTATATAAAGGGTTGTCGCAGTCATGCGGCAGCCCTTTTTTCGACGGCGTTGTAACTCGGCTTACATGGATGAATGGTGGATGGAAGAATTGACGTAAAATTCATGTAAATTATCTGCAAATATATTTTTGCGAAAAAAGAATTGACAAATTCATTGATAGACATTATGCACAAAAAAATGAAAGAACAAAAAACTTATTCCTGATTTCCCCACACTTCCCACAATAATATCCACATTTTGCACCCTGAAAAATGTGGTAAAATCGAGTTATTCACAAAGTTATCCACATTATCCACATTTTTTGAGGAAAATAGAGGGTTTCTAAAAAGAGGCGAACAAAACAGATGTTTTGTAATTTATTGATAAAACAGACAGGTTTCGGAAAAAGTTGTGTAAAACGCTTGACACTTAAAATATTAAAAATATGTAGATATTTTCAGATAAATATAATATTTTTGCGAAAAAAATCCTTTTCAGACACGTTACAATCGTGTACAATAAATGCTGTTTGAAAAAGACTGAAAAGAGGAAAGGGAGGAACATATGCGCCTTAGAAATGTAAAGGGATCCCGTGAGGCGATTCAGGAGAGTATCTATGTAGTACACGAAGAAGAGACGCGTGCAGGAAGCTGGCATGACATATTCGGAAACGATCATCCGATTCATATAGAGATAGGAATGGGGAAGGGCCGTTTTCTGATGGAACTGGCGGCAAAGAACCCGGATATCAATTATGTTGGAATTGAGAAATACTCAAGTGTGCTGATCCGTGCACTGGAGAAGATGTCGGAGATGGAGACACCGCTTGCCAATATCCGTTTTGTGCGAATGGACGCAGAAGCTATCATAAAGGTATTCGGGGCAGGAGAGGTAGACCGGATCTATCTGAATTTCTCCGATCCGTGGCCGAAGGATCGCCATGCCAAGAGAAGACTGACCAGCAAGGAGTTCTTTGCAAGATACAATGTGATCCTGAAAGCAGATGGCAGAGTGGAATTCAAGACGGACAACCGTCCCCTGTTCGATTTCTCAGTGGAATCTGTGAAGGAGGCTGGCTGGAAGCTGGATGCGGTAACCTACGACCTTCATCATGATGAGGAACTGTGTCAGGGAAATGTTATGACAGAATATGAGGAGAAATTCTCTTCTAAAGGCAATCCGATCCATAAGCTGATTGCGGTCAGATAAGAAATCTGAAGAAAAAGTAAAAAAATTATAAAAAAAGGGTTGCATTTTTTGTAACCATACCGTATAATATGTTTTGTTCGCTGAACAACATAAATTTATACCGTATGCGCTTCTAGCTCAGTTGGTAGAGCACCTGACTCTTAATCAGGGTGTCCAGGGTTCGAGCCCCTGGAGGCGCATTGCAGAGCACTGTTTTTGGGATGTAGAGCCCGGGGGCGGTGTTCTTTTTTGTTTACCTATTCAGAGCCATGCACATGCCCGTAAATATGCGCCTCATGCTTGCATGATGGCACATATTTCGGTGCATGTATATGGCGAGAAGCCATACATGAGCAAAAGTCGCTAGATGTCCGGGGGACATCTGCTTAGCGAGGACCGTAGTGAAACGGAGACAGCCTCGAAGAGGCGATTTTGCGAATGTGGCTCTGAATAGGTAAGGTGCAGGTTTAGAATCGTAGCACACAACTGTAAAAAAACACTGGATTTTTTACAGCAGGTAGACTAATATAAACGTATACTTGCGAGGAAAACATAGCAGGAAGCGTGGTGAAGCACCGAATGGCATATGTATATATGGTGCGATGTAAGGACGATTCGTTGTATACCGGGATTGCGAAGGACCTGGGGCATCGGATGAACGAGCATTATTATAAGAAGAAAAACGGTGCAAAATACACGAAGAGCCGACAGATCCAGACTTTGGAGATGGTATGGGAGACAGAGGACTGGTCGCTGGCGGCGAGAATTGAATATCGGATCAAGCGACTGGGCAGAGAGCGGAAATTAGAACTCCTGCAGCAGCCGGAGCGGCTTCTGGAATACATTTCTCTGGAAGATACAGACTCAGAAAAATGCCGGCCGCACCCCGACTGGAAGCTGGAGATGTTTATCGGTCAATAGAATCTCGGAGCAGGAAGTAACGGCAGATAGATCTGGAATTCGCTTCCTTTTCCGACAGTGGAATTCAGATGGATCGTACCGCCATGAGCCACAACGATACGGCGCACAATGGCAAGACCCAGACCGGTTCCATGTTCCTTGTGTGTGACGAAGGGCTGGAAGATGGATTCCTGATCCTCAGGAGGGATGCCGCAGCCATTGTCACGGACTGCCAGCAGCATCCGTTTGTTGTGGGTGAAGATCTTCAATGTGATCCGGCCCCGTTCCTCAATGGAGTCGATGGCATTGGTGAGCAGATTGATAAATACCTGTTTCAGGCGGACAGGATCTGCATAAAAATCAGGGTAAGTGTTATCAAGCTTCAACAGCAGTGGAATGTGGTGAGCCAGCAGCTCGGGAAGGAGCGTATCCTTCAGGTCACAGGCAAATTCCACAGGGTCGATCTTGCAGATATTCAGTTTGTCTCCGTTATTAAACGCAGAGATATCATCGAGAAGGACCCGCATATATTGCAGGTCATTTTTTATCTGGTCCCAGAATTCAAAATGCTCTACTTCCGGATGCATTTTCTGGATCCACTGTACCGAACTGTCGATATAGGTCAGCGGATTGCGGATCTCATGAGAGATCTGCGACAGAGCCATGTGGTAATCGTCGCGAAGCGCGGTGATCAGTTTCTGCGCATTTTCATCTTTTGCGACCAGACGTTCAATTTTTTCCTGTTCTTCGTATGTCATCATAGTATCACTCCCTGAATCAGAATATAGCAGACATGTCAAAAAATGGCAATAAAATTCGTTCGACAAATGTCGACAAACAATGCCATTTTATATAGAAAAGAAATTATAAAGTTTCTTTAGAAAGAATAGAAAGGATGTTAGGAAATGAAAGACTGTAATTGTATTTTTTGTAAGATCGCCAATGGTGAGATTCCATCCACCACACTTTATGAGGATGAGGACTTTCGTGTGATCCTGGATCTGGGTCCGGCTACAAGAGGACATGCGCTTCTGCTGCCGAAGAATCATTTTGCAAATCTGTTTGAACTGGATGATGAGACTGCACAGAAGGCAATTCTTGTGGCAAAGAAAATAGCTGGCAAGATGAAGGATGCGCTGGGAGCAGACGGATTTAATCTGGTACAGAACAACGGAGAGGCTGCCGGTCAGACGGTATTTCATTTCCATATGCATCTGATCCCGCGTTATGAGAATGACAACGCTGGTATTCTGTGGGAGCCGGGCGAGACCACGCCAGAGGATATGGCTGAGGTAAAACGTCTGGTGGACGGAGAGTAACGGGGATATTAGTAGCGTGTATAAGAATGAAAAGGATCGGCGTCTTACGGAATCCTTTGTAAAATATGGTACAGTGATCTTAAAGCATTGTCGTGACTACCTGAAAGATAAGCATGAGGCAGAGGATGTTCTTCAGGAAACTTTTTATAAATTCGGCGAAAACTATGAGAAAGTTCCTGAAGAGAAGACCAGAACATGGCTGCTGGTGACAGCGTCCCATCAGTGTCTGGATCTGATGAAGAAGAGTGGAAGGAAGCGCACAGTTGTGGGACTTCCGGTGCCGGATGTGGAAGATCTGATCGATCCCATTGATCTGTCGGATCTGTTTGTATCAAGAGAAAACATGACGGAACACCTTCTGGTGCTGGAACAGCTTCGGGAGGTGAATCCCACATGGTATCAGGTTATTGTGTTCAGTACGGTATATGATCTGGACAACAATACGATAGGTGAGCTGCTGGGTCAGAAACCGGAGCTGATCAGTAAATGGAAAAGCCGTGGAAGAGCATGGCTGCGAAAGCGGTACAAGGAACAGTACCCAAATGGATAACATAAAAAGGAAGTTACCTTAAGCGGTAACTTCCTCAAGAAGCTGTAAGATCTTTCCAATGGCATCGGACTGCGGGGATGCTTCCATGGCATGAATATAATCTGCCCGGTGAGCATTCAGCTCAGAGACTGCATGGAGAAGACTCTCCGTTGTCAGTTCTTCTTCCTCCAGAACCATGGAGAAGCCCTGACGTTCGAAGGAACGGGCATTCAGGATCTGATCGCCGCGGCTTGCCTTGGCAGAGAGCGGGATCAGAAGAGTCGGCTTCTTCAATGCCAGAAGCTCGCAGATCGCATTGGCTCCGGCTCTGGAGATGACCAGATCGCACAGGGCAAAGAGATCAGGCAGCTCTTTCTGCACATATTCGAACTGCAGATAGCCTGGAGTGCCTTTCAGAGATTCGTCCAGCTTTCCCTTGCCGCACAGATGGATGATCTGCCAGTCTTTCAGAAGTTCAGGCAGTGCGTCGCGAACCGCTTTGTTCACTGCGGTAGCACCAAGACTTCCGCCCATGACCATCAGAACTGGTCTGTCAGCAGAAAATCCAGTGAGCTTCAGGGCTGCTTCGCGGCTTCCTTCAGAAAGCTCTTTACGGATGGGACAGCCGGTGAGAACTGCTTTCTTCGGTGGAAGATATTGCAGAGTCTCCGGGAAGTTGCAGCATACCTTGGCAGCAGACGGCATGGTCAGCTTGTTGGCAAGACCCGGCGTTAAGTCGGATTCATGGCAGATGACCGGAATATGCTTGCGTCCTGCAGCGATCACGACAGGAACGGATACGAAGCCGCCTTTGGAAAATACAACATCAGGTTTTAATTGTTTCATCAGGTGCATTGCCTGGGTGAAACCTTTGATCACACGGAACGGATCCGTGAAATTTTTTAAATCAAAATACCGCCGGAGCTTGCCGGTGGCAATACCATAGTAAGGGATGCCCTGGGCTTCGATCAGCTTTTTCTCCATTCCATCAACGGAACCGATGTAGAAAACTTCGTAGCCAGCATCTTTCAGACGGGGGAGCAGCGCAATATTCGGGGTCACATGACCAGCAGTGCCGCCTCCGGTAAGAATAATTCGTTTCATAAAAATACCCTCCCTGTGTAGGAAATATCAGAAGTCAGTAATTATTATATGTGATGGGTGGGAAAAGTCAAGAATAGCGCGATGGGAGATATACGATGAATCACGACAGCGAAAAATGGCTGGATGACCGGATCAGCGAAGACGTGGACCGTATGGCCGATAAACGAATAAAAGAACTCATGGAATCAGAAGAGTTAAAAGATATAGAAGCAACCATGGACCAGCTGCAGAGTATTCGAAAACGACTGGGACTTGTCGATGCAGAAGATGAACATGACATGGAGATTGCCAGGGAACTGACACCGGAAGTGCCAGCTCATAGCCATGTGAAGGCGGCTTCTGAGAAATCGACTACGAGTGAAGAAGCTGCTGCAAAAGCGGAAGATGCGTCATCCGATGCTGAGGGTAACGATGCGGGTAACGTGGTGGAGATCCGTGCAACTGAGACATCTACAGCATCGAATCATACGAAAACTGTCCGTCGTCCGCGTATTCGCCTGCGCGCTGCCCTTGCTGCAGCTCTGGTGGCAATTCTTGCACTGGGAGTTGGTATGGTCGGCTCCGGTAAAAAAGTGTATCTGCCGGTGGTGAGCCAGAGAGAAGATGGGGATGAAAGTACTACGAAGGTGAATAATAGCGAAGAGGGTATAGCGAGAAGCTATTCAGAGGAAGAAGTTTGCCAGGAGATTGAGGATAAATTGGGGGTTTTACCAATAAGGTTTGGATATCAACCGCAGGGTATGATTCTTGCAGATTATAATATACAGAAGGATGACAGTGAAGCACTTCTGAAATATATTTGCGGTTCTAATCAAATGCATATATATATTAGCAAAGATTATGATGATTCTAGTATTAATTATAATGTAGATGGAGTAAATGAAGGAACAATTCAAGTAGTGTCATTATCAATGACAATTTCTATATACAAATATAAAGATTCAAATAACAATGAATATTTTCAAACGTCATTTGAATATTTGAACACCTACTATGCAATAGATGCAATGATGGGATTAGAAGAATTTAAAGATTTGTTAGAAAATATTTGTATAAAGAATGTGTAATGGTGTCAAAAAGGAGCATCTATTTCGTTATATATATGTAGGCCTACAAAAGAGAGGGAAAGGAGGAGCCTATTGATTAAGAGAAAACTAGCAATGCTTCTTGCAGGCATCACTATATTAACTGTTGGTGCAAGTACTCCTGTATCTGCAGAAGAAATCGAACCGGCAGGCTATCATGTGTATGATGTACAGGAAGACGAAGCGACTGATACCTGGTATGGTATTGCCAGAGGTGATTATCTGAGAGCAGGAATTGCAAAAGTGAAAAAAGGTAGTCAGTCTGGATATGCAAGAGCTACAGGTAGTACGTTGGCACATTATGATTGTGATCATCTTTATGTGCGGATCTATTTAGATGAAAGTGAGAATGGTACAGATGGATGGTGGACACTGAATTATTGGACAGCAGATGCTTATAACAATTCAATGGTAACAGTTAGCAGTGGAGATTATAAGATTACCAAAGGCGATTATTATAGTGTAAAAGGTGTGCATTCTGTTTTTCAGGATGATATCGTAGAGAGTACTATGACCTGCACAGATGCTATTCCAATCAACTAAGCACCACAAACAAACTTACAAGATTTCCAATCATCCATAACTCGTTGCAGCAACCGCCTACACGCAGCAGCGAATGTCTGGTTGCTGGTGCATTTCCCCGAATGTGCAGGCAGACGGACAGATGGATCGGTGAGAGATCAGTCACTCGTAGACTGGCAGATATGAGAACTCCAATGGAAGACGCGCGAGCCGGAGGAGAACTTATCATCAGCCTTGGCACCGCGGACGCAGCCCGCTTTGATGTGCGTTCGTGACAACTGAATAAAGAAAACAATAGAATAACGTAAAAGTAAAATCATCCAAATACAAAACATTTACAGGCAAACAAATTGAGAGAGGATACCGGCGCCTTCAGCAAGCGTCGGAATATCCTCTCTCTCTTTATGTCGTCACGTCATGCTCAGACTATGACCAGTCGATCCAGTTAATCTGCGTTCAGGACTACTGCTGCGCCTTGATCTCTTTCAGTGCTTTGGCAAGCTGATCCGGACAGGAAGTTGGCTTGAAGCCACAGGTGGTTCCTTCCAGTCTGGCAATCACATCGTCCACCTTCATGCCAGCTACCAGCTGCGCGATTCCTTTGGTATTTCCATTGCATCCGCCCACGAACTGAACAGATTTTACCGTATCGCCGTCAACTTCTACTTCAATTGCCTGTGAACAGACACCTTTTGTTTTGTAAATCATAAGAATTCCTCCTTGTAAAATAGAACTACGGACATAGTATAGCACAAAATTCCTGTTTCGCGAACTTTAAAATTATGTTATCCTAAAAGTAGAGTGCCGCAGATAAGTGCTGCGGAGGGAAGAACAGTACAAACATCAGATAAAGGAGATTAAAGTAATGATAAAGAAAATCGGTATTATCGGAGCAATGGAGGAAGAAGTGGAGGCACTTCGTGGAAAGCTGACTTATGTGAAGACGACCAGTCGTGCGTCTATGGATTTTTATGCAGGAAAGATGGGCAATAAAGAAGTGGTAATCGTCCGCAGCGGAATCGGTAAGGTCAATGCAGGTATCTGTACCCAGATCCTGGCAGATTTGTTTCAGGTGGATGCAGTGATCAATACAGGTATTGCAGGTTCTCTGAAAGCAGAGATCAACATCGGAGATATCGTAGTATCTACCGATGCAATTCAGCATGATATGGACGCGACCGGATTTGGTTATGAGCCAGGTGTGATCCCGAGGATGCCGGTGAGTTGCTTTGAGGCAGATAAGAGACTGGTGAAAGCAGCAGAGGACGCATGCAAGGAAGCCGTTCCGGAGGTTGGCGTATTTGCCGGAAGAATTGTCAGCGGAGATCAGTTCATCTCTGACCGTCAGGTGAAGAACCGCATTACGGCACAGTTTGGTGGTATGTGCACTGAGATGGAAGGAGCAGCCATTGCACAGGCAGCATATCTGAACTCTATTCCGTTTGTGATCATCCGCGCTATTTCTGATAAAGCAGATGACAGTGCAACCGTAGACTATCCGACCTTTGAGCGCCAGGCGATTGCGCATAGTGTGGCACTGGTAGAGAATTTTGTAGCACGTCTGTAATGGAGCAGTATATTTAGAATAAGATGACTGAGGGGCGACGGGGCAGCAGTCCTGTCAGAATCCGTCGATAACATCGCCTTCCCGGCTGATCAGTGTCTGGTATAATAGAGCCAGATCCGAAAAGTCAGGGGAGGCGTTTTTTATGCGAGAATTTTTTTCAATGGGAGTGGTCGTATCTGCTCTTGAATTATTACAGAACGGAGGCGAATTTATACTGCTGGGGATCTGGGGAATCCTGTTGGCAGTATGTAGACGCAGAGTATTTCGAAGTGTATGCCGGGAGGCGGCACTTGAGGGAGGCGAGAAGGGGCGCATGCTTCGGGCGATGACGCTGAAATTCCAGAAAAGCTATGAAGTGCATGTGGAGATCAGCGACCGGGATACTTTTGTGCGGAAATATATTTGTCAGGAAAAGCGGATGAGGGTGTCGCTGCCCAGATGGAGATATCTTCCAGAGCGCCTTGCAGGAATCATTCTTTGTGTGGGAGCAGTCGAGGTGGCACTTCTGGACTGGCTGGGATATGGACAGGGACTTACGTGGCAGCGGGGGACGATGGCACTGGGATCTGCAGCAGTTGTATTGGGACTGTCGCTTTTGCTGGAAGTAGACAGCCTGTGGGAGCAGATCCACATTTTGCTGCTGGACTATGTATCCAACACGCTGTATCCGAGGCAGATCCATGTGTATGAAGCATTTGAGAAAGAGACAGATGCGGCGAACTCCTTTGCCAAAGGAATCAAGGGGCAGCGCGGTGAAAAAGAGAAACTGGCAGATGGGCAGGTCAATGATGAGGTACAGAAGACTGCCCAAAAGAATGCCACAGCTATTCCATTAACTCTCAAAAAAGAAGAAGAAAAAATATTTCAGGAAGTTCTGTCAGACTTTCTGGGATAAAATGGGGTGTGATCGACAGCTTCGCCGTCACGCCTGCTCAGTGATAGGGCCTTCTGGTAAAGGGGTCCTCTTCCAGCTCCTGCTGTGATTTTCTTCGTGTCTTATCAATGGCTGCTTCATAACCAGTCAGTGCGGCAAATGGGGAGAACTGGGCAGCCCGTTCTTCCAGTGTCATATGTGGATGGATGCGGGAAACGTGATGCGGCAGGTTGATAATATCTTCATAAGTATCCGAAGGATCGTTCATGCTTTGTGACCTCCAATCTGGTTATTTCGTTCCATAGTGGTGGCGCCGTCTTCCAGATCTGTACCTCGCAGGATCGCATTTTTTCCATATCGGTCTTTGATGGCCAGCATGGCAGTCTGAAGGCGACGTTCCCGTTCTCTGGAAGCTTCCTTTTGTATTTTCTCAGCTTCTTCCCTGGATGGATCAGAGAACAGGCTTAATTGTTCATAGGTTTCTTCCTTTTTGACCTGATCCTCAGGTATCACATGATCGGCACTTAAGTTCAGGCGGCGGATCAGCAGAGCAGGCGATGTGATCCGATCATAAAGTGTCATGGCGGCTTCAATGATCTCGGCAGAGGAAGAGGTAAAATCAGCCAGATGAATGGTGCCATGACCGTGCTTGGGAACTTTTCTTCCGTACCGGTCCGTAGTCACTTCTCCGTGGTAAGCGGATCTCCGTACAGGATCAGACAGGTTATCAATATCATAGCCGATCGTCAGTACAAGCTGATCTGTCACAAAATGTCTGGAGAAGAGATCCAGGGACAGAGCATCTGCCATCTCACGGATGACGATCCTGGCTTTTTCATAGGTGTATGGGTATTGCAGCACCTGACCGGATCCAAGGCTTGAGGATTCCGGTCGGTAAGCTTTGATGGCCTCGATGGTACAAGGTTCCCATCCCCAGGCATGGTCAATAAGAAGCTCCGCGTTGACGCCGAAGAGCTTGTACAGCAGATCTTCATTATAAAAATCCGAGCTGGCACCGGTGGAGCAGCGAGCCACATCTCCCATGGTGTACATGCCATATTGAGCCAGCTTTTTCGCATAGCCAGGACCCACTCGCCAGAAATCCGTGATCGGACGGTGGTTCCATAGCTGTCTTCGATAGGATGCTTCATCAAGATGAGCAATGCGTACCCCATCTCTATCTGCAGGCACATGCTTTGCCATCAGATCCATGGCGATCTTACACAGATACAGATTGGGTGCAATCCCTGCCGTGGCGGTGATCCCGGTATTGCGTAATACTTCCAGGATCATCTTTTTCACCAGTTCATCAGGAGTCAGATGATACATAGGGAGATAATCGGTCAGATCAAGAAAGACCTCATCAATGGAGTACACATGGATATCTTCCGGCGCAATGAACTGAAGGTAGCAGTTATAGATCTTGGAACTGACTTCAATATAGCGGGCCATGCGGGGTGGTGCGACGATATAGTCGATGGACAGGGAGGGATCCAGCGCTAACGCAGCCGCATCGGAGGAACTGCCCGAAAAGGTTCTGCCCGGTACATGAGTAAGCCGTTCAATATTCACTTCACGAACCCGCTGGACCACTTCAAACAGGCGGGCGCGGCCGGAGATGCCATGGGATTTCAGAGAAGGAGACACTGCCAGACAGATGGTTTTTTCTGTACGGCTCTTATCCGCCACCACCAGATTGGTAGTCAGAGGATCAAGTCCCCGGTCCATGCATTCCACGGATGCATAAAATGATTTCAGATCAATGGCGGCATAGAGCCGTTCTTTGGAAGAAGCTGTATGTGTTGTCATGGATGGTGCCTCCTTTCCTGTTAAGCATAGCTTTATAGTCAAAAGCCTTTTTTATATTATAGAATAAGAACATATGTTCGTCAACAGGGATTTATTTACTGTTCACACAGCAGCCAGACACTTGCTGTCAGGCTGCGTAAAAACATGATTCAGGAGTGAGCAGGCTCCTTTTGTGAAGCAAAACTTTAAATGAGCCTGCGAATCGTTACTGGAACGAGGTACGAGTGAACAGTAACGAAATATGTACCGAACTACTTGTTTTCAAACTTAGAGAATGATAATATAGACATGTATTGACAGCAATAGGATGCAGCAAAAATATAGTATTGTTGAAGAGGAGAAATAACATGGCAAAAGTAACATTTGACTATTCCAGAACTGCACAGTTCATCAGCAAAGAAGAAGTCGAGAACAGCAAAGTTCTGGCAGAGGCAGCAAAAAAAGTACTGGTTGAAAAGACCGGAGCAGGAAATGATTTCCTTGGCTGGATCGATCTTCCGGTAGATTATGATAAGGAAGAGTTTGCAAGAATCCAGAAAGCAGCAGCTAAGATCCAGAGTGATTCTGAGGTGCTTCTGGTGATCGGTATCGGCGGATCCTATCTGGGAGCACGCGCAGCTATCGAATTTTTAAGACACAGCTTCTACAACAGTGTATCCAAAGAAGTTCGTAAGACTCCGGAGATCTATTTTGTAGGAAACAGCCTTTCCACCCGCTATATCAAAGATCTGATGGATGTGATCGGTGATCGTGATTTTTCCATCAATATGATCTCCAAATCCGGAACTACAACGGAGCCGGCGATCGCATTCCGCGTATTTAAGGAAATGCTGGAGAAGAAATACGGCAAAGCTGAGGCTGCAAAGAGAATCTATGCAACCACTGATAAAGCAAGAGGAGCTCTGAAACACGTAGCTGACGAGGAAGGCTATGAGACTTTTGTAGTACCGGATGATGTAGGAGGCCGTTTCTCCGTTCTGACCGCAGTAGGTCTTCTGCCGATTGCAGTCAGCGGTGCTGATATTACCAAGTTGATGGAAGGTGCAGCAAGTGGTCGTGAGCTGGCACTGAATACTCCGTTTGAGGAGAATGACGCTGTGAAATACGCAGTGATCCGCAACATTCTTCATCAGAAGGGCAAAGCAGTAGAGGTTCTGGCAAACTATGAGCCGAGTCTTCATTATGTATCTGAGTGGTGGAAACAGCTCTACGGCGAGTCCGAAGGTAAAGATCAGAAGGGTATTTTCCCGGCATCAGTAGATCTGACAGCAGACCTTCATTCTATGGGTCAGTTCATTCAGGATGGTTCCAGAATCATGTATGAGACCGTTCTGGAAGTAGAGACCTGTGAGGATGAGATCGTGATGGGCGAGGAAGCTGTTGATCTTGACGGACTGAACTATCTGGCAGGAAAGAACGTTGATTTTGTAAATAAGAGTGCTATGAATGGTACTATTCTGGCTCATACAGACGGAAACGTACCGAACCTTCTGGTGAAGATTCCGGCACAGGACGAGTTCTCCCTTGGACAGCTGTTCTATTTCTTCGAGTTCGCATGCGGTGTCAGCGGATACATGCTGGGTGTGAATCCGTTCAACCAGCCGGGTGTTGAGAGCTACAAGAAAAATATGTTTGCTCTGCTTGGAAAACCAGGTTATGAGGCTCAGAGAGAAGAACTTCTGAAGAGACTGTAAGAATGAAAAAATATAAGATCATATACGACGACCAGGATCTCCTGGTCGTCTGTAAGTTTGCGGGACTTGCAGTGCAAAGCGCCCGTGTGTCCACACCGGATCTGATGAGCCTTCTTCGCAACGAGATGCTGGAGCGAGGAGAGAAAAAGCCTTATCTTGGTCTGGTGAACCGGCTGGATCAGCCTGTGGAAGGAATCGTTCTGATCGGGAAAAATGAAAAGGCAGCGGCAGATTTAAGCCGTCAGGTGACGGATCATATCCACATGGAAAAGTGGTATCAGACGGTAGTCTGGGGAAAACTGGAGCAGAGAGAAGATACACTTGTGGATTATTTGCTGAAGGACAGTCGAACCAATACATCCAAAGTGGTCAAAGAGGGAACCCCGGGCAGCAAACGAAGCGAACTTCACTATGAGGTGCTCGTATCAGATGGAGAGAAGACACTTCTGAAGATCCGTCTTCTGACGGGGCGGCATCATCAGATCCGGGTACAGTTGTCGCATGCGGGTCTGCCTATCTGTGGAGATGCCAAATATGGAAAAGCAGGTGGACCGCTTTGTCTGTGTGCATATAAGGTTATCTTTTCTCATCCCCGCACCGGGAAGCGGATGGAGTTTGAAGTGAATCCCACATTTCCAGTTCCGTCCACAGCTCTTTGACAAAGAGGATGCCAAAGGGACCGGTGAACAGACCGGCAGCACCGAACAATTTTAACCCGACGATCACGGAGATCAGAAAACAGATGGGTAAAAGTCCCAAACCATCACCTAGGAGTTTTGGTTCCAGCAGTTCCCGTGTCAGCCATGTGATCCCGTAAAGAAGGAGAAGCCATACAAAAAAAGTGTAGTCTTTCTGACAGAAGACAAGGATCAGCCAGGGGACGAAGATGGTGCCGGTGCCGAAGACAGGAAGTGCATCCACCATACCGGTAAGCACCGCCCACAGTCCTGCACCGGGAATGTGTAAGAGCCAGTATCCGACAGTACATTCCAGGACAATGACAAACATAATACGAATCTGCGCATGCGCCCAGCCCTTTAAGGACTGGGCGATTCGTTTACCTGCGTGTTCAAGCGGCCTGGCAAAGGGAAGGTGTGTCAGCAGACTTTGAAAATCCGGCCAGTCGTGGGCAAAGAGGATCACAGCCATAAAATATAAAAAGATGCCAAATGCACAGGATAACACAGGCGGTACGGCGGTGGACAGATGAAGAGACAGGGAGGAAGGAATCCAGTCTGCCAGATCAGCATATTCATTGATCCATGTCTGCAGCTGCGTCTGAAGCTCCGGGATCAGGTCTTTACATGGCTCCAGCAGAAGCCATCCTGTGAGCTTGAGTGCGGCGGCTGTGAAAAAGAAAAACATGGCAACGACGGAAGCAGTAAAGGGCAGCAGTTTTCTGTGAAAGTGCCGGGAAGCAGATGCCAGCAATGAAACTGTCAGCCAGGCAAGAAAAAAAGGAAATACCAGCGGAAGCAGGTATTTCAGTAATAGATAGACAGCCAGCAGAATGCCGGTCTTTTCTATATAAAGTTTTATCCGGTGATCCATAAGCGTGGCCTCCTTGTGATTTTGCGCTGTATAAAATGTATAGAATCTGCGTTATCGCATTTGTTATATGAAAAGTATCTGCCATGGAGAAGAAACTATGTCTGAGAAGAGTTGGAAATGAATATAAAAACTTCAGATTTTCATTCGTTGACAAACATATGGTGGAATGTTATGGTTTCAACAGAGAGAAAAGAGGATTCAAAATGATGAAAACATTTATAAAAAAACAGCCTCCAGGGCGATTGATCGCTATGGGCTTTGCTATGGTGATCCTGATAGGAACCTGCCTGTTGCTGACGCCCTGGTCTGTGCGTCAGGGTGTTACGGTGAAGCCGGTGGATGCATTATTTTCAGCTACCAGTGCGGTATGTGTGACGGGACTTGTGACTATTGATACGGCAGATCATTTTACCGCGTTTGGGCAGGCAATCATGGGACTGCTGATCCAGATCGGAGGTCTGGGAGTATCATCTGTGGGTGTAGGCCTTGTGATCGCAGCGGGTAAAAAGGTCAGCTTCAAGAGTCGTACTATGGCCAAGGAAGCATTGAATGTAGACAATTACAAAGGTGTGGTGAAGCTGGTGAAAGCGGTGCTCTGTATGACGCTTGGATTTGAGCTGACCGGTGCACTTTTGAGCTTTCTGGTTTTTTCAAGAGATTATCCATTTCTGCATGCGGTGGGGATCAGCGTATTTCATTCAGTGGCATCCTTTAACAATGCAGGACTTGATATCTTGGGCGGGCTTCAGAATCTGATACCCTATGGGGATGATGTGTTCTTGAACATTGTGACCAGTGCGCTGGTCATCGTAGGTGGTATTGGATTCCCGGTGATTCTGGATGTAGCCAGAAACCGCAGTTTTAAGAAATTAACACTGCATTCGAAGGTGATTCTGGTGACCAGTGGAGGACTTTTACTGAGCGGAACACTACTTTTGAAGCTGACAGATCATCTTACCTGGATGCAGGCATTTTTTCACAGTATGTCAGCCAGAACGGCAGGCTTTTCCACCTGCTCCCTGGGAGAGTTTTCCAATGCAGGATTATTTGTCATTATGATCCTCATGTTTATCGGAGCATCTTCAGGTTCTACCGGAGGTGGCGTGAAGACCAGTACCTTCTTTGTGTTGCTGCAGGCGATCCGCAGCGAATTTTCCAAGCGGAGGACGGGCGCATTTCACAGGAGCATTCCCAGAGAAAATGTCTTCCGGGCAGGAATGCTGGTAATCACATCCATGGTGCTGGTATGTATTGGCACATTTCTGATGTGCGTGCTTGCACCTCAGTTTGATTTTGTTCAGATCATGTTTGAAGTCGTGTCTGCTTTCAGTACGGCAGGACTTTCCACAGGGATCACACCGGAACTTGGATTTGCGGCGAAAGTAGTATTGATCCTGATCATGTTTACTGGCCGTCTGGGTGTAATGACGATGGTAACGATCTGGGTGACCAGACCGGAACGGCAGACACGTTATACGGAGGAATCCGTAATGATTGGATAGAGGAGAAGATGAAAATGAAAAATAAACAGACAGCAGGTTCTTTTGGAGTGATCGGCCTTGGTCGTTTTGGTACCGCACTGGCAATCACTTTGTCAGAGGCGGGCAAGGATGTGATCGCCATTGACCGGGACGAAGATAAAGTAAAGGCGATCCGCCAGTACACGGATTATGCATTTGTGGCAGAAACCATCAATATGGAAAGCCTGAAGGAGACAGGAATCCAGAACTGTGATGTGGTGGCGGTGTGCATAGGTGAGCAGATCGACGCAAGCATTCTGATCACCATGAGCGTGCTCGAGCTTGGAGTGCCCAAGGTCATCTCCAAGGCCATGAGCCCGGAACAGGGAGCAGTCCTCCGCAAAATCGGAGCGGAAGTCGTTTATCCGGAAAAGGATATGGCGATCCGCCTTGGAAAACGTCTGATCAGCAACAATTTCCTGGATTATATTATGCTGGATAACAGTGTGGAGATCCGTCAGATCCTGGTGCCGAATAAACTGTGCGGAGAGACGATCATGAACAGTAATTTCCGTAAAAAGTACGGGTTGAATATTATCGCGATTCAGAAGGGCCATAATACCATGATCGAGATCTCACCGGATTATCAGTTTGAGCCGGAGGATGTGATCGTGGTGATCGGAAAAATTGAAAATATTAACCGGCTGGAACGGGAAATGTGAGGAAAGACAGGGAATCCCGGTTGACAAACACGGGATTCCTTCTTATTATTAGAAGATAATGGAGTTTATACTTGCATGAAAAACGGCTGCCGACGAGAAGGCGCGGCGGCTAAGGAAAAGGAGATTGCAAACAATGGCAAAAGACAAGAAGTTAGTAGAAGGCATCACTTCCATGGACGTGGATTTCGCCCAGTGGTACACCGATGTCGTGAAGAAAGCGGAGCTGTGTGATTATACCAGCGTAAAGGGATGCATGGTGATCAAACCGGCTGGCTATGCGATCTGGGAAAATATTCAGAAAGAGCTTGACCGCAGATTCAAGGAGACAGGTGTAGAGAATGTATATCTGCCGATGCTGATCCCGGAGAGTCTGCTTCAGAAAGAGAAAGATCATGTAGAAGGTTTTGCACCGGAGGTTGCATGGGTAACTCATGGTGGACTGGAGCCGCTGCAGGAGCGTATGTGTATCCGTCCGACTTCTGAGACTCTGTTCTGTGATTTTTATCAGAAAGAGGTTCATTCCTACAGAGATCTTCCGAAAGTATATAATCAGTGGTGTTCTGTACTTCGTTGGGAGAAGACGACCAGACCGTTCCTTCGTTCCAGAGAGTTCCTGTGGCAGGAAGGACATACGGTTCATGCAACGGAGGAAGATGCAGAGGCACGTACCCAGCAGATGCTGAATGTATATGCTGATTTTTGTGAGCAGGTGCTTGCAATGCCGGTGATCAAAGGCCGCAAGACGGATAAGGAAAAATTTGCAGGAGCAACTGCAACCTATACGATCGAGGCACTGATGCATGACGGAAAAGCACTGCAGTCAGGTACCAGCCATAACTTCGGTGATGGATTTGCACGTGCATTTGGCATTCAGTTTACGGATAAAGATAATCAGCTGAAGTATGTACATCAGACTTCCTGGGGTGTGACTACCCGTCTGATCGGTGCAATCATCATGGTTCATGGTGATGATTCCGGTCTGGTGCTGCCGCCGCGGATCGCTCCGGTACAGACCATGATCATTCCAGTTGCACAGCACAAGGAAGGTGTTCTTGACAAAGCATATGAGCTGAGAGATAAGCTGGCTCGTCAGTTTAAGGTGAAAGTTGATGATTCCGAGAAATCTCCGGGATGGAAATTCGCAGAGCAGGAGATCAAGGGAATCCCGACCCGTATTGAGATCGGTCCGAAGGATATTGAGGCAAATCAGGCCGTGATCGTTCGCCGTGATACCAGAGAAAAGATCGTGGTATCCTTAGATGAGATCGAGACCAAGCTGGGTGAGATTCTTGAGACTATGCAGCATGATATGCTGGAGAAGGCAAGAGCACACAGAGATTCTCATACGTATGATGCAACTACTTATGAAGAGTTCGTAGAGACTATCAATAACAAACCGGGATTTGTAAGAGCTATGTGGTGTGGAGATCAGGCTTGTGAGGATAAGATCAAGGAAGATACCACTGCTACCAGCCGCTGCATGCCGTTTGAACAGCATCAGCTGTCTGATAAATGTGTTTGCTGTGGAAGACCGGCGAAAAAAATGGTATATTGGGGCAAAGCATACTAAGTTGATGCCTGTAAAACTGTAATTTGCGTCCCGGCTTCTGATAAAGGAGCCGGGATGTTTTGTTCACAGGGAAATACGCAGATGCGTGAAATTGTGAATACTGAAAATAAACGGAATATGATTACAAGGAGTCAGAATGTATAGAATTGACGTTCCGGAAAAAGTTGAACATATTATAGATACTTTGACTGCGGCAGGGCATGAAGCCTATGCAGTCGGCGGCTGTGTGCGCGATGCACTGCTGGGAAGAGAACCTGCAGACTGGGATATTACCACATCCGCATCTCCCTATGAGGTAAAGGCATTGTTTTCCAGAACCATCGATACCGGGATTCAGCATGGAACGGTGACAGTCATGCTGGGAAAAGAAGGATTTGAGGTGACTACTTACCGGGTGGATGGAGAGTATGAGGATTGCCGTCATCCAAAGGAAGTGCAGTTTACCAAGAGTCTGCTGGAGGATCTGAAGCGCCGGGATTTTACGATCAATGCCATGGCCTACAATCCGGCAGAAGGATTGATCGATGAGTTTGACGGAGCAGGAGATCTGAAACGTGGGATCATTCGCTGTGTAGGTGATGCGGAAGCACGTTTTGGAGAAGATGCGCTGCGTATGATGCGTGCGGTGCGGTTTGGTGCTCAGCTGGGATTTGAACTGGAAGAGCAGACCAGGGAAGCTGTAAAAAAACTGTGTGAAAATCTTCGAAAAGTCAGTGCTGAGCGGATCCAGACAGAGCTGGTGAAGATGCTGGTGTCCCCACATCCTGACCGGATCCTGGAAGCCTGGGAGCTGGGTATCACCGGTGTAATGCTGCCGGAGTTTGATGTATGTATGGCATGTATGCAGAATAATCCTCATCATATGGATACGGTGGGTGAGCATATTGCAAACGCTCTGCAATATGTGGAACCGGACAAGGTACTGCGTCTGAGCATGTTGCTCCATGATATAGGAAAACCACAGACGAAGACTACAGATGCCAATGGAATCGATCATTTTTATGGGCATGCTCAGGTCGGCGAAGAGCTGACAGCAAAGATTCTGCGTCGCCTGAAGTTTGATAATGATACCATCCGTAATGTGAGAAGACTGGTGCTTCATCACGATGACCGGCCAGCCACCACGTCATCCAGCGTGCGACGCGCTGCCAATCGGATCGGAGCGGATCTGTTTCCGCTGTATCTGAACGTGTGCCGGGCAGATATCTTGGCACAGACCAAAGAAACACAGGAATCCAAACTTCAGAACTTATCTGAGATCGAATCAATCTATGAGCAGATTCTGGAAAAGCAGCAGTGCTTTACATTGAAGCAGCTTGCTGTGACCGGCCGTGACCTGATCGCGGAAGGAATCCCGGCAGGTCCCCGCCTGGGTGAGATCCTCGAAAAACTTCTGGAAGAAGTGCTGGAAGAACCAGAGAAAAATGAGCGTGAGTGGCTTATGAGCCGGGCGCTGGAAATTTATCAACAGAATATGTAAACACCTTTTTTGGGAAAAACCTGCATAACCCCATCCTTTCCTTCATAAGATAGAAGGTACGAAATGCCGATATATGGGGGGACTTCTATGAATGAGAGAGATCTGCAGGTTCTGGAGCAATATCCGTTTTCTGTAAATGCAAGCTGGCGGGTGCGCGGTGCATTTTTGCTGGATAGCAGCGAGGGGCGTCTGCTGATCCGGGAGTTCTCCGGCAGTGCCGCCAAAGTAGAGAAAGAGCAGCAGCTTCTGGCGCATCTGAAGGCATGCGGTCATCGGACAGATCAGATCATTGCCGATGCTGAAGGAAGGTTGGTGACGGTTTACCGGGAATATCTGAATTATCTTGTCAAAGAATCGCCGGAGGGACGGGAATGTGACACCCGCAGTGAGAGTGAGATCCTGGCGGCGGTGTCACTGCTGGCAGCACTCCATCGGGATATGAAACAGGTGCCGGGATTCGAGCGGAAGGATGTGGAGCGTCTTGCAGGAATTGATGCCAGAGAAGAGCTGGCGCGGCATAATCAGGAGCTTCGGAAGATTTATACGTTTGTCCGCAGGAAGAACCGGAAAAATGAATTTGAGGCAGCCTATATTCAGTGCTTTTCATCCATCCGTGAGGAAGCAGAGAGGGCAGAACGTCTGCTGAAAGAGACTTCTTATGAGGATCTGCGCAGGCAGGCATTGGAAGAAGGGCAGATCTGCCATGGCGAATACATTCATCATAACCTGCTGGTGGCAGGCGGGCATATGACCGTGATCAATTTTGAAAAATTTTCTGTGGATGTGCAGATGAACGACCTCTACCTATTCATGAGAAAGGTATTGGAAAAGCAGAACTATGATGCCAGACTTGGCCGGAAAATGCTGAAAACATATAGCGAGGTCCGGCCACTCAGAGAGGAAGAACGGGAATACCTGGGAATCCGTCTGCTGTATCCGGAAAAATTCTGGAAACTGGCAAATTACTACTATAATACCAACAAAGCATGGATTCCGGGCAAGCATATGGAGAAACTTGAGAAATTCCTTGCACAAAGGGAAAAAAGAGTTTCTTTTTCATATGAATTATTATATAATAATCCCAGAAAATACGAAAAATCAGGGAGGTAGTTGTGCAAAATGGACTATAAAGCAATCTATGAGGAATGGCTTTCCAATCCGTATTTTGACGAAGCCACAAAAGCTGAACTGCGTGCGATCGCAGATGATGACAAAGAGATAAAGGAACGTTTCTACAAGGATCTGGAATTTGGAACGGCGGGCTTGCGCGGAATTATCGGTGCAGGTATTAACCGTATGAACATCTATGTAGTACGCAGAGCGACCCAGGGACTTGCAAATTATATTATCAAGCAGGGAGGACAGGGAAAAGGCGTAGCAATCGCTTATGATTCCCGTCATATGTCTCCGGAGTTTGCTGAGGAAGCGGCTCTGACACTGGCAGCAAATGGAATTAAAGCATACAAATTCGAGTCTTTAAGACCAACACCGGAGTTGTCGTTTGCAGTACGTGAGCTTGGCTGTATCGCAGGTCTTAATATTACTGCCAGCCACAATCCGCCAGAGTACAATGGATACAAAGTATACTGGGAGGATGGAGCACAGTTTACTCCGCCTCATGATAAAGGCGTTACCGCAGAGGTACTGGCGATCACTGATTTGTCTACGGTGAAGACTATGAGCCGTGAAGCTGCCATTGCAGCAGGCAAATATGAGATCATCGGACAGGCGATCGATGATAAATTCATTGCACATGTAAAAGCACAGGTAGTAAATCAGGATGCCATTGATAAAATGCAGAAAGACATCCGCATTGTTTACACCCCGCTTCATGGTACCGGAAATATCCCGGCAAGACGTGCGCTTAAAGAGCTTGGATTTGAAAATGTATATGTTGTAAAAGAGCAGGAACTTCCTGACGGAGATTTCCCGACTGTCAGTTATCCGAACCCGGAGGCTGCAGAAGCTTTTACGCTGGGACTGAAGCTTGCAAAGGAAGTGGATGCAGATCTGGTGCTGGCAACTGACCCGGATGCAGACCGTCTTGGAGTCTATGTAAAAGATACAAAATCAGGAGAATATATTCCGCTGACCGGTAATATGTCAGGTTCTCTGCTCTGCGACTATGTGCTGAGCCAGAAGAAGGCTGCAGGCAAGATCCCGGCAGATGGACAGGTTGTTAAATCCATCGTAACCACCAATCTGGTAGATGCGATCGCAGCATCCTATGACTGTGAACTGATAGAGGTTCTGACGGGATTCAAATACATCGGACAGCAGATCCTGAAAGATGAGCAGACCGGAAAAGGAACGTATCTGTTCGGAATGGAAGAGTCCTACGGCTGTTTGATCGGTACATACGCAAGAGACAAGGATGCCATCTCCGCAACGGTTGCTCTCTGCGAGGCAGCGGCTTACTACAAGACTAAAAATATGACGCTGTGGGATGCTATGGTTGCTCTCTATGAGAAATACGGCTACTACAAAGACGCAGTGAAATCTATCGAACTCAAAGGGATTGAAGGACTTGCAAAGATTCAGGAGATCCTTGAGACTCTGAGAAATAATACGCCGGTCAGAATTGGTGACTATCATGTAGTATCTGCAAGAGACTACAAGCTGGATACGATCAAAGATATGAAGACTGGTGAAGTAAAACCGACCGGCCTTCCGGCATCCAATGTACTTTACTATGATCTGAACGATGGCGCATGGCTGTGCGTAAGACCGTCAGGTACAGAGCCGAAGGTAAAATTCTACTATGGTGTCAAAGGTACTTCTCTGGAGGATGCAGACAAGAAGAGTGCTGCAATGGGAGAAGAAGTACTGGCGATGATCCAGAAGATGCTGTAAGAAGATGTACAGTTACGAAGAACTGGTGGGGATCATTGCTGAACTGCGCAGTGACCATGGCTGTCCATGGGACAAGGCACAGACCCATGAGAGCATGATCTCCTGTCTTAGAAATGAATGTGAAGAAGTTGTGGAGGCTATTGAGCAGAAGGATCCGGAGAATCTCTGCGAAGAGCTGGGGGACGTATTGCTGCAGGTACTGCTTCATGCACAGATCGCCAAAGAGGAAGGTCTCTTTACGATGGATGACGTGATAAATGGTCTGGCGGAGAAGATGATCCGCCGTCATCCACATGTATTTGGCGACGAAGAATATGGTTCCGACGAGCAGAATCAGGCTCGCTGGGAGGAAATCAAGCGGCAGGAAAAGGAGGCAAAGCGGAATCGAAAAACCGCGGAACTTCAAGGGAAACCGCTTGACAAACAGTAGGAAAACCGGTATAACTATGATACGTGTTGTACACAATAAATGAAAATATTCCAGGAGGAAAATAAAATCATGAACAAAGCAGAACTGATCGCAGCAGTTGCAGAGAACGCTGAGCTTACAAAGAAAGATGCAGAGAAAGCTGTAAAAGCATTTATCGAGGTTGTTACTGATGAATTAAAGAAAGGTGAGAAAGTTCAGGTTGTTGGATTCGGTACCTTCGAGGTAGCTGAGAGAGCAGCAAGAGAGGGAAGAAACCCGCATACTGGTGAGCCGATGCCGATCGCAGCTTCCAAAGCTCCGAAGTTCAAAGCTGGTAAAGCACTGAAAGATGCCCTGAACTAATACGACAGAGCATGAGATTAGATAAGTTTCTGAAAGTTTCCAGACTGATCAAGCGTCGGACAGTTGCCAATGAGGCCTGTGATGCAGGACGTGTTCTGGTAAACGATAAGACGGCGAAAGCTTCCCTGAACGTGAAGGAAGGGGATGTGATCGAGATCCAGTTCGGTACAAGAGCTGTAAAGGTGGAAGTGCTGGACGTGCAGGAGACCGTCAAAAAGGATGAAGCAAAAGAGCTTTACAGATATTTATAAGGTATAAATCTTAGGACCTCCTAATATATTTTAAGAGAATATATGGGAGGTCTTTTTGTATGGTAAAGATGGGAACTGTGGAAGATCACACACAGGCAAAAGGAGCGCACAAGCTGACGCTTTCGAATCGGCGGACAGCTGGTATCACTGGTGTGTCGGACGTGATCTCTTTTGATATATCGGAAGTGCTGCTGGAGACAGATATGGGCATGCTCAAGATCCAGGGAGCAGACCTTCATGTGAATCGGCTGACGTTGGAAAAAGGAGAGATCGATCTGGAGGGAAGGATCGACAGCATCCAGTATTCGGAAGTGTCAGACTTCAAAAAAGGCGGAGAGACATTATTGAACCGTCTGTTCCGGTAAGCCTATGGGGAGTGACGGAATTGTCAGAGAACTGCAGTTTTTTGGACTGGCCATGCTGCGAGGTGCGTTGATCCTGGCATTGTACGACTTGCTCAGGATCACTCGAAGGCTGATTCCCCATGGTGTCTGGCTGATAGCGGTTCAGGATCTTCTGTACTGGATCTGCACTGCATTTTTAATCTTTGCACTGTTGTATCAGGAAAATGACGGAGCAGTCCGCGGGTATGCATTATTTGCGGTGGCGGCGGGCATGATCGTCTATTATTATCTGATAGGAAGATGGATCGTGGAACCCATATCAGGTATTTTGAAGACAGTGTTGGAATTTTTCCTAAGGCCTGCTGGAACGGTGGCTCGTAAAGTAGTACAAGTCGGGAAAATCACAGGACATTTCTACAAAAACAAATTGAAAAATAAACTCAGAGAGTTTATAATTATTTTATTCTCATAGGAGGAAAGACGGATGACAGCGAAGACAAGAAGCAGACGTATTCGAGATCAGAGAAAGCACCTGAGAGCCATGGGTATTTTATTGATCGTCATGGCTGTTTTTTGTGTGACTGCAATTGGAAGTCTTCAGCTGAAACAGAAGAATCAGACTTATCAGAACAGAGAGGCGGCACTGGAAAAGCAGATCGCCGATGAGACGGAACGAAGCAAAGAGATCGAAGATCTTGAGACCTATACAAAGACAAAGAAATATGTGGAAGATGTAGCCAAAGAAAAGCTCGGACTGGTTTATGAGGATGAGATCCTTTTCAAGGCATCAGGTAAATAAGACATGAAGCTCCTGCTCAGACAGGAGCTTTTTTATGTCGAAAAATTATTTTTTCGAGCCGATTCCAAATGACAAAGCTCGCAAAGACAGATTCTTATAGTATCTACACAAACCGCAGCGTTTGTTCTGCATGCGGCGGAATAAGGATATGGAGGAGAGTTGTCATGGAATGGACAAAGTATGTGTTGGCGTGTACGCTGGGAGTGTGTATGCTGATCCTGTTTGGCAGGAGAGACGAAGGAAGAGACAAGTGGATCTTTGGACTGACGGTGGGTGGAAGTCTGGCAGCCATGGAGCTGACGGTGGAATATATGTACCACAAGGAACTGTGGGTCATGGCTTCCAGTGTGATGAAGAGTCTGGCACTGTTTTCGTTGATCGTGCTGGCAGGTTATGGGTGGGAATGGATCCGCAGCCATAAAAGAGAAGACAGTGAGCAGGAACCGGTGCATCCGGTCCGACAATGGATCGAAGAGTATCAGGAGAGTTTTGCTCAGCTTTCCCGCAGCTTTTGCATGACACCCCAGATGATGCCGGTGACAGACAGAGGAGAGTTATTGTTTCAGCGGAGGCTGGCAGAAAACCGGATTGCAGCAGCCGGGCAGATCCGGGAAATGGGTTCCATACTGGAAGGAGCCATGGAACGGATCTATGGGACAAAAGAAGATGTGCCGCTGGAGCAGGAGATTGGAAAGCGGCTTCGCTTTATGGGAATAACATTGATCCAGGTATTTTTTTACAGTCCCGGCGGACGAAAGCGACAAGTCTATGTGACCATGCATACGAAGCGTAAGATCTGCGTGCCGGTAAAGAAAGTGGCGGCGGTATTGTCAGAACTGACGGACTGTGAGATGATGCCTGCCAGAGACAGCCGGACATTTGTCAGTCAGGAGAAAGTGACGGTATTGTTTGTGGAGGCCACTGCTTATCAGGTGTTGTACGGAATCAAGAAAGTGACGAAACCGGGAGAGGCAGTCTCCGGGGATAATTTCTCCGTATTCTGGCTGCCGGAAGGACGGTTTGTGGCAGGACTCTCTGATGGGATGGGTTCAGGACTTCAGGCCTGCGGGCAGAGTGAGACAGTGCTGGATCTGATGGAACAGTTTCTGGAGGCGGGATTTTCCAGAGAGACAGCAGTGCGGATGATCAATTCGTCCATTGTGCTACAGCCGGAACCACATATATTTTCCACAGTGGATCTGGCTTCCATTGATCTTTATACAGGAATCTGTGAATTTCTGAAGATTGGATCTGCCGCCAGCTTTATCCGGCGGGAACGGAATGTGGAATGTATCCGTGGGACAGGTCTGCCTGCAGGGATCAGCAGTGAACTGCCCTTAGATCCTTATCGGGTACGGATCTATGATGGAAATCTGTTGTTTCTCATGACGGACGGGGTGCTGGGAGCATTGCCGGAAGGGCAGGAAGAGGCGGTCATGAAGGATCTGATCTGGAATCTTCCGCCGGGAACCCCTTCTGAGATGGCGGCACGGCTCATGGAACAGGTACAGACATATGGAAAGGCAGCGGATGATATGACCATTCTGGTGGTCGGAATCTGGAAGCGGTAGTGCGGCTTGCTTTTTTGCGTGGAATTTGTGATAATATTCAGAGCCATGCACATGCCCGTAAATATGTGGCTCTGAGTAATTCAGAGCCATGCACATGCCCGTAAAACAATGAGCATAGAAACTACAGGAGTTCAGTCACATGCAGGAGAAAGTATTTGCCTATCTGAGACAATGGAATATGGTCAAGCCCGGGGACACCGTGCTGGTGGGATTTTCCGGCGGTGCGGACTCAACAGCACTTCTGCAATTATTGTGGAACTATGGGAAGCGGATTCCGCTTCAGCTGGAAGCAGTTCATGTAAATCATGGGATCCGTGGGGCAGAGGCACTGCGAGATCAACAGTTTTGTGAGCAGTTCTGTCAGGAGAGAAATATTTCGTTCACTGTGGTACAGGAGGATGTGCCTGCCCAGGCAGCCAGAGATGGCTTAAGTCTTGAGGAAGCCGGGCGAAATGCAAGACGGCGGGTGTTTGAGCATCTCGCTGAGAAATGCCAGGCATCGGTGATCGCGTTGGCGCATCATCAGCGAGATCAGGCAGAGACCATGCTGTTCCGGCTTATGCGTGGTACAGGGCTTCGGGGACTGTGCGGTATGCGTCCGGTCAATGGAAATTATATCCGGCCGCTTCTGTGTGTGGATCGGCCGCAGATTGAGCAGTACCTGTTGGAAGAGGGGATCCGCTGGGTGGAGGACGGCACCAATCAGGAGCTGGATTATACGAGAAATCAGATCCGGCATGGATTACTTGCGCCTATGGAACGGGTCATGCCCGGCTGTGTGGCCCGCATGGCAGGAACAGCAGCAAGATTGTCGGAAGTGGAATCGTATCTGGAACAGGAACTTCACAAAGCAGAAGAACAGTATCTGCAGATGGAGAAGGACTGTATCCGAATTCGGCTGGAGGCATTTGACGAGCTGCATCCGGCCATGCAGAAGATGCTGGTGCGGCGCGCACTGGAACATCTGCCCGGAGGCCTTCGGGATGTGGAGGCATTTCATGTGGAGCAGATCTGCCTGCTGGCATATGGAAAACGGGGGAGCAGGATACTGCTGCCATCGAAGAACACAGCAGTGCTGGAATATGACGGTATTGTACTGAAGCAAGGATACGGCATCAACCGGGATGACGGTATTATTTTCTGCGGAAGGACAGGAACTTATGAATTCCAGGGAGCACGATATGAAGTGACCGTGGAAAACAGGGACAAAAATCAGGAAATTCCTGTAAATTGCTATACGAAGTGGTTTGATTATGATAAAATCAGACAAGAAGTTGTTCTGCGGACAAGACGCCCTGGAGACTATTTGTCAACCGGACCTGGGGCGCATAAGAAGCTGAAGGATTATCTGATTGACAATAAAGTTCCAAGAGAGAGCAGAGACGGGCTGACCGTTCTGGCAGACGGAAATCATATTTTGTGGGTCGTCGGTATGAGGATCAGTGAAGAATATAAGATCACAGAACAGACCAAAATAGTATTGAAAATACAACAGATAAGAGATGGAGGAATAAAGGATGGAGAAACATCATATTGAAGTAATGCTTCCGGAAGAGAAAGTTGACGCAAGAATCCGTGAGATTGGTGAGCAGATCAGCAGAGAATATGCTGGAAAGAGTGTACATCTGATCTGCATTTTAAAGGGAAGTGTATATTTTACCTGCGAACTGGCAAAAAGAATTACTGTACCGGTAACCATGGATTTCATGCAGTGTTCCAGCTATGGCGGAGACACCAAGTCCAGTGGGATCGTTCGTATTGTCAAAGATCTGGATGAGAACATTGAAGGAAAAGAAGTGATCATTATCGAGGATATCATTGATTCCGGCCGTACTCTGAGTCATCTGAAGAAGCTTCTCGGTCAGAGGAATCCGGCAAGTCTTAAGATCTGTACGCTTCTTGACAAACCGGAGCGCAGAGTCGTAGATGTGGATGTGGAGTATGTAGGATTTCAGATCGAAGATAAATTTGTAGTCGGCTACGGACTGGATTATGACCAGCAGTACCGCAATCTGCCATACATCGGTGTGGTGGAATTTGACTGACAGGAGGATAAGGAGACTTGAACAGACAGTGGAGAGGAATCGGTACTTATCTGATGGTTTTGGCACTGGTCTGCATGCTGTTGGCTTTTTTTGACGAGCAGAGACAGAACAGTGTATCATACAGCTATCCGCAGTTTACCAAAGCGGTGGAGGAAGACCAGATTCAAAGTGCCAGTATTCAGCCCAACCAGGAGACACCGACAGGTACGGTAACTTACCAGTTAAAGGACGGCACCCAGAAGGTGACTCAGATCCTGGATACAGAGAAGACCAGCGAGCTTCTGGATGACGCTGGTGTTGCTTATGATATTGCGGAAGTAAAGCAGCCGGGATTTTTTGAGACTTATGGAACAACATTGCTTTTAGGCGGTATCATGCTGTTCTATATTGTCATGACCATGAGCAGAAACAGTGGCGGCGGAAATGCCAGAATGCTGGATTTTGGAAAGAGCCGTGCACAGATGACTGCCGGTGATGATGTGAAGAAAGGCTTCCAGGATGTGGCAGGTCTGGAAGAGGAGAAAGGCGAACTGGAGGAGATCGTGGACTTCCTTCGGAACCCGGGACGCTATACGAAGGTAGGAGCGCGTATTCCCAAAGGAGTATTGTTAGTAGGCCCTCCGGGAACTGGTAAGACCCTGATCGCAAAGGCTGTTGCCGGTGAAGCAGGCGTGCCGTTCTTCAGCATTTCCGGATCTGACTTTGTAGAAATGTTTGTCGGCGTGGGAGCATCCCGTGTAAGAGATCTGTTTACTACAGCCAAGAAAAATGCGCCCTGTATCGTATTTATTGATGAAATCGATGCAGTAGCGAGACGTCGCGGTACTGGTATGGGCGGCGGACATGATGAACGTGAGCAGACGTTGAACCAGCTCCTTGTGGAGATGGACGGATTTGGTGTTAACGAAGGCATTATCGTTATGGCAGCAACTAACCGTGTGGATATTCTGGATCCGGCGATCTTAAGACCGGGACGTTTTGACCGGAAGATTCCGGTAAGTCGTCCGGATGTGAAAGGCCGCGAGGAGATTCTGAAGGTTCATGCAAAGAATAAGCCGCTTGGAGATGATGTGGATCTGCATCAGATCGCTCAGACCACAGCCGGATTCACCGGAGCGGATCTGGAAAATCTGTTAAATGAGGCTGCTATTGTTGCAGCAAAGGACACCAGAGCGTATATCAAGCAGGAGGATATCCGTAAGGCATTTATTAAAGTAGGTATCGGCGCAGAGAAGAAGAGCCGTGTGATCTCTGAAAAAGAGAAGAAGATCACAGCATACCATGAGGCAGGACATGCGATCCTGTTCCATGTGCTGCCGGATGTGGGACCGGTCTACACGGTATCCATTATTCCGACGGGTATGGGAGCTGCCGGATATACCATGCCGCTTCCGGAGCGGGATGACATGTTTAGCACCAAAGGGAAGATGCTGCAGGATATTACGGTAGATCTTGGTGGACGTGTGGCAGAGGAACTGATCTTTGGAGATATTACGACAGGTGCATCTCAGGATATCAAGCAGGCGACTGCGCTTGCAAGAGCCATGGTGACTCAGTATGGTATGTCCGAGAGGCTGGGTCTGATCAACTATGGAAATGATGAGGACGAAGTATTTATTGGACGTGACCTGGCGCATACCAGATCCTACGGCGAGACCGTGGCCGGTGAGATCGACAGCGAAGTGAAACGGATCGTGGATGAGTGTTATGCAAATGCCAGAAAGATCATCAGTGAATATCGCCCGGTACTGGATTCCTGTGCAGCACTTTTGCTGGAAAAGGAAAAGATCACTCGAGAAGAATTTGAAGCACTTTTTGTGCAAAGTGAATAAAAATGAATTGACATTTTTGTGAACTTTGTGCAGACTTCGGCGGGGAATTGTGATACTATAATTACTGTAAAAACCCCCAATACATTATATAGTTTTGCTACACCCCATAAGAAACAAGAAATACCTTCTCCTAAAAAAGACAGCACACCCCCCGCTGTCTTTTTTGCTGTCCTTTTTTGTAAAATGGTTGTTTTAAGTGGGCAGTGGGTATCTTATAAGTAATAAGAGAACATGGGAAAGGGACCATCAACTATGGAAATGACACAGCAGACATTGAACAGGGAGGCACTGTTCAGTGATCAGAGCAAATATTATCAGAGCCCCTTTGAACCGCATTGCGGAGACCGGGTGACCGTAACACTCCGTACAGCAAAAGATAATGTGGACGAAGTCTATTTTATCAGCGGAAGCAGCCGTAATCCGATGAAGAAGACAGCATCCCGGGGATTATTTGATTACTACACCTATCGGACCGCACCTTTGATGAGTACAGTCCGTTATTATTTTGAAATTGATAAAGACAATGAAAGATGTTTTTATAATACTTTGGGAGTGACTACAGATCTTCAGAATGTGTATTCCTTCAAGCTGATTCCGGGATTTTCCACGCCGGAATGGGCGAAGGGTGCAGTCATGTACCAGATCTATACCGATCGTTTCTGCAACGGTGATCTGACCAATGACGTAGAGGATCGGGAATATATATATCTGAATGAGCCGGTTCATCAGGTGAAGGACTGGGAAACTCTGCCGGAATCTATGGATGTATGGCGCTTCTATGGCGGTGATCTTCAGGGAATCTGGAATAAGCTTGATTACCTGCAGAATCTGGGCGTGGAAGTTCTCTATCTGAATCCGATCTTTGTATCTCCTTCCAACCATAAATACGACAGCCAGGACTACGATTATGTAGATCCGCATCTTGGCGTGATCGTGGAAGATGGTGGGGAGTGTCTGGCAGAAGGTGACAAGGATAACACCCATGCGACCAAGTATCAGCAGCGGGTGGTAAATAAGAAAAATCTGGAAGCCAGCAATGAATTTTTTGCAAAATTTGTCCAGGAAGTACACAACAGGGGAATGAAGATCATTCTGGATGGCGTGTTCAATCATTGTGGCTCTTTTAATAAGTGGCTGGATAAAGAACGGATCTATGAACAGTCTGAGGATTATGAAAAAGGTGCGTATGTCTCCGCAGACAGTCCGTATCGCAGTTTTTTCCGGTTCAATAATGAGCATGAATGGCCCTATAATGAGTTCTATGAAGGCTGGTGGGGACACAACACTCTGCCGAAGCTCAATTATGAGCAGTCCCCGGAACTGAAGGAATACATTCTTAATATCGGACGAAAATGGGTCAGAGAGCCTTACAATGTAGATGGATGGCGTCTTGACGTGGCAGCTGATCTTGGTTTTACAGAAGAATACAATCACAAATTCTGGAAGGAATTCCGGGCAGCTGTGAAAGCAGAACGGCCAGATGCGCTGATCCTTGCAGAGCATTACGGAGATACCAGCCGTTGGCTGGGTGGAGATGAGTGGGATACGGTCATGAATTATGATGCGTTCATGGAGCCGATTACCTGGTTTTTGACTGGCATGGAGAAGCACAGCGATTCCCGCAGAGATGATCTCTATGGAAATGCAGAAGCATTCAAGAATTCCATGATCTACAATATGGCTCATATGCCGGGACCGTCCCTGCAGACAGCCATGAATGAGTTGTCCAACCACGATCATTCCCGGTTCCTGACCAGAACCAACCGCCGGGTGGGAAGAATGAATACATTGGGTTCTGATGCGGCATCTCAGGGGATTGATAAAGGTGTCATGAGAGAGGCTGTTGTCATGCAGATGACCTGGGTGGGAGCACCGACTGTTTATTATGGAGATGAGGCCGGCGTGTGCGGATTCACAGACCCGGATGACCGTCGGACCTATCCCTGGGGAAAAGAGGATCAGGAGCTGCTGTCCTTCCACAAGGAAGCGATCTGTATCCATAAAGACAATCCAGTACTGACGTATGGTTCCACTTGTTTCTTGTCACTGGAGCATCAGCTCTTAAGCTATGGCCGGTTTGATGAGGAAAATCAGATCGTAGTGGTAGTCAACAATTCCAGAGAAGAGCGGGAAGTGAACATTCCGGTGTGGAAAGCATCCGTTCCGCCGTTTTGTACCATGGAACGTCTGATGCTGACTCTGGAAAATGGATTCAGCACCAACGATGCGGTCTATGGTGTACGGAATGGGATTCTGTATCTGAAGCTTCCACCAGTCTGTTCGATGATACTGAAAACATTGTAAAGTAAGCTCCCTGTAACATTCAAAGTGGAGAGAAGGTGAAACGATGGAGAAAAAATGGTGGCATGGCAAGATTGCCTGTCAGATCTATCCGAAAAGTTATTATGATTCCAATGGAGATGGAATTGGAGATCTCCAGGGAATTATCTCTAAACTTGATTATCTGAAAGCATTGGGCATCGATATTGTCTGGCTGTCACCTGTCTATCGTTCGCCGTTTGTAGATCAGGGATATGACATCTCTGATTATTATGAGATCGCGCCGGAGTTTGGAACCATGGAGGATTTTGATACGCTGCTTGCAGAGATGAAGAAGCGTGGCATGTATTTGGTCATGGATCTGGTGGTGAACCACTGCTCCAGCGAACATAAGTGGTTTCAGGAAGCCATCCGTGATCCAGAAGGTCCTTATGGGAAATATTTTTATTTCCGAAAAGGGAAGGATGGTCATGCGCCATCCAATTATCGCTCCTATTTTGGCGGGAGTATGTGGGAACCGGTGCCTGGCAGAGAAGACCTGTACTATTATCATGCATTTGCCAAAGAACAGCCAGATCTGAACTGGTACTGCCCGGAACTGCGGAATAAGATCTATGAGATGATCAACTGGTGGCTGGAAAAAGGAGTTGCCGGATTTCGTATTGATGCCATTATCAATATTCAGAAGGATACCACATTTCCTGATTATCCGGCGGATGGACCGGATGGCTTATGTTCTGTGGATACCGTGGTTTCCCGTGCATCTGGCATCGGTGAGATGCTGGAGGAGCTAAAGGTGCATACCTTCCAGAAATATGATGCGTTCACCGTAGGTGAAGTATTTAACATGAAGGAAGAAGAACTTCAGGAATTTATCGGAGAACATGGGCATTTCTCTACGATGTTTGATTTTTCCCAGCACTTGCTGGCTACAGGAGAACATGGCTGGTATGAGCAGAGACCGTTCTGCTTTGAAGCCTGGAGGGATGCATTATTTACGGCCCAGGAAAAGGCTGCATCTGTGGGATTCCTTTCAAATATTATTGAAAATCATGACGAACCGAGAGGTGCCAGCACATTCCTGCCAGACTATGCACAGAATGACGATGGAGTGAAAATGCTGGCAACAGCCAGTCTTCTGCTTCGGGGCGTGCCATTTATCTATCAGGGACAGGAGATCGGCATGCGAAACTTTAAGGCTCGGTCCATTGAGGAATTTGATGATCTGAATACGAAGGATCAGTATGAGCTGGCGCTTCGGATGGGCTGTACAGAGCAGGAGGCGCTTGCCTGCTGTAATCGCATGAGTCGCGACAATGCCAGAAGACCTATGCAGTGGAATGCAGAAGACAATGCGGGATTTACCACAGGAACGCCCTGGCTGAAGGTTAACCCTGATTATACGAAGATCAATGTACAGGGACAGGAGAGCGATCCTGACTCTGTGCTCAATTATTATAGAAAGCTGACTGCCCTTCGCAAAGATCCAAGATATGTGCAGACATTTACCTATGGACGGTTTGTGCCAGTACGGGAACGGATTCCGGAGCAGGTGCTGGCTTATCTTCGGGAGGATGAGCAGCAGAAGATTCTGGTGCTTGGGAACTGGAGCGAGCAGACCGTGAAGGTTTCACTGGAGAATACTGTAAAAGAGGTACTGCTCAATAATCAGAAAGCATTCCGAATCAATGAAAAGGGCCAGGTAGAACTTCAGAGCTGTCAGGCGCTTGTGCTTTTGCTATAACTGTGTAAAAGCAGTTTGCAAAATTTTTTTAAAAAACTTAAAAAAAGCGCTTGACTTTTCAAAAGACCCGTAGTAGAATACTCATTGTTGCGAAACGAAAGCGACAATAACCCGAAAGGGTTCACATATATGCGGGTGTAGTTCAATGGTAGAACACTAGCCTTCCAAGCTAGATACGTGGGTTCGATTCCCATCACCCGCTTTACGCCGAAAGGCGTTTACATACAGTAAACAACCCGAAAGGGTTTTTATATATAGAAAGTAATCCCGAAAGGGTTTACATATATGCACGAGTGGCTCAGTGGTGGAGTATCGCCTTGCCAAGGCGAGGGTCGCGGGTTCGAATCCCGTCTCGTGCTCTGAGTTAAGAAAGAGATTTTGCTATAGCGGAATCTCTTTTTTTATGTTATCATACTGTTTCGGGTTATATGTGTCATGGAGAACGCATCGCGACAGCTTTGAAAATTATCCGGGAAAAAAGAAAAAGCCCTGGCGGGCTTAAATTTTCGAGGGAGTGGGGACTTTCTCAAGTCCCCTAAAGTGTTATGAATGAAATACTGATGTGTTCCTGTTACGAGTATTATAGTAACAGGAAAATGTGACCAAATTGTGGCGTACAAATAAAGGATTTATAAAAATCATTAAGAAGAAAGAAATAAATTATGAGGATTTTACTTACAGCAATCAATGCAAAATACATTCATTCCAATCTGGCAGTCTATAATCTGAAGGCAGTGACGGCCAAGTACGGAGATCAGATCGATATCGCCGAGTACACGATCAATCAGCAGCCGGATGAGATCCTGGCAGATATTTATAAAAAGCAGCCGGATGTGATTGCCTTTTCTACTTATATCTGGAATCGGCGCATGGTGGGCGAACTGATAGCAGAACTGTCCAAAGTATTGCCTCAGGCAGAGATCTGGGCGGGCGGTCCGGAAGTGTCCTATGATGCGGAAGCATTTCTTATGGAATATCCGAAAGTGCGCGGTGTCATGAGGGGAGAGGGTGAGACGGTATTTCCGGCACTTGCGTCACTATATATAGAAGGAACAGGTTCCTTTCAGACGATTGCCGGTATCACTTACCGGAATAATCAGGGAGAACTTCAGATCAATGAGGATGGTGCTCCGGCCAATATGGATGAACTTCCTTTTGTCTATGGTCACCTGGAAGATTTCTCTCATAAGATTATCTATTACGAGTCCAGCAGAGGTTGTCCGTTCCGCTGCGCGTACTGTCTGTCTTCTCTGGAGAAGAAGCTTCGATTCCGAAGCCTTGATCTGGTGAAGAAGGAACTGGGATTTTTCCTGCAGGCAAAGGTGCCTCAGGTGAAATTCCTGGATCGAACTTTTAACTGTAATCCCAGGCGGACTGTGGATCTGTGGCAGTGGATTCTGGATCACGATAATGGGATCACGAACTTCCATTTTGAAATTGCAGCGGATCTGATCACGGAAGAAGAACTGGCGATCATGGAGCAGATGCGGCCAGGGTTGATCCAGCTGGAGATTGGTGTGCAGTCTACGAATATGGAGACGGTTCATGAGATCGACCGCGTGATGGATCTTGATCTGGTTAGAAATGTGACTGCGAAGGTGAAGAGCTTTGGAAATATTCATCAGCATCTGGATCTGATCGCAGGACTTCCAGGGGAAGATCTGGATAGTTTTCATAAATCATTTGATGATGTATTTTCCATGGAGCCGGAGCAGCTTCAGCTGGGTTTTTTAAAAGTGCTTCGGGGAACCAAGATCCATCGTATGGCACAGCAATATGGCATTGTCTGTCATGACAAGGCGCCTTACGAGGTGTTGTCAACGCCCTGGCTTCCCTATAAAGATCTGTTGCTCCTTAAAGGGGTGGAAGAGATGGTAGAGCTTTACTACAACAGCCATCAATATGAGAAGACTCTGGAAGAAATTTTGAAAAATTATGGATCGCCATTTGCATTTTTTGAGGAACTGGCGGAATTTTATGATCGAAAAGGTTACAGCAAGATCAGCCATTCACGGATGGCACGGTATGAGATCCTGCGAGAGTTCATTTCTGAAAAAGACTGGGCAGATCCGGTCTACGATCAGTGTATGATCTTTGATCTGTATGCAAGAGAACGTCTGAAGAGCCGTCCGGCATTTGCAGCGGACCGGTCGCCTTATAAAGAACAGCTGCGGGAATATGAAAAGATTTACGGAAAGCAGGTGCATATTGAGATTTTCACAAGGGATAGTCAGCCGGTGTTTGTGCTGTTTGATTATGCCAGAAGAAATCCGCTGACCAACGATGCACATGTGGAGGTGCTGGGATGATCAGAGATTATATTGCAGTGGATGTGGAGACCACAGGTCTTAATCCGGCCAGAGACCGATTGCTGGAGATCGGAGCTGCACGGATCCTCAATGGAAAAGTAGAAGAGACCTACCAGACCTTTATTGATGCCGGAGTGGAAGTGCCGGAGCGGATCACAGAACTGACAGGGATTACCGATGAGATGCGATTAAGCGGTAAGCGACCAGAGCAGGCAATCCCGGAATTCCTGGAATTCTGTGGGGAGTTACCGATTCTTGGACATAATGTGTCCTTTGATTTTGGATTTTTGAAGCAGGCAGCGGTGAACCAGGGACTGACTTTTGAACGGGAAGCTCTGGATACACTGAAGATTGCAAGAAAGCTGCTGCCAGATCTTCCGTCACGGAGACTGCCGGATCTGTGTGCCTATTATCAGGTAGATCCAGGCAATTCCCACCGGGCATTGGATGATGCGCTATCCACGCATTTTCTGCTGTGGCATATGTGGGAAGCGTTCAAAGAGACAGCTCCGGAAGAATTTACCCTTTATCCGCTGGTATATTCGGCTAAGAAGCAGAGTCCTATTGCGAAATCACAAAAAGCCTACTTGAATGATTTGCTGAAATATCATAGAATAGAAACGAATATCCGCATTGAGGATATGACGCGAAGTGAGGCTTCCCGTATGATCGATAAGATCATCCTTCAATATGGAAGGATCCCGGGGAGAGAGCGAAAGGAAAGAGAGAAGAGGATATGATGAATTTTTACGATCATAAAAACAGAAGGAAAATTGCGGCAGTCATTATTGCAATTGTGATTATTGCGATGATTCTTCCGCTTTTTACCTACGCTATGTAGGATGAGGAGGAGAGATTATGAAAAAATGGAAAGGGAGCCTTCTCCTGGCCATCTGTCTGCTTGCCATGACAAGCTCCATGACAGTCTGCGCTGCAGGAGAGACGATTTTGAAAGGCGTCAGCATTGACAAGCTGGATGTGTCTGGTATGACCAGAGAAGAAGCACTGGCGGCGCTGGAATCTTATGAAAAAAATCTGGGCGGGCAGTCCATCAAGCTTGGAATCGGCGACAATGTGATAGAAGCAAAGCTGTCTGATCTTGGCGTAACATTTGACAATGAGGATCTGGTGGATGAGGCCATCGGAGTCGGTCATGCAGGAAATATTGTGAAGCGTTACAAAGATCAGAAGGATCTGCAGCATTCCGGCAAGACATTTCCGTTGAGCTGGCAGACTAATGAGGATACGGTCCGCACCTATGTGGAGAACAACTGCACAAAATACGACAAGAAAGCACAGAATGCATCCCTGACCCGTGAAAACGGAGCTTTTAATTTTGTGGCAGGAACGGAAGGACTGGAACTGAATGTGGATTCCGCAGTCAGAACCATTTCCGATTATCTGGAAAACAGCTGGACTTCTGACAATACGGCAGTGCTGAATCTCGAGACTCAGGTCACAGAACCGGAGGGAAGCGCAGAAGAACTGGCAAATATTAAAGATCTGCTGGGAAGCTTTACGACCAGCTTTTCTACTTCAGGTTCTAATCGTTGTAAAAATGTGAGCAGCGGTGCCAGTCATATCAATGGAACCGTTCTGTATCCGGGAGAAGAGTTCTCTGCTTATGAAACAGTTTCACCATTTACCGAGGCTAATGGATATGCTATGGCAGGTTCCTATCTGAACGGTGAAGTTGTTGACAGTATGGGCGGTGGTATCTGTCAGGTATCCACGACTCTGTATAATGCTGTTCTGCGTGCAGAACTGAATGTGACAGAGCGTTCTCCGCATTCCATGACGGTCCATTATGTAGATCTGTCAGAAGATGCGGCAATCGCCGGAACCTATAAGGATTTTAAGTTTGTGAATTCGACAGAATACCCGATCTATATTGAGGGATATACCACATCTGATAAGAAGATCACATTTAATATTTACGGGAAAGAGACCCGTGACAAGAACCGGACCATTTCGTTTGAGAGTCAGATGGTCAGCGAGACCCCGGCGACAACGATCCTTCAGGAAGATGCCGGACAGGGAATCGGATACAAGGCGGTCAGCAGCAAGGGAAGCTCCGGATATGTGGCAGAGCTTTATAAGATCGTGAAAGTAAATGGTGTGGAGACAGACCGTATAAAAGTTAATAAGAGTACTTATAAGGGCACTAATCGAGTGGTGACTTACGGAACAGCAGGAGATCCGACTTTATCGGAGAATCTGCGTGCAGCGATTGCCGCACAGGATGAAGCTCTGGCAGATGCCAATATAGCAGCGGCAGTACCTGCACAATAGGAGATCGTAATATGGAAATTGGTAAAGTACCGGAGAGCGTGCTGAAGCGCTCCATTTTCAAACAGATTCACACGAAGAGACCGGAGGTACTGGTGGGAGCTGGCGTGGGCGAGGACTGCGCGGCTATGGAACTGGCACCTGGAGAAGTGTTCGTATTTTCCACAGACCCGATCACCGGTACAGAGAAAAATATGGGGTCACTTGCAGTCCAGATTACGGCAAATGACCTGGCAAGTGCCGGTGCAGAGCCAGTGGCAATGCTGCTGACTGTGTTGCTGCCGCCAAGCGCGGACGAACCGCTGATCCGTACCCTGATGCAGGAAGTGGATGAAGCCTGTGGTAAGCTGAATATTCAGATTATGGGCGGACATACGGAGATCACAGCGGTCGTGAATCAGCCGGTCATCTCTGTGACAGGCGTTGGAAAAGTCCAGAAAGACAAACTGGTGACTACTGGGGGAGCCCATGTGGGCGATGACATCATTGCGACGAAATGGATCGGTATCGAGGGAACTTCTATTGTTGCCAGAGAAAAAGAAGAGGAGCTGCTGAACCGTTTTTCCAGATCTTTTGTGGAGATGGTAAAATCCTTTGATCAATACCTGTCAGTAGTTCCGGAGGCTGCAGTCGCGGTGAAGCATGGCGTCAGCGCCATGCATGATGTGACAGAAGGCGGCATCTACGGAGCACTCTGGGAGATGGCAGAGGCATCCGGCATCGGTCTGGAAGTGGATCTGAAATCCATTCCCATCCGTCAGGAAACCGTAGAATTATGCGAAGCTTTTCGTCTGAATCCATATCTGCTGATTTCCAGTGGTTGTATGCTGATGGCGGCGCCCGACGGACACGGGCTGGTCAGAGAGCTGGAAAAAGAAGGGATTCATGCGGCCGTGATCGGTCGTTTTGTAGAAGGAAAAGCGAAAAAAATCCTGAACGGGGAGGATACTGCCTTCCTGGAAAGACCAAAGACCGATGAATTATATAAGATATATGAGTAATCATTCAGAGCCGTGGACATGTGATTCTGAATGATTAAAGAGAGAGGGGCTTAAAATGAGAGAGAAGATTTTGACATATATTGAGCGCAACAGCCGTGTAGATTTAAAAGATCTGGCTATTATGCTGGGAACGGACGAGGCAACTATTGCAAATGAGATCGCACAGATGGAAAAAGAAGGTGTGATCTGTGGATATCACACGCTGATCGACTGGGATAAGACCAGTTCTGAGAAGGTGACCGCACTGATCGAGGTAAAAGTAACTCCACAGAGAGGACTTGGATTTGATATGATTGCTGAGCGTATCTACAACTACCCGGAGGTAGACTGTGTCTACCTGATCTCTGGTGGATTTGACTTTATGGTTATGATCGAAGGAAAGACCATGCGCGGTGTGGCTCAGTTCGTATCTGAGAAGTTGTCTACCCAGGAGTCCGTCTTAAGTACAGCGACTCATTTCATTCTGAAAAAATATAAAGATCATGGTTCTGTCATGGTAAATCCGACCAAAGATGAAAGGATGTTGGTGACCCCATGAGAAATCCGTTAGCTGATACGATTGTAAATATTAAACCTTCAGGAATCCGTAAATTTTTTGATCTGGTCAGTGAGATGAAGGATGCGATTTCTCTGGGAGTTGGCGAGCCGGACTTTGATACACCGTGGCATATCCGCGATGAGGGTATCTACTCTCTGGAGAGAGGCCGTACCTTTTATACATCCAATGCAGGTTTGAAGGAGTTAAAAGAGGAGATCGCCAATTATCTCCGACGCAGAGTTCATGTGGACTATGATGACAGACATGAGGTTCTGGTGACTGTAGGCGGCAGTGAAGCCATCGATATGGCTATGCGTGTGATGCTGAATCCGGGCGAGGAAGTCCTGATCCCGCAGCCGAGTTATGTGTCTTATGAACCGTGTACCATTATGGCAGGCGGTAAACCGGTGATCATTGAACTGAAAGCGGAAAATGAGTTCCGTCTGACACCGGAAGAGCTGCTGGAACATATTACAGACAAGACAAAACTGCTGGTATTGCCGTTCCCGAACAATCCGACCGGCGCAATCATGGAGCAGAAAGATCTGGAAGCGATTGCAAAGGTGATTATTGAGAAAGACCTGTATGTGTTGTCTGATGAGATCTACAGTGAGTTGACCTATAAAGAAGACCATGTCAGTATTGCATCCATTCCTGGCATGCAGGAACGTACCATCCTGATCAATGGATTTTCCAAGGCTTATGCCATGACTGGCTGGAGACTTGGTTATGCCTGTGGTCCGAGAAAGATCATTGAGCAGATGACGAAGCTTCATCAGTATGCGATCATGTGTGCGCCGACCACCAGCCAGTATGCGGCAGTAGAAGCACTTCGGAACGGTGACGACGATGTGGCAATGATGAGAGAAGCTTACAACCAGAGAAGACGGTATCTGGTACATGCCTTCAAAGAGATGGGACTGGAGTGCTTTGAGCCTTATGGCGCATTTTATATTTTCCCGTGTATCAAAGAGTTTGGGATGACTTCTGAAGAATTCGCTTCTCGTTTTCTGATGGAAGAGAAGGTGGCAGTGGTTCCAGGAACTGCATTCGGAGATTGCGGAGAAGGGTTCTTGCGTATTTCCTATGCATACTCCCTGGAGAATCTGAAAGAGGCACTGGGAAGAATGCAGAAATTTATTGACCGTCTGAGAGAAGAACAAAAGGATAAATAACATGGCTTTGAATGTAGTGCTTTATGAGCCGGAGATTCCGGCAAATACAGGAAATATTGGTCGTACCTGTATGGCAACAGGTACAAGACTCCATCTGATCGAACCGCTGGGATTTCGCCTTGGAGAAAAAGAATTACGACGTGCCGGAATGGATTACTGGGATCAGCTGGATGTGACCAGATATGCTGATTATGAAGAGTTTCTGGAGAAGAATCCTGGAGCAAAGATTTATATGGCAACGACCAAAGGACCGAGAGCTTATACGGAGGTTCATTTTGAACCGGATTGTTATCTGATGTTTGGAAAAGAGAGTGCTGGAATCCCGGAGGAGATCCTGCATGACAATAAGGAAACTTCCATGAGAATTCCCATGCTTCCGGGAACCCGTTCGCTGAACCTGTCAAACTCTGTGGCAATCGTAGTTTATGAGGCACTGCGTCAGAACGGATTTTCCAATATGGAACTGACCGGACATCTGAGAAATTACGACTGGGATTAAGTAGAAGAGGAAATGTTACGATGAAGAAGAGGCTGCTGCCAACCATGAGCAAAAGAATAGTGTGTATGCTGCTTGCGCTGGTCGTGGGCTCTTCGACCTGCATTGCTTACGCAGTCAGTGAGGAGACGCAGAATCAGATCGATCAGACCAAAAAGGAAAAGGAAGACGCCGAAAAAGCGAAGAGTGATGCAGAGAAGGCAAAGAATGACCTGAATAATGCAAAGGCGGAGACACAGAGTTATCTTAAGAATCTGGAAAAGCAGACAGGAAGCCTGAATGAACAGATTTCTGTGTTGAATAATGATATTAAAGATAAAGAAGCTGAGGTTGAAAATAAGCAGGCGGAAGTAGAAGCGGCCCAGGCGGAGCTTGATAAGCAATATGAAGATATGAAGAAGAGAATTCAGTACATGTACGAGAATGGACAGGATTCTATGGCAGCTTCCGTGACATTGTATCTGACGGCAGCACTGTCTGGCGGTATGTCAGAAATGCTGAACCAGATGGAATTCTCGGCAGATGTGATGAGCTATGACAGACAGCGCCTGCAGGATTTTCAGGAGAGTAAGGCTGCGCTGGAGGAACAGTATGCCCAGCTGTCCGATGAAAAAGAGGCTCTGGATCTGATGAAGCAGGAGACGGAAAAGAAGAAGCAGCAAGTAGCTTCTCAGCAGAAAGCAGCGGGTTCCAAGCTCAGCAGTTACAATGATATGATCGCGCAGAAAGAGGGCGAGATCAGTGATATGAATGAGCTGGTGAAGCAAAAGACACAGCTCTTGAATGAATTGATCGCGAAAGCAGCAGCAGAGGAGAAAGCGGCCCGGATCAAGGCTGCTCAGGAAGCGGCGGCTGATATGGAAGGGGTGACCATCATTGCCGGTGACCCGAAGATCTCCCGTGGAGAGATTTCATTAAGTGATTATGAGATGCTTCTTCTTGCGACCATGATCTACTGTGAGGCAGGCAACCAGGGAAGCGAAGGCCAGCTGGCTGTTGGCTATGTAATTATGAACCGTGTACGAAGTGCATTGTATCCCAATTCTCTGGAGAGTGTACTACGTCAATCCAGACAGTTTGAACCGGCAGGCTCCGGAAGATTTGATCTGGTCCTGCAGGCGGAGCAGGATGATGATATCCCCAATATTGTCACCGAATCCTGCTGGAATGCAGCACAGGCTGTTGTAAACGGAACCAGCAACGTAGGCGATTGCCTGTTCTTCCGTACCTGGGCTCCTGTGCCGTCCCTGATCACCAATCTGGAAGCAGGCGGCGTGCCATATTATATTATTAAAGATCATATCTTCTATTACTACTGGACCAGCTACAGTAAAGAGTGATGTTTGAATGGGGCAGGACAGAAGATGTCCTGCCCCTTAAAAATTTCTTGAAAAAATTTTGAAAAAAATGAAATTTATTGTTGACAAAAGTGAAAAGGTGCGATATACTAAACGAGTTCGATGCGAACGATACAAAAACAAAACACATCGATGCGTGGCTCAGCTTGGTAGAGCGCTGCGTTCGGGACGCAGAGGTCGCAGGTTCAAATCCTGTCGCATCGACTCCTTGGCAGGGGCGCCGTTGTTCTTAAGTTAATAAGAACAGCGGTCTTTTTTTGCTTTTAAAGAAAAGGAATATGCTAGAAGGTTCAAAACATAGGGCTCATGGGAAAATTGACAGATTGAGAACTGTGTGCCAATATAACAATTAGAAAGGGTGCTACCGATAGACGGTTTGTCCCCTATAAGTCAATTATTAAAAATAACTGCTTTGTTTGGACATGATCTGACCCCAAAAAGTTAGACAAATTTGAGAGCTAAGCTACAAGGGATTGAATCCTGTATTGTACAGGACTCAGTCCTTTTAGTTTGCTCTTTATTCGTTTGTTATTATAGTAATCTATATATTTTATTAGCTCTTCTTTAAACTCGTTCATTGACTTAAATTTATTTAGGTATAGTAATTCTGATTTTAACAATCCAAAGAAGTTCTCCATTATCGAATTGTCCAAACAGTTTCCTTTTCTGGACATACTTTGTCGAACCCCCTTTTCCCTTAAACGCATTTGATATTGCTTATGCTGATATTGCCAACCTTGATCACTATGAAATATTAGCCCTGTGTTATCAGGTATTTTCTCAAACGCCTGATCCAGCATGTCCATTACTTGACCTAAGACTGGACGCTCACTGATATTATAACTTATGATTTCACCGTTATACATATCTAAAATCGGTGAGAGATATATCTTGGTCCCGAAGGTTGGTCGGATATTTCTCGTGGACATTTCAGAGCATTTCCGCGCCTTTCCACTCGGAAAATTTCACAGCGGCGTCCTTTCCGGCACGGATCATTCCACCTGATTTTTCCGCGTTTGGGTCACGGTTTGGGTCAGGACAGAAAACCAGCGGCGCAATAACTGCGCCGCTGTAAACAAAGAATAGGCGAAGATAGAAACAAGGAAAACTAGCCTCGCAGGAAGTCAATGGAAATTACATATACATCGTCTGCGTGGAAGTAAGATTTGAAAACGAAGGGGTACGCTCATGGAGCATTTAAGAATAGCCCCAACTTAATCATGTTTCTTTATTTTCTCGTTTGTGAAATTTTCCGCTTCATCGATCTTGTACATCAACAAGCTGGCAAACATAATTCGACGCATGGCATCGTCTTTTTCTAGGGGAATATTGGCATGGGCCTTGGGATTGCACAGCGCAGCCATGGCACCGGCAAGCATAAAGCGTGTTCCAAGCTGCATATTTCGTCCTGATTCTTTGCTCAGATCACACACTTCAAGAATCGGATCTTTATCTGCGAACACCTTATTCATCAAAGTCTGTCCATCCGGAAGTTCGATGGCTTCCGGGTGATACGTTTTATAGAGCTTTTTCACCCGATCATTGATCTCGATAAAAGCATCACGGGCTGCGTTGGAATAATGCCCGTCAACAAATAGTTTCTGGGATACCTTGACAATTTGTGGATGTATCAGCGCCCAGTTTTCATCCTGAATTGGTGCTTTGACTTGCTGCAAGGCTTTAAGAATTTCAGAAATCTGACCGAACACAAGAGGGTCAAAGGTTCCCTAGCCAATAAATAATGCATCCTTTTGGGCAAATAACTCTTTGCTAAAGAACGGAAACTCTTCTTCGATATCCTGCGAAATATGAGTTAAACCGTTCCTTAAAGGCCGCCATACCGGATCATTTTGAAATGTTTTTCTGGTATGTCATCATCCCAGAAAATCTGAGATGGAAAATATCGATAAGATGATCCACTGTGGTGACCCTTCTTTTGGCGGTGCCATGTATGGCTGCCCTCATTGCGGAAAGCTTAAATTTGTTCCTTTTCGCTGTCACAGCCGTTTCTGTCCTACCTGCGGCTATAAATACGCCCTGGAACGTACTACCAGTATGTCCTTTAAGCTCGTTAACGTACAGCACCGCCACTGCGTTTTCACTATCGATGAAAACCTCCGTGACTTTTTCCTGAAAGACCGTTCTTTGCTGGATTGTCTCTTCCGTTCTGTCTCCAGTGTCGTCTCTCGTATGTTCCTAAATATGAACAAATCCAAAAAATTTACCCCTGGATTTATTTTGATCCTACATACTTTCGGAAGAGACTTAAAGTGGAATCCTCATATTCATTGCCTTATCTCCGAAGGTGGTTACAGCGATGATGGGTTTTGGAGACACGTCAAGCACTTCAACTATACTTATCTGCGTAATGCTTTCCGGACTGCCCTTCTTAAGATGGAAGCTAAAGTAGGACCTTCTTTTAAAATGGTAAAAGCGAAATGCTACAATGACCATAAACATGGTTTTTATGTTTATGCCAAACCCAACCTTTGTGATCCTAAAACGGTTGTAAAATACATCGGCCGCTACCTTGGCAGGCCTGTCATTGCCACTTCCAGAATTGATAAATATGATGGGGAAATGGTTACTTTCCACTACAATCGCCACGAGGATGAAAAATATATCGAAGAAACCATTCCTGCCATGGATTTTGTCAAACGGTTAATCCATGAGTATATAAAATTCTTCATATTGGTCTGTAAAGATTTCTTGTAGGATATTCATAAGACTATTATGCATGAAAATGGAACAAAAAGCTCCCCCACCCCTCAAGAATGAGGGGTGGGGGAGCTGAATAGGCGAAGCCTATTTTTTAGAACGTGAGGGCAGAAAATGATAAAATAGACAAAAATATGATAATAAATTTAGTATTATTTCCGTTGAAATGATAAAGAAGATGTGATAATATATTAGTGGATGATAAAACAATATCAAAATTATGAGCAACAGTATTCCGATAAATAATAACAAAAAACCAATAGATTGAAAAAGGAAAAGAAAATGAAGATAAATAGAAAATTGATTGCACAGTTGGAGCAAAAGCTGGATGGAATGTCCAAAGCACATAGAAAAATTGCAGAATGTATCATCGAGGATCCGGAGCGGATTGATAATATGTCTATTTCAGAGCTGGCAGAGGCCTGCGACGTGGGATGTGCAACAATATCCCGATTCTGCAGCAAAATGGACCTGCATGGATATTTGGGATTAAAGGTGGCCCTGTTTAATTATGAGGATGTAGAGCAGGGTGAGGAGCTTCTCCTGCCAAAGGCAAGGGAAGAAGAGGCGCTGTCAGCGGACAGTTTACTGGACAAGTTTACTACCGCACTGAAGAAAACAGAGGAATCTTTGAACCGCCAAACTGTTCGGGAGGTAGCAGAGCTGTTAAAGCAGGCTCGGCGTATTACCTTCTATGGAATGGGCAACTCCCATTTCAGCGCTACGATGGGCTTTAATAAGTTCTTCCGTGGACTGCCCAACGTCAATATGGTTCCGGAAGGCCAGCTTCAGTTTGTGTCTGCCTCTTTGTCTAATGAAGGCGATGTGGCTTTGATCGTTTCCTATTCAGGTGCGACGAAGGAGTCCGTGGAACTGGCGAGAATTGTAAAAAGCAGAGGTGCCAAGGTGGTGTGTATCTCTCACTATGAGAAATCGCCGATTTCTGCTTTTACTGACTATATTCTGCTCAATGGAGGCGAGGAGAAATACGTAAATACGCCGTCTCTGGTTGAGCAAACCTGTACCATGTATATTTTTGAAGTGCTCTATACCGCATATGCGAAGGAGAACAAGGAGCAGGTGCGCATCAATGAGGCACTTTCTTCCAGAATCTTGTTGGACAAAGTATTCTGATTGCAGTCGTTTAGCTGTCAGCAAGTCCATCATGGAAAGAACAGGAAAACAATCAACAATTTCATTCATGTTACTGCGCTGCAAAACCGATGCGGCACGACTGAGAGGGGTTGTTTTGTTTTATAAAAAAGGTGCTCGTACTGATACGAGAACGGCGTTTTTCAAACGTCAGGGGAAAAAGAAATGAGAGGTGTCAAATGTACAAAGACGCAGAAAAAATTATCAACATGATTGAAGCTGTTTCTACCAATGTTCGTTTTTCCGAAACGGATGTGGACAAGCTGATTGCAGACGCAAAGAAGTACCACTATTGCAGAATTGTGGGGCCTATGTGCTACATTGAAAAGATGTCCAGGGAACTGGAGGGTACCGGTGTAGGCTTTTCAGCACCTATTGCGACACCTTCCGGAATCGGAGAAACGACAGAATCCAAGATTCAGGGCTCAAAGTATATCATTGAGCACAGCAAGATTACCGTAGATATCGATATGGTCATCAATCTGGTCTATATTAATTCCGGCAGATTTGATTTGGCTCAGCAGGATATCGAAGCGGTGCGAAAAGCATTTCCGGATCATTGTCTGAAGGTGGTGATCGAAGCTCCTATGCTGGATGATGAGAAGCTTAGAGGTGCCTGCCTGGCAGTAAAAAATGCCGGGGCTGATTACATTAAGACATCCACTGGTGCTACCGGAACCACAACCGTAGAACTGGTTAAGAAGATCAGAGATATTGCCGGATACGATATCGGAATCAAGGCGGCCGGAGGAATCCGTACTCTGGAAACGGTAGAAGCCATGATCGCTTTGGGCGTAGACCGGTTTGGCATGAACTACAAGACAGCTCATGATTTCTCTGAAATGCTTATGAACATGTAATCTGTTGTGAAGGAGGACAGAAATGGCACAGTATATCCTTGCGCATGACATAGGAACATCGGGAGACAAAGCAACCCTATATACAACAGAAGGATGCTATGTAGACTCTGTTGTCAGTCCGTATAAAACTTACTATTCCAACGGCTGTTGGGCAGAACAGGATCCGGCTGACTGGTGGAAAGCAGTCTGTGAATCTACAGCAAAGCTCATGGAGGGAAAAAACCCGCAGGATATCATGGCGATTTCCTGCAGCGGTATTATGTTGGGATGCTTGTTTCTGGACAAAGAGGACAGACCTCTTAAGCGTTCCATCATCTGGGCCGATGTGAGAGGCGCGGAGGAATGCGAAGAATTTGTACGTATCTGTGGAGCCGCAAAAGTCAATGAAATTACTGGTATGCATGCCACAGCCAACGCCACAATCCCGAAAATCATGTGGGTGCGGAAGCATTGGCCGGAGGTTTTTTCAAAAGGAGCGCTTTGCGTACAGGCAAAGGACTATATTACTTTTTTGATGACCGGCAGACATGTAACAGATCCTACAGATGCTGATTATTATCAGTGCTATGATCTTGCCAAAAGAAGCTGGTCTGGGGAAATCCTTTCGGCGCTTCACTTGCCGGAGAGTATTCTTCCTGAGATCGTTCCTTCAACAGCGGAGGTAGGCAGACTGACAGAAGCAGCAGCAAAGCAGATGGGTCTCGTAAGCGGGATTCCGGTAATCGCGGGAGCCGGAGATGGACCATCCGCCTGTCTGGGAGCTGGAGGAGTAAAAGCAGGTATCGCGGTCCTTACTATGGGAAGTTCCAGTGGATTCGGTTTTATGTCCACCTACAATAAGAGTGATCCAAAGGCCAGAGTTCCTGTTGGCCCGGGAGTGGTAGAAGGCATTTGCGGAATTGGCGGTGCCATGCAGGCCGGAGGAACCTCATTGCAGTGGGCAAAGGATACCTTATTTGACAAATCTGTTCCGATCAACGAAATGAACAGGATTGCGGCAGAATCGCCCATCGGCGCAAATGGTGTGATTTTCCTGCCCTACCTGATTGGAGAACGGTCACCGCTTTGGAATCCATTTGCCAGAGGTGCCTTCCTGAATCTGGGCCAGGGTACCGGTAAGGCAGATATGGTGCGGGCGGTCATGGAAGGCGTGGGACTTCATCTTGGCACCATTCATGATATTGTCAGCGAATTTGGCACGATAGAACAGATTATTATGAATGGAGGTGGGACAAAGAGTGATCTCTGGTGCGGCATTATCTGTGATATTCTCGGAGTACCCCTCAAGCGATATACACAGGCTGAGGAAAGCACCAGCTTCGGCGCAGCAATGATCGCCGGAGTGGGAGCCGGAATATTTAAGGATTTCAGCTGTATTCCTTCCATGCTGGGAGAGTATACCGAAATTACGCCCAACATGGAGAACCATGAAAAGTATGAGGAAATGAAGGTTACCTTCAAACAAATGTATCAGGCATTGGAGCCTATTTACAATCGAATCAACGTAACTCACTAAAAAAGTATTGGGAAGGGAAATTTATCATGAAAAAAATAGTTAGTATTGTATTGGCATTGGTTATGGTATTGTCATTAACCGCTTGTTCCGGTTCTGCATCCGGCACGACGGCAGCCGGGAATGACAAGGAAACGCAGGCAGCAGCGGGGACAAACGAGACTGCAGAGCCGGTGGAAATTGTCGCAATTGCGAAATCTATTGCTACCAGCTCCTGGCAGCTGTTTGGAACAGGCTGCAAAGCAGCAGCGGCTGAACTGGGCGACAAGGTGGAGTTTACCTTTGATGGAGCTTCTTCCTCTACAGCATTGGAAGAGTCTCTGAACCTGATTGAAAATTATCTGGCAAATGGTTGTGATGCCATTGTTGTTGCGACGGATGCTTCCGGTGCAGGTGCACTTTTGACCAACGCGCAGAAGGACGGTGTGTCTGTCATTATTGCAGATAATACCCTAAATGGCTATGACGGTCAGGACAATTTGACAACCTATGACAACAAAATGTCCGGCAAGCTGGCAGCAGATGCCATGCTGGATGCATTGAAGGCAAATAATTATGATTATGACGGCAAGAAAATCGTAGTCATCAGCCCGGCGCCCGGCGTCTCTGTTCTGGAAGACCGCGACGAGGCATTCCGCGAGGAAATGGCGGCCATCGCTCCGGAAATTGAGATTCTGGAAACCATGTACTGTGATGGCGACAATGCCGTAGCACTTTCCAACGCACAGGATTCCTGGCAGACCTATGGAGAAGAAATCGTTGGCATGTACGGCCTGGATGAGGGCGTCTGCGACGCAATCAGCAGATGTAAAGATGAGAATGGCCTTCAGGGCAAATTTGAGATCATCGGTATTGACGCTACCGATCTGGTCATTGCGGATATTGAAAAAGGAAACGTGGCAGCAGTTATCGGCATGAGTATGTATCAGGAAGGTTATAACTGCGTTATGAACGCTTACAAGGCAGCAACCGGAGAAGCGCTTGAACCGGTAACCGCGCTGGATCCGATGATTGTTACCATTGATAATTATATGACCGATGAAGCACGCCGCATCTGGGACAGCACAGTACTCGAAAAATAATCAGACAGCAGGGATTGACAGACATAAGGGGAACAAAAAGCGTGTCTGACTGATAAAGGAGAATGGTTTATGAGTGAAGGAAGAATCGTTTCTCGTGTTGAACTGAAAGGGATCAGTAAAGCCTTTCCCGGAGTTCAGGCGCTTGACAAAGTCGATCTAACGATAATGCCCGGAGAAGTGCATGGACTTATCGGTGAAAATGGTGCCGGAAAATCAGTTCTGCTAAAAATTCTTCTTGGCGCTTATCAGAAAGATGAAGGCGAGATTTATTTAAACGGTAAACTGACGGATATCCGGAGTACGGCAGTCGGAAGAAAAGAAGGGTTAAGTGCTGTCTGGCAGGATTTGATGCTTTCGCCGTCACTTTCTGTAGCCGAGAATATATGCCTGGGCATGCTGCCCAGCACAGCCGGTATCGTAAGCTATAAAGAAATGCGTAAAAAGGCGCAGGAAATTTGCGATAAGTACGGAATCAGGCTGGATCTGAATGCCAGGGTAAGAGATCTGATTGTAGCGCAGCAGCAGATGGTGGCAATCGCGAAAGCACTGGCGCTTAACTGTCAGGTGCTGGTATTGGATGAACCTACAGCTATGCTTACGGATGACGAGACAGAGATTCTGTTCCAGTCCATACGCACGTTAAAAGCAGCAGGGGTATCTATCATTTATGTATCCCACAGAATGGAAGAACTGTTTGAGATATGCGACGCGGCAACTGTGCTGCGTGACGGACATCAAGTGGGCTCTTTCCGGATTGAGGACATTACCAGCGAAGAACTGATACGTATTATGTCCGGCCGAAGTATTGAAAATCTGTACGGCGATAAGATTTCGGAGGAAGGAAGAATCGGAGAGGAAGTTCTGTTGGATGTAAACGGACTGTCCAAGGGAAAGATCTTTCAGGATATCAGCTTTCAGGTCAACAAAGGGGAAATTTTGGGATTCTTCGGACTCGTAGGTTCCAAACGGACCGATGTCATGCGCGCAATTTTTGGTGTGGACAAATATGACTCCGGTTCTGTGACCTTTAAAGGACAACCTCTGGAAAACGGAAGAGTAAGCAACAATATAGGAAAAGGAATCGGCTTGGTTCCGGAAGAAAGAATGGCGCAGGGCGTATGTACCAAGCTTTCTGTGTCCCGAAACCTCAATATGGCTGATTATAAAAAGGTCTCCGGGCACGGCGTTATGTCGGAGAAGGAGGAGACGGCTGTTGCGCAGAAGTATATTGACCTTTTCAAAATAAAGACGCCTACGCCGAAGCAGCTGGTGCGTAATCTGTCCGGTGGTAATCAGCAGAAGGTTGCCATTGGCAAGTGGTTTAATATTTCGCCGGATATGATCATTTTTGATGAACCAACGGTAGGAGTAGATGTAGGTGCAAAACTGGAGATTTATAATCTGATACGTTCTTTTGTCAGGGATGGAGGTACGGCTATTATGGTTTCGTCCTATTTACCTGAAATTTTAGGGGTATGCGACAGAGTTATTGTTATGAATAACGGGCATATCACCGGCAGCTTATCAACGAACCAGACCACAGAGGAAGAAGTCCTTTCTCTGGCATTTAAGGAAGTATAAGATTGGGGGAAATACAGATGAATCGCAAGACGAAAAGTCAATTTAAATGGAAACAGAAATATACCATCCCGCTAATTCTGCTGGTGATGTGGATATTCCTTTCCATCGCAACAGATAAGTTTTTCACGGTTTCCAATATCATGAATCTGCTTCGACAGACCTCTGTCCTTGGCGTGTGCGCGGTGGGAGCTACCTGCGTCATCCTTTCCGGGGAGACCGACTTGTCGTTGGGCGCGATCATGGGCGTCGTGGGTATGGTAGTGGCAAAATTAATGGTATCGGGCGTACCTATCCCGGTTGCATTGTTGATCGGTGTTGCAGTTGGAGCGCTCTGCGGAACCATAAATGGTGTGATCATTCAGACTACCGGAATTCCCTCCTTTATCTGTACCATGGGAACTATGACGGCCTACCGTGGAATTGCGCAGCTGATCAGCAGCGGCAAGACCATTGCCAATCTGCCGGCTGCATTTGGAGATTTTTCCGCAAAAAGCTTTTTTAATATTCCATATTTGGCATGGCTGTTTTTCATCGTTGCAATCGTGGGTCAGTTGGTCTTGTATAAGACTGTATTTGGACGGAATATCTATGCGGTAGGTTCCAATCCGGCGGTTGCCGAATTGTCCGGTATTTCAGTCAAAAAAACTTCAATCTCCGTGTTTGCGATTGCCGGAGCATTGGCAGGTGTAGCGGGTATCATGTATGCCGTCCGTATGGCACAGGGCTTTACCTCTGCAGGTTCGGGCTATGAATTGAACTGTATCGCGTCAGCCGTTATCGGAGGCGCTTCCCTGGGCGGAGGCGAGGGTTCCATCATCGGAGCTGTGGTGGGCTGCTTTATTATCCAGACGCTGCAAAACGGTGGCAACCTGTTAAAGATCAGTTCTTTCTGGCTGGATGTTGTGACCGGTATCGTTCTGGTCGTTGCGGTAGCTATTGATACCCTTTCCAGAAAGAAACTGAGATAACAGATCGTAAGAAACGGATTTGGGGCTGTTGTATTACAACAGCCCCAAAATAGTCAGAAAGAGGTTTTCATGAGTAAAATAGAAAACAAAAAATTAGTCATAGCTATGACGCTCCTTTCTTTTCTGGTGCAATGCACGACGATGCTTTCACCTACCCTTCTGGTGTTCCAGAAAAGCTTTCCGGATGTGAGCATGACTACGATACAGTCTCTGCTCACCCTGCCGTCACTCATCAGCATTCCTTTCTTCTTCCTGGGTGGTGCACTTTCCAGAACCATATCTACGAAAAAAATGCTGATCGTTGGAGTTTCCATTATTGCTGTGGGCGGATTGCTTCCTATATTCCTTCATGATTTCGGAACGATTCTTGTGTGCCGGGCGATTATGGGTATGGGCCTGGGCCTGATGAATCCATTTGCCCAAAGTCTGGCCAGCGATAATTTTGAGGACGAAGGGATCACGCTGATGTTTGGCATCCAGGCAGCGGCTACCAGCGCAGGGAATATGATCGGATGTTATGCTTCAGGTTATCTGGCAGCCATCAGCTACAATGCGAGCTTCTTGTGCTATCTGATGGCTCCGGTTGCTCTCTTGGCAATTATTTTCTGGGTGCCCAAAGAATCGAAGCATCCGGTGGAGCGGGGCACAAGCGCATTAAAGGATTATTTCAACATCCCTGTGCGGTTGTGGCTCAGATATCTGTATATTCTGATTCTGGGAATTACCTATTTTGCCTATTTTAACAATACTTCCATGTTGATGGAGGCAAAAGGAATCGGAGGAACAGAGGCAGCAGGACTTACGACTGCATTATCCAGTATTATTGGAATTGTTTCCGGTCTGCTTATGCCGGCATTGAATAAAAAGCTGAAAAAGTGTTTGCTTCCGATGATGACTCTTGCAATGATGGCAGGACTGGCGGCGGAATTGTGGGCAAACTCTATGCTGCTTATTAATATCGGCTCCGCTTGTATCGGTTTTGCCTATTCCGTCATCATGCCTTATACGGTGGCAAGCCTGACCAGAGAATATCCGGATCTGAACCATACGGTTACTTCAGCTCTGTTTGTTGCAGCCGGTGCTATCGGTGCTTCGGTTTCTTCCTATGCTCTGGCATTTCTGTCGAAGCTTTTCGGCATGGAAGGTGCTGTTGGACAGATTACCATAGGTGTGGGGATGGCGTTGGTGCTGACGGTTTTTGTCATTGTTTATCAATGTGTTTTTAAAGAAAAAGCTTAAAGAAGCAGAGAGACGGCCTTTTTAGACCGTTTCTCGGGTCAATCCGGCATGCGGTCGGCAAAGAATACCGACAGCTGGGCATGGATCAGGCTCCAATCCTGCCGTCTGCCAGTCCATTTTTTCGTAATATCCATCATGGCTAGATACAGCATCTTCAGCAGACTGTCATCCGTAGGAAACACGGATTTTGACTTCGTCACTTTCCGAAGCTGCCGGTTGAAGCCTTCGATGGTATTCGTTGTATAGATCAGGCGGCGCACCTCTTGCGGGTACTTGAAATAGGTACTCAAGTTCGGCCAGTTATCCCGCCAGGACCGGGCAATTTTCGGGTACTTCTTGTCCCATTTCTCCGCAAAAGCATCCAGAGCCGCCAGAGCAGAGGTCTCATCGACGGCAGCGTAGATGGCCTTCAAGTCTGCCATACTGTACCTGTTCCGGCTGTTGTCCGTGTTCTTGTTTTTGTAGTCGTACTTGCTGTAACCCAGCTCATCGTCCAGCTCTGCCTCCAGACCGTTTTCCATGAACTCGGCAATGGTTTCCTTGAACAGATTTTGAATGTCATCCATGCTGCCGATGTTTGCCATCTGCAGCAGCTCTCTGATCTTTTCCCTGTGGACTTTTCTTCCGGTGTGCGATTCTTTCTTGCCATAGTAATACCTCCAATGTTGTGCGCCTATTATACACCACATTGAAGATTTACATAAAGCATGGGATGGTCTCGTTGTTTTCTGTCATATCCCTCTTTCTTTTCTGTTATGTTATCATTCGTCAGGCGCACAATCATTTTCTGTTATCCAAGGACGTTTCCTTCCCCAGCTTTGTCACGCTCCTGTGCTTTCAATTTCGACAGCAGAATTTCTCCAACCGTAACTGCGTCCTCCATAGTCAGATAGCAGTCTGCGCTTTTACTTATATAAAATTTTCCGGACGCTTCAAACTCTTCATTCGCAAACCATATCTTCAGCCAGACCGGATAATTTGGCAAAAAGTGAAATACTGCACACAGATCGGCATTGCTGTCTGCAAATTCTGCTCCGAGGGCTTTGCAAATCTTCCGAATGCAATCCGATGTTTTTCCATTCAGAAATCTCTGAAGCTCCTTTTCCGTGTCATGGTCAAACTTCGTCCCTCTGTTGTGTTACCAAAACGGAAAGGGGAACACAGATGGCGAAAAAACGGGAAAAAGGGGAGGGCAACATCCGCAAACGCAAAGACGGTCGCTGGGAAGGGCGCTGGGAAGGGCGCTACACGGCGGGCATGAAAAAAGAAGCTGCGCAGAAAATCAGCGGCTTCATGGCGAGCGTCGGATGAAAAAAAGAACAGAAAAGCGCACGCCGCCTGCTGGAAATGCTCCGGCAGGCGGCGAATTCTCTCTTCCGGCGATTTCCGCTCCGGATTTCCGCTCCGGATTCCCGTTTGGGTCGCGTTTGGGTCAAACGGAAAATGTGCAGAATTCTCCATCGGAAAAAGTTCTGAAAACGCAGAAAAATCCGGCCGAAATCGGAAGATTTCAACCGGATTTGGTCGGAGTGTCGGGATTCGAACCCGAGGCCTCTTGGTTCCGAATAAAGAAAATTCAGTGATGTCAGTTGTCCACTTCTGATTAGGCGCAGTGGCAGAAAAGTCTCTTTGGATGATATTGGGAGCAATCTTTCCCACTTCACCTTTGTATGAGCGATATTTTTTTATGCGAACCATACACTTAATTCCAAGCTCTTTCATCAAACGTTGAACTGTTTTATGGTTGATATAATAACCTCTATTCTGTAATTCGAGTGTGATCCTGCGATATCCATATCGTCCTCGATTTTCATGATAAATTGCATGTATTTCATTTTTAATATTTGCATATTTATCAGGCTCTTTATTTTTTTTTACATAATAGTAATAAGTGCTTCTAGGCATATGAACCAATTCTAATAATGCTGTCAATTTATATTTTTGCCTTAGTTCTGATATAACAGCTACTTTGTCTTCTTCTCGGATTTTTCCCGCTCTTGAACTAAGGCGTTCAATTTTTTTAAATATTCGTTCTCCATCCGAAGCCGTTGTACTTCTGCAAGCAGATCTTCGTTTTTATCCGTATTTTTCTTAGCCGCAGGTGCTCGTTTGCTTCCCATTTTAGGTGCCCTTCCTCTTCTTTCCTCATACAAGGCATCTTTACCTTCCTCATAATAGATACGTTCCCATTTCGCCACTGATTCTTTGGAAGGAATGTTAAAATGTGCTGCTGTTTGCCGCAATGATGCACCTGTATTATGCATATATTCTACAACAGCAATCTTGAAATCTCCACTATAAGTTCCGCTGGTTGTACAAAGGCCGGACACACCATGCTCTCTGTAAAGAGCAAGCCATTTTTGAATACAGGCTTTTGAAGAGATATGATATTCTCGAGCTAAACTGTTTAAACCGATATCCCCTTTTAGATATCGCTGAACAACTTCTAGCTTGAATTTTGTACTATACATTTTTCTTCCAGACATAGAAATACCCCCTTTCATTAGACTTACATTTTTGTCTAACAAAAGGGGTTCACTTCAACACGGGGCGGTTATTTTTTTATGCGTTCATCTTTAGATGTAATAAAACTGTTGACAACTATAATTGTAATGTGATATATTACAACGCGAAGGGAACCAGAATGCATTCATGAATATTATGCGAAGGAGGTTTTTGTGCAGATTTCAACAAAATTTACCATTGCCGTTCATCTGCTGACTGCAGTGGCGTATTTTTCAGAGAGCCAGAAGGTGACCAGCGATTTCCTTGCTGGAAGTATCGGAAGTAACCCGGTGATCATCCGTAATATTATGGGACAGTTAAAGGAAGCAGGGCTGATTGATATTAAGCGTGGACCGGGCGGTGTCACGTTGGAGAAAAAGCTCACAGATATTTCGTTTCTGGATATTTATAAAGCAGTGGAGACCAACAGCGAGGAAGTGCTGTTCCGTTTCCATGAGAATCCAAATCCTCTCTGTCCAATCGGCAGAACGATTCACAAGAGCCTTGATGGGGCACTGGAAGAGATTCAGAAGAACTTTGAAGTAGAACTTAGTAAATGGACACTGGCAGATGTCTATGAAAACAGCCTGGAAGAGCTGAGAAAGGAAAAGCAAAATGAATGAGAAAGCACGTAAATATATTGATTTATTCCGGAAAGTAAAGATTGCGACCGCAGCGACAGTAGATGAAAAGGGACACCCACAGGCCCGTATCATTAATGTGATGCTGGCAGAAGTGCATTACAGAAGGTCAGCCATATACGATCGTATGGAATCACTGCCTGCAATGTGGTCTGTGCGCAAAGGTTTGCCCGGCAGATGCGGTAAAACGCCTGCATAAGTGATGCCATGAACGTGATCAAAGAAATCTTAACTTTATATGTGGAGCGGGCAGACTGGTTCGCGGAGCTTCTGCTGGGACATATCGCACTGGCACTGACGGCTATTGTGTTGTCCGGGACCATCGGGCTGCTGGTCGGTGTTCTGATCTCGGAACATCAGCGGATCGCATCGCCGATCATGGGAGTCTGCAATGTGCTCTACACGATCCCGTCTATTTCCCTGCTGGGAATCCTGATTCCATTTACAGGAATCGGAAACCGAACTGCAGTCATTGCACTGGTGCTTTATGGCATCATGCCGATGGTGCGAAATACCTATGCCGGATTGACCTCGTTGGATCCTGATATCATCGAGGCGGCTGTGGGAATGGGAAGCACAAAATTGCAGACGCTTCTGCGAGTGAAACTGCCTATGGCGGCAGGCGTGATTGTGGCAGGTGTGAGAAATATGGTAGTTATGACCATCTCTGTGGCCGGAATTGCTTCTTTTGTGGGAGCAGGAGGTCTTGGTGTGGCGATCTACCGCGGAATCACGATCTATAATCCAGCTATGACAGCAGCTGGAAGTATTCTGATCGCATTGCTGGCGATCATCTGTGATCTTGCCCTTGGGGCATTGGAACAATATGAAAAGAAGAAAGGAAGCTGAAAAAATGAAACAGTATAAACGTTTACTTGCAGCAGGACTGATGGTGGTTATGATTGCTTCCCTGACTGGCTGTGCAACCAACAATAAAACCGATGAGACGGTAGCCGAGAATATAGAGTCCGTAACTGGGACTGCAGATGCATCTACAACCGGAACTGCGGATGCAGGAGTCGTTCACATTGCGACTAAGCCCATGACTGAACAGTTTATCTTAGGAGAGATGCTTTCCATGCTTATCGAGCAGGCAGGATACAAGACTGAGATCACAAAAGGCGTGGGTGGTGGAACCAATAATATTCAGCCTGCCATGGAGAGCGGTGAGTTTGATCTTTATCCGGAGTACACTTCCAGCGGATGGGTGCTGGTGCTGAATCACGAGGCAGAAGGTGTGGATGATGATGCAATGTTTGAAGATCTTAAGAAAGAATACGAAGAGAACTTCGATATGACCTGGATCGGAAAATATGGATTTAACAATACCTTTACCGTGGCTGTCCGCGGTGATGTGGCTGACAAATACAATTTGAAGACTACCAGCGATCTGGCAGCAGTGGCAGGGGATCTGACCTTTGGCGGAAACCCGGATTATATCGAGAGACAGGATGGATTCCCGATTCTTTGCGAGACTTATGGACTGAACTTCAAGAAGGTTATGGACATTGATATCGGACTGAAATATCAGGCGCTTGCCAGTGGAGATATCGATGTGACCAATGCATTTACTACAGATGCACAGCTTGCCAATCCGGACAACAACGTAGTGACACTGGAGGATGATAAACATCTTCAGGTAAACTATTTTTGCTCTACCGTTGTAAGAAATGATGCGCTGGAGCGTTTCCCGGGACTGAAAGAGGTACTTATGCAGATGGATGGTATCTTGAGTGATACCGAGATGGCACAGCTTAACTATCAGGTGGAAGTAGAAGGAAAAGATGAGCAGGATGTAGCTCGTGCGTACCTGACAGAGAAAGGATTACTGGAGGAAGAATGATGGGACAGCCGATCATTCAGTTTGAGCATATTTCAAAAGCATTTGCCGATCAGCCGGTTCTTCGGGATCTTTCGTTGAGTATTGAGGCGGGAGAGTTTGTGACTGTCATCGGTCGCTCCGGCTGTGGAAAAACCACACTTCTCCGTCTGATCAATCGTCTGATCACGCCGGATCAGGGGTGTGTGATGGTTCAGGGACAGGACGTGGCGCAGACAGATCCCATTGCCCTGCGGCGTCGGATCGGCTATGCTATTCAAAGTGTGGGATTGTTTCCGCATATGACCGTAGAGAAAAATATTGCCTATGTGCCGTCTATTTCCGGTATGGACCAATGGAAGGGGAAGAATCGTTGGAAGCTGGCGGAAGAACTGCTGGTGCAGGTAGGACTGGATCCAATACTTGCAGGTCGTTATCCAAGAACGTTGTCCGGTGGACAGCGTCAGCGTGTCGGAATTGCCAGAGCACTGGCAGCGAGACCGGAGATCCTTCTGATGGATGAACCTTTTGGGGCTGTGGATGAGATCACCCGCGGACAGCTTCAGCAGGAGATCCGTCGGATTCATGAAGACCGTGGAATCACAATCCTCTTTGTCACACATGATATTGAAGAGGCATTGAAGCTTGGAAGCCGTGTGTTGATTCTTGATCAGGGAAAGATTGAACAGTATGCAGCTCCTGAAGAGATTCTGCAGAATCCGGCTACGGAGTTTGTAAAGCAGTTGGTAAGTTCTTGCAGATGACAAAGAGATAAGATTATGATAGAAATAAAGGGATGCTACCAGGAAAAATCCAGACAGCATCCCTTTTGGTTAAAATAAGTTTTTGCTTTACACTTCTATATAATACAGACAAATATCATCATATTCCCCACACTTCAGACGGAAGCCGCCTGGAACAGTTCCCAGAAGATGGAAGCCGATGCGCTCATACAGATGTCTGGCATGAATATTGGATTTTACGACTGCATTGAACTGGAGGATCTTGTATCCGGCAATGTGCGCCTGTGCTGCAAAGAAAAGGTATTGTCAAAGTGTAGAAAATCATGGAAAACAGGGCGTTTTTTGCAAAAAACAGTTGTTTTCCAATGATATTGCACGTATAATCAAAAGATAGTCGTGCGTAAATTGATAAACAAACGAGGAGATAGAGCAATGAAAAAAGTTGTAAAATTTGGAGGAAGCTCTCTGGCAAGCGCAGGTCAGTTCCAGAAGGTTGGCGATATTATCCGTGCAGATGAGACTCGTCGCTATGTGGTACCGTCCGCGCCTGGAAAACGTTTCAACGGAGACACGAAGGTGACGGATATGCTGTATCGCTGCTATTATTCTGCAGCAAACGGCGAGGATTTCAGCGGCCAGCTCAAGCAGATTAAGGCTCGCTACAATGAGATCATCGGTGGTCTGAATCTGAAACTTTCACTGGATCATGAATTTGAAGTGATTGCAAAGCAGTTTGAGGAAAAAGCAGGAAGTGATTATGCAGCATCCCGTGGTGAGTACTTGAATGGCATTATTATGGCAAATTATCTGGGATTCCCGTTTGTGGATTCCGCAGAGGTGATCCGCTTTGATAAACACGGTGAATTTGACGCAGACACTACTAACAAGCTGATGGAGAAAAAGCTTGCAGAGCTGGAAAAGGCAGTTATTCCGGGATTCTATGGTGCTTATGCAGATGGCAAGATCAAGACATTTTCCAGAGGTGGATCTGATATTACCGGTTCCATCGTTGCAAAAGCAGTAAAAGCAGATCTCTATGAGAACTGGACAGATGTATCAGGATTTCTGGTGACCGACCCGCGTCTGATCGAGAACCCGGAGACCATTGATGTAATTACATACCGTGAGCTTCGTGAGCTTTCCTATATGGGAGCTACTGTTCTTCATGAGGATGCGATCTTCCCGGTACGCAAAGCGGGTATTCCGATCAATATCCGTAATACCAACAAGCCGGAAGATAAAGGAACCATGATCGTGGCAAGCACCTGCCACAAACCGGTCTATACCATTACTGGTATTGCAGGTAAAAAAGGCTTTGTAGCTGTCAATATTGAAAAAGACATGATGAACTCCGAGATTGGTTTTGGCCGCAAAGTTCTGGAAGAGTTTGAAAAACAGGGCATTTCCTTTGAACATATGCCGTCAGGTATCGATACTATGAGTATCATTGTTCACCAGGACGAGTTCGAAGAGCATGAGCAGAAAGTGCTGGCTGGCATTCAGAGAGCTGTTCATCCGGATGTGTTGGAAGTAGAAGGTGATCTGGCACTGGTAGCAGTTGTAGGACGTGCCATGAAATCCAATCGTGGAACGGCTGCACGTATCTTCGCAGCGCTGGCACATGCCAATGTGAACGTAAAGATGATCGACCAGGGATCCAGTGAGTGGAACGTTATTGTCGGTGTACGTAACGAAGATTTTGAAAAAGCGATCAAGGCTATTTACGATATTTTTGTAACCACACAGTTATAAAAAGCTAAAGAATCCTTAAAATTCTGTGAAGTCCGTCTTTTCACGGAAAATGTGTGATATACTTTTTAGGTAAAACATGCAGAAATGAAGGGAAGAGAATGGTAACAAGGGAAGAATTTTATGTTGATTCAGTAGATGAAATTCATATGATACACGGTTTCCGCTGGTACAATACAGATAAGGCTTACAAGGGTGTGATCCAGGTTGTACACGGAATGCTGGAATATATTGAGAGATATGATGAGTTTGCCAGGGCCATGGCAGAGAATGGTTACTTTGTGATCGGACACGATCATCTTGGACATGGAGATTCCGTGAAAGATTCCGAAGAACTTGGGTATGTAGGAGAACAGGGAGCAGTTCTGTGGCTTCGGGATATGGAACAGATCCGTCGTATGGCAGTCTCCTATGCACCGAAGGTTCCTTATATTATGCTGGGACACAGCATGGGATCTTATCTGGTGCGCAGATATCTGATCTATCATGGCAACCGGGTAGATGGAGCAGTGATTATGGGGACTGGCCAGCAGAATCCGCTGCTGGTGAAGACAGGGCTTCTTGTCACATATCTTGATATGATGCGGATCGGTCCCAAAGGGCATAGCAAGTTTTTGGATCAGATGACCTGTTCAGGGTTTGTCCGGAAATTCCCGGATAACCGGAAGACAGGAAGCTGGGTCAGCCGGGATCCGCAGGTGCTGATCCACACACTTCAGGATCCGCTGATGAATTTTGGATTTACATTGAATGCTTACGAGGCGCTTCTGCGTACGATTGAAGAAGCAACGGATTCAAGACGGGTGGTGAAGATGCCGCGGGATCTGCCGATTCTGATCCTGTCAGGAGATGAAGATCCGGTAGGTGGCAATGGAAAAGGTGTCCGTCGTTTTGAAAAAATGTTAAAAAGAGCAGGTATGAAGAATGTCACCTGCATGCTTTACCCGCATGCAAGACATGAACTGCTCAATGACCTTGATAAGGAACAGGTCTTACATGATATCGAACATTGGTGTGATACCATTGAACGAAGAAACAGGAGGTAAACATGAGAAAATGGTTTGGAATGCTGCTGATGTCCATGCTTCTGATGGCAGGATGTATGCAGGTGTCCGCAGCTGAGAGTGGTGTGCTGGCACTGGGGGCGAATCTGTCAGATTCACAGAAAGCAGAAGTCTATGCACAGATGGGGATCACGGCAGAACAGGCTGCTTCTTATCAGACGATTTATATAACCAATGATATGGAGCATCAGTATCTGGATGCATCTCTGGGAGCATCGGTGGTTGGAACTCATTCTCTGTCTTCTGTACTGCTGATCCCGCAGGAGAGTGGTGCAGGACTCAACGTAGAAACGCATAACATTAACTACTGCACGATCTCCATGTATCGGAATGCGTTGCTGACTGCAGGTGTGGAAGATGCCAAGGTGATCGTGGCAGCACCAAGTCCTATGAGTGGTACGGCAGCACTTGTTGGTGCGGTAAAAGCGTATGAGACTTACAGCGGTACAACCGTCAGCGATTCTGTGCTGGAGACTGCGGCTGATGAGCTGGTGTTGACTGGTCAGCTTAGTGAGGATCTGGATTCCGAGAAGATCTCTGATCTGATCGCATATCTGAAGCAGCAGATCGCAGAGAACCATCTGGATGACCCGGACAAGTTGGCAGATCTGGTGCGTCAGGCAGCTGAGGAGATGGGAATTACTCTGACAGATGAGCAGGTATCCCAGATCGTAGATCTGCTTTTGAAGCTGAGCAAGCTGGATATTGATCCGGACAAGCTGGCGAAGCAGGCAAAGGAGCTTTATAATAAGCTGGAATCTCTGGGAATCACTGTGGATAAGGAAAAAGTAGGAAACTTCATTACGAACTTCGTATCTTCCATCTGGGAACTGATCCAGAGCTTTTTGAATCAATAGGTAAATGAATGTATAAGAAAAGGACTGCATTGCAGTCCTTTTCTTGACAGGGCTCAGGTTAATCTTCTTCAATTACCTGAAATTCCAGATAGTCGAAATCAATCTCTTCCACAAAGCTGTCCTGGTGAAATCGGGTCTTGGCGTGACGTTGAAAATCCCGGATGTTGGATTCCAGCCAGATAGGCTTTCCAAGGTCAAAGGTGTAACACATCTCTTCCAATGCCCGCATAACCTTATGAGTTCTTGTATCATTACTGTCATCACAGACAACGGTATCTCTTAACATATGATTATCTTTGAAAATTTTTCCCCATACGCGAAACATATTTGTCCTCCTGCGTGCTGTCGTTGGCGTTTTTGTTTTTCAGTATAAGGGTTTCTGGCTGGAAAGTAAAGAAATGATTTTTTATAAGAATAGCTAATGAAAAATCATTGAGAAAATGAAAAATTTATGAATAACTTACAAAAAGTGACAAAAAAAGCAGATAACATATGATATAATAAAGTATTGTGAGACGGTAAGAGAAGGAAAATAATATCAGGGGAGAAATCATAATATGGCAGTAGAAATGAGTATTCAGGAATACATAAGAGAACGCTCGGACAGAGATGGGTTCGAGACAGCCATGTTTATCTATCAGTCAGCGTTGACGCAGATGGGAAGCCGGATTGAGGTGCTGAACAGCGAACTGAACCATATGCACTCATACAATCCGATTGAGTATGTGAAGAGCCGCCTGAAGACGCCGGAAAGCATTATGAAAAAGCTGCGGAAAAATGGACATAATCTGAATATTGAGGATATGATCGAGTATGTCAATGATATTGCAGGAATCCGCATTACCTGTTCGTTTTTCTCAGAAATCTATTTTGTGGCAGATATGATCGCACGGCAGGATAATCTGGAAGTGATCAGCATTAAGGATTATATCAGCCAGCCAAAGGAAAGCGGCTACAAGAGTTATCATATGCTTTTGTCCATTCCAGTAGCGTTAGGAGACGCCAAGGTTCCAACCAAAGTAGAACTTCAGATCCGAACCATGGCCATGGATTTCTGGGCAAGTCTGGAGCATAAGATCTACTACAAATATGAAGGAAATGCACCGGATTATTTTGAACGGGAGCTGCAGGAGTGCTCATCGATCATCTCCCGGCTGGATGCCAAGATGATGACATTGAATGAAGCAATGAAGCGGATCGAAGGAGATCCGGGGCTGTAGATCAAAAGACAGCGCAGATCAGGTAAAACTGACAGCGCTGTCTTTTGTGTTCCCACCCATATATAAACCCTGTTAAAATATACTGTAAAAATGAGGAGTGCCCCGGCAATACGGATGCCGGGGCTATTATGAAAAAAATTATCTGTATGTCGTTTGTTAATTGTCTGTTTCCTTTGATTTATCTAAAGTATACCAATCAATTATGAATAGATTATGAACAAAATTTTAATATTATGTGAAACTGCATAAAAAATTACGGAATCAAAGATAACAAATGTGCAAAATACATAATGCATATGTCGTTTGGTTGTAAATAAAACAGGAACGTGCTAAAATAAAGTCAGTATATTTGGTATAGGATAAATATAATAGGAGAATAGTGGATTATGTCAACAGACACAGCACCAATCTATGTGATTGGCCATAAGAATCCGGATACGGATTCCATCTGTTCTGCGATCGCGTATGCAGAACTGAAAAACTTGCTGCATGGGGGTGGATATGTGGCAGCCCGTGCAGGTCAGATCAACCAGGAAACTCAGTATGTCATGAACTTCTTTCAGACACAGCCACCTATCTATGTATCGGATGTGATGACGGATGTCAGCGATATTGAGATTCGTAAGACGCAGGGTGTGTCCGGTCAGATTTCCCTGAAAAAAGCATGGAATATGATGCGGGCACTGGGAGTTGTTACCCTGCCGATCACAGATAATCAGAGATTGCAGGGATTGATCACCATCGGTGATATTGCAAATGCGTACATGGATGTGTACGACAACTGTATTCTTTCTGTAGCGAAGACTCCGTACAAAAACATTCTGGAGACACTGGATGCAGAGTTACTGATCGGTGAACCGGATGCAGTATTTGATAAGGGCGAAGTGGTCATTGCAGCAGCCAACCCGGACGTAATGGAGGATTACATCCATCAAGGAGATATGGTCATTCTTGGAAATCGTTACGAATCCCAGCTTTGTGCCATCGAGATGAATGCTGCCTGCATCATTGTCTGCATGGGAGCAAAGGTATCTAAGACGATCCAGAAGCTGGCGCAGGAGCATAACTGTAGTATCATTGTGACACCGCATGATACATTTACTATTGCACGTATGATCAATCAGAGTATGCCGATCTCTCATTTCATGAAAAAAGATGGACTGGTTACGTTTAAGGTAACAGAGAAGACGGAAGATATCCGCGGCATCATGGGACAGAAACGGTACCGCGATTTCCCAATCCTGGATCAGGATGGCAATTATATCGGTATGATCTCCCGCCGGAACCTGTTGAATCTGCGTAAAAAACGGGTGATCCTGGTAGATCACAACGAGGCAAGCCAGACGGTTGACGGTATTGCTTATGCAGATATTCTGGAGATTATCGATCATCACCGGATCGGAACGCTGGAGACATTGGAACCGGTTTATTTCCGCAATCAGCCGGTAGGCTGTACGGCAACAATCGTATATCAGATGTATCAGGAAAACAGAGTGCAGATTCCGAAGAATATTGCAGGTCTTCTGATGGCAGCGATCATTTCCGATACGTTGATGTTCCGTTCCCCGACCTGTACATCTATTGACCGGGCGGCTGCAGAGAAGCTGTCAGAGATCTGCGGTGTGGAGATTGAAGAGTTTGCCATCGACATGTTCAGCGCAGGCAGTGATATGAGTTCCCGTACACCGAAGGAGATCTTCAACCAGGATAAGAAGAAATTCCAGGTGGGTGACCACGGGTTCATGGTATCTCAGATCAACAGCATGAATGCTATCGAACTGGAGGAGATCAAGGAGAAGCTTATTCCATATCTGGAAGAAAAGTTCGATGGTCTTGGCGTGGAGATGTGCTACGTCATGCTGACCAATATTGTAAAGGAAGACACAGAACTGCTTTGCTTTGGCGAGAAAGCAAGAGAAGTGATCCTGAGTGCATTCCAGCTTCCTTCGGATATGGAAGATATCGTTCTGAAGGGTCTTGTGTCCCGTAAGAAACAGCTAATTCCAAGCATTGTAACTGTACTTCAACAGATGTAAATAAGAAAATTTCAAAACAGGCTATCCTCTGGATAGCCTGTTTTTCTTATGTTTTTCATGTGTTGAGAAAAAATATCAATAAAATGAGAAAAATTTTCAAAAGTTAGTTGACAATAATTAGGTATAACTATATAATATGGAAACGTAAATGATAAGTCGTTTTCAATACACATACTAAAATGAAGAAAAGAGGGAGCATGATGGCATTAGCACTTATGAGTATCGGTGAAAAGCGCACTGTGCAGAGTCTTCACGGAAAAGATGAAACACTTCGTCATCTGCAGGATCTGGGATTTGCCCCGGGCGCAGAAGTTGAATGTGTCGGAGACACACCTGGTGGAATGATTCTGATCGTCAAGGGTGTTCGTATCGCATTGGACAGAGGACTTGCGTCCAAGATCATGGTTGCCTGAAGAGAACGGCAGAAGGAAGGAGAAACAAGATGCAGACATTAAAAGATGTGGCGGTTGGAAAAACTGTTTCCGTTGTCAAACTTCATGGAGAAGGCGCTGTGAAACGTCGGATCATGGATATGGGAATTACCAAAGGAACTCAGGTGTTTGTCCGTAAAGTAGCACCGCTTGGAGATCCGGTTGAAGTAACTGTCCGCGGATATGAGCTGTCTTTAAGAAAAGCTGACGCTCAGATGATCGAAGTACAGTAAGGAAAAAACTGCAAATGAAGGCTGCGTAAAGCAGCTTATTTTTAAAAATATAGGTTAGAATCTGCTAACCATGAGGAGGAAAAAATGGCTTTAAAGATTGCACTTGCCGGTAATCCGAACTGTGGTAAAACCACTCTGTTCAATGCACTGACCGGCGCAAATCAGTTCGTTGGTAACTGGCCTGGTGTTACGGTTGAGAAAAAAGAAGGAAAATTAAAGGGACATTCTGATGTAGTGATCATGGACCTTCCAGGAATCTACTCCCTGTCTCCATATACTTTGGAGGAGGTTGTAGCCAGAGGATATCTGGTATCTGAGCGTCCGGATGCGATCCTGAACATTATAGACGGAACTAACCTTGAGAGAAACCTGTATCTGTCCACACAGCTGCTGGAGCTTGGAATCCCGGTTGTCATGGCGATCAACATGATGGACGTTGTTAAGAAAAACGGTGACCAGATCTTTATTGACAAACTCAGCGAAGTACTTGGATGCAAGGTTGTTGAGATCTCTGCACTGAAAGGTACTGGAGTAAAAGAGGCTGCTGAAGCGGCAGTTCAGGCTGCACAGGCTAACAAAGCACAGCAGATCGTACATACCTTTGATAAAAAGGTCGAAGAAGCTCTGACTGCAATCGAGGCTAAGATCGGCAGCGAGGTTACAGAAGAGCAGAAGCGTTTCTTCGCTATCAAACTGTTTGAACGCGATGACAAGATCAAAGAGCAGATGAAGAGTGCTCCAGATGTTGACAGTATTGTAGATGGCGTAGAGAAAGCAATGGATGATGACGCAGAGAGTATTATTACCAATGAGCGTTATGTATACATTTCTTCTATTATTGGAAAATGCTGCAAGAAAGCAAAAGCAGGACAGATGACCACATCTGATAAGATTGATCGGATCGTTACCAATCGTATCTTTGCTCTTCCGATTTTTGCAGTAATCATGTGGCTGGTATATTATGTGTCTGTAACGACGGTTGGTACTTTTGTAACAGATTGGACCAATGATGTGCTGTTTGGAGAGATCGTACCTCCTGCAGTAGAAGGATTCCTGACCAGCGTTGGTTGTGCTGGATGGCTGCAGAGTCTGATCCTTGATGGTATTGTTGCCGGTGTCGGAGCTGTCCTTGGATTCGTACCGCAGATGCTGGTACTGTTCATCTTCCTGGCTATCCTTGAGGACTGTGGATACATGGCTCGTGTTGCATTTATCATGGACCGTATCTTCCGTAAATTCGGTCTGTCCGGTAAATCCTTCATTCCGATGCTGATCGGTACAGGATGCGGCGTTCCTGGTGTTATGGCTTCCAGAACCATCGAGAACGAGCGTGACCGTCGTATGACCATCATGACGACAACATTTATTCCTTGTGGAGCTAAGCTTCCGATCATCGCTCTGTTCGCAGGTGCTATTTTCAACGGTGCTCCGTGGGTTGCACCAAGTGCATATTTTGTTGGTATCGCAGCAATTATCTGCTCCGGTATCATCCTGAAGAAAACCAAGATGTTTGCTGGTGATCCGGCTCCGTTCGTTATGGAGCTTCCGGCTTATCATATGCCGACAGTTCTCAATGTATTGAGAAGTATGTGGGAGCGTGGATGGTCCTTTATTAAGAAAGCTGGTACGGTTATTCTTTTATCCACCATCTTTATCTGGTATACTTCTACTTATGGATTTGAGAACGGCACTTACTGTGCAGTAGAAGATTTTGCAGACAGCTTCCTTGGAACGATTGGTAATGCGATCTCCTGGATCTTCATTCCGCAGGGATTCGGCAATGCAAAAGCTACTGTAGCAGCAATTACCGGTCTGGTAGCAAAAGAGAACGTAGTAGGTACCTTCGGCATTCTGTATGGATTAGAGGAAGTTGCTGAGGATGGTGCAGAGTTCTGGGGCAGTATTGCCAAGGATTATACCGCAGTTGCAGCATATGCATACCTGATATTTAATCTGCTGTGTGCACCATGCTTCGCAGCGATCGGAGCTATCAAGAGAGAGATGAACAATGCAAAATGGACCTGGTTTGCAATTGGATATCAGTGTCTGCTTGCTTACTGCGTATCTCTGGTGATCAATCAGGTTGGAAGCGCTATCTTCTATGGTGTATACACTCCATGGCTGATCGTTGCAATTGCACTGATCGTACTGTTCATCTGGCTGCTGGTTCGTCCGTATAAAGAAGCAACAACTCTCAATGTAAAAGTAAAGGCAAAGGCATAAAAAATGGGAACACTGGTTGTAGGACTTGTTGTATTGGCAATAGTTGTAGCAGCTGCACGCAGTATCTGGAAAGATAAGAAAAATGGAAAGAGCTGTGGAAGCTGCGGAGGAGGATGCGGAGGATGCTCCAAGTGCAAGACGAAAAACTGATTCGGACTACACGTGAAAAGGATATGATCCTGGAGAAATTTCGGAACCGTGGCATGCGGATCACGAAGCAGCGCAGACTGATTCTTGACATTGTATTTGAACAGGACTGCACCAGCTGCAAAGAAATCTATTATCAGGCTTCTAAACGTGATAAGAATATTGGAATTGCAACAGTATACCGGATGGTAAATGCTCTGACAGAGCTTGGCGTATTTCAGACGAATGTTCCATATCGTCTGACTGGGCAATCTGCGCAGAATCCGATCAATGGCTGCCGTGTGATTCTGAAAAATCATCATGAAGTAGATTTTGATGCTGAGGAATGGAACCGGGTACTGACTTATGCATTGCGCCAGAAGGGCTATCATAATGTACAGGACATAGACCAGGTGATTCTGAAATAAATAATACGCAAAGAGAGACTATGGGTGATCCATAGTCTCTTTTTTACACAAAGACAGGAAAAAAAGGTGGACAATCCGGAGAAACTTCTATATAGTTGAAATAAAGAAAACGACGGAATTCATGATAGATTCCGGGTACTGCAAGTTCCGAAAGGATTTATAGAGAAACCGGTGTGAATCCGGTGCGGTCCCGCCACTGTGACAGGGAGCCGTTATAGATGATCCACTGGACCGGAGAGGTCTGGGAAGGACTGTAATGGTTGTGAACTGGAGTCAGGAGAACTGCTTGCAGGGAATAAGTGCTTCTTACGGCAGATAAGAACTCTTACATAGACATATCAATAAACGAGAGCAGCCATCCTGCATCTCGTCTTTGTCCGTGTATAGAAAAGAGATCAGACCTGCGCGTATGCGCAGGTTTTTATTGTATAACGTGGAGAACGGGGGAAAAATATGGATATTAAGCAGCTTCAGTATCTGGTTGTCAGCATTGACAATGGAAGTTTCAAGAAGGCGTCAGAGCTCTTATATACAACGCAGCCGCATATCAGCAAAACGATCAAATCTCTGGAGGTAGAGCTCGGCATGCAGCTTCTCAAGCGAAACGCAAGAGGTGTGGAAGCTACAGAAGAGGGACGCAAGGTATACGAATATGCCTGCAGGATCCTGGTAGATTCCGGCAAGATCCAGCATGTGCGGGAAGAAAAGGATATCCGGATGCTGAAGATTGCAGTGACACCGGATGATGAGCTGAATCATCTGTTTCGGACATTTTATGCACAGGAAGTAAAAGAAGGACTTCATGTGGAATATATGGAGCGTAATGCAGAAGAACTCCTGCGCATGGTCCATCACCATCGAGTGGACATCGGATTCCTTCTGGTGGATCAGAATCAGAAGACGGCACTTCTGCAGATGCTGGCGCACAAGCGGCTGGAATTTACGGAGATCGGGAAACGTTCGCCTGTATTACTGGCAGGACCGGAGAGCCCGTTATATGGGGCAGAGTCGGTGAGCAACAAAGAACTGCGGGAGATCAAACTGATTCAGATGGATGCAGACCAGGATATGTTTTCGATTCAACTGGTGCATGGGAAGGAAGACTATCAGTATCACAGAACTCATGGAAAGACATTGATGACTAATAGCAGGGATGTGCTGCTTGAGTTAGTCAGCAAAACTGATTTGTGCAGCATTTCCGTCTGTGGAGACAGCCGGCAGGAGACGGACAGACGAATCCGGCAGATTCCTATCAAAGGAGAGAAGGATCGGATCGTACTTGGATATGTGAAGCGAAAAAGGGATGAATTAACAGCAGAAGCAGAGAAATTTCTTGCATATATCTGTGAAAATCTGGGAAACTAAATCATGGCAGCTATGTAGTTGATAAAATCTATCAGCTGCATGGTTGCTTTTTTTAATGGAATCTGCTACTATAAGTTAGCGGCAACTAATTAGAATAAACTAACCAAAGGGATCGGAGGAAGAGATGATAGAGACAATGATTGGAAACAGTATTGCGAATCAGTGTTCGCCGGTTCTTATGGATGTGAAGCCATCCAATCTTCTGATTCTTACAAGAGAGGAAGAAGAGCGGTTTCTGGAGATGGAAGACATTCCTGGAATATGGGGGATCTGTCTCCATCGGGGAGAACAGAAAAGTATCTGGCTTCTGTACCGGAAGGACAGACTGGAAGCATTGCTTCTCTGGCCGGGGACAGGAGAATTTCTGAAATCTTATGGTTATCAGACAGAAGAGAGTACACTTGACCAGATGCTTACAAGGCTGGCGGAACGGTTTACGGAATACAAAGAAGGAAGAGCTGAATTTCCGCATGAGATGGGTGCATTTCTTGGATATCCGTTAAGTGATGTGAAAGGATTCATTGAACACGAAGGAAAAGATTTCCTCTGCTCTGGCTACTGGAAGGTATACAGTGATGAGACAGGAGCCAAAAAGACATTTCAGCTCTATCAGGCAGTTCGGAACATGGTACTGCAGATGCTGAGCGCAGGCAGCAGTCTGTGTGAAATCAGTTGCCAGGCATATTAAAGACAGGAGGATTCTTAAAATGGGACAGATCGTAATTGTTTATTACAGCGAGACAGGTAATACTGAGGCAATGGCAAACATGGTAGCAAAAGGAGTAGAGGCAGCAGGTGCCACTGCAAAGGTTGTTCCGGTTGACGGTTTTAACGCAGAGGAGCTCAAAGGTGAGAGCGCATTTGCACTTGGTTGTCCGGCAATGGGTGACGAAGTGCTGGAAGAGGGCACCATGGAACCATTTGTTGCTGAAGTAGAGAAATTCGCATCCGGCAAGAAGATTGCACTGTTTGGCTCCTACGGCTGGGGTGACGGTGAGTGGATGCGTAACTGGGTTGACCAGATGAAAAATGCAGGCGCTGATGTGATCGGAGGCGAGGATGCCATCTGTGCAGATGCACCGGATGATGAAACAGAAGCAAAATTAATTGAACTTGGAAAGCAATTAGCCGCGTGCTAGTAGAATAGGAGGAACCGTTTCATGAGTGTTGTTATCGTGGGTGGACATGACCGTATGGTATGTCAGTATATGAAAATCTGTAAAAACTATAAATGTAAGGCAAAAGTATTCACGCAGATGTCAGCCAGCATGGATAAACAGATGGGATCACCGGATCTGTTCATCCTCTTTACCAACACTGTATCTCACAAAATGGTGAAAACGGCAGTGGATGAGGCGAAGAAGAATAATGTGCAGGTGGTACGCTGTCACACAAGCAGCGGATCTGCACTGGAAAATATTCTGAAAGAGTATGTTGCTTAAGGCCACAAAGAATCCTTTATCATAAGAAATCTCCCGTCTGGAATGAAAGATTTCCAGATGGGGGATTTTTTTATGAAAAAAGTGTAAAAAAACCGTGATTTTCCTTGTCAAATGGGCTTTCAGTGCTTAAAATAAAAATGTTGTCAAAAAATCAGGACAGAATCAGAACAGGAGTATCAAAACATGGCAAAACAGTATTGGAGACCAGGGAATATGCTGTATCCGGTACCGGCAGTAATGGTAAGCTGCGGACTTCCGGATGAAAAACCTAATATCATTACGATCGCGTGGGCAGGAACCGTCTGTTCTTCACCGGCCATGGTATCTATCTCTGTGAGAAAAGAAAGATACTCTCATCATATTTTAAAAGAATCCGGTGAGTTTGTGATCAATCTGGTTACGAAGGATCTGGTGCGTGCGGCAGACTACTGCGGTGTTCGTTCTGGAAGAGATGTGGACAAATTTGCAGAGATGCATCTGACTCCATTTCCATCCAGAACCATTGCAACACCTGGAATCGCTGAGAGTCCGGTAAACATTGAATGTAAAGTGACAGAGATCAAAGAACTGGGAAGTCATGACCTGTTCCTGGCAGAAGTGACCAATGTGACGATTGAAGATAAGTATCTGAACGAACAGGGCAAATTTGAGCTGAATCAGGCAGGGCTTATCACTTACTCTCATGGAGAGTATTTTATATTAGGAGAAAAAGCAGGAAGTTTTGGATATTCTGTCCGGAAGAAGTCTTCCGGCCAAAAGAACAAGGGAAAGAAAAGAAGTACATGCGGAAAAGGAAAAAATACAAAAAATTATTCGGAAGGAAATTCGAGATAAATCTGGCAGGCTGGGGCATCGGATGCTGTATGCTGATGTTATTCTGTGTACCGATCCTGGGGAATACGCTGGGAAATGAGACCACCTATAGTGAGGTATTGCTGGATGGAGAAGTCATTGGTGCAGTGGCTGATCCGGAGGAAGTGGATCAGGCATTCTTGAATGCCAGAGCAAAGATCGCCAGGGAGACTGAGGGACTGGTACTGGCCAATGTGGAGTGCAGCTTTCAGCGGGTATCGAAGCTGTTCGGAAGCACTCTGAAGGAAGAGCAGCTGGAGCAGGTGATCTATGATCTGCTGCAGGAAAAAGTAAAGACTGCAAAACAGAAATATTACATGGTGAAGGTCAACGAATTTACCATCAATCTGGCGAGCATGGACGAGGTACAGCAGCTTCTGGAAGCAGCACTGACGGCAAATGATCCAGATGGATTGTTCCAGGTACAGGTGGTATCGGATACCAGCCGCGAGTTAAACGCATTTACAGTGCAGGTAACACCGAAGGAAGAGATTGCGGAGGGTGATGGCCTGAAGGCACTGGATTTTGCTGAAAAAGTCGAGATTTCGGAAGCTTATATTGATGCGGATCAGCTGACCTCTCTGGATGCGGCTATTGATGAAGTGACCAAGGAAAAAGAGAAGAACCAGACTTATGAGGTACAGTCTGGAGATACGCTTTCCGTGATCGCCAACAGCCGCGGCTATTATGTGGATGAAGTGTTGGCGCTGAACCCGGGACTTACCAGAGACGCAACTTTGCATCTGGGCGATGAGATTATTATCAGCGTGCCGGAGCCAGAGCTGTCTGTGATGAGACAGGTGCAGACAACCTATGAGGAAGATTATTATGCAGAGACTCAGTATGTAGATAATGACAGCTGGTACACCACACAGACACAAGTTCTGCAGGAAGAGGTGGCAGGACATCATGAAGTGACCATGCTGACCACATACAAGAACGATGCGCAGACGGATCAGGAAATGATCGCAGAAAATGTCATGGTGGATCCAGTGCCGAAGATTGTGGAGAGAGGTACACAGACACCTCCGACTTATATTAAGCCGATCACGGGAGGAACCATGACCTCCACTTTCAAGTGGCGTTGGGGACGTATGCATAAAGGAATCGACTGGGCTGTACCGAAGGGAACTGCAGTCCGTGCCTCCTGCGGAGGTACCGTTGTCAGTGCCGGCTGGTCTGGAGGATACGGTAACTGTATCACCATCCGTCACCCGGATGGTAAGATGACCCGTTATGGCCATCTGAGCAAGATTCTGGTATCCGCAGGCCAGAAAGTCGATCAGAACCAGAAGATCGCATTGAGTGGAAACACTGGTCGAAGCACTGGACCTCATGTACATTTTGAGATCCTTGTGAATGGAATTCAGGTGAATCCACTGAAATATTTGCAGTAACACTTTGGAAGATGTCTTCTTGGACATATCTGTCATAGATTGGGCAGCTCAGGCGCGGAATCAGACCGCAAATTCTCCAAAGCTTGAAGAAATGCGATATATATGAGAAGATGATTTCAGAAAAGGCAAGAAAAGAACCGGTGGAATATCAGAAGGAACAAAAACTTGTAGAAGATAAAATGTACGGAGGAACGGTATTATGACAGAATGGGAAAAGGCACAAAAAGGGTATTTGTATGATGCAAATTATGACAAGGAGATCATAGAAGCGAGAACACGCTGTGCGGATCTATGCTATGAATTCAATAACCTGAGACCATCGGATACCGAAAAGCAGCAGGAACTCTTGAAGAAGATACTTGGAAAGATGGAAGGAATGCCGGTGGTTACGGCACCATTTTATTGTGATTATGGCATAAATATTTCTGTAGGAAGGAATTTCTATACCAATCATAACGTAACGATCCTGGACTGCGCGAAAGTGACGTTTGGAGATAATGTTTTTATTGCACCAAACTGTGTGTTTTCCACTGCAGGTCATGCCATCGACAGTGAACAGAGAAGCCGGGGGCTGGAGATCGCACTGCCGATCACAGTGGGTGATGATGTATGGATCGGAGCCAATGTATCTGTGCTGCCAGGTGTGACGATTGGAAGTAATACGATCATCGGTGCAGGAAGTGTGGTAAACAAAGATATTCCGGAGGGTGTCATCGCTGTTGGAAATCCCTGCAAAGTTATGCGGAAGATCACAGAGGAGGATAAGAAGAAATATCCTGTATTTGAAGGATAAATTTCCTATATTCTACTCTCGGGAGGTGTTCTTTATAGCCTTGAACGGATATACTTACCTTAGACAAGGGAGGTAATTCTATGGATCTTATAAAAATTGGGAAATATATCGCGGAAAAAAGAAAAGCGTTGGGACTGACTCAGAAGCAGCTTGCGGAACAACTGGGAATGAGTGATAAGTCTGTCTCCAAATGGGAGAGAGGGATCTGTCTGCCGGATGTATCTGTCTATATGGAACTGTGCGGGATACTGGGAATCAGCATGAATGAATTTCTTGCAGGAGAAGATATCAGCGAAGAAAATATTGTAAAAATAGCAGAGGACAATCTGATTCAGGTGGCGAAGGACAGTAAGGCGAAGCAGAAAAATCTGAAGGTGATTATTGCTGTGATGCTTCTGATCACAGTCCTTATGGTGTCTGTTCTTGGAAGCATGATATTCCGGCGCTTAAGTCAGCCGCGAAATTATATGATGCCAGTTGACCGGAACAGCACAGAGATGAAGACAGCTGAGATTTTATCAGGTGTGGACGGAGCTTATCTGTTTCGGTACTCAACAAAAGATAAATGCAGGAAACTGACCATATATGTGTCAGAATATCAGTTCGGAAAACTGGTATCCAAAGAAGAGATTTTTGGGATCACTTGCGATGAGATGGAGACTTCGCCGGAAGGAATCATAGCACTCATACCGGATTTTGACAATTTTGAGATCAAGACGGTTCTGACGGATTCTGATTCAAAATGTACAGCCTATGTGCCGATTCTGGAAAATGTGCCAGAGCGGGAATATTATGGACGTTCAGCAACACAGATCGAAGAGTTGACACCAGTTCAGTATGATACGGAACAGGGCGTGGTGGCATTTATCTATGGAAAAGATGGCATCAGTGGATTCGCCATAGATGATGTTACAAATGAGGAATATATTTCGGACAATGATTATATATATTATTTCTCAGTAGAGTTCAGCAAGTTTTAATATTTTTCTCATTGACAAATCTTGTTTCTCCATCTATACTCTAGTCAAATAGTTTGATAATCAAAATAAATTTGTGAGGAACAACATGAATACAAGAATAACAGGAACAGGATACAGTCTGCCTGCTTTTCGGGCGGACAATGATTATCTTGCAACACTGGTAGAGACCAGTGACGAATGGATCACGGAGAGAACCGGAATCCGTGCCCGTCATCTGGCAGGAGAAGAAACGACCGTATCCATGGCAGCGGCTGCTGCAGAGAAAGCTTTGAAGCGGGCAGGTGCAGACCCCTCAGAAGTAGAACTTCTGATCGTGGCAACTATCAGCGGCGATACAGTAACACCAAGTACGGCATGCCGGGTACAGGCACTGATCGGAGCAGACAATGCAGTGGCATTTGACATCAATGCGGCCTGCTCAGGATTCTTATATGCTCTTCATATGGCAGATGCATGTGTAAAAAGCGGCATGTATAAGAATGCATTATTGATCGGAGCGGAGACCTTGTCCAAACTGGTTGACTGGAATGACCGTGGAACTTGCATCTTATTTGGAGATGGGGCAGGTGCGGCATTCGTGGAAGCTACGGAAGAAGCCGGAATTCTGGCACATGAGGTTGGCAGTGATGGATCCAGATGGGAAGTACTTTCCTGTGAGGGAAGACCTAACGGCAATCCAGTCTGCAAGGCGGAAGGTCAGGAAGGCTTTTTGCAGATGAACGGTCAGGAAGTATTTAAGTTTGCGGTACGGAAAGTTCCGCAGTGCATTGACGCAGCACTCGAAAAAGCAGCACTGAAGCCGGAGGAAGTGGATCTGTATCTGCTGCATCAGGCGAACTGCCGTATTATTCAGTCGGTGGCGAAGCGACTTGGACAGCCGGAAGAAAAATTTCCGATGAACCTGAATGAGTGCGGAAATACATCCGCCGCCAGTCTGCCGATCCTGATGGCACAGCTTGATGAGCAGGGAAAACTGAACAGAGGCGATACACTGGTACTGTCTGGTTTTGGAGCAGGTCTTACCTGGGGTGCTTGTGTGATTAAGTGGTAAGGAAGTGTAGTGCAGTTCAGTTCACTCGCGCCATTCGCAAAATCGCGCTTGCAGCGCTTTCCGCTGCTGCGCAGCTGCTTTTTGCTCATAAGCTGGCGCTCTCTTCGTGTGTTCCCGCAAACAGATTCTCATGCAAGCATGAAATCTGCCCGTCAGAACACACGAGTGAACTGTAATATAAAAATACTTTGATAATCAAAAAATATGCTTGACAAATGTAGATGTGGAACATATACTTTGAATATCAAAATAAATAAGGCGATCCTCAGGAATGTCTTTAAGATGATTAAAATGAAAATGAAAGATTAAGGAGAATACGAACATGTTAGAGAAGATGAAAGAAATGGTAGCAGATCAGTTAAATGTAGATGCAGCAGAGATTACTGCAGAGACTTCCTTCAAAGATGATCTGGGAGCTGATTCCCTGGATCTGTTCGAGCTGGTAATGGCTCTTGAGGAAGAGTACAATGTAGAGATTCCGTCTGAGGATCTTGAGAAACTGACAACTGTAGGTGCAGTTATGGATTATCTGAAATCCAAAGGTGTAGAAGAGTAAGAACAGGCGGAGCGAAACAGATATGAAGACGAGAGTAACAGAACTTCTGGGAATTGAAAAACCGATCATCCAGGGTGGTATGGCCTGGGTTGCTGAATCTCACCTGGCAGCTGCAGTATCCAACGCAGGCGGGTTCGGTCTCATCGGAGCAGCCAATGCACCGGCAGATGTGGTCAGAAATTACATCCACGAGGCAAGAGAACTGACGGACAAGCCTTTTGGTGTAAATATCATGCTGATGAGTCCGTTTGCAGAAGATATCGCACAGCTTGTGACAGAGGAGAAGGTCGCAGCGGTTACGACCGGAGCAGGAAACCCGGAGAAATATATGGCGCAGTGGAAAGCTGCAGGTATCAAGGTGATTCCGGTAATTGCATCTGTAGCTCTCGCAAAACGGATGGAGCGTGTGGGCGCAGACGCAGTTGTTGCAGAGGGAACTGAATCCGGTGGACACATCGGTCAGGCAACAACCATGACATTGGTTCCGCAGGTGGTTGATGCAGTACAGATTCCGGTGATCGCAGCCGGAGGTATTGGAGATGGCCGTGGAATGGCGGCTGCATTCATGTTGGGTGCAGAGGCCGTTCAGATGGGTACACGTTTTTGTGTGGCTGATGAGTGTGTGATCCATGACAAGTACAAGGATCGTATCCTGAAAGCAAAGGATATCGATTCTGAGGTAACTGGAAGAAGTCATGGACATCCAGTTCGGGGATTAAGAAATAAGATGACCCGCGAGTATCTGAAACTGGAAGCAGAGGGAGCATCTTTTGAGCAGCTGGAAAATCTGACTCTTGGAGGTCTTCGCAAGGCAGTTGTGGAAGGTGATACAGATAATGGTTCTGTACTTGCCGGACAGATCGCCGGAATGATCACAAAGAGACAGAGCTGTCAGGAGATCGTGGATGAAGTGATGGATCAGGCAGAAAGACTGCTGAAAATAAAATAAGAGCTGTCAGATCATAAACAGGATTCAGACAGCTGCCGAGACAAGGGCCGCTGTGCACCAGAGTATGCGCTGCGGCCTTTCTCAAAGAATAATAGTTTGAAATTCAAAATATAGGATGGTAGGATATGAGTAAAATTGCTTTTTTATTTCCGGGACAGGGTGCTCAGTATGTTGGCATGGGAAAAGATTTTTATGAGGCATTTCCGGTATGCCGTGAAGTGTTTGAGGAAGCTTCCAAGGCATCCGGCCTTGATATCCCGGCACTTTGCTTTGAAGAAAATGATAAACTGAACCAGACAGAGTATACCCAGATCTGTATGCTGGCTGTGGAGGCTGCGATTCTGAAAGCAGTGGAGACACAGGGGATTCAGTCTGATGTGAATGCAGGTTTAAGCCTTGGGGAGTATGGTGCTGTGATCGCCTCCGGTGTAATGAGTCTGGAAGATGCATTTCGGGTAGTCAGACAGAGAGGTATCTATATGCAGGAAGCAGTTCCTGCAGGTGGAGCTATGACAGCAGTTCTCGGTCTTGATGCCAAGATCATCGAGAAAGTCTGCGAGGAAGTAGAAGGAATCGTGTCTGTTGCCAACTACAACTGCCCGGGACAGATCGTGATCACCGGAGAAGAGAAGGCAGTAGATGCTGCGGCAGAAAAGTTGAAAGAAGCAGGTGCAAAACGTACTGTCAAACTGAACGTGAGCGGTCCCTTCCATTCAAAGATGCTTGCCGGAGCCGGTGAGAAACTGGCAGAAGAATTAAAAAATGTGGAGCTTCATGATGTGAAGGTTCCTTATCTTACAAATGTAACTGCTGACTATGTGACATCCACAGAGAACATCAAAGAACTGCTTGCCAGACAGGTATCCTCCAGTGTCTGCTGGCAGCAGTCTGTGGAGAAAATGATCGCAGACGGAGTGGATACATTTATTGAGATGGGACCTGGAAAAACACTTTCTGGATTTATGAGAAAGATCAGCCGCAATGTAACCATGTACAATATTGAAAATATGGCTGACTTTGAAAAAGTTGTGGCTGCAGTGAAGGGAGAATAAGGATGCTGGAAGGAAAGGTTGCACTGATCACCGGTGCGGCAAAAGGAATCGGTCGCGCCATCGCACTGGCAATGGCAGCAGAGAAAGCGACTGTTGTGATCAACTATAATGGCTCGAAAGAACGGGCTGAGCAGGTTCTGGAAGAGGTAAAAGCACTGGGAGCAGACGGCTGCGTGTATCAGTGTAATGTAGCAGATACTGCAGATACGGATGCCATGATCAAAGAGATCATCAAGACTTACGGACATCTGGATATTCTGGTAAATAACGCCGGAATCACCAGAGACAATCTGATCATGAAGATGTCGGAAGAAGATTTTGATGCAGTCATCAACGCAAACCTGAAAGGCTGCTTTAATACCATCAAGGCAGTGAGCCGTCAGATGCTCAGACAGCGTTCCGGCCGGATCATCAATATTACTTCTGTATCCGGTATCCTTGGAAATGCAGGACAGGCCAATTATTCTGCATCCAAAGCAGGAATCATCGGTCTTACCAGAACTATGGCCCGTGAGCTTGCCAGCCGTGGAATCACGGTCAATGGAATTGCCCCGGGTTTTGTAGATACCGATATGACAAAGGTACTGCCGGAGCAGGTGCGTGAGGCAGCGACTGCACAGATCCCGCTGGGTCGTTTCGGCCAGCCGGAGGATATTGCAAACATGGCAGTTTATCTGGCATCAGAAAAAGCGTCCTATATTACAGGACAGATCATTAGCGTAGACGGAGGCATGGCAATCGGATGAGAAGAGTAGTAGTTACCGGTATGGGTGCGATCACCCCCTTAGGATTGAATGTAAAAGAGTATTTTGATAATATTAAAGCTGGAAATCATGGATTTGGAATCATTTCCAAGTTTGATGCTGCAGAATACAAAGCACACGTGGCTGCAGAAGTAAAAGGATTTGTAGCAAAGGAGTTTATGGATTTCAAGGCAGCCAAGAGAATGGAAACATTTTCTCAGTATGCCGTAGCCGCAGCAAAAGAGGCTATGGAGCAGAGCGGTCTTGATATGAGCAAAGAAGATCCTTATCGTGTGGGCTGTTCTATCGGTTCAGGTATCGGAAGTCTTCAGGTAGTGGAAAAGGAGTACACCAAACTGGTGGAAAAAGGACCTAATCGTGTGAATCCGCTGATGGTTCCTATGATGATCTCTAATATGGCAGCAGGAAATGTGTCCATCGCTTATGGTCTGAAAGGTAAGAGTCTCAATGTGGTGACTGCATGTGCGACCGGAACCCATTCGATCGGAGAAGCTTACAGAAGCATTCAGGTGGGAGATGCTGATGTGATGCTGGCAGGCGGAACCGAGAGTTGTATCTGTCCGATCGGCGTAGCTGGCTTTGCAGCATTGACGGCTCTGTCCGGAAGTGAAGACCCGGAGCGTTGTTCCATTCCGTTCGATAAAGACCGTGACGGATTTGTCATGGGTGAAGGTGCAGGCGTGGTTGTTCTGGAAACACTTGAGCATGCTCAGGCGAGAGGCGCCAAGATTCTGGCCGAAGTGGTTGGTTATGGTGCTACCAGCGATGCTTATCACATCACTTCCCCGGCGGAAGATGGTATGGGTGCGGCCAATGCCATGAAGTGGGCAGTTCAGGAATCAGGTGCAGCTATGGAAGACATTATGTACATCAATGCACACGGAACCAGTACCCATCACAATGATCTGTTCGAGACACGTGCTATCAAGCTGGCATTTGGCGAGCATGCAAAGGATATGAAGATCAACTCCACCAAGTCTATGATCGGTCATCTGCTTGGAGCAGCAGGAGCAGTGGAATTTATTACCTGTGTGAAAGAGATGGAGGAGAGCTTCGTCCATGTGACCAGAGGTCTGGAAAACCCGGATGAAGAACTGGATCTGGATTATGTACAGGGTCATGGTGTAGAGATGGAGCTTGAGTATGCGCTGTCCAACTCTCTTGGCTTCGGCGGACACAATGCAAGTATTCTGATCAAGAAGTACGCAGAGTAGACGGCAGGTAGTGACGGACAGAATGCGATCTGGAAAGGAAGTATAGATACATATGGTAATGGATATTAAAGAAATCATGGAGACGATCCCTCATCGTCAGCCGTTTCTGCTGATCGACCGGATCGAGGAACTGGAGCCGGGAAAACGTGCTGTAGGCAAGAAATGTGTCTCCTACAATGAGCCATTTTTTAATGGACATTTTCCGCAGGAACCGGTAATGCCGGGTGTTCTGATCCTGGAAGCACTGGCACAGACCGGTGCAGTGGCCATCTTAAGCCAGCCGGAAAACAAAGGAAAGACCGTCTACTTTGGCGGCATCGATAAAGCAAAATTCAAACGGAAAGTAGTTCCGGGCGATGTACTGACTCTGGAACTTGAGATCATCAAGCAGAAAGGCCCCATCGGTATGGGAACTGCGAAAGCAACCGTAGATGGAAAAGTGGCTGTGACTGCTGAGATGACATTTGCAGTGGGATAAGAGATAGGGATATAAGAATGCTGAAGGAGTGAGCTCCTTCGGCATTTTTTCTTTATACAATCTTAATACGACAGGAAAGATACTAACACAATCTTTGAACTGTAATCGTTATAATGAGGAAATATTACAGATACAGGAGATAACACTCATTATGACAGAAGGTATATATAGAAAAAAACACCTGACATCATCTCAGGTGATTATTCTGGGATTTGCAGGAGTGATTCTGCTGGGGGCGTTTCTGCTGATGCTTCCGGTCGCATCTGCAGAAGGAGTGGCAACATCCTTTCATGAGGCATTGTTTACATCAACATCAGCAGTATGTGTTACAGGACTCGTTGTACAGGATACGGGCAGTTATTGGTCATTTTTCGGACAGACAATCATTCTTGCGCTGATTCAGATTGGTGGTCTTGGAGTTGTGACAGTTGCAGCTGCCGTTGTCATTTTATCGGGAAGAAAAATCTCCCTTATGCAGCGAAGCACTATGCAGGATGCGATTTCAGCTCCCAAAGTGGGAGGGATTGTCAGGCTCACCAGATTCATTTTACTGGGAACCTTGTTGTCTGAGGCGACAGGTGCGCTGCTTTTACTACCGGATTTTTGTAAAACATTTGGTTTCAAAGGAATCTGGATGGCTGTATTTCATTCAATATCTGCATTTTGCAATGCAGGATTTGATATATTGGGAACCAAGGATCACACATTTGTATCTCTGACAGGGTATACGGGAGACCCATTGATCAATATAGTAATTATGCTGTTGATCATAGTGGGAGGAATCGGTTTCATGACCTGGGATGATATTTATATAAACAAATGGAAGCTGAAGCGTTATCGGATGCAAAGTAAAGTCATTCTTACTACGACTGTCTGGCTGATCCTTCTTCCTGCAATCTTCTTTTTCTTTCAGGATTTCAGCGGATTACCGATGGAAAAACGACTTCTGATGTCTGTCTTTCAGTCAGTTACTCCGAGAACAGCCGGATTTAATACGGCAGATCTGGCTGCTATGACAGAGCCTTCGAAAGCAATTATGATATTACTGATGCTGATTGGAGGGTCTCCGGGATCAACAGCAGGAGGCATGAAGACGACAACATTTGCAGTATTAGTATTTAACGCACTTGCTACATTCCGTAATAAGGAAGATGCTGGAGTCTATGGCCGCAGAATTGAGTGCCAGACAATAAAAAATGCTTCAACGGTAGCTATGATGTATATTTTGCTATTCCTCTGTGGGGGAATTGCCATCAGTATCTGTGAAAACCAGCCTCTTTTAAATTGCCTCTTTGAAGCGGCGTCTGCGGTTGGCACAGTTGGACTGACGCTTGGAATCACACCGGATCTACATATAATATCCCAAAGTATATTAATCCTGCTCATGTACCTTGGCAGGGTAGGAGGTCTTACATTAATTTATGCAATGTTTTCGGACAAAAACAGAAAAAATGCGAAATTGCCGATAGAAAAGATAACAGTGGGCTAGAAAGATGAGGAATGAGATTATGAAAAATATTTTGTTGATTGGACTTGGACGTTTTGGGAGACATATGGCAGAACAACTGAACCAGATGGGACATGAAATCATGGCAGTGGATCTGAATGAAGAACGGGTAGAAAAGGTCTTGCCATTTGTCACAAATGCGCAGATTGGTGACTGCACAGATGCAGATTATCTGAGATCATTGGGAATCAGAAATTATGATATCTGTTTTGTAGCAATTGGTGGAAGCTTCCAGAATTCACTTGAAACGACCTCTTTATTAAAAGAACTTGGTGCGAAGCTGGTAGTTGCAAGAGCAGAACGCGATGTTCAGGAAAAATTCCTTCTGAGAAATGGAGCCGACAGCGTGATCTATCCAGAAAAGCAGGTGGCAAAATGGGCATCTATCCGATATGCTGACGATTATATCCTGGATTATATGGAAGTAGACGCATCACATGCCATCTTTGAAGTGGAAGTCCCGGAGCAATGGGTGGGAAAAACGATCGGCGAGCTTGATATCAGGAAGAAGTATAACATTAATATATTTGCTATGAAAAGCAATGGGAAAATAAGCATCAATATATCCGCAGACACGATGTTCACGGAGCATATCACGTTGTTGGTTCTTGGTGAATATAAAGCGATCCGTAAGTATTTTCATATTTGAAGAGACTTTTATAACATGTTATAATTTGTTCAATATCCGGAAAAGGCGGAAGAGAACATGAATATAAATACAGAGAATGAACATATTCTGGTATGTTTGTCATCCTCTCCATCAAATAAGAATATTATCTTTACCGCTTCCAAAATGGCAAATGCATTGCAGGCACAATTTACTGCTTTATATGTGCAGACAGGAGCAAGGATCCAGTCAGAAGATAAAGAAAGGCTGGATGAGAATATTCGTTTTGCAGAGGAACTAGGAGCAGAGATTGTAATGACACATGGGGAAAATGTTCCATTGCAGATATCAGAGTATGCACAGCTGTCCAATGTTACTGAAATTGTGATCGGCCAGAGCAGTATGAAGAGGAATTATTTTTTCAGCAGAAAAACATTGACTGAAAAGCTGATCGATATTGTCCCTGATATCGATATTCATATTATACCTGATACGGTGAAAGCAGAAAATTACAGAAAAGGACATTTGCCCCTGCATGTGGAGAAGCCATCGATAAAAGAGTGTTTTCTGACGGTTCTTATCTTTGTCATCTGTACATTCATAGGACTTGTGTTTCAGAAATTTCATTTTTCAGAAGCCAATGTTGTGACCATTTATATTCTTGGGGTATTGCTTACCTCAATTTTGACAGATGGATATCTATGCAGTGTTGCGGGTTCTGTCATGAGTGTCTTTCTTTTTTGCTTTTTTCTCACCGAGCCAAGGATGTCATTTCAGACCTATGCAGTGGGATATCCGGTGACATTTGTGATCATGCTGATATCATCTGTGCTGACAGGGACACTGGCTGCAAAATTGAAAATGCATGCCAGACTATCAGCACAGCTGGCATTTCGCACGCAGATTCTGTTTGACACGGATCGTCTGCTGCAAAAGGCGAGGAGCCAGAAGGAGATACTTGAGATTACATGTACACAGCTGGCACGTCTGTTTGACCGCAGCATTGTAGCGTATGCTGCAGTAAATGGGAGACTGGCAGAAGGACATCTGTTTTCCGAAAAAGAAAAAGCGGAAGACCAGTCCTATCTGACATTGGATGAGCAGCAGATTGCCAGATGGGTATATACGAACAAAAAGCGAGCAGGAGCAACAACGCATTATTATAAAAATTCGAAATGCCTGTATCTGGCGATTCGTATTGGAGAGCAAGTATATGGAGTCATTGGTGTTCCTGCTCAGAAAAATGTATTGGATTCGTTTGAATACAGTATTTTGCTGTCTGTGCTTAACGGATGCGCTCTTGCCATGGATAATGCCAGAAACGCAGAAGAAAAAGAAAAAAATGCAGTGATCGCAAAAAATGAACAGCTTCGGGCTGATCTGCTGCGTGCCATATCACATGATCTGCGAACACCGTTGTGCTCAATATCAGGGAATGCGGATATGCTGCTCAGTAATGGAAAATATCTGGATGAAGGAACAAGACGGCAGATCTATACGGATATTTATGATGACGCAGAGTGGCTCACAGGTGTAGTTGAGAATCTGTTGTCTATTACAAGACTGAATGACGGGAGATTAAAGTTTAAGTTTACGGATCAGCTTATGGACGAAGTGATTGCGGAAGCTTTGCGTCATATCAGCCGAAAGCATGATGATTACAAGATCATCACAGAATGTGAAGACCTGCTTCTTGCGAGAATGGATGTAAGACTTATTATTCAGGTTCTTGTTAATCTGGTGGACAATGCAATAAAATATACCCCTTCTGGTTCGACAATTACAATAAGAGCTCTGAAGAAAAATGAAAAAGCGTGGATCAGTGTGGAAGATAATGGACCTGGAATTTCAGATGAGATAAAACCGCATATCTTCGAAATGTTTTTTACAGGAGGGAACAATATTGCGGATAGTCAACGAAGTCTTGGATTGGGACTTGCATTGTGTCAGTCCATTGTGGAAGCACACGGAGGAAAAATGGAATTAGAAGACAACGATCCGCATGGCTGCATTTTCTCGTTTGCATTACCATTAAGTGAGGTGATATTGAATGAATAAAGCTCTTATTCTTGTAGTAGAAGATGACCGCCCGATCAGAAATCTGATCGTAACTACGTTGAAAACTCATGACTATAAATATTTAACCGCAGAAAACGGCGCATCAGCGATTATGGAGACGTCTTCTCACAATCCGGATATTGTGTTGCTTGACCTTGGACTTCCAGATATGGAGGGGGTTGAAGTAATAAAAAAGATTCGGACATGGTCGAATCTTCCTATTATTGTAGTCAGCGCCAGAAGTGAAGATACAGACAAAATAGAGGCATTGGATGCCGGGGCGGATGATTATATTACCAAGCCATTTTCTGTAGAAGAGTTGCTTGCGCGGATACGAGTAGCACAACGCAGGTTGTCTGTCAACCAGGGGATTGATGGAAAGGAAAGCGCAGTTTTTACCAATGGAGAATTGAAAATTGACTATACAGCAGGCTGTGTTTTCTTAAGAGGAGAAGAACTTCATCTGACCCCTATTGAGTATAAACTTTTGTGCCTTTTATCACGTAATATGGGAAAAGTGTTGACTCACACTTACATTACGCAACAAGTGTGGGGAAGAAGCTCAGAAAATGATGTTGCATCTCTTCGTGTGTTCATGGCAACACTCAGGAAGAAGCTGGAAGCGGATAAAAAGGAAGTTCAATATATACAGACGCATATTGGTATCGGTTATCGGATGCTGAAAATAGAATAAATATATGAAAAATACCGGAGGGGCAAGCCCTCCGGTATTTTGTATGGAATGATGCTATAGGGAAAAGTAATGTAAATTACTTTGGGATATTCTCATTAACCTTCAATGGTAATGTATTTCTTCTGTTCTACAGCCGGTTTTGCTTCTTTCTTCGGCACGAACAGTTTCAGGATACCATGCTTGAACTCGCCCTTGATATCCTCTTCGGTAATATCATCGCCAACATAGAAGCTTCTCTGGCAGGAACCGGTGTAACGCTCACGACGGATGTATTTACCAGTCTCTTTGTCCTTGTCATCTTCATCAAGACCTTTAGCTGCACTGACGGTCAGATAACCATTGTTCAGTTCAACCTTAACTTCGTCTTTCTTGAATCCCGGCAGATCCATCTCCAGATCATAGCCATCTTTTTTCTCTTTGATATCAGTCTTCATCAGATTTGCTGCATGATGTCCATACAGTTTCTTCTCAGCCTGACGCTCTGCTCTGTCATCATAGAACGGAAAATCAAAAAAGTTATCAAATAAGTTATCATTAAAAATACTCGGCATCAACATAAGTCATTCCTCCTTGTGGAATTAAAATTATTTACTATAATTTATTTAGGGTAGCGGTGCCTTTCGACACCGCTACGGATTAGCTGTTCTGGTGTGCCATCAGGCACAGATTACATGTCAGCCTTCAATGCTGACATATTTCTTTTCTTCAACGGCAGGTTTCGCAGTCTCTTTCGGAATGGTAAGCTTCAAAGTACCATCTTCGAATTTGGCTTTAATGTCATCCTGTTTTACACTGTCGCCTACGTAGAAGGTTCTGGTGCAGGAGCCACTGTAACGTTCCTTGCGGATGTACTTGCCATCTTTGTCTTTCTCATCCTTGTTGGAATTGGACACTGCATTGATGGTAAGGTAACCATCTTTCAACTCAGCCTGAATGTCTTCTTTCTTCACTCCCGGCAGGTTCATGGTCATCTCATAACCATCCTTGGTATCCTTCACATCTGTGGTCATCAGACCAGAGGTGTTATAATCCAAACTCTTAAACGGATCCTCAAAGAAATCATTAAAATAAGTATTTGTAAAAATGCTAGGCATCAACATAAGTCATATCTCCTTTCAGATTCGGGATCTAAGTTCTTTCTTGTAGCCCTCTTCCTTTGTTCTATCCGTACTATAACACATGTTATTAGCACTGTCAATAGGTGAGTGCTAATTTTTTGTGAACTTTCTGTGAAATCTTAAAAAGTCAGAAAACATGGAAACTGAAAATTGAAAATGTAAAACAGGAATTTTTGACGAAAAACAGAAATGTTTAAGCAACCTGAACTTCACGTAAAATCCTTGCAAAATCAGTAATATTTTATTGACATTTTTATCATTTTCCGCTAGGATTTGTGATAGTGATACTGGCATAGGAACGAAAAGGCAGAGACGTCAAGAAACGAAAAGTCATCTTGATATCTCTGCTTTTATTGTGTGCAAATATCACTGTAAATAACAAATGAAAGGATTTGGGTGCCACATATGTCAGTTGAAAATATTATTGAACTGAAAGGAATCAAAAAGCGCTTTGAGGATAATTTTGAAGCGGTAAAGGACTTTAATCTCCAGGTGAAAAAGGGAGAGTTTGTGACATTTCTGGGTCCTTCCGGATGCGGAAAGACCACAACATTGCGAATGATCGCCGGATTTGATATTCCGACAGAGGGACAGATACTTTTGAATGGAAAAGAGATCAGTCAGCTGCCGCCTAATAAGCGGCCGATCAATACGGTATTTCAGCGATATGCGTTATTTCCACATCTGAATATATTTGACAATATTGCGTTTGGACTGAAGCTGAAAACAAAGACTGTTACTTATCAGAATGCAGCAGGGGAGACTCTGACCCGTCAGGAGAAGCTGACCAAGGAAGAGATTCGCGAGAAGGTAAGTCATGCACTCCAGATCGTTGATCTGGAAGGCTTTGAGAAGAGGAGCATTGCAACTCTGTCCGGCGGTCAGCAGCAGCGTATTGCCATTGCCCGTGCCATTGTCAATGAGCCGGAGATCCTTCTGCTTGACGAGCCGCTGGGAGCTTTGGATCTGAAGATGAGAAAAGAGATGCAGCTGGAATTGAAGGCTATGCATAAGGAACTGGGAATCACCTTTATCTATGTAACACATGATCAGGAAGAGGCTCTGACCATGTCAGACAAGGTGGTCGTTATGTCTGACGGAAAGATCCAGCAGATCGGTACACCGGAAGAGATCTACAACGAGCCAAATACTGTATTCGTGGCAGACTTTATCGGCGAGAGTAATATTTACACAGGCTATATGAGCAGTATCAGAAAAGTTAATTTCTGTGGTGCCGAGTTTGAGTGTCTGGATGATCTGCCGACAGGGGCTAAGGTTGATGTGATCGTCCGGCCGGAGGACGTGATCATGACCACACCGGAAAAAGGAACGATCACCGGTGTGGTGCAGTCCGTGATCTTTAAGGGTATGCATTATGAGATTATTGTAGAATCCGGAGACAATGAAGTGGTGATCCAGGGAACCAGAGGAGCGAAAGTTGGAGAAACCATCGGGATGTGTCTGGAACCGGATGGTATCCATGTAATCCTGGCAGATACAAACCAGAATATTTATGAAGGCGAACTGACCAAGAATTACATGGTGGAATTTGCAGGTGGCGAGTACGACTGCGATGTGACCAGACTGTATCCGGGATCTACCATTAATGCAGAAGGTGTTCTGGTGGATGCATCTGGAGACGAGATCCAGACAGCTGGTGTAAAGGTAAAAGTGAAAGTTCCGGTTGAGTCTATCACAATGAGTGATGATACAGAGAATGGAGAGGGCATCTGCGGAAATATTATTTCTCTTATTTATAAAGGTGACCATTACCATTACATTGTCAGAACGAAGGATGAGTTTGATTTCCATCTTCATGATGAGTATCTGTGGAATGAAAATGACTATGTCAGACTGCTGATTCCGAAAGACAGCATTGAACTTTCTCTGGCAGATGAAAACTGAAAGGAGTGTGACTGATGCGTTTTTCAAGAAAACAGCTTGGTATCCCCTATGCAGTGTTCCTGGTATGTTTTGTCATCGCACCGCTTCTGGTGGTACTTTATTATGCATTTACCAATGGGCAGGGACAGTTTACGGTTCAGAATTTTGTAAACTTTTTCACCAGTGAAAATACCATTGGTACATTGGCATACAGTCTTGTGACAGCGATGACTGTGACTGCCTGCTGTACACTGGTGGCCTATCCGGTAGCTTACATTCTGGCACGCAGCGATATTAAGAAAAAGAATGTACTGCTGGTACTTTTTATTGCACCCATGTGGATCAATTTTACCCTTCGTGTGGTCGCATTAAAAGAAGTGCTGACCATGGTGGAAGGAAACCTGGCATATCATCCGTTTTTGAATACGGTGCTTGGTATGACCTATGATTTCCTGCCGTTTATGATCCTTCCGCTGTACACTACATTAGAGAAGTTGGATAAAAGCTATCTGGAGGCGGCTGCGGATCTGGGAGCCAGTCCGGTGATTACATTTATAAAGGTAACATTACCTCTTAGTATGCCGGGACTGATCAGTGGTGTCACCATGGTATTCCTGCCGTCCATGACCAACTATGTCATTCTGGATATGCTGTATAACAGCACCTATATTATGGGAAGTCTGATTGGAAGCTACTTCCATGCATACGATTGGAACAGCGGTTCTATGATCTCCATTGTGCTTCTGGCTATCATTTTCCTGGTGACGTGGGCAACCAATGGATTCAGTGAAGAAGAGACGACACGGGGGGCATTCTTATGATGAAAAAAATAGTACGTTCCTCCTGGTTGGCACTGGTGCTGTTATTTATGTATCTGCCGGTTGTGATCCTGGCAGTATACAGCTTTACCGATACAGCAACCATCGGAACCAGTGGGCATTTTTCTTTACAAAATTATAAAACATTGTTTACGACCGGCGAACTGCTGAGCATGATCGGCGGAACGTTTGCGCTGGCATTTGGCTCTGCGCTGATCGCAACGATCCTGGGAACTATCGGAGCCATCGGAGCATTTTACAGTAAAAAAGGCCCTCGCGGATTTATGGATTTTGCCAATCAGATCCCGGTTGTCAATGCGGAAGTAGTGACCGGATTCTCTATCTGTGTACTGTTGATCGTGGTACTGGGACTGAGCAAGGATTCCTTCTTTCCGCTGATCGTGGGTCATGTGGTACTGGAAGCACCCTTTGTATATCTGTCTGTGCTACCAAAGCTGAAGCAGATGGATAACAGTATCTATGAGGCGGCTCTGGATCTGGGCGCAAGCGCCGGCCTGGCCCTTCGCAAAGTAGTGATCCCGCAGCTGATTCCGGGGATCATATCCGGATTTATGCTGTCCGTGACCCTGTCACTGGATGATTATTTTATTACGACTTACACCAAGCCATCTACCTTCGATACGATCAGTACCTACGTGGTAAATGCCACCAAGGGTTCGCACACAGAGATCAAGACTGCACTGTGGGCATTGTCAACACTGATCTTTGTAGTGATCGTAGCAGGCGTGCTTGCATGGAATCTTCTGGCTGACAGAAAGGCAGGTGCGGAAAATGAGAGATAGACGTCATAAGAATCTGGCGGTCCGTGCGTTTGCAGCGGGGACTGGACTTTCCGTAATCGTTGGAACGTTTGCAGCTCCGCTGCCCACAATGGCAGCTGCAAAAGATATGGAAAAGCCGGTTGTTCTCCGGGTATGCAACTGGGAAGAATATATTGATGAAGGCGGCTGGGAGGATGATGAACTGATCGATCTTCCAAGCGAAGATATCTTCGGAGAAAATTCACTGGTATCCGATTTTGAAGAGTGGTATTACGAGACCTATGGAGTTCCTGTGAAAGTGGAGTATTCCACCTTCGGAACCAATGAGGAGCTGTACAGTCAGTTGAATCTTGGAAATGAGTATGATCTGGTGTGTCCGTCGGATTACATGATCATGAAGCTTATGAAAGAAAAGAAACTGGAGCCCTTATCTGATGAGTTTTTTGATACCTCTGATGAAAATAATTACTATGTGAATGGAGTTTCTCCATACATTGATCGTGTGTTCCGTGAAAATGAGATTGATGGAGAGCCGTGGTCTGATTATGCGGCAGGTTATATGTGGGGCATCACCGGTATGGTGTACAACCCGGAGGAGGTGACGGAAGAGGAGGCTTCTACCTGGAGCATTCTGGAAAATGAGAAATTCTACCGTCAGGTAACCATCAAGGATAATGTGCGTGATGCTTACTTCCCAACGCTGGCAATTCTCAATAAAGATCTGCTGAATAGTGAAACGTTTAGAAACAGCAGCGATTATCACGAACAACTGTCCGCGATCATGAATGACACACGTAAGGAGACCATTGATGAGTCAGAACAGAAGCTGAAAGAAATTCGTCAGAATGTGTATTCCTTCGAGACTGACAGTGGAAAAGCAGATATGATCACCGGGAAAGTAGTTGCCAACCTGCAGTGGTCAGGAGATGGTGTGTACACCATGGATCAGGCAGAGGACGACGATTTTTATCTGGATTGGGCCGTACCGGAGGAGTGTACCAATCTGTGGTTTGATGGCTGGGTGATGTTAAAGAGCGGCATCGGGGAAGACGCTGCCAAGAAACAGGCGGCGGAGGCATTTATCAACTTCCTGTCCCGCCCGGATAGTGCAGTCAGAAATATGTATTACATCGGCTATACCTCAGCTATTGCAGGTGGAGACAGTCCACTGATCTTTGAATATGCGGACTGGACCTATGGTGCAGAGGATGATGAGGAAGATACCATTGAATATCCGCTGGGCTATTTCTTCTCCGGAGACAATGAGGATGAGGATTATGTAATCACAGCTCCTGCAGAGCAGGCTCATCGCCAGTTATCTGCCCAGTATCCGTCCCAGGAAGAGATCAACCGAAGCGCAGTTATGCTGTATTTTGATGATGAAGGAAATGCCAACATCAATCAGATGTGGATCAATATCCGCTGCTTTAATATCAGCATGCTTTCCTCTATGCAGTGGCTGCTCATTGGAATTGTTGTGGCTGTTGTGGTGATTTTATTCTTACTGTGGAGATTTCAGGATGATCTGTTCCGAAAGAGTCATCCTCCGAAGGGATATACAAAGGAGCGTTAAGAGATGATAGATCCAAAACAGGGATTTTGTCCGGAATGTGGAGCAAAACTGGTAGAAAAACCATTGGAAGGAGAAGGAATCATTCCGTTCTGTCCTGTCTGCAATGATTATCGGTTTCCGAAGTTTAATGTGGCGGTCAGTATGATCGTGATCAATGAGCAGACGGATGAGATTCTGCTGATCCAGCAATATGGAAGACCATTTTATATTCTGGTTGCCGGCTATCTGAATCGTGGTGAGCAGGAGGAGCAGGCTGTCGTCCGTGAGATCAAGGAAGAGACAGGTATGATCGCCTATAAGATTCATTTCAACCGGACCAGGTTCTATGAACCTTCCAATACGCTCATGTGCAATTTTACCGCTTACGTGAAAGATGCCAGTGAACTGAATCCTAACAGTGAGATTGATTCTTATCATTGGTTTTCCAGAGAAGAGGCCAGAAAAAATATCCGGCCAAACAGTCTGGCAGCCGAATTTTTACTTGCATTTCTTGATGAGGATAAATATTGAAACAAAAACCAGGACAGTGATGTCCTGGTTTTTTGGGCGGTTCGGGGGGATCAATTCAGCAGTTCTTCAGCAATTCTGATAAATTCTTCTTCCACTTCCCCATGTGGACGTTCGCTGAAATCCGGCGTGGATCTGAGTGGAACAGGAATCCTTTCTGCTTCTCCGGAAAACATTTCTTTTAACTCGGAATCCAGGATCTCGTCATCGATCTGCTTCCATTTTTTATGTTCTTCCGGTGTCAGTTCAAGCTGAAAATGCTGCCAGATCACAGACATGATCTGATCTTCGATCTCCAGATAATTGGTAAGATACGGCTTTACCGGGCGGATAATATCTGCAATATAAGCCTCGCTGGCATCATGCAAGAGACATGCAAGAATGAGCTTTCGTTCCCAGCCGCGGGCCTTTGCTTCGTTGGCGCAGTTAATGGAATGAAGAGCAACGGTATAGAAGCGGTCAATATGTCCGCCACCCCGGCACAGAAGGCTTAATGCGTGGGCAATATCTACCAGATCCACATCTTCAGGCTTCATCTGAAGAGGATCAAATTTCTTCCCGGTATATGTATTCATAATGCTCATAGAAAATCAGCTCCTTTTGAAAAAAGATGATGCCGCAGGGCGATTGCTCTCGGCACCATTCATTATAACAGTATGCGATTCTGATGGCAATCATGCGGATCACCGCAGATAGTTTCGAATGCCCGGTTTCCAGAAGTACACAAAGTGCATGACACCGGTTACCAGCAGGGTACAGAACTCTGCCACTGGAATGGCGATCCACGCGCCTGTGATCCCTAAGAACTTCGGCAGGATCAGAAGCGACAGAACGATAAATCCTAAGGTCCTGCAAAAAGAGATCACGGCGGAGATGGTTCCGTTGGACAGAGCTGTAAAGAATCCGGAAGATGTAATGCTGATGCCGCTGAACAGGAAATTGATGGCGAACAGGCGGAAGCCTGCAGCAGCCAGTTCATAAGTTGCCGGATCATCAGTAAAGATCGTAACAATGGTCGGAGACAGAACAATGGCGATCACTGCCATGAACACCGAAGAGACAGCAACAAATAAGAAAGAGGTATGGTAAATGTTGCGAAGCTTTTGTTTGTCCCTGGCACCATACTGGAATCCGACGATCGGACTGATCCCGATGGTAAATCCAAGATAAAATGCATTGAACAGAAACTGTCCATAGAGTAAAATAGTGATGGCAGCAACACCATGTTCACCTACCAGCTGCATCATGATGATGTTGAACAGATAAGTAATGATCGCATTGGCCAGCTGAGAGACCATTTCCGACGAACCATTGTAGCAGGCAGATAATATTTCCTTCATATGAAAAGTAAACTTGCAAAAATGCAGCTCGCCTTTGGAACACAGGAAGAAAAAAAGTCCGAAAAGTGCCGGGATACACTGACCGATTCCGGTGGCAAGGGCAGCACCTGCGATCCCCATCTGACAGGGAACGATCAGTACATAATCAAAAACCACGTTGAAAATACCGGCACCGACCATAAGCCAAAGCCCAAGGCTGGGTTTTCCAGCCGTCACAAAGTAGGACTGAAATAATCCCTGAAGCATGGCAGCCGGTGCAAAGAGCATGGACACACCAAGATAGACCCGGCAGTCTGCCAGCAGAATTTCACTGGAACCAAGAAAACGGGAGATCAGTGTAAGGTTTGGCAGGGACAGCAGCATCAGAAGAAAGCTGAAGCCAAGACACAGGACAGTGAACTGGGTCAGAGCTTTCCTGGCATCTTCGTCTCTGCATTCGCCTAAATATTTGCTGATGATCGCATTGCCACCGGTACCGAGCATGGTGGAGATGGCAATTGCAACATTGATCACCGGAAATACAATGTTAAGAGAGGACAGAGCATTGCTCCCTACAAAGCGGGAGATGAACATACCGTCCACAATAGTATACAGGGACATAAATACCATCATGATGATGGAAGGTGCCGCGAATTTTAACAGATCCCAAGGGGAAAAATTGCGGTTGATGGATGTACTCATATGATAAACTCCTTTATGAAAGTGAGAGGATGAATCAGAACCATATCCGCAAATTATACCATAGAGATAATGATAGTCAAGGAAAAAGCAGAAAAGGATGAGCAAAATGGATTTAAAGATCAGGATTCGTCCTGCGAAGCCAGAAGATGCAGAAAAATTATTGGCAATCTATGCGCCTTATGTGGAGCAGACAGCCATCACATTTGAGTATGAAGTTCCGACCGTGGAGGAATTCCGTGAACGGATTCATAATACGCTGAAAAAGTATCCTTATTTGGTGGCGGAACAGGGTGGAGAGCCAGTAGGCTATGCTTACGTGGGACCGTTCCATGATCGCCCGGCCTATGACTGGGCGGTGGAGACTTCCATCTATGTAGATCAGAATAAAAAACGCATGGGGATTGGTAAAAAACTTCATGAAGCACTGGAAGAAGAACTGAGGAATCGAGGCTTTTTGAATATGAATGCCTGCATTGCCTATCCGGCGCAGGAGGATGAATACCTGACCCGGAACAGTGTGGAGTTCCATGCCCATCTAGGATACCGTATGGTGGGGCAGTTCCACCAATGTGGCTATAAGTTTCACAGATGGTATGACATGGTCTGGATGGAGAAGCTGATCGGTGAACATACAGCAGATCAGCAGCTGCCCCAGTTTTAAATGAAAGTCGCGATTCTTATAATAACTGGCGCAATTATATCAGTAAAGCAGAATTTTTTATGATAAAATAACATTAATATATGAAAACAGGAACAACGGGAGATGAACATGAAAAATATTAAAATCATATTTTTTGACATAGACGGAACATTGATCGACGTAAATACAAAAAAAGTCACACCGAAGATGCTGGAGACATTGAGACGTTTAAAGGAAAAAGGGATTATCATCTGTATTGCTACAGGAAGAGCGCCTATGGCAGTGCCGACTTTTGAAGGGGTTGAGTTTGATGCGATCCTTACATACAATGGATCCTACTGCTTCAACCAGAAGGAGATCATCTACAGCAATCCGCTGGAGCAGGCAGATGTGCAGAAAATGATTCAGAATGCGGAGGTGCTGGGACGCCCGGTATCGGTTGCCACCAAAGATCAGTTGATCTCCAATGGAACCGATGAGGATCTGGATCAGTATTATGCATTTGGCAAGCAGACGGTGATTATTTCAGATGACTTTGATCGTGTATCACAGGGAACTGTTTATCAGCTGCTGATGAGCTGCAGAGAGTCGGATTTTTCAACGATCCTGGATGGTGTTCATGGAGCTAAGATCACTTCCTGGTGGGACAGGGCAGTTGATATTATCCCTGCCACCGGCGGAAAAGGAACGGGTATTGCAAAGGTGTTGAAGTATTATGGGTTCGACCGGTCTGAGGCGCTGGCATTCGGGGATGGAAATAATGACGTTGAGATGTTCCAGGCAGTGGGCACGGGCGTTGCCATGGAAAATGCATCAGAAAAACTGAAAGCAGTTGCCATAGACCATTGCGGACATGTGGCGGAAGATGGAATCTATTATTACTGTGTGGAACATGGGTTGATATAAGGTTTGATATAGAATAAGTGCTAGATAATTCAAGTGCGGATTCCTAACCTTTCAGGCTCACATAGTCAGAAAAGAGGCTGTCGCAATCGCGACAGCCTCTTCAACTTCAAACCATATTTATTTTTCAGCCTCTTCAGCTTCCTCTGCATCAGTCTCCGGGATCGGAGCGTTATGCGGAACGGTTACAGTTACAACGACTGCTTCCGGATCGGTAACAAGTACCACATCTTTATCAGCAGCGATTGCAAGATCTTTAACCTTAACAACATCACCGGCTTTGAGTCCGCTTAAATCAACTTCAACGGTTTCAACCAGAGCTTCCGGCAGTGCTTTATATGCGATCTCTTCCAGCTTCTGTTCAACTACACCGGACTGGACTTTTTCATGGTTTACAAGTACGACCTCTGCAACAGAGTGAACTTTTTCACCTTTGACCAGTGCCTGGAAATCCATCTCGATTGCCTGACCCTTCAGAGTATCAAAGTCGATCTCCTTGATCAGTACATCATATTGCTGTCCTTCCAGATCCAGCATAATCTGACTGCCTTTCTTTTTCTTCTTCAGAAGACGATCAGCTTCGGCCTTTGTGATCTTAACAGGAATGGAACCTTCGATGTCATGTCCGAAGACATTACCGGTTACATATCCTTCTCTTCTCAGTCTTTTTGCTTTTGTTTCCATGCTTCTCTTTTCAGCTTTTAAAGTATCCATTTATCTATTCCTCCAAAAAACTGATCAGCTTAGCAGGCATATGAAAATGTGTCCGTTAAGTAGGTCTTTTATTTGTTACAACTGCATTATAACACTTAATACAGAAAATACTGCACAAAGATGAGAAAATTATACGGGCAAAATCTGAAAAAATTACAACAGGATAGATCTAGCCCTCAATCGGTTCAAAGTCAGCCACACCATGTTTGCAGAGCGGGCAGATGAAATCTTCCGGAAGCTCATCACCCTCGTAAATATATCCGCACACCTTGCATACGAATCCTTTCTTGCCTTCCGTTGCCGGCTTTGGTTTTACATTGTTCTGATAGTAGTTGTAGGTCATGGTCTCGACTTTGGAAATCACGCGGGACTCGGTAATGCTGCAGATGAACATTCCGTGGGTGTCCATGTCAATGTACTGCTCTACTTTCAGCGACATGAAGGAGTTAATGTATTTTGGCAGGAAAGCAAGTCCGTTGTCAGAGTACAGCGGCTGGATGCCAGCACCTGCAAACTTATCAACGGTTCTTCCGCTCTGGAATCCAAAGGTCTGAAAGATGTCAAACGGTGCTTCCGTGGACAGGCAGTTCAGGTTCATGATACCGGTCTGCTTGATCACATGGTGGGAGTAGTTTGCCTTGTTGATAGTCACTGCGATCCGGTTCGGAGTGTTGGTTACTTGAGATACGGTGTTTACGATCAGACCATTGTCACGGCGTCCATCGTTGGAGGTTACCACATAGAGTCCGTAACCAATGTTGAACAGAGCGCTTAAGTCATTTTTGTTGGCAGTCTCACTGTGCTGAGCAATATAATCCTGACAGAATTCTTCTACCAGTGCGTTCAGCTCTGCGCGGCTTTCGTCGCTGAGAGCAGATTTGATATGAACGGTGGTGTTTGCCCAGGCGATCTGTTTGCTGCCTTCAAACATATTTTTCATAACTTTTGCAGCCAGCGGAGCCCAGGATCCATTTTCAATCAGGGCAACTTTACGGTTCTGGAAATTGCGCTCGGTCAGGCGATGGATGTAATCGCGCATGAACGGATAAAGGTCTGCGTTGTAGGTCGTGGTTGCCAGTACCAGCTTGTTGTAACGGAAGGCATCTGCGATTGCCAGAGACATGTCGCATCTTGCCAGATCATGAACAACAACTTTTGGGCATCCATTGGAACGGAACTGGTCAGCCAGTGCTTCCACGGCCTGCTTGGTGTGACCATATACAGAAGTGTAAGCGATTACGATTCCCTCAGATTCCGGCTGATAGGAGGACCAGGTATTGTACAGGCTTAAGTAATGTCCAAGGTTTTCAGTCAGTACTGGTCCGTGCAGAGGACAGATAGTCTGAATATCCAGAGTTGCTGCTTTTTTCAGCAGATTCTGCACCTGTTTGCCGTATTTTCCAACGATACCGATGAAGTAACGACGAGACTCATCATCCCACGGCTCCTCCACATCAAGAGCACCGAATTTTCCAAATCCGTCTGCAGAGAACAGTACTTTGTCACAGGTATCATAAGTAACGATTACTTCCGGCCAGTGTACCATCGGAGCTTCCACAAACGCCAGAGTATGCTTGCCAAGAGTTAAAGAATCTCCTTCTTTTACAATAATCTGGCGATCCGGGTAATCGGTTCCGAAGAACTGTGCCATCATAGCAAATGCTTTTTTGCTGGATACGATGGTAGTATCTCTATATACGTCCATGAAGTTGGCGATATTTGCTGCGTGGTCCGGCTCCATATGCTGGATGATCAGATAATCCGGATGACGGTCACCAAGTACGGATGTGATGTTGTCCAGCCACTCATGGGTGAAATGAGCATCGACGGTATCCATAACAGCGACTTTTTCATCAAGGATCACATAAGAATTATAGGACATGCCATTAGGTACAACATACTGTCCCTCAAACAGATCGACCTGATGGTCATTGACACCTACATATCTGATATCGTTTGTGATTTTCATAAGAATAGCTCCTTTCCGGCTGTGCGTTTTCATTTGTCTGTATTATACCACATAAAAAGAAATCAGATGTAGCATATGTTACAAAAATCAGATCAAATTATCAAAAGAGGATAATAAATCTAGAAATGCACTCATGGTATGGCTTATGTAACGTCCTTTTTTCCAGTAGAAATAAATATTACGCAAGCTGTCTTTTTCATCCAGTCGGTAATAAACGACATTCGGATTCGGCGGAACCAGGGAGATCAGCAGATCACCTATAAAGGAAATTCCCATGCCTGAACAGGTGACATTGTATGAAGTCATTTGCTGGTCTAATTCAAACAGGACTCGCGGGTGAAAATGATGTTCCTGACATATGCGGGCAGCTCGCTTTCCTGTGTCATTTTCCTGCTTCATAAAAATAAATGTCTCATTGGTGAAAGCCTGTAAAGAAACTGCAGGGATATTCATCTTTAAAAAGGTTCTGTTCTTTATACTGGAAGTTGGAACCTGATACGCACGTAAGGATTCATTCACGGGCAGAGATTCAGGAACAGCCAGCAACAGATGCTCCTTCTGATAGACATAGCGGTCAAAAATAGAAGGATCAAGTTCACAATTGTCCAATAAAAAATCCATACGTCCGCTTTGAAGATATTGAGCCAATGTTGCCGTGTTTTCTTCCAGTAAAAGGGGCTTGACCAAAGGATATTTTCTTGAAAATTCTCCGATCAGTGGTGGAAGCACCCAGGAGGAAAAGAAGCTGCTGCCGCCTAAGATCAACTGTCCGGTTTTCAGATTGCTCCAATCATTTACAAAATCATGAAATCCGTTTTCTACCTGCATAATGTGTTCCACAGCATCAATATAATGCCGTCCACATTCCGTAAGTCCCAATGGTTTTGTGCTCCGGTCAAAGATTGGATAACCAATTTTTTTCTCGATCCGTTTTACATTGGCACTTAAAGATGGCTGGGAAATAAACAGGTTTGCGGCTGCCTTGGAAAAACTTCGTTCTTTATATACCTCGTAAACATATTCCATTCCTTGAAACATCTTTATCACGCTCCTGAAGTATAGCTTGAAAGCTATATATTCTATATAAATATATGTATTTGATTATATAGTAGCACGTAGGTATACTGAATGCAATAAGGAAGGATTCTTCCAGTGCGGGAATAAATTTTTAAAATAAAGAGAGGCATTGGCAATGAAAGAAACAAAAGTTGAAGACTATAGGATTGAAAAGGATTCCATTGGAACAAGGGATATTCCAGGTGATGTTTATTATGGTGTGCAGTCCCTGCGTGCCGCAGAGAATTTTCATATTACCGGACTGAGAATGCATCCAGAGATCATTAACAGTCTGGCTTATATTAAGAAAGCTGCCGCTATCACCAACTGTGAAGTTGGAATGCTGGAAAAGAGAAAAGCTCAGGCGATCGTCCAGGCTTGCGATGAGATTCTGGCAGGTAAATTCCGGGAAGATTTTATCGTGGACCCGATCCAGGGTGGTGCTGGAACATCCCTTAATATGAATGCAAATGAAGTCATTGCCAATCGCGCCATTGAACTCCTGGGTGGAAACAAAGGTGATTACAGCATCATCAATCCAAATGATGATGTAAACTGCAGTCAATCGACAAACGATGTGATTCCTACGGCAGGCAAGATGACTTCGTTACGTCTTCTGAAAAATCTGAAACATGAACTTTTACAGCTGCATGGTGCTTTGTGCAAAAAAGCAGAGGAATTTAACGATGTCATTAAAATGGGTCGTACGCAGCTTCAGGATGCGGTTCCTATTCGTCTGGGACAGGAATTTCGTGCATATTCTGTTGCCATCATGCGGGATATTCACCGGATGGAAAAGGCCGTGGGAGAAATGCGTACATTAAATCTGGGAGGAACTGCAGTGGGAACCGGTCTGAATGCAGATGAGGCTTACCTGCATCGGATTGTTCCAATTCTGTCTGAAGTGTCCGATATGGATCTGGCGCAGGCATATGACCTGATCGATGCTACGCAGAATCTGGATGTCTTTGTAGCGGTATCTGGTGCTGTGAAAGCATGTGCTGTGACACTTTCAAAAATTGCAAATGACCTGCGTCTGATGTCTTCTGGACCACGGGCCGGTCTGGCAGAGATTAATCTTCCTGCGAAACAAAACGGGTCGTCCATTATGCCTGGAAAAATAAATCCTGTTATTCCTGAAGTAGTTAATCAGGTCGCTTTTAATATCATAGGCAACGATGTGACGATTACTATGGCAGCAGAGGCAGGGCAGCTGGAACTGAATGCATTTGAACCTATCGTGTTTTATTGTATGTTTCAGTCAATTGATACGTTGGCCTATGCGGTGCATACTTTTGTGGAAAACTGTGTTACAGGCATTACGGCAAATGAGACACGCTGCCGCTATCTGGTTGAAAACAGCGTAGGCATCATCACAGCCATCTGCCCGTATGTCGGCTATCAGAAAGCTGCCGATATTGCTAAGAAGGCCATAAAGACCGGTGCCTCTGTCCGGGATCTGATTCTGCAGGAAAACCTGTTGGATAAAGAGCAAATGGACAGCCTTCTGGATCCATTTCATATGACGGAGCCCGGCACCATCAGAGGGACGATGGATGTCCTCAATAAAACCCTCTGATCCGGACGTAGTATTTGACATTTACTCCTCCATCCTTCATAATTAAACCAGCGGAAGACAGGAGTATGAAGTCGATGAACAGAGAAAAACTTTTAAAAAATATGACAGATCAGGTGAAAGAGGCACAGCTGAAGCTGGGATATGCAAAAGAGACCGTTCGTCTCTACTATCCGGTGGATTCCCTGAATACGATCCTTGGAAGTAATGCAAAGGATGATCAGGAGATGCTGACACTTCTGCGGAAGGCATTTGAAGAGAAGTCATCTCTTGGAGAACTTCATTTTCACAGCCATGCGGGCCGTGTGGAGATCAGCATTCCGCCGGAAGGTTCCCAGTGGGTGCATGAGCAAGTGGAGACACCTGCATTTCTAAAAGACCTGATTCAGTTATTTCAGGAGCATCACGCATGCACATTGGAAGAGATCTGCCAGGTGTTTGAAAACCATGGCCATGAATACGTGTGCGAGAAGATGCCAGAGGGATCCGATTTTGATTACGCAATCCACTTCAAAGATCCGTCCATAGACGAATATTATTATTGTATCCATATGGAGATGGGACATACTATTTATCATCGTTTTACAGAGAGTGATTATCAAGCAATGCTTTGAAATAAAAAATTACCTGTGAAGGACGCTAAAGTCAATGTTTTTTTGACATTGTGTTAGTTGCTTTTTCGGTGGCTATAAGCTATAATAGCTTAGATATGCAGGAATCGGCATGTTTTATGAAAACGAGAATAAGATAAGCTCTTTCGGAGCAATCTGTTAATAGAATGAGATAATGACTTTTGAATCGTTGTGAACGAGGTGTAAACGTGGAACAGTATGTTATAAAAGGCGGTATTCCCCTGGTTGGAGATGTGGAGATCGGAGGCGCAAAGAATGCGGCTCTGGCTATTCTTGCGGCTGCAAGTATGACAGATGAGACAGTATATATAGATAATCTTCCGGATGTGCGTGATATCAATGCATTATTGGAAGCACTGGATGGAATCGGTGCGCATGTCAAGCGTGTAAACCGTCATGCGGTGGAGATCAATGGATCTGGTGTGGAAAACTGTATTGTAGAAAATGAAAGCATGAAGAAGATCCGTGCATCCTACTATCTGCTGGGTGCACTGCTTGGAAAATATAAGCGTGCGGAAGTGCCGCTGCCGGGAGGCTGTAATATTGGAAGCCGTCCGATCGATCAGCATCTGAAAGGCTTTAAGGCCATGGGTGCAGTGACCAGGATTGAGCATGGATTTATCATTGCAGAGGCTGAAGAGCTTCATGGAGCACACATTTTTCTTGATATGGTCAGTGTAGGTGCAACCATCAATATTATGATGGCAGCAGCGATGGCGGATGGCAATACGATTATTGAAAATGCGGCAAAAGAGCCTCATGTGGTAGACGTGGCAAACTTCCTGAACAGTATGGGAGCAAGTATCAAGGGAGCGGGTACAGATGTGATCCGTATCCGTGGTGTAAAATCCCTTCACAAGACCGAATATTCCATTATTCCGGATCAGATTGAGGCAGGAACCTTTATGTTTGCTGCAGCAGTGACTGGCGGAGATGTTGTACTTCATAATGTGATCCCGAAGCATCTGGAAGCAACCAGTGCAAAGCTGACAGAACTTGGATGTGAGGTCACCGAGTATGATGATGCAGTTCGTGTGAGAGCAATCGGCAAGCTGCAGGGAACTCACGTAAAGACCATGCCATATCCGGGATTCCCGACAGATATGCAGCCGCAGATTGCGGTAACACTGGCACTGGCTGAGGGAACCAGCATCGTGACAGAGAGTATTTTTGAAAATAGATTTCGTTATGTAGATGAGTTGGCACGTATGGGAGCTTCTATTAAGGTAGAAGGTAATGTGGCAGTGATCAGTGGTGTGGAGAAGTTCACGGGTGCAAGAGTCAGCGCACCGGATCTGCGTGCAGGTGCGGCACTGGTGATCGCAGGACTGGCTGCAGAAGGCATCACTATTGTGGACGATATCTATTATATTGAGCGTGGATATGAGAATCTGGATGAAAAGCTGCGTGGTCTGGGTGCAAAGATCGAGAAGGTAGCAAGTGAAAAAGAGATTCAGAAGTTCCGTCTGAAGGTTGGTTGACGGGAATAGAAAATATATTGCACAATTCATGCAAACAGAAAAAATAAATGACATCAGAAAAAAGTTACATTCCGAAATGGAAACGAAGGGGTTTCAACCGATGAGAGATACAGCGGTTGGAGCTCCTCTTTTTATTACTTGTTAAGATACTTATGGTAAAGTAAAAAACTATAAGAAATAAAAAGACCATGCGGGAGTAACAACTGAGGAAGAGGAGGAATGATAAGGAAGTGCATGAGCAGGGAATGACAGTGGAATCAGTGAAGCAATGTTTGCACAGGCTGATGAAGATGTGAAAAATTCTCTCCTATATAAAGTATCACGAAAAGTATATAATGGAGAACTGATCCCTCCAGAGAGTGGTAACTTTGTATCCGATCAGAACCTGTTCAACTATCAGGCAAAAGTGCTGAAGGAATTATCAGAGAGGGAATCCTATGTAGTGGTAGGAAGATGTGCAGATTATATCCTCAGAAATCATGCCAATGCGATCTCTGTGTATTTGTATGCGTCCAAAGAAGAATGTCTGCGGCATGAGATGGAGTACATGGGATATACGCAGGGGCAGGCAATGAAAGAGATCAAGCGGATGGAGCTGCAGAAATAATCATACAGTAAAAAAATCCCATACAGACAGCATTAAAAGAGCTGACTGTATGGGTTTTTTGTGTAGATTACTCGTTTTTGGATTTCTCAGTGATGCCATGGCGGTCTGCGTATCCGGTCAGGATCAGGGTCAGAGCACCATCTCCGGTCACGTTACATGCAGTACCGAAGCTGTCCTGCAGAGCGAAGATGGTCAGCATCAGAGCAGTACCGGTGTCGTTGAACAACAGGATACCAGTGATCAGTCCCAGAGAGGCCATAACCGTTCCACCTGGAACACCCGGAGCTCCGATGGCAAAGATGCCAAGCAGTACACAGAACAGAACCATGGTTCCAAGTGACGGCATAGAGCCATACAGAATCTGGGATACTGTCATAACGAAGAATACTTCAGTCAGAACAGATCCGCACAGATGCACATTTGCAAACAGCGGAATGCCAAAGTCAACCATATCTTTTCTCAATACAGAAGATTTTCTCGCACAGCGAAGGGCAACTGCAAGAGTTGCTGCAGAAGACATGGTTCCAACAGCAGTAATATAAGCTGGACCATAGTGTTTCACAACCTCCAGCGGATTCTTTCCAGAATATGCACCGGCGATCAGATACAGCAGAGTCATCCACAGGTAATGTCCGATCATAACGATGATGATAACTTTCAGGAAGACCGGAAGCTGTCTGGTAATGGTTCCTTCATAAGAAAGAGCACAGAAAGTGCAGGCGATAAATACCGGCAGGATCGGAATGATCACGCGGGTCACGATCTCTAATACGATCTTCTGGAATTCTTCCAGCAGTTCAGCAGTGCGGTCTGCTTTGGTCCATGTAACAGCAAGGCCTATCAAAACAGAGAAGACCAGTGCACTCATAACACTCATGATCTGCGGAATACTCAGTTCAAAGATTACTTCCGGCAGTTCCTTCAATCCTTCAGCAGTGGATACGATGGAAAGGTGCGGAATGATGTTGAATCCGGCAACCATGCTCACGAGAGCGGCACCTACAGAAGATACGTAGGCAAGGATCAGCGCGACCATCAGCATGCGGGAAGCATTTTTCCCAAGGCGCGTGATAGATGGTGCGATAAATCCGATCACGATCAGCGGAACACAGAAGGTGATCAGCTCACCGAGCAGTTGCTTTGCCGTAACAACAATGTTCATAAAAGTTTCGTTTGCAACCAGTCCGACCAGAATACCGATGATCACACCGGCCAGCAGACGGAAAGGAAGACTGTTGAGTAATTTTTTCATGTGACAAATCCCCTTAACGTAGATATTTTTAGTACACTTTTATCTAGTATAACGGAAGTAGGGGGATAAGACAAGAAAATGTGGAAAATTACCAGGAAAAGGTATCAAAAAGGGGAAGCTGCGAACAGCTTCCCTCCTATATTATATGAATTTATTTCAGATATTTCTTCAGGTCTTCAGCTTTGTCGGTATTCTCCCACGGAAGCTCTACATCGGTGCGGCCAAAGTGTCCGTAAGCTGCGGTCTGTTTGTAGATCGGACGGCGAAGATCAAGCATCTTGATGATTCCTGCTGGTCGCAGATCGAAGTTTTCGCGAACGATCTCTACCAGTTCAGTATCGGACAGCTTGCCGGTTCCGAAGGTATCAACTCTGACGGAAGTCGGTCTTGCAACACCGATAGCATAGGAGAGCTGGATCTCACACTTGTCAGCAAGTCCTGCTGCAACGATGTTCTTTGCTGCGTAACGTGCTGCATAAGCTGCAGAACGGTCTACTTTGGTGCAGTCTTTTCCGGAGAATGCTCCGCCGCCGTGACGGGCATATCCACCATAGGTGTCTACGATGATCTTACGTCCGGTCAGACCACTGTCTCCGTGCGGTCCTCCGATAACGAAACGGCCAGTCGGGTTGATGAAGAACTTGGTGTCTGCATCTACCATGTCAGCTGGAAGGATCGGATCAAAGACATATTTTTTAATATCCTCATGGATCTGTTCCTGAGATACTTCTTCACTATGCTGAGTGGACAGAACAACTGCCTCCAGACGGATCGGTTTGCCGTTCTCATCATATTCAACAGTAACCTGAGTCTTTCCGTCCGGACGAAGATACGGAAGAGTACCATCTTTACGAACGTCGGTCAGTCTCTTGGCCAGTTTGTGAGCCAGAGAGATGGCATACGGCATCAGCTCCGGAGTCTCGTTGGTTGCGTAACCAAACATCATACCCTGGTCTCCAGCACCAATTGCTTCCAGCTGGCTGTCATCCATCAGATGCTCTTTAGCTTCCAGGGCCTTGTCAACACCCATAGCAATGTCTGTGGACTGCTCATCGATTGCGGTGATCACTGCACAGTTGTCAGCATCAAAGCCATATTTCCCTCTGGTATATCCGATCTCGCGGATGGTGTCACGGACGATCTTCTGGATATCTACATATCCCTGGGTGGTGATCTCACCCATAACAAGTACCAGACCGGTGGTTGTGCTTGTCTCGCATGCAACGCGGCTCATGGGGTCCTGTGCCATAAGAGCGTCAAGGATAGCATCGGAAATCTGGTCACAGATCTTGTCCGGATGTCCTTCAGTTACAGATTCAGAAGTGAAAAGAATTTTCTCTTTTGCCATTAGTAGCTCCTTTCAAAAATGTGTAAGTGTGAAATGATTACATTAGAAAAGTCCGCTCTTGTAAGCGGACTTGAAGTTATGGTTCAAATCCTCTTATTGTTCGAATGCTCGCTCAGGTTAGCACCTTCCTGCTATACAGGGGTTGCCGGGTTTCACAGATCCTATGTATCTCCACCGCTCTGAATAAGAGAAATCTTCTATATGGACTTTTCTACGGACTATAACCTACACTGTAATGCTGGAAATGTCAAGGGGTTTCTGATAAATTCATCTCTTTTACAAAAAGTTTATAAATAATGCTCACGATATATGGTATAATTTCTTTTAGCTGGTTCAGTATATGGAGGAAAAACAGTGAATCTGAAGACAAAATTGATCGTTACATTTGCAGTGGTGATCGCAGTGCCGCTATTCTTGATTTCCATTGTATTTGTCGGTTTTATGAGTTTGCAGCCTGCAGAGGTGGTGACCCCGCAGACGAAGGAATTTTTAGGGGAGATGCTGATCTCGGTCATCTTGATCATGGCTATGACCTGCAGCTTTCTGATGGCATGGATCTACCGGAGTATTTTAAGTCCTATTGAGACATTGAAGAAAGCAACGCAGAATATCCGTGATGGCAACCTGGATTTTGAGGTGGAGATCGAAGACAACGATGAGATCGGCGAGTTGTGTGCAGACTTTGAGGAGATGCGTCTCCGATTGAAGGAATCTACAGAAGAAAAAGTCTCTTTCGACAGTCAGAATAAAGAGCTGATCAGTAATATTTCCCATGACCTGAAGACACCAATCACAGCGGTCAAAGGATATGTGGAAGGCCTGCTGGACGGAGTAGCAGACACACCGGAAAAGCAGCAGAAATATTTGCGGACCATTTATAATAAGGCAAATGATATGGATCGGCTGATCAATGAGCTGACATTTTACTGTAAGATCGATACGAACCGGATTCCGTATACATTTAATAAGATCAATGTGAAGGATTATTTTGATGACTGCTTTGAGGATATTGGTCTGGAGCTGAGTCAGCAGCAGATCGACCTTAAATATGAGAATAAGGTGGATGACACGGTGATGGTGATCGCCGATGCGGAGCAGATCAAGCGTGTAGTCAATAATATTGTAGGAAATTCTGTGAAATATATGGATAAGCCGGAAAAATCCATTCAGATCCGGGTATTGGATGTGGGGGATTTTGTCCAGGTTGAGATCGAAGATAACGGACGCGGAATCTCGGCAAAAGATCTGCCGTACATTTTCGACCGTTTTTACAGGACAGATACATCCAGAAATTCTTCCAAAGGAGGAAGCGGCATTGGACTGTCAATCGTTCACAAGATCATGGAAGACCATGGTGGAAAAGTGTGGGCGACCAGCCGGGAAGGATTGGGAACGACTATGTATTTTGTGCTTAGAAAATTTCAGGAGGTACCCGTAAATGAGTAAAATTTTGATTATTGAAGATGAAGAGGCGATTGCAGATCTTGAGAAAGATTATCTGGAACTGAGCGGCTTCACCGTGGAGATAGAAGAGCGAGGAGATACCGGACTTACCAGAGCACTGGCAGAGGATTTTGACCTGATCATTCTGGATCTGATGTTGCCAGGAATGGATGGATTCGAGATCTGTCGCCAGATCCGCCAGGAGAAAAATATTCCGGTGATCATGGTATCAGCTAAGAAGGACGATATTGACAAGATTCGAGGTCTTGGTCTTGGAGCAGACGATTATATGACAAAACCCTTCAGTCCCAGTGAACTGGTAGCGCGTGTAAAGGCGCATATGGCCCGGTATGAGCGTCTGGTAGGAAGCGGTGTGCAGGAAAATGAGATCATTGAGATTCGCGGCATCAAGATTGATAAGACGGCCAGACGGGTGTGGGTCAATGGCGAAGAGAAAGCATTCACCTCTAAAGAGTTTGACCTGCTCACATTTCTTGCACAGAATCCGAATCATGTATTTACAAAGGAAGAACTGTTCAGCAAGATCTGGGATATGGAGTCTATTGGAGATATTGCGACCGTAACGGTGCATATTAAGAAGATCCGTGAGAAGATTGAGTTCAATACAGCCAAGCCTCAGTATATCGAAACAATCTGGGGAGTAGGCTACCGGTTCAAAGTATAATAAGGAAAAGAAAGGCTGCAGGTTTACGTTTCGTAAGCTCCTGCAGCCTTTCCTATAGGGTTCATGTCTTATTTGTTGAAAAGTCTTTTGAAGAAGCCTTTTTTCGGCTGTGGCTTTTCAAGTCCGCCTCTGGCACTCTTAATGGCGGTGATGTAGATGCCGCTGACTACGACTTTAACTTCCTTTTTCACCGGAAGCAGATCATATACAGCTCCGTCAGCTACAAGGGTCATAATCTTCGGACCAATCTTGGCCTTTACGATCGGCATCTTGGATCTGCGCAGATACCATGGTGTCTGATCAATCACCATCTGCGGAAGACCGGATTCTTTCATGCGAAGTTTTTTCTTGTCAATGATCAACATACTGACTGTCTGGGCAGCAGCATCTAACTGTGCCTGTCCTTCGGCCTGTCTTTTTTCGAGCTTACGTCCGAAATAATACAGAGCAACCAGAACAATAACCAGAATGACAGCAATGACCAATAATACTTTCCATACCATTGTGTCTTTCGTTCCCTCCTGCAACAATTTCTCATCTCATTGTAGCATTGTTTTAGCTAAAATGCAAGGAAGAAACGGGGATTGTGTCAGCTTGACAAAGGACATTGTGACAGATAGAATGAGTAAATATATGTTTGAAAAATGAGGTATAAAGAATGAAGAAAAAAGTAATACTTGCAATGTGTATAGCTGCAGCTCTGGCTCTGGCAGGCTGCGGAAATAAAAACGAAGCTGCAAAAACAGATGACGGACAGGAAGAAGCGGAAGCAACGGTCAGCTACGAGCCGGTGCTCTATGAGGATCTGAGCAGCAAGCTTATATCTCTTGGACAGTACAAAGGTCTGGAAGTGAGCCGTGATACGGCAGAAGTGACAGACGAAGATGTGGCCAAAGAGGTATGGGATAACGAGAAACAGTATCTGGAGCTGAAAGACGTGGATCGTCCGGCAGAAGAGGGAGATGTGCTTACCATTGATTTTACCGGATATGTGGATGGAGAGAGCTCTGATAATCTGAAAGGAACAGACACGCAGCTGGAGCTGGGAAGCGGAACTTTCATTCCTGGATTTGAAGATCAGTTGATCGGGGTGAATGCAGAGGATGATGTGGAAGTCAATGTGGTATTTCCGGATGAATATTATGAGGAAGTAGCTGGAAAAGAGGCTCGTTTTGAAGTTCATGTAAGCAAGGTACAGGCATATGATACTTCTGTCTGGAATGACGAGTATGTGAAGCAGAACACTGATTATGAGAGTCAGGAAGACATGGAAAATTCCATCCGTAATGATCTGGAGAGCACTGCACAGTCAGATGCAACTTCCAACTGGGAGTATGATCTGATCCAGGAGGTTCTGAATGGAAGTGAATTCCAGATCGAAGAGAGTGATAAAGATCTGTACGTAGATCAGATGATGTCGGAATATGAGAGCTATGCTGCAGCAGCCAATATGGAACTGGACGATTACCTGAGCACATATCTTGGAACCACAGAGGCACAGCTTGGAGAATTTTTCCGTACAACCGCGGAGTTCCGTGTAAAGATGACATTGGTGTTTCATGAGATTGCACAGCAGGAAGGAATCACCGTCAGTGATCAGGAATATGAGGATCGGCTGAATGAACTGGCCAAGCAGTACAATTATGAGAATACCGATGATATTGTGAGTCTGTACAGCGAAGAAATGATCCGTGAAGAAATTGTCCAGGAGAAAGTGATCAGCCTGATCGAGGAGAATGCGGTACAACCTGAATAATTTTAGAAAATCTGCTTGTTGATTTTACAAAAATGTAGTAATATACGGATATAGGCACTTTTGTGTCAAAAAAATGTCAAAGAAAGGAAGACAAAACAATGGCATTAGTTACAACCACTGAGATGTTTAAAAAGGCTTATCATGGCGGTTATGCAGTTGGTGCGTTCAACGTAAACAACATGGAAATCGTTCAGGGAATCACTGAAGCAGCTGGAGAGCTGAAGAGCCCGGTTATCCTTCAGGTATCCAAAGGAGCCAGAGCTTATGCTAACCATACCTACCTTGTAAAACTGGTAGAGGCAGCAGTTATTGAGAATCCGGAGATCCCGATCGCACTTCACCTGGATCATGGTGACAGCTTCGAGCTTTGCAAATCCTGTATCGATGGTGGATTTACTTCCGTTATGATCGATGCTTCCTCCAAATCTTTCGAGGACAACATCGCTCTGACAAAACAGGTTGTTGAGTATGCACATGCTCACGGCGTAGTAGTAGAGGCTGAGCTTGGTACTCTGGCTGGTATCGAGGATGAAGTTGTTGTTGAATCTGGTCATGAGAGCTACACTCGTCCGGAAGAGGTTGAGGAGTTCGTTGACAGAACTGGATGCGACTCTCTTGCAATCGCAATCGGAACCTCTCACGGTGCTTACAAATTCACTCCGGATCAGTGTACAAGAAATGCTGACGGAATCCTTGTTCCGCCACCACTGCGTTTTGACGTACTTGAAGAGTGCATGAAGAGACTGCCGGAGTTCCCGATCGTTCTTCACGGATCTTCTTCTGTACCGCAGGAGTTCGTAAAGATGGTTAACCAGTACGGCGGAAATATGCCGGATGCAGTTGGTATTCCGGAAGAGCAGCTGAGAAAAGCAGCTGAGCTTGCTGTATGTAAGATCAACATCGACTCCGATATCCGTCTTGCTATGACTGGTAACATCAGAAAATACATGGCTGAGCATCCGGATCACTTTGACCCGAGACAGTATCTGAAACCGGCTCGTCAGGCTGTTAAAGATATGGTTGCTCATAAGATCGTTAACGTTCTTGGATCTAACGGAAAAGCTTAAATAGCAATAGATGTCTGTATGACATAAAAAGGAGCTGCCGCATGAACTGAAGAAATTCAGTGATGCGGCAGCTTTTATAAAATATAAGAGAGGTGTATGGGGATGAAGGTACTTTGTTTTGGATCATTGAATATTGATTATACATATAAGGTTCCACATTTTGTAAAAAAGGGGGAAACTCTTGCATCTGAAAGACTTCAGGTCTTCGGAGGAGGAAAAGGACTGAACCAGTCAGTTGCGTTGGCAAAGGCAGGTACAGAAGTGTATCATGCAGGTTCCATTGGACAGGATGGTATGTTCCTGCTGGACATGCTGAAGGATGCGGGGGCAAATACAGATTTTGTGAAGATTCTGGATACGGTCAGAACCGGTAATGCAATTATCCAGAATGACAAGAGTGGGGATAACTGCATCATTCTCTATGGAGGAGCCAATCAGGCGATCACCCGTGAGCAGGTGGATGAAGTAATGTCACACTTTGAGTCCGGAGATTATCTTGTTCTTCAGAACGAGATCAATGAGCTGGGCTATATCGTAGAAAAAGCACATGAGAAGGGAATGATCATTGTATTGAACCCTTCACCGATGAATGAAAAAATTCTTGCACTTCCGCTGGATGTGATCAACTACTTTATCCTGAATGAAGTGGAAGCTGCACAGATCCTTGGAAAAGAAGATAAGGGCGAAGAGTCCTGGGAGCAGATTGCAGATGATCTTCTGAAAAAATTCCCGCAGGCAACGATCGTACTGACCATGGGAAGCGAGGGATCTGTATTTAAAAATCAGAAAGAAACGGTATGTCAGTCTATCTATAAAGTACAGGCGGTTGATACCACTGCTGCCGGAGATACCTTTTCAGGTTACTTTATAGGAGGAATCCTTGGTGGACTTTCTGCAAAGGAAGCGATGGATCAGGCATCGAAAGCCTCTGCCATTGCGGTTACCAGAAAAGGGGCAGCTCCATCGATTCCGTTACTTGCTGAGGTACAGAATTATAATAAATAGACATATAAGACAGATAGAAATACATGTGATCTGAACACAGGTTTTTTGAAAAAATGCTATATATAAGCTACGCTTCAAAATAAAATTCAGAGTATATTATAGAAACGGCGAAAATTTGCACAAAATTTAAGAATTTTTCACCTTCTCTTGACAAAATAGTCCGTTACGTTATAAGCTAACCTCATAAGAGCCTCAGATGAGGAAAAACAGGAGGAGAACGTATGAAGAAGAAAATCGTAAGTCTGCTTACCGTTATGGCACTGGCTGCCACCACACTGGCAGGATGTGGATCCAGCAGTTCTGATACTGCAGCTGATACCGCAGACAGCACTGACGCAGCAGCAACCGAAGAGGCAGGAGATACTGATACCGCAGAGGCATCCACCGCTGGACTGAAAGCTGGTTTCATTTTCCTGCATGATGAGAACTCTACTTATGACCTGAACTTCATGAACGCAGCAAAAGCTGCTTGTGAGAAAATGGGTGTTGAGTATGTGGCAAAAACCAATATTCCGGAAGGACAGGAGTGCTACGATGCAGCCTGCGAGCTTGCAGATGCAGGATGTGATTTCATTTTTGCAGACAGCTTTGGACATGAGGATTATGTGATCGAGGCTGCAAAAGAGTATCCGGAAGTACAGTTCAGCCATGCAACCGGAACCAAGGCTCATACCGAGGGTCTGGACAACTTCCACAATGCATTCGCTTCTATCTATGATGGACGTTATCTTGCTGGTATCGCAGCAGGTATGAAACTGAATGAGATGATCGAGAACGGTGAGATCACCGAGGATCAGGCTAAGATGGGATATGTTGGAGCTTACACCTATGCAGAGGTTATCTCCGGATATACTTCTTATTTCCTTGGCGCACGTTCTGTTTGCCCGAGCGCTACCATGGAAGTAACCTTTACCGGTTCCTGGTATGATGAGACCGCTGAGAAAGAGGGCGCTAACAAACTGATCGAAGATGGTTGTGTACTGATCAGCCAGCATGCAGACTCCATGGGAGCTCCGACCGCATGCGAGACTGCTGGTGTACCGAACGTATCCTATAACGGAAGCACCGCAAGTGCTTGCCCGAACACCTTCCTTGTATCTTCCAGAGTGAACTGGGAGCCGTACTTCGAGTATGCGATCAACTGTGTAGCAGAAGGAACTCCAATCGATGCTGACTGGACCGGAACTCTTGAGACTGGATCTGTTGAGCTGAGCGAACTGGGAACCAATGTAGCAGAGGGAACTAAGGAAGCAATTGATGCAGCAGCAGAGGCAATCAAAGCGGGTACCCTTCATGTATTTGATACCACAACCTTCACCGTAGAGGGTGCAGAGCTGACCAGCTACGAAGCAGATGTCGATACCGATGCAGATTACGCACCGGATCATGAGGTTGTAAGCGATGGATACTTCCATGAGTCAGAGTATCGTTCCGCTCCGTACTTCAATGTACAGATCGATGGAATCAACCTTCTGAACACTGTATTCTAATCTGAACAACAGCCTTGCAGTAGATACAGGGCGGCACAGCGTTTTACGCCGCGCCGCCCTTTTTCTGTGAGAGTGAATATCATCCTTACAGAAAAGGGACGGACGGCCCATAAGAGGAAAGGGGACAAAAGATGGAGACAAAAGTAGCTGCAGTTTCAATGCGTGGAGTGACGAAGACCTTTGGTGCAGTCATTGCAAATGAAGATGTGGATCTGGATATCTATAAAGGCGAGATCCTGGCACTCCTTGGCGAGAATGGAAGTGGCAAGACCACGTTGATGAATATGCTTTCAGGTATTTATTTCCCGGATCAGGGACAGATCATGATCAATGGGCAGAATGTGGTGATCGCATCACCAAAGGACGCGCTGAATCTGGGAATCGGTATGGTACATCAGCATTTTAAGCTGGTAGACGTATTATCGGCCACTGAAAATATTATTCTTGGTCTGGAAGGAAAGCTGAACATAAAAGAAGCTGCCAAAAAGATTGAAAATATTTGTAATAAATATGGATTTGAAGTTGATCCGAAACAGAAGATCTACGACATGTCTGTGTCACAGAAACAGACGGTTGAAATTGTGAAGGTACTGTATCGTGGAGCAGATATTCTGATCCTTGATGAGCCGACCGCCGTGCTGACTCCGCAGGAGACAGAAAAACTGTTCCGTGTGCTTCGTAAAATGCGAGATGATGGAAAAGCCATTGTCATCATTACGCATAAGATGCATGAGGTGAAATCTCTGTCTGACCGTGTGGCAGTTCTCAGAGGAGGCCGTTATATTGGAAGCCTGGTGACAAAAGATACAGATGTAAATACCATGACAGATATGATGGTAGGCCATGCTGTACAGCTGAATATTGAAAGACCGGATCCAGTCGATCCAAAACCAAGGATCGAGGTAGAGGGTCTTACGATTCGGAATGAAGAAGGTATTGTAAAACTGAAAGATGTATCATTTACTGCCAACAGTGGCGAAATCCTCGGTATTGCAGGTATCTCCGGTTGTGGTCAGAAGGAACTGCTGGAAGCGATTGCAGGACTTCAGCCTATAGAGTCTGGAACCATCAATTATATCGAGCCGGACGGAAGTAAAGAGATGCTGATCGGAAAAGATCCATTGAAGATCGCAGAGATGGGAGTTTCCCTTTCCTTCGTTCCTGAGGATCGTCTTGGCATGGGACTTGTAGGAAATATGGATCTGACTGATAACATGATGCTTCGCTCCTTCCGGAAAGGAAAGACTCCGTTTGTAAACCGGAAACCGTCCAGAAAGCTGGCAGAAAGTGTGGTAAAGGATCTGGCAGTTGTGACACCGGGTATCACTACTCCGGTCCGCAGACTTTCTGGAGGAAATGTACAGAAGGTATTGCTGGGGCGTGAGATTGCTTCTTCACCGACCGTGCTTCTGACCGCTTATGCAGTCCGCGGACTGGATATCAATTCGTCCTATACAATCTATGATCTGCTCAATGAGCAGAAGAAAAAGGGCGTGGCAGTTATCTTTGTCGGAGAAGATCTGGATGTACTGGTGGAGCTGTCTGACCGGATCATGGTACTTTGCGGAGGGCAGGTCAGCGGTATCGTAGATGCAAGAACCACAGATAAGAATGAGGTCGGAATGATGATGACCAGAATGGGAGGAACCGAAGATCATGAATGATAAGAAAAAAGAACCTCTTTTTCATATAGTAAAACGGGATGCGCTTCCCTGGTATCAGTCAGTAGGCATCCGTGCGATTGCCATTGTGCTGGCATTGATTGTCTGCGCAGTTGTAACAATGATCCTGACAGGAACCAACCCGATCCAGGTATTTCAGTCGATCATCGCAGGAGCCTTTGGCTCTGCCAGAAAGACATGGATCACATTTCAGAATATTGCGATCCTTCTGTTGATCTCGCTGGCACTGACTCCGGCTTTTAAGATGAAATTCTGGAACATTGGTGGGGAAGGACAGGTACTGATTGGAGGTCTTGCCTCCGCAGCATGCATGATCTGCCTGGCTGAGAAACTTCCGGCAGCACTGGTTGTTGTGTGTATGATCGTGACCAGTATTGCGGCAGGTGCTTTCTGGGCATTTATCCCGGCATTTTTCAAAGCAAAATGGAACACTAATGAGACACTTTCCACATTGATGATGAACTATATTGCAACACAGCTGGTTGCATTCTTCACAATTGTATGGGAGGTGCCAAAAGGATCGGGAAAGATTGGTATCATCAATCAGAATTCCAACGTTGGCTGGCTTCCGCAGGCATTTGGATCAAAATATCTGCTGAGCATCCTGGTAGCAGCGCTGATTACAGTATTTATGTATATTTATCTGAAATACAGCAAGCATGGTTATGAGATCTCTGTTGTGGGAGAGAGCGAAAATACAGCGAAATACGTTGGAATCAAAGTGGAAAAGGTAATTATGAGAACCATGGCACTCTCCGGTGCTGTCTGCGGTCTGGTAGGACTTCTGCTTGTGGGCGGCATCAATCACACGATCACGACAACGATCGCAGGAGGACAAGGATTTACCGCTGTTATGGTATCCTGGATGTCAAAATTTAACCCGCTGACGATGGTATTCTCCAGTTTCCTGATCATATTCATGAATCGTGGAGCCAGTGAGATATCTACAAACTTTGGACTGAATCAGTCTTTTTCCGATATTCTGACAGGTATCATCCTGTTCTTTATCATCGGATGTGAGTTCTTTATTGCATACCAGCTTCAGTCCCGCAAAAAAGCAGCGAAGGAGGTACAGTAATCATGTGGAATTTTTTAATTGCATTTATTCCAAGAGCAATCGTACAGGGAATTCCGCTTCTCTATGGAAGTACCGGTGAGATCGTGACGGAGAAGTCAGGTAACCTGAATCTGGGAATTCCGGGTGTTATGTATGTAGGAGCAATCTGTGGTGTGATCGGATCCTTTTTCTATGAACATTCGATCCCGGAAGGTGCATCCATGAATGGTGTGCTGGCGATCCTGATCCCGATGGTGTGCTGTCTGCTTGGTTCCCTCCTGATGGGAATCCTGTACTGCTTTTTGACCGTAACTCTTCGGGCCAATCAGAATGTGACCGGTCTTGCAATGACTACTTTCGGTGTTGGCTTTGGTAATTTCTTTGGTGGATCCCTGATCAAACTGGTCAACAGTGATGTGCCATCGATTGCCCTGAGTGCAACCAGTGGATTTTTCAGTAAATCTCTTCCATTTGCAGCAAAGCTTGGATGGTTTGGAAAACTGTTCTTATCGTATGGGTTCCTGACTTACCTGGCAGTTGCCGTTGCACTGGCAGCTTCCTATATTCTGAATCATACCAGAATCGGTCTTCATCTGCGTGCGGTGGGAGAAAATCCAAGTACCGCTGATGCTGCTGGTATCAATGTAGCAAAATATAAATATGTGACAACATGCATAGGCTGTATGATCGCCGGACTTGGCGGACTCTATTATGTAATGGACTATGCATGCGGTGTCTGGTCCAACGATGCATTTGGTGACAGAGGATGGCTTGCCATTGCACTGGTAATCTTTACCATATGGAGACCGAATCTGAGTGTGCTGGCTTCCTTCCTGTTTGGCGGTCTGTACATTCTGTATCTTTATATTCCGACCGGAATGGATCATATGGAGTATCAGGAGCTTTACAAAATGATTCCGTATGTGGTAACACTTGTGGTGCTGGTTGTGACCAGCATCCGAAGCAAGCGTGAGAGTCAGCCGCCTGCAAGTCTTGGACTGGCATACTTCCGCGAAGAACGATAATCGAATTGAAAAGAAATGAGGTCTGGCAGAATGAACGAGAAGACATATATTCTGACTCAGATCCTGGAAGATGACTATGGATGCGAGGAACGTCCCGCCGGTCAGGCGGTGACGGTCCTCGCTCTTTTGACCGATTCCGAAGGAAATGAGACAATATTAAGACAGGAAGATCAGTGGCTCTATGATCTGCAGATTGAAGAAGGAGATACTGTGGTGGTGTTGGAAGGAAGATTGTATAAGAGGAAGCTCGAGTGAAATCTGAAAATATGAAACAAAGAAAACTATATGGTGTGCCTATGATTCCGTTTGGATTGCTGGCGGGATTTGTGGGCAAGAAGGAAGTGCGGATCACAGAGCTTTCGGAAGAGGGGTTTGCATTTCGGACAGCAAAGAAGATACCAGGGCCGGAGAAGATCCGGCTTTGTTTTTATGATCTGAAAAAGACGGATTACGAGGAAATGACGATTCAAACTCCGGAGATCGAAGAAGGAGACGCAGAGCCGTTTTTTCAGAACTATATTGTATGGATGGAACAGGTCGGGGAAAGGGAGCAGTATCAGGAACTGGTTCGGAAACTGCTGGGGCAGTACAGCCATTATATTCAGTTGAAATTGACGGAGGATGATAGTGGCGTGGCGGAGGCACTGACTGGTTATCCTGCAAAGCTGGATCAAGTTCATGCAAAGGACTGGGAAGAGCAGAAGCAGATGTGGTTTGCAGAAATGCAGAAAGCCAAAAAGTCGGATGGAGGGCATACGGAAAATGCAGATCTGCATACAAAAAACATGCGAATGGAAAGGTGCACAGTATCAGGAATGGAATTCCCCGAATTTGCTATCACGCTTGATCGCCCGGAACTATATGAACAATACAGTCACCGATCACTGGAAGATTTTATAAAATATTATTGGAAAAAGCAACACCTGGGAAAATACCCACTGGCGCAGAGAAGACCGGATCGCCTGTACATTGGCAATCAATTTTGTTCACATCTGCTTCCTTCAGATGAAATGTTGTTTGCTCTGCTTCAGAAAGCGCAGAGGGAATCGTTACAGGTAACCGTGGTCTTTACGTGCCAGAAGGAATCCGTGCTAAAGTCAATGGAACAGTTATTGCAGAAGCTGGATCAGTGGTGTGACGGGCATGACCGGGAGCTGGAGGTGATCGTCAATGACTGGGGACTGGCAGGTCTGGTCGGACGGATGACTTCGCATCTGATTCCGGTTCTGGGGATTCTTTTGAACAAATATAAGAAAGATCCGCGCATGGGTTTCAAACAAGGGGATCAAATGCTCCTGAAAGAGAATCCTCTTGGACTTGAGAATTATCGTAAATATCTTCAGGATGAGTTTGCAATTCATCGCTATGAATGGGAATGCTGCGGACATGAGCAGGAATATCCGCAAGGACATAACAGTCTTTATTTTCCTTTTTATCAAACAAATACATCGCAATATTGTCCCCTGTATGCCTGCTGTACCACAGGTGAGCGCGGCAGGCAAAAAAAGCCGGTGAACTGTCCGCGGTATTGCCAAAACAAGGTGTTGTTATATCCGGATCATCTGAAAATGGTGGGACGTTACAATTCACTGTTTGCCTTGGATGATACGTTGCTGCGAATGCCGGAACAGGCGGAGCAGTTGATGAAATCTGGAATTGACCGTCTTGTTGTGAATCTTTTATAATAGACAGGAAATGAGTATGAAAATAGTAGCAGGATTAGGCTCTGTAGATGAGTATATTCGGTATTGTGAAGCTGGAGCAGATGAATTTTTCTGCGGGTATGTACCATATAAATGGACAAAAAAATACGGAACCATGATGGCACTGAATCGTCGGGAAGTACTCTGTTGTAATGTACAGATCGGTGGCGAAGAGGAACTGGAAATTCTGGCTTCCATGATATATGTGTATCAGAAACCAGTGCATCTGACCTTCAATTCGCTATACTATTTGCCGGAGCAGTATCCGCTGATCGGACAGATGATTTCCAACTGCCTTGAGATGGGATTCAGAAGCTACATCATTGCGGATCCGGCACTGATATTATATTTGCATGAGCAAGGAATCAACTGTGAGATCCACTTGAGTGGGGAACTGGGAGAGATGAACAGCGGTGTGGCGGAGACTTTTGCGGAAATGAAACTGAAGCGAATCATTTTCCACAGGAAGAACAGTACTGCAGATATGCAGGCGGTAATCGAAGCCGTGGAACGAAATCAGTGTAGTAAGGCAGGTAAGATGGAGTATGAGGCATTTGTTCTCAATGAATTGTGCCAGTTCAGCGGATCCTTTTGCAATTCTCTGCACTGTGATGAACTTGGACATCTGTGCCGGGTGCCGTACTGGATGGGTGAGGTCGGTGACAAGCAGCGCGAGAGATGTACAGGAGCGTATGGAGAATCGAGCCAACAGGGTCCGGAATCGGAGGGATGCTCTGAGAGTGGAGAGTCTGACAGTATAGACGAAGATGCGGAAGCCGACTACATCTGTGGTCAGTCTGGCTGCGGGTTATGTGAGTTATACGCCCTTCAGAAAGCCGGAATTACCCACGTAAAGCTGGTGGGACGAGGCAACTATGTGGACAGCATGGAGCAGGATATCAGGAATCTAAGAAAAGCACTGGAGATTCTGGAACAGGCAGAGTCGGAAGAGCTATTCAGAAAGAAGATGAAGCAGGAACTGTTTTCAGGTGGATGCAGTGGGAACTGCTATTATTTGCAGGAATATAGGTAATTGCGAAACTCACGATGTTCGCTTGTAATCTTGAATCAAAATATAAACGGAATTGTGCATAGCATGATTTTAATGATGAAAAGTGGATAACTTTTTATTTTAGGCGCACTTAAATAAGCCATAGACTTTATTGAGTTGGTAAGTCCTAAGCAATAAGAGGTTTTAAGCTGCGAATAAATTCGTGATGATTGATTTTGTCAGAAAGTACAACGGTTATCAGTTGAGTAATACCTGCAAGAATCAGGTCGGCGTGAAGTGTTTTCTCATTTTGAGTCCTTCTTCCGGCCAGGCAGAGATTATCTTTGATATGGTTAATGCCTCTTTCTACGGTGGTTCTGATTTTGTAGGTGTTATTCCATTCTTCTGTACCACGAATAGCTCCAGGATAGGCACGAAGGTTTTTTTCAGGATAAATATACACCATTCTGCCGCAAGAGGACGTTGTACATGGATCATTGCATGTGCAGTGACGCTGGTACTTGCCAGTAGATTCATTTTTGATCCACTTGATTTTAGGGCAGACAAACTTATATCTGGTAACACCGCTTCTGAGTTTTGATATTCCTTCATATTTCATGGGAAGTGAATCATCATGAGGACAGCAGGGAATCCCATTTTCGTTAATTGTGTAGTCCTGTTTTTCAAGACCAGCCCTGGAATTCAGTGGGATATAAGCTTTATCAAAATGCTTATGATTTCCGAAAGTATCGCCGGTAAGAAGTTTGGGATAGAGTGCCGCAGTATCAAAAGCAGCATCGCCAAGGAAAGTTTTTGGGTTAATCAATGGATGCTTAAAAAAGAAATCTTTCAGAGTTGGAATTAAAAGTCTGGAATCATGAACAGACTTGTCTTCATCCGGCGAATCAGATTTCTTTTCAACGGCAATGTCAGGATGGGAAGACATAAAAGCTTTGTTATAAAAAGCGATATGTCTGATAATTCCAAGACCATTGGTGATGATGCCAAATTTGAAGACATAACAGAAATGACCGTTGATGTATAACTGTTTAATCTCTGGATTTGCAGAGGCATGCGTAGGCATGGAACCATAAGCAGCTTTATAAGGGTCATAATTCTTATCGAAGTGGTTAGCTTTCGCATAAGCCTTAAGCTGTCTGATAATGCGGTTAGCGTACTTTGGGTTATTTTCAGCAACAAAAGCTTCAATGCCTGAAGAATCAAAGATGGTCATATCTGCTTTAGCTGAATCAACAGCCTGACAAATGGGTTCAGTCAGATCAACAAGTCTGTCAAAAACGAGCTGTAAGTCATCAAGAAAATCTTGTTTAAACCGGGTGATTTTTGAAGAATCAGGAACCTTGGTGAAACCACAGAAATCACGGAGTGGTTTGGAGTAAGAAAGAAAAGTGAGAAGAAGCTGATCTGTAGGGATTGAGAAAATATGCTGGATAATCAAAGCCCACAGAAAAGCGCGCAAAGGGTATTTACGGGATCTTCCCGTTGATGCATAAAAATGATTTCTAAAAGAAATCGGAATAAACTCATCGATGTCGATGTGAGTTTCTAATAGAGAAAGAAAGGCAGGTTTGTCATTATCAAATTTATTTTGGCAATCTTGAAAAATATCTGCCAAAGAGAGCTGTTTATATGGTATCATATGTATCAGAATAACTCCTTTCTTGGAAGATGGTTTTTAGTTTTTTGTCAACTCTATTATACCATATCCGGTGAGGAGTTATTTTAATTTGGCAACAAAAAATGCCGTATTTATGCGGCTTGTGGCGTTTTGCAAACGCCTATTTGCAGGAATAAAAAGAGAGGAAATGATAATGGAATTAAAAGCTATATTTTTAGACATTGATAATACGTTGCTTGATTTTGATGCGGCTGCACAGCAGTCTATGGAAGAAAGCTTCCATAAATTTGGCTTGTCTTTTCACCCGGAAATGATGAGCATTTTCAATGAGGAAAATGACAAGATCTGGCAAAGGATAGAGAAAAAAGAGCTTTCAATCGCAGATCTTCCTCATGTTCGCTGGCAGACAATCCTGCCAAAGCTGGGTCTTCAGGCAGACGGGGAAGCAATGGAGAAGGAATTCAAATCCCGCCTTCATACCAGTGCAGTTCCAGTAGAAGGAGCCCTTGAGATCCTTTCATATCTTCATGAGAAATACATGCTCTGCGCAGCCAGCAATGGTCCTTACCGTCAACAGCTTAACCGTCTGGAAAAAGCGGGCATGCTCGGTTATTTTAATCATTGCTTTGTATCTGAGCAGTTGGGAGTGGAAAAGCCGTCGCAGAAGTTTTTTGACAGCTGCTTTACAGAGTTGCCAGGAATCCTGCCGGAGGAGACCATGATGATCGGTGATTCTCTCACTGCGGATATGGCAGGCGGCAGACAGGCGGGTATGCATACCTGCTGGTATGACCGGAAGCAAAAAAGCGCCTCTGGTGCATTGATCCCGGGAATGGAGTATGTGGATGATACGATCCTGGATCTGCTGGAGTTGAAGGAGCTGTTGTAAAACTGATAAGAGGATTTTGCTAAAAAGAGATTACTTTATGAAAAAATAATTCATGGAATACATTTTTGCGAAAGAAAATGTCGTGAAATGAAAAATAAATAGTATACATGGATCCTATATTAACGAGAGTTAAATTAGACATTGTCTACAAAAAATGAAGTGCTTTTTGTGCATTGTGGCAAAAAAATAAAAAAATGAGGTGAAAAGTTAAAAGGTATTGACAAAATGGCTAATATGCCATAGAATAAAGTCAGTTGAAAAAATCTTTCACCGAATCGAGTAAATAAATTAAAACTGGTATTCCGCATGAAAACTTTTTTCATGAAAAGGGTGTAAAAACCGAATTTGACACGAAGGGAATTGGAACAGATGGATAAACAGGTTTTAAGAAACATTGAGCGGTTGAAAGAGGACATGTTTTTAGCGGAACGTAAGGTGGCGGATTTTATATCATCGAATCCTTACGAAGTTGTTGAACTGAATGTATCGGATCTTGCTGATAAGAGCGGAGCCAGTGATGCAACAGTCATCCGGCTATGCAAGAGATTGGGGTATAAGGGGTTTTACCAGATGAAACTTGCACTGGCAGAAGAGCTTGGAAGATATCAGATGACAGGCTACTCTGATCCAGAGGAGAATCCGAAGAATGCAAGAGAAGTAATCCAGTGTCTGACAAGAGATTTGATGCACATCGCGGATCGGCTTGACAATGAGAAAGCGGAGCAGTGTGCAGAGATGATCTGCAACAGCAAGCGAGTATTTGTAGTAGCCGCAGGTAATACAATTCCGGTTGCTATGGATTTTGCATTTCGGCTTTGCCGACAGGGGATCAACGCAAGCTGTGGAACAATCGTTGAATATGGGATGGCCACTATGGTGGGCGGTGGAGAAGAGGATCTTCTGATCGCGGTATCTCATTCTGGAAGTTCCAAGCATGTTATTCAGGCAGTGGAGATTGCAAAGAAGAAAAAGATACCGACGGTAGCGGTTACAAGTTCTAAGAGCAATCCATTGGCGAGAAGAGCAAAGATAACATTGCTGACAGCGGCTGAGAGGCCATTATTTGGGGAATATGGATCAGCAACGCATATATATGATCAGGCAGTATTGGATTCCCTTCTGTATCTGGTGGCACAGAAGAGAAAGCTGGATGAAGATATTGAGATGATAGAAGCGCTGCTGGCTGAGTATAAGATTTAGGAGACAGGCGAGGGGGAGAAAAAGATGCCGTACACGGATCATTATGAAAAGTATCTGAATGAGATTCCTGGAAACATTGAAAAGTGTAAAGAGACCGGAGACAGGATCGTCTTTGGTTACACATCTGATCTGGATGTTCTTCTTACATATAATGAAGATGAGTTTAACAAACTGGTAGATACATATGTAAAGGGTGATATTTACAGAGATGGAGATGAAAATATCACGGATCTGGAAAGCTTTTCGAGAATCATTGCTTACTATATGGCAAATGGCCTGGGTGGCGAGGCGGATATCACCGACTACAAAGTTGTGGAATATCTGCTGGAGCATTTTGAACATAAGTTTTCTCTTGGCGGAACCGGAGCCCAGGGAGCTGCCGCAATGGCTTCTGTAGGAATGCCGCTGATCGCTCACATTTCCGATAAGAGTGAGCAGGTATGTGACCTTATGGATTATGAAGGTCTGAACACGATCGTTGGTGACAAACAGGTGCCGATGAAGACGATCCAGCAGGGTGATCCGGTATATCATGTAGTATTTTCCTATACAAAGGGTGATGGATTTAATCTTCACGGGAAACGCTATATTGTGCCGATCGCAAATCGTGTGATCCTTGATTATGATACCATCCATAAAGATATTGTGGTATCAGAAGATTTTAAAAAGTATATTGAAAAGAATGCAAAACACATTATTTCCTACAATCTGAGCGGATACAATGCAATCATTGATCCAGAGCTTACAGAGAGAAGAATGCAGGAGCTGGGAGCACATTACAAGAAAGTAAAAGAAGAGAATCCGGAGTGTGTGATCTACTTTGAAAGTGCTCATTACCTCAGCCAGGAAGTAAAGAATATTGTATATAAAGAGATTTCTCATTATGTCGATATTATGGGAATGAATGAAGAAGAGTTGCTTGCACATACAAGAGAACTTGGAATCGAGATCGACAAGGATGATCTGAAGGATGTACTGCAGGGATTGGAACACCTGATAAAGAGATATAAAGTACAGGGAATTATCATGCATACCAAGGATTACTCCATGTATTATGGAAGTGAACTCTATGGTATCGACCTTGAAAAGGCACTTACCCTTGGAAATCTTCTTTCAGGAACCAGAGCCCGTGTAGGACATTATGGCAGTCTGGAAGAGTGCCGCGAGAGTCTGAAGCTTGGACTTAGTGAGACAGGATTGAGATTCTACAACGAACTGGAAGAGATGCATCTGGATAGAAAGGTATATCTTGTACCTTCCAGATATATGGAAAAACCAGTCTGCACGATTGGTTTGGGCGATACATTTGTTGCTGGAGTCCAATTTGCTTTTGCCAGGTAGAAGATGAAAAGGGAGGACAGATATTACAAAGCATAGAAGCTATATTGGGTGGTACGAAAAGATTTTTAAGAGAAGGAGAGAAAGGTATTGGGGAACAGCGAGTATATTCTTAATTGCGAAGGTATTTCAAAAGCCTTTGGTGGTACTCAGGCTTTGAAAGATGTCCAATTACATGTGAAACCGGGTGAAGTACATGCACTGCTGGGAGAAAACGGTGCAGGTAAATCCACACTGATGAAATGTGTGATCGGACTCATCAAACAGGATGCAGGAACGATGGAGTTTGAAGGAAAACCGTATCAGGCAAAAGGTCCGGTAGATGCTTTAAACAGTGGTATTTCCATGATCCATCAGGAGCTGAATCCGGAGCCGCATCTGACGGTAGCAGAAAGTATTTTCCTGAAACGTGAAAATACAAAAGGAATTTTTCTGGATAAGAAGGCACAGAACAAACGGTGTCAGGAGATTCTGGATCAGTTCAATGTTCCGTATACGGCTACTACTAAAATGAAAGAACTGACACTGGCACAGGTACAGATGGTTGAGATCATCAAAGCAGTATCCTGTGATTCCAGACTGATCATCATGGACGAGCCTACATCTTCTCTGGATTCCACAGAGACAGACAGACTGTTCAATGTAATCAGAGATCTGAAGAAGAAAGGCGTTGCAATCATCTACATCTCCCACCGTATGGAAGAAATTTTCGAGATTTGCGACAGCGTATCTGTATTCAGAAATGGTACCTATGTAAACACCAGAAGCCTTGATGGCGTTACTAGAGATGAACTGATCTCCATGATGGTAGGACGTGATGTTAAGAGTGTCTTCCCGAAAGTGGACTGTAAGATCGGTGATGTGGTGTTCAAGGTTGAGAATCTTTGCGGAAAGGGATTCCACGATATCAGCTTTGAAGTACATGCAGGTGAGATCCTTGGTATCTCCGGTCTGGTTGGATCCGGAAGAAGTGAGACCATGAGAGCAATCTTTGGTCTGGACCCGCTGGAATCTGGTAAGATGTACCTGGATGGAAAAGAAATCAAGAATAAGAACCCGAGAGATGCCATTAAAAAAGGTATCTGTATGGTAAATGAAGACAGAAAGAATTATGGTCTGTGTCTGCTGAGATCGATTCGAGAGAATATTTCTCTTCCGAACCTTCCAGAGAAACAGAAAGGTCTCCTGATCAATCAGAAGCGAGAGATCAAAGAATGTCAGGAGGCTGCTGACAAACTGACAGTCAAAGCAGCCAGCATCGAACACAATGGATTTTCACTGAGTGGTGGAAACCAGCAGAAAGTAGTTCTTGCTAAATGGATCATGGCGAATCCGAAGGTTCTGATCCTGGATGAGCCGACCAGAGGTGTAGACGTAGGTGCTAAATCTGATATTCATAGCCTGATGTGTGAATTTGCTGCAAAAGGAATGGCAGTCATCATGATTTCCTCTGAGCTTCCTGAAGTAATGGGTATGAGTGACAGAATCCTTGTATATCATGAAGGAACCATCAATGGTATTGTAGACAGAAGTGAAATTTTGGCTAATAACATTACGCAGAAAGAAATGCTTGAGATGGCATTTGCACAGAATAGATAGGAGGAGATAGAAGAATGTCTGAATCAACAAAAAAGAAATTTTATCAAACAGATGGATTCCGTATGTTCATGGGAAAATATGGAATCGGAGTTATCCTTATTTTTATGATCCTGGTGATCGGAGTTATGAAACCGAGATTCCTGTATCCCAGCAACATCCTGAACGTATTAACACAGATTTCCGTTAACTGTCTGATCGCTTATGGTATGTGTCTCTGTATCACCACCGGCGGTATCGACCTTTCTGTTGGACCGCAGCTGGCATTGGTATCTGTATTACTGGGACAGTTTATCGTAGTTCGCGGCATGAACATCGGACTTTCCGTAGTGCTTGCAGTACTTGCAGCTACTGTGTTTGGATTTGTAAATGGTTTTCTGGTTGCAAAATTCGACATGGCCGCATTCGTTGTAACGTTGGCGACACAGTTGGTTATCCGATCGATTGCACAGATCATCTCCGATGGACAGGGAATGTCTATGGCATCCCCGGCATTCAAGAATATCTACTCCGGTACACTGGCAGGTATTCCGTATCCGATCATCTACATGGTAGTTGCATCCATCATCATGTATATCGTAATGCACTGGACTAAATTTGGCCGTTATGTATTCGCAGTCGGCGGCAATGTAAATGCAGCAATCGCATCTGGAGTTAACGTATTCTGGACCAAGACTCTTTGCTACACCATCTCTGGTCTGCTGGCTGGTATTGCAGGTGTTATCTTCACAAGTAAGACCGGTTCTGCACAGTCCAATATCGGTGTTGCTTACGAGACTGACGCAGTTGCAGCCTGCGTACTTGGTGGTACTTCTTTCGCAGGTGGTATTGCAACCGCTCCTGGTGTACTCCTTGGTGCAGTTATCATCGGATGTATTTACAATGGTATGAACTTCCTGAACATCGGTTCCTACTATCAGTATATGACCAAAGGTATTATCATCATCCTGGCTGTACTGCTTGATATGGTAATCAACAAGAAGAACAGATAAGTAATACATAAAAATTTCATATTGGAATAAACTGGTTGATCCAGGTTATTTATAAAACAAATTTTTCTTATGGAGGGAAAGACATGAAAAAGAAAATTGTAGCAACACTCCTGGTATCTGCAATGGCAATGAGCCTGGTAGCATGCGGATCTAAAGACGCAGCAGCTGATACCACAACTGACGCAGCAACCGAAGATGCAGCAGCAACTGAGGATGCAGATGCAGCAGCAGATGCAGCAGTTGACACTGCAGTAGCTGGCGGAGATCTGAATGGGGATGGAAAGATCGTCGTTGGTTATATCTCTAAAAACACTGTAGATGTATTCCATGCAACCCTGAACGGAGCAGCTCAGGAAAGACTTGACGCTCTGGTAGCAGACGGAACCATCGATGAGTGGACCGGTATCCTTGATGGAAACACTGACGGAGCTAAACAGTGTGACCTTGCTCAGGACTGCATTAACTATCCGTGTGACTATGTAATCATCCTTCCGGCAGAGTCTACCGCATCTGACCCGGCTGTAACTGCTATGGCAGATGCTGGAATCGGTGTTGTAGTTGTTAACTCCGCTACTGACAGCACTGATACCGCAGCACTTGCATTTGCAGGATCTGATGATGTATATGCTGGTGAGCTGATGGGTAACTACGTAATGGAGAAAGCACCGGAAGGTGGCGTATTCGTTCATTGCCAGGGTATCATTGGTAACTCCGCACAGATCCAGCGTGGCGAAGGTATTGCTAATACCATCGAGAAAGATTCTAAATGGACCAAAGCAGCAGACGTTCCGTGTGACTGGGATGCTTCCAAAGCTGTAAATACTGTTGATGATTATCTTGCACAGTATGGCGATGACCTGAAAGCTGTTATCTGCGATAACGACGATATGTCTTCCGCAGCTCAGGCTGAGTGTAACGCAAAAGGCCGTTCCGATATCGTTTGTATCGGTGTTGATGGAAACCAGGGACCGCTGCAGATGATCAAAGATGGCGAGCTTGGCGCAACCGTACTTCAGGATGCAGCTGGACAGGTTAACGCTGGTATCGATGCAATCGTAGCTTCTATCAAGGGTGAGACCGTTGAGAAAAACTACACTGTACCGTTCGTACTTGTTACCTCTGAGAACGTAGACGATTATCTTGCAAAATAATTCAATCGTAGATTGAATACAGATTGAGTACATAAAAAGCAGGTGTGTTCAGAATTCTGAACACACCTGCTTTTAAAGTTATATTAAAATAAATGAAGAATTTTATCTGGCAGCTTCCCAGTCGGCCTGTTTGTCAAAGAATGTAACAGTGATCTTATTGTGGAAGGTTCCGCCGGCTTTCAAAGTGGTCATCATATGGTTCTCTTCCAGGTATTTACGACCTTCCAGATAATTATTAGCTGGTTCCAGACCAAGAACATAATCTTTCTCGCCCATCATCTTCCATTCACACATAACAGGAAGAAGACGCGGATCAAAGGAGATTGCCAGACCTTTCTGAACATCCGGGTTGTAGATCTTGGCGGTTGCCCGTTCACCTTCAAAGGTATGATAGAAGCAGCGTTCATCATAGTTGGCAACTGGCGGGATCATCTTGTTCCACTGATCAACTTCAGGCTCTGCTGCTTCATTTCGTGCAACTACTTTAGCGGAAGAAATATCTACCAGAGCGCTTTCGCTTAACAGTGGATATCCCATGTTCATGTGATAGAGCAGCAGGAACGGCTCATCCTTGCTTCCTTCATTCTTAAACGTATCTTCGATGGTCAGTTCGTTGCTGCCGTAAGCACAGTGATAAGTTCTGACCAGAGAGATCTTCTGATTGAAGATGCAAGCATCTGTCATCTTAGCAGTAACAGTAATATCGCCATTCTCTGAGATATCATAAGATACCTGATCAGCCGGAGTATGAGACATGGTTCCGTGAAGACCATATTCAGTTCCTTCATATTCGGAAGGAGATCCCATGGACTGTACACCACAGGTAGTCAGGAATCCACAGTTGAAGGATTTAAGAAAGTTCAGACCGGTCTTATCATAGTAGGTCGGTGCCGTGTATCCACACACGGAGAAATAAGACAGGTTAATTCCCTGGTAAGACAGCCGTGAGATATCGGCAGAACGGTCTGCACAGATCGTGAACTCCAGTCCGCTTCCATTGTTAACCTCAAACAGCCGCATGTTGTCTCCTTTTCCCCCAATGAGACGGTGTTCTTCCACACGGTAAAGCTGGCTTTCATGGCCAAAATAGTTACGATTCGGGTTTTTCATTTGAATACCTTCTTCCTTTATTTTTTATACGAAATATTATAATGGAAGTACCTTGAATGTGCAAGGAATATGAAAAATTATTTCGTGAAAAATAAAAATATTGGGAAAATGACTTGACATTCGTGAAAAAAAATTTTATCATATAGCCATAAAGAAAAGAACTTATAAATAGCAAAACTATATAAGTATTAGGAGGAAAAGAACTATGTTAATGAACATGAAAGAGTTATTGGCTGTAGCCAATGAGCACAACTTTGCTATCCCGGCATTCAATATTGGTACCGGTCAGATGCTGACAGGCATCATCGCAGAGTGCGAAGCTCAGAAGTCTCCGGTTATCCTGGCTATCCATCCGAGCGAGTTAAAATTCCAGGGCGATGCATTTATCCAGCAGGTAATCAAAGCAGCGAATGACACCAAGATCCCGTGTGTTATCCATCTGGATCATTCCGGACTGAAAGACATCGAGAGAGCTATCAGAGACGGATTTACTTCTGTTATGATCGATGCTTCTCACGAGAGCTTCGAGGACAACGTAGCTATCACCAAGAGAGTTGTTGAACTGGCTCATCCGCTGGGAGTATCTGTAGAGGCAGAGCTTGGTACCATCGGAAGCACCGACAACGATACAGAAGTTGCAGGTGGCGCTACCAACATCATCTACACCAAACCGGAAGAGGCTGTTAAGTTCGTAGAGGAGACCAACTGCGACTGTCTTGCAATTGCAATCGGAACCGCTCATGGTCTGTATCCGAAGGGATTCAAGCCGGAACTGAAACTTGAGCTTCTGAAAGAGATCAAGAAAGTTGTTAATGTTCCGCTGGTACTGCACGGTGGTTCTGGTAACCCGGATAAAGAGATCGGTGAGGCTGCTAAGCTTGGTATCAACAAGATCAACATTTCTTCCGATATCAAAGACGCTCTGTATCAGAAACTGAGAGTTGTTCTGGCTAATGACCCGAAGGTAAGAGAGCCGTTCGAGTTGTATCCGGAAGCTCTGGAAGCAATGAGAGAGGTTGCTCGTCATAAGATTAAACTGTTTGGTTCTGATGACAAAGTTAAATACTACACTCTGTAATTAACAGACTGACAGGAAAGGAGCGGTTCTTCCTATCCGGACAGAACCGCTCCTTTTTCAACATAGGGGGTAAATAAAAATGAAACGTTCTGTAATTAATGCAAACATTGAATGGGCAATGGACCTTTGCAAACGTATGAATTTCCAGATTCCGGATTTCTTCTACTGGACACCGGAAGAGTGGGAAGCAAAAAAAGATCTGACTGAGCGTATGACTTCTGTAGGTCTTGGATGGGACGTAACAGATTACGGCAGCGGAGATTTTGATAAGATCGGTGCTGTTCTTGGAACAATGAGAAACGGAGTTATGGGGGATATGACCCGTCCGTATTGTGAGAAACTCATCGCTATGAAAGATGGACAGATCCTTCCACGTCACTTCCATTATGAGAAAACTGAGGATATCATCAACAGATGTGGTGGAACCCTTTGTGTAGAAGTATGGAATTCCAAACCGGAATCTGAAGGATATGCAGTAGATTATGAGTCAGATGTAACTGTTTACTGCGACGGTATGAAAGTAACAGTACCAGCAGGCGGTGTTGTTAAAGTAACCAATGGTAACAGCATTACCTTAACACCTTATATTTATCATCGGTTCTATGCAGAAGGCGGAGAGCTGATCGTTGGTGAAGTATCCAAAGTAAATGATGATGCAAAAGATAATCATTTCTCTGAGGAGACCCATCATTCAATTGAAGAGGACGAGCCGGTTCGTCATCTGCTCTGCGGTGGTTATGTAATGGAATAATGTAGTAAAGATGATGCACCTCCAGACAGCAGCCTGTATTTGGAGGTGCATTTTTTCACAGCAACGGTATTTAGGAGGATGGGTATTTGAAGAAGATTTTGAATAAGGATGTCTCCAATGTAGTAGATGAGATGCTCCTGGGGTATTTGACAGCATATAAGAGTTTTTACAAAAAAGTAGATGGTTTTAATGCTTTTTATTACAGAGGACACCGAGAAAAGAAGGTTGCACTGGTAGTCGGAGGGGGTTCCGGCCATGAGCCGATGTTCTCAGGATTCTGTGGTGCCGGACTTGCAGATGCAGTTGCATGTGGAAATGTATGTGCATCACCCAATCCGCAGTTGATCAAAGCAGCAGCAAAATCAGTAGATCAGGGAAAAGGCGTTCTGTTTGTATATGGATGTTATGCAGGTGATAATCTGAACTTTGATATGGCAGAGGAGCTTCTGCAGGCTGAGGGTATCAAGACGGCGCATGTGCGTGTGTGGGATGATCTGGCATCTGCACCGAAGGAGAGAATCCCGGACAGACGTGGAATCGCAGGAGATGTGTTCGTGATCAAAGTTGCAGGAGCTGCATGTGATGCAGGATTTGATCTGGACGAAGTGGTTCGTATTACAGAAAAGGCAAGAGATAATGTAAACAGTATCGGTATTGCCACACTTCCGTGTACATTGCCAGGCAATGAGAAACCGACCTTTGAGCTGGCAGATGATGAGATGGAATATGGCATGGGTATTCATGGTGAGCCGGGGATCGAACGTGCAAAGATGGCTCCTGCAGAAGAAATCGTGGATCGTATGTATGCTGAACTGAAAAAAGAGATGGATCTGAAGGAAGGGGACGAAGTTGCAGTTCTTGTAAATGGACTGGGTTCCACACCTCTTCTGGAACTGAACATTGTATATTATGATCTGTACAGACTTCTTCATAAGGATCAGATCAAAGTATATGACGCAGATATCAAAGCCTATGTTACTTCTCAGGAAATGGGAGGATTCTCCATCTCCTTCATGAGAATGGATGATGAATTGAAGAAATATTATGATGCTCCGTGTTATTCTCCATACTATGCAAAAGGCAGCGTGGGAACCGTCATAAAAGCAGAAGGGGCTGACGAGGACGAGCTGATCGAAGAAGAGGAAGAGAACGTGGTAACGGAGATTACCAGAAGTAAGTCTGGTGTTCTGGAAGAACTGAACGGAGAAGATACTCGCAATATGCTGATCTATGTGGCAGATAAGGTAATGGGGAAAAAGGAATATCTGACGGAGATCGACAGTGCTATCGGTGATGGTGATCATGGAATCGGCATGTACGGCGGTATGAAGAAAGCGAAGAAACGGCTGCTTAAGATGGCTGGAGAGACAGATGTATATAAACTGTTTGAGGCAGCCGGAACCGAGATGCTGAACTCCATGGGTGGAGCAAGCGGCGTTATTTTCGGAAGTCTGTATCTGGCAGGAGCCAAAGACATGGAGCCGAAGGAAGCTATCAAAGCCAAAGAACTGGCTGCAATGGAACGGAAATCTTTGCATGCGATCCAGGAACGTGGAAAAGCGGAAGTTGGAGACAAGACCATGGTTGATGCACTTGTGCCTGCAGCAGATGCACTGGAAGCAAATGCAGATAATTCCTTGCTGGATGCATTGAAAGCAGCGGAAGTGGCTGCAAAGCAGGGAGTAGAAGACACGAAGAAGTATGTAGCAAAATTCGGACGTGCCAAATCCCTTCTTGAGCGTGCGATCGGACATCAGGATGCGGGAGCAACTTCTGTATGGCTGATCTTCCAGGGCATGAGAGAATATGTGGAAGATAAGATGGAATAAGTAGAAACGGAGCGAAAACAGATATCATGAAAAAACTTTATTTTGGAAGTAACCTGAAGATGTATAAAGGAATCCAGCAGACAGAGGATTACCTGAAAGAGCTGGTGAAGCTTACTTCAGACATCAGCAGAGACGAGATCGAGCTCTTCATCATCCCGTCTTACACATCATTGGAGCGCGTGGGTAAAACCATTGATCAGAAGTATGTAAAACTTGGTGCGCAGAACATGTGCTGGGAAGAGCAGGGACAGTTTACCGGAGAAATCTCTCCGCTGATGCTTGAGGAAGTTGGAATCAAGCTGGTCATGATCGGTCATTCTGAGAGAAGGCATGTGTTCAGAGAGACAGATGAGGATGAGAGTAAAAAGGTAAGATGTGGACTGGATCATGGATTTACCACTCTTCTGTGCATCGGTGAGACCGCAGAAGAGAAGAAATACGATCTGGGACCGGAAGTGCTGAGAACCCAGTTGAAGGTTGGACTTTCCGGAGTGAAAAAAGAAGATCTTGGACGTGTATGGGTTGCTTATGAACCGGTATGGTCTATCGGTGTCAATGGTACACCGGCTACTGCAGATTATGCAGAGAGAATGCACAAAGAGATTAAGAATTGCCTGGTTGAGCTGTTTGGTGAAGAGGGAAGAGAGATCCCGGCACTGTACGGTGGCAGCGTAAATCCAGGCAATGCGGAAGAGTTGATCGTTCAGCCGTCTATCGATGGTCTGTTCGTAGGACGTGCTGCATGGCAGGCTGATAAGTTCAATGACCTGATTCGTATGGCAAAGAAAAAGTACGAGTCTCAGTAAAACTGATCTAAGAGAAGACTGGAGGAAAATAAAATGAAAATCGCTATTGGATGTGACCCGAATGCACAGGCTGCAAAAGAGGAAGTAATCGCATATATCGCAAAAAAAGGATATGGAGAAGTAACTGATTTCGGAAGTGAAGATCCGATCTACGCTAACGTTGCAATCGCAGTAGGCGAGGCAGTAGCAGCTAAAAAATACGACAGAGGAATCCTGATCTGTGGAACCGGAATCGGTGTATCTATCGCAGCAAACAAAGTTCCGGGTGCTTATGCAGCGCTGGTATCCGATGTATATTCAGCTCAGAGGGCAAGACTCAGCAACGATGCAAATATCATGTGCATGGGTGCATTCACCACAGGAAACAAAGAGAGAGAACTGTTCGTAGATGCATTCCTTACCAATGAATTTGTGCCGGGATGCGCATCTCAGCCGAAGGTAGATGCTTTCCATAAATATGACGAAGAGCATAGCAAATAAGGACATATCATCAACGCAGTTCTATAGAGACAGGAATACTTTCGGGTATTCCTGTCTCTTATTTACAAAGACCAAAAATTCAGGTATTATATGAAATATCAATGAATAAGTTTGCAAAGGAAAATGACCATGTTTAAGAAAAAAAGAGAGACAGATACACTGACACAGCAGCGAACGAGACAATATGTAAAAATGATGCTGGGAGCGTATTTGATCTACACGGCTTACAGTATGGGCAGGGATCTGCATCAGGGTATTCAGGCGGATAATCCTGCGCTGATCATTGCGATTGCGGCTGTATTTGCATTATTTGGTTTATTTTTATGCGTAGCGGGCTTTGCAAAAGCCATGAAGCTCAGCGCAGAAGAATTAAAAGAAAAAGAAAATCTGTCTGATAAGGGGGAAGAGGCGGAAGATGAGAGCGGCGGGAATTGATATCGGAACAACAACGATCAGTGGAGTTGTCCTTGATACAGAAGCAAAAAAGGTACTGAAAGCGAAGACGATTCAGAATGGCAGCTTTATCAAGGCTGAGCATGAGTGGGAGCAGATCCAGGATGTATCTGTGATCCGTACCAAGGCATGTGCGCTTCTGGACGAACTGCTGGAGGAATTTCCTGATGTAGAGGGTATCGGACTGACCGGCCAGATGCATGGAATCGTGTATCTGGACAAAGATGGGGAGTGCGTCAGCCAATTATATACCTGGCAGGATGGAAGAGGTGCGCAGCCGGAATTTGACGGTAAGAGCATTGTTCAGGAAGTACACGAAAAAACAGGACTTACCGTGTCCACAGGCTTTGGCTTGGTGACCCATCTGTATCACTGCAGAAAAGGGATCGTGCCAGAAGGAGCAGCGACCTTCTGTTCGATTGGAGATTACCTTGGTATGAAGCTGACCGGAAGAAAAACTCCGCTGGTGCATGCCAGCAATGCAGGAAGCTTTGGCCTGAATCTGTTTGACAGCGAAAAAGGAGAGTTCCGCAAAGCAGTGCTGGAACAGCTGGGAATGGATACATCCATTCTCCCGGAAGTAACCGGTGATGTGGCAGTGCTTGGTAAGTATAAGGGAATCCCGGTAACTGCTGCACTGGGAGATAACCAGGCAAGCTTTCTTGGGTCTGTGGGATTCAAGGAGAATACCATCCTTCTGAATATAGGAACCAGCGGACAGATATCTGTGTTGTCTGATCAGCTGTTCTCAGGAGAGGGAATCGAGGCAAGACCATTTGTAAATGGAAAATATCTGCTGGTTGGTGCTTCTTTGTGCGGTGGAAGAGCGTATGCGACCCTTGAGAAATTTTTCCGTAGATTTATGAAGAAAGCTACTGGAAATGACGAGCCATTATATGGACTTCTGGAAGAGATGGCTCGTGAGGGAAAAGAGCAGAGTGATAAGATGGAAGTGTCCACACAGTTTGACGGAACCAGGATCAACCCGGATATCCGCGGTGGCATCACGAACTTAAGTGAAGAGAATTTTACTCCGGAAGGACTGACCTATGGGGTGCTTCATGGCATGATCAAAGAGCTGTATGATATGTATCAGATCATCTATAAGGCCACAGGCATTGAAGTCAATCATCTGGTTGCATCCGGTAATGGACTGAGAAAGAATCAAGTGCTTCAGGAGATCAGCAGTGAGATGTTCGGCGCAGAACTGTCACTGGCGATCTACCAGGAAGAGGCAGCCTGCGGTGCCGCCGTCAGCAGTGCCATGGGTGTTGTATAGAACAATATTTGCACAATTTTCATCGAATATTCATAGTACATAAAAAAGCTACTCATAAGAATACAACTTGTGAGTAGCTTTTATTATCTTAATCAACCACCGTAACAGCGGTGATCACCGGCTGATCTGCTGTAGCAACGGTTCCATTATTGTCCTGCACCGGTACAGCCTCGCAGATGGCATCAACCACATCCATACCATCGGTTACATGACCAAAGGCTGCATACTGGCCATCCAGGAAAGTACTGTCCTCATGGACGATGAAGAACTGGGAAGATCCGCTGTCCGGGTCATTGGCACGTGCCATGGAGATGACACCTCTCACATGAGAAATATTTAGGCGTTTGCAAAACGCCACAAGCCGCATAAATACGGCATTTTTTGTTGCCAAATTAAAATAACTCCTCACCGGATATGGTATAATAGAGTTGACAAAAAACTAAAAACCATCTTCCAAGAAAGGAGTTATTCTGATACATATGATACCATATAAACAGCTCTCTTTGGCAGATATTTTTCAAGATTGCCAAAATAAATTTGATAATGACAAACCTGCCTTTCTTTCTCTATTAGAAACTCACATCGACATCGATGAGTTTATTCCGATTTCTTTTAGAAATCATTTTTATGCATCAACGGGAAGATCCCGTAAATACCCTTTGCGCGCTTTTCTGTGGGCTTTGATTATCCAGCATATTTTCTCAATCCCTACAGATCAGCTTCTTCTCACTTTTCTTTCTTACTCCAAACCACTCCGTGATTTCTGTGGTTTCACCAAGGTTCCTGATTCTTCAAAAATCACCCGGTTTAAACAAGATTTTCTTGATGACTTACAGCTCGTTTTTGACAGACTTGTTGATCTGACTGAACCCATTTGTCAGGCTGTTGATTCAGCTAAAGCAGATATGACCATCTTTGATTCTTCAGGCATTGAAGCTTTTGTTGCTGAAAATAACCCAAAGTACGCTAACCGCATTATCAGACAGCTTAAGGCTTATGCGAAAGCTAACCACTTCGATAAGAATTATGACCCTTATAAAGCTGCTTATGGTTCCATGCCTACGCATGCCTCTGCAAATCCAGAGATTAAACAGTTATACATCAACGGTCATTTCTGTTATGTCTTCAAATTTGGCATCATCACCAATGGTCTTGGAATTATCAGACATATCGCTTTTTATAACAAAGCTTTTATGTCTTCCCATCCTGACATTGCCGTTGAAAAGAAATCTGATTCGCCGGATGAAGACAAGTCTGTTCATGATTCCAGACTTTTAATTCCAACTCTGAAAGATTTCTTTTTTAAGCATCCATTGATTAACCCAAAAACTTTCCTTGGCGATGCTGCTTTTGATACTGCGGCACTCTATCCCAAACTTCTTACCGGCGATACTTTCGGAAATCATAAGCATTTTGATAAAGCTTATATCCCACTGAATTCCAGGGCTGGTCTTGAAAAACAGGACTACACAATTAACGAAAATGGGATTCCCTGCTGTCCTCATGATGATTCACTTCCCATGAAATATGAAGGAATATCAAAACTCAGAAGCGGTGTTACCAGATATAAGTTTGTCTGCCCTAAAATCAAGTGGATCAAAAATGAATCTACTGGCAAGTACCAGCGTCACTGCACATGCAATGATCCATGTACAACGTCCTCTTGCGGCAGAATGGTGTATATTTATCCTGAAAAAAACCTTCGTGCCTATCCTGGAGCTATTCGTGGTACAGAAGAATGGAATAACACCTACAAAATCAGAACCACCGTAGAAAGAGGCATTAACCATATCAAAGATAATCTCTGCCTGGCCGGAAGAAGGACTCAAAATGAGAAAACACTTCACGCCGACCTGATTCTTGCAGGTATTACTCAACTGATAACCGTTGTACTTTCTGACAAAATCAATCATCACGAATTTATTCGCAGCTTAAAACCTCTTATTGCTTAGGACTTACCAACTCAATAAAGTCTATGGCTTATTTAAGTGCGCCTAAAATAAAAAGTTATCCACTTTTCATCATTAAAATCATGCTATGCACAATTCCGTTTATATTTTGATTCAAGATTACAAGCGAACATCGTGAGTTTCGCAATTACCTAGAGAAATATTATTTTCCACACCATTTGCAGAGAACTCACCTTTGATGGTCTTCTCAGAACCGCCGGTTCCGTTTCCATTGGGATCGCCGCCCTGGATCATGAATCCGGAGATGATACGATGGAAAGTCAGACCATCGTAAAAGCCTTCATTTGCCAGATTGATAAAGTTGGTTACAGAAATCGGGGCAGTATCTGCATCCAGTTCCAGAGAAATCGTGCCATAGTCTTGTACATCGATGGTCACATGATGAAGACCTGTGAGCAGTTCTCCGTCCTCAGAGGTGTCTGCTGTGTCAGCGGCTCCATCACTGGTCTCGTCAGCTGCAGAGGTCGCTTCAGTAGTCTCGGTAGTATCCGTGGTATCAGTTTTGCTTCCGCATCCGGCCAGCATTGTTGCAGCAAATGCCAGGGTCAGAAGCCATACAGTTATTTTTTTCATGATTTTCATTATTCCTTTCGCTATTCTACATATGTTTCATTTTAAGATTCGTCAGATCGAAAGTCAAATGTAGATTCTGTGAACGTTACAAGATTTTTCCAAAAAAATAAGCAGCCTGTTTCTGCCACCAGCACCAGTCATGGCTTACATCATATCCCCAGTAATCTACAAATGCAGGGATGCCTTTTGCTTTCAGTACGCTGTCAAGCTTGCGGGTATCTGCCAGCAGTTCGTCCTCCCAGGCACCCTGGCCTACGCAGAAATACATGTGGCTTCTGCGGTACAGAGCCATATACGGGTGATCTTCCGGCATGTGCTGGAGACAATGGTATGGAGAGTTCAGGTACACCAGATCATCCATATAGCCGCCCAGAATGTTGGCAGCGTCATAGACACCGCTTAAACAGATGGTTGCATCAAACTGGTCAGGAAAACGGAAAAACAGATTAGCTGCATGAAATGCACCCATGCTGCATCCCATGGTCATGGATAGTTGTCCGGGAGCAGCCTGTTTCATAAAGGGAAGTATTTCGCAGAACAGATATTGCATCCATTTCTCATGCAGGAAGATCCGGTCTCTGGGATTTTTCCAGGTGCAGGACCAGGTCTCTGCATCAATAGTGTCCACGCAGAATAACTGAAGTCTTCCATTTTCGATAAAAGGTCTGCAGGCTTCTACCATGCCAAAGCTCTCAAAGTCATTATGTTTACCGTCCTGAGAAGGAATGACCAGACAGGGTTTTCCTTTGGTTCCATAACGTTTTACGGGCATCTCCCGCCCAAGCCGGTCACTGTACCAGCTTGTTTCCTGTATTTCTATCATGAATTTTCAGATCCTTTCTGCGAAATTTTAGAAGATCGTTTCGCACCTGCAGTTTTACGGACTCGAGTTGTCTTCTTTACCGGTATTTCCGGTAAAACTTCCGGCTCTTTGATCTCCAACGCATATTGACAGAAGGTGTCCATCTGCTCTTTGGATTCAAATCTTGCCAGATACATATAATTGCCCATGCCATGTGCAAGTACTTCCGGAAGTTCCTCGGCAACCTTCAGATATTTGTCCCAGTGTTCAAGAATCTCCTGGTGAGTATGTGCATAAGGATGCTCTTTCCAGCGTCCTACATAGACGCAGAAGGCAGGCGAAGTCTTGGCCTTATGGCGCAGTTTATCATAGATCATCATATCCGCATAGTACTGATAGCAGTTGATGTTATAGGCAAAATTGATCATGTCCGGGGTAGGACCGCCGGAAGGACGCATATTGACCTCCAGACCAACAATCTGACCTTTTTTACCAAGGTATGGATGATCTTCCAGCAGACGGAAAAACTCCAGATGTACGAAGCGTCTGCGTACTTTAAAAGCCTTCAGGCAGGCACGTCCGCAGGCTTTCAGGTCTTCGGCCAGCTGATCTACAATATAGAATTTGATGGAGTTATGGTCGTTCACACAGTCCATAATGGAGATCGGTGTGATATTACCGGTCTCGAAAAGAGGAGTTCCCTTGCTGTTTACAATCGCATCATAAGAGCAGATTTCTCCGGGAACATATTCTTCCATAATATAAGGAATGGATGGAAGATGGCGGAAAAAGTCCAGAAGCTCTGCTTCACAGGTGAGTTTCCAGGTGTCGTTGGCACCGACACCGCAGTCTGGTTTTACGATCACAGGATATCCGACTTCTCTGATGAAGTTCTGTGCCGATGTAAGGTTAGAGATCAGATGGTAACGTGCACAGGGAATGCCGGCTTTTTCGTAACCGGCTTTCATCTTTGATTTGTATTTGATCAGGTCCATATCTTTGGGCTGAAGACCGGTAGTAATATGAAAATCTTCCCGAAGTCTTGCATCCTGGGTCAGCCAGTATTCGTTGTTGCTCTCCAGGTAATCGATCTTTCCATGGTGGAAGGATAAAAATGCAACGGCACGGAACATCTCGTCATAGTTTTCCATATTTGCTACCCGGTAATATTCGGTCAACGCGCTCTTCAGGCGCGGAGACAGACAGTCATAAGGGGTGTCTCCGATGCCGAGGACATTGATGCCGTTTGCCATCAGGGCAACACAGAAATTTTCATAATTGCCGGGAAAGGCCGGGGAAATGAAGATAAAATTGGGCATATAATTCCTTTCACGACGTAAAAACAGTCGTTTTCTATATGATTCAAAAAAGACTGCCGCAAAATGCATTCTGCATTTGCGGCAGTCCCTTTATATTATACCTGTCCGTTCTTGTACCGATCAAGGAAACGGTGGATTCTTTCGTAGGGATCAAGAAGATCACTGACAGATGCATCATGGTTCAGCGTATCGATCAGAAGAGCGATGTATTTGCTCATGTCGCAGCTGATGTAATATTCGCGGGACAGAAGCTCCGGGGTCTGATATACCAGGTTAGTAGTCAGTACGCGATAGAACAATCCTTCTTTGTAAGCCTCATCGAATTTTTCCATACCATTGGTGAACAGACCAAAGGTGGAATACAGGAAGATTCGTTTCGCATGAAGGGCTTTCAGCTTTCTTGCTACATCAATCATGCTTTCACCGGAGGAGATCATGTCATCAATGACCAGAACATCTTTTCCTTCTACATTGCTGCCCAGAAACTCATGGGCAACGATTGGATTGCGTCCATTGATTACTTTCGTGTAATCACGGCGTTTGTAGAACATACCCATGTCTACACCCAGCACATTTGCCAGATAAACTGCACGGCTGGTACCACCCTCATCAGGGCTGATGACCATCAGATGCTCACTGTCTACCTGAATGTCATTTACGTTGGAGAGCAGTGCCTTGATAAACTGGTAAGCAGGCTGTACAGTCTCAAAACCAGACAGCGGGATTGCATTCTGTACACGCGGGTCGTGCGCATCAAAGGTGATGATATTGTCCACACCCATAGATACCAGCTCCTGCAGAGCCAGTGCGCAGTCCAGTGACTCACGGGCAGAACGTTTATGCTGACGGCTCTCATAGAGAAATGGCATGATAACAGTAATACGTCTTGCTTTTCCTCCACAGGCAGCGATAATACGTTTCAGATCCTGATAATGGTCATCAGGTGACATGTGATTGGTATGGCCTGCAAGGTTGTAAGTCAGACTGTGGTTACATACATCTACCATCAGATAAAGATCACGTCCGCGGACAGATTCCTGAACAATTCCTTTTGCTTCACCGGAACCAAAACGGGGAATCTTTGCTCCTACCAGGAAAGATTCCTGCTCATAGCCCTGGAATGCAATGTTATCCTTGTGCTCGTTGGCGCTTTCTTTCCGCCACTGCACCAGATAATCATTGACCTTATCACCCAGCTCTTTACAACTGGGAAGAGGAATGATGCCAAGGGATTCTACCGGGATCGTCTCAAGAACACGTTCACTGCGCTGCTGAATCATAATATGCCCTCCAAAATGTATAAAAATAATCGTATATTCAGAGCCTGCCTCATGAATAGCTCCGAATATGTAAATACCTATATAGATCTACTTCAATGGTTATAACATTTCCTGTGATACAGAGTCAAGGAATTTCACAAAGTTCGGTTGATTTTCCGGCGAATCCGGATATCACTGCCGGTCAGTTTAAGCAAAGTGTACGAACTGGTGATCCTGGAAAAAATACGTTCACTGTACACATCACGGAATTCCCGGATGGACAGGTTCGTGGAGATGATCGTTGACTTTCTCAACAGTGCCCGTTCATTTAGAAGCTGGAACAGCCTGGACACAGTAAAAGTATTGGAAACTTCCGTTCCGCAATCATCCAGGATCAGCAGATCGCTGTCCAGCAGAGCTTCATATTGCTGGTGCAGATTCCACTTATCTGCCGGTGCTCCGATGGACAGAAGCTCAAAGAGCTGAAAGGATGTAAAATAGATTACGGAATGTCCCGTATCCAGAAGCTCTTTGGCGATACAGTTGGATAAAAAGGTCTTTCCGGTTCCTACGGAACCATAGAACAGAATATTCTTAAATTCCTGATCAAATCCATTTACAAACTGATGACAGGTACGGATGATCTCCGGCATGATCTGCTTCTGCTCCTCATCATAGACATCATAAGACAGATGGGAAAAGTTCTCTTCTGCCAGGATCTGATCCAGATGGGAAGAAGAATAGAGCAGACGGATCTCCTGCTGTAAAAAGCAATGGCACTTTTTGCGGCCGATATAACCGGTGTCTTTGCACTCCGGACAAGTATAATGCATCTTAAGATAGTCAGCAGGATAACCGGCGGATAGAAGAAGTCCTTCCTTCTCAGCTTTGAGCAGTGCCAGCTCATCTTTTAAGGACTTCATGGCCCCTGGTTCCTGGTCGATCATCCGCTCCGCCTGACGAAGACTGCAGGCAGAGATCTCTGAGTCGATCTCACGGATCCTGGGGATCTGTTCGTAGATCTGATCGATCCGGGTACATTGAAGCCGGTAATCCTGATATTGGCGGCGGTCATATTCCCGCATGATCGTATCGTACTGTTTATTGGTAAGCGGCATTTGATCCTCCTGTTATTTCTGGCTTTGAAGCAGCATCTCTTCCAGCTTGTCAAAATCATAGTCACGCTGCTGGAAATTGGTGAATCCGGTTGCCCTGGCAGCGGATGGCTTCTTCCGGGTACTGTTCTTCTTCTGATGTTCCTGATCCAGTCGTTCCACATCTGCCAGTGTATGTACTTTCTTTTCGGACCAGCTCTGTAAGATCTTGTCCGCATAGTCAAAATTCGGTTTGTGCAGACGATCCATGGTCCGGCGGCAGGCTTCCAGAACCAGATCCAGGGTGAAATCATAAGTTCCCAGCCATTTTTCGATATAGTCAAGCTCCGGCTGGACCGGATTACGGTCGTTGATGCCGAAGGCCTTCATAATAGCGAAAGTATTGCGCCGGTAAGTGGTAGTCCGTTCTTTTGCCTGAGAGACGGTGGTGATTCCTGCCTCTGCCCAGGCAAGACCTACCTTTTCGATATAATGAATGCTGCTGCTTCCCTTGCAGACACAATACTCTACCAGATACTCCACCAGATCCACAGAAAAATGGAGCTGGTCGTAGAAGTAGAGCAATGTCTCAATCTCGGATGGCGTCAGCATCTTTTTCATATACTGTTCGCAGACAAATAAAAGCTGTCTGCAGTCAGACTGAGAAGTGAACTCGCGTAACTGATCCCGGCTGTATGCCTTACGTTCCGGTACGGCAGATGCAGAAGCAACAGAAGGAACGACAGGAGAAGAACCGGGGGTGGCGACAGAGGCATGTCTGTCGGGCTGACCAGCAGTTCGTAAGTGGGACGGCTCACAAAGATAGATGCCAAGAAGCACATTGGAGGCATTACACTCCAGCTTCAACAGTCCCTGCTTTTCCCAGTATTTAAACGCGCGGAGAATGTCACTTTCCGTACAGTCCAGTACATCTGCCAGACCGATCACAGACAGCTCTCTGGTGCTGTCACCAAGCGAACGAAGCAGGTACAGATAGACCTTCACATATTCACCATTAGCTCCCGGCATATATTCATCCAGGAAAATATTGGAAATAGAAGTAGTACCGACAGAAGTGCCGGTTGTTAACGTAAAATGACTCATAAATCAGTATCCTCCACCTATTACGGAGTATAGCACAGCTTATCCAAAAAAGAAATAGCCCACACTTTCCTCTGTGGATACTTTTGAGGGAATGTGGATAATGTGGATAACTTGGTGGATAGTTACATTTATGGGAAACCTGTTTCGACAAAAAATGACCAGAAATACAAGGATTTTCAAGAATTTGTCGAATGGTGTCGAAATGTATTATGTAAATCTGTTTTCCACGAAAAAATCCACATGTTTATGCAGCATATTATGTTGATAAACATGTGGATAATGTGGATAACTTTATCTCTGAAGTAGATTTTCCCCGATTTTCAGCACATCTCCGGCACCCATAGTTATCAACAGATCACCGTGCATACAATTTTTTAATAAAAATTCTTCAATCTCTTCAAATGTGGAAAAGTAATCGCAGTCTTTTCCTATTTTATGCAGTTCTGCCTGCAGAGTTCTGGAGCTGATTCCCAGGTTGTCAGTTTCCCTGGCCGGGTAGATCTCTGCCAGTACTACATGGTCGGCAAGGGAAAGTGCTTCCGCAAACTCGTGCATGAATGCGCGGGTACGGGTATAGGTGTGAGGCTGGAACACACACCAGATCTCACGATGCGGATAATTGGCAGCAGCCTTCAGGGTTGCCCGGATCTCGGACGGATGATGGGCATAATCATCGATAATGGTGACACCGTTCACTTCTCCTTTGTACTGGAAACGACGGTCTGTTCCGTGGAACATAGCCAGACCTTCGGAAGCAGTCTTGAAATCAAAGCCAAGTTCCATGGTGGTCGCCAGGGCAGCCAATGCATTGGATACGTTGTGGATACCTGGTACATGAAGCTCTACCGGCCCTACAGGGGTTCCTTTGTGAACCAGTGTGAAGGATGCGCAGCCCTGTCTGTCATAGGTAATATCGGAAGCGGTGTAATCTGCCTCGCCGGACACTTTGTATGTGACCAGATCAGCATCCACACTATCGGTGATCTCGTCTATGTTCTTGATATCGCCATTCATTACCAGCAGCCCGTGTGCCGGGAGCAGTTCTGCAAACCGATGGAAGGAGTGGCGGATATCAGCAAGATCCTTGAAGAAATCCAGGTGGTCTTCCTCAATGTTCAGGATCACGTCCACAGTCGGGAAAAAGGACAGGAAGCTGTTGGTGTACTCACATGCTTCGGTCAGAAACAGATCTGATCTGCCAACGCGGATATTTCCACCGATCTCCGGCAGGATACCACCCACGGAGATGGTAGGATCTGCCTGTGCTTCCAGAAGGATCATGGAGATCATGGAAGTGGTAGTAGTCTTTCCGTGAGTACCGGCAACAGCGATGGCCGTCTTGTAGTTACGCATGATTTCACCCAGCAGTTCAGCTCTGGTCAGCATGGGAATGCCAGCGGATCTGGCAGCGGCAAACTCGGCATTATCCGGATGGATAGCGGCAGTGTAGACGACCACATCGATGCCTGGTTTGATATTGTCGGCAGTCTGTCCGTAGAAGACAGTTGCTCCCTTCTCTTCCAGATGTCTGGTCAGTTCGGACCGCTGACTGTCAGAACCTGAGATGGTAAAGCCTTCCTGAAGCAGAACTTCAGCCAGACCACTCATACTGATGCCTCCGATACCGATGAAATGTACATGTACCGGTGAGTCAAAATTTATCTGATACATAAGAAATCCTCATTTCTGTTTTTTCCTATTATTATATCGTCTTCAGAAGAAAAATCAACGCACTTCTGTCAGAAAAGACCGGGTAATATCATTTTGAACAAAAAAGCATGAAATCATATAGCAAAAATGACGAAAACAAGATGAAAATTTATCAAAAACAAGAAAAAACTGTCGAAAAATGTTAAAAAACGATGAATGTTTTTCTTTGTAAATGTTCACTATTTACAAAAGGTGTGCTATAATACAGACATCAAAGCATTATAATGTTTGCATCAAGAGGTGATAGCGTGATTAAAAAAGAAATGATAGCCATGTTGTTAGCCGGCGGTCAGGGAAGCAGATTAGGCGTGCTTACTGCAAAGGTTGCAAAACCTGCAGTTGCCTTTGGCGGCAAGTACCGGATCATTGACTTTCCATTGAGCAACTGCATCAATTCCGGAATCGATACGGTTGGTGTACTTACTCAGTACCAGCCTCTGCGGTTGAACACACACATCGGGATCGGAATGCCGTGGGATCTGGATCGTAACAACGGAGGAGTAACTATTCTCTCACCATATGAGAGAAGCGCCGGAAGTGACTGGTATTCCGGCACAGCCAATGCCATTTACCAGAACATTGACTATATTGATACATATAATCCAGAATATGTCCTGATTTTGTCAGGTGACCATATTTATAAGATGGATTATGAAGTGATGCTGGATTATCACAAAGAGAATAACGCAGCAGTGACGATTGCCTGCATGCCGGTTCCGTGGGAAGAGGCGGGCAGATTTGGTGTAGTCATCACAGATGAGAACGGACAGATCAATGAATTTGAAGAGAAGCCGGAGAAGCCGAGAAGTAATCTGGCATCCATGGGAATCTATATTTTTACGTGGAAAGTATTGAGAGAAGCACTGATCCGCATGAAGGACGTGCCGGGATGTGATTTCGGAAAGCATATCCTGCCAGACTGCCTGGAACGGGGCGAGCGGTTGTTTGCTTATGAGTACAACGGATACTGGAAAGATGTAGGAACTCTTGGATCTTACTGGGAAGCCAACATGGAGCTGATCGATATCATACCGGAATTTAACCTGTATGAAGAATTCTGGAAGATCTATACCAAGAGTGATGCGTTACCGCCCCTTTACGTATCGGAGGATGGATTTATTGAGCGCAGTATTGTCTGCGGCAATTCTACGATTGAAGGAACGGTGATAGGATCTGTGATCGGAGCAGGTGTTACCATTGGAAAGGGAGCAGTGGTACGTGACTCGATCATTATGAAAGACACTGTGATCGGACCTGGCTGTACGGTGGACAAGTCCATCATTGCAGAAGAAGTCGTGATCGGTGAGAACTGTAAGCTGGGTGTGGGAGAAAATATTCCGAACAAAGTAAATCCAAAGGTATACTCCTATGGTCTGGTAACGATTGGAGAGAAGACAGAGATTCCGGCAAATGTTCAGATCGGTCTTAACACTGCGATTTCCGGTAAGACGGAAGAAGCGGACTATCCGGACGGAATACTTGCAAGCGGCGAGACTTTGATTAAGGCGGGTGATAGAACATGAGAGCAATAGGAATCATTTTAGCGGGCGGCAACAATCACAGAATGAAAGAACTGTCCAGCAAGCGTGCCATTGCGGCCATGCCGGTGGCTGGAAGCTACCGAAGCATTGATTTTTCATTGAGCAACATGTCCAACTCTCATGTACAGAAGGTTGCAGTGCTGACGCAGTACAATTCACGGTCCTTAAATGAACACCTCAGTTCATCCAAATGGTGGGATTTCGGAAGAAAGCAGGGCGGCTTATATATTTTCACACCGACTGTGACAGCAGAGAACAGCTATTGGTACAGAGGAACGGCAGATGCCATCTGGCAGAACATTGACTGGTTAAAGCAAAGCCATGAACCATATGTGGTGATCGCATCCGGCGATGGCGTCTACAAGATGGACTACAATAAAGTTCTGGAATATCACATTGACAAAAAAGCAGATATTACGGTTGTGTGCAAGGAGATGCCACAGGATACGGACATGAGCCGCTTTGGTGTGATCAAAGCGGACGAGACCGGCAGAGTCATGGATTTTGAAGAAAAGCCGATGGCGACAGATGCCCATCTGGTTTCCTGTGGAATCTATATTATCCGACGCAGACAGCTCATCGAACTGATTGAGAAATGTGCGGAAGAGGATCGGTACGATTTTGTAAGAGACATTCTGGTTCGTTATAAGAATGTGAAACGAATCTACGCATATAAGATGGATACTTACTGGAACAGTATCGCATCTGTGGATGCATATTACCAGACCAACATGGATTTCCTGAAAGCAGATGTGAGAAAGCATTTTCTGCACGATTACCCGGATATTTATTCCAAGGTTCAGGATCTTCCGCCTGCAAAATATAATGCAGGAGCCAATGTAAAGAACAGTCTGGTTGCCAGCGGCTGTATCATCAATGGCACGGTGGAGAATTCTGTATTGTTTAAGAAAGTATTCGTTGGAAATAACTGCGTGATCAGAAATTCCATTATTCTCAATGATGTATATCTGGGTGACAACACCTGTATCGAAAACTGCATCGTGGAGAGCAGAGATACCATTCGAGCCAATTCCCGCTACGTAGGGGAAGACGGTGTAAAAGTGGTGATAGAAAAAAATGAAAGATATATTATGTGATGATACCAGGGTAGAAAGGTCGGAAATCCGATGCAAGCTTGCTTGCAGGAGGATTTATGAACTTGAGACCCGCCAAAAACATGAGTAAGCAGCCATTTTTGTAAAAAATGAGCGAATTACGAATGTTTTTGAGGATTGTGGGAGTGCGAAGCACGGAACAATCCGGTATCAGTTGTTGCAAAACATTGTTTGCTTCAATATCGTATATACAAAAACATAAAAATACAATATACAGGGGTGTCTTATGAAAATTACAGATGTACGGATAAGAAAAGTTGCCAGAGAAGGCAAGATGAAGGCGGTGGTGTCTATCACCATAGATGAAGAGTTCGTCGTTCATGATATTAAAGTGATTGAAGGAGAGAAAGGACTGTTTATCGCGATGCCAAGCCGTAAAGCGTCTGATGGAGAGTATCGAGATATTGCACACCCGATCAATTCTTCCACACGTGACTGCATTCAGTCTCTGATCCTTGAAAAATATCAGAGTACCATTGAAGCGGCAGCAGTAGAATAAAAAGTTACATAATTAAAATTTATAAGGACAAGAAAAAAGAAGAGGAGCGATACACCAATTGGTGTACCACTCCTCTTCTTTTTTGAATTCACACAAAAACTTTAAGATTACTCCAATTTTTTCGGTGGAGCACAACTTTCGTGTTTGGCCAGATAGAAAGGAAGTCAGATCTGGCTGCCGGCGCAGAGAAGGGCATATCCCCGGAATTTACTGCGTAAAGAAAAATAAAACTATACAGCATGTGTCAGATTTTTCTGAACCTGACTGATGAGCTGTGAATTCTCTGAATAAATTTTGTAATTGTTTATATAATATTTTGCAATCAGTTTCATAATAACACTCCTTGTATAAATGAGAGTCCTGTATTCATGATTCCTGCCAGAATCATGACCAGAATTGGATTTATTTTATATTTTTGCAGAAGGACTGCAGAAATGATGAAAATAAAAACCAGACTCCAATGGGTACTCCTAAGAGTAATGGCAGTTTTGATTCCCCAGAAAGCGGTTTTCAGAATGGAGACACCTGCGGCGGCTATCATGGCAACTACAGCCGGACGCAGAGTAGCAAGAACACTCTGGAAAACGGATAAGTTTCTGTATTTAAGATAAAAGGATGCAATCAGGGTTACAATAAGGCAGGAGGGTAAAATGCACCCCAGAGTTGCGACCAGAGCACCTGGAATCCCAGCTATGCGGATCCCTACAAAGGTAGCAGAGTTGACAGCAATAGGTCCAGGTGTCATCTGGGAAATGGTGATTAGATCGGTAAATTCTGTCATAGAAAGCCAATGGTGTCCATTTACAACTTGTCCTTGGATAAGTGGCATGGCTGCATAACCACCACCAAAACTGAAGAGTCCAATTTGTAAAAAACTTAGAAAAAGTTCCAAATAAATCATGATGCAGAGGGCCTCCTTCTTTGATACGATATTTTTAATATGCCAAGAGCTCCACATATTAGGATAATATAGATAACATTGACCTGAAAGATACAAGATGCTGTAAAAGCAGCAAACATAATGACATTGGAAAGGCAATTGTGCTCATGTAATATACCTCCGGCCATTTCATAAACGACAATGGCGATCACTGCACCTACACCGGACTGCATTCCCTCAAGCATCTGACTTACCAGTAAATTATCCCGAAAAGCTGTGTAAAAGAGCGAAATAACGGAGATAATGAGAAAAGGTGGTAGAATTGTTCCGACAATAGAAACAGCAGCACCAATCAGGCCTGCCAGCTTATATCCTACCACAATGGCACCGTTGACAGCGATAGCACCGGGAGCGGATTGGGCAATCGCTACTAGATCCAGCATCTCATCTTCATCAATCCAGTGGTATTCATCCACAAATTTCTTTTTCATCAAGGTAACAATTACATATCCACCGCCGAAAGTAAAAGCACTGAGATATAGGGTTGATATAAATATTTTTAATAACACATGTTTTTTATCCTGCATAGGAAATTCCTCCTTTTTAATAACACTTGTTTTGAAGAATTGTCTACTATCCCTTCCCAAAACAGTATAAAAAATTTTTAACTATATGTAAAATAGTATTATCCTATAATTATCATAATAATTTCATTATAAAGGAAAAGAAAATGACACTGAGACATATGAAAATTTATGTGGCTGTATTTCACCATAGTAATATAACAAAGGCTGCAGAGGAACTTCATCTTGCACAGCCGTCGGTCAGTCTGGCAATCAAAGAACTGGAAGAATACTACGGAATTCGTCTGTTTGAACGTATGGGGCGCAGGATTCTTCCCACAGAGGGAGGCAAGGAATTTTATGGTTATGCGCTTCATATAGTTTCGTTATTTGATGAAATGGAAAAAAAGGTTCGAAACTGGGATGCTATCGGTAATTTACGTGTGGGAGCCAGTATCACGATTGGAACACAACTTTTACCGGAATTCCGTCGTCTCTTTCTGCAACACTGCACTCCTTTTGATTAGCGATTTTTCTCCACACCCCTTGCAAAACAGAAAGAGGCATGATATAACATGACCAGAAGAACCGAAATGGTCATTTGGATGGTGGACGAGCTTGGCTCTTACCGACTATGAAACAGAACAACTTCACAAGGCGCTTCTTTGGCTGCCGCGACGGTGCGGGGACTGATTCTCACAGTTTCCCATAAGGAGCAGATTGGGGAGTTGTATCCGCAGGTGCTGGAAGCACTGGTGTACGGCGCTTGCAGGGAGCTATTTGAATACGCAGAAAGGCCGCAGAAATGCGGCTTTTCCAAGACATACAGGTTAGCCACATCTAACCGCACAGCTGCGCACACCGATTAGATAAATCTAAAGCCAAAAGGAATGAAAGAGATGCGAGAACACAAGAATTTCTGGGACAAAAATGCCGGACGTTACGACCGCTTTATGCGAAAGGATCGGGCGGCGTATGACGAGATGTATGTGCTGATCCGGCCGGTTGTAAAAGCCAAGACGGTGTTGGAGCTGGCGACCGGCACGGGATTGATCGCAAAACACATCGTAAACGCGGCGGCGCACATCGAGGCGACGGACGCCTCCGCAGAGATGATCGCCGAGGCAAAGCGGGATAATCGCTCAGCAAAGCTGTACTTTTCCGTGCAGGATATGTTCTGCCTGCCCTATGCGAAGGAGTCCTTCGACGTGGTGATCGTGTCCAACGCACTGCACATCGTGCCGCAGCCGGAGAAGGCCCTTGCCGAGATACGCCGGGTGCTGAAGGACGACGGTGTGCTCATCGCGCCCACCTTTACCCATGCGGGAAACTCGTTTTCCGGCAAGGTCAGGGCATTTTTTATGAGCGATGTGCAGGCTTCTCTCTCCGCAGCAAGTGGACGAGCGCGGAATACCTGCGCTTCCTGCAGTCAGAAACGGCTGGACGGTGCGGAAAAGCGCTGTTCTGAAGGCATCCTTCCCGCTGACCTATGCGGAATGTGTGAAATTGGAGGTGTGATAAGATGTCATTTTTTGAGAACACCAGAAAACCTGTGGGGCTTGGCGGGAAAATCATGGTCGCCATGATGAACCTGGGGCACAGTCCTGTGGCACGGTGGGGACTTCGCTTTTTGGAGCTTACTCTGGACGCCAAGGTGCTGGACTGCGGCTGCGGCGGAGGGGCGAACATCAAGAGACTTCTGAAAAAATGCCCGGAGGGTATTGTCAAGGGCATTGACTATTCCCCCGTCAGTGTGGAGAAATCCAAAAAGGTCAACGAGGCCGCCATAGCGAGGGCCGCTGCACCGTTCTGCAAGGCAGCGTGGCAGATATGATCTTTGCAGGCGACTGGTTCGATGCGGTAACGGCCTTTGAAACCGTCTATTTCTGGCCCGATCTGCCGCAGTGCTTCCGGGAGGTTTACCGGGTGCTGAAGCCCGGCGGGACATTACTCATCTGCAACGAAAGCAACGGCGATACGGACAAGGACAAGAAGTGGACGGAGATCATCGGCGGCATGACCATCTACAAGGACGCCGAGCTGAAGACGTATCTGGAGCAGGCGGGCTTTCACGATGTGCAGATACACAAAAAGAAAAGCTGGCTCTGCATTACGGCGTGGAAATGAGGGGGCTAAATCATGAGTATCTTTGCATCTATCTTACGCAGCGTATACAAGCTCTCCGGCGCGAAAAAGGCGTTCGCCTTGCCGGAGGATGCACTGCGAAAGGAAATTGAAAAGCAGAACCGGCATCGTGGCGTTTTTACGCCCACCGACCGCAAGGCATATTATGAAACGATCGCGGTAAACGGCTTTCCCTGCCTGATCGTGCGAGAGCATCCGAAGCCGTCCGAGCGCGCGATTCTCTATTTCTTTGGCGGCGGCATGGTGATCGGCCCCGATAAGGGCGACCTGCCTGTGATGCGCAAGCTCTGCAGCGAGACCGGCTGTGATGTGTGGTTTCCGTTTTACCCGCTCTGCATGGAACACTGTATTACTGAAACATACGCGATGGTGTACGAATGTTATCGAAAAATGATTACACTGTACGGCGGCGGAAATGTCAGCACCTGTGGTTTTTCCTCTGGCGGTGCGCTGGCTCTGGGGATCGCGGCGCACAACAGCGCGCAGCCTGAGCCGCTGCCGCAGCCACGGCATATCGTCGCCGTATCTCCCGGCGAAGTGCCGTGGAACGATGGCGAAAAATCGCGGATGCAGGCGCTCAATAAGCGGGACGTTTCCATCGACTATGCCTTTATGGTGACAGTGGAAAAGTTCATGCGGCATGGCTGCGAGAATGTGCCGGACTATATGCTCTCCGGCTCCCGGGGAGATTTTACCGGCGTAGGCGATATTCACTTCTTCTATTCTGCCGACGAGGTGCTCTACGGTGCTTTGCCGGACTTTGAGGAAGCCTGCAAACGGGCAAATGTCCCCTATACGGTGTCCGCCCGCCCGAAGATGGTGCATTGCTACTGTATGCTGCCGATCTTCAAGGAGGCAAAGGAGGACTTTGCGAAAATCGTGGACATTTTGAAAAAATGAGATTGGAAACGGTCGTGTGATGATTGAAACACGGAGGAAGAACCATGGAACGAAAAGAAGCCATTCGCGGTGCGTACCGAATGACGGGCGGAAACAGTTTTTATGACGGCATGATCACCTGCTCTACTCTGAGCGGGAAAGCGGTGTGCCGCTTGGTGTGGGCAATGAACAAGGCGGAAAACGACGCCTATCTGGAAGAGGCAATGTCCGGTATTCCGGAGCATTTCTCCGGCAAGCTGCTGGAAGTGCCGGTGGGAACAGGGATTCTGACCATGCCGGTTTATCAGATTATGCCGAAGGCGGACATTATCTGTCTCGATTATTCGCCCGATATGATGAGGCAGGCACGAGAAAAGGCTGACCGCCTGCACCTGAAAAATGTAACCTTCCGGCAGGGAGATGTGGGAGCACTCTCCTATGCAGACGACACCTTCGACATCGTTTTGTCGCTGAACGGCTTTCATGCTTTTCCGGACAAGGAAGCCGCCTATCGGGAGGTTTTCCGGGTTTTGAGACCCGGCGGGACATTCTGCGGCTGCTTTTATGTGATGGGCGAGCACAAGCGGACGGATTGGTTTGTCCGGCATGTTTATGAAAAGGCAGGCTTTTTCACACCGCCCTATGAGACGGTTTCTAGTCTGAAAGCACGGCTGGATGGAATGTATACGGATGTGGACATGGGAAACCTGAAAATCATGGCATGGTTTGTCTGTCGGAAAGCGGGCTTCAGGAGGAATCGGTAATGCTTTTACAGGTGATTTTGGAAGGCATCGGGCTGGGCGTTCTGCTCATTTTGGTTTGCGCCATCGGTATCCGCAAGGGCGCGGTGGGCATGGTGCATCTTTACAGCCAAGGATAAGGGCAAAAAGTGGCTGTTCGGCACAATTGGTATGGCGGTCATTTCGGCAGCACTGGCGGCGATTATGATGCTTTTTATGAAAAAATAAGGTGATAGAAATGCTGTTTCAAACATATGGCGACAGGAGGAATCCTGCCGTGCTGTTCTTTCATGCAATGGGTGTGACAGGAGCGAGCAGCGAACCGATTGCGAGGTATTTGCAGGATCGATATTTCTGCATCTTGCCCACCTCCACCGTTTACTGCGAGGGGCAGAAATATGTCAGCAAGCTGGACGAAATACGGCAGGTGGAGGACTTTCTGCATCGACAGGGCGTGGAGCGGCTGGCGATGGTGGTCGCTTCTTCCATCGGTGCAGACCTTGCCATGGCGTTTCTGACGCAGACGAAGCTGCCCGTGGAGCACGCTTTCTTTGACGGCGGGCAGTTCGCCCAAATCGGAAAGGGCACGCGCCGTATCATGACGCCGTTTCTGTATTTTGCCATCAAGAGCCTATATTGGTCGAAGGGCGGTACGCTGAAAAAGATACTGTGGTGTGACGACGATTCCATAAAGTCGTATTTTATAGACGCAGGGAAAAATCTGACCTATACAAATTTGCGGAGGCAGATTTCGGACAGTCTGGAGGATAAACCCTTTCCGCCGCTTTCAAAAGAATTGCAAAAACATACCTATTTCGAGTTTGGCAGTATAGAAGATCATTTCAAATACCGTCAAGCAGTGATGGAAGCCTACCCCTGCGGCCATTATCCCGTGTTTGAGGGGAATGATCATATGCAATATCAGATTCGCGATCCAAAGGGGTTTGCCGAAATGCTGGCACACATCGCCGAGCGTGACTGTATGCCGGAACTGCCATTTATCAGAAAGTGAGTGATACCCATGAAATACAAAATCGAGAAAAACACCGTACAGGAGACGCTGATCATTCCGCTGTATGCGCGGAAGGTCTGCTCAGAACTATACCCGAATCTCTACCGGGACGAAACAGCGGTTCGCCTGATTGACGAGATCGACTACGATTTTTCAGAGGCGGAGAAAAACTCCCGCGGCCTGATGCAGCGTTTCGGTTCACTGGAGGTGGCCATGCGGCAGAATGACCTTGCTTTTGAGGTGCGGGATTATCTGAAATCTCACCCCAATGCGGCGGTGGTCAATCTGGGATGCGGGCTGGACAGCACTGGAAGAAGCTGCGACAACGGCAGCTGTAAAATTTACAATCTGGACTTTCCCGATGTCATAGCTGTGCGTAACGAGCTTTTGCCCGCCGGGGAGCGTGAGGAAAATATCCCATGCGATTTGAACAATACCGAATGGTTTAGAAAAATTGACTCTTCAAACGGCGCGGTATTCTTTTCCTCCGGGGTGTTCTACTACTTTTTGACTGAGCAGGTCAAGACGCTGGTACAGCAAATGGCAGACGCTTTTCCGGGCAGCGTGCTGGTGTTTGACGCTGCAAATCGGACGGCGGTGAAGATGATTGCAAAAACATGGCTCAAAAGCGCGAAAATCAAGGATGTCGGCGCATATTTTGCGGTTTCGGACGCTCCCCAAGAGATCAGTGCGTGGGATAGCCGCTTGCAGGTCACCAGCCGAGGCTATATGCTTGGCTACACCGATTTGAAAGACCCATCCGTCAGCGGATTTTTCCGTTTTCTCGCCAGGGTCGGTGACGGAATGATGAAGATGCAGATTGTAAAGATCAGATTTGGAGGCAAGCAATGAAAATTCTGGTATATGGTGCAGGCGTTCTGGGGTGCAATCTGGCAAGAAATCTGCTGCGCGCCGGAAAGGATGTCACTCTGCTTGCGCGGGGAAACTGGGCTGCGGAGATCAAGCAGAATGGCCTGCGGATCAAGGACAAATTTTCGCTCCGCACCTCGGTCAGCCGCATTCCGGTAGTGACTGAACTTGCACCGGATGCAATGTACGATGTGATTTTTGTGGTCCTGCGCTATACACAGCTGGATTCCGCTCTGGACACGCTGCGGGCGAATCGGACGAAGAACATCGTTTTTGTGGGGAACAATGTGCAGGCGAGGGCGCTGGCGGCGGCACTGCCGGAAAAGAACGTCCTGTTTGCCTTTGCGCTTTCTGCGGGGCATCGGGAGGCTGACCGGGTGGTCTCCATCGACCTGAAGAAGATCACCATCGGGCAGCTGACGGGTGCAACCTCCAATAAACAGTTGATCGGGCACATCTTCCACGGCACAAAATATAAGGTTGTTTACGAGCCGAACATGGAGGACTATCTGCTCTGCCATGCTGCGTTTGTGATGCCTGCGGCCTTCGCCTGCTATAAGACAGACGGCGACCTGAAAAAGCTCAGGGGAGATACCGCGTACCTGAACCGTGTGCTGGATGCCAACATTGAGGGATACCGCGCCATCCGAGATGCCGGGCACACCATTCTGCCCAAGGAGGATGCAGACTTTGAAGGGGAGAAATACCGCAAGACCTGCTTGCGCTTTTTCAAGCTGATGTGTGCCACCTCGCTGGGCAAGCTCTGCGCCTCCGACCACGCAATGAACGCCATCGATGAAATGAGTGCGCTGAACCGGGATCTTAAGAAATTTTTTGATGAAACGGGCGCAGTCTACCCGGTGTGGCAGGCACTGGAAGCGGAAGCCGGGAGGTATCTGCAATGAAATATGCTGGAATGCCCTTTGGAATGTGGACGCTGTTTGCCGGTTCCTTTCAAGAGCAGCTGACCGCGGTGCTGGGCTATGATGCAGACACTGCAAAAGCCATACAAAGACTCAAAACTGCGTGTGGGATGTCCGGCGATTTATCTTGCTCACTAACTTGGTCACTGACTAAGTTTTTCTGACTACCAGTTTACAGAAAACAGAATAGAATCGTCTTCGATGCCTCGTTGGGAAACCAACGGGGTATTTTTTGCTCTGAATCAGACGATACAGAGCATGGGAAAGGTTAGAACTAACAGTATGGAAAATAATATACAGCATAGATGTAAATATTGCTTGGATATGTGGACTATTGTCCTTGAAATGCTCCTTTAAATATGATATCATTAGTTCGGATAAAGCGAAATAATGAAATGGAGGCTCTGACATGATCGTATTAGACCTTGAGTTAAAGGGAATTTATGGATTCAATGATTTTCATATCAATTTCAGTTATCCCAAAAAGATTGTCAATTCGATTATCGATCAGGAACATCTGAAAGGAAGAGAGCGATTTCGCTATAAGAAGGCTGTAATTCTTATGGGAGCAAATGCTACAGGAAAGACCAACCTTGGAAAGGCTTTGCTTCGTATTTTTGGATATATGACTGATGGAAATCCAACATCGTTGTATGAGATGGTTGCAGACGATAAGGGATACTTCAGTATTGATTTTGTAAATCGTGATTACCGCTTGCAGCGTTTATCAGCTCAGATTGATGCAGCTAATCAGGAGATTGACATTCAGTATCAGATCGCAGACATTGATACGATGGATTCGTATGAAAAATGTGTAAAGAAGCTGAAAGATCAAACGATAGAGGCAACCAGAACTACGACAGCACTTAAGAAGCTGGTAGGTGCTGTTCGATATCGTTTTACATATCCTGAAATAGAAAAATCCTTGAAACTTACAGGTGCGAATAAAAGCATCTTGTTGAAGACGCTGCGTGCTGTTATTGGAACGCTTGATCCTACATTACAGGATGTTAGTTTATCAAAAGACTCGAAGGATACCTTTATTATTCGGCGCGGTGGAACGGAAATCATCATAATAGAAGGAGATGAAGAAATTGCTAAAGAGCTTCAAGACGGAAATCAATCCGACAGTCGAGCAGAAAATCAAAATTAACAAGACCATTGGCACTTGCAGATATGTATATAATTTTTACAGAGAGGTCGACTTGGATTACTAAAGGTTCCAAAAAGAAACTGTAAATCATTCCTATGATAGTAAGGATCGTTACGAGTACGATTGAGGCTACACAGGTCACCATGGTTGCTTTGACGGATTCTTCATTGGTGTATTTATCCCAGACTTCTTTCTTTTTTTATTCTGGAAGTAGTCAAACACAAAGAAAACAACAGCTATTGCGCATAGAATATAATTGATTGCTTTATTTGTTATAAAGTAGACATTTATTAATCCGATTGCGATGAGAATAAGAGTTTGTATGTCCTGACCTAATAGTACCTGTCTGCTGACGCTGATTATTTTATTGTATCCTCCCTGATATGTGATATATCTAGGCGTTTGCAAAACGCCACAAGCCGCATAAATACGGCATTTTTTGTTGCCAAATTAAAATAACTCCTCACCGGATATGGTATAATAGAGTTGACAAAAAACTAAAAACCATCTTCCAAGAAAGGAGTTATTCTGATACATATGATACCATATAAACAGCTCTCTTTGGCAGATATTTTTCAAGATTGCCAAAATAAATTTGATAATGACAAACCTGCCTTTCTTTCTCTATTAGAAACTCACATCGACATCGATGAGTTTATTCCGATTTCTTTTAGAAATCATTTTTATGCATCAACGGGAAGATCCCGTAAATACCCTTTGCGCGCTTTTCTGTGGGCTTTGATTATCCAGCATATTTTCTCAATCCCTACAGATCAGCTTCTTCTCACTTTTCTTTCTTACTCCAAACCACTCCGTGATTTCTGTGGTTTCACCAAGGTTCCTGATTCTTCAAAAATCACCCGGTTTAAACAAGATTTTCTTGATGACTTACAGCTCGTTTTTGACAGACTTGTTGATCTGACTGAACCCATTTGTCAGGCTGTTGATTCAGCTAAAGCAGATATGACCATCTTTGATTCTTCAGGCATTGAAGCTTTTGTTGCTGAAAATAACCCAAAGTACGCTAACCGCATTATCAGACAGCTTAAGGCTTATGCGAAAGCTAACCACTTCGATAAGAATTATGACCCTTATAAAGCTGCTTATGGTTCCATGCCTACGCATGCCTCTGCAAATCCAGAGATTAAACAGTTATACATCAACGGTCATTTCTGTTATGTCTTCAAATTTGGCATCATCACCAATGGTCTTGGAATTATCAGACATATCGCTTTTTATAACAAAGCTTTTATGTCTTCCCATCCTGACATTGCCGTTGAAAAGAAATCTGATTCGCCGGATGAAGACAAGTCTGTTCATGATTCCAGACTTTTAATTCCAACTCTGAAAGATTTCTTTTTTAAGCATCCATTGATTAACCCAAAAACTTTCCTTGGCGATGCTGCTTTTGATACTGCGGCACTCTATCCCAAACTTCTTACCGGCGATACTTTCGGAAATCATAAGCATTTTGATAAAGCTTATATCCCACTGAATTCCAGGGCTGGTCTTGAAAAACAGGACTACACAATTAACGAAAATGGGATTCCCTGCTGTCCTCATGATGATTCACTTCCCATGAAATATGAAGGAATATCAAAACTCAGAAGCGGTGTTACCAGATATAAGTTTGTCTGCCCTAAAATCAAGTGGATCAAAAATGAATCTACTGGCAAGTACCAGCGTCACTGCACATGCAATGATCCATGTACAACGTCCTCTTGCGGCAGAATGGTGTATATTTATCCTGAAAAAAACCTTCGTGCCTATCCTGGAGCTATTCGTGGTACAGAAGAATGGAATAACACCTACAAAATCAGAACCACCGTAGAAAGAGGCATTAACCATATCAAAGATAATCTCTGCCTGGCCGGAAGAAGGACTCAAAATGAGAAAACACTTCACGCCGACCTGATTCTTGCAGGTATTACTCAACTGATAACCGTTGTACTTTCTGACAAAATCAATCATCACGAATTTATTCGCAGCTTAAAACCTCTTATTGCTTAGGACTTACCAACTCAATAAAGTCTATGGCTTATTTAAGTGCGCCTAAAATAAAAAGTTATCCACTTTTCATCATTAAAATCATGCTATGCACAATTCCGTTTATATTTTGATTCAAGATTACAAGCGAACATCGTGAGTTTCGCAATTACCTAATGTGATATATCTGTAACTATTACAAATGTATCAAATATACAAGAAAAATCAAGAGAAAAAGGGCTGAAACATAATTTATGAGAGATATTTAGGTGGAAATATATTATAATATAATGAAATACAGGGATTTTTACGGGAACCGTTTGAAAACAGTCTGTAAAATATCATGAATCACAAGCCCGGCAGCGCCTAAAAATGGAGCTGCCGGGCGTTCTGTTTATATGATTGTGATTGGGTCATTGCCTTACCTTATAATAGGAAAAGAACCGTACATCCCCAAAACGAGGATGCAGGATGCTGTTATAAGGAGGAAGATACAATGGATTATGGCTATATCCGGGTTTCGACGATGGGCCAGAACGAGGATCGACAGCGTCTGGCGATGGAGCGGGCAGCCATCCCCAAACGCAATATCTATATGGACAAACAGTCCGGCAAAGATTTTGACCGTCCGCAGTATAAAAGGCTGGTTCACAGGCTGAAGAGCGGTGATCTACTTTATGTAGGAAGCATCGATCGCCTGGGCCGTAATTATGAGGAAATTCAACGCCAGTGGCGCATCCTGACCAAAGATATTGGCATAGACATCTGCGTGCTGGATATGCCTCTGTTGGACACCCGCAACGGCAAGGACCTGATGGGGACATTTATCGCTGATCTGGTGCTGCAGATTTTATCCTTTGTGGCTCAGAGCGAGAGGGAAAACATCCGCAGGCGGCAGGCAGAGGGGATAGCTGCAGCCAAAAAGCGGGGCGTGCGGTTCGGCAGGCCCAGGGCAGAAGTACCGGAGGATTTCGCCGCCATTGTACAGGAATGGAAAAAAGGCTGCATCACTATGGATGAAGCCTTGCGGAAAAGTCAAATCAGTAAATCAACCTTTTATAGACGTGTAAAAATTTCCTGATATGGTCTAAAGCATATAGATTGGTATCAAATCGTACACATTTTGACAAATTATCATTTATTAAAGTGTAGCACGTTCCTATGTTTAAATCAACAAAAAAGGAGCTTCTTTAAGTTGATATTTGGGCAACGCACTGTTCATACCCATTATTCTGCCAACTATTTTTATGCATATATATCGGAATTGTGAGTCATAGCAAAATAAAATTATGTAAAATGCGTAATTGAGTTTGCGAAGCAAACGCTACTATTTTTCTTTATGAAACCAGATCTTTTGGGGAAATTCAAAATGTGTACTTTTTGAAAAGGGAAAAAAGGGGCACTTCCTGGTTTTGGAAAGAACATGTTTGAGCGTTACGAAAATTTATGACATCGAAATATTTTGGCCGGAAAAGTCGGTAGGAGAGGAGGTAAAACAAGCAGAAACAAAATCTGAACCCAAAGAAAGAATGGGGAAAAACAATGGGGAAAAACTAAAACAATATGAAGGGGGATCAACCAAAAATGAAAAGAATGAAGAAACTTGTGACCTTACTGCTCTCGCTGGTTATGTTGTGTGCGTTCGCCATACCTGCGATGGCAGCCGAACCAACGTACAGCATTACCATTAACGGTGCAGTAGTGGGCCATACTTACACTGCTTATCAGGTGTTTAAAGGTGTGTATTACGAAGGAAATCGTCAGGTCGTAGGAAAAGATGCAGAATATCTTTCTGATGTGGATTGGGGTAATGGTGTTGAAGGTGAGGCCATTCTGACCGAACTGAAAACCAATGAAACTCTGAAAAGTAGATTCCAGACTGTCAATTCTGCAGAAGAAGCCGCTTATGTTCTGCAGGGCATGAAGGACAGAAGTGAAGAGCTGGATGAGTTTGCCCGCGTTGTTGGTAAGCATCTGACTGAAACGACAGCAGGTACAACTGGAGAAGTGACAGCAGGTCCAAGTGTCAATATCAGTAAGCTTGATGCAGGGTATTACTTCGTAAAAGATACCGGGACGATTGGAGACGGTGAAATCGCAACCAAGTTCCTGGTCAAGGTCGTTGGAAACGCCAGTGTAACTGTTAAGGCTCAGGCACCTGAGTTTGAAAAGAAAGTTGTTAATGGTTCTGCTGATAAGGGCACGTCCGTTAATATTGGCGATAAGGTCACATTCCAGCTGACAGCTAAAGTACCTGACATGGCCAGCTTTGAAAAGTATACTTTTACCATGCATGATACACTCAGCAAAGGCCTGGACTTTAACAAAGAGTCTGTCAAGGTGACTGTTAATGATAGTTCGATTGCTAATGCTACTGGTAGCAATGACAAATATACCCTTACCTATCCTACTGCCCCTGGAAGCAGTGATACATTCACAATCGCTTTCACTGAGACTCAACTGAAAGGGCTTGTTAACCATACCGATGGTACTACACCTTTTGGTGCAACCATCGTTGTTGAGTACACTGCAACCCTGAACAAGAACGCACTGCTCAAAGACGTAGAAACCAATAAGGCTTATCTTAAGTATACGAACAACCCGGGCAGCGATAGCACCGGCACTAAGAAAACGCCGGAGACCCCCGCCTATGTCTACGACTTCGACATTGAAATTGCCAAGTATGACGGTACTAATGGCGATTCTGCTGCAGATAAAGAAAAGAAGCTGGAGGGCGCAACCTTTATTCTGTATAAGGTCGGAGGTGAGGGCAGTGCTGCCAAGAAGCTCTATTATGTACAGGATACAACGACCAAAGCTGTAACCTGGACTGAAACCGAAGCTAGTGCAACCAAATTCACCACGGATGAAAATGGTAAGGCAACTTTCCAGGGTATTGCTGCGGGCACCTACTACCTGCACGAGATTCAGTCTCCTAATGGCTACAACTCTTTGAAGAAAGATCCTAAAGTTGAAATTACGGCCCAATATAACGCTGACGGCATACTGATCGATTCCTCTGCTATCAGTAGCGACAATGGCCAATATATCCAGGTCCAGTCCATCTCCAACAAGGCCGGAGCAGTCCTGCCTTCTACCGGTGGTATCGGCACTACCATCTTCTATGTGCTGGGATCCATCCTGGTTCTGGGCGCTGCAGTGCTGCTCATTGTCAAAAAGCGTATGAAAGATCAGGAGCGCTGAATCGGGATTCATCCGTTCGCAGAAGTCTTTCGAGTAAGCAAGGGGAGCTCTGGAAATGCGTAAACACCTTTCTACCATTTTACTGGTACTTATTTTAATGACAGGATTGTCCTTGCTGCTGTATCCCACGGTCAGCGATGCCTGGAACGCACTGCACCAGACCCGCGCAATCGACAGCTACACCGCCAATGTAGCCCGGATCAATGACGCCCGCTACAAGGAAATTCTGCAGCGGGCGGAGGATTACAACGCCAACCTGTTCGCCACGCCCCACACGCTGGTCTTGACGGAATCCCAGATTCCTGACTATGAAAGCCAGCTGAATGTGGCCGGTGACGGCATTATGGGCTATATCGAGATACCGCAGATCGATTGCAAACTGCCCATCTACCATGGCACCGAGGCGGCCGTCCTGCAGATCGCCATCGGGCATATTAGTGGTTCGTCCTTGCCGGTAGGCGGTCCCGGCACTCATACGGTTCTATCCGGTCACCGCGGTCTTCCCAGTGCCAGGCTGTTCTCCCGTCTGGACGAGCTGGAGCCGGGTGACCGCTTTATGCTGCATGTGCTGGATGAAACGCTGACCTATGAGGTCGACCAGATTCGTATCGTATTGCCGGACGAACTGGATGAGCTTTCAATCGAAGAAGGACAGGACCTTTGTACACTGGTTACCTGTACGCCTTACGGCATCAACACGCACCGCCTGCTGGTGCGCGGTCACCGTGTGGAAAACGATGCCACAGCACAGGAGATCCGTGTATCGGCAGATGCCATGCAGATTGAACCATTGTACATAGCGCCCATTGTGGCAGCACCACTGCTGTTGATCCTGTTGATTCTGCTGCTGGCGCCACGCAGACATAGATAGAGGAGGAGCCGACTATGAAACATTTGTGCAAAGCACTGACCATGTTGCTGCTGACAGTGCTTGTTGGCCTGTCCGGCCTGACTGCCTACGCCCACGATGTGCCGGACGAAAGTAAAAAAGGCAGCATTACCGTGGATTTTGAATATGATAACAAGGCTGTTACCGGCGGACGGCTGGCGCTGTACCGGATTGCGAAAGTCAGGCAGACGGACGGAAATTATGACTTTGAAAATCTGCCGGAGTTTGCCGGCTTCCATAAGGATATGAGCGACCTGACCTCTGCCGAGCTGGCCAGGCGCCTGGCTGATTTTGTCGACAGCCATAATATCCTGCCCGTTGACACCCGGGATAACAGGACCGGAAATGTGACTTTTCCTGAACTGTCACACGGGCTGTACCTGGTCGTGCAGGTCGAGGCGGCCTCCGGCTATGAGGCTGTGCAGCCCTTTCTGGTAACCGTGCCCATGCTGGAAGACGGTCACTATGTGTATGACGTCAACGCCTACGGCAAGACTGCCCTGAAAAAGGCGAAAACTGACCCGTCAGGTACGGCCTCTGGAGGTACGGCCCCGTCAGGTACGGTTCCCGCAGGTACGATCCCTGCCGGTGGTCTGCCCCAGACCGGGCAGCTGAACTGGCCTATCCCTGTACTTGCTCTGGCTGGCTGCGTACTGATATTGATTGGACTGGCCTGCCGACGCAAAAACGACTATGACAAGTAAAATCGGAAAAATCTGTATCCTGGCTGGCACAATAATGATTCTGGCAGCCGGGTTTCTTCTGTTAAAAAACCAACATCAGGACGAAGTCGCCGGGCAGGCTGCAGCTGCAGCCTTTACCGAAATACAGCAGACTGCCCCGGCAGATACGGCAATCGGTGAGGAACCTACGGTCGAAATTGACGGCCTGACGTATATTGGCACGGTCTCTATCCCGGCCATCGACCGGGAACTTCCGGTGCTGGCTCAGTGGAATACGGCGGATGCAAAGAAAGCACCCTGCCGGTACACAGGCTCGGTGCTGACGGACGATCTGATTATCGCAGGCCACAGCTACGCCAGGCACTTTGGCCATCTGAACCGCTTAAAGCCCGGAGACGAGGTCATCTTTACCAACGCAGCGGGCGTGACCTACCGGTACCAGGTGGCCGATCAGGAGCTCATCCGCGGTACGGATACCGCTTCCATGCAGGCGGGTGATTGGCCGCTGACTCTGTTTACCTGTAATTATGGCGGTACTATGCGCGTCACCGTGCGCTGCGTACATGAATAAGGAGCAATCACAATTATGACAGATAAAGAACTGCGCCGCCTGAGTCGGCGCGAACTGCTGCAAATGCTGCTGGAACAGACCAGCGAAGTGGAACGCCTGCAGGCTGAACTGGACAAGACCCGCGCCGAGCTGAACGACCGTACAATTATGTTGGAAAGTTGCGGCAATATCGCCGAGGCATCGCTTAAGATAAACCACATATTTGAGGCTGCCCAGCAGGCTGCCGAGCAGTACCTGGCCAATGTACGCCTCATAGATACCGGGCAGCAGCCCAAGGAGGAGGAACAGGAACAGCCATGAAAAATCAGTCGAATCCCACCCTGCGGGATATGCCCACCTCGGCCCAGCTTAAAGCAGAGCTGGCCCGCGAGCGGTACAAACGCCGATACCGATCTGTATTGCGCAGTACCCTTTATGGCTTGCTGGCAGTGGCCGCTGCGGCTGTGCTGATTGCCACACTTCTGACCCCGGTGCTGAAGATCTACGGCAGCTCGATGACGCCTACTATGGAAGAGGGCAGCATTGTGGTGGCCTTAAAGGGCAGCCATTTTGAGCAGGGCGACATCGTAGCCTTTTACTATAATAATAAGATCCTCGTCAAGCGCGTGATTGCCGGTCCCGGCGAATGGGTCACCGTGGACGGGGACGGCAATGTATACGTAAACAATGTGAAACTGAATGAACCCTACCTGGCCGAGAAATCTCTGGGAGACAGCAACATTACCTACCCTTATCAGGTACCCGCTGACCGCTGGTTTGTCATGGGCGACCACCGCTCGACCTCAGTGGACAGTCGCAATACGGCGGTAGGCTGCGTGGCCGATGAAACCATCGTGGGCCGCATCGTATGGAATGTCTGGCCACTGGACCATGTTGGCCCGGTGAAGTAAGGAGGAACCGATATGAAGGATAAACTGCAACGTCAAATTGAGCGTCTGACCTACGCCCACAAACGTCACAGCCGCTGGCAGCGGCTGGTGGTCGTGCTGGCATGCGCGGTAGCGCTATACACCCTTGGCGTGCTGATGATGCCTGCCGTGGCCATGGAGGGGGAACCCCGCTGCGGGCAGGCGGAGCATACCCATACAGACGCCTGCTATACCCAGGTACTGACCTGCGGTCAGGAAGAAGGGGACAACCATACCCATACAGAAGCCTGTTATACGCGGGAGCTGACCTGCGGGCAGGCGGAGCATACCCATACAGACGTCTGCTACCGGGACGCCGCCGAATCCACGGCCCCCCCGGAGTCTACAGATAAGCCGACACCTGAGCCGGAGCCGACTCCGGATCCGGGAAACACATCCGAGCCGACACCTGAGCCGACACCTGAGCCTGAGCCGACCCCGGATCCGGGAAACACATCCGAGCCGACAGTCACCCCGGAGCCGGGGACGACGACTGAGCCGACGGTCACCCCGGACCAGACGGAAGGTCAGGAGAATGACGACGAGAATGATGCGGATAATGCCACGGTCTTTGCCGTAGAGAGGGGTGCGGACGATGTGATCGCCAGCGGTAACTGCGGCTACGATGGCTACGGTTCTGACGATAGCAACCTGACCTGGAAGCTGACAGGTGACGGTACATTGACGATTTCCGGAAATGGCGCGATGAGAAATTATGGTTCAGAGTATTGGCCCGGCGGTGCGCCATGGGATCAATACAGTGACAAAATTGTAAAAATCATCGTTGAGGAAGGGGTGACCTCGCTCGGTTTAAATGCTTTCGGCAGTACTATGAGAAATGTTACGGAGATACATTTGCCGGAATCATTGATAACTATCGGAATCCGTGCATTAAGAGGCTACCCATGGGATACTTTTACGATCCCGAAGAATGTGCGTTCTATAAACAGGTTCAATGACTCAGATTCGGTTTTGAATGAGTTGATTATACCGTATGATACACAGCTGGATACTTCGACTTATAAGCCTGAATTTTATACAAGAAAGCTTGTCTGGAATACGGACAAAAACCTGGATGTTTTGTATGCTAGACTCAATGGATTTCTGAAGGAAGTGTCGATTGGTCCCAATGTGACGAGGATTTGCACAAGCCAAATTTATAATTTTCTGTATTGCCTTTCAAGTGGTGGGGGCAAAACGCTGCTGTGGGGTGACCAGCGATGGATAACCATTGAGCAAGACATGAGTTTTGGAAACGGATATCCTTCTTATAGCTGCCTGGATAATCTGACAAGTGGAACTTACTATATTGACGGCCGGGTTGGGCAGGGGGCTTTTTACCGCATAGAAAACGGCAAAGCTACTTTGGCATTATTATTGGCAGCAGATCAAACAGAATATACGATCCCGGCTTCGATCCCTGCTGATGGTAAGGACGGAGCGGAACAAATCCCGGTTACTGCCATTATGGCCAATGCCTTTGCAAAGGCTGTTTCGCTGGAAAGCCTTACAATCGAGGCTCCGGAGAAGATGGTCAGTCTGCCGGACTATGCTTTTACGGGCGCGTCCCAACTGGAAAAAATCAACGAAAAGACACTGGCCAAAGAAATTATGGCTCAGTTTACAAATGAAGATTTTCAACATGGAGGTATGCCGTTCCTTGGTACAAAAATTATCGGTGATAGTAATATAGACTCCACACTGGAAGGATATAACATAACCTCTACGGATGGAACCTTGCAGGTGAAGGTAAAAACGGCAGCTGGTTCAAAGTACTCCCCAAAAACCAAAGATAATGCGTATTTTTATTATACCGGCGAGGAAGCGGCAACCAGCATTACGATTACAAACCCCGGTGAGCATACCCAGGATACGGATACGGGTGATGTCGTGCGGGTATATGTAAACCTGAACGCCACAGGTGTTACTGCCAACTATGCTGCAGGAAAGACCTACGACATTGTGGCAAAAGCCGGTGAAAACAGTACAGGAAAAACCTATAAACTTACCGTTACCAAAATTGATGATATCACCTGCTGCTATGAATTTGAACGCCCGCTGAACGGCGATACCTATTCGATTGATCTGAAACAGAAGGCTTATTCGGGTTATGTCGGCAACCGGGACTGCATCATACGGGCGATTATCGCAAAGAACACGGCGGATAGAAAGCAGATCCCGCCGCTTGCAGACCAAAGCTATGAGAAACTCTGCTGGCGTGTACAGCCTGTGAAACAAAAAATGACGTCGGAACGGATATCGGCAAATTTGGAGAACAGGAATGGCGTGGCCGAAGCAAGTATCGATACGCGATTCGTTACTATTAGTGGGGTTGGTACAACGCCGCCATCAGGGTATGGAGAGGAAGGACTTACTTCTGTAAAACTGATCTATACAATAACTTTACCGGAAAATATAAGCTTGCCGGCTGAAGCGGCAGAGGCATTAGCGAAAGGGGTAAACAATGTAAATGGCCGTACGATTATTTCGGCCACCCTAGGGAATGATAGAGATTCAACACAGCCAAGAATGGAAAGTGTAAGGTATGATGCAGAGCATAGAGAGATTATAGTGACGGTCTATTCTTATTACAGTTATAGCCGTTTAAATCTTGCTTGGATTGATTTTACTCTGCAGGCAGCAAACCCGGAGGAAAATACACAATACAAATTGCCTTACCGCGTCACCGGAACAGCCAATTTTCAGTTTGGCGATGTACAGACCTTGGAAGAAGTAACGGGAAATATCGTTATCCAAACCGGGACGGCAGCTATCAGACCGTATATTGTAATAAATCGGGCGTACGGTTATAATACACCGAAGCTGTATTGGGGTCAGACGTATCCCGTTACAGTGGGCGTTAGCAATGACACCCTGTATGACTTTAAAGGCAAATTCCGGTATGTGCGGTATTACCTGCCGGGCGACAATTACAATGATGGGAAGTCCAGCAGCTATACCTACTTATCCGCCGACGATTTGGAAAGCATTTTCGGTATAGACAAGCAGAAAAGTGACTTCTGGCCGGAGGTGTCCATTACCGGTGCAGAGTTGTGTGCAACCCCGGAACGGAAGACCATTACTTTAAGGGATGGCACAACACAGGGGACGCTTACCCGGCAATACAGCAGTGTAGATACGGATACCAAATATGCAACTCCGTCATATAGCAGCAGCCATGCCACGGCGAAAACAACCAATGCCAAAATTACGATAAAACTGACACCGGATCGGAAGCGGGTGGAAATGGTCTGCCAATATTACAATGGCGGTACAATTTCAATCGGGCCGATTACCTGCGACCCTACGGCAGTAGAGATGCAGCAGGTACTGGATAACTGGGGGTATGTAGTTACAGAATCTACAAAAACGGAGGTGGTCTGGAGCTTTTCGCCGGATAGGACGGAAACGAAAACGGTTCCGAGTAACAAGGTCTACGAAATTGCAGACTTTACAGTGACCGTAAAAGACGCGTTCATGTTTAAATACTCTGACTGGGGGAATTCAGTTACCTGCCGAGATAGTTACTACTCTAGCAAATTGATAGCATATATTAGCAGAAGTGAGTACGATTATGCTAATGCTTATGTCTCAGGATCTGGCTACGGATACGGTAATGCCAGCCTTTCCACATCGTACCAGATCAATGGCAGGGAACAGGAAGAAAACCAGCAGCCGACCCATGGGGATGTACTGCAGCATACAGACACCTTTACCATTTACCGCGGTACCAAGGTAAACGGAATCGTCCCCATTGTGGATGTTACCAGTGGGGCCCAGGTATTGCTGGCCGAAGCGGAGAAAAACAAGGACCGCCCCTGGACCGCAGGTCTGCAGACTGTAACCTACAATAACCGAAAATATTATCTGTTGGATAAGGCCAGAACTTACAACGGGGTATGGCTGAGTGGTGATGGTGACAATGTCAATACATATATCTATGCCGATGAGATCACAGTCACCGGCGAGGCAGGCTCCTGGACAAACATGATCCGGCTGTACACAACGGCGGATCAGACGGGGGATACCGGCAATGACCTTGCACAGAACTTTTACTACCTCACGCAGGTATATTCCAACATGGTGCCCCAATATTCGATAAATGGCATTGTATGGGCCGGTGACCACGAGACCCACCGCCTGACAACCTATTATAATGGTAGAGTGATGAACTTTGATCTGACCAAGAAGATCGTGCCTGAAGCGACAACGGAGGCGACCGGCAAAAAGGCCAGTGCTGTCAGCAGCGGTGAAACAGTCATTTACCGCATTACATTACGGGCGCGGGATGGACTGACCGGGAAGATCAAGCTGCAGGGCAAGGATATGAAGGACCTGCTGCCTGCCAGTCTGCCAGGTTTCCGATGGAAAAAGAATAAAAACATTAATGTCAGGTATGACTTTGGGACAGGCGAAGGTGCCGGTACGATAACTGGCAGCCAGGACGATTGGACAATTACGGTGCCGGATGCTGGAAAGCCGAACCAGCAGGCCCTTACCTGGGACAATGATTTCAGCATTTCCTTTGGCAGCCAGCCGGTGTATATCTATGTACAGCTTACCTACCCGCAAGGCGACGCCTGGGATGCCTATGTGGACGCCTACAGCAGCATCGGTGTGGTCAACACATTCCGCGCTCTGGGTATGGACGACAGTGTCAGCCACAGCCTGAAAGTCAAGGGGAAAGGCGTCCTGCAAAAGGGCATATACAATACGGCAATTATGAAGCTGAAAAGCTACTATGGTAGAGCACAAGGTCAATTCATAAGTAACAAGGGGACAAATTCCAGAAATATCTACGGCACTACGGGAACATATCCGTTCGTCACGCAGTACTATATTACTATCGCCAATGAGGGAAAAGGCCGGTTGTATCTGGAAGAGGTACAGGACATTCTGCCGGACGGCATGACCCTGAAAAACTTGCAGAGTACACCTGTGGCGGAAGAAAGAACTTTTAATCTTGACAGTGCGGTACGGACAATAACAACGGACGGAAGCTTTCCCTTTGCAGTGTGTACTACAAACGGCAAAAATTTTACGGCGGTAAGGGTGCAGGTTGCAGCCAGCACAGCTGACTTGCCGGATGGACGGCAAAAAGTGACGTTCACCTTTGCACCCGACGGGTCAGGTACTGTAAAGTATGATGCAGAATCAGGCAAGTGCTATCTTGAATCTGGGCAGGCAATACAGTTCGGGTATTTCTGCTACTCTGGGTCAAAGACGCAGTCAAAAGATATGGCCGTTAATACTGCCGTAATGCCCTATTGCGATTATAATGGCGGCGGGATAGAGGTTGGAACGAGCCGCTTTGCCGTGAAGGGCAGTTCCCAGATGGAAGCTGTGCTGCCAAACGATGATAAGAATCCGACCATCAATGAAAATGCATGGGCAGCTGACTGTGGGTTTGCGGTGGACTCAGCGGACAAAACAACAAAATGGCTGACGTCTACGGTTACACAGCATTTAGGCAATGTGGAAATCGGACTGAGCAAGACACTGTACGGCTCCACAAAATCACCAAATACAAAACCAAATGCAGTAGGCAACGAGGAAGAGGTTTACTGGAGCGTGCTTGTTGAAAATAAAGGCACAACTGCACTGGAAGATTATGTTATCAGCGATGAAATACAGGAACCATATAGCATCACGAATGTAAAAGCCCACTTTGGTACAACAGAAGAGGAGCTGAAAAATCGTTATGTATATGCGTTTTTGTGCTCAATCAGGGATTATGACAAGGTAAAAGACACATTCCGAGTGGCGTGTGGATATCAGAACGAGGAGCTCAAAGTTAATGGAGAGCCAGTAAAAATGACGGCGACATCATACGCAGAAGACGGTCCTCATCCAGTTGTAAAGGAAGATCCTTCGTTCTACATTGCGATTGTTCGGGATGAAGAATCTGGAAAACTCCGCGTGAATATACGGCTGGCTGGAGCTACATGGGCAGTTCAGGGCGGAACCTATACGGATTTTCGGTTTACGACCAAAAAGCTGGAGGGTTCTCCGCTGGTTAATACGACCTACACCAATACCGCCTGGCTGACTCCGCTGCGGGACGACCTGGGCTGGGATGGTACGGCTACCAGGGGCGTGATTGATGAGAAGCTGTCTGCACCGTACTGGGATCGGACCCGCACCTCCATCCGCAGCAGTGCGAATGTGATGGTAAGCTATGGGTATTCCACCAGCTCATCGATTGCCGTTTCCCAAAAGGACCCGGCAGATCATACAGTTTACTCGACCAGCTCCAACGAGGCGGATACCACGACCGTCCTGCCCGATAAGAACAACAAGGTCCATTACACCCTGACAGTGGATAATACGGTTTATAGTAGTCCGCAGGCCCTGACCAAACTGGTGCTGATCAATAACCTGCCGCAGAAGGGGGATCATAACCCCTTCCAGGACGACGATATGCGCGGCAGTGAATACCAGATGAGCTTACCAACGGACAATACATTCACCGTAAAGGTCAGCGTCCGTAAAGAGGATGGTACATTTGAGACAAAGGAAATCGCCCCTCAGTACATTACGATACAGTACAGCAAGGACGTTAGCTTTGATAAAGATGACTGGAATGGCAAGGATTCCGAAAAATGGACGGAGAAGCCGGAGGGGGCACGATCTTTCCGCATCGTTATTACAGACCCGACTGGTGCGGCCATGCCCAAACACAGTAAGATTACCGTAGAGTACGATGCCAAAGCAGATACCCCGGACAGCATCGACCCCGGACAGACTGCTTACAACAGTTTTGGTTACCACTATCAGCTGGAGAACAGAACTGAGCTGGAAGCTGCTCCCATGGGCGTTGGCCTGCGTACCCCCTATGTCCCCACCCTGCAAAAGCGCCTGGAGACCCCGGATGGTACGGCTATGGCTGTCGGTGCGGATGCGAAATTCAAGTTTGTTATCTATGACGGGACAGCAGTGATCTTACAGGACGGCTTTACGGAAAGCGATTTAGCCACTGCTTTGCGCGGACGTACTTACACCTATGTGGAAAAGATTGTCGCACCCGGGAAGGTGGAATCTGACGCTCCGTGGCTGAAAGACCTGAAGCAGTACAGCTATGAAGGCAATATGTGGAAGGAAGCCGGTGCGGACTGGACATGGCAGAATGGGAAAACCTATCATGTGATCGAGTTGCCGGTTACAGGTGACTACCGTTATGGTTCCATTAACCGCAGCACGGCACGTAGCTACAGCTTTACTTACAACTATGCCGATAAAAATACGCTGCAATGCGTAAACATTGGCACCAGTTGGGCGGCCAAGCTGACCAAGACCGATGTGGAGAGCGGTGCGACCCTGGCAGATGCCTACTTTGCCCTGTACAGCCCGGTGCAGGCTGACCAGATGGCGGAGCGCGATTATGATGCGCTGACTGTCACCAAGAAGCCCGCCATGAGCAGGGAGCAGGAAGGCAAGACCTGGTACCTGAAGTCTGTGGACAACACCGGGGCTAATGGCACCCTGACCTGGGCAGGGCTTTCCGCAAGTGAATACCTGTATGTCGAGGTGCAGGCCCCCAATGGCTATAACCTGGACAGCACAGTGCACAATGTGACCCGCCCCACAGGCGGTGGAACAGCATCTGTTTCTGTGACCAACCGACCCGGCTACAACCTGCCGGAGACCGGCGGCGTCGGCACCTGGCCGTTTATGGCGGCTGGCCTGCTGCTGACCGGTACCGCCCTGGCCCTGCTGCTGAAAAAGCGCAAGACCGACAACTAAAATCATCCCCCGCAGAGCGACCCGCAAAAGGGCCCCTGCGGGGGATTTTTTGGTTAAATACATTTTGAGTCTGGTGGTATGAAGTTAGGCAGGTGCTATGAGACCAAAGGTATTGAAAATATCAGTACATTTTCAAAAAGTACTAAAAAATCTCCTAAACAAGAAGTGCCGCAAAATTCCTTATCTCAGTGATTTTGCGGCATCTGCTTTATACATTGAATATGATATTATTTTTCAGCTTTCTGACGTTCTTCTGTCAATCCAAGCACTTTGAATGTTTCAGGATCAACCAAAACACCATAGTCAGCCTTGGCCTGTTCCACAGTGATATATTCATTCTTAACATCCATAGCTACTTTTTCAGCAGGACGCTTAAACGGATTACCATATCCACCACCAGTTGCTGTAACCATACGCACAACATCATTGGTATTCATAACACGGCGTGCTGCAATTCCCATTGGTTCGCTTACGGTTCCATCTGCATCAATAAACTGGAAATAATTTACAGAACCGTCTTTTCCACCAGCTGCACCCCATACCGGCCATTTATTTCGACCAAAAGATGCTGTAAAGGTCTGATTCTCATTCATAGAACGGTATACACGAACCGCACCACTTCCGCCACGGTATTCTCCTGCACCTGCCCCATCAGTATGCAGACTGTGCTCATCTACACGAATTCCATAACGAGTCTCAGCCATCTCTACCGGCACATTATAAGTTTCTCCATCGCCAACACAGAAAAGTCCTACCTGACCATCATGGCCTTTGCAAGCTCCCCATCCGCCAACAGTTGGCTCAATAATCAGATAATCATTTCCAAAGTCCTGATGTTTTCCGGCCATCAATACGGTACATACAGAAAGTAAATGTCCTGCACCAAGAGATTCCGGGAAAACCGGTGCAAGTGCTTTCCATACCAAGTCAATAACGTAAATCATGCTTTCATAATAACAGGAGGTTGCTGCCGGACGATTCGCTTTCAATACACTGCCAGGTTCACAGATTGTCCGCAGCGGTGCAAATACACCATCATTTACGGCCAACTCTGGTCCTACCACAGACATAAAGACTACTTTTACACCTGCATATGCTGCCGTTGCTCCGGAATTCACGCATCCTACTACCTGCGGATCGCTACCCGTGAAATCAGCAATAAATTCATCATCGGTAATGGTAACTTTTACCTGTAAATGAACTGGATTGCCATGTCCATCGTTGTCCATGTATTCATCCATTTCCCATGTGCCTTTTGGCATCTCAGCTAGACGGCGGCGGGCTACTTTTTCGCCCTGGGATACCAGACGTTCCATAGATCCTTTTACAACGTCTGCCCCATATTTATCGCATAATTCACAAATACGTTTTTCACCTGTACGAAGAGAGGATATCTGACCCCACATATCTCCCTGTGAGATCTGCGGATAACGCATATTGCTGCGCATCAGATCCCATACAGGTTCCACCAGTTCTCCGCGATCCACCAGTTTTGTACCAGAGAAACACATACCTTCCTGATAAAGGTTTGTTGCATCAGTCGTAAAGGATCCTGGTGCCATGCCTCCGATATCACTCCAATGAGCTTTGTTACCAGCAAAAGCAATCAGCTCGTCATGATAGAATATAGGCATTACCATTCCAACATCGGACATATGGGTTCCTCCGCCCATAAACGGATCGTTGATAATATATACATCACCCGGATGAAGATTTTCCTTTCCATGTTTCTCCACAACTGCACAAATCATGGGTGAAATCATACCGATAAATCCGGTAACACCATTTCCCTGGGTAAGCAGTCGACCTTCAGCATCTGCAATACCGCTGGCATAATCCAGTGTTTCATAAATAATCGGGCTCATGGAAGTCTGTGCAAATGCATAGAAAATTTCGTTACTTACTGCAATCAAAGAGTCTTTTACAATATCCAGTGTGACCGGATTAATCTTTTCTTTCTCAGCCATTATTCCACCTCCATTTTTACGATCAGGTTACCGTATTCATCTACACTTAAGCTTTGTCCCGGGCAAACTACAGTTGCGGTAGTAGGCTCTTCTACAACCAATGGACCCTGTGCTTTTGCACCGAATCCAAGCTTGCTCCGATCATAGATTGGTGTATCCAGCCAGCCATCACCGTTAAAGAATACAGGACGTGTTTCCTTCAATGCGCTGGAAATATCATCTTTTTGAGGTGCAATCTTCTGTAATGCAGGTTTGTTCAACTGACCATATGCCACAAGATGAAGATTTACAATCTCTGCCGGTGTATCTGGCAATGAGAAGGTATAGAAATGCTCATGTGTTTTGTGGAAACGATTCATGATTTCAGCACGATCTTCCTCTTTCCATGGATAAGCCGGAGCCTGTACCTGTACCGTATGTTCCTGTCCCGCATAACGCATATCTGCAATAAAAGTAAATATAGCCTGATCTTCCTTAAGTCCCTCAGATGCCAGTATCTTATGTGCCTCATCAATCTGTGATTTCCACATCGCATTCAGTTCATCCATAGAAGCATTCTGGAATGAAAGAATCTTTGTCTGAATAAAGTCATGACGAATATCACTCATCAGCATACCCCATGCTGAAAATACAGAAGCTGCTACCGGAATAATGACCTTACGAATATTCAGTTCTTTGGCGAGTGTCGGTCCATGCATCGGGCCTCCTCCTCCAAATGCAACCATCGCAAAATCACGAGGGTCATATCCACGCCGTACAGAAATCAGCTTTAACGCATTATTCATATTAGAATCTGCCACACGAATAATGCTCTCTGCTGATTCTTCCGCAGAAATATTAAAATGTTTTCCGACTTTTTCCACCAAAGCATTCTTCACATTGTCAAGAGAGACTTCCATGTCGAAATTCTTCGCAGAAAGACGTCCTGCAATCAGATTGGCATCTGTGGTGGTGGGTTCTGTTCCGTTCTTTCCATAAGCAACAGGTCCCGGAAGCGCACCTGCACTCTTTGGTCCAACTTTCAGAGATCCTCCTTCATCGATCCATGCGATGGATCCTCCACCATTTCCGATCTCTACAATATCGATAACAGGTGCCATGATCGGATAGCCTGCATGTCTTTCGTCTTTTTCGATATAGTAAGAAGTAGTTACTTTTACTGTTCCCTGATCGATCAGAGAACATTTCGCTGTTGTTCCACCCACATCAAATGCGATAATATTCGGTTCGCCAATGATTTTTCCAAGAATAGAAGCACCAAACACACCGGCTACAGGACCTGATTCTACAATATTAACAGGAGTCAGTTTTGCCTGTTCAAATGTTGTAGTTCCGCCATTACTCTGCATGATGTAACGGTTTTCCGGCATTCCGGCATCTGTAAGTCTCTGTCCCAGACGATTCAGATAAGAGGATGCCACCGGCATAACGTATGCATTCAGAACAGCTGTTGAGGTTCTTTCATATTCACGCCATTCTCTCGTGATATCAACAGACGGGCATACATATACTTCGGGCCATAATTCTTTGATTTTTTCAACTGTTTTACGTTCATGTTCTTCATTTGCATAAGAATTGATGTAGCAGACAGCAATAGCCTCCACCTGTTCCTTTTTCAGATATTCCACTGCCGTGCGAATATCTTCTTCACTTAATGGTGTCAGAATTTCACCTTTATAGCTGATACGTTCTGTCACTTCACGGCGTAAATAACGCGGAACAAACGGTGTTGGTTTTTCAAATACCATGTTAAACAAATCCGGACGATTACCTCTCGCCAGTTCCAGAATATCCCGGAAACCCTTTGTTGTGATCAAGGCTGTTTTTGCACCTTTTCTTTCTGTCAGTGCATTAATGATCGTTGTGGTTCCATGGAAAAAAGCCTCAATGCTTTTCATATCTACACCACTTTTTTTCAGAACGTCCATAACACCCTGATCAAAATTCGGCGGTGTGGTATGTGCCTTTTCCAGAATCAGCGATCCATTTTCATCAATCGCTACCAGATCAGTAAAGGTGCCGCCAATGTCAGTTGCAACTTTCATATTAGGTTCCTCCTCGTATGTTATTGTCAAATGTACAAAATCCACTACTGCAATTCTTTCCATTCTTGCGTATTAGTGTATCATATATACTTTACCAAAGCAATCTGTTATGGTAATAAAGTATAGAATATCTATTGAGTCTATATAGATTTGGAAAAAGAAATGTGTTACTATGAAGCAAAACAGACAATAAATGATATTTTCTATTTACAGAAAGGCAAAAAAATGAAACAAAATCGCGTTGAAGCTGTATTGAAAAATATGGAATCCCTGAATCTGTCACAGATTCTGATTACAGATCCACTAGCTATTTTTTATCTGACAGGACGCATGATAAAACCATTTGAACGATTTTATGCACTCTACTTAAATCAAAATGGAAACCATAAAATTTTTATCAATCAGCTAGAAACGGTACCTGAAGATCTTGGTGTGGAAAAAGTACGTTTTACTGACTCTGATTCCTATATGGATCTTGTAATAAAAACAACTGATCATACGGAACCGCTGGGAATTGATAAAAATATGCCTGCAAGATTTCTTCTTCCGCTTATCGACCAAAAAGCTGCCTCCGGTTTTGTAAATGCCTCTCTGGCACTTGATCAGGCACGTGCAGTCAAAGATATTCAGGAACAGGAACTTATGCGCAAAGCATCCCACCTTAACGATATGGCTATGGCAGAAATCACACACTTTTTCAAAGAAGGAGTTACCGAAACAGATCTTGCAGAACAATTGAAAAAAATCTACCGTGATCTTGGTGCTGACGGCTTAAGCTTTGAACCTCTGTTTGCATTTGGAAGCAATGCTGCAAGCGGACATCACTGGCCGGATGACACCCGATTAAAACCCGGAGATTGTATTCTGGTCGATATTGGCTGTACATGGGAAGGATATTGTTCTGATATGACCAGAACCTTCTTTTACAAAAACGTAACACAACATCAACAAGAAGTTTATCATACGGTATTAAAAGCAAACGAAGAAGCTGAAAAAGCTGTGACTCCTGGAATTCCTCTTTCTTCTCTGGATCAGATTGCACGTGGAATCATCACAGACAAGGGATATGGTTCTGCTTTTACCCATCGCCTCGGACATTTCATCGGACTTGAAGATCACGAATTTGGAGATGTTTCTTCTGCTTCTGCCGACAGAGCTGTCCCCGGAAATATTTTTTCGATTGAGCCGGGTGTATATCTTGAAAATGATATGGGAGTTCGAGTGGAGGATCTGGTTCTTGTTACAGACCATGGGCATGAGATATTGAATCATTTTTCAAAAGAACTGACAGTGATTGACTAAGAAAGAAGGGCTTTATGAAAAAAAATCCAGTTGCCACAATAACTTTTTCAAACGGCAGTGTTATTCAGATTGAGCTTTACCCTGATATTGCCCCCAATGCAGTTACCAGTTTTATATATCTTGCAAAACAAGGTGTCTATGATCATTACCCAATTGAGAGAATCGTCCCAGGCTGGGTTCTTGATATGAGTTACCATGCTTTTCATAATCCCAAAGCCTGCTATTTCATTCCCAATGATGTAAAATCCGGAAAATATCTGGAAGCTGTTCCAGGTACAATTGGGCTTGGCGGTTATGGCGCACCAGAGATTGCAGGCGGAGAATTTTTCTTTCCACTTGCGGATTGCCCGGCAATCACTGGCGTTTATCCTATTTTCGGAAAAATTGTAAATGGCATGGAAGAGATTCGACGTCTTGAACAATTGGAAACTTATCCTGTTCCATATCCAGGTGAGCCGAATGTTAAGATCAACACCCCTGTTTATCCTGTCTTCATCGAACAGATTCAGATTGAAACCTTTGGCGTATCTTACGGAGAACCAACTCGCCTGACTGGCATTGCAAAACCACTTTTCTGGCCTTGTGTCTCTCCTTAAAAATTTAAAAACTGCGTTATTAATATAATAAGTAATTTAACAGAATTAGATTACAATGAATGTGTGAAAACAGAAAGTGTTACACTCAATCATATTATAAGATGTATGGAATGAAGCAGCTTAAGGTTTATCCAGTGATGGAAAGTGCCAGCACAAGGGCAATCGTCAGTGCTGTGACCAGACGGATTGGTGTGGCAGTGCTGCCATATCTTCTGGTGGAGAAGGATATCCTTGCAAATGGAATCCACTGTGAAGTATAATCGAACTGCACTGTTTAGTGACAAGAATGAATGAGATAGGAGATATACGATGTATGTGATCGCAGGTCTGGGAAATCCGGGCAGTAAATATGAAAAAACAAGACACAATGTGGGATTTCAGGTTATTGACCGTCTGGCTTCCAAATATCATATAGATATGAATACAAAAAAACACAAGGCCATCTGCGGAACCGGTGTGATCGAGGGTGTGAAGGTGTTGCTGGTGAAACCTCAGACCTTCATGAACTTAAGTGGAGAGAGTATCAGGGAAGTAGTTGATTTTTATAAAGTTGATCCGGAGACAGAATTTCTGGTGATTTATGATGATATTTCGCTGGCACCGGGACACTTAAGAATTCGCAAGAAGGGAAGTGCCGGCGGACATAATGGAATCAAGAATATTATCCTCCATCTGGGAACCCAGGTATTTCCGAGGGTCCGTGTAGGCGTGGGAGAGAAGCCGGAAGGATATGATCTGGCAGATTATGTGCTGGGACATTTTCAGGGGGATGAAAAGAAACTGATGGAAGAGGCTTACGACTGGGCAGCGGTCGCAGTAGCCGAGATCTTGACGGACGGGCCGGATAAGGCAATGAATGATTTTAATTAGGAGAAGTTATGGACACCTTTTATGAACCGTTGCTGGAGCTGGAAGCATTTGGTCAGATACGGGAGCAGTTGAAAAAAGAAGAAGGACTTCAGCTGATCACGGGCTGTGTGGATTCTCAGAAGACTCATCTGATGTACAGTCTGGGAAGAGACTGGCCTGTGAAATTGATCCTTACTTATAGTGAACTGAAGGCGAAGGAAATCTATGAAGAATATGAGGCACTCGGGGAGGATGTGTATTACTATCCTGCCAGGGATTTCCTGTTCTTTCAGGCAGATATTCAGGGAAATGAACTGCTGCGCCAGCGGGTATCTGCAGTAAGCAGCCTTTTGTCTGGAGAAAAGTCGGTGATCATTACCACTTTGGATGGCTGTATGGACCCTCTGCTGCCGTTAAAAAAATGGCGGGAATTGATGGTGACTATCGGAGTTGGAAGTATTCTGGAGATGGATGCCTGTGGAAAAAGACTTGTTCAGATGGGCTATGAGCGGACCGGGCAGGTGGAGCTGCCGGGACAGTTTGCAATCCGTGGAGGCATCCTTGATATTTATCCGCTGACAGAGGAGTATCCGGTCCGAATCGAACTGTGGGATGATGAGGTGGATTCCATCCGAAGCTTTGATGCCCAGAGTCAGCGTTCCATGGAAAATCTGGAGGAGATCACGTTATATCCAGCGGCCGAGCTTTCGCCAGATCAGCAGGGATACAAAGGGGAAAGTCTGCTGGATTATATCAAAGAATTCCGATCCCTGGTATTTCTGGATGAAAGTAACCGTCTGTTGGAGCGTGGGGAGACGGTAGAAAAAGAATACAGACAAAGTTTTGAAAACCGGATGGAAAAGGGACAGATCGCAAAAGATCAGCCGGAGGAGATTATTGCCTGTGAAGTGATCTGGCACAAGTTAAATCAGATGCGGGGAGCGGCGCTTAGCACTTTGGAGGCTACGGACCGCCGACTGGAGATTCATAACCGGTATCGGTTAGATACCAGATCCATTCAGTCTTACAACAATCATTTTGAACTTCTGGTCAAAGACCTGAAGAGATGGAAAAAAGAAAAATACAGAGTGGTTCTCATGTGCGCGTCCAGAACCCGTGGGCGCCGTCTGGCGGAAGATCTGCTGGCAGAAGATCTAAGTGCATTTTACAGCGAGGATGAGACCCGGATAACACAGCCTGGTGAGATTATGGTTACCCACGGAAATGTGTACCGTGGCTACGAATATCCCATGATTCGTTTTGCAGTGATCTCGGAAACGGATGTATTTGGAAAAGAAAAGAAGAAAAAGCACCGGAAACAGCGCTCTTATGAAGGTACCAGGATCGGAAGCTTCAGTGATCTGAACGTGGGCGACTATGTGGTGCATGAAAATCATGGACTTGGTATCTACCGTGGTATTGAGAAAATTACGGTGGATAAGACGGTCAAAGATTATATGAAGATCGAGTACAGCAAGGGATCCTGCCTCTATATTCTGGCGACCCAGCTGGACGCGATCCAGAAATACAGCAGTGCCGACGGGGAGAAGGTACCGAAGCTGAATTCTCTGGGCGGACAGGACTGGAAGAAGACCAAGACCAGAGTGCGGAGCGCTGTACAGCTGGTGGCAAAGGATCTGGTGGAATTATATGCGGCCCGTCAGTCGGAGAAAGGCTATGTATACGGACCAGATACAGTCTGGCAGAAGGAATTTGAGGAACTGTTCCCTTATGAGGAGACAGAAGATCAGCAGAAAGCAATCATGGATACCAAACATGATATGGAGAGCGGTAAGATCATGGATCGTCTGATCTGCGGAGACGTTGGATATGGCAAGACAGAGGTGGCACTTCGTGCAGCATTTAAGGCAGTACAGGAGAGCCGGCAGGTAGTATATCTGGTGCCGACTACGATCCTTGCCCAGCAGCATTACAATACCTTTGTTCAGCGAATGAAGGAATTTCCGGTGCGGATCGATCTGTTGTGCCGGTTCCGCACGCCTGCCCAGCAGAAGAAGACAGTGGAAGATCTTCGGAAAGGGCTGGTGGACATTGTGATCGGAACTCACAGAGTGCTGTCCAAGGATGTGGAATACAAGGATCTGGGGCTTCTGATCATTGATGAGGAGCAGCGCTTTGGTGTGGCGGACAAGGAGAAGATCAAGAAGCTGAAGACCAACATTGATGTGTTATCCTTAAGTGCGACGCCTATTCCAAGAACGCTTCATATGAGTCTGACAGGGATCCGCGACATGAGCGTGCTGGAAGAACCGCCTATTGACCGTATGCCGATCCAGACCTATGTGTGTGAATATGATGAAGAGATGATCCGCGCTGCCATCAGCAGGGAACTGGCAAGAGAGGGACAGGTCTACTATGTCTATAACAGGGTAGAGACTATCGCAGAGGTGGCACATCGGATCCAGGAACTGGTACCGGAGGCAAATGTGGCATTTGCCCATGGACAGATGAAGGAACATGAGCTGGAAAAGATCATGTATGCCTTTATTGAAGGGGAGATTGATGTGCTGGTTTCCACTACGATCATCGAGACGGGTATGGATATTTCCAATGTAAATACGATCATTATTCATGATGCGGACCGGATGGGACTGTCCCAGCTCTATCAGCTGCGCGGTCGTGTAGGCAGGTCGAACCGGACAGCTTATGCATTTCTTCTATATAAAAAAGACAAGATGCTCAAAGAGGTGGCAGAGAAGCGTCTTCATGCGATCCGGGAATACTCGGATCTGGGAAGCGGCTTCAAGATCGCCATGAGGGATATGGAGATCCGTGGGGTAGGAACGCTGCTGGGACAGCGGCAGCACGGACATATGCAGGCAGTAGGCTATAACCTGTATTGCAAGATGTTGAGTGAGGCAGTTGCCCGCATGAAGGGTGGGCAGAAACCGGATCTGGATGATTTTGAGACGGTTGCAGATATTCAGATCGATGCATTTATTCCAGACAGCTATATTAAAAATGAGGCGCTGAAGCTGGATATTTACCGGAGAATTGCAGCGGTGGAGAATGAGGAAGAGCGAAGTGATATGCTGGAAGAGCTGATCGACCGGTTCGGGGAGCCGCCGAAATCAGTTATGAACCTGCTGGAGATCACCAAGGTGAAGAGTATGGCCCGCAGACTGTATATCAAGGAAGTGAAGGGAAGACCGGATCAGATTACATTTACGATGTACGAGAAAGCGCAGATCAATGCAGCGAAGATCCCGGATCTGCTGGCGCGGATGGATGGAGCACTCACTTTCCGGAAGACGGATCCTGTACAGTTTGCTTACACTTCCAGGAGCAGTCGTCAGGATTTCTCAGGAAAGCTTCTGGAGACCACAGAGCGGATTCTGGAAGAGATGGAAGTATTATTGGAGGATGCACCATGAGATACACAAAAATGAGAAAAATGATACGGCAGATGGCGGCAGGAGCATTGACGGCCTTTCTGCTGACCGGTCTGGCCGGTTGCGGAGCTGCCGGACCGGTCGGCGAGGAAGAGACGGATGAACAGGAGACAGAATCCTTTGCAGATGCCGGGGAGCAGGGTGTCTCAGAAGCGGACTGGGACAAGATTGCTTTCGAGATCAACGGTGAGCCTGTTTCCCTGCGGGAATGGAATTTTTACCTGCGGATGAACCAGATGCAATGGGAAAAGCAATATCTGGAGGACTACGGGGATGATATGTGGTCTGTGGAGACAGATGACAGCGGGGCTACCATGGCAGATGGATTAAAAAAGGAAGTCATGGAAGTGATCTGTAAGACTCACATCCTGAATCAGCATGCACAAGAATACAACGCAGAACTGACAGCGGAAGAAAAAGCAGCAGTGTCTGAACGGGCAGAGAGCTTCATGAGTGCATATCATGCAGCACTTCTGGATTTTGCAGGAGCGGATGAAGAGTTTGTCACAGAACAATTGTCTGCCACGGAGCTGTCCACAAAAGTAGAAGAACTGGCAGGCAAAGAATATGAGCCGGATATTGCTGAAGAAGACTATCAGAGAGAGGGAATCTGTTATGTGCTGATCTCTACTACCGGACTTCGGGATGCGGATGGGAATCTCACACCGTTTTCTGATGAAGAAGTTCAGGAGCGCACACAGATGGCGAAGGAGCTCAGTCAGAAAGCAAAGGAAACAGGGGATTTGAAGAGCGTGGCAGAAGAGGCCGGCCTAAGACCGATTGAATCCAGTATGGGACGCAGCAATGAGGGAGACGGACAGGAACCACTGATGCTGGATGCAGCCAGGGCACTGGCAGTTGGGGAAGTGTCTGATCCCATTGAGACAGAGGAAGGCTGGTTTCTGGTACAGCATACCAGTGATTATGATGAGAGCGGAACCGTATACTGGAAGGAATATCTGACAGAGCAGGCGCAGCAGAGTTATGCACAGGAAATCTATGAGCAGTGGAGAGCAGATGCACAGATCGTGCAGAATGAAGAAATCATGGATTCTGTAATTGTGAAAGATGTATTAAAAGAGTTGCTTTGAATATAAAAAGAGCATATAATCAAAAGAAATATACGGATTTGCAGGAGGATTTTGTTATTATGATGAAGAAAAAAGCGACCACTTTGCTGGCCGTTCTGTTAATGGGAGCAATTGCCCTGACTGGATGCAGTGCCCCACATACGGTAAATGGAAGTGCAGAAGCTGTCAGTGTGAATGGAACTTCTGTTCCGTTGGGAGAACTGAATTTTTATCTGCGTTATCAGCAAGCCAATATGCAGAATGCATATGGAGGAATGTTTGGTGAGACCTTTATGAATACAGATATTACCGGAAGCGGATCTGTATACGGTGTGACCATGAGAGATACTCTGCTGGATCAGCTGGAAGAGTACTATCTGGTTGAGGCAAATGCAGAGGAGCTGGGCATATCCTTGACCGATGAGGATGAGAGCAAGATCGCGGATACCGTACAGGCATTCCTGGCAGCCAATGACAGCAAGACGCTGGATGCCATGACAGCTGATGAGGCAACTGTTACGCATGTGCTGGAACTTATCACTCTTCAGCAGAGAGTACATGAGTATTTTGGGACAACCATTGATACCGAAGTAGATCCAGAAGAGGCAAATCAGAAGAAGATCTCCTATGTACTGAACAGTACAGAAGATACCACGGATGATGCAGGTAATACCGTTGTTCTGTCTGAAGCAGAGAAGGAGCAGAAGAAAGCAGATATGGAAGCTCTTCTGGCAGAAGCAAAAGAGAGCGGGGATCTAAGCGCAGCAGCAGAAAACTACAGTTTGAGTGTAGTTCCTGCAACCTATGGAAAAGATGACGAGACACTGAATGCGGATGTCTATGCTGCAGCAGAGCAGTTGTCTGACGGTGAGTATTCAGATGTGATCGAGTCTGATAATGGCTATTATGTTGTATATATGGAGAGTACTTCCGATGCAGATGCTACGCAGACCAAGATCGACAGTATTTTAAGTGATCGTACCAATGAAGCTTATTCCGCATGGCTGGATCCGCTGAAAGAGGGCGCAGAGATCACAGTAAATGATAAAAATGTAGAAAAACTGACATTTGACCGGATCTATACGGTGAAAGCAGCCGATGAGGCAACTGCAGACGAGACAGTTACAGATGAGGCAACTGCAGACGAGACAGCGGTTGAAGACGGCACTGCTGACGATGCAACGACAGAAGAGGAAGCAGCAGAAGATACTGCGGCAGAGGAATAAGGGTGAAAAAGAAGACACTTTGTCTTTGTTTGATCGGTCTTCTGGCAGCGGCCGGTCTGTTGACTGGCTGCACGAGAACCAGTGAAGAACTGATTTTATCAAAAGAAAATTCCGCGACAGAGGAGGAGATTAAAACTTCTCTGCCGGAGAACAAAGATCTGGATGAAGTGCCCTTGGATGAAGAAGAAACAGAACGGGAAGCGGCACCTGTACCAGAGGATGGAAAGGCTGTTTCCCGTTCTGCATATTCAGTCACCTTGACGGATACTGTGAAATATGTAGAATCTTCCAGAAAAGAGATCACCAGAACAGAGAAACGTCTGTCTGTAGTCGATGAGAATGATCCATCCACTTACCAGATCGTCCGTAAGGAAGAAGCGGTGGAAGTACAGAATGAGATTCCATGTGAGTATCAGGACGAAAAGGGTTTTCCGAGATATGTGTGGAATGACGGTCACTGGTATGAGTATGAATACAGCAGCAGTGACATTACATTGGATGAGGATAATGAAGAACTGGCATTGATGCTTCTGGAGATGATGGGTGACAGTGAGGGTGAGGTATATTCCGTGAACTGTGAAGTGCTGACAGGATCCAATGCCGGATATGCATTTCATGTTGTATACAGAAATGAGCTGACCCTGGAGGGAGAACCATCAGATACTACGGGTCTGATAGTCAGCAGAAAACGTACAGAGACTACCACACAGAAGCAGATGGTGGAGACAAAAGTCCCGGTGGAAGTTGAGAAAACAGTGCCAACCGGAGCATATACCTATTATGGCTGGCAGGAGCAGGAAGGCTCTGTATACTATTATGATGAGCATGGCGAGAAAGTGTCAGGAGCACAGGTGATTCAGGGTATCCGCTATGTATTTGATGAAGATGGGAAGCTGATCAGTCAGGCCGGAGTAGATGTCTCTTCAAAGAGCGGAACGATCGACTGGAAGAAAGTAAAAGAGTCTGGGATATCTTTTGCGTTGATCCGCTGTGGTTACAGAGGTGCATCTACGGGCGAGCTGTTTGAAGATGCGGCCTGTACAGCCAATGTAGCAGGTGCCAGGGCTGCTGGCTTATCAGTAGGTCTGTATTTCTATTCCCAGGCAGTGACAGAGGAAGAAGCCACAGAAGAAGCAGAATTCGTAGTACAGGCTGCCAGGGCCTGCCATGTGACAGCTCCGCTTGTCATTACAGGTGGATATACTGTGGATCTGGCCGGACGCGCAGAAGGAGTGAGCCCGGAAGAACGGACGACATTTGCAAAAGCATTTTGCCGGAAAGTACATGAAGACGGAATGATGCCGATGATCGGCGGAGAAGCAGGATGGCTTTCCAGCAGTCTTGATATGACTGCATTGACCCAGGAACAGATCTGGGTTGCACAGGAGAACAGCAGTGTTACCTGGTCTGGAACCTATCAGATATGGCAATATACTGCGCAGGGATCAATCGATGGGATTCCCGGCATCGCAGGATTAAATATTATAACAGGAGATGGGAGGATTTTCCAATGAGTGTTACAGCACAGAATCTGACATTACTTACAGATTTGTATGAACTGACAATGATGCAGGGATATTTCAAAAATCCGGTGCAGGAGACCGTGATCTTTGATGCATTTTATCGTGTGAATCCCTGCGGAAATGGATTTGCGATCGCAGCAGGACTGGATCAGGTGATCGACTATATCAAAAATCTACATTTTTCAGATGAAGATGTAGCGTATCTTGACAGCCTGGGAATCTTTGAAAAGGATTTCCTGGAATACTTGAGAGGGTTTCATTTTACCGGTGATATTTATGCAATCCCGGAAGGAACTGTGGTATTTCCGAGAGAACCGCTGGTGAAAGTTATCGCACCAATCATGGAGGCACAGCTGGTAGAGACCGCAATTCTTACCATGATCAACCATCAGAGTCTGATCGCCACCAAGGCGGCAAGAGTAGTCAATGCGGCCAGAGGAGATGGCATCATGGAGTTTGGACTGCGTCGTGCTCAGGGACCGGATGCGGGTACCTACGGAGCACGAGCAGCTATGATTGGTGGCTGTATCGGTACGTCCAATGTGCTGACCGGACAGCTGTTTGATGTGCCAGTGCTTGGAACCCATGCACATAGCTGGATCATGAGTTTCCCGGACGAATATACTGCATTCAAGACATATGCAAAAATGTACCCGGATGCATGCACGCTGCTGGTAGACACTTATGATACATTGAAATCCGGTGTGCCAAATGCAATCCGTGTGTTTAAAGAAATGCGTAAGGACAAGGTCCTGAACGGACGTTACGGAATCCGTCTGGACAGTGGAGACCTGGCATATCTTTCCAAAGAGGCAAGAAAGATGCTGGATGCAGCAGGATTTTACGATGCAGTGATCTCGGCTTCCAGCGATCTGGATGAGTATCTGATCGACAGTCTGAAGACCCAGGGTGCAAAGATCACTTCCTGGGGTGTTGGAACAAACCTGATCACTTCCAAGGACTGCCCGGCATTCGGTGGTGTATACAAGCTGGCAGCAGTAAAACAGGGGGATGGAGAATTTGTACCGAAGATCAAACTGTCTGAGAATACGGAGAAAATCACAAACCCGGGCAACAAGACAGTTTACCGTATTTATGAAAAATCAAATGGAAAACTGAAAGCAGATCTGATTGCACTGGTGGATGATAAATTTGATGAATCCAAGGACCTGGTGATCTTTGATCCACAGGAGACCTGGAAAAAGACCCATCTGAAGGGTGGCACTTACACTATGAAGGAATTGATGGTGCAAGTATTTGACAAAGGAAAGTGTGTCTACACATCTCCGTCGGTTATGGATATCCGTGAGCATTGTATCAATGAGCAGGCTACCCTGTGGGACGAGACCAGACGTCTGGTGAATCCGCATGAGGTCTATGTGGATCTTTCAGACCGCCTGTATAAGATGAAGACGGATCTTTTGAATAAAATGCATCCGGAAGAATAAGACATGAGAGAACAGTGATGTATATTTTTCCTGCATTTCCACATACTAGCCATATGTTGCAGAAATGAGATATATGAAACGGAACATGCAGGAGGAAATATGTTATGAAGGCGACAGGAATTGTACGACGGATCGATGATCTGGGAAGGGTCGTGATCCCTAAGGAAATCCGCCGCACGCTTCGTATCCGGGTGGGAGATCCGCTGGAGATCTTTACAGATCGGGAAGGTGAGATCATCTTGAAAAAGTATTCTCCCATTGGAGAGCTGGGAGCTTATGCGGCGGATTATGCAGAAAGTCTTGCGCAGACAACGGGCTATATTGTGTGTGTGGCGGATAAAGACACTATGATCGCAGCTGCGGGAACTGGGAAGAAGGAATGCATCGGAAAAGCGATCAGCCAGGAACTGGAGCAGATGATCCAGGACAGGGAGTGTCTCCAGGCAACGGCAGGGGAAAAGCGATTTGTTCCTGTTCTGCAGGATGGACCGGAAGGGATTGCTTCTGAAACAATCTGTCCCATCATCAGTGAAGGAGATGCGGTGGGATCTGTGATCTTCCTTTCCCGGGATGAAAAACAGAAAATGGGAGAGACAGAGCTTAAACTGGCATCCAGTGCAGCAGGATTCCTTGGAAAACAGATGGAACAGTAAAGGTGATGGATCCTTGAAAACCTTGAGATTACAAGGTTTTTCAGGGATCTGAAAACTTTTTGAAAAAAATTTGAAAAAATTTGAAAAAAGTGCTTGCATTTTCTGGAATCATGCCGTATAATAACATTCGTTGGTTGACAAAACACAACAACACAGACACATAGGGCTATCGCCAAACGGTAAGGCAACGGACTCTGACTCCGTCATTTCAAGGTTCGAATCCTTGTAGCCCTGCTACTTGAGAGCTTTCCTGAGAAGGAAAGCTCTTTTTTACGTTGTACAGATTTTGGAAAAAGGAAAGCTCAATAAAACAGCATCGATGTACACCTTCAGGATGACATCGATGCTGTTAGACTTTATCAGATCTCTTTCAATTCATAGGAACGGCTTCCAAGGCCGATCTTCTCACCCTGATCCAGGGTAGCTTCCCACTCTACATTCGGATTGGAATCCTTGAAATGATTGTGGTGGCAGACCCAGCCGGGTTTTGCCAGATTTTCGCCGAGCTGGCTGTTGGCGATTGGAGTTGCCTTCAGGCAGGCATCAGCACAGGCCTGATCCAGCGCGATCGGGTCAAAGCTTGCGAACATTCCGATATCCGGCAGGATCGGCGCGTCATTTTCACCGTGACAGTCACAGTTAGGGCTGATGTCCTGAACCAGAGAGATATGGAAGCAAGGACGGTCGTGACAGACAGCTTGTGCATATTCTGCCATCTTGCGGTCCAGAAGCTCGTTAGCGCTGTCATTCGGATTGTAGACTGCGTCAAAGCTGCAGGCTCCGATACAACGGCCACAGCCTTTGCATTTATCATAATCAATAACGGCTTTTTTGTTCGGATAAGAGATAGCATCACTTCCGCATTCTTTGGCACAGCGTTTGCAGCCACGGCACAGATTTTCATCAATAGCCGGTTTTCCACTCTTGTGCTGTTCCATTTTACCGGCACGACTTCCACAGCCCATACCAATATTCTTAACTGTACCACCAAAACCGGTAGATTCATGACCTTTGAAATGGGTCAGACTGATGAAGATATCTGCATCCATGATAGCGCGGCCGATCTTTGCGGTTTTACAATACTCACCGTTTACAACGGGAACTTCGATCTCGTCTGTTCCGCGAAGTCCATCTCCGATCAGAATCTGACAGCCAGTGCTGATGGTGTTGAATCCGTTCAGGTTCGCACAGTCCAGGTGTTCCAGTGCATTCTTGCGGCTGCCCGGATATAGTGTATTACAGTCAGTCAGGAACGGCAGTCCCCCCTGTTCCTTACATAGATCTGCCACTGCTTTTGCATAGTTGGGGCGCAGGAAGGCCAGATTGCCCAGCTCACCGAAATGCATTTTGATAGCTACGAACTTTCCATCCATGTCAATATTGCGGATACCAGCAGCAATGCAGAGCTTTTTCAGCTTGTCAATCTGGCTGGTGCCTACCGGACATCGGAAGTTAGTAAAATAGACAGTTGATTTTTCCAATATCATACCCTCCTGTGTGATAACATAAAAATGACAGCTATATAGAAGTTTTTTCTATATAGCTGTCTAAATTATACTACGAAACGAACTGTAAAATCAATCATCGTAATCATCATGATCGTCGTAATCGTCGTAATCATCGTAATCATCATGATCGTCATGGTCGTCATGATCATCGTAATCATCATAGTCTGAATCAGATTTCAGGACGGATCCGGTTATGGCATCAATCTCATATTCATATTCCACATGATTATTGAAAAATTCAATTTCATAGATGGTACGGCCATCCTCATGATCCAGCTTCGCCTTGGAGAAAGTGACATCAGCTGTCTGAAAGCCCGCATGGTTGACAGCGGTTGCCTTTGCAGTGTCGATACTGATCTGCTGAGCCTGAGCTGGAGCAGATTGCTGGGTCTGAACAGAGGCAGATTGCTGAGCCTGAGCTGGGGCAGATTGCTGAGCCTGAGCTGGGGCAGATTGCTGAGTCTGAGCAGGAGTAGACTGCTGAGTCTGAGCAGGAGTAGATTGCTGAGCCTGAGCTGGGACAGATTGCTGAGTCTGAGCTGGGGTAGATTGCTGTGTGTCCTGTGGTGTCGATGTTGTTGTTTTTTGAGCTGAAGAGATCGTTGGATCAATCAGATCCTGCTCTTTTTTTACGATACTTCCATCGGAAGCCTTGATCCAATATTCGTATTCTGTTCCATTAGCAAGAAACTCGACTTCATAGATGAATTGTCCCTGCTCAAAATCAAATTCAGTGCGAATACCTGTGGCGGAAGTTGGATCAACACCGGCATCGGCAAATGCGAAATTCTGTGCATTTCCGGAACCAATGGAAGTATTTCGTGCAACGGTCTCTGTGGCAAAAGCAGTGCCGGTACCTGCCAGGGCAAGAATAGCGACAGCAACTGCAGAAGAGGTAAGTGCTCGCTTTCGAGTATTAAAAAACTGTCTGATCTGTAACATAAAGATCTCCTTTCTGTCGGGAACTGTAAATAGCTGTTCGCCGGGCTTGTTTTGTTTGTAATAACAGCATACTACAGAAAGATTAGAGAAACATTAGAACGGTAAAAATACTTCCATCGTCAGGAGCGCTCTTTACAGTTACTGTTCCATTATGAAATTCGGCGATCTGTTGAACCATGGACAGACCAAGACCGGTGCCTGCTCCGGAGCGGGATGGATCAACCTGATAAAAACGCTGGAAAATATGTTTCTGCTCTTCTTTGGAAATGCCAATGCCGTCATCTTCCACAGAAAGAGAGAGCGATCTGCGTTCAGATGCACCGGTGTCATTCGAATGCAAACGAACCAGGATATGGCCGTTTTCTTTTCCGTACCTGTATGCATTGGAGATCAGATTGGTCACAAGACGACTGAGCAACTGGGGATTACCATAAATATTGATCTCAGGCTGGATATCTGCAGTTAACTGTATTCCTTGCTGACGGATCAATGCCATATCATCGCAGAGAGAGGTAGTCAGTGCTGACAGATCTACATTCTGCTTCGGATACCGATCCGGGCGCATTTCCAGACGGGTATAATCCAGCATGTCATTAATCAGCCGGGACATACGTTTTCCCTGACGCTGAATAGTCAGGAATGCAGTGCGGCTGGATACAGAAGTCTCAGGATCACTCAGAGATAGCTCGCATTGAGCGAGAATTACAGACATAGGAGTCCGAAGCTCATGGGAAGCATCAGAGGTAAATTGTTGTTCGGTCTCGAATGCCTGGTCCAGACGTTGGAACATATGATTAAACTGGTCTGCAAGCTGATGGAGTTCATCTTCGCCGCGGTTCAGTTCGATACGTTGCTTCAGGTCATTTCCAGTGGAAATATGAAGTGCAGTATCTGTAATCTGTCGGATAGGTTTTAGAATCTGTCCGGAAAAAAGGTAACTGATGAGAACAGATAGAAGGATCAGTACAGGCATAAGGATCAGAGACAGTCTGGTAATGGATGAGAGTTCGGCATGACCTTGATCTTTTGATACGACTCCGCGAAGCCATAGATCCTGGGAACCTGTTTTTAACATCCGGTCAAAAATATAATATTTTGTATGATCTGCATTGACTGTTTGTATTACAGAATTCTTGAATTCAACAGACTGACTGGCAACAGCAATGGGATTCTCGCCGTAGATCAGTTCCTGATCCTGGTTGTAGAGAGATGTGAATACACCATTGATCTGTTTTAAAAAATCATCATCAACTTCCAGAAATCCTGATTTATAGGGAAACAACAGATCCACATGATTAGTAAAATCAGGATCCGGTTGGATTTCATCCAATGTCTCATAATATTCTATTTCATCTACATTTCGCTCTACATTTTCAATCAGGTTATCACGAACAGTCTTTTGAATGACCTGGTGGCTGACAGAAAAAACGATGAGACAGGATAGCGTAGCCATCAGTGTCAGGGCAACTGTGAAGAGCAAAGTGATTTTCGTGCGAATTGACCATTTTTTCATGAATCAGTATCCTCCCGGAGGACGTAGCCGCGTCCTCTGACAGTGTGGATCAGGTGCCGCTCATGCCCGGAGTCAATTTTTCGTCGGAGATAACTGATATAGACATCGACCACATTTGTTCCACCTTCGTAATCAAAGTTCCAGATATGATTTTCAATTTTTTCCCGGGAAAGAATCAGTCCTTGATTGTGCATAAGGTATTCCAGCAATGCATATTCTTTTGAAGAAAGAGTGATCTCTTTGCCCGCACGGGCAACATGGTGTGTAGAGCAGTCCAAAGTCAGATCTCCAACGGAAAGAATATTTGAGATCTGACCATGCGAAGTGCGCAGCATGGAACGCAGGCGGGCACAGAGCTCTTCCAGCGAAAATGGTTTGATCAGATAATCATTCGCTCCACTATCAAGTCCCTTGACCCGGTCAGAAACGGAATCCTTTGCAGTCAGAAACAGGACAGGTGTGTCATCATTCCTTTGTCGGATGAAAGATAGAACAGCAAATCCATCTGCTTTTGGCATCATAATATCCAGAATGACAGCATCATATTTTGTATAGGTCAGAATATCCATAGCTTCCTGTCCGTCATAGCAGTTGTCTACGCTGTATCCGTCCTGTGTAAGCTTTTGTACAAGAATGTGGTTCAGATCTTTTTCGTCTTCTGCAATCAGGATTCTCATAATGGTTGTCTCCTCTTCTCATAGGTTGTTTTTATCATACAATATGGACAGAAAGGTGTAAAGGCTGTACATTCCGGAAGAAAACCGGTATAATGGACAAGTTGAAAAAATTGGATACAAATGAGGGGATTGAGAATGGAATTACATATGACAACTTTTTTGATCGTATGTCCGCTGGTGTTCCTTGCGGGTTTTGTGGATGCCATCGGTGGTGGCGGAGGATTGATCTCGCTTCCGGCCTATTATCTGGCGGGAGTGCCCATCCATCATGCGATCGCAACCAATAAACTGTCATCAGCTACCGGTACGCTGATCTCGACGATAAGGATCGGAAAGTCGGTAAAGATCCGTTGGAAACTGATCGCTCCGGCCGTAGTGATGGCATTGATCGGATCATATCTGGGAACCAGACTGAGTATTCTGACAGATGAGAAGATTCTGCGTCAGGTCCTGTTGATTGTGCTTCCAGTGGTAGCATTTTTCGTGCTTCGGAAAAATTCACTGATATCAGAAAAAACGGAGCGCCTGGAACCGAAAAAGGAGCAGCTGATCGTCTGGACCAGTGCATTGATCATCGGTACATATGACGGATTCTACGGGCCGGGAACCGGCACATTTCTGCTGATCATGTTCATGGGGCTGGCACATCTGACATCCATGGAGTCGGCTGCCTATACGAAGATTCTGAATCTGAGCTCCAATGTGTGTTCGATGGTGACATTCTTGCTGGGCGGGCATATCCTGTTACTTCTGGGACTGACTGCATCGGTGTTCAGCATTGCAGGACATTATGCGGGTGCTGGTATGGTATTAAAAAATGGGACGAAAGTTATCCGTCCCATTATTCTGGTAGTGCTTGCACTGCTGTTTATTAAAATAATCTTTAATCTGTAACGAGAAGGAGCCGCGCAAAAACGCGGCTCTTATGCTTATCTATCCCATTTGTCGCAGAGGGAGTTGATCTGGCTGATAAATTTGGCAAGATCCTTGTTGGCTCCGCCTTCGTTGTGGTAGATAACCTGCATCAATCGTTTTCCGGCCTCGATCAGACGGGCATAAATATCGGATTTGCGTTTTGCAGCAGGCTTTTCGGCTGCTACAGGGATCTTCAGTCCTTCTTTGATCCATTCGCCGGTGGCAAGATCAAACAGTGCGCCTGAGAATGGTGCACAGGCAGGAATCTGATGCTCATCTGTCAGGCATTCTGCAAAATGATCACAAGTCTCATCCTCGCCGTGGACTACAAATACCATCTGCGGCTTCGGAGAGAAGGCTTCCACCCAGTGAAGCAGGCCGTTCTTGTCTGCGTGCCCACTGACGCCGTCCAGCTGTGCCAGCTCGGCTTTTACTTCGATGGTCTCACCAAAGAGCTTCACATATTCAGCTCCCTCCGTCAGAGCGCGTCCCAGTGTTCCATAAGCCTGATAACCTACGAAGAGGACAGTACACTCCGGTCTCCACAGATTGTGTTTCAGGTGATGCTTGATACGACCGGCTTCGCACATACCGGAAGCAGAGATGATCACCTTCGGTGTAGAGTCAAAGTTGATGGCTTTCGACTCGTCGCTGGAGATGGCCAGGTGGAGATTCGGAAAACGGATGGGGCTGATACCGGACTGGATCAGTGCCATAGCTTCTTCGTCAAAACAGGACTGGAAATTCTTATTAAAAATGGATGTAGCCTCTATAGCAAGCGGACTGTCCACGTATACCGGAAAATCAAACTCTACCAGCTTTCGTTCTTTGATCTCCCTGATAAAATACAGCATTTCCTGCGTGCGGCCCACTGCAAATGCAGGGATGACCAGATTGCCTCCCCGACGTAAGGTACGGTTGATCACATTTGCCAGTTCCACTGCATAATCCGGTGGAGCCTTGTGAAGGCGGTCGCCGTAGGTGGACTCCATGATCACGTAATCTGCGGAGCTGGTAGTCTGTGGGTCTCTAATCAGTGGTTGATTGATATTTCCAATATCGCCGGAGAAGACCAGTTTTCTGGAAATGCCGTTCTCAGTGATCCATATTTCAATGGAAGCGGAACCGAGCAGATGGCCCACATCTCGGAAACGAATGTTGATGCCTTCGCTTAATTCGATGGTCTGCTCGTAATCACAGGGATGGAACAAAGAGATGGCTCCCAGTGCATCCTCTGTAGTGTAGAGCGGTATATATTCCTCGCTGCCGGCACGTCTTGCTTTACGGTTACGCCATTCTGCCTCAAATTCCTGAATATGAGCACTGTCGCGGAGCATAATGCTGCACAGGTCACTGGTGGCAAAGGTAGAGATAATGCTGCCTTTGAAACCATTTTTATACAGAAGCGGAAGACGACCCGAATGATCGATATGTGCGTGTGTCAGTAGAACATAATCGATCTGGTTGATCGGTACAGGAATATCCTGGTTTACATAAATATCTTTGCCCTGTTCCATTCCGCAGTCGATCAGAATCTGTTTTCCGCAGGCTTCCAGATAGTGACAACTGCCGGTAACTTCATGGTCGGCACCTACAAATCCAAGTTTCATGCAAAATCCCCCTTTGCGTCTTTGTTATCATTATTGTACCAATATATGCACAAAGAAGCAACTGACAGAAGCAATAAAACTGTCAATTTGACGGAAAAAATGAAACGATGACTGTCTATGATTAGGATGGACGGTGCGGAACCGGTATGCTATAATGCCTAAAGAAAGTAATTGCAAGAGCGATAAAATAGTGGGGAGATAAATATGGCAGTTACAATTAAACAGATAGCAGAAATGTGTAATGTATCCAGAGGAACCGTGGATAGAGTGTTGAATCATCGGGGGCGCGTAAGTGAAGAAACGATACAGAAAGTAAATGATGCAGTAGAAAAATTAGGATATAAACCTAACACATTTGGAAAGGCATTAGCATTACAAAAAAAGAAACTTCGAATAGGGATAATTTTATGTTCGGATGGAAATGAGTTTTATGACGATGTTATTGAAGGATTAAAAGCTGCAGAAGAAGAACACCGGGATTATCAGATTGAAATAGTATATCGATATATGAAAGGATATGATGTCAGGGAACAATTAGATCTGTTGGATGAATTGAAAATCAATGTTCAATGTATTATATTAACAGCTATAGATGATATCCAAATTGCAAGAAAAATAGACGAGTGCATGGAAAAAGGTATAGGAGTGTTTACGCTTAATACAGATATATCAGATTCTAAACGAATCTTGCATATTGGAGTAGATGTTTTGGAATGTGGGAGAATTGCTTGTGGACTAATAGCGTTGTTATGCGGAGAAGTAGGCAATGTATTAATTGCGACTGGATCTTTGTCACTCTTAGAGTCGCGAAATAGAATTTTTGGCTTTTGCAGTACAATGGAAAAACGATATCCTGGGATAAAGCTTACAGAAATAATAGAAACACAGGACAATCATGAAGAAGCATATAAAAAAATGAAAGGATTTTTAGAAAGAAATAAAAACATACAGGCAGTATTTATTGCGGGAGGTGGCGTTACAGGAATATGTACAGCGTTAAAGGAATATGAAATGGGACATGTGAAGGTGGTCGCGTGTGATACGATTCCGGCTGTGCGTAGGATGATGGAGGAAAAATGGATTCAGGCTACCATAGTGCAGCAACCCTGGAGACAGGGGTATCAAGCTTTAGATGTTGCAATCCGCTATCTGGTTGGGGATGAAATAACAGGAAATATCGAAATAGAAAATGAAATAAAATTATATGAAAACTTATAAGCGGTGATTGCGTGCACTATAATAAAAGCACGCAATCGCCGCTTATTTTTTTGCTAAAAAACAGAAAAAAAGCATGTACATAAAAAGATTAACAAAAAAATAATCTGAAATATATGCAAAACTAATAAAAAATTGAAAAAATAAAAATAATATTGACAAAATGAAACAAAATAAGTAAGATGTAATCACAAACAAAGCGTGCACGGGCACGCAAAAAAACAAAGGAGGTCTTTCAATGAAAAAGATTTGGGCACTTTTAGCAACGGGGGTTATGGTGCTGTCTCTCACAGCTTGTGGAGGAAAGAAAGAAACATTAGAAACAGGGGCACCGACGCAGGAAGCGTCAGGAGACTTATTTATCGGTTTGTCAATGCCTACTTTCGCAGAGGAAAGATGGAGTATTGATACAGAAACAATTAAGAATTATTGTGAAGAAAAAGGTATTAAGCTGGTAACAGCATGTGCGGATGGAGACAGTAATAAACAGAAAGAACAGGTCTCTACGATGATCACACAGGGAATCAATGTACTGATTCTTGCACCCAATGATGGAAATGCGGCTGCAGCAATTGTTGAGGAAGCAAAGACGGAAGATATTTATGTAATCTCCTATGATAGACTTGTAACAGGAACAGATCTGGTAGATGTATATATTACATTTAACAGCTGGAGAATGGGACAGATCAACGGTGAGTACATCGTTGAGAAGCTGGTAGAGAAGTATGGAGAACCAAAGGGAAATGTTGTTCTGTTAAAAGGTGACCCAGGTGATTCTTGTGCACCTTTATACTTCGGAGGTGCTTATGCCGAGCTGAAGCCGTACATCGAAAGCGGCGCAATCAATGTCATCAGCGAAAACGACTGTGTGGGCTGGAAGCCGGAGGAAGCAACAAAACATGTGGAAAATGCAATGAGTATTGCAGCAAGTGAGGGAATCACAATTGATGCCATTTTAGCACCTAATGATGGAACTGCAGGCGGTGCAATTGCGGCACTGGGCGACGAAATGGCAAAAGAGACAATTATTACAGGAATGGATGCAGATGCAGCAGGCTGTCAGAGAATTGTCGCAGGAACGCAGTCTATGACTTCCTGGGGTGATACAAGACAGATGGGAAAAACAGCAGTGGATGTAGCAATTGAGCTTCTGGAGAAGGGAACCTATCCGACTAGCGAGAAGGAAGAAAGTGTTGACGCAGACGGTAATAAAATTGAAGTTCCCGCAGTATTACTGGATGTAACATTTATTGATAAAGATAATATCGATATTCTGATTGATGAGGGTTACCATACGAAAGAAGACATTTATGGATAAGTAGCACAGAATTCCATAAGGGGCAGTTACTGATAAGGGGACTGCCCCTTATTGAAAATAAAGGTGGTTTTGCATATGGAAAAATATATTTTACAAATGGAACATATTACCAAAACTTTTCCAGGAGTTAAAGCGTTGGATGATGTTACATTTCAGGTAAAAAAGGGTGAAATACATGCGTTAGTAGGGGAAAACGGAGCTGGAAAATCTACTCTGATGAAGGTCCTGAGCGGTATTTATACGGCCAACACATATACAGGAAAAATAATTTTTGAGAATGAAGAGCAAAAATTTAATTCAATAAAGGACAGCGAAAAAAAAGGAATTGCCATTATCTATCAGGAACTGGCTTTGTGTCGGAACATGAATGTGGCTGAAAGTATTTTTTTAGGTCAGGAGATTAAAAACAAAGCTGGGGTCATCGACTGGAATGAGACCTATCATAAGTGTAAGGAATATCTGAAGAAAGTAAATCTGGATTTGAGCCCAGAAACAAAAATTATTAATCTGGGAGTCGGACAGCAGCAGTTAATTGAAATATGTAAGGCAATCAGTAAGAATGCCAAATTGTTGATCTTAGACGAGCCGACAGCTGCTTTAACAGAGACAGAATCAGCTAATCTTTTAAAGCTATTGAGGGAATTTAAAAAACAGGGAGTTAGTTGTATTTATATATCACATAAGCTGGAAGAGGTATTTGAAATTGCAGATAGCATAACCGTATTACGTGATGGAAAAACAGTTATCACAAAACCAAAATCGGAATTTACCACTAAAGAACTGATTGCCAACATGGTAGGACGGGAGCTGACGCAAATGTATCCCCGCGAGGAACATCATGCAGAGGATGTAATCATGGAGGTAAATAACTGGACAGTGCATCGTCCAGATGTGCCGGACAAAAAACTCTTAAAAGATGTTTCATTTTGTGTGAAAAAAGGTGAAATCTTGGGGATTGCAGGTCTGATGGGAGCTGGTCGAACTGAATTAATGATGAGCCTGATCGGAGAATACGGATGTAATATTACAGGTGAAATAAAAATAGATGGGGAAAAAGTCGCAATAAAATCGTCAGAAGATGCCATTCGCTATGGTATTGGTTATGTGTCAGAGGATAGAAAACGGTATGGGTTAGTTCTGCAACAGGACATAAAATTTAATGCGGGAATGTCATGCTTTGGGGATTTGAGCTGCAATGGACTGATAGATGATAATCAGTTGATTTATAAAGTCAATCAGTATGTGAAGGAACTAAATATTAAAACACCAAGTATTGAGCAAAAAGTAAAAAATCTATCCGGTGGAAATCAGCAGAAGGTCGTTTTATCAAAATGGCTTATGACAGCACCCAAATTGTTGATTTTAGATGAACCTACAAGAGGAATTGATGTAGGAGCAAAGGTTGAAATCTACCATATTATGAATCAGTTAGTTGCTCAAGGCGTGGGAGTAATCATGATATCGTCAGAGCTTCCGGAGGTTTTAGGAATGAGTGACCGAATCCTTGTTATGCGTGAAGGAGAAATGGTTAAGGAACTGGAACGAAAAGAAGCAACTCAGGAAAAGGTAATGTATTACGCAACGGGAGGAAATTAGAATGGAAAAGTGGAAGAGAACACTGAAAGCGAATATTCGTCAATATACAATGATATTAGCAATGCTTGCTATTTGGCTGTATTTTCAGGTGACAACAGGCGGCATATTTATGATGTCTCGTAACTTGAATAATTTATTTTTACAGATGTGTTACATTGGGGTTTGTTCGTGCGGAATGGTGCTGATCATGGTAGCTGGACAGATTGATCTTGCAGCGGGTTCGGTTATTGGCTTTACAGGTGCGGTAATTGCGGTGTTACTAAAAAACTATAATATGAATCCAGTTCTTGCAATTGTAATAACCTTATTGGTTGGAGCAGCTGTCGGTTTGTGGCAGGGATTTTGGGTTGCTAAGGTAGGTCTTCCGGCATTTATTGTGACACTTTCATCTATGATGCTGTTTAGAGGCGGAGTTCTTGGAGTGACGGGAGGTAACACAGTTCAGCCGAACGATGCAGTGTTCAAGGCGATTGGACAGGGTTATCTTCCTAATATAGGAAATGGAAAGTTAAATATTACTGCCATAGTATTTGGAATCGTTTTCTTTGTTGTTTATACATTATTGATGGTTCAGAAAAGAAAGAAAAGACTGAAGTATCAGTTTGATGTAGAAAAATCAAGCATCTTTTGGCTGAAAATAGTTGGATTTGGGGTCATTATTGGATTAGTATTTGCAATTTGGGCAAGTGATAGAGGAATTCCAGTTCCGATTATCATCTTAGCTGCAGTAGTACTGATTATGCATGTGATAGCAAATAATACAGCCTTTGGCCGTCATGTATATGCTATTGGCGGAAACCTGGATGCGGCGAAATTATCTGGAATTAATGTCAAGAAAAATATGATCATAAATTTTGTGCTCATGGGAGTATTAACAGCAATTTCTGGAATTATTTACACATCAAGATTAAATTCTGCGGCTATTGCTGGAGGAACAGGTGCAGAGACAGATATTATTGCAGCAGCGATTATTGGAGGAACAAGCCCTGCAGGAGGAAAGGGATCTATCTTTGGCTGTATTATTGGAGCACTTGTCATGGCTTCGCTTGATAATGGTATGAGTATTTTAAGTATGGGATCCTGCGAAAAATATATTGTAAAAGGACTTGTTCTGTTACTTGCAGTAGCAGTGGATACTATCACAGATAAGCAAAGTGCATAAAGGATAAATGAATGAAATATTTACAGGGAAGAAAAGAATTTGATTTAGTAATCAGAGAAGATAAGATTCCCATTCCTCAATTTAATCAGGTATTGGTTCGGATTCTTGCATGTGGTATCTGTGGAACAGATATTCATTATTTGAAAAAGAGTACGAACTATCAGCCTCTTGGTCATGAGATTTCTGCGATCGTAGTATCTATAGGTGAAAACGTGACGAAAGTTACTGTAGGGGAAATGGTCGTGGTGGAAGATGCAAGTCCCTGTGGAAGCTGTGATAATTGTAAAAATGGAGAATTTTATTTATGTAGAAACACGACAGGATTGAACGGACAGTCAGGCATGGGGGAATATCTGGTTGTTCATGAGAATAATCTTGTCAAATGTTCCAATTTAACAAAGGAGCAGGCTACTTTTGTAGAGCCGAGTGCAGTGGCATTTACTGCCTGCCTTCAAGCGGATATAAGGGAAGATAAGCCACTTATCATCTGGGGAATGGGCGTGCAAGCATTGATGTGTGTGGCTTTGGGAAAATACTTTCACGCAAAGGAAATTATTTGTGTGGGACATAGGGAAGAGTCGGCAAAAAGTAGAAAATGTGAACAGCTTGCCATGGAACTAGGTGCCACAGAGGTAACCTACACACGATATTTGAAGACGAGGGAGCATTTGCGGGATGAAAATTGTTCCGTAATTGTAACATCGCCGCCATCCACACTAACAGAAGCGATAAGACTGGTCGGGTATGGTAGTGTAATTGTTCCTTTCGGAATTGCTCTGGATGATTCAGCAAAAACAGTGATAGATTTGGATGACATGATATTAAATAAAAAGCAGATAAAGACAGTTTTAACAGAGCCATCCTGTTATTTCCCTCGCTGTATTAAGCTGATTGAAAAAGAAGTTATCCCTACAAGAAGATTATTAACCCACCAGATTTCTCTGACAGATACGGAACAGTTCAGAAAAATATATATGGGTGACGAAGCAGTCGTAAAAGGCATTATCGTGAATGAATAGGAGAAAATCGATGATAAATTTTAATTCTACAGTAAAAGGCTCGCTTTTGGAAAATTTTTATCCGGAAGAGTGGGATTTCCAGAAAATTGATGAGTGCTGCAGCCATAAGCCAGAAGAAATATTTGAACGACAGGATTTCTGGCATGAGGATTTTAAACCGATACCTTGCGAAGATGTTTCAGATTTCAATATGATGATGGGCCACGAGATTGCGCAAACAATCAGAAAGACACGTGAAGAAAAACGAAAACTGATTATGATTTTTCCGGTTGGGCCTATGGGAATGTATCGATGGGCGGTATATTTCTTGAAGGAATGGAATGTATCATGCAGTCATGTCTACGGGTTCAATATGGATGAGTGGGCAGATGGAGAAGGAAATACCTTGGATAATTCCGATCCGGCAGCGTTTCAAAATGCTATGGAAGAAGCGTTCTACGGTCCGTTGGGAGAATTAACCGTGCCAAAGGAGCAGAGAAATTTTGCGACAAAAACAAATCTGCCTCTGTATCCGGAAAAAATAGCTCGCCTGAAAGAAGAAGGGGCAAGGATGGTAACGGTATATGGAATTGGAAGAATGTGCCATGTTGCTTTCTGGGAGCCGCATTTCGGAAAAGAGTTTTCCAGTATAGAAGAGTGGAAAAAATGTCCCTACAGATTAGGAGCAAAGTTGCATCCGCTTACCATAGAACAGAATGCCCTTACCAGCTTTAAGAGCAGAACCACTCTGGTTTCGTGCCGGGCAAATACCATAGGACCTGGTATTTTCCTGCAATCAGATTATATGATTGGCGGAGCAGATGGAATCTTGGGACGTGGAATGCAGTGGCAGGGAATGCCTCTCTGGATGACATTGAGATACGGGCCGGATAAGGCGGTGACCTCATCTTTTGTTCCTACCGTAGCCGGAAAGCTGTTTTTCTTAAAAGAGCTGGCAGGTCCCTTGGTTCCGGAATGTAACTAATCAGATGGGCAGGAGGCATTTAAATGGAAGTGACGAAGGAATTTTTTGGAAAAACAAAAGATGGAATTCCGGTATTCAGGTTTATAATGAAAAATTCCAAGGGGATGGAAGCAGCCGTTCTGGAGTATGGCTGTACATTACAGGAATTATGGGTGCCTGACAAAGAAGGAAACAAAGTTAATGTAGTCTTAGGATATCAGTGCCTGGAAGAATATGAAGAAAACTCAGATTTTCTGGGAGCCTGTGTAGGAAGATTCGGAGGCTGGATTCAAAATTCTGAAATTACGGTAAATGGAGAAAAGATAAAATTGAATCCGACAGATGGGAAAAATCATCTGCATGGCGGAATAAAAGGATTTGACAAATATGTATGGAAGGGAGAATGCCGGGATCATAAAATCCTTTTCAGCAGAATTTCTTCTGATGGGGAAGAGAATTATCCAGGAACAATGAAACTGGAAATTTCCTATGAATTGACAGAAGATGGAGAACTGGGGATCTGTTATGACGCAATTTGCGATAAAGATACCGTATGCAATCTGACCAATCATACATATTTTAATCTGAATGGTAGAAACTCCGGGAATATTTTGGGACATAGTCTGGAAATAAAGTCCCAGAAGGTGCAGTCTGATAATGAGGAAGGAATTTCTGACTGGGAACTGCTGGATGTAAAAAATACGCCCTTTGATTTTTCGAAAGAAAAAAGAATCGGAGAGAACATTGGAGAAGAAACCCCACAGCTGAAATATGGTCATGGTTATGATCATAATTATTATCTGGGGGGCGATAAAGAGTTGAGAAAAGTGACAACTCTCTTTTCGGACAGAACCGGAATTGAAATGGATGTATTAACCAATCAGACCGGAATTCAATTATATACCGGAAATTATCTAAGTGGTGAAAAATTCAAAGAAAATGCCGGGGTATGTCTGGAAACACAGTATTGTCCGTCAGAAGAGCAGTTGAAGCAGGGATATCTGTATCCGATAGTAAGAGCGGAAGAAAGATATCGGCATGAAACAAAATATCATTTTAAAATCAGAGGAGAAAAATAGTTATGATAAATAAAAAGGAGTTATATCAGTGGTGTACCGTACCGAGAGAAGAGCTTATGAACCATCCGGATAGAAAGGTTCCTTTACGGATTGTAAAGGATGCGGAAGAACTGGGAGAGGTGATGGCCAGAGATTTTGTAGAAGACATCAAGCAGGCAAATAAGGAAAACAGGGATTATCACGCAATCGTTCCCTGTGGACCGAAGGAGTGGTACGGTCCATTTGTACGGATGGTAAATGAGGAGAATGTATCCCTGAAGAGAATGACTGTATTCCATATGGATGAGAACCTTGACTGGGAAGGTAAGATGCTTCATCCGGATGATCCGTCTAACTTCCAGAGCTTCATGAAAGAATATTTTTATGGTCCGGTACGGGAAGAACTGGCTGTTCCGGAGGAAAACAGATTTTTCCTGACTCCGGAAAATTATCACAGAATTTCTGAGATGATTTTAAATACAGAAATCGACTATACCTTAGGCGGCTGGGGACAGGATGGACATGTGGCGTTCAACCAGGCAAGGAGAGATCCTTATACACAGGTTACCCTGGATGATATCCGGAACAGTACAGCCAGAATTCAGAATAATAATACAGATACAATTCTGGCGTTAGCTCATCGGAGTTTTGGCTCAGCATGGCAGTTTATGCCGCCGATGTCCTTGACTCTGGGTGTAAAAGAGTGTTTTAAGGCAAAGAAAATCAGAGTTTATTCCGCAACAGGCGCATGGAAGCAGACTGCGCTGAGAGTAGCCCTGTTCTCAGAAATGACACCGGAGTATCCGATGACGCTTCTTCAGGAACATCCGGATGCGCTTGTTACAGCTACCATGGAAACTGCAGAGCATCCATTTGCAAGTAATCCTGAATGGAAATTCAGAGGGGTTAACGTATGAATTTAAAAATAAAGAAAGTTATTGGCTGCGGTGGAATCGGAAAAGGGCTGTTGTTTCACAGCCCCAATAACGAGACGTTGGGGCGAAGTGAATCCAGACTGGTAACAATAAGCAACGCAAAGGATTATTGTAAACAGCAGATTGTGTTTTATTATATAGCGGAGCTCCTGAAAGGAAAGTGTGAGGTTATTCCTGTGGGAGCTGTGGGAGATGACAATATAGGTACAGAGCTGGTTAACATCATGCTGAGACAGGGGATGGACGTCCGGTATATAAAACAGATCAGCGGAACATCAACAATGCTGAGCATCTGCTTACAGTACCCGGATAAAGAGGGATGTAACTTTACAGCACAGAACAATGCGGCAGAATATGTGACACCAGAGTTTATAGAACAGGCGTTAGAACGGATAGACATAAATGAAGAATGCTGTTTGGTAGCAGTTCCGGAAGTGCCGATTGAAAGCAGAATTAGAATGTTGGAAATTGGAAAGAAAAAAGGGGCAATGTGCGTTCTTTCTGTTCCAATCAGCGAAGCAGATACATTTGAAAAATCAGATATATATGCAAAATGTGATCTGATAGCTGTTAATGAAGAAGAAGCGCAGGCAATGGCGAAATGTGAATATCAGGGTGAGAGACTAGCATCATGTCTTACAAAATATTTGCAACGCTGGAATCCAGATATCAAGGTGTGTATGACGGCAGGCAGTAAGGGAGCGTTCTGTGGGGAAAAAGATGGTCTGGAATTTATCCCGTCTTATCCGGCAGAGGCGGTAAATACAACGGGAGCAGGGGATGCATTTCTTGGCGGAGTTGTGAGTGGTCTGATTATGGGACTTCCTTTCCGGAAAGAGGAGAATGACAAAAAGTTCGGAGACAGTACGTTATGTTCAGCGACTGAACTGGCAACATTGTGTGCGGGAATGGCAGTGGAATGTGAAGACAGCATAGCTGAAAATGTCACTATTGAATCTATAAAAGAGAGAATTAACTTACATAAGTGGAAGCAAAAACTTTTGTAGAACAGAAATATGTAATAAGAAGATCTTCTTCTTTATTCTTTTCTTAAATAAATGTAAAAATGGTTAAAGAAAAGAGAAGGTGAACAGTATGGCAGATATTATTATTGCGGGAATTTTGGTGGCAGATATCATAAAACTAATCAGTCATTATCCACAAAAGGGGATGCTTGCAGATATTTCTAAGGTGACCTACGGGATCGGCGGATGTGCTGCCAATACGGCAGTCAGTGTAAAAAAATTAGATTCCTCCATAAATGTAAAAAGTGTTGCTTTAGTAGGGAAAGATGAGCAGGGAACCTTTGTTAAGAAGAAGCTCTCTGAATATGGAATTGATATTTCGATGATTCAGGAAACTGATTGTGAAGTGACTGGTTTTACAGACGTAATGACAATAGAGAGCACGGGTGAAAGAACGTTCTTTCTGAACAGAGGGGCAAACAAAATCTTCGATGAAAGCAATCTGCAAATTGAAGAGGAAGAAGGTAGTATTATTCTTCTTGGATATGGTGGTATCTTAGATGCATTGAACAAACCGAATGAAAAATATGGAACCGACCTTGCAAGAGCTTTTCATGATCTTAAAGAGAAGGGATTGATCACAGCAATGGACGTTGCATCTATGAAAGACAAAGAAGAGATGCAGCGGTTGGTGATTCCTTCTCTGAAATATGTTGATTATCTGATAGTTAATGAAATTGAAGCTGGAGAAATTACTGAGATTGAGATCAGAAAAGCAGATGGTATGCTTGATCGTGATGCAATGAAAAAGGCTGCCAGTAAGATTATGAGTATGGGAGTTCAGAAATGTTGTGTTCTTCATGCTCCGGAATATGGGTGTGCGCTCGACAATGAAGGAAATTATACAGGACAGCCATCGTTGAATTTACCAGATGGATACATAGCAGGAACCGTTGGAGCGGGAGATTCTTTCTGCGCAGGAATACTATATGCTGTGTATAAAAAACTTTCTATGAATGAAGCATTGAAGATCGCAGTAGCCACTGCAGCGGCGAATCTGTCTGCGGAAGACTCTATAGGAGGACTCAGAAACATTGAAGAAACAATGAAACTGTATGACACATATTCGCCTGAAAAATAATAAATAAAGAGTAAGAAATCTGATGTAAAGATTTCTTACTCTTTTGTTTTAAAGGCTATATTTCAATTTATTCTATTTCCGGAAAGATGCTCTCTTTCTCAGGGTCGGATCAAGAATCTTCTTACGGATACGAAGGGACTTCGGAGTGATCTCCAGAAGCTCATCAGTATCAATGAATTCCAGTGCCTGCTCCAGGCTTAAGATTCTTGGCGGAGTCAGCTTCAGTGCCTCATCTGCACTGGAGGAACGGGTATTGGTCAGCTTCTTGGTCTTGCAGACATTGATCTCAATATCCTCTGCCTTACCAGTCTGCCCGATGACCATACCAGCATATACTTTTACACCAGGTCCGATGAACAGAGCGCCACGCTCCTGCGCATTGAAGAGTCCGTAAGTGATGGACTCGCCAGATTCGAAAGCGATCAGGGATCCCTGCTTCCGGTACTGAATATCTCCCTTGTACGGCTCGTAACCATTGAAAATGGTATTCAGAACGCCGGTACCCTTGGTGTCAGTCATGAACTCACCACGGTATCCAATCAGTCCTCTTGCCGGAATGGAGAATTCCAGACGGGTGGATCCATTGCTGTTGGTGTGCATGTTGCGAAGCTCACCTTTTCTTTCGCCAAGCTTCTGGATAACACTTCCGGAGAATTCATCATCTACATCGATGTAAGCAAGCTCCATTGGTTCCAACTTCTTACCGTTCTCATCATAGTGATAGAGAACCTCTGCCTTGCTGACGGAGAACTCGTAGCCCTCACGGCGCATGTTCTCGATCAGAACGGATAGATGAAGCTCACCACGACCGGATACTTTGAAGCTGTCGGTGCTGTCGGTCTCTTCCACACGAAGGCTGACATCGGTGTTCAACTCTCTGAACAGACGATCTCTTAAGTGACGGGAGGTTACAAATTTTCCTTCGGTACCAGCCAGCGGACTGTCATTGACGTTGAACTGCATGGAGATGGTCGGCTCGGAGATCTTCTGGAACGGGATCGCATCCGGAGCTTCCGGGGAGCAGAGGGTATCACCGATGTGCAGATCAGAAATACCGGAGATGGCAACGATGGAACCGATGGTTGCACTCTGTACTTCTACTTTATTTAAGCCATCAAATTCATAGAGACGGCTGACTTTTACTTTACGCATCTTATCCGGATCATGATGGTTAACGATCACCACATCCTGGTTCACACTGATGGTTCCACGGTCTACTTTGCCAACACCAATACGGCCAACGTACTCGTTGTAGTCAATGGTGCTGATCAGTACCTGGGTCGGTGCCTCAGCATCCCCTTCCGGAGCCGGAATGTAATCCAGAATGGTATCGAACAGCGGAGTCATGTCTTTGCCCTGTACCTCCGGATCAAGGGAAGCATAACCAGCTTTTGCGGAAGCATAGACAAACGGGCAGTCAAGCTGCTCATCGCTGGCCTCAAGGTCCATCAGAAGTTCCAGAACTTCGTCTACTACTTCAGCAGGACGAGCCTCTGGACGGTCGATCTTGTTAATACATACGATAACCGGCAGGTTCAGTTCCAGTGCTTTCTTCAATACGAATTTGGTCTGCGGCATGGATCCTTCAAAAGCATCCACAACAAGGATGACACCGTTTACCATTTTCAGTACACGCTCAACCTCGCCGCCGAAGTCTGCATGACCTGGGGTGTCGATGATATTGATTTTTGTATCCTTATAAAAAACAGCGGTATTTTTGGAGAGAATGGTGATTCCTCTTTCTCTCTCAATGTCGTTGGAGTCCATGACTCTCTCAGCTACTTCCTGATTGGCACGGAACACACCGCTCTGTTTCAGAAGCTCATCGACCAGAGTGGTTTTACCATGGTCTACATGAGCGATGATGGCAATATTTCTTACATCTTCTCTCTTCATATTTAACCTCTTCTTTGTATCTTATAACGTTTCTGTCCTGTTTAAATCCTACAAATTTAATAGTGTAACACAAATTCCTCAGAAAACAAGCTTTTTCTTGCAGTTCCGTGAAATTTTTTGAAATGTATATTTTTTGAAATAGTTGGAATATTTGGTAAGGACCATGAATATATTTTACAGACAAAAGTACGAGAGACACTTCGTCAAAAGGAAGGGAGAACAAAAATATGTCGGATAAGATTATTGAAAACAACCAGGTGTCCATTATCGGGGAGGTTGTGTCGGGATTTGTGTTCAGTCATGAAGTCTTTGGGGAAGGCTTCTATATGCTGGATGTATCGGTCAGAAGACTCAGCGACTCCTGTGATGTGATACCACTGATGATTTCAGAAAGACTCATTGATGTGAATGCAGATTACAGGGGTGCCTGCATCCGGGCGGCCGGACAGTTCCGGTCTTACAACAGGCATGAAGAGAAGAAGAACCGGCTGGTGCTGTCAGTCTTTGTGCGGGAACTGGAATTCATGGATGAGGAAGTAGAGAATTCCAAGACCAACCAGATCTTCCTGGATGGATATATCTGCAAGGCGCCGGTTTATCGGAAGACACCGCTTGGAAGAGAAATTGCGGATATTCTGCTGGCAGTGAACCGTCCTTATGGAAAATCGGACTACATTCCGTGTATCTGCTGGGGAAGAAATGCAAGATTTGCTTCAGGTTTTGAAGTGGGAGGCCACACGCAGATCTGGGGACGGATCCAGAGCAGGGAATATATGAAGAAAATAGATGAGACAGAGAGCGAGCGCAGGATCGCCTATGAGGTGTCTGTAAGCAAGCTTGAGTACCTGGAGTAATACTTGCATTTCTTATATACCTGGTGTAAGATAGACGAAAACAGCTAATTGTTTGGAGTCAGGAATAGAGAGGGTACTATGAGAGAGGGTAAACTTCAGATATATTGCGGAAGTGGAAAAGGAAAGACGACGGCAGCGTTGGGGCAGGCCATCAAAGAAGCCAGCCTCGGGCGTTCTGTATTCGTCGTTCAGTTTATGAAATGCCGGAAGGCAGATGAGGAGATCAGCTTTATCCAGCGGCTGGAACCGGAGATCAAGTTATTCCGTTTTCAGCGGAGAGAGGCGGCTTTTGAAGATCTGGCACCTGAAGAGCAGCAGGAAGAGATCATGAATATGAAGAATGGTCTGAACTTTGCAAAGAAGGTGCTGGCTACGGGAGAATGCGATGTGCTGATCCTAGATGAGGTTCTGGGACTGGTGGAGCAGGGGATTGTATCAGCAGAGGAAGTGCATGAGCTTCTGGGGGAGGCTTCTGACAGTACAGAGCTGATATTTACAGGCATTAAGCTGTGTCCTGAGATGATGGACTGGGCGGATGATGTCTATCAGATCACTGCCTTGAAGGAATCTTAAGGGCTTGTTGACAAAGCATCTGGAAGATGCTATATTGAAGAAAATTGAACAAAAGAGATAGAGGTCGCGTGAATCATCAGTAGACGGTCGGATGCAGCAGAGGCACTGGAAGACAGCCGAAAGGGGTAAGCGCCGAAAGGCCGGATATTCTGCAAGTCCGGATCTTGGGCATGTGGTCAATAACCATATGACTGTCATCTGGAACAGATGGAGCGCTATCCGGACAATCAAGATAAGTAGTAAGAATCTGGAGAGGCGTATACTGGCACGCCTCTCTTCTTTTCATTTATATCAAAAAAGAAAATAGCAGGAGGAGAAGATATGTCTATTTTTACAGGTGCAGGAGTAGCAATTGTAACACCTATGAAAGCAAATGGCGAGGTGAATTATCCGAAGCTGGAAGAACTTCTGAATTATCAGATCGAGAATGGGACAGATGCGATCATCATCTGTGGAACTACTGGTGAGTCTTCCACGCTGACTCATGAGGAGCATCTGGAAGCCATCCGTTTTACGATTGAGAAAGTAGCTGGAAGAATCCCTGTGATCGCAGGTACTGGTTCTAATTGTACTCAGACCGCGATCTATCTGTCTCAGGAAGCGGAAAAATACGGCGCAGATGGTCTGCTGCTGGTATCTCCTTATTATAATAAAGCAACCCAGAAAGGTCTGATCGCACATTTTACAGCCATTGCCAATTCTGTAAAGATTCCAATCATCCTTTATAATATTCAGGGACGTACCGGTGTAAATATGACGCCTGAGACGGTTGCTTATCTGACAAAACATGTAGAGAACATTGTAGCGGTGAAAGAAGCAAGTGGAAATATTTCCCAGATCGCAAAAGTGGCACAGCTCTGTGGTGACAGCTGTGATATTTATTCCGGTAATGATGACCAGATCGTTCCGATCCTGTCTCTTGGCGGAAAAGGTGTGATCTCTGTACTGTCTAACGTGGCTCCGAGAGAGACTCATGACATCGTAGCCAAATTCATGGCAGGTGACGTGGCAGGCAGTCGTGAACTTCAGTTAAAAGCACTTCCGGTTATTGAGAAACTGTTCTGTGAAGTGAACCCGATCCCGGTAAAAGCAGCTCTCAACATGCTGGGCTGGGAAGCAGGACCTTTACGTATGCCGCTGACAGAGATGGAGCCAGAGCATCAGGCACAGTTAAAGGAAGCCATGGCAGCATTTGGCATAAAAGCAAAAGGAGAAAACTAAGATGGTCAGAGCAATTATGCATGGCTGTAACGGCCATATGGGTCAGGTGATCACAGGACTGATCAAGGATGACCCGGAGATCGAGATTGTAGCAGGAGTAGATCCGGTAGACTGCCGTGACAACGGTTATCCGGTATTTCCTTCTATTGATAAATGTACGGTAGAAGCAGATGTGATCATTGATTTCACTTCCGCGAAGGCAGTGGATGGACTGATCGCGTACAGTGCAGAAAAAAAAGTTCCGGTTGTACTGTGTACTACCGGTTTAAGCGAGGAGCAGTTAAAGAGCCTGGAGGAAGCCAGCAGTCAGGTGGCAGTCCTTCGTTCCGCCAACATGTCCCTTGGTATCAACATGCTCATGAAGATTCTTCAGGACGCAGCAAAGATTCTTGTGCCGGCCGGATTTGATATTGAGATCGTGGAGAAGCATCACAACCGCAAGCTGGATGCACCCAGTGGAACAGCACTTGCTCTGGCAGATGCCATCAATGATGGCGTGCTTGGCGGTGAATATGAATATAAATATGACAGAAGTCAGGATCACAAGAAACGTGAGAAAAAAGAGATTGGTATCTCTGCGGTACGTGGAGGAACTATTGTAGGAGATCATGATGTGATCTTTGCTGGAACGGATGAAGTGATCACCTTCAGTCACACGGCTTATTCCCGCGCAATTTTTGGAAAAGGCGCGATTCAGGCTGCAAAATATCTGGCTGGCAAACCGGCAGGCTTCTATCACATGAGCGATGTGATAAATGCACAGGTCTAAGAGTGTATTTTAGATAAATAAGCGTATAAAACAAAAAGAACTGTCCATATTAGTAACAGAAAGCTCAGAAAAAAGGAGAGACTATTATGAGACAGTTGAAAAAGTATGGACTTTATATGCTTCTGGCAGCTATTCTGCTGCTGACAGCAGCCTGTGGACGGAATAACACGAACAATGGAACCACTGCTGATGACAATATGGCAGGAACCACGGAAGACAGTAACCAGACCAATGAAAATGTAGATATTAACGACATTTTGTTTGATACAGATGGTGATGGTGTCTACGATCATACGGATGTGGATGGTGATGGACTGCTGGAAGAGATCGGCATGGATGCCAATGATGTGGTCAATGACGTGACCGGTGCCGGTGACTCTCTGGTGGACGGTATGGATGACGCACTGGACGAGGGCATGGATGGCGGACTTGATGGTGAGGGCGGAGCAGTGACTCCGTAAAAATAGAGCTGCACACTGATTTCACAGTGTGCAGCTTTTTAAATTAATCTTTTTTAACAGCAGTAACAACCATTTCTACTAAAATCTGAGGAGCAGCCAGAGCAGCTTCCACACATGCGCGGGCAGGCTCAAATCCAGGTTCTACCCATTTGTCGTATACTTCATTTAATCCGGAAAAATCTTCCATATTTTTCAAATAAATCTGAACCATGATAAGATGGCGCTTATCAGTACCATATGCAGCAAGAAGATCATCAATCTTTTTCAGAACTGCCTCCGTCTGCACTTTGATATCGCCGCCGTCACGGGATGTCTGACCACAGAAATAAATCGTATCGCCTGCAATCACTGCTTTGCTCATTCTTCCGTTTCCATCACAATGCTTGATCATCATAAAGATTCCTCCATTCGTAAATTAAAGTTTATGGTATTTGTATTATAACGCATTTATTTGTTTCTGAAAACAGTTTTGTGTTAATATAATACAAATAGACTTTAATGCGATAAAAAATGCAAAAAAACAGGCGGATTTACAAAAAATATTAAAATCAATACTGGTTTTGCAAAAAAAATCATTTCAAAACGCTTAACAACAAAAAAACAAAAGAATAATTATGAGACAATTAACATAATAATATTGACATTTTCAAAAAATATATTTATCATACAAATAGACAAATAAAGCAATGAATTTATAAAATTCAATTTTATTTGCAAAATCATATATTCCCTATTTAAAAACTAGGAAAAGTAGGGTATTATACCAACTAACATGAACAACCAAAGGAGGTAAGAGCATGAACGAAAAATGGCGCGAGCTGCATGAGATTTTGAAAAAGGAAGTTGTTCCGGCACTGGGATGTACAGGACCGACAGCTGTCTCTTATGTAGCTGCAGAAGCCGCAACAGCAGTAGGAGGAACTCCTATCAAAGTTGAAGTGAAAGTTGACCGTCACATCGGAACTAAGAACAGTGATGTCGGTATTCCGGGAACAACTGTAGTTGGTCTGAAAATGGCAGCAGCTCTTGGCGCACTGGCAGGAGATGCGGCTGCAGGGCTGGAAGTTCTTCACAATGTAACACCTGAAGACGAGAAACGGGCACTGGAATTTGCAAAATCTGGAAATGTAACAATTGATGTGGATCTGGAGACTGACATCCTTGGATTGTTTATGGATTGTACGGTTACAACAGACAAAGGTGTTGGAAGAGCTGTAGTTGTAAAAACGCACACAGGTCTGGTGTACAGAGAGGCGAATGGTGTAGTACAGGTTGATAAACCTTATGATCGTCGAGCTTCTATGAATGAGACACATGATGCGATGGCACATTATGGAGTCAAAGACTTCTATGAGTTTGCAACAGGAATTCCTCTGGAAGAGATCGCATTCCTGAAAGAAGCAGTTACGATGAATAAGACTATTGCTCAGACCATTTTTGATGGAACAGCAAAGGGTGCAGGATTTGCAGTATCCATGATGAAACGGGCAGATAACAATATGATCCGTAAAGCAAAAGCCCTGACTTCAGCTGGAGCAGAGGCGCGTATGGAAGGATTCTCTCTGCCAGTTATGAGTTGCGCGACCAGTGGAAATGTAGGTCTGACAGCATCTCTTCCGTTGATCAGTATGGCAGAAGACCTGAATGCCAGTGAAGAGCAGCTGCTGCGTGCTCTGGCAATGAGCTTCCTGATGACAATCTGTGTGAAGAACAGGATTGGACGTGTATCCTCCATGTGTGCATGCGTAACAGCTGCATCCCAGGGTGTTGCAGCCGGAGCTTCCATGTTACTTGGTGGTGATCTGGCATGCATTGACAGAGCAATCAATAATACAGTTGTAAACATCTTCGGTGTTGTATGTGATGGTGCTCGTCTTGCCTGTGCATTGAAGCTTTCATCTGCAATCGGTATTGCAATCGAATGTGCTATGATGGCAAAGGATGATGTGATGACTCCGGCAGATCAGGGAATCGTAGGAAGTGACGCAGATGATACACTGAACTTTATGGGTGATTTTGCACAGCATGGAATGGCAGGATCAGACCTGGCTCTTTGTAAGGCACTTTATAAGAAAAACGAAGGTAAAGAATAGACCGGCTTCATTGGTATCTGACTTGAAGGGAGGTTTCACATGGAATACTATGACCACATCCAAAATAAGGTTTGGAAAAACATTTACAGAGGGATCGTTACAATACAGAGATTTATCTGCTATGCATGTGCGATCATATTACCGTTGATCATCACATATCAGGTTATTCTCCGGTACATATTAAAAATGCCGTTGATGGGAATCGAGGAGCTGATGACATTCTTTATCATCTGGCTGTATATGATGGGTGGATCTGTTGCATCAGAACAGAGAAGTCACATTAACTGTGCAATCCTGACATTGTATATCAAAAAAGAAAAGACCATGGCAATTTTCAAATGTGCGAACAACCTGTTCTCCATGATCGTATGTACCTGGCTGACTGGATGGGCATACTGGTTCTTTGCATATTCATTAAAGCTCTGGAAGACCAGTGATATCTTGCATATTCCGATGTTCTTTGGAGAGAGTTCCATGTTTATCGGACTGGTGTTCATGTTATTCTTCGGAATTATAGAGTTTATTGACAATGTGAAGGATGCAGTCCGGATCTGCAAGAAAGGAACAAACGAGGAGGTGAAAAGCTGATGAGTACACTGGCGATTGTAGGTATTGACGTTATTCTTTTGATTGTTCTTCTGATGCTGAGTGTTCCGCTGCCTTATTGTTTCGGTGGTGCACTGATGTTTATGGCTCTGGCGGGCAATGTATCTATGAAAAGTATGATGCTGTGGGGATATTCCCAGTCCATAGGTACGGTTCTTCTTGCAAGTCCACTTTTCATCATCGCTGGAACCTTTATGGGAGGCAGTGGTGTTGCAAAGAGACTGCTTGACCTGTGTGATGCGTTTATTGGACGGATCAAAGGAGGTCTTGGTATTGTAAGTATTGTTACCTGTGCAATCATCGGAGCAATTTCCGGATCTGGATTTACCGGTGTGGCAGCAACAGGACCCATCATGATCCCGCGTATGGAAGAACAGGGATATCCGAGAGGATTTGCCACCGCACTGGTAACAGTATCTTCTGTATTGGGACTTCTGATCCCTCCAAGTGCGATCATGATCATCTATGGATGGATCACAGAGACATCGATCCTGGCATGCTTCCTTTCTACAGTTGGCCCTGGAATCCTGGTTACGATCCTGTTCTCTATCATCAATCTGGTGGAGTGCAGAAAGTTTGACCTGACACTGCTTCCGCCGATGACCATGAAAGAAAAGATCGAGATGACCGGAAAACGTACATGGTCGGCAATCCCGGCTATTATGATGCCAATCATTATTCTGGGAGGTATTTACGGAGGCGTATTCACACCGACTGAGGCAGCTGCAGTTGCAGCGATCTACAGTGTTCCGATCGGTCTTTGGGTCTATAAGGCAATGAAGATGAAAGATATCAAGAAGATGCTGTTTGATTCCATCAACTCAGTAGGTGCGATCATGGTTATGATCATCTTCTGTCTGATGCTCAGCCAGACCCTGACCATGCTGCAGGTACCGCAGGCATTGATTCAGATCATCTTCGGTCTTACCAGAAATAAAACGGTCATCCTTATTATTCTGAATCTGTTCCTGTTCGTAGTTGGAATGATCGTGAACGATTCTACTGGTATGCTGCTGTGTGCCCCACTGCTTCTTCCTCTGGTAAAAGAGCTGGGAGTCTCTCCGGTACATTTCGCAGCAATCATGGGTGTAAACCTTGCAATGGGTGGTGTAACCCCGCCGTATGCAAGTATTCTTTACCTTGGAATGCGTATTGGAAACTGTGAGTTCAAGGATATTTTCGGACCGACCATGAAGCTTTTGATCTTTGGTTATGTTCCAGTTGTATTCCTGACAACATTCTGGCCAGAACTGTCTATGTTCCTGCCGCGTCTTTTTGGATACGTGTAAAATATAAGGAGGTATTTAGCAATGACGAAAGTGTTTACGATTGATGAGTTAAAAAGCGTGATCAACATGAAAGATGTTGTAGAATCTGTGGATCGTACATTTAAAGGACTTGCCGAAGGTGTCGTGATCAACCCGACCAAGGTTACCCTGGATCTGGGAGAAAACGCACCATACCCTCCATACGATGGATTTTTTAATGCAATGCCTGCATATATTGGCTATCAGGATGTAGCCGGCATCAAATGGGTCGGCGGTATTCTGGGTGAAAGAAAAAAAGCAGGTCTTCCATTTATCAGTGGAATGATCCTTCTGGCCAATCCAAGACTTGGTACATTTAAAGCAGTGATGGATGGTGCTTATATAACCAATCTTCGGACAGGAGCACAGACGGCAGTTTCACTGAAACATATTTACAAAGGACGGAAAAGCCTCAATGTTGGATTGTATGGTGCTGGTATGCAGGGACATACGCAGACAGCTGCTATTGCAGAAGTGTTTGACATTGATAAACTGTATGTATATGATGTATATACTCCGGCAGCAGAGAAGTTCCAACAGGATATGAAGGATGTCGTGAAGGGAGAGATCATTGTCTGTGATGCTCCTGAACAGGTGCCGGAAGATGTGGATGCGATCATAACAGTGACACAGGCAAAGGACAGCTTCCTGAAGGCAGAATGGATAAGACCGGGAACGGTAGTATTCCCGATGGGATCCTATAAGGAGATAGAGGATGAAGTGATCTTACAGTCAGATGCAATCGTTGTTGACCATGTGGGACAGGCACTGCACAGAGGAGCTATGAAGAGTCTGGCAGATGCAGGAAAGATCACGGCAGAAAGCATAACGACAACGATTGGAGAACTGGCTGCAGATATGTATGATCTGGGTGATGTATCGGAGAAAAAGATTCTCTGTATTCCGATTGGAACAGGTGCAATGGATGTGGCAGCAGCAGAGATTGCTTACCAGCGTATGATTGCCAAAGGAATGGGAACGGATTTCAACATTACCGGTGAGTAATAAGTTGATCGATTATAGAAGCTCTATAATTTATCATATAACAGATTGAAGGAGGATGAAACATGAAAAAAGTATTGGCATTAGTTCTGGCTATGGTGACATCAATGTCATTGGTTGCCTGCGGAGGAGGCGCTGATACAGCGGGATCTTCAGATGGAGCATCAGGTTCTGGTGAGGAGAAGACAGTTACATTATCACTGGCGCATATCAGACCGGTAGATTCATCTGCAGATATTGCGATCCGCGCATTTGCTGATGAAGCAACCGAACTCTCTGATGGTACGATCCAGTTCGATATTTATCCGGCAAGCCAGCTGGGTGAGTATACGACTGTTCAGGAGAGAGTCAGCATTGGTGACGTAGATATGCAGATCGCTTCTCTTGGTTCCAATATGGATAAGTTTTTTGCAATGTCCAATGCAGCATATCTGTGTGCAACCTGGGATGAGGCAAGAAAGCTCTTCGCTGAAGATAGTGAAATGGTAAAACTGTATACAGAAAAACTTGCAGATTACAACCTGACTTATCTGGCAAACTATCCGCTGTACTTTGGTGGAATCAGTCTGAATACAGATGCGATCGATCCGACGAACCCGAATGCAAAGTCTGGTATCAAGATCCGTGTTCCGTCCATGACAACATTTGAGAAAACAGCAACCACACTTGGATATCTGGCAACTCCGCTTCCGTCCTCTGAGATGTTCACAGCAGTTCAGACCGGTGTTGTAGATGGTGCGATCGGTGCAGGCGCTGAGATGTACTATGGCAACTTATCCGGACTTAATAAATACTATCTCCCGATCAACGATCACTTTGAGTGCTGGTGGATGTATATCAATACTGACAAGTGGAACAGTCTGAGCGACAAACAGAGAGAGGCACTTCAGACTGCAGCAAAACATATGACCGAAAAGCGTTGGGAAGTTGCAGAACAGGAGACCGCAGAGTATGAGCAGAAACTGGCAGACAGTGGCTGCGTAGTTGTAGAATATACAGAAGAGCAGCTGCAGAATTTTGCAGATGTAGTACGTGAAGCAGTATGGCCGGTAATCGCAGAAGAATATGGAACTGAGAATTTTGAGGCTGTAACCAACAGTATAAAATAAGCAGAATTCATAAGCAGGAGAACCGCACTGTATTGTGCGGTTCTCTTTTTCAAAAAAATAAACAGAGGTGGAGATTATGCGGCAACACACAAGAGGAATTGCCTGTATGCTGTTTTCAGCAGCCAGTTTTTCGCTTATGAATGTATGCGTTCACATGGCAGGAGATCTTCCGGCTATGCAGAAAAGTTTTTTTCGGAACCTTATTGCACTTGGAGTTTCACTAGCGCTGATCTTATGGAAAAGAACCCCTCTTCGGATTCCGAAAGGACAGTTCAGACACTTGTTTTCCAGAAGTTTTTTTGGAACCATAGGAGTTGTCTGCAATTACTATTCAGTTGACCATATGCTTCTTTCAGATGCCACAATGCTTAACAAAATGTCGCCTTTTTTCTCCGCATTATTTGCAGTCTGGATATTAAAAGAAAAGATTACATGGGTGCATGTATCTTTCCTGGGAGTGGCTCTTGCTGGCTGCGCATTTATCTTAAAACCAGGAGTAGAAGGTTTGTTGTCGTCGGCTGCAATCGTTGCCTTGATGGGGGGATTATGTGCAGGAATCGCATATACAGAAGTGAGAAAGCTTGGAACCGGAGGCGTTGATAAGAACTGGATCATTTTATTTTTCTCTGCATTTTCCTGTATTTGTGCATTGCCATTTCTTGTTTTTGATTATGCTCCTATGACAGCCAGTCAGCTACTATTTTTGATCTTAGCTGGTCTGACAGCAACAGGAGGACAGTTTGGTGTGACAGCAGCCTATTGTTATGTGGCAGCAGCAGAAATATCTATATATGATTATTCACAGATTATTTTTGCAGCACTGTTTGGATATTTATTTTTTGCACAGATCCCGGATCTGTATAGCGTAGTGGGATATATCATTGTATGTGCAGCTGCGATTGGAATGGCCATGTACAGTGAAAAAAGAAATCAGAAAATAGAACAGGATGGGAGAGGGATAAGATGAGTGTAAGTGTTTTCGAAATCGTCGGACCGATCATGATCGGTCCATCAAGTTCACATACAGCAGGAATGGCAAGAATAGGAATGATGACACATCGGATCGTTGGAGAGAACCCGGTGGATATTCATCTGGATCTCAGTCCAAAGATGAGGACAACTTATTCAGGACATCGGACAGATGCGGCATTATTTGGTGGAGTGATCGGGTTGACCGAAAGTGATCCGGATATCCGGCGGGCCATTGACCTGGCGCATGAGAGAGGGGTAAAGACATCGGTTGGTTTTCTGGAAAGTGGAAAATATCCGGAAAATACGGCTCTCCTGACTGTGAAGTGTGAAAATGGAGAGACTGTAAAGGTATTAGGTACGTCGGTTGGCGGTGGAAGTATTGCCATATCCGAAGTAGATGGTGTGAAAATGAATGTCAATGCAGATGCATGGCATCTTGTAATATGGAGTTCCTCTGAAATTCCGTCTGATATGTGGGAAGGATCCGTATCTGTACAGGTGGGAAAGAATGAGAGGGAATATATTTCCTGTATTTCTTTTGCAGATCAGCCGGATACGGAGTTCACTGAAAAAATCGCAGGGCTTTTGCAGGTCAGAAGAATGAAAATTGTGGCTCCGGTACTGCCGTATGGTATGACACGAATCTCCGAGAAGCTCTGCAGCTCCTGTGAGGAGGTCTGCAAAAAAGCGGCTGAAAAAGCATGCTCACTTACAGAGATTGCGATTGAATATGAGATGAAGCGATCCGGACATACCAGAGAGCAGATTCGTGAGCAGATGAAAAAGCATCTTGAACAGATAAAGAAATCTGTGGTTGAAGGAGAAAAAGGAAATCAAATGTTATACGGTCTGACATCTGGTCATGATGGTCCGAGGATGCTCAAGGCGATCGAAGATGGGAAGACCGTGTCTGGAGGAATTGTTCCAAAGGCGGTTGCAAGAGCTCTGGGAGTTATGGAATATAATGGTGCGATGGGATGCATTGTTGCAGCACCGACTGCAGGCTCTTCAGGTATCGTGCCTGGTTCGATGGTCACGGTACAGCAGGAATATGGTTTTTCTGATGAAAAGATTGAGGATGCTCTTTTTGTTGCAAGTCTCATGGGAGTTGTGATGGAAAACAGAGATGTATCTTTTTCAGGATCCGTGGGTGGATGTCAGGGAGAAGTGGGAGTGTCCAGTGCGATCACAGCAGCGGCAATTGCCAGTCTTTTCACAGATGATCCAGAGGCGATCACTCATGCGATGGCAATCTGTCTGAAAAATCTTCTTGGCCTGGTATGCGATCCGATTGCAGGTCCGATCGAAGTCCCCTGTATCAAGAGAAATGCGGTCGGTGTAGCCAATGCGTTCACGTCAGCAGATATGGCATTGGCGGGAATCCGCAGTTATATTCCGCCTGATGAAGTGATCGATGCACTGGTAGACGTGGAGAAGAGACTTCCTTCTGAATTGAGATGTGCGACAACAGGCGGTCTGGCATGTACAGCGACGGCTTGCAGACTCAGAGAAAAGCTGGAAAAAAAGAGCAATAAAAAATAAACAGAAACTTTGCAGTAACCAAAAAGGCATGTATAATGGAGGTAGACAGAAGAAATTATAATTTGGAGGACATCTCATTTGAAGACAATAAAAAGACTTTCCCTGTCAGAACAGGTTGTGCGTTCAATCGTGCAGTATGTTCAGGAAAATAATCTGCAGCCGGGAGATCAGCTTCCTACAGAAAATGAATTTGCAGAGAGCTTTGGTGTCAGTCGGACAAGTGTACGAGAGGCGATCAAAGCACTTGGAATCAACGGAATGTTAAAATCAGTTCCAGGAAGGGGAACATTCCTGCAGCCACAGGCAGCAACGTTACATCTTGAGGATAATGGATTACTTCAGATGGAAGCGAAGACAAGCATCACGGAACTCATGGAAGTAAGAGCACCGCTGGAGGTGAAAGCTACAGAGCTTGCAGTGGAACGCTGCAGTGAAGAAGATATCCAGGTACTGGAAGAAATCTGCAAGAATTATCGGGCTGCAGTTGAAAACAATCAGGATCAGACAAAGTGGGGAAAAAAATTTCACAGACAGATCGCTGAGATGAGTGGCAATGCCATGCTCAATACGGTATTACAGAGTCTTGCACATATGACAGATACCTACAGAAAAAATATGGCAGATGAAGACCGGGAAGTTGGATATTATGTGGAAAGCCATATGATTATTATAGAAGCTTTTAAGCGTAGAGATGTGCTTGCTGCAGCAGCAGAGATGGATCGCCATATGCAGAGAACACTGATCGGTCTTACAGAGATGGTTGCAGAAGATAATGCTACAAAATTCATCTATAAGCAGCCGAAGAAAAAATAGGAACAAGAGGAAAAGCAATGGAATTCAGACCCTGTATTGATATACACAATGGTAAGGTGAAGCAGATCGTAGGTGGAAGTCTGCGGGACGAAGGCAGTCAGGCAAGAGAAAATTTTGTGTCTGAACAGGATGCAGCATTTTATGCGGAACTTTACCAGAGGCAGGGCATCCACGGTGGTCATGTGATCCTGTTGAACAAAGAAGGAACAGAATACTTTGAGATTACCAGACAGCAGGCGCTGTCAGCACTTCGGGCTTATCCGGGTGGTTTACAGATCGGCGGAGGAATCCGGGATGATAATGCAGCCGACTATCTGAATGCAGGAGCCAGCGCTGTAATCGTGACTTCTTATGTGTTCAGGGATGGACAGATGAACTGGGAAAATCTGAAGAAACTGGAAGCGGCAGTGGGGGCAGATCATCTGGTTCTCGATGTAAGCTGCAGAAGAAAAGGGGACGATTATTATATTGTCACAGACCGCTGGCAGAAGTTTACGGATGTGGTGCTGACACCTTCTGTACTGGACGAGCTTGCGGATCATTGTGCAGAATTTCTGGTTCATGCGGTGGATGTGGAAGGAAAGGCAAGAGGCATTGAGGAACCGCTGGTTCGTATGCTTGGAAGCTGGGATGGAATCCCTGTGACTTATGCAGGTGGTGTAGGAAGCTTTGATGATCTGCGGAAGCTCAAGGAGCTTGGACAGAACAGACTGAATGTGACGATCGGCAGTGCACTGGACTTATTCGGCGGTCCTATGAATTATGAAGAGACTGTGAAATTCATTGCGAAATAATGTGAAGAATGGTATAATCTAGGTAACAACTTAGTAAAGGAGTGATTTTATGCGTTACATCATTAGCGGCAAAAATCTGGACATTACCGAGGGCCTTCGTTCGGCGGTAACTGACAAGCTTGGAAAGCTGGAGAGGTATTTTACTCCTGATACCGAAGTTCATGTGACTTTGAGTGTGGAAAAGGAACGTCAGAAGATTGAGGTTACGATTCCAGTCAAAGGAAATATTATCCGTTCTGAACAGTCCAGCACAGACATGTATGTATCTATTGACCTGGTTGAAGAAGTCATCGAGCGTCAGCTCCGCAAGTATAAGAACAAACTTGTGGCAAGACAGCAGGGTGGCGGCAACTTCCAGAAAGAGTTCCTTGAGAAAGAGGCAGATGATCAGGAAGTTAATATCATCCGTACCAAGAAGTTTGATATCAAGCCCATGTATCCTGAAGATGCATGTATCCAGATGGAACTTCTGGGACATAACTTTTTCGCATTTGTCAACGCAGAGACCGATGATATCTGTGTAGTTTATAAGAGAAAAGGCGGAACCTACGGCATTATGGAGCCGGACAAGTAGATGATATGGATCCCCGGAGAGCGATAACAATATCCCCGTTCTCCGGGGATTTTTTGCGTTTCAGAAATAATATCAGGTTCCAAACATGAATTGAGAAAAATACTTATATAAGGTATAATAAGAATCAGAGGTTCTATTCAGTGAAGAATACAGAAGAAGTGACAGAGGAATGAGAAACATGGGATGTGTATATTTTGTAAGACATGGGCAGACCATCTGGAATGTAGAAAATAAGATCTGCGGAGCGACAGATATTGCGTTGACAAAGACTGGTCATGAGCAAGCCATTGAGACAGGAAAGAAAATACTGGAAGAGGGCATACAGGCAGATGAGATCCTGTATTCTCCATTGATCAGGGCGAGGGACACGGCCCTTCATATTTCGGAGATCACAGGGATTCCGGCAAGAGAAGAACCGCGGCTGACGGAGCAGAATTTTGGAAGCTACGAATCCACACCAAGAGATGGAAAAGATTTCCTGCGGGACAAAGCGCAGTTTGTGATCCGATATCATGGTGGAGAATCTATGCTTCACCTGGCACAGCGGATCTATAATCTCCTGGATGAAGTGACAGCCTCAGAGAAGACTTATATTCTGGTGGCGCATAATGGAATCTCCCGGGTGGTGCATTCGTATTTTTACGAGATGACCAATGAAGAATTTGCAGCATTTGGTGTAAAAAACTGTTCGATTACAAAATATGAGTTTTAATAAAGGAGAAAGTGACAGTATGACAAAGGCAGAGTTACAGGAACGGTTTGAGTTCCGCAATGTGAGGGCGGAAGAAGCGGATCAGACCATTGTAATCGAGAATATTTGTTTCCCGTCGAATGAAGCCTGTTCACCAAAATCTATGACAGAGCGGGCTTCACAGGCACAGGAGACATTTCTGGTGGCAGTCGATAAGGAGACTGGTAAGATCGCAGGATTTCTGAATGGAATCGCCACCGATGAGGAAGTATTCCGGGATGAATTCTTTACAGATATCAGGCTTCACAATATAAAAGGGAAAAATATTATGATACTTGGACTGGATGTTCTGCCAGAGTATCGCGGACAGGGACTGGCCCGGGAGATCATGGAGCGGTATCTGAAACGGGAGAAGGAGTGCGGACGCAGGCGTGTGGTACTTACCTGTCTGGATGAGAAGGTAAAGATGTATGAGAAAATGGGCTACAAAGATCTTGGAATCTCCGGTTCTGTATGGGGCGGGGAAAAGTGGCACGATATGGAGTATTTACTGTGATGCAGTTGTCATGTCGGTTGACAAGACAGCCTGTGAGTGTTATTTTATTAGATAACAGACGAAAGAAGGAAGTTATTATGGAGATTATGCCTCATCTGCAGATCAGAGATGATCTGGGAGTTCATTATGCGATACTGCCGGGAGATCCGGCGCGGGTAGACCGGATCGCAGAACAGTTGACGGATGTGGAGGAACTGGCGTACAACAGAGAGTTCAAGAGTATCCGCGGACTTTATAAAGGAGTTCCTGTGCTGTCAGTGTCCACGGGAATTGGCGGACCGTCTGCCTGTATAGCGGTGGAAGAGCTGGCAAGAGCCGGAGTGACGCATATGATCCGGATCGGAAGCGGCGGTGCACTGCAGCCCGGCATACATCTGGGAGATCTAGTGATGGTGCAGGGAGCAGTCAGAAGTGACGGTGCATCGAAGATGTATATAGACCCTGTTTATCCGGCGGTGCCAGACTTTGATCTGCTGACCGCCTGCGTAACAGCTGCTCGTCAGGATCAGCTGCCGTATCACGTAGGACTGTGCAGAAGTCATGACAGTTTTTATACGGATCAGGAAGAAGAGATGCGGACAAAATGGACGAAAAGTGGTATAATGGTCTCAGACATGGAGACGGCAGCCCTGTTCGTTGTGGGCCGGCTCCGCGGTGTTCATACAGCTTCCATTTTAAATACCGTTGTGGAGTACAAAGATGATCTGGAACAGAACATCAACAACTACGCAGACGGTGCATCCAGAACCATGCAGGGAGAGTGGAATGAGATCCATACTGCACTGGAGGCCTGTTACATTGTATCTTCAGCGGAATAACCGCTGCACAAGAGAAAGGGGACTTTGTTATGAAAAACGTATTCAAAACCAAATTAAGTACCGCAAGTCTGGTATTGATTCCGGCATGTATCGGCATCAACTACCTTGGTAAACTCTTTGCTTCCGTACTGAAGCTGCCGCTGTGGCTTGACTCCATCGGAACCTGTATTGGAGGCGCTCTTGGAGGACCGATCATCGGTGCGATCTGTGGTGCGGCCAACAATCTGATCTATGGATTTACTACTGGTGATTCCATTACTCTGGTATATGCGCTGACCAGCCTTGGTATTGGTCTTGCAGTTGGTATCATGGCCCGTCTTGGAAATATGGAGAAGATCAGCGGTGCACTGATCACTTCTGTGATCGCAGGTCTGGTAGCTGTATGTATTTCCACACCTCTGAATGTGATCTTCTGGGGTGGTACTACTGGAAATGTATGGGGCGATGCAGTATTCGCAGCAACTCAGGCTTCCAATATGCCGGTTCTCTTAGGTTCCTTCCTGGATGAAGTCGTTGTGGATGTGCCGGATAAAATCATTACGATCCTGGTGGTATATGCAATCCTCAAAGGACTTCCGAAGAAGCTGACGGCTCTTTATGATGTGAATGACAGTGTCGAGAGTCTTGACTAAAAACAAATAACAATAGGAGCGATTCCATGAAAAGTATCAGCCTGTATGTGGACAAAGATACCTATCTGACCAGAATGCATCCCTTTACCAAACTGTGCTACATATTTACAGCGATTGTGGCATCTCTTGTGGCGGGTAAACTGTGGGCATTCGCAGCTTTCATCGGAATCAGTCTTGTAATGCTGATCAGTGGAAAAATCATTCGCAAGGTTTTTCCACTGATTGCGTTTTCATTTACAATTCTGATCACCATATTTTTGATCCACGGATTATTTAATCATGAAAATGCCACGCTGCTCTTTGCAGCCGGTCCATTAAAATTTTATCAGGAAGGAATGTTGTATGCTCTGCGTATCAGCTTGAATGTGCTGAACATGCTGCTGGCATTTGCGGTATTTGTCCTGACCACCCGTCCAGTTGAGCTGGTGGAAGATCTGGAGAGGATCGGATTCTCGCCGAAGATTGGATATGTGGTCAGTTCTGTATTCCAGATTGTCCCTCAAATGAGCGGAACCATGAACACTATTATGGATGCACAGAGAAGCCGTGGTCTTGAGACAGAAGGCTCTCTGCTGACCCGGGCAAAATCCTTTCTGCCACTGATCTCACCGGTGGTTATGAGTTCTCTGATCAATACCAGAGAGCGTGCAATTGCACTGGAGATCCGTGGTTTTGAGGCCGGACAGAAGAAGACCTATCTGCGGGAAGATAAGATGAAGAATTCGGACCGGATCTGGTGCGTGATCCTGCTGCTTCTGATCATTGCGGCGATTGCGATCCGGATCTTGTTATAGAAAGTGCTGGGGTGATAAGATGGCGTATATCAAAGTAGAAAATCTCAAATACCGTTATCCAAATACCAAGAAACTGGCACTGGATGATCTGAATTTTGAAATTGAAAAGGGCTCCTTCATCGGAATTGCGGGAGCGAACGGAGCTGGAAAGAGTACGCTCTGTCAGGCATTTAACGGACTGGTGCCAGGTTTCTTCAAAGGAGCATATGGCGGACGCGTGATCATTGACGGGGAAGAAACTGCAAAAGTACCTGTATCCAGACTTTGCCAGAAAGTCGGGCTGGTATTTCAGAACCCGTTTAATCAGCTGTCTGGTGCCAAGGAGACCGTGTTTGAAGAGATTGCTTTTGGTCTTCAGAACTTCGGAGTTCCGGCAGATGAGATGATCAAAAGAGTCAATGAAGTAATGGAGCTTCTTGATATTGCAGAATATAAGCGGAGAAATCCTTTTGATCTGTCAGGAGGACAGATGCAGAGAGTAGCACTGGCAGGTATTCTTGCCATGAAACCAGATGTGATCGTATTGGACGAGCCTACTTCGCAGCTGGATCCAGCTGGAAGTGAAGAGGTGTTTGCAGCGGTTGACAAGCTGGCAAAATCCGGTATCACGATCATTATGGTGGAGCAGAAGCTGGAGAAGCTGGCAGAGTACTGTGATAAGATCCTGTTGCTTCATGAAGGACATCAGATCGCATTTGATACACCGGATAAGATATTTTCAAGAGAAGACCTGAAATCCTGTGGAGTGAACCCACCGGCTTACACAAGAATATGTCAGACATTCGGGATCAGAAAATCCAATGGTTGTTATCCTGCGTCTCTGAAGGATACATTGGCGCAAAAAGATCAGTTCCCGCAGGAAGAGATATTTGGAAAAGCCTGCACAGAGGAGATCGAAGAGCTGGATCAGAGAGTCAGTGGCAAAGAAGTCTTCCGAATGGAACATCTGAACTTTGAGTATCTGGAAAATACGCCGGTGCTGAAAGATCTGAATCTGCTGCTGGACGGACGTTCCACTGCTGTTATCGGACAGAATGGAGCTGGCAAGACGACGCTGGTCAAGCTGTTGAAAGGCCTTTTGAAGCCGGTGAGCGGTAATGTGTATTATGGTGGGGAAGATATTGCCGGTAAGACAGTTGCCATGCTGGCTGGTGAAGTAGGATATGTGTTCCAGAATCCTGATGATCAGATTTTCAAATATCACGTGATCGATGAAGTAATGTTTGGACCATTAAATATTGGTATGAGTGCGCAAGAAGCGAAGAAACATGCTGTTGCCGCACTGACAGAAGTGGGACTGGAAAAGCTGGTAAATGAAAATCCTTATGACCTGGAATTGTCCGAACGCAAACTGGTTGCGATTGCATCGGTGCTGGCCATGGATACCAAAGTGCTGATCCTTGACGAGCCAACGATCGCGCAGGACTGGAATGGTCGGAAGATCCTTCAGCAGATTATCCGCAATCTTCGGAAACAGGGCAAGATGGTGCTTTCTATTCTTCATGATATGGATTTCGTGGCAGAGAATTTTGAGCGTGTGATCGTCATGGCCCATGGAAAAGTGCTGGCTGACGGCACAAAGGAGATGATCTTTGCACAGAGCGAAGTGCTCAAGGAAGCGCGGATCGACCAGCCTTATCTGACCAGGCTGTGCAGTATGCTGGGCTATGAAAAACTGTATTTTACGTTGAAGGAATAATATTTTAGCATTACGCTTGACTAACCTGCATAGTATGAAGTAAGATACCCATACAACTAAGAAATCATTCTCTTTGCACTGCATTACATTCAAACAGGATGCGAGATCAACAGTACAAACTGAGCAGGCGATGGCAGCGGAGATCATCAGGTAACAGGCAGATTTCCGTATTTAGCATAAGGCCGGGCTGCATAAGCGGCAGCGGATATGGATCACACAAACATATCTGCGGGACAGTGTATGTTCCGCAGGTATGTTTTTTTGTTATAATGCAAAGCCATATGAACGGATTTGGCATTCCATTACGAAAAGAACAGCGGATAAGATCGCACTACGCGAACAATGTATGTGACATAAGAAGAACCTGAGATGAAAGTTTAAGGAGGTCCTGGTTATGGAACACACAGAAAACAAAAAACAAGAATCCATGGACAATAATCAGATTGCAATGAAAGTATCAGCTGTAAGCATTGCAATAAATCTGATTTTGTCGGTCTTGAAGCTGATTGCCGGAATCGTTGCGCATTCCGGAGCCATGGTGTCCGATGCGATTCATTCTGCATCGGATGTAGGAAGCACACTGATCGTGATCGTGGGAGTACGTCTTTCAGGAAAACAGTCAGATCAGGAGCACCCATATGGACATGAGCGGATGGAATGTGTCTCGTCTATCATTCTATCTGGTCTTTTGCTGGCCACAGGAATTGGTATTGGAATCAGCGGTCTGGAGAATATCGTAAAAAGTACATCAGGAAAAGCGATCGAGATACCGGGAATGCTGGCACTGATCGCAGCAGTTGTTTCCATTGTTGTCAAGGAGTGGATGTTCTGGTATACAAGAGGAGCAGCTAAGAAGATCAATTCCGGTGCTTTGATGGCAGATGCGTGGCATCATCGTTCGGACGCCATGTCTTCAGTAGGAGCGTTTGTCGGTATTTTTGGAGCAAGGATGGGATATCCCATTCTGGATCCAATTGCCAGTGTGGTGATCTGCCTTCTGATCGGGAAAGCATCGATTGATATATTCAGAGATGCAGTGGATAAAATGGTGGATCGTTCCTGCGACAGACAGACAGAGGAATCTATTCGGAGAACGGTGTTGTCAGTAGAAGGCGTGAAAAGGGTTGATCTTTTACAGACCAGGTTGTTTGGCTCAAAAATCTATGTGGATCTGGAGATTGCAGCAGACGGAACACAGACATTGGATGAAGCTCATCAGATCGCAGAGCATGTACATCATGCGATTGAGCATACTTTTCCGGATGTTAAGCACTGTATGGTACATGTGAATCCGGCAGAATAGATGATGACAGGTTTGACGGAAAAAACTATCCGCCAGACCTGTTTTTTTGTTATACTGTATCTGTTCAGAATCATGCGAATGTGGTTCTGAACAGTTTAGGCAAGGAGTAGTCAGAATGGCAAATGTGATAGAGATTACAGATTTTACTGCACCGGAGCTGGATGTATATGCCAGATTATCAGAGGGGCAGCTTTTGAACCGGGCGGAGCCGGAGAAGGGAATGTTCATTGCAGAAAGTCCAAGGGTTATTGAACGGGCACTGGATGCAGGTTGTGTACCGGTATCATTCCTGTCGGAGGACCGTCATATTGAAAAAGAAGCAAAAGAGATCCTGGAGAGGTGTGGCGAGATTCCGGCTTATGTGGCATCCTTTGATGTTCTGACGCAGCTGACTGGATATAAGCTGACCAGAGGCATGCTCTGTGCCATGTACCGTCCAAGACTTCGGACACCAGAGGAAGTGTGCCGGGGAGCACGCAGAATTGCGGTGCTGGAGAGCGTGGTCAATCCTACCAACGTGGGGGCTATCTTTCGCTCAGCTGCAGCACTTAATATGGATGGCATTCTGTTGACATCAGACTGCAGTGATCCGCTGTATCGAAGGTCTTTGCGGGTCAGCATGGGGACAGCATTTCAGATTCCATGGACTTATTTTGATAAGCAGATCACATGGCCGATGGAAGGACAGGCATTTTTAAAAGCGCAGGGCTTTCAGACGGTTGCCATGGCACTTCGGGATGACACGGTCAACATTGATGACCCGGGACTGCACAAGGAAGAAAAATTGGCGATCGTGCTGGGAACTGAGGGAGAAGGGCTGACGTCACAGACCATTGCCAGCTGCGATTATACGGTAAAGATCCCCATGAGCCATGGGGTGGATTCTTTGAATGTGGCAGCAGCCAGTGCAGTAGCCTTCTGGGAACTTGGGAAAATTTAAAAGGGAGTAAATTGAATGATACAGAAGAAAAAGCTGGTACAGTTTTATCTAGAGCAGTATGAGCAGGCAGGAAAGAAAAGGCCAAAGCGTTCCATCAGTACAGCTGAGATGCAAAAGAGAGTACAGACGTTATTTCGGACACTTCGAAGTGCAAAGCCTGGAAGAGTGAATGTGCGTCTGCTGGAGGACTATCACAGGCAGTTGAAAAATATTTCTGTTTATGCGCACAGGAAAAACCGTGCGGATATTTTGAAAAAACTTCAGGAGGAAGTGCTTCCGAAGCTGGTATCCCTGGATCTTGGAATTCTTCTGGAAGAACAGAAGGAAGGGATGGATGAGATATTTCTTTCCTGGCTGCAGGAGAATCATCCGGGAGCCATCTGTCAGGAGACGTTGTTCACACTGTATCCAGAATATAGACAGCATATGGTACAGGGGCAGATCTTTGAGCTGGTGCCCACCAGACCAGAGATGGAATTCCCGGAGGTACGTCAGATGCACCGGCATTTTATTCTGCATATAGGACCGACCAACAGCGGAAAAACCTATCGTTCCCTGGAACGTCTGAAGCTGGCCAGAAATGGTGTTTATCTGGGACCGCTTCGTCTGCTCGCACTGGAAGTGTATGAGCAGATGAAAAAATATAAAGTGCCTTGTACGATGCGTACCGGACAGGAATGTCTGGAGGAAGAAGGAAGTCGTGTTATGGCATCTACCATAGAAATGGCGGATTTTGATGAAAATTATGATATCGCTGTGATCGACGAGGCACAGTTGGTGGCAGATCATGACAGAGGCCATTCATGGACCAAAGCAATCCTTGGACTTCGGGCACCGGAGATCCATATCTGTATGAGCCCGGCAGCAGAACAGGCTATCTGTCATCTGATCGAGCTGTGTGGGGATGATTATGAGGCAGAACGGTATGAACGCAAGACGGATTTAGTCTGCGAGGAGCATCCCTTTGTATTTCCGGATGATGTACAGAAAGGCGATGCGCTGATTGCATTTTCTAAAAAATCCGTTTTGGATGTAGCTGGACGACTGGAGGAGGCAGGAATCAATGCCAGTGTGATCTATGGAAGTCTGCCGCCGGAGATCCGCCGTCGGCAGATGCATCTGTTCCATAAGGGAAAGACCAAAGTAGTGGTTGCCACGGATGCCATCGGTATGGGACTTAACCTGCCGGTGAGACGGATCGTATTTCTGCAGGCAGAAAAATTCGACGGTATCAGCCGCAGACCTTTGAGGACCCAGGAGGTTAAACAGATTGCCGGAAGAGCAGGGCGTTTTGGCATCTATGATACAGGCTATGTAACCGCCATGGGGGAAGCAGAGCTTGCTCATGTCAGGAATCATTATGCAGCCGAGGAAGATCCGCTGACGCAGGTAAACCTTGGCTTTCCGCAGATTCTGCTGGATATTGATGCGCCATTGGATGAACTCTTACGTATCTGGCACGAAGTGACACCGACGGAGCCATTTATCAAGGAGAATATTGACGAAGCATTGTATCTGTATGATCAGGCAAAAAGCTGCAAACAGATGATAGATGGTTTTCAGGATAAGCATATTCTCTATAAGATGATCACCTGTCCCATTGATATTAAGGATAAGAAGGTGGTAGAACTGTGGCTTCAGTATTGCTGCACCTACACAGCAGATGTTTCGCTGGAAAAACCTGTCCTTCACCGGGAGAAAAAGGGAGGGATCCAGCAGTATGAGACCTATTATAAGCAGCTGGATCTGTATTATCAGTTTTCTCATCGGATGCAGAAGGTCATTGATGAAGACTGGCTGGGGGACCAGAGGGCAAAGACTGAACTGCAGATCATGAAGTATCTGACAAAGGGAAAGCAGACCTACATTGCCAGATGCAGATATTGTGGAAAGCTGCTTCCACTCGGCTCGCCATTCCAGGTATGCGATAATTGTTATGGAAGAGACAGCAGCGGCAGAAGGAGGTCTCACAGATGAGTGAAATGATCCGAAAACATATTTTTTTCTATGGACGTGTACAGGGGGTGGGATTCCGGTACCATGCCACCTATAAAGCCAGTCTGCTGGGACTCACTGGCTGGGTCAGAAATCTGGAGGATGGCAGTGTGGAAATGGAAGTACAGGGAAGCCCGGACCAGATCAATGAATTGATCCTGCATCTGTATCACCAGAGGTTTATCCGAATTGATGAGATGCAGGAACAGAAGATCCCGTTGAAAGATGAGAGAGAATTCCGGGAAAGATGGTAAAGATTAAAAAAATTTATCAGTTTAGAAATTGTTTAGAATTTGGAAAGAAAATTGTGTGACAGACGGTATAACATGAAAGATTAAAAGGGGGAAGTGCGGATATGACTGTGAAGAAGAAATTGATAGTATCCAATATCCTGATGATCGTGATACCGGTATTGCTGGCACTGTTGTTTGTCATCGTATCTTTTAAGACGGTTGGAAACCGTTATTGGGAATCCATGGAAGAGATGTATGATGATAAAAGTGGCATCTATTCTGCACAGAGTATTCTCTTTGCCTATAAAAATGAGATACGGGACAGAAGTGATCTGGAATATCAGAAGTCAGAGGATGGAAGAACAAAGGTATCACTGGAAAAGACCAATGTGATGGTCAGTCTGGAACAGGAACTGCAGGATCTTGGATATCATTTCCGTATTCGGCTGGATGAAGAGACCTTGTGGAGTACGATCACTCATGAAGATGAGGAACGGATGGAGGAGTATTTTGAGGAAGACTATGACAACCTTGGACTTCTTACCTTAAGCGAAAAAGACCTTTCTATTGTGAAAAATACATTTGAGCATGATGGAAAGATTTTTGAACTGGCAGCCGTGCATACCCAGAGCGAAGATCAGCCGGTATCTTCAGAATCTTATTTTCGAAAATATATTATGACCTTTATTCTGTTCTTTGCTTTGTTTATTGCGATGGCGGTCATGCTTGTCAATGCATCTTTATCTGGCTGGATCGTTCGGTCGATTATGCGTCCGCTGAACATTTTGAAAGATGGAACCAGACGGATTGCTGATGGTGATCTGGAATGGGAGCTGGATTATCATAATAAGGATGAGTTCGGAGAGGTGTGCGGTGAATTTGACCGCATGCGAGGACATCTGAAGGAATCCGTAGAGACCAGAATTCAATATGAGCAGTACCGAAGAGAACTGATTGCTGGTATTTCCCATGATCTGCGGACCCCACTGACTTCAATCAAAGGTTACACAGAGGGGTTACAGGATGGAATTGCCGATACGCCGGAGAAACAGAAGCGGTATTATGAGGCAATCCATGTGCGTGCCATGGATATGGAAGCACTGGTAGACAGCTTAAGTGTATTTTCAAGGCTTGAGAACCGACATCACCGGTATCAGCTGGAGCTGGTGGATATGAAAGAATATCTGGAACAGCTTCTGGAGGAATATAAGGAAGAGGCTGAACAGAAGAAGATCACGCTGCTGATGGAGTGGACCGCACGGAATACACAGGTGAAGCTTGATCTGCAGGAAATGCACCGGGTATTTATCAATCTCTTTGAAAATAGTGTGAAATACCGGACAAAAGAACGATCTGTGATCAAACTGATACTGGATGAGAGAGGAACTGATCTGGAGATCCGTGTGGCAGATGATGGACCGGGTGTGCCGGAAGCGGACCTGGAACATATTTTCAACAGCTTTTACAGAGGGGATGCTTCCAGGACCAAACCGGGTTCCGGCAGCGGTCTGGGACTTGCAATTGTAAAACAGATTGTGGAAGGTCACGGAGGAAAGATCTGTGCGTACAATGATCACGGGCTTGTTATTGTGATTACACTGCCATTAGTAAGAGAAAGACTGGGCGGGAGCAGAGAGAACGGAAAAGGAGAGACAGGAGAAAATGAAGAAAATACTGGTGGTTGAGGATGACCGGCTGATCGCAGAACTGGAGAGAGATTATCTGGAAGCCAGCGAGTATGAAGTGGAGATGGCCATGGACGGTTATGATGGCTTGCGTCTGGCAAAGGAGAATGATTATGACTTGATCCTTCTGGATGTGATGCTCCCTGGTGTCAGCGGTTTTGATATCTGCAGGGAACTTCGGAAGGAAAAGAACCTGCCTATCATTATGGTGACAGCCAAGAAGACGGATGTAGACAAGATCCGCGGTCTTGGTCTGGGAGCAGATGATTATATGATCAAGCCATTCAGCCCTACAGAACTGGTGGCGAGAGTGCAGGCACATATCCGGATCCATGAGCGTCTGCTGAATGACATGGCACCGCAGACTCCGCGGGAATCCTGTATTGATATGGGAGATCTGAAGATCTATGCCCTGTCTCACCGGGTTATGGTGAAGGGCAAAGAAGTGACCATGACCAATAAGGAGTTTGAACTGCTGCTGTTTCTGGCACAGAATCCCAATATTGTATTTTCCAGAGATACACTCTTTGATCGGATTTGGGGCATGGATGCCATCGGAGATACGGCAACGGTCACGGTACATGTGAACCGTATCCGTGAGAAAATAGAGGAAGATCCGTCCAATCCGGTGTATATTGAGACTATCTGGGGTGCCGGATACAGGTTTAACGTAGTATAAGTAATATGATTCAGAGTCATTCGCAAAATCGCCTCTGCATAATTCAATTTGTTTAGAATTATTTTAGATACTGTTTCTTTCATTGTTAGGCTGTTCTTTTAAGATGAACACGTCGAACAGGAAAGGGGCAGTATTTTTTATGCGGAAAATGAGAATTCGAATCTTACTGCTGGTCTTTGACGTCCTGATCGGAGTTTCACTGGTGCTTGGTGTGTGGGGTTACAATTACCTGATTCCCAGAGCAGAAGCAACCGGCGAGTATTCCGTGGATGGCGAAGCAATCCAGAATCCATGGCAGCAGACCTATGCAGAGCATTTTACAGATCATCTGGTATCAACGGATACTTCTTACACTAGTCCGAACTTGTCGATCACGATCACGAGAGACAGTTTCGATACAGGTAAGCTGGATACGACAGAGAGCGGGAAACATATAAAATATGGAACAAAGACAGCATACACGCTGGCAGATATTTATATTTCAGATATTACGTGCCTGCAGACCGCATTCGCACAGGATACGTATGGAGTGGGCTATTCAGAATCACTGACAGATATGTCGGCCAGACTTAGTTCAGTGCTGGCGGTGAATGGAGATTCTTACAGTAACAATCGTCACAAAGACAATGGAACGATTATTCGGAATGGCGTGCTGTACCGGGATCAGCTGACAGATGCAGAGACCTGTGTGCTCTTCCGGGACGGAACTATGAAAATCTACGCACCCGGAACCGTCAATGGAACAGAACTGATGAATCAGGGAGCATGGCAGAGCTGGATCTTCGGACCCGGTCTTCTGGATGAAAACGGAAAGGCAAAAACAGATTTTCTGACCTGGGATTATATCAAGGAATCTCATCCTCGCACGGCCATTGGATATTATGGACCGGGACATTATTGCCTACTGGTGGTGGATGGCAGACAGCCGGACTATTCCCGAGGAATGTTTTTGGAGGAAGAGGCTGCATTGTTTGAACAGCTTGGCTGTAAAGCAGCCTATAACCTGGATGGTGGACATTGTGCTTTTATGACAAAAGATAAACGGATCGTCAGTCATCCGTACCGGGCGGATCATGAGATTCCGGATGGAATCATGATCATGGAGGAAAAACAATGAAAAAGATAAGACTATATATAGAAGAGATTCTTGTTCATATTTGTGTTGCTCTGAGTATTGCATGTATCAGTTTTAAGTTTCTTGACTGGTACAATCCGTACATGGATTTTGAAGGACATACGGTGGTGCTGCATTATCTGTTATATTTTGGCGCACTGGGACTGGGAATCAGCCGGATCTTCCGGCAGAGAGGGAGACAAAGACATGCAGAGCAGTAAGAAAAAAATATTGAAAATCGTAGGACTGATCCTTCTGATTATTGTGGTGGGAGCAGGCTGGTGGGCAGCGGATTTCTTCCTGATTCCGAAGGCACAGCAGAAAGGAGTTATCGCTCCAGTGGATCTGCATCCGACGCAGGAGGTTGCTGTTGGTGATGGAACAACTGCATCAGATGGAGAAGAAACTTCTAAGATCGAGAGTGCGGTGCCGACAGATACAGCGAACACACTGACAACCGAAGACGGAGATAAATATCCCCTCCTTTTAGATGAATTCCCAGCAGATGCGGTGGATCTTCCGGTGGAAGCCGGAACCGGTTCAGAAGATGATCCGGAAGGAACGACCGTACTCGGAGCTGTAGATGGACCCTACAAGATCGTGGTGACCAAGACCGTGACCGGACAGGGCGATGAGAAACTCACCTATTTTGTGGCAGATGTACTGGTGTCCGATGTGCGGGAGTTAAAATCCTGTTTTGCACAGGATACCTATGGTGAAAATATTTATGAGAAGACCGACAGCATGGCAGAACGGTGCAATGCAATTCTGGCAGTCAACGGTGATTACTATGGATGGCGAAGCGATGGCGTGGAGATCCGAAATGGAGAGCTTTTCCGAAATGAACCGACACGTCTCGGGCTTGGAATCTTTGAAGATGGATATATGAGATGTTTTGACGAGACACAAGTCAGTGCACAGGAGCTGTTGGATCAGAAGGTGTGGAACACCTTTTCCTTTGGGCCGGAGCTGGTGCATGACGGACAGGTGACTGATCATCTGGATGAGGATTATTCGGTGGATCTGACCGGTATTCAGCACAAAGCGCCCAGAACGGTCATTGGTCAGGTTGGAAAAAATCATTTTGTATTTGTTGTTGTGGATGGCAGACAGGCAGGCTACAGCAAGGGGATCCGTTTGACTGATCTGGCTGAGCTGATGCAGCAGCTTGGTTGTACAGAAGCTTATAACCTGGATGGAGGAGCATCATCCACCATGTATTTTAAGGGACAGATCATAAATCACCCCAGTTCTTCCAACGGAGAACGGTATGTGAGTGACTGTATTTTCATGAACTGAGAGAGGAGAGAAAAAGATGAGCAGGATCGTAGTGATTCCGGTCTATGAGCCGGAGGAGTGTCTGGAGGAACTGGCAGAACAGGTTATGGATATCAGTGATGAACTGATAATTGTGGACGATGGGAGTGCAGATACAGAGGATGAGATCTGGGAGAGGATCTCTCATATGGCAACGGTGCTCCATCATCCTTATAACAGAGGGAAGGGGGCGGCGATCAAGACTGCGTTGGAATATATCAAGGACAATTATAAAAAGAGTGATGTGATCGGCATTATGGATGGAGATGGTCAGCATCTTCCGACTGATATGAACCGGCTGCTCCTGCGGGCAGAGCAGAATCATGAAGCATTGATCCTTGGGGTTCGCAGTGTGGGAGAGAAGATGCCGCTTCGTTCCCGTCTTGGCAATCAGCTGACCCGGGGAATCTTCCGGGTATTAAGTGGGGAATACATCTCCGATACTCAGTCGGGTTTACGTGCATTTTCCGGTAAACTGATCCCCATGCTGCTGAAAGTGGAAGGGGAACGCTATGAGTACGAGACTAATGTACTGATGGAACTGGTAAAACAGGGGATTCCGGTGGTGGAGCTGCCAATCCAGACCGTATATAAGGATCAGGAAAACAGTACCTCTCATTTTCATGTGATCCGTGATTCCATCCGGATCTACGGACAACTTTTCAAATTTACAGGTTCTTCACTTCTGAGCTTTGCAGTGGATTATGTGTTGTTTGGTCTGATGGTATGGATACTGCCTGAGGGTGTTGTGGAGCTGGTTGCAGCCAACGCCATTGCAAGGGTGTTTAGTGCCACCTTTAACTACACCATGAACACCCGGATAGTATTTCAGAAAAAAATGGGAAAGACCTCGGCACTTCAATATATGGTTCTGGCAATCGGAATCTTTTTTATGAACAATATGATCCTGAATCTGTATGCGGAGGTGTTCGGACTTCCCGTTATGGAAGCCAAGCTGTTGACAGAGCTTACATTATTTATTCTCAGCTTCACGATCCAGCGGTTCTGGATTTTCCGTAAATCAGTAAAAGAAGACCATCTGATAAGGAGAGCAGTTTTATGAACAATTTGAGAAATGAAAAAATCAGGTCAGTCTTGCTGGCGTTATTATTGGCAGTCAGCTTCCTGATCCTGGATGGAGGAATCCAGTGTGGATATCAAAGATATTGGCTTACCGGGGATGCCAGTAAGGTAGAGGCTGCATCTCCGGAGAGAGAACAGAATCAGGATCCGCGAGGAACACTTTCCGTGCAGTATGAAGAGGTGGAGCAGATGGAGGAAGATCCACAGGCAGATATGGATTCAATTGAGTTGGAAGAAAAGCTGCTTCGTGCCAGAATGGGAGAACGCGGTGTACGGATTGAGGAGGAACGATGAAAACCAGAGGACAGATTATTCGGGAAAATGTATGTACCTTGTTTAACTTTCTGAATGTAACCATTGCGATCCTGCTGTTCGCGGCAGGCGCATATTCCAATATGGCTTTTATTCTGATCGTAATTGCCAATGTGGTGATTGGAATTGTGCAGGAATTAAAAGCCAGAAAAATGGTGGAGGAGTTATCTCTTCTGAACCGGCCAAAAGCAACGGTTCTTCGGAACGGAGAAGAAGTCACGATCGATCCGGCGCAGATCACGCTGGAGGATGTACTGGTCTTAAGAAGTGGTGACCAGATCTGCAATGATGCGGTAGTGGCATCGGGAACTATCGAGGTGGATGAGTCTTTGCTGACTGGTGAGAGCGATCCGGTGATTAAGGAAGCTGGAGACCAGTTATACTCTGGAAGCTTTGTGGTGTCAGGATTCTGTAAAGGAAATGTGATCCATGTAGGAGAAGACAACTATGCACAGAAGTTAACCGATGAAGTGAAGCAGGAAAAACAGTCTGAGTCAGAGCTTTTAGGTTCCATGCGTGCAGTGACCCGATGGACCGGATTTCTGATTATTCCGCTGGGAATCCTGCTCTTCCTGGAAGCCACCGTACTGCGTGGTGAGCCCTTTGACACAGCAATCATGTCCTTTGCAGCAGCCTTGCTTGGCATGCTTCCGAAGGGACTGGTGCTGCTGATCTCCGTATCTCTTGCTATGGGTGTGATCCGTTTGTCCAGAATGAAAATACTGGTACAGAACATGTATGCACTGGAAGCGCTGGCGCGTGTGGATGTGCTGTGTCTTGACAAGACCGGAACGATCACAGATGGAGAGATGAAGGTCTGTGAGAAGATCGATGCTTACGGAATGCCGCCACAGTTCGTACAGGAGATGCTGGAGGAATATCTGGGTGGAAGTGAAGACAATAACGCAACGATTCGTGCATTGCGGGCAAAATATAACTCCACGCAGCAGTGGAAGATAGAACATCGGATTCCATTTTCTTCCCGGAGAAAATGGGGCGCAGTGGGATATACAGACAAAGGAACAGTATTCCTGGGAGCACCGGAAAAGATCTATGGAAATCTGGATGGAGAAGCAGAATGTCAGATGCGGGAAGGCCGCAGAGTAGTTGCCATTGGATATGCAGAAGGAATCTGGACTGATGATGCCAGGCTTCCGGGAAAGCTGATGCCGGTCTGTATGATCGCGCTGGCTGATACCATTCGGAAAGATGCTGATAAAACATTAGCCTATTTTAAGAGAGAAGGGGTGGATGTCCGGGTGATTTCCGGAGATCATCTGAAGACCGTATCCATGATTGCAAAGAAGGCAGGTCTGGAACGCTGGGCAGAAGGTATAGACATGTCAGAACTGGGAGATTCCATCGACTATGACGAAATCTGCAGTCGTTATGCAATATTTGCCAGGGTGACACCGGAACAGAAGCAGCTTCTGGTGCGGGCATTAAAGAGGCAGGGGCATCATGTAGCCATGACCGGAGATGGTGTTAATGATCTGCTGGCACTCCGGGAAGCAGACTGTTCCATCGCTATCTCGGAGGGAAGCGATGCCAGCCGTCAGATCGCACAGATCGTACTGCTGGATTCAGACTTTACTCATCTGCCCCAGGTAGTGTTAGAAGGTCGCAGAGTCATCAACAATGTGACAAGAACCGCAGGCGTCTTCTTTATCAAGACGATCTACTCGGTACTTCTGTCCTTTATCTGCCTGTTTTGTAATATTCCGTTCCCGTTTATTCCGATCCAGATCACACTGGTGGATGCCTTTGTGGAAGCATGGCCATCCTTTGCAGCAGTCTTCGAGACGGATACACGGCCGGTTCATGGAAGCTTCCTGAAAAAGGCATTTGGAAGGGCATGGCCGTTTGCGCTGGGTGTCACACTGGAAGTTACCTGGGTCAGTCTGTCGCAGCCATTTACCGCCGTGGAGAACCGGATCGTTATGTATGTATTGCTGCTTGCAATCTCCATGACAGCCGTTGTAAGAAGCTGTATTCCGTTTACCAAGCTGCGTGCATGTATCTGTACGGGAATGACTGCAGGCGTGACCGCTGCGTTGGTGATCCTTCCAACCCTGTTTTTACCGTAACTTAATATTCTTTCTCGATTTCCTGCACCTGGTCATAGAGCCACTGATTGACCGGTGTGGGAATTCCTGCTTTCTGGCCCCGGCGGATGACTGTGCCTGCAAACATTTCTACTTCAGAGTGTCGTCTGGCAATGCGGTCCTGTCCCATGGATGGTGTTCCGTCTGCACGGAGCGTGCGGATGATCCGGTCGTATTCTTCCAGATCAGCTTCGGACAAATCAATGCCCTCCGCATTGGCAACAGCGATCACCTCGCGCATAGCGCCAAGCATGGTATCACGCTCTTTGCCAGGACGCCACACATCCCCGTAAGTGCAGGAATATACCATACAGGTCTGATTCACACCGACATTTAACATGAATTTACTCCAGAGACGGTGAAGAATATCTTTTTCACGTACATAAGGAAGCTCTGTTTTATCAAAAAGGCAGTAGACGCGGTCAAGACCTTCCTGCTGACTTTCCAGGCGGGCACCGATGCAGAGAACACCCATCTTGGAATAGGTAAGCTCTGAACCGAATTTCATGGCATCCATGCCCTGGGCTACAGCATAGATCATATGCTCTGCTCCGTAGCGTTCGCCAATGATTTCTTCACTGGAAATGCCGTTCATAACGGACAGGATCACGGTATCGGGACCGATACATTTTTTCATGGTGTCCAGTGCTTCGGTGAGCCCTGTGGATTTGACTGCCACAATGACCAGATCAGCGGGGACAGCCTGGGAGGCAGGCACACAGGTGAAGGACAGTTTTTCGCCGTTGCAGGTGACGGTACTTCCTTTATATTTTTCATAACGCTTTTCATCCATTATATAGGTTACGTGATCAAAGCCCAGGTGGTGTGCCAGGTGACTTCCGTACATGACACCTAAGGCGCCCATACCAATAATGGAAATATTTTTGATCTCTTTCATATGTAAAATCTCCTTTTCGCTGTAAGAATGATTCTGCTTGCCTGTATATTACCGAAGTGGTTCAGAATAGATTCAGTATAGTAAAAGTCAAGAATGGATGCAAGACGGTTCTTGCAGAAAAGACAGTGAGGGAGTAAAATAAACCTACATCCATAGGACAGAAGGAGGAATTTTCCAATGAACATTATCGCAACAGAAAAAGCACCAGGCGCAATCGGACCGTATTCTCAGGCCTATGAAGTAAACGGAGTAATCTACACCTCTGGTCAGATTCCGGTGGATCCGGCAACAGGTAATATTGCAGAAGGAATTGCAGCACAGGCTGAGCAGAGCTGCAAAAATGTAGGAGCTATTCTGGAAGCAGCAGGAAGTGGTTATGATAAAGTTGTAAAGACGACCTGTTTCCTGGCTGAGATCGCTGATTTTGCTGCATTCAACGAAGTATATGCAAAATATTTCACATCCAAACCGGCAAGAAGCTGTGTGGCAGTAAAAGATCTTCCGAAAGGAGTTCTTTGTGAAGTAGAGGCGATTGCAGTAAAATAATATGTGGATAGTATATGCTATTGGATCTTCATTTTTTGCGGGAATCACAGCGATTCTCGCAAAATGTGGAATCCGAAAAACAGATTCAGATGTGGCCACTGCGATTCGTACGATCGTGGTGCTTTTATTTTCCTGGCTGATGGTACTGGGTACCGGAACCATATGGGGAATCGTGAATATTGATGGAAAGACAGTGCTGTTTTTGGTACTGTCCGGACTTGCAACAGGGGCATCCTGGATGTGCTACTTTCGAGCACTTCAAAAGGGAGACATCAACAAAGTTGTCCCCATCGATAAGTCCAGTACGATACTGACCATATTACTGGCATTGATTTTCCTTCATGAAGGAGTCACAGCAGGAAAACTATTTTCAGTTGTGCTCATAGGTCTGGGTACGATGCTGATGATCACCCGCAAGAACAGCCAAAGAGCAGATACAGGTCAGGCGGAAACGCATTGGTTCCTATATGCGGTACTGTCTGCAGTGTTTGCCAGTCTGACTGCAATCCTCGGGAAAATAGGAATTTCCGGTGTGGATTCCAACCTGGGCACTGCAATTCGTACAAGCGTTGTGCTTGCTATGGCATGGCTTATTGTATTCCTGAAACAAAAGCAGAATCAGGTGGCAGCCATTAACAAAAAAGAATTATTTTTTATCATCCTGTCCGGACTTGCGACGGGTGCATCCTGGATGTGCTACTATAAGGCATTGCAGGGAGGACCGGCCAGTGTGGTTGTGCCGATCGATAAACTCAGTATTCTGGTAACCATCGCATTTTCAAGAATCGTATTTCATGAGAAGCTTACTAAAAAGGCGGCGGCTGGATTACTGTGTATGACAGTGGGAACACTGTTGTTGGCCATGATGTAAGCTGAGAGATGGTTTTAGAAATATTTGATTAAAAGAATATGTGTGAATGATTCGATAGAGAACGACTTGACAGATATTATAATTGAATAATATGTCAATACAGAGTAGCCAGGTCAGCTACTCTGTTTTTTAATGATGTCTTGATAACTATTCGGTTTGCACGTCATCTAAAGTTGTATCTTTAATAAAATATTCTGCAATTTCATTATCTGATTTCTGTGGATATTTTGTCAGCAGATCACAGATTGTTATTATCCGTTCCAATGGAAGTCCAAGGTCGTCGGAGATAGCTTCCGGTGCTTTATGTTTTGTGAAATATTGAAAACGGACAATAGCAAGCTGCATGACAAACTGACCTTCTGCAAGCCCATCTTCACGGCCTTCTCTTTTCCACATAGCTTCTTCTTCCCATCTCTGCATAAATTTCACCCCTATTTCTTCACTGGCTTTTACTTGCCTGACATGTTCATGAATTTTAATAAGGTTTTTATTTGTTTTTGGAATCTCTGGATTGAGTGCAGATTGCTCCATATATTTCAGAAAACAAATTAATTCTTCAGATACCTCTTCATGGTTAGTTCCGCGGGTATTGAGGAAAATACGGGTTGCACCATCTTCCAGTAGCAGAGTAGGATCTTCATCACAGCGTCCGTGAAATGTATAACAATATTTTCCTTTTCCGAAAAGATCGAAAGGTGTGATCATAATTGTAAAGGTATCATTCAATAGATTAAAGCTTTCATCTCCGGGTTTCAGAAGAGAAGAGTCCATGACACTCTGATAAAACCGACTTCGGCGGGCAAGGTCATTCTTCCGGCTCTTCTGAGCTTCAGTATTGTAGATTCGCAGATTTTCATCGACGGAATATACGTCAAGCCGGATAGAACGAAGCCATGGTGCTGTTCGAACTTCTTTTTCAGTCTGCGCTGCAGTAAGCAGTTTTAAATTCTCATCCCCTAGGATGATACGTAATGCTGCTTCATGTGCCTCTGGAATGTCCATAACCTCATCAAATAGAAACTTGTCAAGTAATGTTAATTCTTTAAGTGTTTTCAAAATTTCTCCTTTTATTGTATCTTTATTAGCTCTGTGTTGCAAGCAAATTTACAAAAATGACGGATTTTTGGTAGATGCTTTGGCAACTGGAACATACAGAAACTACATAAAATACAAACCATAATATATTTTCGACGGATTGGATATATGGAATTCTGTGGGATCACCACTTCAGATTTGTGAGTATCATACCATAAAGGAGAACTGGAATCAATAACACAAAAAAGAAGTTCACACCCGTGTAGCAGTGTGAACTTCTTTTTTAATAAGAATCTTTATTTCACTTCGTTCGGAGATTCTCCGTTTTTCTCAAATACACGAACATTTTCCAGAGTGGTCTGTGCGATAGCGCTCAGTGCCTCGTGGGTGAAGAATCCCTGGTGAGAGGTGATCATCACGTTCGGGAAGGACAGGAGTCTTGCGGTAACAGAATGCTCCAGGATCTCATCGGAACGATCCTCGAATACGTTCGGTGTCTCCTCCTCGTATACGTCAAGACCTACGCCGAAGAATTTGTGAGCACGGATACCTTCGATCAGATCGTCAGTCTTAACCAGAGCACCTCTGGAGGTGTTGACCAGGATTACGCCGTCTTTCATCTTCTGGATGGTCTCGCGGTTGATCAGGTGATAGGTGTTGTCCATCAGCGGGCAGTGCAGAGAGATCAGATCACTCTGTGCCAGCAGTTCGTCCAGAGTTACGTAAGTAACGAAATCTTTGATGGACGGATTCTCAAACACATCATAGGCGATGATGTTCATACCAAAGCCGTGGCAGATTCTTGCCATGGCAGCACCAATCTTACCAGTACCGATGATACCTGCAGTTTTGCCGTGGAAGTTGATACCCATCAGTCCGCCAAGGCTGAAGTCATTCTCACGAACCTTTACATAAGCTTTGTGAAGATGACGGTTAACTGCCAGTGCCAGAGCCATTGCGTGCTCAGCAACTGCTTCCGGAGAATAGCCCGGAACACGGAATACACGGATGCCGAAACGTTTTGCGGTCTCCATCTCTACATTGTTGAATCCTGCACAGCGGAGAAGGATCAGTTTAACACCGCACATGTTCAGAACTTCAATGGTATCGTTGCTGATATCTGCACTTACGAATGCACATACAGCATCATAGCCATGAGCAAGCTCAGCAGTAAACGGTGTAAGCTCAGTTTTCAGAAACTTTACTTCGATGTCAGGGTAATTTACCAGCTCTTTGGTAAAAGACTCTTTATCATAACTTTTGGAATCAAAGAAAATAATTTTCATTACAGATACCTCCTTGAAATGTGATGCTCAGCTTTTATCTGTTGGTTAGTATATACTATTGTTAAAAAAGTATCAAGCATTTATGTGACAAATATTTATCAAAGTCAGAAACAATATTTGACAATTTGACGACAGCAGGAGGCATCAGTTGGCAGATTGTACATCATTCTTCTGATTCGGAATCTGATTCGGAAAATGTGACAGGCCGGATTGGAACACCATTGACTTCCACCTGGTCATCAATCTGGATCAGCAGGTAAGAGCGGCCGTTGATGACGCGGGTCTCCAGTAAAGCTGCCTTTTCCGGGCTGACTTTGACGATCACATCAGGGGTCTTTACTTCCAGTGCTTTGGTGCTGGTCAGGTTGGTGGCCAGAAATTCCGTTTTATTTCCTGCAGTTGCATCAAACTGCTCTTCAAAATGATCCAGTACTTCTTCCGGAGCACCGCTGATGGCCAGCAGATTTTTTACCTCGGGTTTAGTCAGTGTCGGCGGTTCAGGCTGATCTTTTTTCTCTTCAATGATCTCGTTCAGATTTTCGTGGATGCTCACAACGGTTTCATAATCACAGGCATTTCCGAGAGTTTCCGTGACCAGTTCCTGAAAGGTCTCTTTCTGCCCTTTGGCAGACAACGGTGTCTGGCAACCGAAGACTTCTTCCATCAGAGCAGGCTGCAGTACCTCCGGGTTGCGGGTATAGTAGAGCATGCTGTGAAGATCGGTGTTGCGGTCATTGAATGCGGGAAACAGAAAGCCGGCATCCGGTGCCTGTACGATCCAGCTGCGTTCCCGGTCTTCAATATTATTTTTCTCAGCATTGTAGCAGAGACTTGCCTTGTCCAGCTTGACCGGGCAGATACTGCACATGAGATATTCATATACATCATCGGAAGCATCGAACATCTCCATGCTGTCCTCTGCTTTTTTCGGAATGTCATAGGACGCGTGGATCAGGATGATATAGTAGTTTTCCCCGTAAGCATAATTTTTAATGATCTTTTCATAAAATTCTTCCAGAAGGATCTCGTCCTGGAGCTTGCTGTCACGAAGTTTCAGAAGCCAGGCCTGTGTTCCGTCAGGCATTTCCTGAGCAATGGGAAATTCCATATTCAGAAGATTTTTGCCCACCGTTCCAGACAGAGTTTTTTTGAAAATCTCATAATATTTGAAGATTTCTTCTTCTGGAAGAGACAGAAATGCTTCTTTTAATTCCGTGCGGATCTGCTTTTCGGCATCCACGTAGCATCCACAGATACGGGTGATGGCACAGTTCTCATTGGTGAACTGTTTTCTGATCTCAAGGGTTTCTTTTTTATTCATATAAATACCTGCTTTTCTTAAAATGTTTCATTTTATTATGGAAGAGAGATTTCATTTTGTCAATTGACTTGGTTTTCAAATATTACTATAATAAAGTTGGATTGTTAGCACAAAGTTTGTGCAAAGTGATAAAATGTTAGGAGGAAAAAGATGATTTCCAACCGTTTACTCCAGGAGAGCCTGGAAGATTTTAAAGAGATCGTGCGTCTGCCTATGGCATTGTACGACCGGAATTGTACTTGTGTAGCAGGAGCTGAGAACATGGCTCCTGAAAAGGAAGTGTTTCAGACATTTTGTAATTCGTCTGCAGATATGCAGGCACTGGGCAACCGGTATTTGTTCCGCGTTGGAGATGGTGAGAGTGGATACATTTTATCGGTAAGTGGAGATGAGAAGGACACATATCCGATGGGAAGACTGGCGGTTCGTCAGCTGGAGAGAATCCTGGAGATCGGTTACAGCAGAGAAGACCGGAATCAGTTCATTCATAATCTTTTGCTGGATAATCTGATGCCGGTGGATATTGCCAATTATGCAAGACAGATGCACATTGGTCCAGAATGTCGCTGGGGAGTATTTTTAGTAGAAGGAAAAGAGTGCGAAGCATTTGATATCCAGAATATTCTGAAGTCTGTGCCGGAGATCAGAAACACTGACTTTATCGCATCGATGGAAGAAGATTGTGTAGCAGTGATCCGCCGTCTGGAGGATAAGGATGGAGAACAGTACAGCCATGTATTTGCAGAAGTGCTGACCAATGCTGTACAGAGAGAACTGAAAAAAAGGATTCGTACATCCTACGGAACGCTGGCTACTTCTTTGAGAGAGGTATCCCGTTCTTATAAGGAAGCGAGAATGGCTCTGGACGTGGCAGAAATCTTCTATGCAGATGAAAATGTCATTGCTTACGAGGAACTGGGAATTGGACGTCTGATCTATCAGCTTCCGATTCCATTGTGTGAGATGTTTATTAAAGAAGTGTTTGGCGATTATGACCCGTCTACGCTGGATGAGGAGATCCTGACAACAGTATATCAGTTCATGGAAAATGATCTGAATCTGTCTGAGACCAGTCGTCAGCTCTTTGTGCATCGAAATACACTGGTTTATCGTCTGGAAAAACTTCAGAAGACCATAGGCCTTGATATCCGTCAGTTTGAGGATGCCATGACCTTTAAGATAGCCATGATGGTATTTGATTATATGAAGTACCTGAGAGAAAAACGGGAGTGATATACAGATGCCGGGCAGAAAGAAACGAGGGAGCAGAAATCTTAAGATTATGTTGTCTGCGATGGGCATTACCGTACTGGCATTGCTGATCCTGGCATTGGCAGCGTATCTTCTGATTGGCGGCAAAGCAGTATCGTCAGGAACGGAGAGTGAGCAGGCTGATCAGGAAACAGATGTGAATGAGGAAGATCCGGAGAGCTTATATGAACCGGAGGAGAACGGAGAAAAAGTAGCTGTCAGTACAGTAAAGAAGATTGCCAGTGAGACTGATAAGAGAACCGTTGGTATTGATGTGTCTGAATTTCAGGGAACGATTGACTGGAAACAGGTGGCGGATTCGGGTGTGGAATTCGCTATGATCCGTTGTGGTTATCGGTCGCTTGGCAGTGGAGAGATCCGGGAAGATGCCTGCGCACGGTATAACCTGCAGGAAGCGAATGCCAATGGAATTCAACTGGGCGCATACTTTTTCTCTACAGCCGTAACCACAGCAGAAGCGGAGGAAGAAGCACAGTGGATGAGTGATTTGCTGGCAGGATATCCGATTACCTATCCGGTGGCATATAACTGTGAAGGCTTTCAGAACAGCTCCAGTCGGCAGTACGGGCTCTCTGTTGACGAACGCTCAGCTATCGCAGATGCATTTCTGAAGAAAGCAGAGGCAAATGGTTACACAGGAATGTTCTATGCAGCCAGAAATGAGCTGGTGAACAATACTCTTTGGAATACAGATGCATTGGAGCTGGCATACCGTATCTGGGTAGCACAGTATGGCAGTGCGCAGACGGATGTGCCGGAATATCCGGGGAACTTCGCCATGTGGCAGTATACCAATCAGGGAAGCGTACCAGGCATTTCCACCTATGTGGATCTGGATGTAGCTTATTTTGGCTATAGTGAGACCGCAGAGGCACAGGAGGAAGGAAGTGCTCAGCATGTGGAGGCTGATCCGGAAGTAGGAGTGAAGTTCGATGAGGTCAGTGAGCAGGTGACTTCCAAAGACACTACGAATCTTCGCAGTACCATGGATCAGGGAGATGACAGCAATGTGGTGGCGACCTTGAAGAATGGGGAGACCGCATTGCGTACTGGAATTGGTAATAATGGCTGGTCCCGTGTAGAATACAACGGAGAAAAACTGTATGCAGTATCCAGCTATCTGACTGCAGATCTGGCTTATCAGACACCGGTGAAAGAACCGGATGATGGATTTAAAACGCAATTTACCAGAGTCAGTGAAAATGTAACTGCCAAGGATGTGACTAATCTGAGGAATCGTCCAAGCGTGGAAGAACCTTCAGAAGTAATCGCACAGCTTCATAATGGTGAGGTTGTGGTACGGACTGGTGTTTCTGATGTGGGCTGGTCGAGAGTGGAATATAATGGTCAGATCCTGTATTGCGTCAGCAGTTATTTGCAACTTACAGAATAATCCAGACTAAAAATTTTTCATTTTTTCGTTATCTGTCTAAAAAATATTGCAAAACCAGAAAAATCGTAATAAAATTATTACCGTTGAAATGCAAACACAAAATATGACAGAGGAGATCGAAGAAAATGAGTTATGTTGATGAAGTGCTCGCAAGAGTAAAAGCTAAGAATGCATCTGAACCGGAATTTCTGCAGGCTGTTGAAGAGGTACTGGAGTCTTTAAGACCAGTGATCGAGGCACATGAGGAGCAGTATAAAAAAGAAGCTCTGCTTGAGAGACTGACTGAGCCGGATCGTCAGATCAAATTCCGTGTACCGTGGGTAGACGATAAGGGACAGGTACAGGTGAATACCGGTTACCGTGTACAGTTCAACAATGCAATTGGACCGTACAAGGGAGGACTGAGACTTCATCCGTCAGTAAATATCGGAATTATTAAATTCCTTGGATTTGAGCAGGTATTCAAAAACTCTCTGACCGGACTTCCGATCGGTGGTGGTAAAGGTGGTTCTGACTTTGATCCGAAGGGCAAATCTGACAGAGAGATCATGGCATTCTGCCAGAGCTTTATGACAGAGCTTTACAAATATATTGGAGCAGACGTTGATGTTCCGGCTGGAGATATCGGAACCGGCGCACGTGAGATCGGTTATATGTACGGACAGTACAAGAGACTCACCGGACTGTATGAAGGTGTTCTGACTGGAAAGGGCCTGACCTACGGCGGATCTCTTGCAAGAACTGAGGCAACTGGTTACGGACTTCTGTATCTGACCCGTGAGCTGATGAAATGCCATGGCATGGATATGAAAGATAAGATCTGCTGCGTATCCGGATCTGGTAACGTAGCAATTTATGCAGTAGAGAAAGCACAGCAGATGGGTGCAAAAGTTGTTACCGTATCTGATTCCACTGGCTGGATCTATGATCCGGAAGGAATTGATGTAGCACTCCTGAAAGAAGTAAAAGAAGTAAAACGTGCTCGTCTGACCGAGTATGCAGCTGCAAGACCGAGTGCTCAGTATCATGAGGGTCGTGGCGTATGGCAGATCAAATGTGATATCGCTCTTCCGTGCGCAACACAGAACGAGCTGCTGATCGATGATGCAAAAGCACTGGTTGCTAACGGTGTTACCGCTGTTTGTGAGGGTGCTAATATGCCTACTACCCTGGAAGCTACCAAGTATCTGCAGGATAACGGCGTACTGTTTGTATGCGGTAAAGCATCCAATGCAGGTGGTGTAGCTACTTCTGCACTGGAGATGACCCAGAACAGCGAGCGCCTGAGCTGGACCTTCGATGAGGTAAATGAGAAACTTGAGCAGATCATGATCAACATTTATCACAACATCGATGATGCTGCAAAACGTTATGGCATGGAAGGAAACTATGTTGCCGGAGCGAATATTGCAGGATTTGAGAAAGTTGCAAATGCTATGCTTGCTCAGGGAGTTTGCTAAAAAGCAGATATTAGCCCGGAAGTACTATGCTTCCGGGCTTTCTTTATGAGAAATGAACAGAAAATATCCCCTTGACAAAGCCTTTGTTTCCATCTAAACTTAGTACCGTATATGGGAAAAGCGAGGAAGAAGAGGAGTATGCTGGCACCGACCTCAGAGAGAGTCATCCACAGGCTGGAAGATGGCTTGGTAACGGACAGGCAGAAGGTAGCTTCGGAGCTGAGATGATGAGAAAGCCGGAAGAGATTCCAGAATGTAGTCATTTCCGCCTGGCCCTGCGTTATGGGAAATGAGGTATGTGAACACATACGAACAAAGGTGGTACCGCGATGATTCGCCCTTTGCACAGATCTGTGCAGAGGGCTTTTTTATTCTTACCACAGGAAAAGGAACAAAATATGAAAAAAAAATATGCAGGCGCAATCCTGATTTTGTTGTTGCTGATCACGGTGTCAATAGGTGTCCTTCGATTGTGGGTAGAGCAGCCGGAAGTGCGGTTTTCAGAAAAGGACGCATTTCAGACAGAAGCCTTTGATCTGAAGCTGTCCACCAGAATTCCGGGGACGAAGATCTATTACACATTGAATGGCGATGAGCCCACGCTGGATTCGGATGTCTATACTGAACCGATCCATGTGGAAGAGGGACTGCCGGAAAAGGTGACGGTTGTGAGGGCGGCTGTGCTGGAAGGCGGCGGGCTTGGGAAGACTTACACACAGACCTATTTTGTAGGTGCTGATGTGGAAAATCTGTTTGATGTGATGCTGGTATCCTTAAGTACGGATCAGTCGGCACTCTACGATACGGAGACTGGAATTCTTTCTAATTATGAAGAGGTTGGAGAGAACGGAGAATGGACCAGACCGGCCTATATTGAATTTTATGATTCAGACGGGGCACTGATGCTGAAACAGGGAACCGGGATCACAGTATCCGGGCATGGTTCCAGAAGCTATGATCAGAAGAGTATTAAACTGACCTCTTCTTCACAGTATGACAGTGAGCATCCGACATTTGATTATGATTTCTTTGAAACTGATATGGCTGGAAATGCCACAGGGCAGACTTACAATCGTCTGGTTCTCAGAAATGGTGGCTCCGATCATGAAGGAACCATGATAAAGTGGAATGTGGTCAGCCGACTGGCGAAGGAAGCAGGCATCATCTGTGCAGGAGCAAGACCAGGGATTCTGTTCCTGAACGGAGAGTATTACGGAATTATTCAGCTTCAGGAAAAATACACCCGGTACAACGTGGCATCTGCCATTGGAGCACAGAAGAGTGACATTGAAAAATATGAGCCTAACGAGGTGAATAGTTCCCGGTTTGGAGAATATTACAATCGACTGCATGCGGACCTCAATGATCCCAAGCGGCAGGCGAAGCTGGAAGAATCGGTGGATATGCCGGATATGCTGCGGCATTATGCAGTTAATATCATTATGAATAATGTAGACTGGCCGTTCCACAATTTCCTGTCATGGAAATGTGCAGAGACCAGCAGCAGTGCTTATGGGGATGGAAGAGTGCGGTTTTTCCTCTATGATCTGGATGCAGTCTATCAGGACACAACAGATCTGGAGACAAAGAACATATTTGATTACCTCATGGATGAGCCTATTGAAGATATGACGGATACACTGACGCTCTTGATGCAGTCAGATAAATATCGGACAGAATTTGTCAACATGGTCTGCGATCTGACCGGTACGGTTTTTGCAGCTGACAATGTACTGGAAGTGATCGATGAGGAAAATGCGAAGATTGCTCATTCCATGGAGATCTATTATAGTGATGCGGATCGTACCAGACAACAGGCAGCTGTGGAAGAGATGAAGGAAGCCGCAGCGGAGAGCTGTGTGGAAGTCCATGCAGGTCTGCAGCAGCATCTGGGGGCAGCCGATCCTTACGAGCTGACGGTGGAAGCACCGGAACAGGGGCAGATCGCATTCAGCCGGATCCGACTGGATGTTGGTCAGAGCTACAGTGGCATGTACTATCACAATTATCCGCTGACTCTTACGGTACAGCCGGGGGACGATGGAAAAGTGCCGGAACAGTACTACTGGTTGGTGAATGGCACCCGGGTAGACACAGAAGAACTTTTGCTGAATGACAGCTATACAGAGGATACGCTGGATATACAGCTGGTTATAGAATAGAAAGGAAACAAGGAGAAAGATTATGAAAGAACTTGCAAAGACTTATGATCCGTCCAGCATTGAGGATCGGACCTATGCCAAATGGATGGGAAGAAAATATTTTCACACAGAAGTAGACAGAAGCAAAAAACCGTTTACTATCGTGATGCCGCCGCCAAATATTACCGGTAAGCTGCACATGGGACATGCACTGGACAATACTCTTCAGGATATTCTGATCCGTTACAAGAGAATGCAGGGTTATGCAGCACTGTGGGTTCCTGGAACTGACCATGCCAGCATTTCCACTGAGGTAAAGGTGATCAATAAGCTGAAAGAAGAAGGCATCGACAAGAATGAACTGGGCCGTGAAGGGTTCCTGAAGAGAACCTGGGAGTGGCGTGAAGAGTATGGTCGCACCATCGTAGAGCAGTTAAAGAAGATTGGTTCCTCCTGTGACTGGGACAGAGAGCGTTTCACCATGGATGAAGGATGCTCTGAGGCAGTTCTGGAAGTATTTACCCGTCTCTATGAGAAAGGATACATCTACAAAGGTTCCAGAATCATTAACTGGTGTCCGGTATGTCATACGTCCATCTCTGATGCAGAGGTAGAGCATGAGGAGCAGGCTGGACATTTCTGGCACATCAATTATCCGATCGCTGACGGAAGTGGTTATGTGGAGATCGCAACCACCCGTCCGGAGACTCTGCTTGGTGATACGGCAGTGGCAGTCAATCCGGATGATGACAGATACAAACACCTCATCGGAAAGACTCTGAAGCTTCCATTGACAGACAGAGAAATCCCGGTGATCGCTGACCCGTATGTAGACAAAGAGTTCGGAACCGGCTGCGTAAAGATCACGCCGGCTCATGACCCGAACGATTTCGAGGTAGGAAGACGTCATAACCTGGCTGAGATCAATATCATGCATGATGATGCCACCATCAACTGCCCGGGCAGCAAATATGACGGCATGGATCGTTATGAGGCAAGAAAAGCTATGGTAGCTGATCTTGATGCACAGGGACTGCTGGTAAAAGTGGTAGACCATGTTCATAATGTAGGAACCCATGACCGCTGCGGCACTACCGTAGAGCCGATGATCAAACAGCAGTGGTTCGTGAAGATGGAAGAGATGGCAAAGCCGGCGATCGAAGCGATCAAAAATGGTGATCTGACCTTTGTTCCGGAGCGTTTTGACAAGATTTACCTGCACTGGCTGGAGAATATCCGTGACTGGTGTATTTCCAGACAGCTCTGGTGGGGACATCGGATACCGGCTTACTACTGTGATGACTGTGGTGAGATCGTTGTATCCAAGACAGCACCGGAGGTTTGCCCGAAATGCGGATGCAAGCATCTGACGCAGGATCCGGATACGCTGGACACCTGGTTCTCCTCTGCACTGTGGCCGTTCTCGACCTTGGGCTGGCCGAAGAACACAGAGGATCTGGAGTATTTCTATCCGACTGATGTACTGGTAACCGGATATGATATTATCTTCTTCTGGGTAATCCGTATGGTATTCTCCGGCTATGAGCAGACTGGAAAATGCCCGTTCCATCATGTACTGATCCACGGTCTGGTACGTGACTCTCTGGGACGTAAGATGAGTAAATCTCTTGGAAATGGTATTGATCCGCTGGAGATCATTGATAAATATGGTGCTGACGCTCTGCGTCTGACTCTGGTAACGGGCAATGCACCGGGAAATGATATGCGTTTCTATATGGAGCGTGTAGAAGCCAGCAGAAACTTTGCAAATAAAGTATGGAACGCTTCCCGTTTCATTATGATGAATATGGAGAAAGCTGAGATTCCGGAGCAGATCGATCTGAATACTCTGACGGATGCTGACCGCTGGATCCTGTCCAAGGTTAACAGCCTTGCAAAAGAAGTAACTGCCAACATGGATAACTTCGATCTTGGTATTGCAGTTCAGAAGATCTATGACTTTATCTGGGAAGAATTCTGTGACTGGTATATTGAGATGGTAAAACCACGTCTGTGGAATGATGACGATGCAACCAAGGGAGCTGCCCTGTGGACTCTGAAGCATGTACTGATCAATGCACTGAAGATGCTGCATCCGTATATGCCATTTATCACAGAGGAGATCTTCTGTAACCTGTCTGATGAGGAATCTATCATGATCTCCTCCTGGCCAGAGTATAAAGAAGAGTGGAACTTCGCAGCAGAGGAGAAGGCCATCGAAACTATTAAAGAGGCTGTCCGTGGTATCCGTACTGTTCGTACCAGCATGAACGTACCGAACAGTAAGAAAGCAACGGTTTATGTGGTATCTGATAATGCAGAGATCCGCGATATCTTTGAGCATGGAAAGGTATTCTTTGCAGCCCTTGGATTTGCAAGTGAAGTGCTCGTGCAGGCAGACAAGACCGGTATTGCAGAGGATGCTGTATCTGCCCTTCTTCCAGAAGCAGCCATCTACATGCCGCTGGCAGAACTGGTAGATATCGAGAAGGAGAGAGAGCGTCTTCAGAAAGAGGTTAAACGTCTGGAAGGCGAGCTTGCCCGGGTAAATGGTATGCTGAACAATGAGAAATTCGTCAGCCGTGCACCGGAAGCAAAGATTCAGGAAGAACGTGACAAGAGGGAAAAATACACCCAGATGATGAACCAGGTAAAAGAGCGTCTGGCACAGCTGGGAGAATAAGTGGAGCGTAAGATGACTTACCAAGAAGCAGAGGCGTATATCAATGATACGCCCAGATTCACAACAAAAAATACATTGGAAAATACAAAAGCCGTACTGGAGAAAATGGGACACCCGGAGCGCCGCATGAAGCTGATCCATGTGGCCGGCTCCAACGGCAAAGGCTCTGTCTGCGCCTATCTGTCATCCATTCTGACAACGGCAGGAAAGCAGACGGGGTTGTTTACATCCCCGCATCTGGTGGATATCAATGAGCGGTTTCAGATTAATCAGGAAAATGTATCCAATGAACTGTTCCTGGAAGCCTTTGAGGCAGTGATGGATATGGTCCATACTCTTCTGAAGGAACAGCCGGATACCTTTGCACACCCGACCTTTTTTGAACTTTTGTTCCTTATGGGTATCTACATTTTCGACAAAGCGAATATGGAATATGTGGTACTGGAGACCGGGCTTGGCGGACGGTTTGATGCCACCAATGTAATCGAGCATCCGTTGATCTCGGTGATCACTTCCATCAGTCTGGAGCACACCGAGTATCTGGGTGACACCTGTGCCAAGATTGCAGGAGAAAAAGCGGGTATCATCAAAGAGGGCTGTCCGGTGGTCTATGATGGCACCAGAGAGGATGTCTCTGAGGTGATCGAGGCCTATGCCGCCCAGATGCATTCCAAGGCTTATGCGATACGCCCGGAGATGTATAAAATTTTGATGAACACCCATAAAACGATTGATTTTTCCATGGATACTGGGTATTATGAACCTATGGACGTGTCAATCGACAGCGTGGCAGAATATCAGATCATGAATGCTATGGAAGCTGTGACTGCTGCAGAGGTGATGGATATCGGGCTGACCGAGGAAGATATTCATCGGGGCATGGAGCGCATGCACTGGCAGGGAAGAATGGAAACGGTCCTTCCCGGTGTGATCCTGGATGGAGCCCACAATGACTCCGGTGTGGAAGAGTTTGTAAAGACTGCCCGCAAATTCCAGAAGGACACGAAGCTGACGCTGTTATTTTCCTGCGTAAAGGAAAAGGATTATGATGGGATGATCCGAACCATCTGTGAGAGCCTGGATTTTGAAAGTGTCGTGGTGACACAGATTGATTCTTACCGGCAGGTTCCGTCAGAGGAGCTGGCTCAGATCTTCCGCAAATATACGACCCGTCCGGTGGAAGAGATATCTTTCATTGATGATGCATTTGATGAGGCGATGAAGAGAAAGGGAGACGGTGTGCTCTTCTGCGTGGGATCCCTGTATCTGGTAGGAAGCCTGAAAAGTCTGATAAGGAGCAGAAAGAATGCTTGATTTTGAAGAGGAACTGAAAAAATTCCGTCCAAGCCCTGAGATCGATCAGGTGGAGGATAACGTGTACAAAAATAATCTGGCAGATGTGACGGATCTGCTGGACGAGATGCTCAAAGAGATTAAGAACCGTCAGTAGAAAAGGTGGATATATGAAGTGTTTTAACTGCGGAGCAGTTCTGAAAACAACAGACTACTGCAGCCACTGTGGGGCAGATGTGAAGCTTTACAGAAGAATGCTCCAGTTGTCCAATGCTTATTACAATGAAGGTCTTGCAAAGGCGAAGGTGCGTGACCTGACCGGTGCGGTCATGTCTCTGCGTCAGAGCCTGAAGTTCAACAAGAAGAACACGGATGCGAGAAACCTTCTGGGACTGGTATATTTTGAGATGGGAGAAGTGGTGGATGCCCTGTCACAGTGGATCATCAGCCGCAGCTTCCAGCCGGAGAAGAACCTGGCGGATGATTATATTGAGTCTATTCAGAGCAATCCGGCCAAGCTGGAGATGATCAATACGACGATCCGGAAATACAACCAGTCACTGGTATACTGTGAACAGCAGAGCTATGATCTGGCGATCATTCAGCTGAAGAAGATCCTTTCAACGAATATGAATCTTCTGAAAGGTCATCTGCTGCTGGCATTGCTCTATATACATGCGGATAATTATGGACGTGCCAGAAATGAGCTGCGCAGAGTGCTGGCCATCGACCGGACCAATACCCGTGCCCTCCGATATATGAAGGAAGTGGATGCGGCTGGTGGAAAACAGGCAGAAAAGGAAGCGGTCATTGCCCATAAAAAAGATTCTATTGCGTACACCAGCGGGAATGAGACCATCATTCAGCCAGTAGGAGTGAAGGATAACAGTAATTTTCATGCAGTGCTTAATATGGTGATCGGACTGGTGATCGGTGTTGCGGTTATGTGGTTTCTGATCCTGCCTGCACAGCACCGGTTAAATAATGACGGGCTCAACAAGGCAGTGGCTGAGTACAGCGATCAGGTAGAGTCCAAGACTGCAGCGCTGGAAAGTCTCCAGGCAGAGATGACAACTCTCCAGGAGAAGACGCAGGCGGCTGAGGAGACTGCAAAAGATGCAGAAAATAAGCTGAAGAGTCAGGAAGCACTGCTGGCAGCATATAAAGCCCATGCAGATGGAGATGCAGCCGGAGCGCTGGAGCAGCTCCAGTCAGTAGATCAGGAAAGCCTGTCCGCTGATGCAAGAGTTCTCTATGATGCTGTATTCAAAGAGGTGGGAACCAGTGCGGTACAGTCTCTTTACAGAACCGGATATGCAGCTTATGAGAGCGGTGACTATGCCACAGCGATCACGGATCTGAAGAAATGCTATGAACTGGATAACAGCCAGGGAGATGCTCTGTATTTCCTTGCCAGATCTTATCAGAAATCCGGCGATACAGAGAATGCAAAGATCTACTATCAGAAAGTAGTGGATGAATTCCCGAATACGAGAAAAGCAACAGATGCTCAAGGTCTCTTGGACAATCTGTAATATACAAAAGAAGAACCCTGAAGTGAGGGACGTTGTAGAAATACAACGTCCCTTTTTATGTGAAAAAAGCCGGGGAATATTTGCATGGGATGCTGGTGGGCAAGAAAGGAGAACAGTTATGGGATTTTTAATAAGAGAGGGTGCGCGTCTGGTGGTGCGGCTTCCCCAGGAGGTGGATCACCATAAGACAGAGTCGATACGGATCCAGGTGGACCAGATGATCCGTAAAGAACCAGTCACGGAAGTGGAGTTTGATTTTTCAAGAACGATGTTTATGGACAGTGCAGGGATCGGGCTTCTGATCGGCAGAAGTCAGATGATGGAGGCACTGGGCGGAAAAGTGATCATAAGTCATATGAGCCGCCGGATCCAGAGGGTGCTGGAACTGTCCGGCATTGAACAGTATATTTCGCTGGACAAGGAGGAAGACAGATGAAAAATGAAATGACGCTGGCATTTGACAGTATTTCAGAGAATGAAGCATTTGCAAGGGTGGCGGTGGCGGCTTTTGTGACGCAGTTGAACCCTACACTGGAGGAGGTGGCGGATATTAAGACCGCAGTATCAGAGGCGGTGACCAATGCCATTATCCATGGTTATCCCGATGGGGTACATACCGTGATCGTCCGCTGCCGGACAGAAGATCAGACCGTACAGGTGCAGGTCATTGATGAAGGCGTGGGGATCGCCGATATTCATCAGGCTATGGAACCTCTCTATACCAGCCGTCCCAAGCAGGAGCGTTCTGGTATGGGATTTATGTTTATGGAAGCCTTCATGGATGAAGTACAGGTGGAGTCAGAGCCGGGGCTGGGAACTACAGTGACCATGCGGAAAACTCTTGGAAATGCAGAAGAGTAGGTAGTCTCTATGGATGATGTGATGGGTCTGATCGACAGAGCACACCATGGGGATGAGAGAGCGAGAGCACAGCTTGTTGAGCAGAATATGGGACTGGTGTGGAGCATTGTCCGCCGCTTCTCCGGCAGAGGTACAGAGAACGAGGATCTGTTCCAGATTGGAGCCATCGGGCTTATGAAAGCTATCGATAAATTTGACTGTTCCTTTGAGGTGCGATTCTCTACCTATGCCGTGCCTATGATCATGGGGGAAATCAAGCGTTTTCTGAGGGACGATGGTCTGGTGAAGGTGAGTCGTACATTAAAGGAAAATGGATGGAAGATCCGGCGGGAGACCGAGAACTATCGGAATCGGTGGGGGAGGGAGCCTACCTTGGAGGAACTGGCAGAAGCTACTGCACTGTCCAGAGAAGAGATCGTGGAATCGCTGGATGCAGGGCTGGAGGTGGAGTCTATTGACCGGACTTACAGTCAGGAAGACGGAAGCGAGATCTCATTGCTGGATCGGATCGACAGTCGAAATGCCGGGGAGCGTGTATCTGCCGGAGATCGGGAAAAAGAGGCTCTTCTTAACAAGGTAGTATTGGAACAGCTGTTGGAGGAATTGCCGGAGTCAGAACGAAAGCTGATCATCTGGAGGTATCTGCAGGAACAGACACAGACGAAAGTGGCTGAACGTATGGGAATCTCTCAGGTACAGGTGAGCCGCATGGAGAAACGGATCCTGAAAACAATGAGGGAGCGGCTGGAAGGTGGGTAATCCAGCTGGCTCCTGTGGATAATCTCGTATAATTCCGGGCATACTGTGGGAAACATGGATCACAGAGAATGAGATACATGGAGATGACACAGAAAGTCGGAAAGTGGAGGTGTGAAAACCATGAGTGAGATCCTGTATTTGAAGATTGACCGGAATCATCAGGTAGATCATGTGGATGTGAGACTGGGAGATGTTGCAAAACTGGAATGCACGGATCTTAACAAGAAAAACCGGCTGAAAACCCTGAAGCTGTTGAAAATACAGGCAGAGAAAAGTGACCGGTATATTTTTTCTATCATGAAAGTGGTGGAGCTGATCCATCAGATCTATCCGGATCTTGAGATCCAGAACCTGGGAGAGACCGATTTTATTATTGAATATGAATCGCCGGAGTATTCGCATGACAGGCTGGCATGGCTAAAGGTCAGTATTCTCTGTGTGCTGATCTTCTTTGGTTCCGCATTTTCGATAATGGTATTTAATAATGATGTGGGGGTGCATGAGGTATTTGCTCGAACCTATGAACTGGTCACAGGGCAAGAAAGCAATGGATTTACGGTGATGGAGATCATGTATTCTGTGGGGATCGCTGTGGGTATTATCGTCTTTTATAATCATTTCGGTGGAAAACGGATCACAGAAGATCCGACACCCATCGAAGTACAGATGCGTCTCTATGAGGATGACGTCAACACCACGCTGGTGGAGGGCTGCAACCGGAAGGAGACGAGTATTGATGTGGATTAGAGAATTATTTGCAGGCCTTCTGGGTTTTGCCAGCGGACTGGCGGTGGCAGGAGGAATGTTTGCCCTGCTGATCGCTCTGGGAGTGATCTCCAGATTTGCAGGCAAGACCCACACAGCCGCCTATGTGATCCATTATGAAAATGCGGCGGCTTTAGGCGGTATCCTCGGAAATCTGTTCAGTGTCTATCAGTTTAGGTTACCCATCGGACTTCCGGGAGTGATCGCGTTTGGTCTGTTTTCGGGTGTGTTTACAGGAACCTGGGCTATGGCACTGACGGAGATCGTGGACGCAGTGCCGGTGTTCAGCAGAAGGATCCGCCTGAAGACAGGTATGCCCTGGCTGATCTTGAGCATGGCACTTGGAAGAGCAGCCGGGGCATGGATGCATGCGTATTTCGGTTATGGATGGTAGTTAAGATGGGAGCAGCCCGGTCTCTTTGTCCGGCTCGGGATGAAATTCTGCCCACTTGTCGTACCAGGCAAGACAGCACTTTGTATAAGCATCGGTAAGGGCTGTCTCTTTGAGGAGGCAATCTTCAGCATAAGCGGGATCTGTCCATTCTTGGATCTCATCTCTGGCATTCCAGAACTGTTCCAGTTCCATACGGGTCTGCTCCATGGGTTCTGTCAGAAGTCTGAGCTGCCAGTCTTCGTATGACTGCTCAGTACTGTACTCTCTGAGGCGATGGCGCTCCGGCATGGGGACACTTTGAAGTCCGCTTAACAATGCCTGTTCTTCTGCCCGGAGACTGGCTGCCAGCTCTTCGCCTGAACCCTGGTTTCGATGAGCCAGATAATGTTCATATCTAAACGGATAATAGAATACGGACTGGTCATCAAAGATCAGCAGGGATTCTGCCACCTGACGGATAAAATACCGGTCATGGGAGACGAACAATAAGGTGCCTGTGTAAGCACGAAATGCAGACTCCAGTGTCTCTTTAGCAGGAATGTCCATGTGGTTGGTGGGCTCATCCAGCACAAAGAAGTTGGGACAGCTTTTGAAGAGCTCTGCTAGGACCAGACGGGATTTTTCACCGCCGGACAAGGAAGAGACTTTCTTCGCTGTATCCTTCCCTGTGAATAAGAAGGCACCAAGAGTCTGGCGTACTTCCTTGTCTGTCAGGGACGGGAACTGTTCATGAAAATGTTCCACCACGGTCAGATCTGACTGCAGAGCTGCGGTCTGCTGGTCAAAATAGCCCATCAGCACCTGTTGGCCAAGGGTCAGAGTTCCCTTGACAGGTGGGATCAGTCCTGCTGCGGTCTTTAGAAATGTGGATTTTCCGGCTCCGTTGGGACCGATGATACCGATCTTCTGACCTCGGCGGATCCGAAGAGACAGTTCCAGCAGTGTCTTGTCATAACCAATCTGTAAATGTTCTGCCTCCAATACCCACTTGGCACTGCGCACGGATGGTTCCAGTGCACCGGTGAACATGTGATAATCTTCCACTGGAGGTTTTTCTATCTTTGGCATTCGCTCCAGGATCTTTTTTCTGGATCTGGCAAATGCCGCTTTTTTAGGCTTGTTCTTGAATCGTTCGATCAGTTCCTCCAGCCGTTCGATCTCTTCCTGCTGGTGACGGTAAGACCGTTCCTGAATTGCCAGGTCTCTGGATTTTTGTTCTTTATAAGAAGTATAGTTGCCGGCATAGCGGATCAGTTTCTGCTGTCGGAATTCACAGACCGTATCAGCCGTCCGGTCCAGAAAGAACCGGTCATGAGAGACCATGACCACGGCACCGGCATATTGACGCAGATACTCTTCTAACCATTCGGTTGTTTCCACGTCCAGGTGGTTGGTAGGTTCATCCAGCAGCAGAATATCAGGATGGGCAAGAAGAAGACGGATCAGGGCAATCTTCGTCTGCTCGCCGCCAGAGAACTGCGACAGCCTTTTCCTTTTATCTTCTTTGGAAAATCCGAAGCCAGTGAAGAGCCGGTCATATTCCTGTTCCCAGGTGAAACGTTCCCGATCCCATTTGTCAGGACATGGACAGGATTTGAGAAGTTCTTCCTCCACGGTAATGGTGGTGTCAGAAAAAGCTTGCTGACAGAGCAGGCCGGTGGTCAGGGATCGAGAAGTAAGGATTCCCTGTGCCTTGGAATGATCATCACGGTCAAGGGAAAGTTCTCCCGCCAGAAGTCGAAGGAGTGTTGTCTTTCCACAGCCATTTCTGCCCACGATGGCAATCTTCTCATTTCCACGGATCTCAAAATCAAAATGTGCAAGGACAGTCTGTGCTCCAATGCTGAGCGTGCCGTCCTGAATCTGTAATAACATGGGTGCTCCTCACGGTAAAATATGATTCCTAACTATATCAAAGATCAAAGCACATTGCAAGGCAGCAGAAAAGGGTAAATGCTCTCTGGAAAGTTTCAAGTTTCATAATATTTTTTTTAACACTTGCCCTATGGAGAAGACAGTGTTATACTTACACACGTAATGAGTTCTGAAAACTAAATAAGAAACAGTTGGTGCCGCATTTTGCGGAGAATAGGGAAACAGGTGAGAGGCCTGTGCGATCTCGTCACTGTATGCAGCGAGTAGTTGTCGATGATGCCACTGAGGAGACTTGGGAAGGCAGACAGACTATGTGGAACTGCGAGTCAGGAGACCTGCCAGCTGTGGTACGGGAAATACATATTCCAGATCACGAGGTTTGGTTGTACCGAAAGATAGATTTCGATAAACCGACTGCGCACGCATGTTGGTTTTTGTCTTTTTCGCATCCCTTTTATTTAGCGGCTTCAGTATCATTGCAAAATATTTCTTTAAGGGAGAGAAAAAACATGAAGAAGAAAGTTGTAGCAGTTCTTTGTGCAGCAGCTATGACCGCAACATTAGTTGCAGGCTGCGGAAGTAAGACAACAACAGAAGCTCCGGCAGAGACTACCGAAGAGACCACTGAGGAGACAACAGAAGCTCCGGCTGAGGATGCAGCAGAAGATGCAGATGCTGATCAGGCAGCAGCAGACGAGGTTGCAGCTCTGATCGATAAGATCTACGTTCAGGAAAGAACTGAGACTACCGATGAGGATTGTAAAGCAGCAAAAGAGGCATGGGATGCTCTGACTGATGCTCAGAAAGAGCTGGTTGAAGGTGAAGAAGCTGATCCGGATTACTTCGGACGCGACACCGGAGATGCTTCCAAGGATGATCCGCGTAACCAGGATGAGATCGGAGAGAACGAGCTTCTGGTAGTAAGCTTTGGTACTTCTTTCAACGACAGCCGTGTAGCTGATATCAAAGGCGTCGAGGATGCTCTTGCAGAGGCTAATCCGGACTGGTCTGTAAGACGTGCATTTACCGCACAGATCATTATCAACCATATCCAGGCTCGTGATGATGAGCACATTGACAACATGGATCAGGCACTTGAGAGAGCTGTAGATAATGGTGTTAAGAACCTGGTTGTACAGCCGACCCATCTGATGCATGGTGCTGAGTACGATGAGCTTTGTGAGGCAGTTGCAAACTACGAGGATAAATTTGAGTCTGTTAAGATCGCTGAGCCGCTGCTTGGTGAGGTTGGAGCAGACGCTTCTGCTGTAAATGATGATAAGAAGGCAGTTGCAGAAGCAATCACCGCTGAGGCAGTTAAGACTGCTGGATATGACAGTACAGATGCTGCAGCAGAGGACGGAACCGCATTTGTATTCATGGGACATGGTACTTCCCATACCGCAAAAGTTTCCTACAGCCAGATGCAGGCACAGATGGACGAGCTTGGATATAAGAACGTATTCATCGGAACCGTAGAGGGTAAGCCGGAAGAGACCGCATGCGAGAATGTGATCAAAGCAGTTGCTGATGCAGGTTACAAGAAAGTTGTTCTTCGTCCGCTGATGGTAGTGGCTGGAGATCATGCAAATAACGACATGGCAGGTGAGGATGCTGATTCCTGGTTAAGCCAGTTCAAGGCTTCTGGAAGCTTTGACAGCGTAGATACTCAGATCGCTGGTCTTGGTGAGATCCCGGCTGTTCAGGATCTCTATGTAGCACACACCGCAGCTGTCATCGGAAAGTAAAGGAAGAGACAGAACATGAAAAGAAAGATCGTTACATTGCTGGGGGTGGCAGCATTGAGCTGTGCCATCATGACAGGATGTGGAAGCAAAGACGCACAGACCGAGGCGCCTGCACAGGAGACAGAAGAGACTGCTGAAGCAGATACTACGAAGGCTGATGCTGCAGAGGAGACTAAGGAAGCTGACACAGAAGAAGCAGAAGCGACAACTGAGGAAGCAGAAGAGACTGCAGCACCGTTGGAAGATGGTGTCTACACTGCGGAGTTTAACACTGACAGCGGAATGTTTCATGTAAATGAAGCAAACGATGGAAAAGGTGTCCTGACAGTAGAGAACGGCAAGATGACCATTCATGTGTCACTTGCCTCCAAGAAGATCGTGAACCTCTATCCGGGTCTTGCAGAAGATGCACAGAAGGATGGAGCAGAACTTCTGGAGCCGACTACAGATACCGTTACCTATAGTGACGGAGAATCTGAGGAAGTATACGGATTTGATATTCCGGTACCGGCTCTGGACAAAGAGTTTGATGTGGCACTGATCGGTGAAAAAGGAACCTGGTATGATCACAAAGTCAGCGTGACCAATCCGGTGAAGGCAGAATAAGCCAGTGATGAAAGATCTGTCGCATGGACGGCCCGGGCAATTTGCCCGGGTCGTTGTGCTATGGAAAGAGAGGACAAAGATGAAAAGAAAAATCTGGATGAAATTGACAGGAATTCTGACAGCAGCACTGCTTGTAACAGGAGTGACAGGTATTTCCATGACAAGCTATGCGGCGGAGAGTACAGAAGAGCAGACTGACCTGGCCAGCGTGGATCTGGAAGGGGCTGCAGAAGCTCAGCCCATGAAAGTGGACATGAGCGATGGAACTTACAAGATCGATGTAGTTCTTGGAGGAGGAAGTGGTCGTGCAACCATCACATCTCCGGCAACTCTGGTCGTAAAAGAAGGATGTGCATATGCACAGATCGAATGGAGTAGTTCTCATTATGACTATATGAAAGTGGGAGAGACTACTTATGACCCCATCAATACGGATGGAAATTCTGTATTTGAACTTCCGGTCACTGTTATGGATAAGCCTATGGATGTGATCGCAGACACTACCGCCATGAGTGTTCCTCATGAGATTGAATATACCCTGACATTTGCATCCGACTCCATTACCAGTGGAAGACAGGCAGCACCAGGACAGCAGATCATATATCTTGCAGTGGTAGTTGCAGCAGGTGTGGTAGTCGTGATCCTTACAAAGAAGAAAAAGAGTAAAGAAGTATGAAGAAGAAAATAACAGCTATGCTGCTGAGTGTCGTAATGGCAGTTTCCCTGACAGCCTGCGGAAGCGGATCAGGTGCAGGAAAAGAGAAAGATACCAATATCAGTTCGGAGCTGACCTACGATCACAGTATGGAATTAACATATGCAGAAGAGTTTTCTGTGGACTATTATAATGATGGATATGCATTGGCCACCGTCGCAGATGATGGTCGTTACCTGATCGTTCCGGAAGGAAAAGAAGCACCGGATGATCTGGCAAAGGATATTATAGTGCTCAAGCAGCCGCTGACCAACATTTATCTGGTGGCATCGGCAGTGATGGATATGTTTGTATCTATTGATGCATTGGACTCCATTCGTTTCAGCTCTCAGAAGGAAGACGGATGGTATATAGAAGCAGCAAAACAGGAGATGGAAGCAGGAAATATCATCTATGCTGGTAAATATTCTGCACCGGACTATGAGCAGATCCTGTCAGAAGGTTGTGGACTTGCTATTGAAAATACCATGATCTATCACACACCGGAAGTCAAGGAGCAATTGGAGAAATTCAATATTCCGGTGATGGTGGATTATTCCAGCTATGAGAAGAATCCGCTGGGAAGAACCGAGTGGGTCAAGCTGTATGGACTGCTGACCGGTCATGAAGAAGAGGCAGAGCAGGCATTTGAAGCGGAGGCAGGTGCCTTCGAGGCGGTGAGCCAGGAAGAACCGACGGGAAAGACAGTGGCATTTTTCTATATTACCAGTACCGGGGAAGCCAATGTTCGTAAGAGTGCCGATTATCTGCCCAAGATGATCGAACTGGCGGGAGGTACTTACATTTTCAAGGATCTGGGCGACGAGGATGATGCGGCTTCCACTCTGAGTATGCAGATGGAAGAGTTCTATGCAGGAGCCAAAGATGCGGATTACATCATCTACAACAGCACCATTGATGGTGAACTGGCATCTGTGGATGACCTGATCGCCAAGAGTCCGCTGTTGGAAAAATTCAAGGCTGTACAGGATGGAAATGTGTATTGCACCACGAAAAACCTTTATCAGTCTACCATGGAACTGGGAACGATCACATCAGATATTCATGGTATGCTGACCGGTGATGAGAGCGGACTGACCTATTTATACAAGTTGAACTGATTCAGTAACATGCGAATATTTCTGGATCATCTTAGAGCATAAAACAGGAAAGGCAGGAGATAAAGATGCCAAACGGGCAAAAGAAAACAGCACATGCTGGAAGAGAAAGTATCAGATATGGAGTGGCATTTTTGATCCTGCTGATCCTGCTGGTGATCTTTCTGGCCATGAATGTATGTATCGGAACGGTGAATATTCCGGTGGAAGAGATTCCGAAGATCTTAAGCGGCCATGGAGCAGATGAGACATTTTCAGACATTGTTATGGGAATCCGTTTTCCACGTGCGCTGGCAGCAGCAATCCTGGGAGGAGCACTGGCTCTGTCTGGATATCTGCTTCAGACCTTTTTCCACAACCCGATTGCCAGTCCATTTACGCTGGGAATTTCTTCGGGAGCCAAGCTGGTGGTAGCGCTGATTATGGTGGCATCCTTAGGTTACACCTGGAGCGTAAGCTCCTGGGTTATGATTCTGGCGGCATTTGTGGGAGCTATGATCTGTATGGGATTCGTGATTCTTATGTCAAGAGTTATGGATAATATGTCCATGCTGATCGTCAGTGGTGTTATGATCGGATATATCTGTTCAGCAATCACTGATTTTGTAGTGACTTTTGCAGATGATGCCAATATCGTGAATTTACATAACTGGTCAAAGGGAAGCTTTTCCGGTATCACATGGGAAAATGTGGTGTTGATGACCATTGTAACTGGCATCACCACCGTAGGGATCTTTCTTCTGTCCAAGCCCATCAGTGCTTATCAGATGGGAGAATCCTATGCGAAAAATATGGGACTCAATGTGCAGATGTTCCGTGTAGTTCTTGTTATGCTTTCCAGTGTGCTGTCCGCATGTGTTACCGCGTTTGCAGGACCGGTTTCCTTCGTGGGAATTGCAGTGCCGCATCTGGTGAAGAGCCTGTTCCAGACAGCAAAGCCGATCCTGATGATTCCAGCCTGTTTTCTGGGAGGAGCATCCTTCTGTCTGTTCTGCGACCTGCTGGCAAGAACCTTGTTTGCACCGACGGAATTATCCATCAGTACTGTAACTGCAGTATTTGGCGCTCCGGTTGTTATCTATATTATGATCCATCGGAAGAAAGAAAAGGCGGAATAAATCATGGAAGAGTTTTATTTTTATACCAAGGGACTGACAGTTGGATACCATGGCGTTCCGCTGATCAAAGATATTGAGCTCTGTCTGAAAAAAGGTGAGATCATGACCTTGATCGGACCTAATGGGGCAGGAAAGACGACGATTTTAAAAAGCATTATCCGCCAGTTAAAACCGCTGGGCGGTGTGGCCTGTCTGGATGGATCCTCTATGGAAAAACTGACCGGCAAAGAACTGTCACAGAAGCTGTCGGTGGTGCTGACGGAGCGGGTGCGCCCGGAGATGATGACCTGCAAGGATGTAGTGGCAACAGGACGTTATCCTTATACGGGAAAATTTGGCATCCTGTCTGAGAAAGACTGGGCTATCGTACAGGAATCCATGGAACTGGTGCATATCGAAGAACTGGCGGAGCGGGATTTCTCCAAGACCAGTGACGGGCAGAAGCAGCGGGTCATGCTGGCGAGAGCTCTATGTCAGCAGCCGGATATCATTGTGCTGGATGAGCCTACGTCTTTTCTGGATATTCGCTATAAGCTGGAATTTTTATCGATCATCCAGAACATGTCCCGTACCAGACATCTGTCTGTTATCATGTCTCTGCATGAGCTGGATCTGGCTGGAAGGATTTCTGACAAGATCGCCTGTGTTCATGGAGACCGGGTGGATCGTTTTGGCACACCGGAGGAGATCTTTACAGACGGCTACATACCGAAGCTCTATGGTATGACAGTTGGGTCTTATGAAGAGCGTACGGGTGATCTGGAGTTGCCGAAGGTAGAGGGTGATCCGAAAGTATTTGTGCTGGCTGGAAACGGAACCGGTACGGCAGTATTTCGGAAGCTTCAGAGAGATGGAATTCCCTTTGCTGCAGGTATTCTATGGGAAAATGACCTGGATTATCCGGCAGCGAAAGCATTGGCATCCGAAGTAGTCAGTGTGAAAGCGTTCTGCGAGATGGATGAAGCATCCCTGAACCGGGCAAAAGCACTGGTCGATCAGTGTGAAGAGGTGCTGTGTACGGTAGATTTGACAGAAGCGGGAGCGCAGGCAGAATCATTGAGAATACTGTATGAATATGCAAAGATGAAAATTAATATCAAAAAAGTATTGCAAACAACCTAAAAAGTATTGCGAAAATACCAATTGAGTATTATAATGAAAAAAGTTTTTAGAAACTTTATAAAAATTTAATTTTTGGAATGGATACTGGAAATGCATTATACAAGAGAGGCAGCTATCGAGCGGCTGCTGCGAAGCTTCAGTTCCTGCTATAATATTCAATTGGTCGAGGATGACCAGACCCCAATCACAGCCCGCTGTGATTTTTTTGAACATTCGGGGCAGTATGTCATATCGAAAAAAGCAGAACTGTGGTCGGCAGACAATGAAGAATTTCTATATGTTTTAAGTATTCCGCATCTGACACTGGAGCTTTACGAGCAGTGGAGAGATCATGTGCAGGCGGAGGCCATGGAGCGCATCCATGTGGGACCAGGACATATGGCTTCTTATATTACACCGATCTTCATCTGCGATACCTGTGATGAAGCGGCAAGAAAGGCATTAAAAAAATGCCGTATTTACAAAAGTTTTCATTTTTCACTGCATGGCTGGATGGATCACCATACCGCACTGGTGGAACTGTCGACAGGACAGATCGACGGAAACCTTGGGGGACGCCATACCGCGAAAATTTTGAAAAAGGTACTATATTCGCAAACATTGAAGGGAGAAAGTTAACATGAATTCATTAGTACTTCTCATCATCTGTGTTGCTATTCTTGCAGCTGGATATATCTGCTACGGCGGATGGCTCTGCAAGCAGTGGGGCGTAGGTGAAAGCAAAACTGAGACACCGGCTCACACCATGGAAGATGGCGTGGACTATGTACCGGCAAAAGCACCGGTTCTGATGGGACATCATTTCTCATCTATCGCAGGCGCAGGCCCGATTACCGGACCGATCGGCGCAGCTATGTTCGGCTGGCTGCCTGTAACTCTGTGGATCCTGGTCGGAGGAATCTTCTTCGGCGGCGTTCACGATTTTGGTGCACTGTTCGCTTCTGTTCGTAACAAAGGACAGTCTATCGGAGAGATTATCTCCGCTAACATGAGCAAACGTGCAAAACAGCTGTTTATCATCTTCTCTTACCTGACTCTGATCCTGGTAGTAGCAGCATTTGCTTCTATCGTAGCTTCTACATTTGGAGCAGTATATGATGAAAGCGGCGCACTTGATATGGCTAAATCCGCAACTCCAGCTACGGTGGCAATGATTTCCTTGCTGTTTATTCTGATCGCTATCGTATTTGGTTTCTGCGTATATCGTCGTAATATGCCAATGGGCATTGCTTCTGTTGTTGGAGTACTTGCCATCATTCTTATTATGGCAGTTGGCATGAATTTCCATCCGATCTATCTGTCCACCAAGACCTGGATGTGGATCGTAGGTATCTATATTGCAGTTGCATCTGTGACACCGGTATGGATCCTTCTTCAGCCGCGTGACTATTTAAGCTCCTTCCTGCTGTACGCAATGCTGGCAGTAGCAGCTTTTGGTGTTATCGTAGCTCATCCGACCTTTGACAGCAGCTTCCCGGCATTCGCCGGATTTGCGGTTGACAACGGAAACGGAATGCAGTATCTGTTCCCGGTACTGTTTACAACAGTTGCCTGTGGTGCGATCTCCGGATTCCATTCACTGGTTTCCTCTGGTACCACGTCCAAACAGCTTGACAAAGAAACGGATGCAAGACCGATCGCTTACGGCGGAATGCTTCTGGAGTGTGTACTTGCAGTGCTGACTCTGTGTGCAATTGGATATGCTTACAAATGGAACGCAGCTAACCCGGATAGCGCTCTGGTTGGAGCAACCGCTATCTTCGGTGGTGGTATTGCTCATATGATCGACGATATCATTCCGGGAAGCTACACCATCCTGAACTCTCTGCTGGTACTGACCTACTCTGCATTCTGTCTGACATCACTGGACACTGCAACTCGTCTTGCACGTTTCATGTTCCAGGAGTTCTGGCTGGAGCCTGGTGAAACTGCAGCAGATGTAAAAGAGGGCTGGAAGAAAGTTATGGTTAATCCGTACTTTGCAACCATCCTGACAGTTGTACTTGGTATTCTCCTTGGTATGAACGGATACGGCAAGATCTGGGGTCTGTTCGGAGCAGCAAACCAGCTGCTGGCAGGTATCGGCCTTCTGGCTGTAGCTACCTGGCTTGGTAACCTCGGAAAGAACAACAAGATGTTCCTGCTCCCTATGGGATTCATGATCGTTGTAACTATCTGCTCTTTGGCACTGACCGTTAAGAATCAGGTTGGTATGATCATGGCTGGCGGTGCAGACTGGGGTCCGTGGGCACAGACGATCCTTGGAGTTCTGCTGATCGTTCTTGCTATCGTGCTTGTTATTGAAGGTGTTCAGACTTTGAAGAACCCGAAAAAAGCAACTGCATAAGTAAATACATACAAGGTAAAAGACAGGCTCCCGGAACCTAACGGTTCCGGGAGCCTTTTGCATGTCAGAATCTATAAAAATGTTGCAATCTCTTCCACTGCTTTTCGCTTGGGCATGGAAGGTTCGGAGGCCGGATAACCGACGGCGATTACAGCGACAATGATTTCGGTCTCCGGAATTTTAAGATATTCCCGGATTGCTGGCTCGTCGCGGATGCCCATAATGAGAGTGCCAAGATCAAGTTCAGCGGCTTTGAGGATAAGATTTTCATTCTGAAGTCCTAGATCGTAGTAGCCCCAGCCGTCGCCTGCTTCATTGACCGGGGAACCGGTAGCTTTGTCAAATCCCACGATTCCTTTTTTGAAGGTGGTGATGATCAGTGCCGGTGCACCGGCGCAATTTTTCTGATTAGATTCCGAGAGGCATTTCTGACGGAACACCTCGATCCGAGAGGGGGACAGGATACAGTAATAGCGGGATGTCTGCTGATTCTTCCAGGATGGAGCCAGGGAGGCGGCACGGATCAGTGTCTCGATCTGCTCACGGCTGACTTCCTTTCCTGGATCAAAATTTCTGATACTTCTTCTTTTCTCAATTACGGTCTGAAATTCCATGAAAATACTCCTTTTTTCAAGTTTTATTATTGTTATTGTCAATATAGCATTCTTTACAATCAGGTACAAGAACGTATATAATAATTTTTTGAAAGAAGTGATCAATATGAAAATAGAGAGATTTTCATTTTCCGGTACAGCCGGAAATGCATTGGAAGCATATATCTGGAGTCCTGACAGCGAGCCGAAGGTGATTCTGCAAGTTACCCATGGGATGACCGAACATATGGGACGCTATGAAAAGCTGGCGGAAGAACTGGCGGCACAGGGAGTTGTGACAGCGGGCTTTGATCTGCCGGGACATGGAAGAAATCCAGGTCGGCCGGACTGTGCTTCATTTGGAGAGTCCGGATGGAAACAAACCCTTGCAGATATGCATGCCTTTTCCCGATTGTTGAAGAAGCGTTACCAGAACCTGCCGCTGGTATTGCTTGGATTTTCTCTGGGATCATTTTTAGTCAGAGAATATCTGGGTGCGCTTCCAGAGGCGAATGTTAACGACAAGCAGAAAAATTGTATGCCTGCAGGAGCGGTGATCATGGGAACCGGGACACAGCCTTTCGTAGTTCTTTCCATGATTAAAAAGGTTGTGGAAGGACAGATCAAAAAAGAAGGATTTAATCACACGACACCGTTGGTTCGGAAATTATCATTTGGTACATATAATCAGAAATTTGCGCCCAACCGGACAGATTTTGACTGGCTCTGTGCTGACAACGAAGAACTGGAAGTCTATATGACCGATCCGCGCCGACGTGAAAATATTTCCTCTGGGCTATTCTGGCAGTTGCTGGATTCCATGCAGCGGACAGGAAAGCCGGAGCTCTGTGGTAGATATCCAAAAGATCTGCCGATCCTTCTACTGTCAGGAGCGGATGATCCGGTGGGAGATGCAGGGAAAGGGGTACAGGCAGTGGCAGCACTGTTCTGGAAAGCAGGACTTACCCACGTGCAGATAGAGCTGATTCCTCATGCCCGTCACGATCTGCTTCATGAAGAAGCAAGCGGTGCGGCCGAACAGGCGAGGGAGATCCTGAAAGAGTTTATAGAAAAATGCAGACAGTAGTAAATACTTAAAAAGTATCGCGACTCTTCCACTATATGTATTTCACATTTTAATAAGGTTGTGGTATATTATACTTAACAAAAGGAAATCAGATCTGAAAATCCAATCGTAACTGAACATACTGTGGAAGACAACACAGCTCACAGAAAGGTAAAGGTGTCTGTTATGAAGAAAATTTTAAGTATACTGAATGAATTTTTTAAGGAGTATTACAACAGTTTTTCAACTGTATGTGCTTAATGCGAAGTTAACCTATATTGTAGAGTGTTTGCGAATAAATGACAGAAGAGTCCGGGAGGCTGAGAAGCTTTCCGGACTTTCTGCGTAAAATGGACAAAGCCTCTTTCTATGTGTTAAAATAAATGGACATATAAGAAGGGGGCATTTTGCATTGAAACATCTTTGTATGGCAGTACTGGCGCATGTGGATGCGGGAAAGACGACGCTGTCGGAGGCCATGTTGTATGAGAGTGGTACGATCCGAAAGCTAGGAAGAGTGGACAATAAGGATGCATTTCTCGACACCCATGAGCTGGAACGGGCCAGAGGAATTACAATATTTTCCAAACAGGCGGAATTCGCCCTTGGTGATAAGAAAGTAACTCTGCTGGATACGCCGGGACATGCGGATTTTTCGGCAGAGATGGAGCGTACTCTTCAGGTGCTGGACTATGCATTACTGGTGATCAGCGGTGCGGACGGAGTACAGGGACATACAAGAACGCTCTGGAGGCTGCTCAAACGCTATGGCATCCCGGTGTTTTTGTTTGTTAATAAAATGGACCAGAATGGAACGGACAAAGAGCTGCTGATGGAGCATTTGAAGAAAGAACTGGATGACCGGTGTGTGGACTTTGACTGTGCTTCAGACTCAGGGGAATTTCTGGAAAATGTAGCAGTCTGTGAGGAACAGGCACTGGAATACTATCTTGAGCATGGGACTGTTTCTGAACAGACTGTACGGGAGCTGATTCATGACCGACATGTATTTCCGTGTTATTTTGGATCGGCACTGAAGCTTGATCGGGTGGATAAACTGTTGAAAGGTCTGGAACAATATGCTTATGTAGAGAAGCCTGAGCAGGAATTTGGCGCGCGTGTATTCAAAATCAGCCGGGATGAGCAGGGTAATCGTCTGACATGGCTCAGAGTGACAGGCGGCGTGCTCAAGGTAAAAGATCTGCTGGGTGGAACTGCGGATGGAGAAGGCTGGCAGGAAAAGGTGAATCAGATCCGCGTCTATTCCGGAACAAAATATGAGATGGTCAACGAAGCGGAGACCGGTGTGGTCTGTGCGGTTACCGGACTTACAAAGACGAAGGCCGGAGAGGGGCTCGGCAGGGAGCATCAGATCAATGTGCCGGTACTGGAACCGGTACTGAATTATAAACTGACATTGCCAGGAGACTGTGATCCGGTACAGCTGCTTGGAAACCTGCGAATCCTGGAAGACGAGGAGCCAGAGCTTCATATTCACTGGAATGAGGCATTGCGGGAGATTGAAGTGCAGCTCATGGGAGAAGTTCAGATTGAGATACTGAAGACACTGATACGGGAACGTTTTGGCGTGTCCGTTGATTTTGATGAGGGAAATATCGTCTATAAAGAGACTATCACCAATACAGTGGAGGGAATCGGTCATTTTGAACCTCTTCGTCATTATGCGGAAGTACATCTGCTGCTGGAACCGGGCGAAGAAGGCAGTGGTATGCAGTTTGCATCTGCCTGTTCAGAGGATGTGTTGGACCGCAACTGGCAGCGGCTGATCCTGACCCACCTGGAAGAACGTCAGCACAGGGGAGTGCTGATCGGTGCAGAGCTGACGGATGTTCGGATCACTTTGATGAGTGGGAAAGCGCACCAGAAGCATACGGAGGGCGGTGATTTCCGACAGGCGACTTATCGGGCAGTCCGCCAGGGACTGATGCAGGCAGAGAACCGTCTGCTGGAGCCATGGTATGATTTCCGGTTGGAGATTCCCGCAGAAAATGTAGGACGTGCCATGTCAGATCTGGAACGTATGGGAGCCACCATGGGTCTGCCGGAGCAGGAAGGGGAGATGTCTCTGCTGACCGGAAGTGTCCCGGTAGAATGTATAAAAAATTATCAGAAGGATGTGACTTCGTATACCAAAGGGCGTGGCAGACTGACCTGTGTCTTCCATGGGTATGGTCCCTGCCATAATGAAGAGGATGTGCTGGAAGCTAATGATTATGATCCAGAGGCAGATCTGGCCTATCCATCTTCTTCTGTCTTCTGTTATCACGGAGCAGGAACCGTCATTCCATGGTATGAAGTACCGGAACATATGCATCTGGAAAGTGTGCTGACCGGAGAGGGCGGCCGCAAGGACGGTGAACTCTCGGACACAGAGATGATTGAGGCAGCAGAGAGACAGCGTCAACGTGCAGGAAATACGAGAAGAGAACCGGATTATGCCCAGATGACAGCAGATACAGAGGAACTGGAAGAGATTTTCCGCCGCACATTCGGAGAACCGAAAAGATTTCGTAATACCGAAATAGAAAACCATAGAGTTTACGGAGAATCGAATAAAACATTACGGAAAAACGAATACAAGCCCAAGGTACAGACTCCGGAATATCTGTTGGTGGACGGTTACAATGTGATCTTTGCCTGGGAAGAATTAAGTGAGCTTGCAAAAGTCAGTGTGGCGGGAGCCAGAGAGAAGCTGCAGGATATTATGTGCAATTATCAGGGATTCCGGAAATGCAATTTGATCCTTGTATTTGATGCTTATCGGGTAGAAGGCCATGAGGAAGAGATCATCCCATACCACAATATTCATGTGGTCTACACCAAAGAGGCGGAAACTGCGGACAGCTTTATCGAGCGGACGGCTCATCAGATCGGACGGAAATATCAAGTGACAGTAGCAACTTCTGATGGACTGGAGCAGGTGATCATCCGAGGTCAGGGCTGCACCATGATGTCTGCCAGAGAATTGAAGGAAGAGATTGAACGGATCAATCAGGAGATCCGCCGGGATTATGTAGAACAATTTCCGGGAAGTAAAAATTATTTGTTTGATTATGTGCCAGAGGAACTGGCAAAACATCTGCAGGAAGTACGGATGGGCGAGACAGAGTTCGGATCCCATAAGTCGAAGAAATAAAAAGAGGTACAGGAATGGAAAGAAATATAGATATGAAGGAAGTGTCAGATGGAAGACTGTACACGTCCAATGATCTGGTAAAGGCAGACTGTGGTGGATGTGAGGGCTGCTCTGCCTGTTGTCAGGGAATGGGGGAGTCCATTGTGCTGGATCCTCTGGATATCCACCGTCTTTGCTGTGGATTACATACGGATTTTAATGGACTGATGGTGGATAAGATCGAATTACAGATCGTTGACAGTGTGATCCTGCCAAATCTGAAAATGGCATCAGGAAATACAGAAGCCTGTTCGTTTCTGAACCCGGAAGGACGCTGCAGCATCCATGCATTTCGGCCGGGCATCTGCCGTCTGTTCCCACTGGGAAGATTTTATGAAGATGGATCTTTTAAATATTTTCTGCAGGTGCATGAATGTCCAAAGCCCAATAAAACTAAGGTGAAGATTAAAAAATGGCTGGATACACCGGATCTGAAGCGTTATGAGACCTATATATGTGATTGGCATTATTATCTGAGAGATCTGAAAACAAGGATAGAAGCACATCCGGAACAGATGAAGGGCATCAGCATGGATGTGCTGCAGAAATTTTATCTGACACCATATGATCCGACGGCTGATTTTTACACGGAATTCTATGAAAGACTGAAAAATGCAAAAAAACAGTTGACCTTATAGTTACTTCATCCTTTAAAATCAAGGCAAAATTAAAGGAGGCCATACGGTATGGTGACGATCAAAGAGGCAGAACTGTTAACTGGAATTACCAGACAGAACATTCGATATTATGAAAAAATGGGTCTTATACACCCAAGCAGAGAGAAGGAAAATCAATATCGAAAATATAATAAAGAAGATATCCGTAGATTAAAGTTGATCTATATGTTTCGAAAACTGGATATGCCATTGGAAGAGATCCAGCAGATTTTAGATGGAAGAAAAGATCTGCAGGAGGCATTGGAACAACAAAAGGAGCAGCTCCGGCAGAAGCAGCAAAAGCTGGCGGCAGCACTTTCCTTTTGTGGGGAAATACAGGAAACAGAACTTACAGACCTGAATGTGGATCTCTATCTGCAGAAAATGGAAGCAGAAGAAAAACAGGGAAATAAATTTGCTGATATTTTGGATGATTATAAAAAGGTTGTGGAAAGTGAAAGTATTCGAACCTTCAGTTTTTCGCCGGATGATTTTTGTACCACACCCAGACAGATGACAGAGCAGCTGTTCCGGTATGCGCAGCGGAATCATCTTGATCTGGTCATCACAAAGGAAGGCTTATGCCCGGAATTTACAATCGATGGAAAAGAATACCATGCGTATCGTATTTGTGGGCGATTAGGAATGGTCATTCGGGCAGAATTGATGCATCCTGAAAGCTGTGTTCCGGAGGGGATGTCCTCAAAACGTTACAGGATATTGCGAAAAATTTCTCAGATACTGATTCCTCTATGTCTGCTCTTGCTGATCATGCTTCCGACGATACTGCAAATAAGAGGAGACAACCACCTGGAAGTTATTGCTTCTGTCTTGGGCATACTGGGAATGCTTGCGTATATTATTTATTTTGCAATCTTATATAAAAATTATAGAGAATAAACGGAGAAAAGCTGTATGTTGAGGTGAACAATGTACAGCTTCTTTTTGTTATGGTAATATTTTACAAAAATTTTGAACAAATTGTAAACACCAGTGACTTTTAGAAAAATATTGAGTAAGATGTGTTCAGATTAAGATATAGTCGTTCGATAAGGAAATCCTTGTAAGGGGAGAAAGGGGATTAGAGAATGAAAAATGAAATTGTATTATTTACAGATGGTGATATTAACATAGAAGTTCAAATTAGTCCTGAACAGGAGACAGTTTGGTTGACTCAAAAACAAATAGAAGTGTTATTTGATGTTAAGCATGCTACAGTAAGTGAACACATTTCAAATATCCTTGCTTCGGGGGAGTTGGATGAAACTTCTGTCGGTTTTTCCGACAAAAGTACAGGGGGAAGAAAACCTAAAATTTATAATTTGGATATGATTTTGTCTGTAGGGTATCGAGTTAATTCCAAAAGAGGTATAGCTTTCAGAAAATGGGCAAATAATGTTCTTAAACAATTTATTGTGAAAGGCTATGCTATTAATGAGAAGCGTCTGGAAGCATTAGAAAAAACGATTGATATTCAAACTAGAATGCTTGCTGATGTACTTGATATTGAGGAGTCTGATGTGCTTAGAGCTGTAAATGAATATACAAATGCATTGATGCTACTTGATCAATATGATCATCAAGCATTATGTACGCCCGATGGAAATAAGCCAATATATCGTATTACTTATGAAGAATGCGTTAAAATGGTGGAGAAAATGAAAAAATCTTTTGATACGGATGTATTTGGCGTGGAAAAAGAAACCGGAAAAGTAGCTGGTATAATAGCAGCGGTATACCAAAGTGTTTTTGGGGAAGATGCATATCTAACAGTAGAGGAGAAAGCAGCGAATCTACTATATTTTATGATTAAAGATCATCCATATGCGGATGGATGTAAAAGAATAGCGGCATCTCTTTTCTTGGAATTTTTAGATAAAAATAATGTTTTATTCTTAAATAATACTAAGCGATTTAGTGATGGTACATTGGTAGCTATTACATTAATGATTGCTGAATCGAAGCCTGAAGAGAAGGACATAATGATTAAGCTGGTAATGAATTTAATGAATTTATAAACGAGTTTTCTTAGTAATGGCAACAGAAATGACGGAAGTACGTTTCCAAATGCTCGATAAAAAGGAGACTATGAAGAAAAGTCTGTAAATAATAATCTTCTATGATAATGATTGAGCTGGAAGCGCTAAATTGGAGCTTCCAGCTCTTGCTATATATATACGACATGATTTCAGGCATGTCAAGAGCGGACGTCAAAAACGTCCTTCTCATCATGCATACAGATTCTGTTATTCTGGGAGTCGTCCCTCATACATAATGCTGAGTTCGCCATAGACCTGTCCCCAGTTCCGAATACTCATAGTCCATTTTTTAGTGGCTTCGAAAGTTGCCAGATACAAGGCTTTCAGGAGCGCTGTATCACTTGGAAATACGCTTCTCTGACGGTTGAGCTTACGGTAGGTAGAATTCAGACTTTCGATAGCATTTGTCGTGTAAATAATCTTTCTGACATCCGGTGAGAACTTAAAAATCGGTGTTATTGCATCCCAGTTATCATACCAGCGTTTCATGGAATTTGGGTATTTTGCGGTCCATTTTTCAGTAACTCGATCCAGAGCCAGTCTAGCCTTCTCTTCATCGGAAGCATGGTAAATCGTTTTTAGGTCGGAAGCGAACGCTTTTCTGTCCTTATCCGGAACATATTTTAGCGTGTTTCTTACCTGATGTACAATACATCTCTGATACTCTGTTTTGGGGAATGCAGCGGCAATTGCCTCTTTAATACCGCTAAGACCGTCAGCGCAGATAATCAGGATATCCTTTACACCACGATTCTTCAGCTCATTCAGGACGGACAGCCAGTATTTTGAACTTTCATTATCACCGACAGTGATTGAAAGAACCTCTTTTTTCCCTTCTGTGTTGATGCCAAGAATGACGTAGGCAGCCAGCTTTCTGATCACCCCATTATCGCGTACGGAATAATGGATGGCATCTATATATAGGATCGGATATACCTCATCCAGCGGTCGATTTTGCCAGTCTTCGATCTGAGGCAGAATTTTATCTGTAACGTCTGAAATAAAGCCTTCTGATGTCTCGAAACCGTAGATATCTTCGATGGTTTCGGATATTTGCCGGGTTGTCATTCCTTTTGCATACATGGAAATAATCTTTTGATCGATATCAGAAATATCCTTCTGACGTTTCTTTACAATCTGTGGCTCAAATGTTGATTTACGGTCCTGTGGAACATCGATATCCATGCTGCCATAGCTGCTGTTTACACGCTTTGATTTATATCCATTGCGGTAATCATCGCTATCAGATCGTTCAGATTTTTGGTAACCAAGATGATCATCCATTTCTGCTTCCATCATCTCTTTGATGGTGCCGCCAAGCAGATCCTTAAGCGCATCCTGGATATCTTCAGCGGTTTCAATATTATACTCCTGAAGAAGTTGCTGAATGATGTTTCGCTTTCCTTCTGTCATTACTACTTTGTGTACAGGTTTCTTTTCTCTTCTTGCCATAATAAAAGGCCTCCTATGATTTATATTTTACCATAGAAGACCTTGCTGTTATTAGCTATTTACAGAAAAAGTTTCACACACTCTGCTAATGTCCGACGAGCAGCATACATATCATGGCCTCTGTCTCTTTTCTCTGCACTACAACATGAACTTCAAGTCCATTCGAGCGGGAGTATGATATTGCTATTACGGTATTTAAAATTTTGATTGCACTTTCTGCAGTAATGCTTCTTGAAGAACCTGCGAGAAATTAAGACCCATAGAGCAGGCAGCTTCATTGAGCCACTCTGGAATACTCAATGTTTTTTTGACAGCCTTTGAGCTGTGTCTTTTTAAATATTCCATCATATCAAAGCAAATGACAGTGATAATTCCACCATCGGCATCAATTACATCGGGATCGGATGGAGATGGAATCTCTTCTTTTTCCTCTTTTCTGCTGGTAATTGCCAGCCCAAGAGCATCGACAGCCATATCATAAGCCTGTTCCATATTATCGCCTTCTGTCAGACATTCTGGAAAGTCAGGAAAAGATACCCAGAAGCCATCATCTTCTTTATGAAAAATTGCCGGATAAAATAATTTTTTCATGAAATACAATCCTTTCTGAACACTTAAAATGGACTATTTCAGTCCAGTCTGTTTTAATATTGCCTGTTCAAGTCCTTTTTTCAAAGCTTTATTGTGATAGGGAATAATAGTTTGTTTTCCTGTTTGGAAATTTTTCATTTTTACATGCGATCCATTCTGACTGACTTCTTCAAAACCATTATGTTTTAGAAGGACAATAAGTTCGCGTGGAGTCATCGGCATCTTTTGTATCTCCTTTACTTCATATAATATTACGTAAAAATACGTATGTCAATAGAACTGCAATAAATCAATTAGTGTATAATCGGGAAATCATAGGAGAATTCCTAAGATAAATAATGTATATCATAAATGAAAATAAAAGTCAAAAAATTCATGCTCCGTTCATGAAAATATTTCAGAATGGAAAGATCAGGAATTCGACATCCTTCGGTTGTATTTTTGGTGGAAACCAGTATACTGTAAGGTACGAACAGAACCGGAGAGGATGAGGATAAATGAAAAAAACTGGAATTGGAATCAAGATCATATGTGCATGTGTACTTCTTTTACTGGTTGTCTACGCAGGAGGCTGCTATTATTACGGCAACCATTTTCAACGGGGAACTCTAATCAATCAGGTGGACGTCTCCAACCTGACGGTGCAGGATCTGGCAGACCGGGTAGATGCGTATTTCCTTCGGATTCAGGAGCGAAAAAGCGACGGTAGCAGTTATGAGGAATCCATCGATGGAAAAGCCATCGATCTTTCTTATGCATCCACAGAACCTTTGCAGCAGATCCTGAGAGAGCAGAACCAATATCTGTGGTTTCTGCCGCAGTATGAAGAACATGAAACGGAAGCCCTTCTTTCCTATAATAAAGAAAAACTGACACAGGCGGTTCAGGCATTAAAAGGTTTTGAGGAAGATTTTGCACAGGCGCCCACGAACGCACACATCAGTGAGTATACCCCGGAGACTGGATTTTCCATTGTGGCAGAGACACAGGGAAATGAGCTGAATCAGGCAAAGACACTGGAAGTGATCAGCAATGCAGTGGAAGAACTTAAAGGTCTGGTGAATCTGGATGCAGAGGGCTGCTATGAAACACCTGCAGTAACATCAGACAGCGAAGAGCTTCAGAATACATTGCAGAAGCTTCAGAAGTATGGGACAGTTACGATTACATATCGGTTTGGAGATAACATAGAAGTTCTGGATGGAAGCACCATCAGTACATGGCTGGAGGTTGATGGATTCGCTGTGACGCTGGATCAGACGCAGGTGGAAAATTATGTGGCGACTCTGCGGAAGAAGTATGATTCGATTTTCCGTTCCAGAACGTTTATGACCAGCTATGGGAAGGAAATCACAGTAGATGGCGGCGATTATGGCTGGTGGATGAATTACCAGCAGGAGGCTAAAGAACTGGCAGCACAGATCGAGACCGGAGAGAGCGGAGAGAGGACGCCGGTCTATTATCAGACAGCTGCTTCTTATGGGGCACCGGATTATGGTGATACCTATGTTGAGATCAATCTGACTGCGCAGCATCTGTTTTTCTATAAGGATGGGCAGCTGGTGATGGAGTCTGATTTTGTGTCCGGAAACTCGGCGAGAGGTTATGATACTCCGGAGGGCACTTACAGCATCACTTACAAGCAGCGAAATGCGACACTGGTGGGAGAAAACTATGAGACGCCGGTATCTTATTGGATGCCGTTCAACAAAAATATCGGTATGCATGATGCTACCTGGAGATCCAGCTTTGGAGGAACTATTTACAAGACGAAAGGGTCGCATGGCTGCATCAATATGCCTTATGAAAAAGCACAGGAGCTTTACGGCTATATTGAAAAAGGCACACCGGTGATCTGTTATCATCTGGCAGGAACAGAACGTTCCACTGAGTCTGAGCTGGAAAAATGACGGACGATATGGTAAGATAAAGAAGACTGACAACTTGTGTAGAATGCAGAAGAAAGGAGATGTTATATGGGATATAACAAACAGTGGGAGAATTATACGGAAAAATATCAGAAATTATGTATGGAAAATGATGTGATCCCGGATAGTCTGTTCAAAGAATATGGTGTGAACCGAGGTCTTCGAGATATTAATGGAAATGGTGTTCTTACCGGCCTTACCAATATTTCAAGAATTGATTCCTTTTGCGTAAAAGACGGAAAGAAAGTTCCGTGTGATGGAAAGCTGTGGTACCGTGGATACAATGTGACAGACTGGATCAGAAATATTCCAAAAGATTCTCTTGGTTTTGGAAAGACTGCCTATCTTCTGCTCTTTGGAAAGGCGCCGACAGCAGAAGAAGAGAAAGAATTTAAGGAACTGATGGGTAAGTGTCGTGCACTTCCTACCAATTTTACCAGAGATGTTATTATGAAGGCGCCAAGTAAAGATATTATGAATTCTATGACCAGAAGTATTCTGACCCTGGCATCATATGATGAAAATGTGAATTCCAATGATATCGGAAATGTGATCCGTCAATGCGTGAACCTGATCAGTGTATTTCCAATGCTGGCAGTATATGCTTATCATGCATACAACCATTATGAGAGAGATGAAAGTATGTACATCCATCGCCCGGATCCGGGACTGTCTACTGCAGAGAATCTTCTGATGCTGCTGCGCCCGGATAAACAGTACAGTTTTCTGGAGGCAAAGGTTCTGGATGTGGCGCTGATGCTTCACATGGAGCATGGCGGTGGTAATAACTCTACCTTTACGACCCGTGTGGTAACATCCTCCGGTTCTGATACTTATTCTGCGGTGGCGGCGGCCATGTCTTCTCTGAAGGGACCACGGCACGGCGGAGCCAATATCAAGGTGATGGAAATGATGGACGATATCCGGGAGCATGTGAAGGACTATGAAGATAAAGACGAGATCAAAGCGTATCTGACAAAGATCCTGGAGGGACAGGCATTTGATCAGAAAGGCCTGATCTACGGAATGGGACATGCAGTGTATTCTCTGTCTGACCCAAGAGAGCGGATCTTCAAAGGCTTTGTGGAGCAGCTGTCTGCGGCAAAACACCGGGAGAGAGATATGACTCTCTATAATAATATCGAAGAGCTTGCACCGGAGATCATTGCCCAGAAGCGGAAAATCTACAAAGGTGTCAGCCCTAACGTGGACTTCTATAGTGGTTTTGTCTATGATATGCTTGGTATTCCGGTGGAATTGTACACTCCGATCTTTGCAGTAGCCCGTATTGTGGGGTGGAGTGCACATCGTCTGGAAGAGATTGTTGGAAATGGAAAGATCATCCGTCCGTCTTATAAGAGTGTAATGGAAGAATTATAGAATTTGAACATCAAAATAATCCCCGACCGCGGAACTGCGGATCGGGGATCATTCTTTTTCGGGATGATTTATTTCAGTACAAGGTCATTCCATTTTGCAGAGTTTACAAGACCTACATAGGTTTTACCGGTGTTCAGCTTGATCTCATTGCCGTCTTTATCAACAAATTTGGTGATATCAACGTCGCCGCCCTTGGACCAGGTGATCGGGATCGCTTTTCCGCCGGTGATATAGTAGCCCTTACCATTGCTCTTCAGAATATTGTACTGCATATAACCATGATCATCATACTGGGTGATCGGTGCACTCTGAAGAATAACATTGGTAAATGCAAGCTGCTTGTTGCCGTTAGCCGGATCAGTGTGTTTCATATTGTATTCGGAATACAGATATGTGTTGCTTGCTGCATCGTAGTCAAGCTGAGATCCGTTGTGCTCGAACGGAAGATCTACCAGTGTACAGTCGATAGAATCAGCTGCAGCAGACAGATCGGTCGGATCAGCTTCACGTGCGAACTGCCAGTGTGGTCCCTGATAGTAATCATCATAGCTTTCAGAGATGTTGGCAGCTTTCAGACGGCTTGCAACTTCACCAGTCGCTACGTACTCAGTGAACTCTCTTGCTTTACCGTTGTTGATTCGTTTGAATCCGCCGCTTAAATGTTTAACCCACGGGTTCTTTAAGAATGCATCAATATAGTAAGGACCTCCGTCATGGATCACGACTGCATCATACTCTGGTGCGATCATGAAGTTAGTCGGACGGACACTTCGGATACTACCGAACTGAGTGATGCTGTCCCAGTCTTTTACGATACACATAAAACGGGTAACTCCTCCGTTCATGGTACTGTTCTGCATCTCATAGATGATGTCTGCCTGAGTCAGTCCATAGTGAAGAAGTGCAGTCTTCTCGTTGTCGACCATAATTGCTACCGGGCGCTGACTCTGGAGACTATCGTCGATCCACTCGTTGGTCATCTCGCTGCGGTACATTCCTTCACGGGTTTCTTCTTCTACGGCAGGTTCTTCCTCTTCCGGTTCTTCTGCTTCTACTTCCTCTTCTGCTTCAGAGACATCTGTTACGGCCGGTGCTGCAGCCTCTTCAGTAGAATTTCCACATCCTGCCAGTGTAGTGGCAGCCAGTGCGGTGCTGAGGAAAAGAAGTAACAATTTTTTCTTCATGCAATTGAATCCTTTCTGTTTTTTCTCAGATTCTTATAGTATACACTACTTTTCTTGTGGGTTCAAATTTTTTTCGCTATTTCATCACATTTCCATCACAATTGACTGTTATATTGTAATCACAAACAAAGAGAACAACAGGAATTGTGAAAGGAGAAAGCAATTATGTATGACGATATAAATAATAATGAACAGGAAAACATGAATCACTATGATACAGGAAGTACTTACACCCATTACGATTCTTCCGAGGCGATGAATCAGGGATCAGCTCCGAAGAAACGGAAAAAAGGCGGATTTGGCAGAACTGTTGCAAAATGTCTGGTTTTGGCATTGGTATTCGGAAGTGTTTCCAGTGCAGCCTTCATGGGAGTGAATTATGTGGGAAACCAGTATCTGGGAAATTCTGTGAAAAGTCAGGTGTCCCTGAGTAAGGCAGGCAATAATCTGACGACTACAACTACGGCATCATCCGCTTCTGATGTGTATGATGTATCTGACATTGTTACAAATTGCATGCCGTCGGTAGTATCCATCACGAATGTAGGAACCCAGGAGTTCCAGACGATCTTTGGAAATTATGAACAGGATACACAGTCCAGTGGATCCGGTATTATTATTGGAAAGAATGACACCGAACTTCTGATCGTGACCAACAATCATGTAGTATCCGGAGCAAAAGAACTGAGTGTTTATTTTAACTCTGACGGAGATGCCGCTGATGACAGTAATGTGATTTCTGCTAAGATTAAGGGAACTGATCCGAATAAAGACCTGGCTGTTATCGCTGTCAAGCTGTCTGATATTCCGGATGAGACCATGGAGAGCATCAAAATTGCAACAGTCGGTGATTCTTCCGCATTGAAAGTCGGTGAGCCGGTAGTTGCTATTGGTAATGCATACGGCTATGGATTGTCTGTAACATCCGGTATTGTCAGTGCACTGAACCGTGAAGTAACCGTACAGTCTGACGGACAGAATATTACCAACAAACTGATTCAGACCGATGCGGCCATCAATCCTGGCAACAGTGGCGGAGCTCTTCTGAACAGCAAAGGAGAGCTGATCGGCATCAACTCTGTAAAATTCATCTCAGAGGATGTGGAAGGCATGGGTTATGCAATCCCGATTTCTGATGTAGAGTCTATTATTGGTAATCTGATGAATAAAGAGACCAGAGATAAAGTAGACGATGCACAGAAAGGTTACCTTGGAATCAGCAATATGGTAGATGTTACCGATGATGTATCCAAGAACTACAATATGCCGGTAGGTGTTTATGTAAAGACCGTTCTGGAAGGACTGGGATCCGACAAAGCCGGTATGCAGGATGGAGATATTATTACTTCTGTAGATGGAACCACGGTAAGCACGTCTGATCAGCTGAGAGAGATGATGAGCTATTATTCCGCAGGAGAGACCATTGAGGTAAAGGTACAGCGTCTGAATGGCAATGCCTATGAGGAGCAGACTCTGCAGGTGACTTTAAGTACACAGGATGAGACGACAGCTCAGAGCCAGATCCAGAATAAGCAGGAAAAATAATCCAGAGGAAATAAAAACAGTGAAGAGGGCTGAGGCAGTTACTGCCGCAGCCTTTTTTCAACAGGTTGTTTATAAAAAGTTCACTTGCGGATGGCAAAACGGTACTATATAATTGAACCAGTGAAAAGAGGAGAATAACAAGTATGAACATAGACGAAAAAGATACAGAATTAAAAGAAGGACAGAATCCGGAGGACAACAGCAGCCAGGAGGCGTGTTTTGTCTGCCACAGACCAACCAGTAAGGTGGGAAAGATGATCCATCTGACTGATGAGATCTGCATCTGCCAGGACTGCATGCAGAAGACGCTGGATATGATGAATAATGGCAATGTGGATTACAGTAAGATGGATTTCTCCAGAATGCCCAATATCAGTATGGTGAATCTGTCGGATCTCCAGAACATCTTCCCGGGTCGTCAGAAAGTAAAGAAAAAAGCACCGGACAAGGAAAAACAGCCAGAAAAAGTGCTGGATATCCATTCAATCCCGGCACCTCATAAGATCAAAGCCAGCCTGGACGAATATGTAGTGGGACAGGAGCAGGCGAAAAAAGTGATTTCCGTGGCAGTGTACAATCACTATAAAAGAGTGGCTGCAGGTCCGGATGCAGATGGCATTGAGATCGAAAAATCCAATATGCTGATGATCGGACCGACTGGAAGCGGCAAGACTTACCTGGTAAAGACCCTGGCCAGATTACTGGATGTACCGCTGGCCATTGCAGATGCTACGTCTCTTACAGAGGCCGGCTATATCGGTGACGATATTGAGAGCGTATTGTCCAAGCTTCTGGCAGCTGCAGACAATGACGTGGAGAAGGCAGAAAAAGGAATCGTATTCATTGATGAGATCGATAAGATCGCCAAGAAGCGCAATACCAATCAGCGTGATGTGAGCGGAGAATCTGTGCAGCAAGGACTGCTGAAGCTGCTGGAAGGTGCAGAGGTAGAAGTGCCGGTGGGAGCCAACAGCAAGAATGCCATGGTTCCGCTGGAGACTGTGAATACGAAGAATATTCTGTTTATCTGTGGAGGTGCATTCCCGGATCTTGAAAATATTATCAAGGAGCGTCTGAATAAACAGTCTTCTATCGGTTTCCGGGCAGATCTGAAGGATAAATATGATCATGAAAAGAATCTGATCCGGAAAGTGACTGTAGAGGATCTTCGTAATTTTGGCATGATTCCGGAATTTCTTGGAAGATTACCGATCATCTACACGTTGGATGGACTCAGTGAAGAGATGATGGTGCGTATCTTAAAAGAGCCGAAAAATGCGATCCTGAAGCAGTATCAGAAGCTGCTGGCGCTGGATGAAGTAAAGCTTGATTTTACAGATGATGCGCTGTCTGCGATCGCCAGAAAAGCGATGGAAAAAGATACAGGTGCGAGAGCACTGCGTGCGATCATTGAGGATTTTATGCTGGATATTATGTACGAGATCCCAAAAGATGATAATATCGGACAGGTGACGATCACCGGTGACTATATTGAACATAAGGGCGGACCGCTGATCACCATGCGCGGAGTGCCCGCACTGGAAATGCAGGGTTAAGAGATGAAATTATTATATGTACAACTTGCTTTGGGACTGTTTCAGCTGGATCATGCAGTGAAGCAGGAGATCGAGCAGCTGCCTGAACAGGAAGAAGAACATCTTCTTCCTGGAGGGCTGGCAGGGATTAAGCGATTACATAATTATGGAACAGCCGGAGGACATGCCAGGGGACACATGGACAAGATCATCCGCTGGAGCGGCTGTGTGACTGCAGGAATTGCTGCTATGTTTGCGTGGGTGCTGACAAAGCCGGATCGGAAGATGGAGAAGACCGGATATACGTTCCTGCTGGGAGGAGCATTGTCCAACCTGTATGATCGTTGCAGGAAAGGTTATGTAACAGATTATATCCGCTTCCATTCTCCATGGAAACGGTTGAATGAGCTGGTATTTAATCTGTCAGACTTCTTTATTATGGCAGGCGCTGTGCTTGTCTGGCTTGGAAAAGAAGGCCATTCCCGAAGATAAGACTTCCGGGAGTGGCTTCTTTTATTTTTCAGCTTTTTCCAGAGCAGTGCGGATGGTGCTCATGAGCATCATGGAGGTATACTGGCTGTCTTCGGAATAAGAGACATCCTCCGCAGACTGCTTTTCACAGATCTGAGCAGAGAGATCATGAAGAGCCGGTTCCATCAGAGGATACATGGCTGCTACAGTCTCATCCAGCTGATGAAAGGTGATGGAAGAGATGTAGTCCCGGTCCACAGTGACTGCGATTTCCACCGGACTGCCGCCAAGAGTCATGGAAGCAGTGTAGATCCCGGCTGTATATTTACCGGAGAGATCCGTAAGAGTGTGTTCTGAATGGTCTTCTGAGAACATAAAGATCAGGAGCAGAAGCAGTACGATGCCCAGTACAACAAAGATGGCGGTATAGATCAGTTCTTTCATATGGAAGACCCATATTCTGGTTTTTGAACTCATGGATGGACTCCTGTATCGGGGTTTCTTTGACTACACTTTATGTGAGCTGTCATGGATTTATGCATAATAATTCATAAAAAAGTTCTTTCTTTTTTTGCTATTTTGCATTATTATATAACGTAGATATTTAGTATCTAGGGGTTTCAGGGGAAAAAAGAATCGTTGTAAAGGAGAGGACATGCTATGATTTCGAATCAGATACTTCAAAACACCATTGATGGACTGAAGGGGATTACTAGGATCGACCTGTGCGTACTGGACATGGAGGGACAGACCCTTGCGTCAACAGAAGCACAGCCGGAGAATTTTGGCGGTGAAGTCGCGGCTTTTATTTCATCACCGGCAGACAGTCAGGTGGTTCATGGATATCAGTTTTTTAAGGTATTTGATGAAAATCAGCTGGAGTACATTCTACTGGCAAAGGGATCCAGTGATGACGTTTATATGGTGGGAAAGATGGCGTCCTTCCAGCTGACCAGTCTTCTGACTGCTTATAAAGAGCGTTTTGATAAAGATAATTTTATCAAGAACCTGCTGCTTGATAATCTGCTTCTGGTAGATATTTATAACCGTGCAAAGAAACTGCATATTGCAACAGAAGTACGTCGTGTGGTATTTATTATAGAAAGCGACCGCGAGCGTGTGAATGCAGCACTGGACAGCGTGCGTAATCTCTATGGTGCGAAATCCAGAGATTTCATTACAGCCGTAGATGAGAAGAACGTGATCGTGGTAAAAGAACTGGCATTGAATGAAGGCTATGATGAGATGTTCCAGGAAGCAGAAGCCATGAAAGATGTAGTGGCACAGGATGGAGAAGATATTCATGTGGCGCTGGGAACCATTGTAGGTGAGATCAAGGAAGTATCCAGATCCTACAAGGAAGCCAAGATGGCTTTGGATGTGGGACGTATTTTCTTTGATGACAGAGATATTATTGCGTACAGCTCCCTGGGAATTGGCCGTCTGATCTATCAGCTTCCGATTCCGCTGTGCAAGATGTTTATCAGAGAGATATTTGACGGCAGATCGCCGGATGATTTTGATGAAGAGACGCTGACAACGATCAATAAGTTTTTTGAGAACAGCTTGAATGTATCGGAGACTTCCAGACAGCTCTACATTCACAGAAATACTCTGGTATATCGTCTGGATAAGTTACAAAAGTCCACAGGACTTGATATTCGTGTGTTTGAAGATGCCATCACGTTCAAGATCGCACTGATGGTTGTAAAATATATGAAGTATATGGAGACTCTGGATTATTAAAAAGTCTCCCGCGGCAGTATGCCGCTGCTGAAGTAAGACACTTAGGAGGATTTCCATGATTGTACTGGAAAACGTGGTGAAAGAATATCCCAATGGCGTGGGCGCCATCAATGGGATCAGCCTGCATATTGAGCGGGGAGAATTTGTATTTGTGGTAGGTGACAGCGGTTCGGGTAAATCAACACTGATCAAGCTGCTTTTGAAGGAACTGGAACCCACCAGCGGAACGATCCGTGTAAATGGTGTGAATCTTGGACGTATGAAAAAGCGCGCGATCCCCAAATACCGCAGAAAGATTGGATGTGTATTCCAGGATTTCCGTCTTCTGAAAGACAGAAATGTATATGAGAATGTGGCATTTGCCCAGAGAGTTGTTGTCACACCAATCAAAGAGATCAAGAAAAATGTTCCGGCCATGCTGTCGCTGGTGGGACTGGCAGAAAAATACAAGTCATTTCCAAGACAGCTCTCCGGTGGAGAACAGCAGAGAGTGGCACTGGCGCGTGCGCTGGTGAACAGCCCGGATATCCTGCTGGCAGATGAGCCGACCGGAAATCTTGACCCCAAGACCTCCAGAGAGATCATGAAGCTTCTGGAGGAGATTAATGCCCGCGGTACGACGGTGCTTGTGGTTACACATGATCAGGCAATCGTTAATACGATGAAAAAACGAGTGATCCGTATGCAGAAGGGAATCATTACGGAAGACGAGAAAGAAAGCGGGTACATCGGATGAGATTCAATACGATAGGATACTGCTTTAAGCAGGGATTTAAAAATATCTGGAGAAACAAGTTATTTTCACTGGCTTCCATGGCAACCATGGCAGCATGTATATTTATGTTTGGCATCTTTTTCTGTATGGTACAGAATTTTCAGCATTTTGTAAGAGAAGCAGAAGAGGGTGTTGCAGTAACGGTTCTGTTTGACGAAGGAACCACAGAGGATGAGATCCTGGAGATCGGGCAGGGACTGACCAAGCATGACGGTGTCTCGGAGGTTGTCTATGTTTCAGCGGATGAAGCATGGAAAAGCTATCAGGAGAAATATTTTGAAGGCAATCCGGAAGTCGCTGAGGCATTTGTAGATGATAACCCGCTGGCAAACAGTTCGAACCTTGAGATCTATATGAAGGATATTTCCAAACAGGATGATCTGGTCACCTATATTGAATCACTGGATAAGGTAAGAAAAGTAAACCGTTCAGATTCGGTTGCATCCATGCTGACAGATTTCAACAGACTGGTCAGTTATGTGTCGGTTGCAATTATCGGACTGCTGCTGGCAGTAGCGATCTTCCTGATCAATAATACAGTTGCAATCGGTATCTCCGTCAGAAGAGAAGAGATTGGTATTATGAGACTGATCGGAGCGAAGAACTCCTTTATCAAAGCACCGTTTCTTATTGAAGGTATTGTGATCGGACTGGTGGGAGCAATCTTCCCGCTGATCCTTCTGTATTTCCTGTATAATAAACTGATCACTTATGTGGGAACCCAGTTTACAGGACTGAGCAATGTGATGGATTTTCTTCCTGCAGCGCAGCTGTTCCAGACTCTGCTTCCGGTAGGTATGGCACTGGGTGTGGGAATTGGATTCTTTGGAAGTATAGTGACCATTCAGAGACATCTGAAGGTATAGAGGAGTGCAGGCCGGAGGCTGAACATGAGAAAAAGAACGATCGGTATCCTGCTTGGCATGGCAGTGCTGGCTTTTGCGTCTGGCAGGGTCAGCACAGCGATTGACAGTGTGTATGCGGCAGAAGAGTCGGACACGTCAGATGATGAAGAGGATGAAGATGAGGAAGAAGAGGACGACAGTTATACAAAAGAACTGGAACAGAAGCGAAATAATGCGCTTGACCAGATCAAGTCACTGAAGTCTGATATTTCCACTGTAGAGAGCAAGATCAAGGAACTGAAGAACAGTAAGAGCAATCTTCAGTCATATATCAATCAGCTTGACGGGCAGATGAATACTCTTTCTTCCCAGATCAAAAAGCTGGAAGATGATATAGCAGCTACGGAAGATGATATAGCAGCTCGTACAGAAGAGCTGGAAAAAGCAGAAGCGGATGCGCAGGATCAGTATGAGATGATGAAAACGCGGATCTGCTATTTGTATGAAAACGGGAATCCGTCGATGCTGGCTGCATTTCTGGAAGCGGACAGTATGGCAGATATGATAAATCGGGTAGAATATGCAAGACAGGTGTCTGAATATGATCAGCGGATGATGCAGAAGCTGAGTGATACCATGCAGGACATAAAAGAACAGAAGGAAGCTCTGGAGGAAGAAAAGCAGGAGCAGGAAGATCTGCTGAGTGAAGTACAGGCACAGAAGCAGGCGGTCAACAAGGCTATGGATGCCAAGACAGCCGAGATCAACAACTATCAGGAGCAGATCAATTCCGCTTCCGGTGAACAGAGCGAATATGAAAAGCAGCTGAACGAACAGGAAAAGCTGCTGGCACAGGTGGAGAATCAGATTGCAGCGGCGGCAGCTGCCAAAGCGGCGGCCAGTGATGGAGACGGAGGAAGCTCCGGTTTCATGTGGCCATGTCCGGCCAGTCATCGGATCACCAGTACATTTGGTAAGCGTACAGCTCCGGTTGCAGGAGCATCCACCTATCATAAAGGAATCGATATTGGAGCATCATCGGGCTCTGCCATTGTGGCAGCAGCTTCCGGCAGAGTGACAACCTCTGCATATAGTTCTTCGGCAGGAAATTATGTGGTTATTTCCCATGGAAATGGGATATCAACGGTGTATATGCATGCTTCTGCACGCTATGTATCAGAAGGTGATGTGGTTTCCAAAGGGCAGACCATCGCTGCTGTGGGATCCACAGGATTTTCAACCGGACCGCACCTGCATTTCGGCGTGATCGTCAATGGAAGTTATGTGAACCCGTTGGGCTATGTAAACTGATTGGAACATAGAATGTGAGGAGTAAAAAAGGAGAGACAACAGATGGAAGAAAGACCGAAGCGGCATTCTTTTGGAAAAGGGCTGCTCTGTGGCATTCTGTTGTGTGTGGTTGCGATGGGCGTGGGCGGATGTGCTGCGCCCTATTTCTATAAAATGTTCACACACACCAGCCTGAACAAAAGTCTGGAAAATGAAGCAGAGATCACAGAGAAGATGGAGGAACTGAACGACTATATCAATCAGTACTACCTTTTTGATTACACAGATGAGAATGTAGAAAGCGGCATCTATAAAGGAATGATGGCAGGACTTGGAGATATATATACCTGCTATTATACACCAGATGAGTATGCAAGCTTCATGGAGAGCTCCAATGGTAATTACAGCGGTATTGGTGCTATGCTGAGCCAGGATTATTCCACCGGTATCATCACGGTTGTACAGGTGTTTGAAGGATCCCCGGCAGAAGAAGTGGGACTTCAGCCTGACGACATTCTTTACAAGGTAAAGGGGGAAGAAGTAACCGGACAGGATCTGTCTCTGGTCGTGACAGATCTGAAAGGGGAAGAAGGCACAGCTGTGGATATCAGTGTGATGAGAGGCACTGAGGAGATCGATCTTACGGTAACCAGAAGAAAGATCGAAGTTCCGACAGTAGAGAGCAGAATGCTAACAGATACCATCGGATATATTGGAATCACAGAATTTGATGATGTGACAGATGACCAGTTCTTAAGCGCGTTAGATGAGTTGAAAGAAGAAGGAATGCAGGATCTTGTGATCGATCTTCGCAACAACGGAGGCGGACTGGTGGATGTGACCTGTAATATTCTGGATGAATTGCTTCCAGAAGGTCTGATCGTCTATACAGAAGATAAATATGGAAATCGTCAGGAAGAATATTCCGATGCGGAGCATTATTTTGACGGAAAGATGGCTGTGCTGGTCAATGGAAACAGTGCCAGTGCATCCGAGATCTTCGCAGGTGCCATCAAAGATTATGGAGTGGGAACCCTGATCGGAACCCAGACATTTGGAAAAGGAATCGTGCAGAGCCTGTTCCCCTTAAGCGACGGATCTGCCATTAAGATCACTGTGTCCAGATATTATACTCCGGCAGGAAATAATATTCATGAAGTAGGAATTGCACCAGATATTGTTTTAGATAAAGATACAGAAAGTGCAGATGATAACCAGCTGCAGAAGGCAATCGAAGTATTGAGCGAATAAAAGGAGGCCAACGAATGAATTACAGTAAGAAAAGCACCTCCAGAAAACAGAAGGCTCTCAAAGGAAAAGGTACCAAGATGGGTAAGAAACTGGGAGTCGTCTTTATGAAGACACTGTTGGTGTTGATCATTGCGCTGGGCGTCGCCGGTCTGTGCGGCGGAATCGGTATTATTAAAGGTGTTATGGAAAATGCACCTGACATTACCAGTGCCAGTGTACTGCCAAGAGGTTATAAATCCGTTGTCTATGATGCGGACGGTAACAAGACGGCAGAGCTTGTGGCAGAAGGAACCAACCGTACGTATGTAAAACTGGATAATATTCCAAAGCATGTGCAGGAAGCATTTATCGCCATCGAGGATGAGCGATTCTATGATCACAATGGAATTGATATTCAGGGTATGGTCCGTGCGGGAGTCAAATTTGTAGTCAGCGGATTCAGAACTACACAGGGTGCAAGTACGATCACCCAGCAGCTGCTGAAGAATAATGTCTTTGACTTCATGTCGGAGGATGGCATGCTGGATAAGATAGAGAGAAAGCTGCAGGAGCAGTATCTGGCGATCCAGCTGGAAAAGGTCATGTCTAAGCAGGAGATTTTGGAGAGCTATCTGAATACCATTAACTTGGGTCAGAACTGCCTGGGTGTTCAGGCAGCAGCCAACCGGTATTTTGGAAAGAGTGTCAGTGAACTGGATATTTCTGAAGCAGCGGTTATTGCGGCAATCACTAAGAGCCCCAGCGGATATAACCCGATCAAGCATCCGGATAAGAACAAAGAGCGTCGTGCACTGGTTCTGAAAAATATGATGGATCAGGGGTACATCTCTGAGAGTGAGTATGAAGACGCACTGGCAGATGATGTATATGCACGGATCCAGGAAAATAATGAAACAACAGAGACAACCAACACAGTATATTCTTATTTTGTAGATGAGCTGATCGATCAGGTAAAGTCTGATCTGGTGGAAAAAGCCGGATATACGGATTCCCAGGCGTCCAATGCGCTGTATAGCAGCGGATTGAAGATCTACAGTACGCAAAGTCCTAGTATACAAAAAGCGCTGGATGAAGAATTTGCAAATGAAGAGAATTTCCCGAGCAATGTAAAGGTAGGTATTGAGTGGGCCATGACTGTGGTGAAGCCTAACGGAGATACCACCAATTACAGTCAGGAAATGATGATCTCCTACTATAAACAGAATGACAGTAGTTATGAACCTCTGTACAGCTCCAAGGATGATGCACAGGCAGCTATTGATGGTTATGTGGCAACTCTTGGAATTACAGATGATGATACGGTCTATGAAGATTGTTCCTTTATCATGCAGCCACAGGCTTCCATGGTGATCATGGATCAGACAACTGGCGAAGTGGTTGCCATGATCGGAGGCCGTGGAGAGAAGACTGCGAACAAAACTTTGAATCGTGCATCTGATTCCCTCAGAAACCCTGGTTCTACTTTTAAGATCGTGGCAGCTTATGCGCCTGCTTTTGAGGAATTGGGTTATGGACCGGGAACTGTATTATATGATGGACCGTATGCATATTCCGGTGCGGACAGCCGACTGGTAAAGAACTGGGATAAAAATACTCCATACCGTGGATGGACAACGATTCGCGAGGCAATCACCCGTTCCATGAATATTATGGCAGTTAAGACCATTACGGATGTGACTACTCCGGTAGCGGTTGATTATCTGCTTCGGTTTGGATTTACCAGCCTGTCACTGGAGGGTTCTAATACAGACTATGGTCAGGCAACTGCTCTGGGTGGAATCACCAACGGCGTATCCAATCTGGAACTGACAGCCGCTTATGCAGGTATTGCCAACAAGGGTGACTATATCAAACCGAGAATGTACACCAAGGTTGTGGACAATGAGGGAAATGTAGTCCTGGACAACGAGCCGGAGGAGACGCAGGTCATCTCCGAGCAGAACGCATGGCTTCTCATTGATCACCCGTTCCATGAATATTATGGCAGTTAAGACCATTACGGATGTGACTACTCCGGTAGCGGTTGATTATCTGCTTCGGTTTGGATTTACCAGCCTGTCACTGGAGGGTTCTAATACAGACTATGGTCAGGCAACTGCTCTGGGTGGAATCACCAACGGCGTATCCAATCTGGAACTGACAGCCGCTTATGCAGGTATTGCCAACAAGGGTGACTATATCAAACCGAGAATGTACACCAAGGTTGTGGACAATGAGGGAAATGTAGTCCTGGACAACGAGCCGGAGGAGACGCAGGTCATCTCCGAGCAGAACGCATGGCTTCTCATTGACTGTATGAAAGATGTTGTCAATGGTGCAGGCGGAACTTCCGGTTCGGCGAAGATCACCAATATGACTACTGCTGGTAAATCCGGTACTACATCCGAAAACCGTGACGTATGGTTTGTTGGTATGTCTCCGTATTACACGGCAGGTATCTGGGTTGGTTATGATAACAACGGGTATAAGCATGAGCTGAGCAGTAAGGCCGGTGAGACCAGCTTCCACAAGAAGCTGTGGGCGAAAGTTATGAGCCAGATCCATGAAGGTCTGGAAAATAAAGATTTTGAGAAACCTTCAGGAATTGTGCAGGCAACCATCTGTACTAAATCAGGCAAACTGGCAGTGGCTGGCTTGTGTGACAGTGATGGTCGGGAAGGTATCGTGCGAAATGAATATTTTGCAGAAGGAACCGTGCCGACAGAGACCTGTGATCATCATGTGATCGTAAATATCTGTGCAGATACAGGACTTCTGGCAACCAGCATGTGCCCGAATCAGGTACCGCAGGTGAAACTGCTTCTTCCGGCAATGCAGGAGGGAGTGGCAGAGGCAGTAACGCAGGATACGGCATATGGTATCAGTGCCAATCTGCAGGCAGCAACCTGTACGGTTCATAGTGGCGGTGTCTATGTGCCGAGTGAATATGAATTGTCCGGCGGCGGAGCCGCTGGAACGGCAGCACCAGCGCAGGATCAAGGTGGAGCTGCGGCACAGGAAAGTAATGAACCGGCGCCAATTCCATAAAAAAAGATAGAAACATAGCAGCCCTGAGTGGTAGCATAAAGTTCGTATGAAAATATAGCAGCCCTGAGTGGTAGCATAAAAGCTCGTATGACGTGTATCGGACAGAAAAGTCCTGCTGTACTGCCTGCTTACGTACACTAAGGTGTACGCATCAGTCAGTACAACAGAACCTTCCTGTTCGCTCCAAGTCATACAGCGCAGTTTATTGCTACCGCTCAGGGCTGCTGTAGGTTTTCGAGAGTTTTATGCTGTCATCGGGGCTGCTGTGGGTTTTGCGGGGAATGCCGTTCAGGGGCGGTTTGGACAATTCAAATTCATTTTGCAGATAAAGAAGAAGGGGAATGTCTTCTTTGTCTGGCACATACGGAATTGCTGGGAGTCAGTCAGATCGTATATGGAGAAAATAATAAAGTTCTCTATTATAATGAACAGTATATCCGCAGTGATATTTATAAGTATGTAACAGGAAGATAATAGTTGATTGTATGGAAGTGGCTGCACAGAAATGTGCAGCCATTTTTATATCAATCATTCAGATTCCGTGCAGACCTGTCTTTATGAAGTTCCGTCATATAATTGTACCAGATATCCAACGGATAGGTGGCTCCCGACAGAGAGTGGGTACTGCGCGGAGAGTCAAATCCAACCCACACGCCGGTGGTATAGTAAGCTGTATAGCCCACAAACCATCCGTCAATGTTGTCGTTGGTGGTTCCGGTCTTTCCGGCGCAGGGCATATTGGTCAGTGCTTTTCCGTGGGCGGTTCCGCGGGTCAAAACTCCTTCCAGAATGTTGGTCATCTCATGAGCAGCCGAAGACTGGTAGACCTGCTTTTCTTCTGTTTCCGGCCTGACGACCACATTGCCCTTACTGTCAGTGATCAGGGTGACGCAGGTAGGCTGGCGGAACACACCTTCATTTTCCAGAGTCGCGTAAGCGGAAGTCATCTCCAGACAGCTTGCACCTTTGCTTAAGCCTCCCAGAGAGGCAGATAATACATAATCGCTGTCCTCAATTGAGGAAAAATTCATATCCAGCAGATACTGAAGTCCCACTTCCGGCGTCAGTTCCCGGAACAGTTTATATGCAACCGTGTTCTTGGACTGTTCCACTGCAGTCCGAAGCGATATGGCTCCGGAATAACTTCCTGCATTGGAAGGTCCATCCGGCTCCTTGGAATCGACCACCGTGGAAGAAGCCGTGTAGCCACGCTCCAATGCCGGCGTGTAGACGATCAATGGCTTGATGGAGCTTCCCGGCTGACGGAAGCTTAAGTAAGCCCGGTTATAGTCCGCAGACACATCATCCTGGCTGCGTCCGCCTACAATAGCAGTGACCAGACCAGTCGTGTTGTCAATGGTGACAGCTGATGCCTGCAGCGCATAGGAACCGTTGTTATTTCTCGTATTATAATCTTCCAGTTCCGTATCTACCGTCGTCTGCAGCAGTTCCTGCGCTTCCATATCAATGGAGGTATAGACCTTGTAACCATTGTTGTACAGCATATCATGACAGGTATCATAATCCTTCCCCGTCACTCCCATCAATGCTCTCGTTGCACATTCATAGATATACGTATGTGCCCATGTACGGGTGTAGGACGGGCTGTACGGATTCAGCGTGATCTTCTCATTTACCGCATCCGTATATTGCTGCTCATTGATGATCCCGTCATCCAGCATATTCTGAAGGATCAGATTCCGGCGCTCTATCGTCTTGTCCGCATGAGTCAGCGGATCATAGATACTTGGATTGTTGGGAATTGCGCATAAAAATGCCGTTTCCGACAGATCCAGGTCAGACACACTGCGGCTGAAATATTTCTGACTGGCAGCCTCGATACCATAACATCCATTTGAAAAATAAATATTATTGATGTAAAATTCCAGCAGCTCGTCTTTGGAATATTCCCGTTCCATAGCATGGGCGATAAAGATCTCCTCCACTTTACGTTCCCAGCGGATGGTATGAGTCAGATAAATATTCCTCACCAGCTGCTGTGTGATCGTACTTCCGCCCTGGGTGATCCGTCCCTTTCCAAGCAGTGAAGTCACCGCACGCACAATAGCAAATGGATCAGAACCATGGTGCTTGTAAAACCTCTTATCCTCAATACTGACAAATGCCTGTTTTACCAGTTCTGGAATCTGGTCAGAAGTCAGATAAATAATATTTTTATCGTTCTGCAGTAATGCGATCCGGTTGCCGTCGGAATCATAGACTTCCCCCACCTGCCCGGTCTGAAAATCACTGGCAGATGACTCCCTGGCAACGGTCTGTGCTTCCAGATACAGAGAAAATACTTTCTGCGGATATCCTGCCACAAAAAACAGTCCGATCGCACCAAGTACAATACACAATACACAGATCTGTGTCAAATGAAATACAAAACTGTTCATGCTCTTGCGGGAATGCTTCTTTGTTGTGGTCTTTTTGTGTTGTGATTTTTTATGATGTGCCCTTTTCTTTGTCTGTTTATCAGGTAAATGTTCGTTCTCCATAATCGGCCCCTTTATTATTTCTCTATTATTTTGTGATTTCATCACTCAATAATTTCGCCGTTCGTCAAGAGTGAGCAAGCGCTCTTTGACTCTCTTGCGCTCATTATTTCATATTTTGGCAGGAAGTTCAACCATGGCAGAACAAGATTTCTATACTTCTGCGGTGCAGTCTGTTATAATATAAGCCACTTACAGACGGAGGACTGACTGTGAACTACGTGATTTCAGATATTCATGGCTGCTATGAGCAGTACATGAAATTATTAGATAAAATTCATTTTTCAGAGAGAGATACTTTATATCTGCTGGGAGATCTGGTAGACCGTGGACCTGATCCCATGGAAGTGGTCAAGGATGTGATGCGGCGAAAAAATGTGGTGACGATCATGGGCAACCATGACTACCGGGCACTGCGGATCCTGGAGCGGTTCGATATCGGCGAGACGCCGAACCCACATGGAACCATCATCAATTCCGAGGATCTGCTGACCTGCAAATACTGGATCAAAGACGGCGGAAAGTCAACGGTACAGGGATTCTTAAATATGAGTCTTCATGAACGAAGTGAATTTCTGGATTATTTTCGGAAGATGCCTTCTTATCAGAAAGTAACAGTCGCAGACAAAACTTACATTCTGGTTCATGGCGGCATCCGTGATTTTGAAGAGTCGAAACATCTGGAACAATATAAACTTCAGGACTTTATCTACGAACGGACCGATTATGAAAGACGATATTATTCCGATCCTTCCATCTATCTGGTGACCGGACACACCCCCACCCAGCTGATCCGGAAAGATATGGAGCCACTGATCTACGAAGGTGCCGGACATATCGCCGTGGACTGCGGCTGTGTCTTCGGAGGAAATCTGGCCGCCTATTGCCTGGAGACAGGAGAATGCGCGTATGTGGAAGGACATGAGAAATAGTATTTGGCTGGGTTTGCGCGAACATTTTCTGGGGGATGAAAAGGATGAGTTGATTCAGCGAAAACTCTGATTTATGGTCTATATATGTCACAGTCAAACATCAGTAAAATACTGAATCCGAATGACACAATAGATGTTGGAAGTGAAAAATTGGATGAATATCAAGAAAGATTCCAAAAGCAGGTCGAAAAAATCAGTGAGGTTAATAAAGCTGCTTTGGCAGAGTATGTAGCACACAGACGAATTATCTTAGATCTTTTAAAAAGGGAATTTTGCTAAAAGATGATGGCCGATTCAATAAAGAGGCATATTTACACAAATTGATTTATCCGATGCGTAGAACATCTGAAGAGATTGAATATAAATCACATAATTTGTGGCTCATAGATGAAAGATTTGCAGATTTCCATCTCTTGTTGTTTCATCCCGTAAAATCAGACCGGCACTGCGGAAAAGTTCTTCATCTGACAAAGAAACTCACAACAGTAATCACTCTATTTGAAATAGGAACGTAATGCTAAATCTATCGCTTATGTTTTCTGATCCAGGTTGAGTCTTGCTTTTCTACAAATTTATGCTACAATTCACATAAACCCGTGAAAGACTGGGCGTTATTTGCAGGGTAGGCTGTGGATAGGAGCAATCTATGGAGAATATTAAGGATAAATTTATTAGTATGTTTGTTCCGGAGGAGGAGTTTCGAAAAGTTTCGGAATATGCAGAGGCATTGGGAGTATCTTCCAAAACGATCTATAATTATTTAAATGAATTGGAGCCGGCGATAGAGCTGTATGATCTTAGATTGGAAAAACGGTCGGGAAAGGGGATTGTGCTGCGTGGCACGATGGAGGAGAAGCTGCGTTTTTGTCAGTCTTTGAATGAGGAGACTGATCTGAGTGTTCTGGAACGGAGAGACAGAATCTATGAGGAATTGGTGATGTATGACCGAACTTTGTCAATTAATACTTTAGCGGATGCATATTTCGTGAGCCGATCCTCTGTAGTAAATGATTTCGAGTCAGTTGAAAAGAGGTTGAAAGCGCAGAATCTGTTTCTTCTGCGAACTAAGGTGGGCACATATGCCGGTGGAGATGAGCGGTTTCTTCGAACGGCGAAGATTGATTATATTTATAAAAAAATCGAAGATGCATTGATTTTGACAGACGATATCATTAAAAGACAGGTCAGTTCCCTTCTGAAAAACTACTGTGAGTCGGAATCAGTTCAGATTGCGGAGGAGATGATCAGTTACCTGAAGAATGAGCTGTATATTAATATCAATATTATTTATTATCTTCGGATGCTTATTGGATTTACGATTTTTGTACAGCGAATCAAGGAGGGGCATTTGTCTAAGGAGGAATATCAGCCTATGGCGGTAGGGCTGTATGAATTGAAGACCTATCCGGTGGTTCGACAGATGCTGGAATTTGTCTCTTATGATTTAAATCAGGAGATTCGCCCTAATGATGTTGAGTATGTGAACCGTTTGGTGAATGCAATTTACAAAGATGATAGGGAACTGATCGAGATTGATTCACAACAAAACGTAGAACAGATTGTTGCAAAGATGATTGAAGCGATTAAGGATATTTTCACATCTGATATTTCTTCTGATACGCTTCTAATTAACGGACTGAGCAAGCATGTGGCAAATTTGTTATATCGTCTGAAGGGAGGTATCAAGATTTCCAATCCATATCTGCAGCAAATCAAGAAGCAGTATGCATCCATGTATTCTATAGTATCTCTAGCCTGCTCTATTATTGAAAATGCTCTGGGTATCCCCATGAGTGAGGATGAGATTAGCTATATCCTAATTCATTTTCAGGCGGCAGTGGAACGGGCAAATATGAGTAAGAAGATTGTCATTGTAGTAGAATCAAGGGATGCATATGCTACACTTCTGGAGAGTGGAATCCGCAGAAGCTTTGTGCTGTTTGATGTTATAGAGATAGTGGAACGAAAGAATATCCAAATCGAGGATATTAATGCCTTTGATTTTGTAGTCTCCACCATGCATTTAGAGGGTGTGACCATTCCTCATATTCAGATTTCTTCTGTGGATTCCCGGGTAGATATGGAACGGATTCAACGGGCCTATAACGATTATCGGATGTCGGACAGCAAAAAGTTTTCCTTTATTAGAAAAAGTTTGCAGGAGAATACAGTTTTGCTTCAAAAGGATTATCAGAGTGATGTGGAGTGTCTTCAGCGTGTATGTTCTCTTATGCATGAGGACGGTTGTGTAGATGAACGGTTTTTTGAATCTGTTCTGAAACGAGAGATGATTACGCCTACCAATGTTACGGAGGAAGTTGCCCTGCCCCATGGACTGGATAATCATGTGAAAAAGAATCGGATTGGGATTATCACGACCCGGAAACCTATTGTCTGGGGAAAAGGTAACGTGTCAGTCATCTTTTTGTTGGCCGTCAATTTCTCTGATGCAACGACCACAAAGAAATTGCTTGCTGAGTTGTACAGCTTTATTAGTAATAAAACGTTAATGGAACAGATGAAGATTTGCACCACTTATGAAGAGGTATTGCGGCTTCTTCGATAGGATATGAGAAGAGAAAAATTGAAAGTGTACCAAATGTTTCCTAAAAAATAAGGAAGCGTTTGGTATATTTTTTTGTTCACGTTTTTTTGAATCGAAATGATATTTTTTAAAATCAATAGGCATATTACAATAAGTTCATAAACAAGATGTCAGATGACATATACAAAAAAGAAGGGGGGTGAAGAGATGTTTGATCGGAATATTTTAGAATTTTGCGACAGAGACTTTGCAGACAAAACGGAGATAATTTCTTATCTTGGCACTTTTCTGTATAGTAGAGGCAAAATCACGGATGCAGAGGAATATGTTCAGGCTGTCTTAGAAAGAGAAAGCCTACTGTCTACGGAGGTTGGTTTTTTAATAGCGATTCCTCATGGCATTAGTGCCAGCGTAAAGGAAAGTTTTGCGGCTGTCTTGAAATTGAAAACACCGATGAAATGGGATGAAGAAGAAGTGCAGTATATTATTAATCTTGGAGTTCCGAAGGAAAAACGTGCCAATGACCAGATTGACGCGCTGGCAGTGTTAAGTTCACATTTGATGTTGGATGATTTCAGGGAAAGCATTTATAAGGCCCAAAATGAAGAGGAACTATTTGATGTATTAAATTCGATTTAGTTAAAGGAGGCTAACATGAAAATAGTTGCAGTTGCCGCCTGTACTTTGGGGGTTGCCCATACATATATGGCAAAAACAGCCATTGAACAGGAATGTATTAAACGAGGACATGAGGTAAAGGTGGAGACACAGGGTGCCGTGGGCATCGAAAATGAATTGTCTGTGGAGGAGATCCGAAAAGCAGACGCAGTACTTCTCGCTATTAGTGTTGCAATCGAGGGCGCAGAACGATTTGAAAACAAGTTCGATCAAGGTAAAGTTTTGCAGATTGATCCTGCATCAGTTATTAAGTCGTCAGCTAAAATTATTGATAAGATTGAGAGTTTATAAAAAGGAGAGAAAGATGGGAAGTTTTGAAACTAAAAAAATAAGAGAATATTTGATGACCGGTATTTCATATATGATACCAATATGTATTATAGGTGGTATGTTTTTTGCGATTTCTATTGGTATTGGCGGACATACGACAGACAGTGGATTTGTGATTGACAGTCAGTTTTGGAGAGATATCCAAACAATAGGCCTTGCTGGTTTTGCAATGATGCCTTGTGTTCTGGGCGCTTATATTGCTTATGCAATTGCAGGAAAACCGGCACTGGCACCTGGCTTCGTTCTGTCTTATTTGGCAAGTCAAGCAGTCGGAGCATCTAAAACCAGTACTGGTTTTCTTGGAGCAATGATTTTAGGTTTAGCAACTGGTCTTATGGTCTCTTATCTTAAGAAAATCAAATGGCCGGATGTAATCAAACCGATTGTCCAAATCATCATTATACCACTGACTACTGTAGCCGTTGTTGGAATTTTATATATTGAAGTTCTTGCTTATCCAATCGGTCTTGCAGTCGGTTCTCTTGTATCGTTCCTCGAGGGAATGTCTGAGACCAGTTTAATCCTTTGTGCAGCCTTGACGGGTGTCTTTCTGGCGGCTGATATGGGAGGTCCTATCAATAAAACCTGTACATTATTCTTGTATCTCATGGTAGATGCAGGAAGATATGAATTCTTTGCATTTCTGGCAGCAGGCGCTTGTATCCCGGCAATTGGAATGGGACTTGCGACACTTCTTAGTAAAAGACGTTACACCGAGGATGAGAGAGTCGCAGGCCTTACATCATTGATTATGGGCTGCATGGGGTTGACTGAAGGAGCGATTCCGTTGGCAGTTCCGGATCCACTTCGTGTCATTCCATCTATTATGGTAGGAGGCGCGGTAGGAAACGCACTGGTAGCATTCTTTGGCGTCATTAACTATTGTCCTCATGGAGGACTGATTGTTCTTCCTGCAATCACCGGTAAGCTGCAGTATCTGATCGCAGTGGCAGTAGGAAGTCTTGTAACAGCAATTATGGTAAATCTGTTGAAGAAACCAATTCCGAAGGAGACGGAAGAAATTGAAAAAACAGAATAATTAAGAGGTATATATATGGATAAAATTAATTATAACCCTATTATCGAATATCATGAAAATTTAAGTGTAGATGAATTAAAGAAAGTTGCTTTGCAACTTAGAAGAGATGTTGCAAACCTAATAAATAATGCGGGAAACCGCGCTGGACATGTAGGGGGAGAATTTTCCATTGCGGATGTGATGGCTGCATTATACGGAAAGTACTTACGTCTGGATCCCGAAAACTTAATGTGGGAAGACAGAGATATTATGATTCTTTCTAAAGGGCATAATTCGGGGATTCAGTATGCGGGTCTGGCATTCAGAAATATTATTTCGCGAGAAACTCTATTCAATGAAATGAACAAATCCACCTCACTTTTGCAGGAGCACAGTTGTCCCTCGATTCCCGGAATTGAGGCACCTACAGGTGCCTTGGGAATGGGATTGTCTGCAGGTGCAGGCATGGCTTGGGCTGCGAAAAGAGATGGCAGAGACAATCGACTCTATGTAGTGCTTGGTGATGGAGAGTGTACGGAGGGACAAGTTTGGGAAGCAGCACTGTTCGGTACTGGATACCGTTTGGATAACCTGACGGCTATTGTTGACTTCAATAAGTACGTAATCACTGGAAATATTGAGGATATCATTCATGTGGGTTCTTTTGCTGAAAAGTTTAAGGCATTCGGATGGGATGTGCAGGAGATTGACGGTCACAATATGGAAGAGATTGTAAAGGCTCTGGACAACACTCGTGATTTGAGTTACGCCCCTGGAAAGCCACGTGCAATCATCGCAAACACTATCAAGGGTTATCCTATCTCTTTCATGATGGAGGACCCGGTGACATACCATTCGGCTCATTTTAATGATGATATTTACAGAAAGGTAATGGAGGAATTGGCATAATGGCAGGTACGATTTATGGATCAAAAATTCAGGGTATGAGAGCTGCTGTCGGCGATACCCTTGTAGAACTTGGAAAGAAAAATGACCGTATCGTTGTGATTGATGCAGAGACTGCAGTTGCAACCAATATCATGCCGTTTAAGGAGGCATTTCCTGACCGCTTTTTAACCACCTGTATCGCAGAGCAAAATGCCATCAGTGTTGCTTACGGTCTTCAGAGAATGGGATACATTCCTTTTGTCCCTTTGTTTGCCGCATTTATCGGAAGACGTGCTTTCGATCAGATATTTGTTCAGGCAGGTTATCCGAATGCTAATATCAAGATGATGGGTGGTTATGCCGGCATTACTTCTGCCAGCGTAGGTGCGACCCACCAATCCTTCAATGATATTGCAATTATCAGGACAATTCCGAATATTAAGATTATCGAGGCTTGCGATGCAGAAGAACTTCGAGAGGCTATGATTGCAGCAGCAGAGTATGTGGGTCCGGTGTACATCCGTGTGGTACGTTCTGATTTGCCGGAGTATGAGGTGAAGCAGATGCCGCAGGATTATCACTTTGAGATTGGAAAAGCAACAGTGATTCGGGAGGGAACGGATGTTTCTTTAATTGGTTCTGGAATCATGGTGGCACGCTGTAAGGAAGCAGCTCAAATTCTTGAAAAACAGGGAATCAGTGCGGAAGTAATCAATGTCAGCACGATTAAACCTATTGACAAAGACACGATTATTGCCTCTGCAACCAAGACAAAACATGTGGTTACTGCAGAGAACAATACGGTTATCGGAGGGTTAGGAAGTGCTATTGCGGAGGTACTCAGCGAAAATTGTCCATGTAAACTGGGCAGAGTCGGTATTCTTGACCGGTATGGTCATTCTGGTATCGTAGATGAACTGCTGAAGCTGTATAATCTGACGACCCAGGATATCGTATCCAAGGTACTGGAAGTTTTGCAATAGAATTGCCAGTGCTTAGAAAAAGGGCTTTAAGTTTCTTCGCCTGTATTGATTTAAATAAAGACTTTTTTGAGAAGGGGCTGTCGGTAAATAACGTTTTTTAGAGCTGACAGCACCAAACAAAAATATCCTGACAGTTACAAGGCTTTCTGGCTCTGCAACTTGTTCAGGATATTTTTATTTTGATAAATACTTTCTGTTTTTGGCCGCAAAAAATCCTTGTTTGGATTTTTTAAGCCGCATTTTTTCCTTCAAATTTTCTCAGTTTTTCGTATAAAAAACGATGATATTTATTTATATTTCTGCCAATGGCATATAGCATGAATTCTTTATATACCTTATCTGCCGAGCGGTAATTAAAACGCCGGAAGTTCTCGTTTTCCTTGCTGTCTCCAAAATGTCTCTCTGTCTGAATGGAACGTGTCTGGCGTTTCGGAATTCCGCGTTCGCTCTGGATATTGGCATGGGATCTTTCTTTCAGTTCCTCCCATTGTTCATTGATCTTCATGACTTTGTTCTTTTCGGCATCTTTCTCCGCATCATACTTATACAGACAGCGCACTTTATGTTCACATCCGCTGCAGTCTGCACAGCCATATATCTCAAAGGTCTGTGTATATCCATCCTGCTCTTTGCTCTCTGTCCTGAGATGCCGCAGTTCACGTCTGTCATGGCAGATATAGAACCGTTCATCTTCAAAGATCCCTGTCCTCATGTTGTAATATTTACTGATATCTTCTGAATAAGCGCGTGTTTTTCGCTTTTCATGATCCTGCAGTTTTATATAACTGGATATTTCATTCTGTTTTAAATAAAGCAGATTTTTTTCACTACAGTACCCGCTGTCCGCAGTTACTTCTTCCAGAATACTCCCGAAAGCATTCTTATGTTTTTCAAGGACCGGGATCAGGGTATTATAATCGGTGCGGTCGCTGCTTACATATCCATGTATGATAAAATAATTCTCTACCGCAATCTGGACATTATATGCTGGCTTTAACTGTCCGTTCAGCATGTGATCTTCTTTCATACGCATAAAAGTTGCTTCCAGATCTGTTTTGGAATAACTGTTTCTGTCTTTTCCCATGATCTCAAAACATTCTTTATATTCCATCAGTCGTTTTTCGCATTGTTCCAGTTCCTCATGCAACAGTTGAAGTGCAGGTTTTCTTTTTCCTTTTCCGTAAACGAATTCGATTCCCTCGCCTGCTGCGATCATCGTGAGATTGTTCTGGAGTTTCCGTATTTCGAGTGGAGAACAGTTATCAATCTCTATAATACGGTTATTGGAGAGTTTTTTATGTTTTATAAGCTTTTGTTTTCTGTTCTTTTCGATCACTTCCCGCACCTTGTCCATTCCTTCGATCACAAACATCTGTGCATTTCCCAGCCCATACTTTACCCCATAATCATTCTCCTGCAAAAAAGCATTATATTTTCCAAAAAGCTGGTCGATAGAATCCAGGAGGCCTGCAAGATGGTAATTAATGCTTCCGCGCCATACAAAAGTATAAAGGGCATCGACTTGCCGAAGATGGTAGAAAAGAAAAAATACCATACCAGAAACATAGATACGCAGAAAACGTTAAGTATGGATCAGATTCTGATACTGTTGGAAGCCAGCAAAGATACACCCATTCACATGCAGGTTCTGCTTAATGTCTTGATGGGACTTCGCTGCAGAGAGATTAATGGTGTAAAATTTTCCGATGTGGATTATATCAACCGGACCCTGACGATTCAGCGTCAGCTTGGGAAAAAGCTGGGAAGTAAAAAAGAGGATTTTGAACCTAAAACTTTCACGAAGCAGGAGGTTCGGCTGAAAACCCCGTCCAGCTATCGCAAGCTGCCTATACCAGATTATGAGTTTGAGGCGATTCTGGAACAGAGGGAGATATACGAAAAACAGCGTAGCCGCAGAAGTACAGAATTTCAGGATTTGGGTTATATTTGTTGTTCCAGTTATGGCAGACCACGAAGCAAGGATTTCCATTGGAAACATTATAAAAAGCTCTTGAAAGATAATGGGTTACCAGACATTCGTTGGCATGATTTGCGAAGTACATTCTGTACGATTCTGCTGAAGAATGATTTTAACCCCAAGGCAGTTTCTATGCTGATGGGTCATGCAAAAGAACTCATAACCATGGATGTATATGGAGATAATAGAGGTATTATTGCAGACTGCGTAGATGAGATACAGCCGTTCATTGATGAGGCTTTACCGAATACAGAAGCAGATAATAGACTGCTGGTAGACAGTATGGAAATAGTCATTGAGGCTGAGAACTTTCTATTATAATATACACGGTGAAAAAAGAGGGAAATAGCTGCAATGAAGAACAAATGTTCTGGATTGCGGCTATACTTTTTTCTCGGTGTATGCTATAATTTTTAGTGACTTTATGTATTGCCTGATCCACCTGATATTATCTGGTGTTTCTGGGTTTCAAAAAATAGGTTTTAGTGACCTTCATTCGTAAAATGAAAAAAGTACGCCTATAGGCTAGGCCCAAAACGGCTCATTTTACGAATTTCTGGCGAATAGGTGTACTTTTATTTTGGTCACTAAGGAGGGAAAATACGTTATGGAGTTTAAATTACACAGCGAATACGCCCCGACCGGAGACCAGCCACAGGCCATTGATCAGCTGGTGAAGGGATTTGAGGAGGGCAATCAGTTTGAGACACTGCTTGGCGTGACGGGATCAGGAAAGACATTTACCATGGCAAATGTGATCCAGAAGCTGAACAAGCCGACGCTGCTGATCGCCCATAACAAAACACTGGCCGCACAGTTATATGGAGAGATGAAGGAGTTCTTTCCGGAAAATGCGGTGGAATATTTTGTTTCGTATTACGATTATTATCAGCCGGAGGCGTATGTGCCTTCCAGCGATACTTATATAGCAAAGGATTCGTCTATCAATGATGAAATCGATAAGCTGCGTCTGTCGGCAACGGCGGCACTAATCGAGCGGCGAGATGTGATCATCGTCTCCAGTGTATCCTGCATCTATGGTCTGGGTGAACCGGAGAACTTTGAAAAGATGATGGTATCTCTGCGGCCTGGCATGGAGCGGGATCGGGATGAGATCCTGCGGGCACTGATCGACATTCAGTATGACCGGAATGAGATGGATTTCAAGCGTGGTACCTTCCGTGTCCGCGGGGATGTGGTGGAGATCTTTCCGGCGGCATCCACGGATACTGCAGTTCGCGTGGAATTCTTCGGAGACGAGATCGAGCGGATCACCGAGATCGATGTACTGACCGGCGAGATCAAAGGAGAGCTTGAGCATGTGGCGATCTTCCCGGCATCTCACTATGTAGTACCCGGAGATCAGATCAAGCGGGCAGTGGTGGAGATCGAAAAAGAACTGGATGAACGGGTGCGTTATTTTAAGAGTGAGGACAAGCTGCTGGAAGCCCAGCGGATCGCAGAGCGTACCAACTTTGATATCGAGATGTTAAAGGAGACGGGATTCTGTTCGGGAATTGAGAACTATTCCAGACATCTGGCAGGCCTGAAGCCGGGACAGCCGCCGCACACACTGATGGATTATTTTCCAGATGATTCTCTGATCATCATTGATGAGTCCCACAAGACCATTCCACAGATCCGCGGAATGTATTTTGGAGACCAGAGCCGGAAAAACACGCTGGTGGACTATGGCTTCCGTCTGCCGTCTGCCAAGGATAACCGTCCATTGAATTTTGAAGAATTTGAAAGTAAGATCAGTCAGATGCTGTTTGTGTCGGCAACACCGGGAGACTATGAGGCGGAGCATGAGCTGTTGAGAGCGGAACAGATCATCAGGCCTACCGGTCTTCTGGATCCGGAGGTGTCTGTGCGTCCAGTGGAAGGACAGATTGACGATCTGATCGGGGAGATCCGCAAGGAAGTAGAAGGAAAACACAAGGTGCTGATCACCACCCTGACCAAGCGGATGGCAGAAGATCTGACTGATTATATGAAGGAACTGGGCATTCGGGTGAGGTATCTTCACTCAGATGTGGATACTCTGGAACGAATGGAGATCATCCGGGATATGCGTCTGGATGTGTTTGACGTGCTAGTGGGTATCAACCTGCTTCGTGAAGGTCTGGATATTCCGGAGATCACGCTGGTAGCGATCCTGGATGCGGACAAGGAGGGATTTCTGCGTTCGGAGACATCCCTGATCCAGACCATTGGACGTGCGGCACGTAACAGCGAAGGTCATGTCATCATGTATGCGGACAACATGACGGATTCCATGAGGCTGGCTATCGAGGAGACCAACCGTAGACGGGAGATCCAGAAGGCATACAATGAGGAACATGGTATCACACCGCAGACCATTCACAAGGCAGTGCGCGATCTGATCCGTATATCTAAGGAAGTGGCTCAGGACGACCTGAAGTTTGAGAAGGATCCGGAATCCATGAGCCCGAAGGAACTGAAGAAACTGATCGAGCAGATCCAGAAGAAGATGAAGAAAGCAGCGGCGGATCTGGATTTTGAGACTGCAGCAGCCCTGCGTGATCAGATGATCGAACTGAAGAAGCTGCAGAATGAGGAGTAAGAATGTCTGAAGAGAGAAGAAAATTTATAAAGATTCGAGGTGCCAATGAGCACAATCTGAAAAATATCAGTTTGGAGATCCCCAGAAATGAGCTGGTGGTTCTGACGGGTCTGTCCGGTTCGGGAAAATCTTCCCTGGCCTTTGATACAATCTATGCGGAAGGGCAGAGACGTTATATGGAGTCCTTATCCTCCTATGCCCGTCAGTTTTTAGGACAGATGGAGAAGCCGGACGTTGAGAGTATTGAAGGGCTGTCTCCGGCCATTTCCATTGATCAGAAATCCACCAACCGTAATCCAAGATCTACGGTGGGAACAGTGACGGAGATCTATGATTATTTCCGTCTGCTCTATGCAAGGATCGGCACACCACACTGTCCAAAATGTGGCAGAGAGATCCACAAGCAGAGCGTGGATCAGATGGTGGATCAGGTCATGGCGCTGCCAGAGAGAACAAAGATCCAGCTGCTGGCTCCAGTGGTCAAAGGCCGGAAGGGTGAGCATGTGAAAGTGCTGGAAAAAGCCAGAAAGAGCGGATTTGTCCGTGTGAAGATCGATGGACATCTGTATGATCTATCCGAGGAGATCAAGCTGGAGAAAAATAACAAACACCTCATTGAGATCGTGGTAGACCGTCTGGTAGTAAAACCAGGGATCGAGAAACGTCTGGCGGACTCTATTGAAACAGTGCTTGACCTGTCGGATGGCCTGCTGGTGGTGGAAGTGATCGACGGGGAGATCCTGACCTTCAGTTCCAGCTACGCCTGCCCGGATTGCGGTATCAGCATTGAGGAAGTGGAGCCGAGAAGTTTTTCCTTCAACAATCCCTTCGGTGCCTGCCCGGAGTGTTCCGGACTCGGTTACAAGATGGAATTTGACGAGGATCTGATGATTCCGGATAAATCCTTGAGTATTGCAGAGGGAGCCATCCAGGTAATGGGATGGCAGTCCTGTACGGATCCGTCCAGCTTTACGTATGCAATTCTCAAAGCACTGTCAGATGCCTATAACTTTGACCTGAATACTCCTTATGAGGATCTGCCGGAGGAGATCCGTCATATGTTGATCCATGGAACCGATGGCAGAGAAGTGATGGTCCATTATAAAGGGCAGAGAGGTGAAGGCATCTATCCGGTAGCATTTGAAGGATTGATCAAGAATTGTGAGAGACGGTATCGTGAGACGGGTTCCGATGTCATGAAGCAGGAGTATGAGAGCTTTATGAGGATCACGCCTTGCCGTGCATGTAAAGGACAGCGACTGAAACCGACCTCTCTGGCGGTGACCGTCTGCGATAAAAATATTTTTGAAGTGACAGATCAGTCGGTGTGGGATCTGCAGCAGTTTCTGGAGCAGATGACACTCACTCATCAGCAGGAGTTGATCGGCGGACAGATTCTGAAAGAAATTCGCGCAAGAATCCGCTTCCTGATGGATGTGGGTCTTGATTATCTGTCCCTGACACGTGCCACCGGAACCCTGTCCGGTGGTGAAGCCCAGCGTATCCGTCTGGCAACTCAGATCGGTTCTGGGCTGGTAGGCGTTGCTTATATTCTGGATGAGCCCAGTATCGGACTTCATCAGAGAGATAATGACAAGCTGCTGCGAACCCTGTGTCGCCTGCGGGATCTGGGAAATACTGTGATCGTGGTGGAACATGATGAAGATACCATGCTGGCAGCAGATTATATTGTGGATATCGGACCGGGAGCCGGCGAGCACGGTGGACAGGTGGTTGCCACCGGCACAGCCAAAGAGCTGATGGAGAATCCGGCGTCTGTGACCGGAGCGTACCTTAGCGGCCGTCTGCAGATTCCGGTGCCTGAGACCAGGCGGACACCGACGGGGTGGATGACCGTCCGTGGCGCAAGAGAGAATAATCTGCGGAATATCGATGTTCGTTTCCCGCTGGGAGTGCTGACCTGCGTGACAGGTGTGTCAGGATCTGGTAAGAGCTCTCTGGTCAATGAGATTCTTTATAAGACGCTGGCGAAGACGCTGAACCGGGCAAGAACCATTCCGGGCAAACACCGCACTATCGAAGGCATGGAGCAGCTTGACAAGGTGATCTGTATTGATCAGTCACCCATCGGAAGAACGCCCCGCTCCAATCCGGCGACTTACACCGGTGTGTTTGATATGATCCGGGATCTGTTCGCGTCTACATCGGATGCAAAAGCCAAGGGTTACAAAAAAGGACGGTTCAGCTTTAACGTAAAGGGCGGTCGCTGCGAAGCCTGCTCCGGTGATGGAATTATCAAGATCGAGATGCATTTCCTGCCGGATGTCTATGTGCCATGTGAAGTCTGCCAGGGAAAACGGTATAATCGGGAGACCTTGGAAGTAAAATATAAAGGAAAGAGCATCTACGATGTGCTGGAGATGACGGTGGAGGAAGCACTGGACTTTTTCGAAAATGTGCCGTTTATCCGAAGAAAGATACAGACACTCTATGATGTGGGACTTTCTTATATTAAGCTGGGGCAACCGTCCACTACATTGTCAGGTGGAGAGGCACAGCGGATCAAGCTGGCTACTGAGCTGAGTCGAAGAAGTACAGGTAAGACGGTATATATTCTGGATGAGCCTACCACAGGCCTTCATTTTGCAGATGTGCATAAGCTGACGGAGATTCTTCAGAGACTGGCAGAGGGCGGCAATACGGTGATCGTTATTGAACACAATCTGGATGTGATCAAGACTGCAGATTATATCATTGATATGGGACCGGAAGGCGGAGATGGCGGTGGAACGGTGATTGCACAGGGAACACCGGAAGAGATTGCAGAAGTGAAAGAGTCCTATACAGGATATTATGTGAAGCATTATTTGGAAAAAGCGACTTCTCAAAAACGATAAATTGATGTATGCTAATAGGTATGGAAAAAAGAGACTTCAGGGGGAGCAAGATGTTAACAAAGCTGGAAGAACTGATCGGCAAAGGGCATGTGCTGTATGATGAGCCTATGAAAAAGCATACCACATTTCGTGTGGGAGGACCGGCCCGTGCGCTGGTGGAGCCAGGATCGGCAGAAGATGTAAAATCAGTGGTGGAGTTCTGCAAAAGTGAGCAGATCCCCTATTATATAGTAGGAAATGGAAGCAATCTGCTGGTGAGTGACAAGGGATATGATGGAGTCATTATTCATCTGTTCAAAAATATGTCCGCCATGCGGATCGAAGGAAATAAGGTCTATGTACAGGCAGGTGCGCTGCTGTCCAAAGTGGCTGTACAGGCAGGAAGAAAAGGGCTGACCGGAATGGAATTTGCTTCCGGGATTCCGGGGACCATCGGAGGCGCACTGGTCATGAATGCAGGCGCTTACGGCGGCGAGATGAAGGATGTGGTCCGTCTGGTACAGGTGATGTGTGAGGACGGAAGCTTCCGGGAATACACAGGAGCTGAGATGGAATTTGGCTATCGCACCAGCCGTGTCTTACATGAGAAGAGTGTGGCGCTGGAAGCAGTGCTGGAGCTGACACCGGGAGATTCGACAGCGATCCAGAATCGGATGGAAGAACTGAAAGAAGCAAGAACTACCAAGCAGCCGCTGAATTATGCAAGTGCAGGAAGTACCTTTAAGCGACCAGAAGGATATTTTGCAGGAAAGCTGATCCAGGATGCGGGACTCTCTGGATTTTCTGTGGGAGATGCGCAGGTATCAGAGAAGCACTGTGGATTTGTAATTAACCGTGGAGAAGCAACGGCTGCTGATGTGGCAGAACTGATCCGGAAAGTACAGGAACAGGTATATGAGAAATTCCAGGTAAAACTGGAACCAGAAGTAAGAATGTTAGGTTTTTAAGATAAGAGAGGAAATGGAGACGAATGAGACTGGTGATCGTGACCGGTATGTCCGGTGCAGGAAGAACAACCGCATTGAAGATGCTGGAGGATGCAGGATATTTCTGCGTGGATAACCTTCCGGTTCCGTTTATAGACAAATTTGCAGAGCTGACTGCTTCGGGAAATAGCGAGATCACAAAGGTTGCCATTGGTATTGACATCCGAAGCGGTAAATCCTTAAGCCAGCTGGAACAGATTCTGGAGCGTCTGACAGCAGAACATATTGATTATGAGATCCTGTTTCTGGATGCCTCTGATGATGTGCTTGTCAAGAGGTATAAGGAGACAAGACGTATGCATCCGCTGGCGGAGTCCGGCCGTGTGGAACAGGGAATCACGCTGGAACGTGAACGGCTTGGATTCCTGAAAAAACATGCAGATTACATCATTGATACCAGTCAGCTCCTTACCAGGGAACTGAAGCAGGAACTGGATAAAATCTTTGTACAGAATCGGGAATTTAAGAATCTGATGATCACGGTGCTGTCCTTTGGATTCAAGTACGGAATTCCGGCGGATGCGGATCTGGTCTTTGATGTCCGTTTCCTTCCGAATCCATATTATTATGAAAATCTTCGGAAGCTGACCGGTAATGATAAAGAAATCCAGGATTTTGTCATGGGTTACGACATGGCGCATATTTTTCTGGACAAGCTGGAGGATATGATCCGTTTTCTGGTGCCAAACTATGTGCTGGAAGGTAAGAATCAGCTGGTGATCGCCATTGGCTGCACCGGCGGAAAGCATCGTTCAGTGACGCTGGCGAATAAATTATATGAGCGACTGTCAGATCAGACAGATTACGGCATCAAGCTGGAGCATCGGGATATTGGAAAGGATGCTGCCAGAGGGAAATAGGTTCGGGAGGCACATATGTCCTTTTCTTCGGAAGTGAAAGAAGAACTTTCAGAGCAGATTGCGAGCGGGCGGCACTGCCGTCTGGCAGAGACTGCAGCGATCTTAAGTCTGTGCGGAAAGATCGTCATTACAGAAAATGACAGATACTGTGTAAAAATACAGACAGAAAACCTTGCAGTTGCAAGAAAGTACTTTACATTATTGAGAAAAACATTTAATATTAGAGCTGAGGTTTCTGTCAGGAAAAGCAGAGAAGTCCGGTTTTACTCCGTGATCGTATCCAAGGATCCGGAAGCAAGGCGACTTTTGGGTGAGACCTGTCTGCTGGACGAAGATGGAAACATCTCTGAATGCATGTCACCTATGCACCATCGACTGCTGAGACAGAACTGTTGCAGAAGGGCTTTTATACGGGGAGCATTTTTGGCAGTTGGTTCTGTCAGTGATCCGGAGAAATCCTATCACTTTGAGATCGTCTGTGCAGCACCGGAAAAAGCACGTCAGCTGCAGGAGCTGCTGGCTTCTTATGATGTGGATGCAAAGGTAGTTCTTCGCAAACGTCATTATGTGGTGTACATAAAAGAGGGATCTCAGATTGTAGAACTCCTGGGTCTGATGGGGGCGCATATATCTCTCATGCAGTTGGAGAATGTACGAATTGTGAAAGAGATGCGCAATTCGGTAAACCGAAAAGTAAATTGTGAGACGGCGAATTTAAATAAGACCGTATCCGCAGCAGTCAGACAGGCAGAGGACATCCGATATATACAGGAGAAGATCGGACTTGATAAACTGCCGATGGATCTGGAGGAGACAGCCAGACTCAGACTGGAACACACAGAAGCCAGCTTAAAGGAGCTGGGGGATATGTTGTCCCCGAAGGTGGGAAAGTCAGGAGTCAATCATCGTCTGCGAAAGCTAAGTCAGATCGCAGATGATTTGCGTGAAGGCAAGGAGGAGTAGTATTTATGATTAAGAAACCAATTACCATTCAGCTCGCTTCCGGACTGGAGCCAAGACCGGTGGCAGTGCTGGTTCAGGTAGCAAGCCAGTACAACAGTAAGATCTATGTGGAAGATGGGGACCGCAAAGTCAACGCAAAGAGTATTATGGGAATGATGACACTTGGACTGAGTGCCGGAGAATCCGTGGTAGTATCTGCTGAGGGTGAAGATGAGGCAGAGGCTATTGAGAATATCGAAAAATATCTGAGCAGCGGAAACTAAGCTGGAAGATAGATGGAATCGGGCAGGTTTTCCTGCCCGATTTATGCGTTACAGGGGAATTATAATTACAGAACAAGGAGGAAGGCGATGGACGCATATACAGAGTTTGCGAAAGTATACGATCTGTTCATGGATAATATTCCTTATGAAGAATGGGGAGCCTATCTGAAAGGACTGCTTCATGAAAACGGAGTGGATGACGGACTGGTACTGGAGCTGGGCTGTGGAACAGGTACCATGACAGAAATACTGGCAGAAGCCGGATATGATATGATCGGAGTGGATCAGTCAGAGGAGATGCTGGAGGAAGCAGCCAGAAAGAGAGAAGAATCCGGACATGAGATCCTGTATCTGTGTCAGGATATGAGAGAATTTGAATTGTATGGAACGGTTCGGGCTATCGTCTGTGTATGTGATTCCATGAATTATATTCTGGAAGAAGAGGAAGTACTGGGAATCCTTACCTCTGCGGCCAGAAATTATCTGGATTATGGAGGACTATTTATCTTTGACCTGAATACAGAGTACAAGTACAAGGAGATCCTGGGAGAGCAGACCATTGCAGAGAACCGGGAAGAGAGCAGCTTTATCTGGGAAAACTATTATGATGAAGACAGCCATATTAACGAGTATAATCTGACCCTGTTCATCAAAGAGCATGGAGACCACTATCGGAAATACGAGGAGACTCATTATCAGAGATCATATTCATTAGATACCATTCGGAAGCTGGCGGAAATGTCCGGACTAGAATTACTTCATATCTATGATGCATTTACCCATGAAGAACCAAAAGCTGATTCCGAGCGTGTGTATGTGGTATTGCGAAGACCCGGGCAGCCAGAGTAAAGGAACAGAGGAAGCAAGGTACAGACAGTGATATAGAGTATGAGAGACAGGAGAGAATATGAAAGACTATATTGTAAGAGCAACAGCGGCGGATGATCAAATCCGCGCATTTGCCATCACATCCAGAGGACTGGTGGAAGAGGCAAGAACAAGACATAATACAAGTCCGGTTGCAACAGCAGCCCTTGGCCGTCTGTTAAGTGCAGGAGCCATGATGGGGGCTATGATGAAAGGGGATCAGGATCTGTTGACCTTACAGATCAAATGCAGCGGCCCGATCCAAGGACTGACCGTCACTGCAGATGCAAAAGGAAACGTAAAGGGATTTGTGGAGAATCCAGAAGTAATGCTGCCGCCAAACAGCAAAGGGAAGCTGGATGTGGGAGGAGCACTGGATCTGGGAATCCTGACCGTGATCAAAGACATGGGACTCAAAGAGCCTTACTCTGGTCAGACTGAGCTGAAGACCGGTGAGATCGCCGAAGATTTGACCTACTATTTTGCCAATTCTGAGCAGGTTCCATCTTCTGTAGGTCTGGGCGTTCTGATGGACAAAGACAATACAGTCCGTCAGGCAGGCGGATTTATCATTCAGCTTATGCCGTTCGTGGAGGATGGCGTGGTAGATAAGCTGGAACAGAAGTTAAACTCTATTGATTCCGTAACTTCATACCTGGATCGTGGATTTACACCGGAGCAGCTGCTCACAGAGATCCTGGGTGAGTTCGGTCTGGAGATCCATGATAAGATGGATGCACAGTTCCACTGCAACTGCAGCCGGGAACGTGTGGAAAAGGCACTGATCAGCGTAGGAAGAAAGAACTTGAATGAGATGGTGCAGGATGGGAAACCGATTGAGGTAAAATGTCATTTCTGCAACACCCCTTATACTTTTGATGTGGAAGATCTGAAAAACATGATTAAAAGGAGTAAATAACATGGAGTACGGGTTCGTAAAGACAGCGGCGGTATCGCCGAAGATCCGGGTTGCAGATCCGGTGTACAACGGAACAGAGATTATTCGGCTGATGAAGGAAACCTGGGAAAAAGGCGCCCGTATCATCGTATTTCCCGAACTGTGCATCACTGGTTATACCTGCAGCGATCTGTTTCGTCAGGAGCTCCTGCTGAAGACAGCAAAAGAAGTGCTGATGGAGATCGTGGAAGCCAGCGCAGGAATGGATGGTCTGTTCTTTGTAGGACTTCCTCTGGAGAATCGCGGAAAGCTCTATAATGTGGCAGCAGCTTATTCGGATGGAGAGCTTCTGGGACTGGTTCCTAAGTCTTATATTCCTAATTACAGTGAGTTCTATGAGGCGCGTCATTTTACTGCTGCACCAGAAGGGTTAAGCTATGAAAGTTGGCCGGAAGAAGATGCAGTGCCATTTGGAACCAATCAGCTCTTTACCTGCCGGAGTATGCCAGAGCTGAAAGTGGCGGTGGAGATCTGTGAGGATCTGTGGACTCCCAATCCACCCAGTGTGCGTCATGCCATGCATGGGGCGACGGTGATCGTCAATCTGTCAGCCAGTGATGAAATCACTGGAAAAGACTCCTATCGAAGAGATCTGGTGAAACTTCAGTCCGGCCGCCTGGTATGCGGATATATCTATGCCAGCGCAGGAGAAGGAGAATCTTCTACGGATCTGGTCTTTGGAGGACATCATCTGATTGCAGAAAATGGTTCTGTCCTGGCAGAATCTGAGAGATTTACCAATGAGACGATCTACGGAGATCTGGACATGGAACGTCTGATCGGTGAAAGAAGACATTATACCACCTATGATGTGTCAGCTGCGCCGGATGGTTATATTGAAGTGGAATATGAGATGGATCCGGCAGATGCGCTATTTGATCGTTATGTGGACAAGGCACCATTCGTACCAGGAAGAAAAGAAGAGCGTGAAAAACGTTGTGAGGAAATACTTGCGATCCAGTCCATGGGTCTGAAAAAACGTATGGAACATACCCATTGCCGCAGTGTGGTGATCGGTATCTCCGGAGGTTTGGATTCTACTCTGGCACTGCTGGTGGCAGCAAGAGCTGTGGATCATCTGAACCTGCCCAGAACCTGCATTACAGCTGTGACGATGCCATGCTTTGGAACCACGGATCGTACTTACAACAACGCATGTGAGCTGACCAGACGACTGGGAGCAAACTTAAGAGAAGTAGATATTAAAGAAGCAGTTAACATTCATTTCCGGGATATCGGGCATGACAGCAGCGTACATGATGTGACCTATGAAAACTCTCAGGCAAGAGAGCGTACCCAGATCCTCATGGATATTGCCAATCAGACCTCCGGCATGGTCATCGGTACCGGTGATATGTCCGAGTTGGCACTGGGCTGGGCTACCTACAATGGAGATCACATGTCCATGTATGGTGTCAATGTATCTGTGCCAAAGACGCTGGTGCGCCATCTGGTTCGCTACTATGCGAATACCTGTGGAGATGAGAAGCTGACAGAAGTACTGCTTGACATTCTGGATACACCGGTGAGCCCGGAGCTTCTGCCGCCGGAAAATGGAGTCATTTCCCAGAAGACAGAGGATCTGGTAGGACCTTACGAATTACATGACTTTTACTTATATTATATGCTGCGTTTCGGATTTGCACCGGATAAGATCTACTATCTGGCAAAACAGGCATTCAAAGGCGAGTATGATAACGAAGTGATCTTAAAGTGGCTGAAGACCTTCATGAGAAGATTCTTTGCCCAGCAGTTCAAGCGCTCCTGTCTGCCGGACGGACCGAAGGTAGGTACGGTGGCAGTATCTCCTCGTGGAGACCTGCGTATGCCGAGCGATGCATGCTCCAGAATCTGGATGGATCAGGTGGAAAAACTGGTTCCCTAGCATGCTAGTAGGAATGCATTGACAAAAACGCACAAAAAACAATGTATAAAATTATACAATATGCACAAATAAAAAAGTAGAATTTTTAAGAAAGACAGAAGAATTTTCTATGTTTTTTTCTCCTTCTGACTGGTATATTGTCATTAGTAACGGAGAGTTACAACATTCATTTGGGAGGTAGAATAACAATGAAAAGAAAAGCAGTAAGTCTTGTACTTGCACTGACCATGGTAGCTTCTGTAGTCGCAGGATGTGGCAGCAAACAGGAAGCAGCAACCACCGAGCCGGCAGCAGAGGAAACCACCGAAGCAGCTGAGGATACCACAGCAGCAGATACCGCTGATGCAGCAGCAGATGCAGCTGGAGATGCTGATCTGGCAGACAAAAAAGTTGGTGTATGTATTTATCAGTTCTCTGATAACTTCATGACCCTGTTCCGTACCGAGCTGCAGAGCTATCTGGAGAGCAAGGGATTCAAAGCTGAGAACATTAAAATCGTAGATGGTGCTAATGACCAGGCTACCCAGTCCGGACAGATCGATAACTTCATCACTGAGGGTGTTGATGTTATGATTGTCAACCCGGTTAACTCTTCTTCCGCAGCAACCATTACTGATAAAGTAGTTGCGGCAAACATTCCGCTGGTATACATCAACCGTGAGCCGGATGCAACTGAGGAGCAGAGATGGGCAGATGAGAACATGGATGTTACCTATGTAGGTTGCGATGCTCGTCAGTCCGGTACTTTCCAGGGCGAGATCATTGCTGATCTTGGACTTGATGCTATCGATCTGAACAAGAACGGTAAAGTTGATTACATCATGGTTGAGGGTGATCCGGAGAACGTAGATGCTCAGTATCGTACCGAGTTCTCTGTAAAAGCTCTTGAGGATGCTGGACTTGAAGTTAACTGCCTGACAGATCAGGTTGGTAACTGGCAGCAGGATCAGGCACAGCAGATCGTTGCTAATGCTCTTGGACAGTATGGTAATGATGTAGAAGTTGTGTTCTGTAACAACGATGCAATGGCTATGGGTGCTCTGCAGGCAATCCAGTCCGCAGGACGTACTGTAGGCAAAGATATCTACCTGGTAGGTGTTGACGCTCTGTCTGAGGCTCTTGAGGCTGTTATCGCTGGCAACCTGACTGGTACTGTATTCAACGATCACTTCTCTCAGTCCCACAGTGCAGCTGATGCAGCAATCAACTACCTGACCGGAGCTGGAAATGAGCATTACATTGGTTGTGACTATGTAAAAGTTACCCAGGACAACGCTCAGGAAGTTCTTGATATGGTTAAATAATTTATTCTGAAAATGGTGCGGGCGTTGGACAACGACGTCCGCATTTTTTAAGCTGATTGAAGAAGGAGAGCAAAATGGCTGAGTATAAACTGGAGTTGAAGGGCATCTGCAAGTCCTTTCCCGGCGTGAAGGCACTTGACAATGTACAGTTGTCAGTTCGTCCTGGCACAGTCCATGCGCTGATGGGAGAAAATGGTGCGGGTAAGTCCACTCTGATGAAATGTCTGTTTGGTATCTATAAGATGGATGCTGGAGAGATCTATCTGGATGGAGAAAAAATTGATATTAAGGATCCGGATGATGCTATGAGTAAAGGAATTGCCATGGTACATCAGGAGCTTCAGCCGGTTCTGGCTAGAAGCGTAGGCGAGAACCTTTTCCTTGGAAGATTTCCTACCAAGAATTATGGTCCGCTGAAAGTGATCGATCATAAGAAAATGTATGAAGATACGAAAATGTGGCTGGATGAGGTTGGTATGGATTTCGATCCGAAGGCTCAGCTGGGTTCTCTGTCTATCGGACAGATGCAGTCTGTTGAGATTGCAAAAGCAGTCTCTCATCAGGCGAAAGTCGTAATCTTCGATGAGCCGACATCTTCTTTGTCTGACAAAGAAGTAGATGCCCTGTTCCGTATTATGAATGATCTGAGAAGTAAGGGTGTAGCAATGATCTATATCTCCCATAAGATGGATGAGATCAAGAGAATTGCAGATGACATTACCGTCATGCGAGACGGTGGTTATGTAGGAACCTGGCCGGCAGCAGAGATGACCACAGAGCAGATTATTGCCAAGATGGTTGGTCGTGAGCTGACTAATGTATATCCTGACAAAGATAATGAGATCGGTGACGTAGTTCTTGAAGTCAAAGACCTGTGTTCCATTCATCCGAAGTCTTTCCAGCACGTAAGCTTCAAGCTTCGTAAAGGCGAGATCCTTGGATTTGGTGGACTGGTCGGAGCTCAGAGAACCGAGCTGATGGAAGGTATTTTTGGAATCCGTGGTGTGGCATCTGGTGAGGTCTACATGCATGGAAAGAAAGTGAATATTAAGCACCCCATTGATGCTATGAACGCAGGTATCGGTCTGATCACTGAGGACCGTCGTGGAAATGGTATCTTCGGATGTCTGTCTATTAAAGACAACGTAGGTGTTTCCGTATATAATAAGTATTTGAAAGCAGGATTTGTGCTTGACCACAAGAAGATCAATACAGTTGTGGATGATAGTATTAAGAAACTGAGAATCAAGACTCCCAGCATGAAAGAGCATATTGCAAACCTGTCTGGTGGTAACCAGCAGAAAGTTATTGTATCCAGATGGCTGGCAAATGACCCGGATGTGCTGATCATGGATGAGCCTACCCGTGGTATTGACGTAGGAGCAAAGCATGAGATCTATGAGATCATGAATGACCTGGCAAAACAGGGAAAAGCAATTATCATGATTTCTTCTGAGATGGCTGAGCTGCTTGGTATGTCTGACAGAGTCTGTGTAATGTGTAACGGCCGCCTGACTGGTGAGATCACTGAGAAAGAAGAGATGTCTCAGGCAAATGTTATGCAGTTTGCAACACAATTCTGATGCTGAAGGAGGATGAATAGAATGGAAAAGACAAAGCAGAAACAGATTACAGATTTTCTGATCAATAATGGTGTTATTATTGTTATGTTCATTCTGGTTATTGTAGCCGGACTGACAACCCAGAACTTTTTTACCTTGAATAACTTAAACAACCTGTTAAACAACATGAGTTTCCGACTGGTAATCGCACTTGGTATCGCAGGCTGCGTTATTACCGCAGGATGTGACCTTTCCGCTGGTCGTCTGATCGGTCTTGGCGGATGTATCTCTGGTGTACTGCTTCAGAGAATGGACTATTCCGGAAAATTTTTCCCGGATATGCAGCCTTTGAATGTATTCCTGGCAGCTTTGGTTGCAATGCTGATCTGTGCAGTATTTGGAACCATTACTGGTTTCTTCATTGCTTATTTAAGTGTACCGCCGTTCATCGCAACGCTGGCTACCATGGAGATTGTATATGGTCTGAACATGCTGTTCACAAACGCAACCCCGCTTGGTGGCTTTACCACTGAGTATACCAACGTAGGTAGTGGTAAGTTCCTTGGTCTTAGCTATCTGGTATGGATCGCACTGGTTGTAGCAGCCATTACCTGGTTCATCTTCAATATGACCCGTCATGGAAAATATATGTATGCAATTGGTGGAAACCCACAGGCAGCAGAGGTTGCTGGTGTTCCGGTAAAACTGACCCTGATCCTGATCTACATGAAAGCAGCAGCTATGTATGGTCTTGCAGGATTCATGCTGGGTGCAAAATCCGGTGGTGCTTCCGTACAGCTTGGTTATGGTTATGAGATGGAGGCAATCGCAGCATGTACTATCGGTGGTGTATCCGTTACCGGTGGACGAGGAAAAGTATCCTCCGCATTTGTCGGTGTTGCAGTATTCGAGCTTCTGAAGATCGCTCTGCAGTACATGGGTGTTAACGCAAATGCACAGTACATTGCAATCGGTATCGTTATCTTCGTGGCAATCTCTCTGGATATCAGAAAGTATGTGGCAAAGAAATAAAATACATAGTATAATAGATAGCGGCAGGACGCATAAGCGTCCCGCCGCTATTTTCATATATGCAGGAACATATGTTATAAGGGAGATTTTATGGACACAAATAACAGATACTCGGTACTTCTGGTGGATGATGAAGAGGACGTGATCCAGATTATTGTAAAAAAACTGGACTGGGAAGCAATGGGTCTTAAGATCATTGGACACGCGGCCAACGGGGTGGAAGCACTGGAACTGGCAGAGGAGCTGCAGCCAGACATTGTCATGACAGATATCAAGATGCCATACATGGATGGACTGACACTCTGCCGGAAATTAAAAGAATTATCAAGAACCATCCGGGTCATTATTTTTTCTGGATTTGATGAATTTGAATATGCAAAAGAAGCGATCAAGATGGACGCAGCAGAGTATCTGCTCAAGCCTGTCAATGCCGGCGAATTAAAGGAAGTATTTGAACGGATCAAAGCAGATCTTGACCGGGAACGGGATGAGAAGCGGAATACGGATAAGCTGCGGGAATATTATATGGAAAGTCTGCCGGTCTTGCAGGAAAGCTTTTACATGGCATTGTTAGAGGGCCGTGTGGCAGCCAGACAGATCGGAAAATATGCGAAGGATTATCAGGTGAATCTGTCAGCTCCTTACTATGTAGTGACAGTTTTGCATATCAGTACGCAGTCATTGCCGGAGGAAGAGAGGGAAGATCCATTTCTGCTTGCCATGGCAGTGAAGAAGTATGCAGAGGAGCAGGTGGATGAACAGTGGAACAGCCGTTTTGTAATCTATCTGGGGGATATTATTATGATCTCACAGCTGCAGGAGAATGATGATCTGATCGCTTATACAGATGAGATGGACCGTCTGTGCCGGATGGCGAGAAAGGTCTGCAATGCAAGAGTGACTGCAGGCATTGGATATCTGTGCGATAGTCTGGAGCAGATACCATTCTCCTATCAGGGCGCCAAGCAGGCAGTATCTTATCGAGTACTTTATGGAAATACCAGATCTATCAGTATCTCTGAGGTGGAACCGGGAGAGACAGCAGAACTACAGCGAGTGGATGCGTATGCAGATCTGATCCAGAGGATCATTAAGAAAATCCGTGTGGGAGAGGAGAACGTGCTGCAGGAAGCGATTCATGATTTTATTCAGTGGCTCAACGAAGCACATCTTTCCATGCAGAATTACCGGATCGTTATGATGGAACTGATCTCCGAACTGGTGCGCTTCGCTGCCGGTCATGATCTGAGTATTGATAATGTATCAGGAACAGGGACGGATGCCTATCATCAGGCACTGCAGATGGAATCCACAGAGGCACTGGAGAAGTGGCTTCTGGATCTGTGCAGACATCTGCAGAGAGAAGTACTCCATGAGAGACAGGATTCTACGAAATCATTTGTGCAGAGCGCAGAAGAATATGTAAAAACAAACTATGCAGATCAGAATCTGAGTGTGGAAGTGATCTGCAAGAAGTTAAATGTAAGTGCTGCCTATTTCTCCACGATTTTTAAGAAAGAGACGGGAAAGACATTTGTGAGATATCTGACAGATTATCGGATGGAGCAGGCGGTGAACCTTCTGATGGCAGGCAATGATAAGACCTATGTGATTGCTGAAAAAGTGGGATACTCGGAAGCCAATTATTTCAGCTATGTATTTAAGAAGCAGTTTGGCGTATCCCCGTCCAGATATCGTTCGGACAGACTGGAGAAGAAGTGAAGAAACTGACAGAATTCTTAAGTCTCAAGAAAAAATCAATATCGATCCAGGTGGGAATCGCCATATCCTTTACGGTTGTCGCTCTATTTGCCATGGGAGCTTTCGGTATTACCATGTACCATCTGTTCACTAACCGAATGGAAGCAATGATGTCTGAAAATGCAGTGCAGCTTCTGGATCAGACAGCGACCAATCTGGAAAGTTATCTTAAAAATATGCGTCGGATCTCGGATACCATGTATTATTCTGTAATCAAGGATAAGGATCTGGCATCGGAGGATATGGTGCAGGAGATGAATCTTCTGTATGATGCCAATAAAGAAAATTTAGTCAGTATTGCCTGTTATACCAGCAATGGTAATCTGGTAGAGGCAGTGCCGGTTGCCGGAGAAAAAGAAGATGTAGACGTGACAGAGCAGGAATGGTTCCGGGAAGCAGTGGGAAAGATGGAAAATTTTCATTTTTCCACACCGCATGTACAGAATCTGTTTGACGATGCCAATTATAGATATCACTGGGTGATCTCCTTAAGCCGTGCGGTAGAACTGACCAAGAGTGGAGATTCTGAACTTGGTGTTCTTCTGGTCGATATGAATTATTCCAGTATTGAACAGTTACTGGAAAAAGCAAATACCGGAATCAATGAAGAATATGTGTATCTGATGGATGGAAATGGTGAGATTATCTATCATCCCAAACAGAAGCTGATCTATGCAGGACTTTATGAAGAAAATAATGAAGAAATTGCTGCCTGGGATGATGGAAGCCATAAGGAGGATTTTGGGAGTGAGAACCGGCTGGTGACGGTGAAGACTGTCAGTTATACAGGATGGAAGATTGTCAGTGTGATTCCAAACAGTGTCTTTAATATGGGTATGTATGAGACAAGGCTGTTTTTCGTGATGTTGCTGATCATATCCATGCTGCTCATTATTTTTGTAAACCAGATGGTATCTTCCAGTGTGGCAAGTCCGTTGGAAAAGCTCAATGAGTCTGTGAAGGAATGGGAAGCAGGTAATATGAATCCGGATATTTATATTGGCGGATTTACGGAGGTCGAGCATCTGGGACGAACATTGAAATCCACAGTGGAGCAGATCAGGAAACTGATGGATGACGTGCTTCTGGAACAAGAGGAGAAGCGAAAAAGTGAGCTGGATGCACTACAGTCTCAGATCAATCCGCATTTCCTTTATAATACATTGGAGTCTATTACCTGGATGATCGAGGGAGAACGTTATGAAGATGCTGTGTTTATGATCTCTCAGCTTGCCAGCCTGTTCCGCATCAGTCTTAGCAAAGGACGGACGATCATCCGTGTGGAGGATGAAATCAAGCATGCTACCAACTACATGAATATTCAGAAGATCCGGTATAAGAATCGGTTCCATGTGGATTTTCAGATTGATGAAGAGATTCTGAACTGTTGTACTGTGAAGCTGATCGTACAGCCTCTTCTTGAAAATGCTATCTACTACGGCGTGGAAGGGATGGATGATGAAGGAGAGATCTGGGTACGTGGTTACAGGGATGGCGATGACGTATGTATCGAGGTCAGAGATAATGGTCTTGGCATGTCTGAGGAAATACTGGATTCTCTGTTAAAAGAAAACAGCAGAGTACCAAGGAAAGGTTCCGGTGTAGGCGTGATCAATGTACATAAACGAATACAGATCCGTTTTGGAAAAAAATACGGGCTGGAGATCGAGAGCGAGCCGGATGAAGGAACGATGGTAAGAATTCGACTTCCGTATATCGAATATTCACCGGAGATCCTGGAATATCTGGATGGAAAGCGGACGAACAGACCGGAGGAGGAAACAGCAGATGAGAAGAAGTAAAGAAATATGGTATCTGTTGCTGTTTTCGCTTCTGATAGCAGCTGTTGCTGGATTGATCATGACAGTTGGGCGAAAGGAAGAAAAGAACAGTTATACGGTGTCTGTAATTGTAAACAACAGCAGTGACAGCCGGTGGACGTCTCTGAGAGAAGGAGCTGAAGCTGCAGCCAGAGACTACAATATACGTCTGAACTATGTAGCTACTGGAGAATTCTGGGGAAAGCAAAACGAACTGGAGATCATATACAAAGAACTGGAATCGGGTGTGGATGGCATGATCATTCAGATGTATGCAAGTGAAGGTGTCTATGAAGGGATAGAAGCCAGGCTGCCAAGAGAAAAATGTGTACTGCTGGAGACGGATATTACCCCGGAAGAATATTATCAGACGGTTGGCCCGGACAACAAGGAACTGGGCAGTGCACTGGCTGAACGGATCTGCCAGGATTTCGGAGAAAATCTGACGGGAAAGACAATCGGTATTCTCTGTGGAAACACTGGTCAGATCGCTCTGAGACAACGACTGGATGGGTTGGAGGAGACGCTTCTGAAAGCGGGAGCAAAGATTCAGTGGAAGCTGGCAGAGATGGGTCGGAATCCAGACAAGAAACTATTTGAAGAAAAATGGAATCTGGGAGCTGATATTGTGATCGCACTGGAAAACAGTGAGACTGAGCGGGCAGTGGATTATATACAGGAGAATCAGATATCTGTCAATAACTGTGTCCTGTATGGAGTGGGTAACTCAGAAAAGGCCGTCTATGAGCTTGATAAAGGGAGGATTCAGGCACTGCTGGTTCCAAATGAATTTCACATGGGGTATCAGAGCGTGAAAGAGCTGGCGACAAAGCTGGAGTATCATACAGCGGAAATGAGAAATGTGACGACAGGATATTTGATGGTGGACAGAGAACATCTTTATGATGCCGAAAATCAGAAGATCCTGTTCCCAATCGTACAGTAGGGGGGATAAAATGTTTGCGAAGAAAATGACGATAGCAGGACTTGCCTGCCTGCTGGCAGTAGAAGCCTCAGGCTGTGGAAATACAGGTGGAGGACAGGTCACCAGCATCAGGATCGGTGTCAGTGTCTATGATCAGTATGATACATTTGTTTCGGAAATGATCAATCATTTTAATGAATATGCCAGTGAAGTGTCTGCTTCCATGGATTCGAATGTGTCGGTTAATATTGATGTTTACAATGCGGCAGCCAGTCAGACCACACAGAACAATCAGGTGAAAACCATGTTGGAAGATGGGTGTGATATTATTTGTGTCAACCTGGTGGACCGTACAGAACCGGTAACGATCATTGATATGGCGGAGAAGAAGGATGTGCCGGTGATCTTCTTTAACAGAGAACTGGTGGAACAGGATCTGGAACGATGGGATAAGCTCTACTATGTGGGAGCTAAGGCATTTGAGTCAGGAATTATGCAGGGGGAGATGGCTGCAGATATCTTCAAAAACGATCCTGCGGCGGACAAGAATGGAGATGGTGTGTTCCAGTACATTGTGCTGGAAGGAGAAGCAGATCATCAGGATGCCATTGTTCGGACAGAGTATGCTGTCAGTACAATTACGGATCAGGGCGTGCCAGTGGAAAAGCTGGGTTATGCCATCGCAAATTGGAACCGTGCACAGGCAAATACCAAAATGAGTCAGCTTCTGACGGAATACGGGGATCAGATTGAACTGGTGTTGTCTAACAACGATGATATGGCACTGGGTGCTGTGGATGCCATGAAAGCGGCAGGCATCGATCAGGCAGAATGGCCGGTGATCCTTGGAATCGATGGAACAGACGTGGGCCTTGCGGCACTTAAGAACGGTGAGATCAGAGGAACAGTCTATAATGATAAGGAAGGACAGGCAGAAAAGATGTTTGATCTGGCATTCTGTCTGGCGAGGGGACTGCCTCTTGATGATCTGGGACTGGAAGATGGAAAATATATCCGGCAGCCTTACACGAAGCTGGAAGAGGTACCGGAAGAACAGGAGTAGAAAAATGGATCAGGATACAAAAAAAATGACAAGGACCGCCATCTATGTGGCGGCGGGCGGATACCTTCTGTATCTGGCATATCAGTTATTTGGCAGACTGTCTGAAAGCACGGGCTTATCTTATACAGTCAGTCTGGCGGCTATGGTGCTGTTTGCAGCAGGCGGGGCAGGCATAATGATATTTGGCATTCGGCAGTTGATCTTACTGGCAAAGAATGGTGCCAGCGAGTTTGATAAACAGCCGGGTTCGTCAGAGCAGGATTTATCAGAAAATGTTTCGTCAGAAAACGAAGATAATTCTGAAAAATAAGGAATATAGAAAAGCCTCGTTCATATATTGGTAGAAAGTGGGTACAGAGGAGCCTGTCCCACAGGATCAATGTAGAAACGAGGTTTTTATATGGCAGAAACAGAATTTACGAATACGCCGCGCCTTCCGGCAGAGACGGGGCAGCTTCAGGTGCGCCTGATGGAGGAGCGGACACGCCGTCCAATCGGAGGTGCACAAATCCACATCACCTATGAAGGAGAGCCTGATGGAGAAGAGCGTGATGCGGTGACTGATGAATCTGGAATGACAGAGATAATCACCCTTCCGGCACCAAACCGTGATTACAGTACATCTATCTCTGAGCAGCAGCCTTATGCGGAGTACACCATTCGGGTAAATGCAGATGGCTATGAACCAACAGAGGTGGCTGGGACAGAGATCCTGCCTGACGAGACAGCCATTCAGGAGATTCTGATGAAGAAATCTGTGCAGACTGGAGAGTTTGACAGGATCGTGATCGGCCCTCACACGTTGTTCGGCAACTATCCACCCAAGATCGCAGAGTCGGAGATCAAGCCGATGACTGAGTCAGGAGAGATCGTCTTAAGCCGGGTGGTGATTCCGGAGTATGTTATCGTCCATGACGGCGCCCCGTCGGATTCCAGTGCCCGTAATTACTGGGTGCGTTACCGGGATTATATTAAAAATGTGGCATCCAGTGAGATCTATGCTACTTGGACAGATGCGGCCATCCGGGCCAATGTGCTGGCAATCATGTCATTTGTGCTTAATAGAGTTTATACGGAATGGTATCGCAATCGTGGCTATGACTTCACGATCACTTCTTCTACTGCTTTTGACCAGAAATGGATCTATGGAAGAAATATTTACCAGAATATTTCCAATATTGTAGATGAGGTATTTGGAAATTATCTGTCACGGCCTAATGTGAAACAGCCGATCCTGACCCAGTATTGTGATGGACGGCAGGTATCCTGCCCGGGTTGGATGACGCAGTGGGGTTCTCAGAGTCTGGGAGAGCAGGGATATTCTACGATTGAGATTCTGCGGTATTATTATGGAGAGAGCATCTATATCAATACAGCAGTGGAGATCTCCGGTGTTCCGTCCTCCTGGCCGGGATATGATCTGAGTGTGGGCTCCAGCGGAAGCAAGGTTCTGCAGATGCAGGAACAGCTCAATGTGATTGCAGAGGCATATCCGGCATTGCCCAGGGTGGATACAGACGGTATCTATGGACCGGCTACACAGGCGGCTGTGGAGAAATTTCAGTCGATATTTGGATTGCCTGTAACTGGCATTGTTGACTATCGGACCTGGTACAAAATCTCAGAAATCTACGTAGGAGTGTCCAGAATTGCGGAGCTTCGGTAAAAAATCCTTTTCAATTTGAAAAAAATTGGGTATAATCATAACATGAGCCTTGACACAGGACAAAATAAGATGCATTATTTCAGATAGACTTGTTTAGGAAAAGAACGAAAGGGGAAACGTATATGGCAGGAACTGATATTGGAATTGACTTAGGAACAGCCAGCATCCTTGTTTACATCAAAGGGAAGGGCGTTGTACTGAAAGAGCCGTCTGTCGTTGCATTCGACAGAGATACAAATAGAATTAAAGCGATCGGAGAGGAAGCGCGTCTGATGCTTGGTCGTACACCGGGCAATATCGTGGCAGTCCGTCCTCTGCGTCAGGGAGTGATCTCTGATTTCACAGTAACGGAAAAGATGCTGGATCATTTTATTAAGAAGGCAGTTGGAAAGAAGACGTTCCGTAAGCCGAAGATCGCTGTCTGCGTACCGAGCGGTGTTACTGAGGTAGAGAAGAAGGCAGTTGAGGATGCTACTTATCAGGCAGGCGCAAGAGAAGTATTTATCATTGAGGAGCCGATCGCAGCAGCTATCGGAGCCGGTATTGATATTTCCAGACCTTGCGGAAATATGATCGTGGATATCGGTGGTGGTACTACAGATATCGCTGTGATCTCTCTGGGCGGTACTGTTGTCAGCACATCTGTAAAGATCGCCGGTGATGATTTTGATGAAGCGATCGTACGTTATATGCGTAAGAAACATAATCTTCTGATCGGTGAGAGAACCGCAGAGGATATTAAGATCAAAGTAGGAAGCTGTTATCCGGGAACAGAGCCGAAGACTCTGGATGTCCGTGGACGTAACCTGGTGACTGGTCTTCCGAAGACGGTAACTGTTTCTTCTGAGGAGACAGAGGAAGCTCTCAAAGAGGCAACTGCACAGATCGTGGAAGCTGTACACAGCGTACTGGAGCGTACACCACCAGAGCTGACTGCAGATATTGCAGAACGCGGTATCGTTCTGACCGGAGGTGGAGCACTGCTTCGCGGACTGGAAGAACTGCTGGAGTCCAAGACTGGCATCAACACTATGACCGCAGAGGATCCAATGCAGTGTGTAGCTGTAGGAACAGGTAAGTTCGTAGAGTTCCTGTCCGGCCACAGAGAAGAGGAAAGAAAAAAACTGTAAGTAATTCAGAACCATGTGAATGTGGTTCTGAATGTTGAATCACATACCGTCTATCAAGGACATGGCAGTGCGCCATGTCCTTTTCACACAAAATCCATGACAGGAGCAGGGATGGAAGTACGAAAGGGATATGTGGAGCACATTGTGTTCCGCAACAATGACAATGGGTATACGGTGTTCCAGCTGGTCAGTGAGGAAGAAGAACTTACCTGTGTGGGACTTTTTTCTGTGCTTGCAGAAGGGGAACTGGTACAGGTCAGCGGATATATGAAAGAACATCCGTTATATGGAGAGCAGCTTCAGGTGGAACAGTATGAGCTGCTGGCACCGGAAGACGAGACAGCCATGGAGAGATATCTGGGAAGCGGAGCTATCAAAGGGATCGGAGCTGCCATGGCGGCGCGTATTGTCCGCAGATTCAAAGGGGATACCTTCCGCATTATTGAAGAAGAACCGGAGCGCCTGGCAGAAGTCAAAGGAATCAGCGAGAAGAAAGCTATAGAGATCTCTGCCCAGATGGAAGAGAAGAAGGATCTGCGTCAGGCCATGATGTTCCTGACCCAGTATGGGATCTCAGTGCCGCTGGCGGTGAAGATCTATCAGCAGTATGGCAACCGGACCTATCAGGTAGTGGAGGAGAATCCGTATCGTCTGGCTGATGATATTTCCGGCATAGGATTCAAGATTGCAGATGAGATCGCCAGCCGGATCGGCATTCATACAGATTCCGATTATCGAATCCGCAGCGGTCTGCTCTATGTGCTGTTACAGGCCACCGGAGAGGGACATACCTGTCTTCCGAAGGAGGATCTGCTGCACAGAGCATCTGCGCTTCTGGGCGTGGGGGAAGAGCAGATGGAGACCCAGCTCATGAATCTTTGTATGGATCGGAAGCTGGTCATGAAAGAGCAGAATGGAAAAGTCATGGTCTGGTATGGACAGTATTACTATATGGAGCTGAACGTGGCCAAGATGCTGCATGATCTGAATCTGGAATGTGAGATGGAAGAAAGCCAGATCGTGAAAAAGCTTTCTAAAGTGGAGAAGCAGGCATCGATCACTCTGGATGAGATGCAGCGAAAAGCAGTGGTGGAAGCAGTGAAAAATGGTGTGCTGGTCATCACGGGAGGACCTGGTACCGGTAAGACGACCACGATCAATGCCATTATCCGGTATTTTGAGACGGAGGATATGGAGATCCTTCTGGCGGCACCTACAGGCCGCGCAGCCAAGCGGATGACGGAAGCCACCGGCTGGGAGGCAGTAACGATCCACCGGCTTCTGGAGCTGTCTGGGGTGCCTTCTGACGACCGCAGCACAGCCTCCTTTGAACGGAATGAAGAAAATCCGCTGGAAGCGGATGTGATCATCATTGATGAAATGTCCATGGTAGACATTTTCCTGATGAATGCCTTGCTGAAAGCTGTCAGTGTGGGAACCAGACTGATCCTGGTGGGTGATATCAACCAGCTGCCAAGTGTCGGTCCGGGCTGTGTGCTGAAGGACATTATCAGAGCCGGAAGCTGTCCGGTAGTACAGCTGACCAGGATCTTCCGTCAGGCAAGCCAGAGCGATATTATTGTGAATGCCCACAAGATCAACCGGGGCGAGCATGTGACATTGGATAACAAAAGCCGGGATTTCTTCTTTTTGCAGCGGCAGGACCCCAATGTCATTCTACGCGTTGTGCTTGCTCTTGTGCAGGAGAAGATGCCCAGATATGTGGATGCAAGACCTACAGATATTCAGGTACTGACGCCTATGCGAAAAGGAAGCCTGGGAGTGGAGAACCTGAACGAGATGCTTCAGAGATATCTCAACCCGCCATCTCCTGAGAAAAATGAAAAGGAGACTGCCAGAGGGCGGTTCCGCGAAGGCGATAAGGTTATGCAGATCAAGAATAACTATCAGATCGAGTGGGAAGCAAGGAACCGCTATGGAATCGCCATCGACAAAGGAACGGGTATTTTCAATGGAGATATGGGAATCGTGCAGCAGATCGACCTTCTGGCAGAGACCATGGAAGTGCTGTTTGACGATTACCGCACAGTTACCTACAGCTTCCAGATGCTGGAAGAACTGGAACTTGCCTATGCGGTGACGATCCATAAGTCCCAGGGAAGTGAGTACCCTGCAGTGGTGATCCCGCTGCTTACAGGGCCGCGGATGCTTATGAACCGAAATCTTCTGTATACAGCAGTTACAAGAGCACGCTCTTGTGTGACACTGGTGGGAAGTCCGGAGACATTTGCACAGATGATCGACAATGCCAGCGAGCAGACCCGGTACAGTGGACTGTATGACCGGATTAGAGAGGTGGAAGGATGCGAATAAAAGAAACTTTAATAGGACTTTTATATCCAAAAAGATGTCCGGTGTGCCATGACGTGGTAGAGGACAAGGGAGAGCTTGTCTGCAGGATCTGCAGAACGAAGCTTTCCCTTGTACGGCAGCCTGCCTGCAGGAAGTGCGGCAAACCGCTTCTGGAAGAAGAGCTGGAATATTGTCAGGACTGTACCAGAAAGCATCATGAGTACCGGCAGGGACGGGCAGCATTTATATACGATGAGAGGATGCGCCGCTCCATAGCAAAGTTCAAGTATGAAGGCAGACGGGAATATGCTGCATTTTACGCAGAAGAGATCGTAAGAAGCTGTGGAAGAGAAGCCGCACTCTGGCAAGCACAGGCACTGGTTCCTGTTCCGCTGCATCCATCCCGCAGACGGAAGCGGGGGTTTAATCAGGCAGAGGTGCTGGCAGAGGAACTGTCACGATGGATGGGGATCCCTGTGGAACGTAAAATATTGATCCGCAGCAAGAAAACCAGAGCGCAGAAGCAGTTGAACGATCAAGAACGTGTATCAAATCTTAAAAATGCCTTTTCTGTCAGAAAAGGATCCATTCCCCCTAAGACAATCATATTAGTAGATGACATTTATACCACCGGCAGCACGATTGATGAAGCGGCAAGGGTATTGCTGGAAAATGGTGCACAGACTGTATATTTTTTATGCATTTGTGTTGGAAGAGGAAGTTAATTGTGTTATACTATAGTCTATATGAGGTGGAGACAGTAGTATGATTAATGAAGAGAAGGTCATTTTAATGACACATGCCTCCCTCTATGAGAATGGAGAAGGCAAGAAACAGATGAAGATCGCCGACTACTACAGACATGACTATATCAGCGTCAGACTTCTGCTCGGCTGGTTCTGGGGAACGGTCGGTTTTGCTGCCATGCTGGCATTATGGGTCTTCTGCAAAATGGAATACTTAATGGAAAATCTTCATAATATGGATCTTAAGGGATTTGCAACTACGATCGTTGGGCTGTATGTGGCAGCAATGGTCATATACTTAGGATTCCTCTATGGAGTCTATTCGTTCCGCTATCAGGCGGCTAAAAAGAGTGTGGGAGCATATTCCCATACGCTTCAAAAAATCTCTGGGATCTATGCAAAAGAGGAGAAAATGAAGGATGCTGGATCTCTGACGGAGGAAATGGACCATGACGGAACTACTTGAGATGAAGCAGCGGCTGAAGATCTTTTACGGAAAATATGATGTATATCTGAAGCCTGCGTTAAAATTTTTACTGGCATTGTTTGCCTTTTTCATGATCAACGAACAGATCGGATTTATGCAGAAGCTATCGGGACCGGCGGTGTCTTTATTGCTGGCACTTCTGTGTTCTTTCCTTCCGGTCAATATGATCGCAGTATTTGCAGGACTTTTAGTGTGTGCCCATGCATATGCACTGTCACTGGAAGTATTTGCCATGGCAGCCGGGCTTCTGGCGGTTATGTATATTCTGTATTTCAGGGTATCGTCCAAATACGGATATGTACTGGTGCTGACGCCCATAGCATTTTTGCTGAAGATTTCATATGCGGTTCCGCTGACCATGGGACTGCTTGGCGGACCGGCCTGTGTGGTGCCGGTAGCCTGCGGAACGGTTTTTTATTATTTGATTTATTACATGAAGAACAATGAGGCCATGCTGGCAAGCTCGGAGACCGAACAGATGACTTCCAGACTTAGTTATCTGGTGGAAAATGTGCTGAATAACAAGACAGTGATCCTGACAGTACTGGTATTTGCCGTTGTCCTGATGATTGTCTATGCGATTCATCGCCTGAGCGCAGATCATGCATGGCATATTGCGATCGGAGCCGGAGCGGTGACGAATATAGTTCTGTTCCTGGTAGGAGCACTTGTGATGCAGGTGAAAGTGCCGATCATTCAGCTGATCCTTGGTACGCTGGTGTCCATCGTGATCGCCATGGCTGTGGAGTTCTTCGTATTCAGCGTGGACTATTCCAGAACAGAGTATGCGCAGTTTGAAGATGACGAATATTATTATTATGTGAAAGCTGTTCCGAAAATGTCGATTGCGGTTTCGGATAAGCAGGTGAAGAGGATCAACACCAGACGCCGCACCGGTCAGCGGAAGCGTCACTAAGCAAAGTATAAGAGGAAAAACAGACAGAAAGGTTGTGAAGAGATGATACCAGAATGGCTGGATCAGTATATGTCCATGGCGGCATTGAATATTACTTGGTCAGATGTGGTCGAGATTCTTATATTGGCATTCATTATTTATCATGTGATGATATGGATCAAATCAACCCGTGCCTGGAGTCTGATGAAAGGATCTGCGGTTCTGCTTGCATTGCTGATCCTGGCATATGTGTTCCATATGAACACGATCCTGTGGATCGCCAAGAACTTCTTCAGTCTTGGAATTATGGCGGTCATTGTAGTATTTCAGCCGGAACTTCGCCGGGCCCTGGAACAGCTGGGTGAGAATAACCTGCTGACATCCATCGTGCCTTTTGACAACAGCCGGAAAGTAGAAGAGACGTTGACAGACCGCACCATCGGAGAACTGGTAAAGGCCTGTTTTGAGATGGGAAAAGCACGGACAGGAGCATTGATCGTTCTGGAACAGGCAGTAAGCCTGCAGGAATATGAGAGAACGGGGATCTCTATTGATTCTCTGGTATCCAGCCAGCTGATCCTGAACATTTTTGAAAAAAATACACCCCTTCATGATGGTGCGGTGATCATGTCAGGCAACCGGATCCGTTCGGCAACCTGCTATCTGCCGTTATCAGATAATATGACACTTAGCAAAGCATTGGGAACCAGACACCGGGCGGCAGTCGGTGTCAGTGAAGTCAGCGATTCTCTGACCATCGTAGTGTCTGAAGAGACTGGTTCTGTATCGGTGGCAAGAGGCGGAAGACTTTTAAGGAATCTTAATCAGGAGCAGTTGAAGAAGCAGCTTCAGGCACTGCAGCCAAAGACCGATGACAGCCGCAAGATCAGGCTCTGGAAAGGACGGGGAAAGAATGAAAGCAAAGATATTTGATAATCTGTTGTTTAAGATCCTCGCATTGCTCATGGCAGTCCTTCTGTGGGTCGTTGTGGTTAATATTGATGATGCGGTGTCTTATAAGAAGATCAGTGGTGTGAAGGTCAATCTGATCAATACAGATGTGCTGACGTCCCAGGATCAGACGATCCGGGTGGAAGAGGGAACCGATACCGTGAATCTGACGGTCTATGCCCGTTCCTCTGTGTTAAAGAGTCTGAAAGCAGAGGATTTTTCTGCTACTGCGGATGTGAAGAAGGATCTTCTCTATGATAATATGGTGAAGATCGGAGTCAGCTATGTGGGAAGTCTGCCATCCAGCAGCATTCAGAAGATTGAGCAGGATCGCAGCAATGTGCTGGTCAGCATTGAGAAACAGGTGACTGAGCAGTTCAAGGTAACTGCCAAATATACAGGAGAGCCCAGTGACGGACTGGTACTTGGCTCTCTGGTTCCGGAGCAGTCTCTGGTAGAGATCACGGGACCGGAATCGGTGGTTGAGAAGATCAAACAGGTAGTAGCAGAGGTAGATATTACCGGAATTACCGGTACGGCAGTGAGAAGCTGTAGTCTGAAGCTTCAGAACAGTGATGGGGATGCTATTGATGGCACTTACCTGGATTATGTAGGTAAGAACGAGGATTTTGAAGTGACGGCAACTACATTGAGCACCAAGCTGGTAGGCATCAGCTTTGATGTGAGTCAGGCAGCACCGGAGGGTTATGGGCTGTTATCCATTTCCTATAAGCCGGAGACTGTGACCATTGCCGGAGAGAAGACAGCACTGACCGCTATCTCGAACCTGGAGATCCCGGCGGAAGCACTGAATCCGGAAGGCAAGACCGGAAGCGTGCAGAATACGGTAGATATCAGTCAGTATCTGCCGACAGGCATTCAGATTCCGAAGGAAGATGATAAGAGTATTGTGGTGACTATGGAGATCCAGGAGCTTGAGACTGTGGATTATGCATTTGCACCGGCGCAGATCAATTATGACAATCTGCCAGATGGACTGACCGTGGACGAGGATGAGAGCCATACACTGGAGATCCCAATCCGGGGCATGCAGCACGATCTGGCGATCCTTTCCATGGATGCTGTGGAGGTTCATGCAGATCTGAGCAGTTACAGGAAAGCAGGTACTTATACGGTGCCGGTGGCCGTCACATTACCGGATGGATTTTCCTGTCCTTCCGATTTGACGGTGGATGTAAAGCTTGAAAAAGCAGATTAAAAAGAAGGAAAACAGATGAGACAGGGGAACTGCGGATAACAGCATCCCCTGCCTTTGTCGTTACATGAGGATGTGAAAAATGCGGAATCTGGAGAACAAGAAAAAATATCTGGCCATCTGGCTGCTGATCTGTTTGGCCGTGGTACTGATAGGTACAGCAATCCCGGTAAGAGAGGCACGGTCTTTGGGACTTTCCGGAGCTAATCAGGCCAATTTAAAATCAGCAACAGAAGAACTGACAGAGGGACATGAGCTGATATTTCAGGTGGACATGCCTTCGGAGACAGCCAGTCAGATTGGATTTTTCTTTACAATAAATAAACATCAGTTTACAGAAGGCGAGCTGTCGATCTGTGCATACGACGGGGAGGAGCAGATCGGTAAGACCGTTACTCCACTTGCAGATATGGAAGCAGATCAGTTCTTGTTTGTGAAGTTTTCCCGTTGTCCGGAGACTCTGACAGTGCGGATATCTTCTGACGCGCCGGAGACAGGACCTTCTGTGTGGCTCAATGAGGTTACGGTCAATCCGGGAACGGCACAGATGGATGGAGAATCTATAGAGAAAAGTCTGGTCTACAATCTGACATATACCGTCATGGTACACAGGTTCCAGAAGCCGATGCTGATCGGACTGATCCTGCTGCTGGGAGGTATCGGTGTCTACGGAGCAGGCGGATTTGTACGACCTGTGAAAAAGGAAAAGATAAAGCTGCCAAAGAAAAAAGGCAATCGAGTACGTCAGATGATCGGTCTTGGCTGTACCGTGCTGGCAGTGGCACTGATCTTCTTCTATCTCTATGATACGAAGATCCGGATCGCGCAGAATACAACAGAGCGGGTGACAATACTGGAGTCAGATGGGGAGACACAGGAAATCACCGAAGAGAACGCATATTATCGACAGTTGGTGCATCCAGAACAGGATTCACTGACAGGTCTTGGCGTGCGGTTCTTTGTGGAAGCGGATAACACATTGACGGATGAGGGAATCATGCATGCCAGAGTGACAGATCTGTCGACAGGACAGGTCATGTGTGAGACAGATGTGGCTGCATCCTCCTTTATTTCCGGGGAATATGTGGGACTTCTGTTTGACGACTCTCAGACTGGCGTGGCAGATCATGACTACGAGATCGAACTTACTTTTTCGCCGGAGCTTCTGAACCGGGGCTTAAGTCTGATGACCAGCGAGGAAGGAGCCTGCGTCTGTGCGTACCTTTATTTTAATATTTTCCTGAAGAAATTTTTCTTCTTTTTATTCCTGGGTGCTGAAGCCTTTGCCTGCCTGTTTGTATATCTGACTTTTATACGGAAGACAAAGCTTACCACCGTGTTTTTAGTGACGGTACTGTTCCTGGGACTGGTGTACAATGTGCTTCTCACCCCACAGATGGTGCCGGATGAAGCGAAGCACATAGATATGGCTTATCGGTATAGCAACGAGTTGCTGGGATACGAATCTCTGGGAGATACCACCTGCCTTATGAGAGCAGACGATGCGGCTATTGATTTTACATCCTCGCCGACCATTCATAATTACAGAAATGTATATTATGGACTGTTCTCTAAAGTGACAGATGACCGGATGGTAGAGACAGAGATCAACAGTAATATAGAAGGTAGCTTTCTGTTCTATGCGCCGGCGGTACTTGGCATGACGTTCGCCCGCCTGCTGGGACTGGGAACGGTTCCGATGCTGCTGATCGCCAGATACTTGAATCTGGTGGCATTTGCCCTGCTGGCATGGTTTGGCATGAAGCATCTGCCATTTGGGCAGATGACCTTGTTTGTGCTGGCGATGTTACCGGTCAATCTACAGCAGTGTACATCCTTTTCCCATGATGCGATCACCCATGGGATACTCCTGCTCTATGGATGCCTTTGTCTGGAAGCTATTTACAAGGAAGAGAAGATGACCGGCCAACGGATGCTTCTGCTGGAAGTGATGGCATTGCTTCTGTTGTACTGTAAGAATGGAAGCTATGTGCCGCTTTGCCTGCTTCCAATACTGATCCCGGCGGCTCGGTTTGCCGGAAAACGGGAAAAATATCTGTCTGTGGGGGCGCTGGCAGGCATTCCGCTGCTTGCATTTGCAGGAAAGCATATGACAACAGTCAGCGGAATCGTCACGACGACCGCGGCAACCAGCGTGGTCAGCACCGGAGATGGAACAGAATTTCTGACCGGTTATACCATTGGATATTTTCTGAAGGATCCGTTGGAATTTATCTATATGATGGCAAATACATTTTTTGATAAGATTGGATTTTATCTGGAGTCACTGGTTGGTTATAAGCTTGGCTGGGTGGAGATCGAGACCTCTATGTTGGTGGTTCTGCTGTTCTGGTTCCTTTTGTTCTTGACGACGCTGGATACACAGGAGAAACAGGTGCGGATCCGCGGTTTTGAACGGTTCTGGATGATCTTCCTGTGTCTGGGTTGCACGGGGCTCATTCTTCTTGGTATGTTGTTCCAGTGGACACCTATGGGACATATCTCCATTGAAGGGGTGCAGGGAAGATATTTTCTGCCGTTTATGCTGATCCTTCTGACAGCTGCAAGAGGCAGGTGGATCAGTCTGACCACGCGGATCGACCGGGGAATTGCAGCAGCTGCTGTGTCTGGCCAGCTTCTGACGATCATGTATGTGATCAAACAAGTGACGACGGTTTAACCTAAGAAAGAGGATAGATTATGGATAAAAAAAGACTGGCAATCAATATGGCTGCCCAGCTTCTGGCTTTTGCAGTCAATATGGGGATTAGCTTTTTCCTGGCACCCATTATTGAGGCGCAGATGGCAAATACGTATGGATTTGTGACGCTTGCCAATCAGTTTGTACTGTATGCTCAGATTGTAGTATCGGCGCTCAACACCATGGCAAGCCGTTTTGTGACGATTCACATTCATCGTGGGGAAGAGCAGGAGGCGAGAGAATATTTCTCTTCTGTATTTTTCGGGAATGTGATCATGGCTGGCATTTTCCTGCTGCCGGCGCTGGTGATCGTGATCTTTATGGGGAACTTGCCGTTCCTGCATGTTCCGGCGGATGCTCTGCATGATGTACAGCTGTTGTGGGCGTTTGTATTTTTGAACTTTTTCCTGAGCATTATCATGTCTATTTACAGTGTGTCCACTTACGCCATGAACCGGTTGGACCTCACATCCATCCGAAGCATGTATGCGGATATTTTAAGAATTATTTTCCTGTTTGGAACATTTCTGTTGTGGAGACCGGCTCTGTGGCTGGTGGGTGCAGCATCTCTGATCAGTACCTGCTACACAGCGTTCTGGAACCGCAGATATACGAGACAGCTTCTGCCAGGTATCACGGTGCGTCGGCAGGACTTCCGGTGGAAAAAAGTGTGGGAGCTGATCTCTCTGGGGGCATGGAATTCTCTGACCCGTCTTGGACAGCAGCTTCTGGACGGTGTGGATATTCTTCTGTCAGGTGCGCTGATCCTGGATGAGAGTGCTTCCATGACCATGCTGTCTCTGGCAAAAATGGTACCTACAGCTATCTCCAGCCTGATGGGCACGGTAGTGGGTGTCTTCAATCCCCAGATCACCATCGCATACGCAGAAGGTGACAAGGAAAAGCTGGTGGACATTATCAAGAGCTGCAATCGGATCCTGATTTTTATTATGAGCATTCCCATTGCATTTCTGACGGCTTATGGAAGAGATTTCTACGCATTGTGGCAGCCAACGAAGGATCCTGATATGCTGCAGAGACTGTCTTTGCTGGCAGTAGGCGTGCTGTATGTAAGTATGAGTATTCAGGTGCTCTATCATGTATTTATTATTACGAAGAAAGTAAAATGGAACTCTTTAGTGGTTCTGGGATCCGGAATCTGTTCTTCGCTCCTGTCACTGATCCTGTTGTCAAAGACAGATCTTGGCGTGGCCTGTTTCCCTCTGTCCAGCATGCTTACCGGAGTTCTCCGGAATATGATCTTTACACCGATCTATGCGGCAAGATGTCTGGAGATCCGCTGGAATCGGTTTTACAGTGATATTTTCCTTGGCTTTGCGTCCATCGGTACAATTACTGTGCTGGGACTTCTGTCCAGAATGGTTGTTCCGATCCATTCCTGGATAATCTTATTGTTGACAGGTGTGGTCATGGGACCGCTGGCACTGCTGGTGAATTTCTTTGTGATCCTGCGTAAACAGGAGAGAAAAATGGTCATTGGCATGGTTCGTTCCCGGCTGAAAGGAGAGGCTTAAAGAGACATGTACAGTGTAGTCATTCCGGTGTACAATGCAAAAAGCAGTCTAAAACGATGTGTGGATTCCTGGCTTGCCCAGAGCAGGTCAGATCTGGAGCTTCTGCTGGTGGATGATGGTTCCACGGATGGAAGTGCCGGACTTTGTGATGAACTGGCAGACAGTGATCCAAGAATCCGTGTGATCCATCAGAAGAACAGTGGAGTCTCCGCTGCACGAAATGCAGGAATTCAGGAAGCCTGTGGGGAGTATGTACTCTTTACAGACAGTGATGATTATGTGGCGGTGGATTATCTGGAAAAGATGGCAAATTGTGTGGATAACGCCGGCGCAGATCTGGTCTTATGTGGATTTCATCATTTATTTGAGGGCGCAGATATTCCAAAGAGTCCCCGAAGCGGCGTCTGGGAACTGCAGCATTTTAAAGAGACGTTTCTGGAGCTTTACAGCATGAGCTATCTTAATATGCCCTGGAATAAATTATACCGAAAAGACTTGATGGGAACATTTGATACATCCTTAAGTCTTGGGGAAGACCTGTTGTTTAATCTGGATTACCTGAGCAGATGCAAAAAGATAGCAGTGCTTTCTGACAAGCTTTGTTATTATATTCAAGATCTTCAGAAGACCAGTCTTTCATCGGTGGTGAGAACGAACCGGCTGGAGCTGGCGCGCAGAGTCTGTGAGGCTGCGGAAGCATTCTACGAGAAGACATGGGGAGAGCACTGTCCGAATGGACAGATCTTTACACGCTATATGAATGAAGTACTGGATGAATGTGAAAAGCTGCCCTTGCAGAAAGAACTATCTTATCAGGAGAAGATTGAGACGATCCGACAATATGCTCAGGATGACTGGGTGAGAACCCGTGGAGGAGAAGCAAGGCTTACCCTTACGGATTACCGGATATTATTTCCGTTTCTCCGAAATAACAGACCCCGAATGGTCTATGCATTATGTGTTATGAGAAACTGGCTGGTAACGATCGTTCATTGGATACGGAGGAGAGAAAGATGACAGAACCTTTAATCAGCATCATAGTACCGGTGTACCGGGTGGAAAGCTATCTTTTCCGTTGTGTGGACAGTCTGCTTGCACAGACCTATCAGAATCTGGAAATCATCCTGGTGGATGATGGGTCTCCGGATCAGTGCCCGCAGATCTGTGAAGATTATGCAAAAAAAGAGGAACGGATCCATGTGATCCATCAGGAGAACCGGGGGCTTTCCGGTGCCAGAAATGCTGGCATCGATGTGGCAAAAGGTGAGTATCTGGCATTTGTGGATTCTGATGATTATGTGTCGGATGACTATATTCAGGTTATGTATGATGCGATCAAGGCCACAGGCTGTGCAATCAGCCAGTGTCGTTTTACTTATACAAAGGGAGAAAAGCTAAAAGAGAACCGAGGAACTGGTGCTTTTCGAATCTATCGCGGCAACAGCCTGATGGAAAAGCTTTACGGAAATGAAGAGGAAGCTACCTGGTTTGTGGTGGCATGGAACAAGCTGTATCGCAGGGATCTCTTCGAGACCATCCGTTATCCGGAAGGCAGAATCCATGAAGATGAGGCGACCACCTATCTGCTTTTTGATGAGGCGAAGAAGCTGGTATTTGTAGATCGTGTGTTATATGGATATTTTACAGAAAATACAGGAAGCATTACAGCTATATTTTCCAGAAAACGGCTGCAGTGGCTGGAGGCGCAGGAGGAACGGATCAGATTCTTTGATGAGCATGGATATACCGGTCTCATGCCGTCTGCTTATCGAAAATTATGCGATGCATGTATTACTTTTTATTTCCGATGCACAGATAATGTGGAAGAAGCAGCAGCGCTTAAAAAGGAACTGAAGGACAGACTGAAAGCTTATGAACAGCAGGGGGCAGAATGGATCGAAAAGCTTCCGGCAAGGACAAGAATGGGATATAAACTGTTTGAGATCTGCCCGGCAATTTACGGAAAACTGCTGAGTCGGATGCAGGAGGCAGGATGAGAGAGAAGATCAGTGTGATCGTGCCGGTGTATGGCGTTGAAAAGATGTTGGCACGCTGCGTGGAGAGTATTCTGGCGCAGACCTATGAAAATATAGAATTGGTGCTGGTGGACGATGGATCTCCGGATCAGTGTCCGGCGATCTGCGACCAGTATGCAGAAAAATATAAAAATATCGTGGTGATCCACAAGAAAAACGGTGGACTGACTTCAGCCTGGAAAGCAGGCGTGACTGCTGCTACTGGTGATCTGCTTGGTTTTGTGGACAGCGATGATTGGATCGATCCGGATATGTATGAGCGTCTGTATGAGACCATGGAGAGATACGACGCGGATCTGTCTATGGCAGGTCTGGTATTTGATTATGAAGATAAGAACTATCCGCCGCGCAAAGAGGGGAACCGTCTGGAGCAGGAATTCTATGATGAACAGAGCTGGCATGCTTTATTTCCGGTACTGTTAAATGACGGCAGTTTTATCGGCAGAACGATCCAGCCATCTCGCGTGACCAAGCTGTTCCGGAGAAAGCTGGTGGAACCAAATCTTCCTCTGTGGGATGACAGGGTATCTGTGGGAGAGGATCTACAGATGGTATTTGCAGCGGCACTGGATGCCAGAAAAGTCTGTGTCGTGCAAGACTATTATCCCTACCATTACTGGTATAATATGTCTTCTATGACCGGCCAGTACGATGGGAAATATTTAGGAAAGATCAAACTGCTGCGGGAGAGGCTGGAAGCTATTTCTGATGACAAGGGCATCTATGATTTTGCCCCACAGATCCGTAACGATTTTTTGAGTCTGGCAGTGATGGCGGTAAAAAATGAGATCTGGCGGAACAAGAAAGATTCTGTTGAACAGATTCTGAAAAATGTACGGAGCATGTGTAAAGACCCGCAGGTGCAGGAAGCGGTGGAGCATCATACGATGAATCAGATTGGAATCTCAGTGAAACTGTATCTCTTCTTTATAAAACATGCCCTTGCTCTGCCCTGTTATCTGGTTACAGAAATATTTTTCTCACTTTATTATGGAATATTTGCAAGAATTCAGAATCGGAGGAAACATGGATAGAAAACTGATTTTTTTAGATATAGACGGAACAATTCTGGCACATGGGGAAGAAGTACACCCGGCAGTGCTGGAGGGGCTTCGCAGAGCAAGGAATAAGGGACATATGGTATTTATCAGTACAGGTCGGTCTCATGGCAGTGTACCTCCTGAGATCCTTGATATGGAGACAGATGGTCTGATCTGCAGTGCAGGAAGTGATATCTGGATCCATGGACAGCGTGCGTGGAGTGCGGCACTGGACACAGCACTCGTGGAGAAGGCCTGTAAAGTGCTGGATCGTCTGGATGCGATCTGTCTGCTGGAGGGCAGTGAGAATATCTATATGTCAGAACGCGGAGGTGATTTCCTTCGTGAAAAAGACAAGCCAGGAGATAACTCTGAGCTGGCCCGATGGAAATTCTATTTCCGGACAGCAGGGAATCTGCTACCGATCAAAGAATGGAACCAGACGCATATACCGATCCCGAAGGTGACTTTTCTGGTCTGGGGAAAAGAGCGGATGGAGCAGTTGATTGAAGAACTGAAGCAGGATTTCTACATCGCTTTTTTTGAGACAACTACAGAAGGAGTATATAACGGGGAACTGATCTCCTTGACAGAGAATAAGGGAACAGCGATCCGAAGAACAGCAGAGCTTCTTCATGAAAATGCGGACAACACCATAGCATTCGGTGACAGTATGAATGATTATCAGATGATCCGGGATGCAGCCTGTGGAGTTGCCATGGGCAATGCAGATGAGAAGCTGAAAGCGATTGCAGACAGAGTCTGCGAGACTGTCTGGGAAGATGGCGTGATCTGTGAACTGAAGCGGATGAACATCATATAGCAATATAAAACAAGATCCATACACACAGCTGCTGAATATGTGTATGGATCTGCATCATTTAAAAACCATTTTCAATACAATTGTTAATCAGTGCTGGCGTATTCACCAGATGATTTCGGAAATCTTCAATGAGGATCTGGCGGTCCTCCATAGTAATATAATCTTTCTCCTCCAGTGGGGAGCTGTTCACGGAGTACATCAGATATCCGGTGAATGCTTCTGACTGGAAATCATAGGCGGCCTCATCATGCATTCGCTCTTCTTCCTTTGCAAAAACAGAATCGATGACTTCCGGTGTAAAGGCATCTTCTTCCATCTGATAGATGAGATCCGTAAATTCTTTCTTGTATTCCGGATTTTTCAGCAATGCCGGAAGGATATTGTGATAATCGGCACTTTGGGTGGCCTGCTCAAAATTCATTACGACCAGATCAGAAAAACTGCCGATCCAGTCGAGGTCGAACAGGAAAAATCGCCACTTTCCATCCTGATAGGGAAGACCGTTATCTTTGCAACGCCATACACGGAGATTATTATCCAGCCAGTCTCCGTTGCCAAGCAGCAGATTTACTGCATAATATTGCAGACATTGATGGACATCCAGCTGAGCTTCCACCTGTTCGATCACAGAAGGATCGGTCATATCTGCATTTTGCAGAAAATCTACAAACGTCAGATAGGATGCAAGGATCTCTGGTCTGGATTGCGTACCGGTCTTTTCTTCTTCAAATACAGAGACTACTTCAATATCCTCTTTTTTCTCAATATTGTAGAGCTCTGCCAGCGCGTTGTCGGTCTTTGCCGGCATCAGAAAATAAGCACCCTGATATTTGCCGTTGATATAGACAGCTGCAGGCGTGGTTGGGGATGCATCTACGATCCCTGCTTTCCTGGCCAGAGAATAACCAACGCTGTTGTGGATTCCGGTGGAGTCCATGGCAAGACGGACAGAATGAAGAATAAAGGAACTGTATTCCTGGATGGGCTTCGTAGCTCCATCCAGTGTGGTGCGTCCGTTCCACAGATCATAGGTAAATTTTGGATGCTGTTTATCGTATTCTTTTCTGGCAATCACGCGGAAGGATTTGCGGATCGCATTTCTGGAGGTGGCACCGCTGATCCGAAGTCCTGCATTCTGAGCGATCAGAGGAGTTCCGCTCTGGTCGTATACAAAGACCTGAATCTCACATTCGCCTTCTCTGCCGGAACACATATATCTGGCAGACAGAAGGCCATTCTCCTCACCGTAAAGGGTGTCATTATCTGCCTGGATCGAAACAATAAGTCCAGGAAAAGATTCCCGGCTGGCAAAGATGTCTTCTGCGTAAGTATCATAAGCTGCCCGGCTGTAAACCTCGCGTGCTTCCGGGGTGTCGGAGGCAATACGGCGAAAGCCAAAGCATGAGAAAAGTAAAACGAAAGACAGGATTAATAAAGAGAAAACGGAAAGCTTCTGTTTCATGATTTTATCCTTTGTCGATTGATCGGATTCAGAGTTACATATACAAAACTCTGAACTTATAATATAAATTTTATATAAATAGAAAGTAAAGTTCAAGGAAAACGCCGGAAAACTTTGTAAATGTGACAAAACAGGGATATTTGGTTTACCTGTGGTTGACAAATATCGTGTAAAATAATAAAGTTATCGAAAGATGTGGAAGGAGATATGATGTGAGAAAAGAGAATCTCAATTCCGTAATGAACTGGATCTGTGCAGCATTGGCATGTTTTGCACTGATGGTGAGTATGAATGTAGATCTTTCCGGGATCAGCGCAGAAGCAGCAGGCGGCGGCCTGTGGACTTTGCTGGCAGCGAATATAAAAAAACTGGAATATATTCTGCCGACCTTCTCCTATCGGGACGCATTTTTTGCATTGATGCTCCTGTTCTTTTTCTATAAAGTTCCGTGCCGCTGGCCGGAGCATGTGCCGCGTCTGTCCTGCAGGATCCCTGCGGCACTGGCAGCATTTTTTCTGGTATTTGGGTACAGCTTCCGTTATACCAACTCCTGGAACCTGATCTTTATGGATTCGTTCCATCTGCTGATCTCCGTGGTCGTGTTTGCAGGATATTATGTATTTGCAGTGCGTCTGTTTCAGATGGTGATCAGATATCTGTGCAAAAAAGCGCAGGAAAGTAAGACATCCTGTGGGAAATGGACGACACTGCTCTTTGAGACTCATGCATTTGCAGGACCGCTGCTGGTGATCCTGATCTTCTGGAGTCCATACATTCTGGCAAAATTTCCTGGAGCGTCCATGCCGGAGACACTGGCAGAGATGCGACAGTTCTACTGGGGAACCATTAACAACTATTACCCACCGCTTCATACGATCATGCTGAGCCTGATCATGCAGCTTGGTAATCTGCTTGGTTCCTATACGTTGGGATTTTTCCTGAACCTGGTACTGCAGCTTGCCATGATCTTGTCTGCTTTTTCCTATGGGTTCCTGTTGATGAAACGATGGAAGACGCCGTATCTGTTCCGCTATCTGGCATTGGGTATCATCTGCCTGACCGAGTTCTTTCCTATGGAGTCTACGGTAGTGGAGAAGGATATTCCGTATACAGCCTGTGTTGTATTTCTGGTGCTTCTTCTGGCAGAACTGGTGCGGACCATAAAGGATTCAGAGCAGCTTTCAAAGAAACAGATTGCAGGACTGGTCCTTGTATGTCTGGGTACAGCAGGATTCCGCAATGAAGGCATCTATCTGGTGCTGGTATCCGCAGTGGCAGCGATCACCTATGGCTGGTCTGTGATCGGAAAAGAGAACCCGAAAAAGTGGAAGAGTATTCTGGTTGCATTTCTGATTCCAGTGGTATTGATCCTGGGATACCAGAAGGTGCTTCTTCCGGCCTGCGGGGTGGAGGATAACGGACCAAAGGAAGCATTGTCCATTCCTTTCCAGCAGACAGCAAGATATGTGAGAGATTATGGTGCAGAGGTGACAGCAGAAGAGGCGGAGATCATTGGAAAAGTACTGGATTATGAGAATCTGGCAGAACTCTATGATCCAATCACCTCAGATCCGGTAAAATATACCTACCATGCAGAGACAACAGGTGAATTGCTCGATTACTTCCGTGTATGGGCGATCCAGCTTGTGAAGCATCCGGCCAATGCGGTGGAAGCGACCATGAATAATGCTTATGGCTGGTTCTATCAGGAAGGATATACGCAGAATTATATGATGACTTCCAGAATTGACGGGCAGGATGTGCGCTGGGAGATCAATCAGCCTGCAAAACTGGCTGGTGTCCGCCAGGTTATGGAACGGGTGGCAAAATTATTGTCCCGTGTGCCAGTGCTCAACTGGTTTGAAAATGCGGGAATGGTCTCCATGCTGCTGATTCTTTTGGTGGCAGTATGGATCGGTGCAGGAAAAAAACGGTATCTGGTGGCGGTAAGTCCATTGATCGTGGCGGTGCTGGTATGCATTGCCGGTCCGACATTCAATTATCAGATGCGGTATATTATGCCGGTGATGTTCTGTGTACCGTTTCTGGCAGGATTATTTGTGCAGAGCATGCGCGAATTGTAATAGAAGAGTACAAAGGAAGACATGATTAAGGCGGTGTAAGGATTTATTCTAAAAATTCTTACACCGCCTATTTAACTGTTATTTCCAATGGACTGTGACCTCATTTCTTGAAATCTATGTATTTATAGTCGCTTCCGACATTTTTTATTTTATCGTCTTATATGACTTTTCCAGTTTTCTCAACTGTTCATGTGGTTTTTTATTAACAAGGTATATTTCCGTTACCTTCTATATCACTTATATGTGATTCCTGTTATCTAAACAAGGTTCTTAATTAAATAAATGTTATTCAGTTTTTAAAAGTAAATTTCGTATGCCGGTGGACCGTACCATCCTTTCTGATATATTATGGGGTATTACGTTAAGTTTTGGTTGGACTCTCCTCCTTTTCATGCTCCGTTCGATGGATTGTTTTTCTTTTTCGTTCTCTGTTGTTTTATGAGTTTATTATAACATGAAAAAATGATTTGTCAATATATTTTTATAAAAAATATAAATTATCTGATTTAAATAGAAAATAGTGAAAATATACAGGTAGAATATGCGCCATAGACAAACACCTGTCATTGACAGAGCATAAAGCCTTTGGTAGACTGTTACGAGGACAGAAACGAGGTGTATCATGCAGTATCGTAGTGACAGAAAAGGAACGAAGCTCTCCATTCTGGGATATGGGTGCTTACGGTTTACCAAAGAAAATGGAAAAATAGATATTGATAAAACGGAAAAAGAGATCATGGAAGCAATCCGTTCAGGTGTCAATTATTTTGATACCGCTTATGTGTATGGAGGAAGTGAGGCTGCACTGGGCGAGATCCTTGCACGTAATGGGGTGCGGGAGCAGGTCTATATTGCGACCAAACTGCCCCATTATCTGATCAAGTCCAAGGCAGGTCTGGAGAAATGCTTTCAGGAACAGTTGAAGAGGCTCAGGACTGATCATGTGGATTATTATCTCATGCATATGCTCAATGATGTGCAGACCTGGCAGGGACTGTGTGCCAAAGGTGTAGATCAGTGGATCAAGGAAAAGCAGGCTTCTGGCCAGATTGGCAGCATCGGATTTTCTTATCATGGAAACAGTGCTAATTTCAAGGAGCTTTTGGATGCATATGACTGGGATTTCTGCCAGATCCAGTATAATTATCTGGATGAGCATACCCAGGCGGGACGAGAAGGTCTTCTCTATGCAGAAAGCAAAGGAATTCCGGTCATTATCATGGAACCTCTGCGGGGCGGAAGATTAGTACAGCTTCTGCCGGAAGAGGCAAAGCAGCTATTTGCAGAAGCAGTGCCAAAGCGGACTCCGGCAGAGTGGGCATTTCGCTGGCTGTGGAATCAGACCGGGGTCACGGTAGTATTGTCCGGTATGAATTCGCTGGAAATGGTGCAGCAGAACATACAAGTGGCATCGGAATCCAAGGCAGGAGAACTGACAGAAGAGCAGATGGAGCTTTATGAAAAGGTCAGACAGGAAATCAATCGGAAAATCAAGGTGGGATGTACTGCCTGCGGTTATTGTATGCCCTGCCCGAAAGGAATCGATATTCCGGGAACCTTCCGTTGTTATAACGAACTGTATACGGGAAGCCGTAAAGCAGGAAAAAAAGAATATCTGATGACCACAGCATTTCGGAAGAAGCAGAATCCGGCGTCTGGTTGTGCTCAGTGTGGAAAATGTGAGCAGCACTGTCCACAGCAGATTCCTATCCGGCAGAAATTAAAAGAAGCTTCCAGAGAACTGGAAGATCCAAGATACAAGTTTATGGCATTTGTAGTAAAGCATCTGCGGATCTGGCAGTAGTTTTTGATGAGAGACAGAAAGGACGAACAGAAGATGAAGAAGAATGTGACATTGATCGGTATGCCTGGTTCTGGAAAAAGTACAGTAGGAGTAGTTCTGGCAAAAGTGCTGGGGTATCATTTCGTGGATTCGGATCTGGTGATCCAGGAACAGACCGGAAAGCTTCTGCATGAACTGATCACTGAATATGGTGACGAAGGATTTCTGGAAATTGAAAATAAAGTAAATGCGGGTCTTCAGGTGGAAAGGTCTGTGATCGCCACAGGAGGAAGTGCGGTATTCGGAGAAGAAGCCATGGAGCATTTACGGGAGATATCTACGGTCGTGTATCTGAAACTGTCTTATCCCAATCTGAAAAAACGTCTGGGAGACTTGAAAAAGCGCGGCGTTGTACTGAAACCAGGTCAGACTCTGGAGGATCTGCTGGAATACCGGACTCCTTACTATGAAAAATATGCGCATGTGGTAGTAGATGAAGAAGATATGGATATCCGTGGTGTGGTGGAGACGATCACTAATCTTCTGGAAGAAGCGTAAGAAAATATTGGAACAGCCGTTTTCCTTCGGCGAAAGTCCGTTCCGGGTGCCATTGGACACCAAGGACGGGCTTTTTTTCATGTTCCAGAACTTCGATGACGCAGTCGGGAGCCGTCTGAGTAATCAGAAGTCCGTCTCCAATCCGGCCGCAGCCCTGATGATGGGCACTGTTGACGATCATATCAGACCCATAGAGCTGAAACAAGGCAGAACCGGGAACATTATGGACAGAATGGTACTGGTCAGCATCTTTGTATTCATGGTTGGATGCAGTGGACAGGTGCTGGATGATCGTACCGCCAAAATACACATTGATCACCTGAAGCCCGCGGCAGATGCCAAGGACCGGTTTTCTGGCAGTGACAAAGGCATGGAGCAGGGAGAGCTGGGTTTTGTCAAGAAATGGATCCGGTGTGCGAGAACCAAGATCTGGCTCGTTCCACAGAGCCGGGTCTAAGTCACCGCCGCCGGGGAGCAGCAGCCGGTCACAGGAGGCGAGTTGTTCCGAAGATGGGGAAAGGCTGACCAGATAGTTGCAGCGTAAGGCTTTTAACGCATTTTCATAATTGGCAGTCAGGTGCGGGTAACCGGCGATCAGAACATTCATGGGCTGCTCCTGTGGGGTGGCGGGTCTTGATATAAGGATATGTGGATGACGGCAGCAGTGCTAATAAGAAGAAAGGTCTGCATATAATGACTGAGAGTGAATGTATCGGAGCAGAATATGGAACTTCAACAGCAATGCATAGAGCAGGCTATAAACCTGCATAACAATAATCCGGTGGTGGATGCTCATCTGGATCTGGCTGCAGAGCTTGTCTATCTGGTAAGAAATGGTGAAATGAATCCTCTGCGAACATATTATCTTAAAAATCTGCGGGCAGCGGGCGTGAATCTGGTGGTATCGTCCGTCTATCAGTCAGACCGGCAGCTTCTGGAGGAAGGATACGAAGGCGCCTTGTGGCAGATCCATGTGCTGCAGGAAGCGATCCGGGCGGATCCGGAGTTTATGGAAGTGCGGACCTGTAAGGATCTGGACATGGCACTTGCCACAGGGCGGATCGGTGTCCTTCTCTATATGGAAGGACTGGACTGCATCGGAACAGACCTTGAACGGTTATATCAGTTGTGGGAGCTGGGAGTCAGGGGCGCATCTCTCACCTGGAGCAGGGAAAATGCGCTGGCTCACGGCTGCTGCAAAGCAGGAGAGCGGATACAGATCCCCGGTGGTCTTACGGCCCTTGGAGCATGTGCGGTCCGTGAGATGGAACAGATGGGGATGTTTCTGGATGTAAGCCACTTAAATGACGACGGATTCGAGGATGTGGACTGGATCGCACAAAAGCCATTTCTGGCAACTCATTCCAACAGCCGGAGAGTCTGGTTCAATTACCGGAACCTGCGGGATGACCAGATGCGGCGGCTGGCAGCCAGAGGCGGCATGATGGGACTGAATGGGTGCCGCTGTATCGTCGGCTGCGAAGGAGACCAGGATCCGCTGGAGATGCTGTGCCGACATGTAGAATATGAAGCAGCCCTGATCAGCCCGGAACATGTAGGATATGGATTTGATTTCTGTGACTCCTTAAGCGCGGCCCAGTCCGGCCTGGAAATTTCAGCAGAACAGGGAGATGCCCTGAAAGACCACCGCCAGATCATACTTCTCACCGCAGCCCTTCTTCAACGTGGCATGCCGGAAACCTATGTACAGAAAATCATCGGCGCAAACTTCTTGGAGTATTTCCGGAAGATGTTACCTAGGTAAAATTGTGTGAAATCTATAACAGACTCGGACGATAGCAATAAACTGCGCTGTATGACTTGGAGCGAGCTGGAAGGTGATGGCGTATTGACTGGCGCGTACACAATATGTGTACGTGATCAGGCAGTACGTCATCACCTTCCTGTCCGATACACGTCATACGAGCTTTTATGCTATCGTTCGAGGCTGTCGCAATTTGGAAATCTTAATTGACGAAACCGCAGAGCAGGAATATACTGAAAAATAGTGGGGAAACCGAACAAAAGACGCAGGGGGAAATATGGGATGAAAATGGAAAAGTATCTGGAACCACAGTATATCAACCGGTTTCTGTGGATGTTTTTTGCAATTATTGTGATGGGCATCGGCCTGTCATTTATGTTTATCGCAAATATGGGAACGGATCCATTTTCGACCATGAACCGGGGACTCGTTATGGTGCTTCCCATTTCGTATGGAAACTGTCAGCTGATCTGCAATATTTTCTTTTTTATTCTGGTGCTTATCTTCCAGAGAGATCAGATCGGTCCGGGAACGGTTGTAAATATGCTGCTGATCGCATACATTGCTGAGTATCTGGAAAAAGTGTGGAAAGCCACTTCGTTAATCGGGGAGACGCCATCTATGACAATTCGTATTGTGATGCTTATTATCGGCATGACTTCCTTCGTGGCGGCTGCAGCTGTATATATGACTGCAGAGCTGGGAACAGCACCTTGTGATGCGTTCGTGATTCTGGTGGCAAATCATCTGCCATTTTCCTTCCGAACTGTTCGGATGGCCTTGGATTTCAGTGCAGTCGTGATCGGATGGATCTGCGGAAATACACCGGGAGTGATGACATTTCTGATCGTACTGACCATTGGACCGGTGGTGTCCTGGTTTGGAAAACATGTGGCAGTGAAGCTCTTTAAGAAAGAAACTTCTTTTGTATAGATTTGTGCTTGACAATCCGAAGGTTCTCACCTAAAATAGCCGTATATTGACAGGCGATGAAAAGAATAAGTAGTGATCCATGGGAAACCACAGAGAGTTGCCGGCAGGTGAGAGGCGCGGGGAAACAGGATCATGAATACCTCTTGGAGCTTCTCTCTGAAACAATTTATTGCGGGTAGGAGATGACGGCGGCACCCGATATCGTGCGAGGGTATCTGAAGGATGTTTGTGTATGCAAGAATAATTGCAATTTCATTCAGACAGCATGTACCCGGTGAGGCAGTGCGTGTGAGCGTACTGTGAAAAAAGGTGGTAACACGGGATTCTATCACTCCCGTCCTTTGTAAGAAGGGCGGGAGTATTTTTATGCAAAAATATATGGAAAGCTTCTGTCCGAGTCACATATTTCTATGGAGAAAAAAGGAGAACAAAGATGCAGGTTTATGACGAACTGGTAGCCCGGGGACTGATCGCCCAGGTAACAAACGAAGATGAGATCAGAGAGATGGTAAATAACGGAAAGGCAGTATTTTATATTGGATTTGACCCGACTGCTGACAGCCTTCATGTAGGACATTTCATGGCACTGTGTCTGATGAAGAGACTGCAGATGGCAGGCAACAAACCGATCGCCCTGATCGGCGGCGGTACTGCTATGATCGGAGACCCGTCAGGTCGTACGGATATGCGTCAGATGATGACGAAAGAGACTATTCAGCACAACTGCGACTGTTTCAAAAAGCAGATGAGCAAATTCATCGACTTCTCAGATGGTAAAGCAATCATGGTAAATAACGCGGACTGGCTGCTTCCGTTGAATTACATTGAGATGCTCAGAGACGTTGGAGCACACTTCAGCGTGAACCGTATGCTGACCGCTGAATGTTACAAGAAGAGAATGGAGAAAGGTTTAAGCTTCCTGGAGTTCAACTACATGATCATGCAGAGCTACGACTTTTATATGCTGTATCAGAAATACGGCTGTAATATGCAGTTTGGTGGCGATGACCAGTGGTCCAACATGCTGGGAGGAACTGAGCTGATCAGAAGAAAGCTTGGAAAAGATGCACATGCCATGACTATCACTCTTCTGCTGAACTCTGAAGGAAACAAGATGGGTAAGACTGCCAAAGGCGCTGTATGGCTGGATCCGGAAAAGACTTCCCCATACGAGTTCTACCAGTACTGGAGAAATGTTTCTGATGCAGATGTGCTCAAGTGCCTGCGTATGCTCACATTCCTGCCGCTGGAGCAGATCGATGAGATGGATAAGTGGGAAGGAAGTCAGCTGAACGAAGCAAAAGAGATCCTGGCATATGAACTGACCAAGCTGGTTCACAGTGAGGAAGAAGCAAAGAAAGCGCAGGAAAGTGCACGTGCACTGTTCGGAGCAGGTGCAGGCGACGGATCTGACGCACCGGTTGCAGAGCTTTCCGAAGAGGATTTCAAAGACGGACAGGTAGATATCCTGACCATCGTGCATAAAGCTGGTCTGGCAGCATCGCGTTCTGAGGCAAGAAGAAATGTACAGCAGGGCGGCGTGACTGTTGATGGAGAGAAAGTAACCGATATTGCTGCAGCTTATACCAAGGAGCAGTTACAGACAGGTCTTCTTGTAAAACGTGGAAAGAAGAACTTTAAGAAAGTGATCGTGAAATAAACATGGCAAGACAGGAAAAAGCAGGGCAGGCGCAAGTCTGCCCTCTTGCTAAAAAATGCGGTGGCTGTGATTATCAGGGAATCGCATACGAAGAGCAGTTAAAGAAAAAAGAACAGACGGTGAAAAAACTCATGAAGGGTATGGGTGAGATCCTGCCGATCATTGGTGCAGAAGATCCCTATTGTTATCGTAATAAAGTTCATGCAGTATTTTCCAGAAGACGAAATGGTGAGATCGTCTCCGGTATTTATCAGGAGGGAACTCATAAGGTGGTTCCGGTGGAAACCTGTCAGATTGAGGATCAGAAGGCAGATGCCATCATCGGAACGATCCGGGGACTTCTGAAGTCCTTCAAGATCAAGGTCTATGATGAGGATACGGATTATGGTCTGCTTCGTCATGTGCTAATCCGTACCGGTGCGAAGACCGGTCAGATCATGGTGGTGCTGGTGACCCGTTCTCCGATCTTCCCGTCTAAAAATAATTTTGTCAAAGCACTACGGGCAGTCCACCCGGAGATCAGTACGGTAGTCTTGAATGTAAATGAACGCAAGACCAGTATGGTACTGGGGGCAAGAAATATTACCTTATATGGAAAAGGATATATAGAGGATGAGCTGTGCGGATGCCGGTTCCGAATCTCGCCAACATCCTTTTATCAGATTAATCCAGCGCAGACAGAGAAGCTCTATAAGACAGCCATGATGCTGGCGCGCCTGAATAAGAGAAATGTGGTGGTGGATGCCTACTGTGGAATCGGAACCATTGGTATGGTAGCGGCAAAGACTGTAAAAGAAGTGATTGGTGTGGAACTCAATGGCGAAGCAGTACGGGATGCAAAAGTGAATGCGCATTTTAACAATATGAATAATATTCGCTTTGTAGAAGGAGATGCCGGTGTCTTTCTGGAAGGTATGGCTGACCGGGAAGAGACTGTAGATGTGGTCTTCATGGATCCGCCGAGAAGTGGAAGCAGTGAAGCATTTTTGCAGTCTCTGCTTGTGATCCACCCGAAGAAGATCGTCTATATTTCCTGCGAGCCACAGACGCAGGCAAGAGACTTGCAGGCTTTGAAAAAAGATTATAAAATAGAAGCGATTCAGCCAGTGGACATGTTCCCTATGACCGAGAAGATCGAGACGGTTGTCTTGCTTTCCAAGGGTGAGGTCGACTCGAAAAAGATTCGGGTTGAGTTCTCTTTGGAAGATATGGATATGTCCGAATTTCAGGATGGGGCAACCTATCCGCAGATCAAGGAGTATGTGTTGGAGCATACCGGGTTAAAGGTGTCCAACCTCTATATCTCACAGATTAAACGAAAATGTGGGATTGGGGTTGGTAAGAACTATAATCTGCCGAAGTCCGAGGATTCCAGACAGCCCCAGTGTCCGCAGGAAAAAGAGAAAGCAATCCGAGAAGCATTCAAACATTTTGGGATGATCTAACATCCCGCAAAATGGAGGTTTCTTATGGATAGATTGATTTCTTGTGAGTTTAACATGGATACCGCTTGTGTGGAACTGAAATTTTTAGATGGCAGCATGATTGCCATTGATACCATCGCCGTGGAGAATGAGGTTGCTGACAATATGTATCAACGGTCAGAACTGGATTATCTAATCTACAATGATCCGGTTGGATATGCAGACTTGATCTTGAACGGTGATCCCGAAATTTATCTAAAAACTGTAACTGAATGTAAACCCTTAGATTAAAACTCAGCCCTCTGCCTTTTCCTTGGCAGAGGGCCGTTTTTTGCTTAACAGTTATTGAGCATCCCTTAATTGCTCTACAACGCTGCATTTCGCTGCGTTGTCATACATCATGCAAGGAATCAGCCACCCCAGCAGAAGAAATACCGGAATTGTCAGCAGGACAGGCAGAATGGTGAATCGATACTCAAAGAACCAGAACATACTGCCCAGCATTTTTCCTGCAAGAGGTCCCACCGCCAGCGACAGAATAAAGGCCGCCGATACGGAGGACATTGCGTAAAACAATCCCTCGTAGATCAGCATGGTTTTGAGCTGCCGGTTCGTCATTCCTACAGCCTGAAGCACAGCAAATTCACGGCGGCGGGAAAGAATACTGGTCATCATGGCGTTGAAGAAATTTAAGAGTCCCACCAGCCCGATGATAGCACAGAGGATACCACCTACCAGAAGGAACATCTGCCGGAACTGAGCAAACTCAGAGCGAGCCGTGGCCTTGCTTTCATACATCAAGGGTGAAAACTCACCGGCAGTGAGCTTCGATAGATATTGCTCTGCTTCGGCCTCGTCTGCGTCGTCTGCTGTGTCGAACAGGTAGAGCATCGGAATGGCCGCACCGCCGCTGTCCCTCTGTGCGGTATCCACAGACAAAACTGTCTCATATCCAATACCACCATAACGATAACTCATGGAATACGGAAGCTCTACCAAGGCGCAGACCGTGTACTCTACATCTCTGGCTCCATACAGTTTTTCCTGAAAGTACTCCTCCGGTGTATCTTCGGTGCGGAGTTCCCCGGTGCGGCTGTCGATATATTTCACATCGTCCGCATAGGTGGCGGTGATCGTGTCTCCCACCTTGGGGTAGTATTCAGGATTGGGCAGATTACCGTAGTCATCTAAGGAAACCGCAATGGCAATAGCGTTATTGTTTGGCTCCAGCATAGGAGAAATATCTCCGTCGAACACTTGCAGCTTGTCAAACAGACTGTTATCCAGAGCCTCGATTCTGGTATCTCCCATCACCATATTGCCCCGGTGCTCCATGCGGCTCATATGGCTGTCCAACTGCTCAGCACTTTCGTACCTTGCATAGTCCTGCCGCAGAGCATTCTCCGTCATCCACAGGTAGGCAGGTTTTCGCACAGCATATCCCGTGCCGGAAAGACTGGCCTTTGTGTTTGCGGAGATATCCTCTATTTGCTCCTGGGTGATAAATTCATCTGCACTCGAGTTATAACGAAAATAGTCGGGAGTGCTGACGATAAAATCGGCGCAGGTCTTGGCGGATACATACTTCTCCATGCTGAAGCCGCCCACAAAGGCACACAGCGCATTGAAGAGTGTCACCGACAGTGCCAGAGACACCACCACCAGTACCGTCTTTTTCTTGTTTCGTCCCAGATTGGCAAAGGCCATCTGATGGAGCTTCGCTCCCCGGGTACTGCGCCGTTTTTTCTTCGTCTGCATCGCATCCGTATATTTGGTAGCCTCCACCGGAGAAACCTTGGCTGCCATTTTTCCGGGCTTGGAACAGGACAAGAGCACCGTCAACAAGGCGAACAGCATAGAACCAAGGAAGATCACAGGCGATGTGCTGATGGTAGTGATGCCCACCCCCAACTGGGTGGAGCGCAAGACAACAGGTACCAGAACAGCGCCGATGCCGTAGCCCAGCAGCAGCCCTGCCGGAATGCCGATCAGACAAAGCAGAAGTGCCTGCTGGCGAATGATACGTTTGAGCTGCCGGGGCGTTGTGCCAATGGTTTTCAGAAGTCCGTAAAACCGGATATCCCCTACAACAGAGATATGGAAAATGTTATAGATGATAAGATACCCAGTGAAAATCACCAGCAGCAAAAAAGCTGCTATGGCGATCACAAGTTCCGGATCAAGCTGCGACTCCAGCTGGGATGAGGTATATCCCCAGTTGACGCCGATCCGGACGCTGTTGGGATCGGTATAGCTGTCCCATGTGTAGCCAAGATCGGTATCCACCTGCTCCATCTGCCCTTGAATGTTTGCGCCGGAGACC